>JABAOH010000645.1_pt4 | contig 494528 bp, 458 predicted proteins | sample 7062181 | NCBI WGS metagenome assembly JABAOH01 (sample SAMN14538630, study PRJNA623070) | marine sediment metagenome | biome: marine biome [ENVO:00000428]; feature: marine pelagic biome [ENVO:01000023]; material: deep marine sediment [ENVO:00002113]; isolation source: pool of 5 deep marine...
GAGTAGGTATTAATCGCAAAGCTAGCCGAGATGGTATGGTCATCTGTCACATTGGTAAATGTGTATGTTGATACAGCACCTACTGATGACCCGTCAACAAGCAGATCAGAGATAGAATACCCTGCATCCGGTGTAATCGTGAAAGACTGTGAGGTGCCGTGATCTACTACTATCGTACNNATCGTACCTGACGGTGAAATAGTCCCGTTTGGTCCTGCTGTTGCCGTTATCGAGTAGGTATTGACTATTTTACTTACCTCATTGGAATAATCACTTTCATTATCTGATGTATCATAAGCAGTAACAGCAAAATAGTAAGTCTGTCCTTCGTTGAGGTCTGTTATTACGTAGGTTAAAACATTACCAGCATCAACAACCTTGGAATAATTCGATGAGGAAGTGCCATAATAGATCTTGTATCCTGCAAGGTCTGTTAACGGACTCCCGTCGACATTCGTGGTTGGTGCATCCCAACTCAACGTTGCCTGACCTGCATAAACGTTCTGTGGTAAAAAAACAAGAAAGATTGTTAAGGAAAATACAAGAGGGAGAACGATAAGTGTGAAAAAACATGGAAGATCATTCCTTAGACTTCTTGTTAAGGCATTATTTTGAAACATATATACCTCCAATAGTTTTATTGCCGTGCTAAATGCAGCCCATAGTACCGTAATTACACTGAGTAATATGGACCTGTGGCATAAAATTTAGATTTTCAAATACCAATAAAAAAGCCTGTTTCCCGATATGCGAAACAGGCTTTTTTATTTCTTCCAGAGATGTGTTCTGAATAAACCTGTTTCTTCGGAAACCCGACGATCCTTTGATCTATTATAGGACTCGTGGCTTTGTGCCCCCTGGTTACCCAGGGTTTACCCTTTCGGAAACATCAATCTCTAAAAATTCTCCTGACAAAGAACAGTGTAAAAATCCCAGAATGATATTATGATAATCAAAATGAGAATAACAATCTGTGATCCTCGTCACAAGAATCTAGTAAATGGGTAAAAAAGATAATTTTACAAAAAATTAATATATCACAATGCATTATGGATTATTTTATGGAAAATAATTTTCACAAAATACAACATTAAGTAACGATAAAGAGAAAATTTGCCATAAGATTCTAAAATATGGTATTTTTTATCTCTGGTAGGTAGAGTACTTACAAGGCTGGGTGCACAGGTTCAAGCCCTGTTCCGCCTGCCATTTTTTTCTTGGTAGGTAGTTCAGCCCGGTTAGAACGCCCCGATTTATCGGGAAGGTCGCAGGCTTTGTTATATTTATCTATGGGGCGGTAGTTCAGCCGGTTAGAACGCCGGCCTGTCACGCCGGAGGTCGCGGGTTCAAGTCCCGTCCGCCCCGCCATTTCCTTTATGTCTTATTTTATCTACATCATGCAAAGTCAATTAGACAATTCCCTTTATATTGGACAGACTAACAATCTTCAAGAACGCCTTTTAAGACATAACCAGGGTAGATCAAGATACACAAAGCCTAAACGTCCATGGAAGTTACTCTATTCTGAAGAATTTGAATCTCGATCACTTGCTTCAAAAAGAGAGTTAGAGTTAAAGGCACTCAAGAGAAAAGCCTTGTTAATTGATTTAATTAATTCTCCCGGTTAGAACGTCCCGACAAGTCGGGAAGGTCGCGGGTTCAATTCCCGTCCGCCCCGCCAGCACGTAAAATCCCTTTGGGATCACGTGCTGACACGTGGAGAACATAGTGAACTTTACGTGTCAGTTCATTCTCTAGGGAGTTCAATAAATAACCCTGTAATCAATTTATCTGCAACCAAATTATTCTTGACCTATTTACATTCAATATGTAATAATTATCGCGAAGTTTCGGAAGTATTGCAGTAAACATTGAATCACCGAAGACTATGCTCTTTGTGGATTTCTTTGTACTTGCCTTCTGTAAATCTTCAAATTAAAACTCAGGAGGTTATATTTTTAAATGCAAAAAGGTACAGTAAAGTGGTTTAATGAAACCAAAGGCTATGGATTTATTACAAAGGAAGATGGTGTGGATATCTTTGTCCATTACTCAGAAATAAAGTCTGAAGGTTTTAAAACCCTTGCTGCAGGCCAGACAGTGAATTTTGAGATTGCAGAAGGGCCTAAAGGACTTAAAGCTGTAAACGTAACAAAAGCTTAAGATTCTAATTTTATAGTTATAGCCCCTTTAAATACATTAAGGGGCTTTTTATCTGAAAGACTAATGTTTTATTGATTTCATCAGCCTTTCGTATTTTTCCGCCCCTACACATTCTTTTGCAGCTGGACACCATTCAATACATGAGGGTCTCATTTCACGCGTTACTTTCTTGCCGCATTTCTTGCAATCTGTTTCGACCTCATCAGTCCAAATCTCGTTTATTTTATCACACCAAAAACACCTAACTTCTTCAGGATAAGGTGTTCTTATTTCCCGGCTTCCTGGACAGCTTTCCTTAAACATCATAATTATATCTTACCAAATCTAAAAATAATTTATATGAGATAGATCATATCGTTAGCTCCGCCCAGTTAAAGTCATTGTCATTTATTAATTATCAACAGTCAATAGTCAATAGAAATAAGCAGGATTTGGCTTGAGCGGCATCAGATGTTTTTCGGTCACAGTTCTTAGCTAAATGAAGCGGCCACAGCCTCGAGTGTCTAAGTCCCGAAACTTCGGGACGAGTTTCGAGGCTGTAGCAAAATGAGCTTTAGAACAGTCGAAAAATATCGTAGCAAGCGAAGGTCAGTCCTGCTTATCAATACTTTATAAAAATATATGTGTTGGATGACCCGATATGTAAGGATTCGTCTGGGAGAAATAAGTTCTATTTCGTTCCCCAGCGCTTATATATATCTTTATCTATTCCCATGGCATCAATAATTTTACCTGCAACAAAATCGACCAAATCATTTATGCTTTTAGGCTCATGATAGAAGCCCATAACCGGAGGTACGATCTTAACGCCCAACCGAGCAAGTTTCAGCATATTTTCAAGATGAATTGCACTGAAAGGCATTTCTCTTGGTGATACAATCAACGGCCGTCCCTCCTTAATTGTGACATCTGCTGCACGTTCAATCAGACTGTTTGCATATCCATTTGCAATTCCGGCAAGACTCTTCATAGAACATGGGACAATAAACATCCCTTCGGTTTTAAAAGAACCGCTCGATATAGGTGCGTTAAAATTGCTTTCTTTATAGTAAAAAATCCTGTTCGACTGGAAAAACTTTCTTATCTTTTTTTGGATATCCCCTTCTGTTGTACCATTCCAGTCAATGCCTGCTTCATTATGAATAATTGAAAATGACGGAGATGATACTACCATATGGATCTCGGCAATCCCAACGAGCTCCTTCAATATCCTGATCCCTATAATCGAGCCACTTGCTCCTGTTATTGCAAATATATATCTTTTCACAAAACAAAATCCATTAAAGTAAAGATGAAGACTGTCATACTAATATATCCGTTCATGTTGAAAAAAGCCATATCAAGTCTGCTTAGATCATCTTCTTTCACGAGTGAATGTTCGTATAAAAACAGGCCAGCAATAATAAACATGCCCGTCCAGTAAAAACCTCCAAGTTTAAATATTATTCCGGTAGTAACAAGAAGTATATAGGTAATTACATGAAAAATTCTGGATAAATGAAGAGATTTTCTGATACCGAATCTACGCGGGATAGAGTAAAGTCCATACCTTTTATCAAAATCCAAATCCTGAAGGGCATACAATACGTCAAATCCTGCAAGCCAGAAGATCACAGCAACTCCAAGTATAACTATTTCGATATCAAAAGTACCCTTCACAGCTATCCATGCACCTAGTGGAGCTGCTGATATAGCAAGTCCAAGAACAAAATGAGTTAACCAGGTAAACCTCTTGGTAAAAGAGTAAAAGAAAAGTAAGACAAGAGCAACGGGAGACAATTTCAAGCATAACGGATTTAACATATATGCAGCCAAAATTAAAAAGCTGAATGATGCCATGATAAAAACAGATGCTTCACCTATACCCAATAAGCCCCTTGGCAACTCCCTTGAAGAAGTACGTGGATTGGCACTGTCAATCTTTCTGTCAATTATCCTGTTTAAACCCATAGCCCCTGACCTTGCTCCAACCATAGCAACTATTATCCAGAAAATCTGCCTTAATGTCGGTATACCCGACGCAGCGATTATGGCTGAAGTAAAGGCAAAAGGAAGGGCAAAAATCGAATGAGAAAACTTGATCATTCTCAGGTAAACAGAAATCTTTTGAATTATTATATTCATTTATTTTCCTTGTTTATCAGGGAGATAAAGCTATTAACTTAAAGTTTAACTTTATTTATATTGCAATCCTACAGAAATTCTATTTTTTTTATCTTTGTCTCTAAAAAACTTCTCGAATATAAAAAGTAGACGCTCATATCATAATAGCACAGAACATTCTGAATAAATTGAAACGCCAAAAATACATTATACGTCAGTACTTAAATTAAATAGCTTATATATTACATATAATGTAATTTTATTAATATGAAATAATAGTAACATTATCATATTTTTGACAACAATAATTATAAATTATTTCACTTCTGATGAATATTATTTTTAATGTTATAAAAAGCCAAAAATGTCAGCAGCAGCTCAATCGTAAAAGATTAAGGGCATATTCTTTTTAAGAGTATTCACTTAAAGAGAAGTTGCAAAAAAATATTATCATGATATAGAAGGTTATAATGGAAGACTTGATGCCATACAGGCAGGTATTTTAAAAATCAAGCTTAAACATCTTCATAAATATATAAAAGAATACCAGAAGAAAATAAGGTTGTCAAAATGGAATTATCTACATTAATTAAAGATAATGTAAAGATTTTCGACAAAAAAATCTGCATACTTTACACTTTTAAGATTCTATAAATTAAAAGTTTCTATTGATACTATTACTTTTAATATTATGAATTACAAAGGCAGAATTACTATTGTCACAAACATTGCATTTGAACAAAAAATAATAAAAATATCATTTAATTATAGGTAAATTTAAATAAAGAAGATGCCTTTATCATTATAGACTTCCTTGAAAATTTTTTTTATCTGAAAGGGTATTATTTCTTGATTTTGGTATAAGTTTTGCTATCCATTTTATGATTTATAATTTCAAATACGTTAGGGTCTACTGGAATAATAAAATTTCCTTTAACCAAAAGGGAGCTCAATTGATCAGTATAATGGCAGTCAGAAAATTATTGGGTGCTGTAAATATTTACAACATCAAAATTGAGATAAAAAACAGGGTAATATAGTTTCGAAAAACATTAAAAAATTTAATCACCACAGACTCAAATGACTGATAATAGTCGTGTAATGGAAAACCAAGATCTCATCGAGAAGAAGTTCTCAATCCTTCAAGAGATCTCCACCGCTATAGTTGCTACAGACAATATCAGCTCCATAGCAAACCTTATCCTCGACCTTGCGATAAACTATACTAACGCGGAAAAGGGCTCACTGATGTTAATTAACGAACAAGGAGAATTGTATATCCATGCAGCAAGGGGCATTGATATTCAACTCGTCAATTCATACAGAGTTAAAATAGGCGAAGGAATTGCAGGTACTGTTGCCAAGAATAGACTCCCTGTCCTTGTTGAGGATATTGAGAATGATAAGGATTTTAAAGATATAAAAAGGGATCGTTACAAGACAAAATCGTTCATTTCATGCCCTCTTATAAGCAAAAAAAGATTACTTGGTATACTCAATATTAATGATAAGAAAGATAATATGCCTTTTACAGATGATGAATTTGCCCTTCTAAAGATCATTGCAAATCAGGCAGCTATCACCCTTGAAAATGTTTTTATAATGTCTCAGTTTAAGGCTAAGGCTGCCGATCTTGAAGAAATAAACAGAAAACTTATAGATACCGATGTTATGAAGACAGAATTCATTACCCGTGTCTCACATGAACTTCGCTCACCTCTCAATTCAATTAAAGGCGCTATATACTGTTTAAAGCGGTCTGAAAAACTAAGTGCTATTCACACAAAGGAATTCTATGATATTATCTCGACTGAGACGAACAAACTTATAACCACTGTTGAAAATTTGCTTGACTTTCAAAGGCTTGAAGATAATACACAAATTATAAAAAAATCTATTATAAATCTTCCAGATTTTCTTAATGAGATATTAAACTCAACCTTGCTAAAAACATCACTTACAAGAAAAAATCTAACTCTGAAGTTAGATATTAAAGAAAATTTATCAAGTATTGTTGGGGACAAGATAAGGATTGCCCAGTTCTTTATTAATTTGATAGAGGGATTAATCGAGTACATTGAGAAGGGTGACTCTATAGGAATCACTGTTAATGAAAATGATTATGTAAATATAAATCTAATTATTTCGAGAAGTCTGCCATCGTATTTGATGCCAAATCTCTTTGACTCAAAAACCATGTTTCATAAAAATCATCGAGAAAAAAGATTAAAGCTTTATCTTGCTTATAGGATATCAAAAATTCACAGGTGGGATCTGAATGCAGAAAATAAAGATGATACCTTTGTTGTCTCCGTCGCAATTCCTAAGAGTACAAGACAGAAGATAGAAGCTGTCATTGATACTACTATGACAATGTTTAATGAGTTTATCGCTGATCTGCTGTACCTGAATATATGTTCGATAATGCTTACCGATGAATTGACAGGTACTCTCTCGATAAATAGCGCAATAGGACTGGATGAGGAGGTGATAAAACGGACAAGAATAAAGATTGGCGACAGTATCGCTGGACGGGTTGCACTTGAAGGCAGGCCATTGTTAATAGATAATGTCGAGGATGATACTCGCTTCAAAAGAAAAAGTATTCCCCAGTATAATACAAAATCCCTCCTCTCAGTACCACTGAAGATTAATGATAGAGTAGTAGGTGTAGTTAATCTGAACAACAAAAAATCATCTGAATCCTTTACAGAGCGGGATCTGCACATCGCTTCTGTAGTAAGCGAAAGAATCTCACATTTTATCGAAACACTTTACTCAAGTGAGTGCAGAGAAGGTGATTTCAATCAGTTCATAACATCCTTGGACAGTCTTCTCACTGCCAAGAAAAAATACCGCAAGAAAGACAGCATTCTTCAGGATTTAATGAACATGATTATGGACAAACTTGAAGCAAGTGAGGAGGCCAAAAAACTGGCTCTCTACATCTCCATGATATATGATATAGGTCTTGCTCTTGTTGATGAAGATATACTGAACAAGAAAGAACTTTTACCGTCAGAGACCACTTCTCTACGGATTCATCCTTATACCGCTGTTGATTTAATAAATAAATTTGAATTTTCTGAGGACGTTAAGAAGGCGATACTTTACCACCATGAAAAATACGATGGAACGGGTTATCCAGAGAGGTTGAAAGGTGAGGAGATACCCTTCATATCAAGGGTTCTCTCTGTTGCAGATGCCTTTTGTGCAATGATCACTGAAAGACCATATAGAAAGGCTCTTACAAAGGATAATGCATTAAAGGAGATTAAGAAAGGTTCAGGTTCTATCTATGACCCGAAGGTCGTCAAGGCCTTTGAAGAAGTAGTAAACTTTTTTTAAAAAATGCCGGTTTCACTTTGACATTCGAAATATAGAATCATCAAAACCTGTCAATCTTTACTTGTTATTATAAAGACCATGTTTTTTTAAAAGGTCATATAGTGTTGGCCTACTTACTCCCAGTTCTACAGCAGCACGCGCAATATTGCCATCATGCTTATCAATTGCAGAGATTACCATGTTTCTTTGAACCTTATCCCTTACCTCTTTCAATGTCATACCTTCTTTATGGACAATCTTTTGTCTTGCAGGGTCTTCCGTAAAACCAAGGTCATGGGGATTTATCAATGCTGATCCGGCCATGAGAACAGCCCTTTGTATCCTGTTTTCAAGTTCTCTTACATTTCCAGGCCATTTATATGATTCCAGAAATTCTATAGAAGAAGCACTGAATCCTCTCACCTTTTTATTAAATTCTTCACTATACCTCCTTAAAAAGAGGTTTGAAAGTAATAATATATCTTCACCTCTATCTCTTAATGGCGGAAGATTAATGGTTATAACACATATTCTGTAATAAAGATCTTCCCTGAATCTTTCCTCTTGAATTGCCTTTTTTATATCTGTATTTGATGCTGCAATGACTCTTGCGTCTACTTGTATATATTCTCTGCCACCTACCCGCTGAACGCTCTTCTCCTGCAGAAACCTGAGCAGCTTTACCTGCAGGTGGATAGGTAGTTCGCCTATCTCATCAAGAAAGAGGGTTCCCTTATGTGCATATTCAAACTTACCTTGAACCTGGGCATATGCACCTGTAAAAGCACCCTTTTCATATCCGAAAAGTTCTGACTCAAGTAGATTTTCTGGTATTGCGCTACAGTCGATAGGAACAAAAGACCCATCTTTCCTCAGACTCATTAAATGTATTGCCTTTGCAACCAGTTCCTTGCCTGTCCCGCTTTCACCCTGAATTAATACAGAGACATCAGAAGAAACTACTTTTCTGATGGTTAAGAAGACATTTAACATCTCAGGGCTTTGCCCTAATATACCATACATTACTGCATCCTCTTTATTAAGTGTAAATCTTCGGTTCTCCTCTTCAATGTTATAGAGATGAAAGGCCCTGTTTACAACAATTTTTAATTCATTTAGGTCTACTGGTTTCTGGTAATAATCATAAGCCCCTTTCTTAACAGCCTTGAGTGCACTTTCCCTTTCTTCGTTTCCAGTTATTACTATAACCTTTGCAAGTGGTTTGTTCTTCAATATCTCCTCAAGGCATATAAAACCTTCATCTGTAACATCCTCATTGGGTGGCATCTTCAAATCGAGTATCACTACTTTAGGGTTATATTTTCTACAGAGAGAAACTGCCTCTTTTCTGTTACACGCAAAAACTACAGTATACTCCTTACCAAGCCCCCATTTGAGCTGTTTTCTTATCTCTTTGCTGTCATCAATAATTAATAGTTTTTCCATTTTCTTCAAATCCTGCATAACTCTCTTGCCGCTGGCAGATAAACAGTAAAGACAGAGCCTCTTCCTGCCTCACTTTCTACTCCAATCAAGCCTCCATGGGCCTCTACAATCTGTTTGCACTGATAAAGTCCAATGCCGAGACCTTTTCTCTTTGTGGTTCTGAAAGGCTTAAACAGGTGTTTCTTTATAAAATCTTCTGTCGTTCCACAACCATCATCTATGACTTTGAGGAATATACTATCACCATCAGTGCCTGTCTCTGCTTTTACAGTGCCCTTCTCTCCAATTGCATCAAGGGCATTTAAAATAAGATTTAATATAACCTTTTTGATCTCTGCTACATCAACCATAGAAAGTGCGGTTGAACCGTTAAAAAAAATCTCTACGCCAGGCCTCATCTTCATAACCTCTTCAATCATCTCTCTGCCCAATAGATTCATATCTGCCAATTCAGTATTTAGTGAGTGTTTTTCAGGGAACGACTTCAATCTCTGAATAAGATTCTTCATCCTGGTGAGAGTATTTCTCATGGTCTCAAGCATGTCATCCTGAAACTCGGGATTATCTATATACTCTTTTGCATTATCAAAAGTGAGCGAGATTTTATACATCAAATTTTTAATATCATGTATAATAAATGATGATATTCTGGCCATAGCTGCTACTTCTCTCGTCTCAATTAGCTCCTCTGAAAGTCTGAAATTAACGATAGCCTGTGTTGCCTGCTGTGCAAGGGTTTTCATCAGGTCAAAATCCTCATATATGAATTTTTCATTTGTCAGATTTCTTCCAAAAACTACAAAGCCTTCAATCTTCTCTTTAAATATCAAAGGAACAATTAACCCTGAATTAACCTGACGAAGAAAGGATGCCTCTTCAGCACCGGGCATATACTCATTGCCAAGGGGATCGAACACCCTACCCCGCTCAATAAAGTATGAAATCAGGCCTGCAGAGGCCTTTAATTCTGCTTCATTTACAGTATATGGTTGATGAGCAACGGGCATGTATCTTTCCTTACTTTCATCCAAGAGATAAAGTGATGCAACGTCCAATTCAAAAGTTTTTATATATATTTTTAGGATCGCCTCATAGACATCAGTTAATTTTTTACAAAATGCAAGTTTGTCGGTAAATTCTAGCCACTTATCCCTGTATGCATGTTTATGTTCAAAGAAATGCTTGCTAATAAATACCCTAATCCTCCTTCTGAGTCTTTCTGATAAGAAAATGAGGAACATTGTAATACCACTGACAAATGCTAAAAACATTGTTAAATCCTTGCTGAAAGATATTTCAAGATATCTCATACCTTCACCGATTATCCCGATTATTAGGAAATAAATCCCTAACAGAAGAATTGTCAATGATCTGTAGAGAATATAGCGGGATACAACAATCCTTACACCATTGCCTCTGAAGATCCTTGAATATCCAGAAAGAAGTGTTGCAATTATAAAAATGCCGGAGCGCATCGGAATCAGATCCATATTTATCGCCCTGAATAAGAGTACTTGGCTGTAATACAAGATTAAGACAGCTAAAATGCTTCCTATCCCAATTAACTCAAATTTTATCCTCCATCTCTCAATACCAGATGTTAAAAACATGGTGGCTTCTAAGTTAATAAGTGCAGCAACATAGTAAAGCATCATTAAAATATAGAACCAGTAACCTGCCTCTTCAAGGAAGAGCATCTTTTCTGTCTGAAGGTCAGGAGAATAGAAGAAGGCATCTATTGGTAAAAATACAACGCTCGCAGGGAACAAGATTGCTACTGCCATAAGAGCCCACCAGAATGGTTTAGATTTAACAAATTTTTCACGGGAATAGGTAAGGCTGAAGAACAATAATGTAACAGGCAGTATTGACTCGAGAAAGATCGCAACCTTCTTAAAAACAAAGGGATCAGATGAAAGATTTAATACACATTGATCTAAGACCTCGATCAAGGCAAGCAACAATATGGCAAAGGACAATGCAACATTTGCAGCTGTCCTTTCTTTCAATATTACGTATACAGAAAGGGCTAACAACAGTAAAGATGCTATGGCTGATATGGTCAATTCAAACATAGATTATATTTAATATTTAATGTCTTTAAAAAATTTCGGAGTTAAATATATAAATCTGTTCTTAAAAACTGTTATCTCCTTATCTTTTTTCAATCTGTCAATTACCCTTGTGACTGTTTCACGGGTCAAACCTGACATTTCTGCTATAGCCTGATGTGTAAGTTTAAGGTTCAATATTACTCCGTTTTTTTCCTTTTTCCCGTATTTGCGGGAGAGCATGATGAATAACATCTTTATTCTCTGTGATGAATTGCTGAAACTTAAGATGTTAATTAACCTCAATGACTCACGAAAACGTAAGCATAATATTTGCAGCAATCTGGTCAGTACTTTATTATTGCCAATAAGACTGAAAAAATTCTCTCTCGAAATAATAGCTGTAATAGAATCTTTTGTTGCCATTATCCTTGCAGGGGTTGTTCTTCCATCAAGCAAAGACATTTCCCCAAAAAAATCTCCTGAACCATGTATTGCAAGTATTAGCTCTTTGCCTTTCTCTGTTGTCTGAACTGCTTTTACCTCTCCATCCAGGATTATATACATGTACTCATTTGTGTCTTTTGCTATAAGAATGATTTGATTCTTTTTAAATCTTTTTATTATCATTTTTCCGGTAATTTCATATAGCTCTTCATCTTTCAATGATGAAAAAAGATCGACCTTTTTTAGAGTTTTAATTATGTATTCTTTATTCATAAAATTAATTTTCATATTGTGATTTTAATCACGGTTTCTTGCATCAATTTCGTTTTAAATAATATTAAAGGTTAAAAGCAGATTTAATCTGCTGATACAGATATTTGACAATAATTTCCGTTCTAATCTCTGCTCAGAGCAAATTCCGAGAAATCGGGTAACGCAGAGCAACGGGACTAAAGAAGAAAACTTGTTTCGAGTTGTGGATTACATGTTTAGTGTTAACTTGGAACTCTTGATTTTTTTCCATGTCCGCCGAGCCGCCAGAGGATATTTCTTTTGACGGCTTTTTTAATTACTAATTAAAACAAGGGTCTAAATAAATGCAATGTTGAATTTTTTATACATTTAATTATGATTATATACGATTAGGATATTAATGGACATAAGGCATATAAAAAAGATATATATTAAACTTATCCTTTATACATTGTTGTTAATAATTTCAGGATGTGGCGGTGGAGGAGGTGGAGGAAGTGGAGGAATTGGAGGAGATAACGGTGAAGTTTCCGGCAACTCTGTAACCTTTCAATGAGAAGCACCAACCACTAATATTGATGATTCATGCCTCCATGACCTTGATGGTTATAAGGTATATTATGGAACATCATCTGGTGTTTACTCTTACACTGAGACGATATCTGTGAGCAGCCAAAAATTATCTTGTATAGATACAGGGAACCCTGACACATATGGCTGTGGGAATATATTCGAATGTACTTACACATTAACTAGCCAAAACCTCACGTCTGGCACCTGGTATTTTGCTGCAACAGCCTATGATATATCATCGAATGAAAGCGTTTATTCTAACGAAGCAAGTAAAGATATCTGAATACCTTAAACCTTCCTCCTCTCGTTTTTATTATTAAACTACACAAGACGATTATTTTTTCAAGTATCAAAGTAGGAATAGGGATCATGAAGATTAGAAATAGCAGATGAAAACGTGCATGCGTGAATGCTGCCTGCCATAAAAAAGAACAAATCTTCCTATCAATACCCCTGTATCAGATGCATCTCTGTTGTTTAACTAAAGTTTTCTTATCTTTATCATTATGTCTTATGCTTTCTCCTTACGCCTTTTTCAAGCCTAACTATAATAGGATTCAATAATCTTTTCTAACGGCGGATCAGTAATACCAAGGTCTTTAACAGGAAAATTGCTAAACAGATGTGAAGCCACTGAAGCAGCATTTTCAGGTTCAACTTCAAGGAGGATCTCATGGTCATTCATTCTTCTTATTTCCCCGAGTCTTTTGACCTTATCTATTTTGAAAGGTCCATTGAAGACAACCCTTATCTGCTTCTTAATTCCATCTATATAACTAAGATCCTGTATACCGCCGTCGAATACTATCTTGCCCTGGTTTATTATCATAATCCTGTCGCATACCTGCTCAATATCCGACATATTATGAGATGTAAGAATAATGGTATACTTTCCCTCTTTTCCCATTTCTCTGATGAATTCACGGATTTTTCTGGCATTTATAAGGTCTATAGCATTTGTAGGTTCATCAAGAAAAATAACTCTGGGACTATGGAGCAAAGCTGCAACTAGTTCACATCGCTTTCTCTGTCCTGTAGAGAGCTTCCGCTGCGGGACTTCCATGATATCCCCAATATCAGCTAGCTCAATTAGATTCCTCATGTTCCTTTGGTAAATTTCTTCAGGAATTTCATATATTACCTTGCAAAATTGAAAATACTCCTCAGCGGGGAGATCCCAGAAAAGCCGATTCCTCTGTCCTGTGATAAATGTGATGTTATTAAGAAATGCCTTCTCTCGCTTGAATGGGGAATACCCCATTACTTCTAAACGACCTCTTGTAGGATGAAGGATACCGGATAACATCTTCAGTGTTGTGGTTTTTCCAGCACCGTTTGGACCAATGAAACCAACCACCTCGCCTACGTTAATTTCAAGATTGATATCCTGGACAGCCTCCACGAAAACTTTCTTCCCCTTAAATAGTGCCTTTATAGAACCAGAAAAGCCCGCTTCCTTCTTATAGAACCAGTATATTTTCGATAATTCTCTTGTAAAAACCGCCTTCGTTTTTGCTTTGTACATAGCACCTTGCACCTTTTGCTTTATGCCTCAATTCTTACTCTCTGTGTTTTGCTTTTTGCCCTTTGCGCCTTGCGTCTTTTCTTAGATACTTGCAGATGAGTAGTTCCTGAGTCCTACTTTCCAGAATTTAAGAGCAACAAATAAAAATATGCCTGTTATACCAAAGCCATAGAGAGCAATCTTTAATGAGAGTGTTTTCAGAAGCATTTGGGAAGGTGTCTGAGCAATAAGTACAAGGGGGAAAAAGTAAATAAAGATCACCTTCCATAAACCCTCAAAAATGTCTAGAGGATAGCGACCAATCTTCATTAGGTTATCAAAAATTCTTGCAAGGCCAAAAGACTGTGTAGTCCAGAATGAGACCGTGGCAATGATAAGAACTATTGAGAAAAGAAAAACCAGAGCATTAAACAGAAGCAACACATACCCGGCAACCTGAGTCCATGAGAAGGCAAAATCCATACGATAAAATACATATCCCAGAAAAGCAAGAGATGGAAGAAAGCTGAAAAAATCAATGATATCTATCTCTTCGAAAGAAGTAAGAAAGAGCAGGTTCATCGGAAGGATAATTCTCGAGTCCAGCTCACTCGTCTGAATCCGTTGTGGGAGATGAAAAGCTAGATTCCTGTGAAAAGTAATACTTATCACAAAATCCACAACATGAAAGGTTGCAAATAGAAGAAGAATCTGATCAAAATTCCAATTACCGATTTGGTCAACCTTTAAGAATATAGCCTGAAAAAAGAAAAAAAGGAGTGTGATCCGGATCACCTTACCAACAATCATCATAAAGAAATGAGGCCTGTAAGCCATCTGCCGTATAAGCCCGACCTTAATGAAAAGCCCAAACAACTTTAAATACCGCTTCATCGCTTAAACCCGTATAGCGGTTTTAGTACTGCGCATAGCGTATTAATTTCGCCTTTCTCCTTTTGCCTTTTTAATCCTTACTTCTTAATTCTAAGTTCTTACTTCTTAATTCTTAATTTTGCATTCCGCCTTCTTACTCCTTACTTCTTACTTATCGCCTTGCCCTATGCGCTTTACTCTTTTAGTCTCCCATAGCGACATACTGACGGATTCCTTTTTTCCAGACTATTGCATTGAGGAACGCCAAGGCTGCAATCCATATAGCAGCCTTTAATAATACTAATGGCACATTATTTAGCTGGATCTTTCCAAGATAAATGCTCATGGGAAAATAGATAAGGTATGGAAATGGTAGCCACAGAAATATTTTTTGTAAAATCTGCGGGAAAAAAGACAGTGGTATAATAGCTCCACCAACCACTTCCATAATCACGCGCATTGTAAAACGAATCCCATAGGTATTTTCCAGCCAGAAAGCAAGAAGACTCAAGCATTCAAAGAGAAAAAACTGTAGCAGTGCTGCCAGCATTATCGAGAGCATGAAGAAGAGAAAATGCCACAGGCTTACAGAAAGAATTAGATAGTCTTTGAAAAAGAAAAAAATTACAAGATATCCTGTCAAGCCGATGAGGAAAAGAAAAGACTTATTCCCGAGGTCCCTTACAAACCAGATGCCATAGGGGCTGACGGGTTTGATCAGGAGATCCGAAAGGGTTCCATCGATGATGCTCTGGCTGGTTTCAGGATTTTCTGCTGTTGTGAGGATAAAGCTGTTGATTAACCCAGCTCCCAGAATATATGTTACCATCTCTCCTATTGAATATCCGCCGATCACCTCCTGATGTGCACTTCTATAAATGGCCATCCATAGAAATACAACTATCAATGAAGTAAAAATCCCGCTCAGGATCTCAAGTACAAAATTTACCCGATAGGCCATCCTTTCTATCCACACAAGTCTGAAAACAGACCAAAATTTCGAAACTAGATTCATATGTTTTAATAGCTTAATGAATAGAACTTAGAGTTTAGAGCAAAGAGTTATTTAGTAAGGGCATTCTTAAGTTTGATGTAATCATATTTTTTTGTAAAAAATATAAAATCTACAGCACTTAAATTGAAATAATATTCTGATTGATAAGAAATTGAATTACATTATTAACAGATTGCACCAATGACAATTAATCTGTTTCAATAATTAAATCAGGATTTTCGCACTTCATATGGAGCTGAAATGCCTGTCATATTTGTAATTTGACCTGCTCTGGCTTTCTTATAGAGTCGTTTATGTTCACGAGATTCGCAAACCTCAAGAGAACATTTTACATAACACTTGTAGTAAGGCCAATCTTTCATTAATTCCCTGACAAATTCACTGCTCTCTCTGTATGGAGCTATGAAAGAGGCAAAAACCAGTATTCGAGCATCCACTAAAATCTTTGCAACCTCGGCAATGCGACGGATATTTTCTTTCCTATCTTTTGGATTTAATCCCAGATCTTTGTTTAATCCCGTACGGATATTATCACCATCCAGCACATAACTTCGAATGCCCATATGATATAAACATTCTTCTACTGCATGGGCAATAGTTGATTTTCCGCTGCCTGAAAGGCCTGTGAACCAGAGCAGTCCACTGCGGTGTCCATTAAGTAAATGTCGATCTATTGGTTTGATTGTGGAGTCGAAGGGAAAATTGTTCATTATTTATAAATAAGTTCATTCAGTAAAACAGCTAACGCATACAACATCCAAGCCTGAGACCATCTCATATAAGATATTTTATTTGTATAAAATCGTTTCTTCTGATAGTAGAAGTAGCCATCTTTGTCTTTCATGTTACAGATACTCCATCGACATATTAAGAGAGCAAGATCAATATTATTTCCATTAAGTTCTTTCAGCTCTACTAACGTTATAATGCTTTGTGCGATTGAATGGATATCAATCGGATATATCTGATCATGAAAGTATTTAGCTATTCCACCCTCACTAAAAAAATGATTTCGATAAAAATCAAAGCCCATCTTAATGTTTTTATAGAAATCATTTTCGCCAGTGTATTGACAGAATTTATTTATGGCACACAGGTTATATCCTGTGTGAAAATTATCAATCCATTTCTGTTTTCCATATTCTCCGTAAAACCATGATCCATCATGATTTTGTCTTGAAACTGAATATTGCACTGCTCTCATAGCTGCATCAATGAATCTCTGTTCCCCCATTAACTTGTAAAGTCTTGCAAGGAATGCAGCACCTAAGAGATTTGCATTGTGCACAAGCGCATGATCAAGAGGCGTATAGCTAAAACAAATGCCTTCTTCCATCTCTCTGATATTTAGTCCTTTCAGAATAAATTCTCCTGCACTTGCAGCCATTTCAAGATAAGATGAATCTACTAAAATTTCATATGCGTCAATCAGCGCATTTCCAGCAAACGTCGTACAGATAATATTGGGAGTAAACTTCGGGACAAGCAGGATACGCTGCTGCCAATCAAAATTATAGCCCCAGCAGTAATATGGTTGTTTAGGACTTTTAAGATCAATTAACCTTGTCAAAAGTAACAGAACATCCTCTTTAGTCGAGAGCTCAGGATTAACCAATTTCATCAAAGCTGAAGAAAAGAGGGCTATACCTTTAGGGCTCTGATCTCCAGGTACACTGAGCAATCTTCGAATATTGATAGGATTACGCTTCAATGTTTGAATAAGAATCAGCCTTCCGATTCTATTATGAAAAAATGGAAATGAACTGAACATTCGGCTGTTTAACCCATCATAAGGATCATATCCTGACCAGTCATTCTTTTTGCAGTAACTTATAAGATTTGCAGTACTTTCTCTGATCACATTCAGCACATCTGAATCAATCATCATAGTTTAACTTTAAGACTATTTGGATTATCTTAGGAAGTACAAAAATTTAGTGCTATTATCCGGTATATGTCCTATACATATGCATGGCTAAAGTCAATATGGCTAAAGGATTTAGATGCTGGGTTCAGTGAATGGTAAAGTATCCAAGACCGTGACATGAAGTGTTATACTGTATTCAAAACCGAAATTCGATGCTTGCTTTTAACGCAACGGCACATTCAAGCAGTACCAGTATAAAAAAATTATTGATTATTCAAAATTTGTAAATTTGTTGGTTCTGAAGGACTAAGATAGTCATGTTCATAATATTCATAAGCACCTATATCCCATCCTGAACCAGTAGGGCGGAGATCATTTTTAATATCAATATCATAAGGGCTAATTAATTCAAAACCTGTATCTTTTGCACTTGAACCAGAAGTAATATACAACCCATTATTGTTTGGAATCCAAATTTCATTAAACCCAGTGGGTAGATTAGAGACTGGATGATTGCCTCCAGAAAATCCGGGATTCTCTACTGTGTTATTATTCCACACATTATTATTTGTCCCATCCCACATATTTTCCATATAAGACAAAGTACGAAAAGTAATATTACCAGTTGCAGCAATTATGTCTGCACCAGTACCATAGAAAAGGTTGTGTGTTACCGTATTGTCTGTACCAGAACCAGCCCAAACCACAACCCTGCCCTTACCAAAAATTTCTTTTGGGTAATAAATTATATTATTTCGGATAGTGTTGTTATTGCTACGGTCAATATAAATCCCTGCATGAGATGTGTTTTCATCATAATAGCAACTGTGCCGTGTTGCAGGTTGTTCCGCCAGATAGATTGTATTATTAACGATTTCGTTATTGCCATCTGTTCTTGTTGCAATCCCAATGTTCCAGCCTCTTATAATGTTATTATATACCTTATTGTTACCTCCAGCACTTGCAAGATTAATTGCATAGTTCTTGCCATAGTATTTATGGTTGTTCCATATAATATTGTTGTAGACTGAATTGCCACCATTGGCACTACTTATGACAATCCCGTGATCTATCGGATCACCAGTAAAACCCGATTCATTATAGGCTACGTTATGGTGGATAAGATGTGAACCACCATAATTCTCACTTGTACCTATAAACTTTTTATCAATATTTTTGAATATGTTATAGGCAATTTCTGTCCCAGTAGCCCACACCATAATAACACCATATGAATAATTTTCTCCTGTGCAACTCCCCGGCGTTCCGCTTATAACTGTAGTGTCAATAATGTCGTGGATATAGCAATATTGAATCTTGTTATAATCATTAGCATCTGCATTCCCTATATAAAATCCCGAACACCCACCTGATGCTGTAATTTCTCGTATTTCAAGATACTCAAATGTTATGTAATCTCTTCTTACCTGAAAGGCTGCATTATTTGATGCAGTATCAGTTGAACCACCATTAAAATCGAATATCGCTCTGGTTGGTGGAGAACTGGATGTTATAGTTATATATGACCCACTTGTTCCATTATTGTAATAAGTACTATTGATTAAAACTCCCTTGTTCCATTCCTGTCCAGCAGTTAATAAAATTGTATCTCCTGCTTTAATAGTAGTCCAACCTGAAGTAGAACCTGTTGGATTAACTGTTCCGGGAAGTTCTTTCCAAGGATTGCCTGCACTTCCATAATTTGAGTTTGATCCAGTAATATTATCTACATAATAAGTTGTAGCCCATGCAGGTAATGCAAAGAAAAAAGTTATTAGTATAAATAAAGTTATTTTATTCATCATTTTCTCCTGATGTATTTTCATTTCATATTTATATAACATTAATTATATTAAAAAATTTTACTTTTAAAGTGATTATAATCACATAATTGAATATATTTCTTAACAATTATATCGAAGGTTGACATTTATACATTTTCGGATGAAAATTGTCGTCTGTAAAAAGTCATAGTGTTTAATACTAAAAACCTATACTATATAGCTGTAAATTTCTTCCAATCTTTTTGTAATATATGAAGCAATAAAGTGATTTTGAGCATATCGATAGTTATAACGTGAAATTCTACAAAACAAAGACGGTGAATCAAGTAATTTTATTATCAAAGATGCTAATTCATGTGAATCCCTTGTTTTAGCTAAAAAACCATGTTTTCCGTCTTCAAAAAAATCTCTGATTCCTCCTATCGGGCATGTGATTAATGGCAAACCAAAAGACATAGCCTCCAAAACAGATGTAGGCATTCCTTCGCCATGAAAAGTAGGAAAAAGATAAATATCCGAAGTGGCAAAAGTATCTCTTTTAAGTTCTCCTTGAATGTGACCTAAAAATTCAACGGCAGATGTAAGACCTAGTTGCTCAACTAATTTTTTAGAATTATTCAAATGAGGTCCATCACCTGCAATCGATAAACGCAGAGCTGGATACTTCGGTTTAAGATGAGAGAAAGCGTAGATAGACTCAAAAATACCTTTTTCTTTAATAATTCGTGCCAAAAAGAGAATTTGTATCTTACGGTTTGGATTCCACCTTGTTAGGCACTTCTCCAATTCAAAGCCTCTTATTAATTCATCGTCTACTGGTGTTGACTCGACAAAAATCGGTTTACGAATACCCCAGCTCAGTAATGTGTCTCGAAATGCCTCTGCCAAAACAATGAATGCATCTGCACGGCTATAAAACAGACGGAACAAGGGAAGGAAATAGCGCGAGATCTTCTCCTGCGTCGGCAAATGCCATCCGTGTATCAATACCAGTGTTCTATGACCATAAAGCTTTGATAACAAATGGAAAGATCCTTCTCTTATAAGGGCTTTATAGTCCAAAGATGGATTTAGATGTATAAGATCATAGTTTGAAGACGATTGCACTAGGTGCGAACGATACCGGTGAATATCAGTTACGAGATGAGATACTTTTTGAAGTTTATTTTCATCATTTTTTTGAGCTCCAATTTGGAAAAAATGGACATCCACATTTAAATACTTTTTAATCACATTATAGTAATTGGAAACCCCGCCATGTATATTTAAATGTGGGCATGTAATACAAATTTTCATGATATGGGTATTTTCTAAAGAAGTTAGATGGGTATTTTCTAAAGAAGTTAGAATTGTTTCAGTTCAGAATAAGGCTTTCTCATACTCAGAGACCATTTTCTCGATTGTAAATCTGTTTTCTACTATTTTTCTTCCCCGACTCCCCATTTGAATAAATAAATCATTTTCAATTATTGATCTGATTCGAGAAACTAATGCGTCAACATCACTTGGTGAATAAATGAAACCATTGATGCCATCCTCTACCATTTCACGGGCACCACCAATCTCAGATAGAATTACAGCTTTTTTCATTGCCATAGCTTCCAGGGCTGAATTAGAGAAAGTTTCCACAGCAATAGATGTAAGAATAAAGATATCCATCACTGCCAAAGCTGGTCTAATATCCAATACCTCCCCCAGAAATATTACAATATCGGTCATTTTCAACCTTGAAACCAACTTGATTATTTTCTCGCGTTCTTGACCATTTCCTAAGAGCAATATTTTTATTTTGTGCCCCATACTGAGTATCCTTTTGGCAGCAAATATCAAATGACTATGTGCTTTTTCAGGGCTAAATCTTGCTATCATCCCTAACACAATTTCTTCTTTCCCAATACCTAGTTGCTTCCTTAATTCTTCTCTACTCGGAGATATTTTTTCTGGATCAAAGTAATTCAGATCAATCCCATTATAAATCACTCTCCCGAAGGATGGATCGATATGATACTTCGAAATCCACATTTCTTTTTGTAACTCTGCTCCGAATATAATTTGGCAATCTCTCCTTAAAAGAAACCTATAGATAAGCATATGTATTTTGCCTTTTAAAGACGAAATATTTGATGTATTTATACTAACACACATTTTCGGCTTATCTTGCATGCCGGTGAAAGCAGCGTAATGAATGAAAAGAGGATACAAGTTAACACAACAAACACTTTTCACTTTGTTAATTTTTATATAGTCCACATATTTTTTGATACATCTGATATCTACTTTTGATGACCTTTCTAGACAATGTATACTTACATCTTTCGACACCAAGGATTTTAAAGTATGAGGTTCATTCAAATAAAGCAAACTACATTTTTTGCCTCTCTGAGATAATTCATTTACTATATTTACGGTTTTTCTTTCAGATCCACCCATGTGAAGCGAACTCACCAAGAATAATATATCTTTCATTTATTTATACCTCATTAAACCTAGTAAAAATAGAATATTTGAGAAGGATGAATACCTCACATATATAATGAATCGACAGGATAGTTTAAAGTCAGACCTCGTTTCTTGATAAAACAACATATAGTGCATAAAGAGTGGCTATAATATTTATTTTTATTGGCTGCTTTGTATAACAAATTATTTTGCATCTTACTTCTCTCTTTCATCCCATAAAATCCTCACTGATATATTAAGCATTTTGTTTTTCCTCCAGAGACTTCAGATATGCCTGAGTTATTATAAAAGGACACAAATGATCCAGATATCAAAGCTACCAAAATAACAAAGTAAAGTCTAAAGGTGCTGAAATCATTGCTCATATTGTACATTAGCCAGATGAATACAGCATAAAATGGGACAATTGTCATTTTATCGCTTATTTTAATTCTTCTCGCAAAATACAAAAGCATCATCAAAATCATCACTATATAAGCAAACATCGATAATAATCCATATTGGACACCAATCGATAGATATCCATTATGAATAACTGTTGGCCGTCCTTTGTTTCTGAGATAACGATTATCTTCTATTGGATTAAGTTCTGTCATCTTGTCGTAATAAATGTCCGTGTCATATCCACCTAAACCAAAGAAGTTGTCAGATATAAGGTCAACGGCTAACTCATATTGTTCAAATCTTCCGCTCAATGTATCTTCAAGCAGCCGTTCTTCTTTAAACACTTGAAATACTTTAGATTCTGTTAGAAATGAAGAAAATGCATCCGCAGCCATAAGGAATAATAAGATTGACATTATGAATAATAATATATTTCTTCTATTGATAAACAGAAATGATATAAAGCAAACTGCAAAGACAACCCAGCTTAACCTGTGAAAAGTGGTCACCAAGGCTGTTAATAACAATGGCAAGCAAATATAAAAAATCTGCCTGCTCCTGTATTTCACTAGCAACAGTATTATCGATAAATTCACTAGGCATCCCAATTCATATTCCGCATAAAAAATACCTGAGGATCGCTTAAAGGAAATAAATGCTGTTCTCAAAGCCCCGCCACCATACCTCCCTCTTAAAAAATATGGATCAATGAGTATTTGTAAAATGGCAATTATTGATGTAGTGACTGCAACTATCATTAATGCGGTTATAATCGAATCAAAAACCGAGGAAGATACTCTTGTCTTTGCAATATGATACGTAATAATAAAGAGTAATATTTCGAGCGGCACCGTTACTAACTGTTGCTTAATTTGTATTTTTGGATAGTTAAGAACGAGTGATATTACCACCATTACAAAATAAATATAAAGCCATTTTTCAAATCCTGGTGATCCTTCAATCTTATTCAAATGATAATTAGCTTGTTTCACTGGTTTACTAAGAAATAGATATAGGCATAACAAAATAAGCAACAATCTATGTGGGTGAAGGGCAAAAGGCAGAATTTTTATTTGAAACACTGGCATATATAATATTGGAGATGCAAGTATCCAGAACAAAAAAATAAATGACAAAATCCTGTTATCGGTTTTACGGGATAATATAAGTCCTATAATAATAAATACAATCACATATGCAATTAATTTTTTATGTAGTATCTCCATCCAACTTCACGCAATTAAATGGTAGTAGCAATAGACCTCATAATTGTAGATATCATTAAATAATCTCTGCATTATCTTTTTTATACTCATATCAGCAGTAATCCTTTAATGACTTCCCTTGTAAGAAATATACCAGTCCTGTTTTTTGTGTCTTAGGATTCATAATACCTTCTGAAGATATCAATAGTGTTACGGATAGAAAATTCTTTATCCGCAACTTCTCTGCACTTTTCAACAATCGCTCTCTGTCTCTCTTCACTCTCAAATACTTTTGTTAAGAAAGCTACAGACTCATGAAGACCATTATCTGACAACACAACTCCAATTCCATTTTTTTCCACAATAGTAGGGAGATCTCCAATGGTATGACTGATCAATACTACTGCACCAGATGCCAGATATTCGCTGAACTTAATTGGGGATGCGGCCTTATTGACGATTGATTCGGCTCTCGTAATTATCGCTGCATCAGCAGAGTAAGAGTACAAAGGAACTTCCTCATGATTTACGTACTTAATCATGTAATCATCACCTGATATCCCAAACTCCCGAAATTTTTTCTTCACACCTTCTATATCGTTCGTTAAAAAAATAAAGAATAATGCGAAGATGTACTGTTTCAGTTCAGAATATAATCTTATCACCTCAACTGTCTGTTGCCAGGCACTTTTATGCCCCATGTAGATAAGTACTTTTTTCTCCTTAAGACCTAATTGCTGTTTAGATTTCTCCTTCATGTCCCATCTTAGACTTTTAAAAATTTCAGGATCAAAAGAGCTCCGAGTCAATACAAAATGATTAAACGGCAAATTATGCTTATTTACGTAGTAATTAATCATATTTTCAGAGACGCAAAAATTCACATCTGAATATTTCAATGCAATTTTTTCCTTAAAATTAGCATAACGATGTAATAACGATCCTTGTTTGAGCTCACAACGAAATATACTTTCCTCTATCACTACACCATGAATATCAGTAAAGGCTTTAACAGGCATGATAAGTTTAATAGGCAAAAACATAAACATATAATAAGAGATATGAAAATGGAATATTTCAAAGCGTTTAATAAATGATAAATACAGAAATAAAACCCAAGCAAAAGGAAAGCAAATAAATTCCAACAGGAATCTGCCGGGAAAAACAGTAGGCATAATATAAATATTTACTCCCCTGCTCATGTATTTCTCACGCAGTGCTTTAATCAAAGACCTTTGCAAATAAAACTTTACATGACAAAAAGCCAAAACCGAGACATCATATCTCTGCTTTTTTAGTTCCAATACTTCCATAAAAAATTGTTGAGAGAAACCCGTTTCCTTTAACAAATTATCATCAGCCACGTGCAATAATCTCATTGATCGTTGGATTCTTTTCATTTCGCCTCTCACTTTAGATCAACCGTACGAGCTGGTAAAATTACCCGCCTTGATATCGAATTTAATCTCTTGCCTCGTCGAATCGTCCATGTGAATGTGGCAGGTCATTATCAAACTACTTGAGCGCCTACTTCCTGTTGATATTTTGTCAAGAAAATCTATCCGTAATATTTTATCGGGAATCTCAAGTAGTAGTATTTCTTTCATGCCAGAGTCATCATCGAAAAAGCTTCGCTCATACGATCCTTCTTCTGAAGCTTTTAGAACAGTTGTAAAATAATTTCTACTTCTCCTGGAATACATTTGTATCGAATTGCATTTATCTTTTATCCAATAAGAGGGAGAAAGCCACTTCTGCTCTGTGTTCCCATTCTCTCTAAATGTGTGTTTTCCGGCATAAAGGTCTGTTTGAATCAATTCATTAGCAACAGCACATATGATATGATCTGACTTTGAAATTAATTTTACCGCGGGACTTAATGTAAAATTCAATATTGCTTCTGAATAATCTCCTTCTCCACAGCTGTCATGAATGATTACGAAATAAGGTAATATTAAAAAAATATACCGGCAGTGCCAGGCTTCCCTCGATACATCTGAATATTCTCCCCTAAAAATATCAATCCCGTTATAATTCCATATCTTTAAACTTGAGGTATAGTCAATTTTGTCGATTCCAAAATGACCATTAGTAAATTCAAATTGATTTTGTCCGTTGATTGTTACAGTATTATGAGAACTCGTACTTTGAAAATAACGCCTCCACTTTAGAGGGCCATTATAACAATATGTTCCGGGATCCACAAATATATCATTTCCTCCAATAGTCAAATTCAAACTCAGCAAATCAGCATGGCGATGATTGTTGTTTCTGGAAGGATTCTGGATACCAACAGAGAATAAAGCATAATTAATTCCGTTTTTATTATTTTGCTTGAAAATGGCAAATTGTGCCGATTTGAGAACTGCATTTTCAGAATTATTGTTTACAGGATAATACATATGATTTACAGATTCAGTTTTGAGAAAAGAGAACCAGAATGCCCCTTCGCTTAAACGAGAATCAAATAATTTAATGTCTCTATTGTTCAACCACATTGAGAAAATGTCACTCGCAGTTTTCACGCTCAGTGAGTTTCTATTGCTATCCAGGCACAAAAAGGTTCCATCATCACCATCACCCAACATAGGCAAACTTCCATCTGGCTTCGCAATATTCCATAAAGCTTTCATCATTTTTAAAATACTGTGTTTCCATTCCTTAGGAATTTCACAATCACACCGGTCTGCAATTATTGCTGCAAATAAATAGGCCTCAGTTACTTGTAAGTGATATGATGAGCAGAGTTCTTCGTGAAATCCGTCGCTTAGAAACTGCCTCTCCAGCTCCTCCGAGAGGACTCTTTTACCTTTCTGACGCCATTTGGGTGAATCTTTAAACTCTGAAAGAATCAGGCCCGATATATATAGGCTTGCAGCCTCTAATATTGAATGATTGTTATGAAATCCCCGATCTTCTGAAGTGAGATGATATTTCAGATAATGAATATGTAAATATACCCAACTCCAAAACTCGATCTTGGCTCTTATCTCAAATGCCGGGCAATTACAGAACAGGGTATAGGCAGATAACCAATGATTAAGACGGATAGCAACTTCCATAGCGGATAACCAATTTATACCTAACAAGTAGGGATTATTCTTTGTCCAGCTTTCAAACTCTTTCCAAAATAATAGAAAATGGCTTATTTGTTCTGTTAGGAAGTATGCCTTGCCCAATGTAACCCAATGAAGATGTCGATTTAGTTCCCACGTTGTCCTCAAGTCACCTATGTGTGAAGATTCACGAAGATCTATTTTTCTAAAATATTTTATCGGCCAACTTTTCTCATTAATAAGTGTCGAATGCCAGTTAATATCCGAACCAATATCCATCTTTAAAGAACGAAAAAGAGTTAATCTGCCTTTCGATATATCAATTGATGCATTAATGATCATCTTTTTTTCTTTGTGGAAGTATTGCTCAAATATCTTATTAATTTTCTTAGATTTATTAATTGGCAGAAAAACTTTCCTCAAACGTTCTTCCCATGTTGGTATGTAGTTTTCAATACCGCGAAAACCAATTCTTGTATCCCTGTATAAAAGACCGAATAATTCTTTTTCATGAGGAAGCCAAGCAATATATTTTTGCTCTCTGTATAGATTACAAATTCGATAGTTATAAAAGGCTCCAGTCTTTCCAAGGGTTTCAGCAATTTCCCTCTGAGATTTGCCTTTCAGTCGTTTTATATAATTCTTAATACGTTTTAACGTAATCATCATTGGTATCTGAAACTTTTACCAACATGTACTTTTATAAAGTCTCATATCAATAATATTTATCCCGAATTAAGGTTTTTGACTAATCTATGATACGGATAGTATCTCACGCATAAATACGTGAAAGAAGATATAATTTTTGTTATCGCCGCTCCAATGACTCCGATATACATTACCAAGATAAAAAGCCCGACTATATTTACTACCCCCACTATTATTGATCCGTTTCTCATGGCCTTTCCGCATCCATGGGCTCCAAGAAATTTGTTAAGATATTCTCCTAATCCGTAAGCAATACTCCCGACGGACAAGAGATATGCAAGAGGTATTACAGGACTATAGTCAAACGAATATAACAGAATAATTATCTTATCTATCACCAGGATAAAGAACACGAAAGAGCATAGTGATAAGATAATAGTAAAAACCGTTGCTTTTTTAGGTATAGATCTACTATTTGCAAAATCCTTAAAAAATGTTGTACCAACAGCAGTTGGTATCATGGTCAACGGTATAGTTACTGTTATTGCTAATGCATAGAATCCCACGTTTACATTATCAATAAAATATGCAATACACAATCCGGCCAAATGTCCGCTTGTAACAGCAGAAAGTGATCCAATGTAAACGTGGAATCCATAAGCCTTATTTTCCAGCCAGATATTTGATATATTCATCCTTATATCCTGAAATTTTGGCTTTAATCGGATAACCATAATAATAATTACTGCAGACAGTATGAACAGTTGTAAAGATAAAGCTGAAAATAATGATAACGGAAAGAAGTAGTTAAAAGTAATCGCTCCGGTCAAATATAACAACTGGGGAACGGTATTTAAAAAAGACAGTTCATAGATTCTATTATCGCCCTGCATTATCTTCTCCAGGCAGATTTTAAATGGAAACACAAACAGCAGAGGAGAAAATATCCTTATAATATGGCCTAATTTATTATTAAATATACTTTCCTCATAAAAAGAAAAAATCAAAAATCCGAAAATCATCATGAGTGAAATAATTGATGCCAATATCATCAAATTTCCTATAAGCTGTTGTCGTATCTTTTCAATACTTCTATGAGCTAAGAGTTTACTGCCCGATACAAAAATCCCAAATGTAAGAAAAGAAACACCAAAGTTAAATAAATTTTGCAAGAATTTTAGATTTCCGTACTGTTGGGGACCAAGCAATCTCGTGTTGACAATGCTCACACCAATACCGATAATCACAGCAAATACCATGGAGAAATATAGCGAACTAATTTGCCTGACCTTCTGCTTTTTGAAGATATCTTGAAGATTAGAGATAGCGCTGTTATTCATTGTGAAGTATTTTTTTTTCAAGATTATAAAAATCGATCACAATAATACCCGTGTCATTTTAAATTAGTTATATTCTCACTTTCATCATGGATTTTTATCAAATTTTACAAGAAAAGTCCTGAACTTCAGCAGGTATGGTCTAAATACTGAACAATCCTTTTCCCTGTCATACCGTCCCAAAATTTGGGAGTTTTTCCCGATGGAGAGTACCCGTTAAGAATATATTCAATATCTTTATCCAATGTTCCCAATGAAGTAAGCTTGTTAGTGCCTTGTTTTATAGTTATTGGCCGTTCAGTATTTGGCCTGAGAGTCAAACACGGGATGTTAAGGAAAGTAGTTTCTTCCTGCAATCCCCCGGAATCAGTTAAGACAAACTTTGCTTTGTCAACAAGCCCTATAGAGTCATGGTATCCCAGTGGGTCTGTCAAAATGAGACCAGATGTGTTTATCGCCTTCATCCAAAGACTAAATGTCTCAAGCTGCTTTTTCGTACGGGGATGAACTGGAAAAACAACCGGGATATCTCCTGATAGTCTACAAAGACATTCAAGGATCGCTGAAAGACTTGACTGATTATCAACATTACTTGGCCGGTGGAGCGTCACATAGGCAAAACATTTTTCTTTTATACCCATTTTTTCATGCGTTCTTTTTTCTCTTGCCCTATCCAGATTGAAAATCAGGGTATCTATCATGATATTCCCGACACGTTTTATCTTTTCAGGAGAAATACCTTCATTCAACAGGTTTTCATCAGCATCCTCAGAAGGAGTAAAGAGAAGATCTGACAATACATCGGTTACCAGCCTGTTTACTTCCTCAGGCATGCTTCGATCAAAACTGCGGAGACCAGCTTCCACATGGCCGACATTTATCCCTAATTTACTCGCAACAAGAGTACACGCCATTGTTGAATTTACATCTCCAACTACAAGTATCCAATCAGGCTTTTCTTTAAGACATACCTCTTCAAAACGAATCAATATGTTTGCCGTCTGAACAGCGTGGGATTCTGAACCTACCTCTAGATTGATGTCTGGTTTTGGCAAGTTCAGTTCATTAAAAAAAACTTCTGACATTTTAATATCATAATGCTGACCGGTATGGACTAAAAAAGAATCTATCTTTGCGTTACCCCTTGTTAGTTCTGCATTATGTCTGTTAATCGCTCTGATTAAGGGTGCTATTTTCATGAAGTTCGGCCGTGCACCTGCAACAAGTATGACTTTCAAACTATTTTTCATTGCGAAAAACTCAAAAATAACTGATATCAGTTCGCGGCGACCGTTTTCTCATAAACGTCGATAATTGAATCTACAATTCTTTCCAGAGTATCTTTTTTTGAATTACCGAACTTCTCTGGTCGTTGTCGTTTAGTTAATACAATTTTTGTTCTCACATCCTCGACACTCTCTAATAGGATAAGCCTTTTGCTATCAGCAAGGTAACGGTCTACTGCGCCAATTTTACCTCGAAAAATACTATACACTGGAACTCCTAATGCAGCAGCCTCCCTGTTCATGGTCCCGCCACCACTGATAACTAAATCAGAATGCCACAATAAATTAAGTCCGTCTACGACTTTATCAGGGATTATTATTTTTCCTTTATCTATCCACTCATGCCATAATTTTTTTATATAAGTATACTGTTTACCATTGCGAGGCAACATAACTATCTGTATATTTTGATGACATATTAAATAGTCCACTACATACCGAAATAATTCTTCACTTCCTTGTGTAAAATAATGAGCATCTTGAGCTGGGGGCCGTATCGTCACACAGATCTCTTTACCATTAATTCCTATTTCATCGATTTTATCCGGATCAGGCCTAAAATCAGGCAAATATACATATTCTTTAATTCCGGGATATGTGAAAATATGGTCTTTCTCTATCTTTAATCTAATTTTAGACATGATTTCACTATGAGCTACTATTTCAGGAATTATTATCCATTTCGAATGAATTAATGGTAAAGCCTTACCATATTCATAATCGAATATTGTTACAGATTGTATTCCAAATATTGATGATGTTATTAATTGAGATCTTGAGCCATGAGACAGGGCTAATACTGGCTTTTCTCTGATAATTATAGGCATCAACTGAATTGCCCGAATTATTAATCCAATCACTTTAATGATTTTGTTTTTCCCGTGATGATGCCCTATTCTTTTATATTTCAACCCTAAAAGATCAGCCAGTCCGCATGTTTGAGAACAATTCCTGGCAGTCAACAATACTTTATAGCCCTGCTTTTTTAGATCTTCGATGATTGGTACAAAGAAGGGTACATGGGGTGAATTATCTAAATCAATCCAGATTTTTTTGCTGCCGGAAAAATCTATCTCAATCACTCTCCCCATTTAACATAACAATTTCTCGTAGAAAATATTTTAGAATACCGTATAAGTATGTCTCTAAAAATGCAATTTTAAATACAGTTAAATTATTACTTTTTTTATTTTAGTATTCTTTCCTTTAGATTTTTTTCTAAAACATATTACTGGTTCCGATGCCCACCTAGGAGATAATTTATAAAAAAAGTTTCATGCAATATTTAAAGGTTAAAGCTTTAAACTTTTGATTTTTTCAACAATAATTGATAACATGAACTATCTTTTGGAATCGGATTATTACTATATAACTATTTAGTCCCTTCTTACCTTTGCTTTCAACAGAAGAAGATAATTCTTGCTTTCAATTACAACTAAGATTTACCTTTATCTTATAGTCATTTAAAAATTTGTACCCAATCCTTATCCTCTCCTTTATAACATGTTCCGGTATTTTAGGGGTTAACTTAGCAGCAGGTGTGTTTTCTTTCTCATGATATGGGAATATAGTAACACTATTAAATTTTAATTTTTGGCATATATACAATGTTTCAGTGAACTCTTCTTCTGTTTCTGATGGAAATCCAGCGATAATTTGAGTAGACAACTTTATCTCAGGATTTATAGAACGTAATTTTGAAAGCACTAATGATATATTTTCGATTGTATGTTCTCTATTCATTAACCTTAATATTCTGTTACTTCCAGATTGAATTGGACAGAGAATACTTTTAATTTTATTTGTATAAACTATATTAAATAGTTTCTCTTGATAAAGAATAATCCATTTTGGATGAATCTCTTCAATAGAAAATCTAATACCATCTTTTAACTTTAACCTTAAAGATTTATCCTTAAAAAGATAATCTGATTCGTCTATTAATATCGAAAGAAGCTCAGGAAATGTGGAATTCCAATCTCTACCATAGGCACCAACATCATCACCCAAGATAACAAATTTTTTATATCCATCGCTAACACCTTTTTTAAATTGTTTAATTATTACTTCAACAGGCAGACTTTTTATAGTTCCGATAGCACGTTTAATTGCACAATAGCTGCAATTTCCCTGACATCCTTTGCAAATGTAAAGACAAAATTCTTTATTTTTTAAATTTAATATTTTTCTTACTTTTTTCTCAGCATATCTCGACATTCTTAAAAAAAATATATCTGAAAATTCAAATTCATTTTTTAGCTTATTAATTGCAGCAGGAATTGAGATTATTTCAGTCTGCTCTGAGATTAAATTAGAATAATTAAATTCAGAAAACTTAAAGGCTAAATTACAAAAATATGAATCAATTTTATGAATGTCTTTTGGGGTAAAATAAGTTGTGTTTGTGAACTCTTTAAATCTCGTAGGAGAAATATCAGGTAAGCATCCATAGACTATTAATTTAGCTTTATAATTCTTAAGAACACGAAGACGCGATATTGAATAATCTTCTTCTTGTTTCCTAAAAGCACATGTGGAAAGAAGAATATAATCTGCCTTCGCAGGTGATTTGACTATTTTGAAACCATTTAAAACAAAGTAATTATGCAGACTCGTTAACTCTGCATATCTCCTTTTACAACCATATTTCTCAATATAAATCTTCATTTAGGATCCAATAGGTTATTTATTTCTAATTTATTATCAATATCTTCTTTAGATTTGACATATAACATGATAAACTGTGCCATATCTTTTGGAAGTATATGCCAGTACTGACCTTTGTATCTTTTTTTTATATACTCGAGTAATTCTATATAGTATTCAGCTGGATATTGCTCGTTCATTAATTTCCCATCATTAAAATTTACATAATCCGGGTGGACATTTAATAGAACCATTCCTCCTTTTTCAACAATCCAATCTAATTTTTGTTTCCATATATCAATGTTTTTTTCTTTCATAAGAATAAAAAGAGTGAAATCTTGGGGTAATGTGTATGGGAGTTCAACATACCCCTGTTTAGTAGAATTCCCAGAAACCCAAAAAGGAAAAATCGTTTTCATACCGTCGTTTTGTGGTTCAAATGGGTCTGAATCGAACGTCGAAGAATCATATTCAATATTTAAATCATGAATCCAATCCAGATTATGATGCATAGCTGGTGAACGAAAACCAACAGCATTCCATTCTTTCAGATAATAATTAATTCGAATAGCCCGTTCATTAAAAATCTCTTTCGAACAATATAATTTTCCGTCATGACATAGACCATGCACACCAACTTCGAAACCATTGCTGTCAAGGTAATGACGCAGTTCTGACGAAACATTGTATCTTTCCGGAACAAAGTTAAAGGAGGATCGAAAGCCCAACTTCACTTCTAACTGCATCAATTGATGGCATCTCTCTTGACCAATAGCTGTTTCCACATCATGTGTAAGAACTAAGGCAAATCTTTTTTGCTCTGGCCAGCCAGACCATCCAACGGGAGGTTTACCAGCTTTTTCATCGATAGGCCAGATCTCCTTATATGACAAACGCTTCCAAAGAATAATATTTCTTCTCAACATAATTAGCAGGCGTCTTGGAATATAAGGCTTGAGATAATAATAGATTTGATTTATCTTCATTTATCTTGCCTTAGTTATTTATCAATTTAGTTGATAATGTCAAAGTACTACTTTCCGTAGTCTACGTTTCACTCCAGGGCGAGCTTTCTGGAAACATATTATAGGTTCAGAAGCCCAACGAGGTGGCAATAGGTAGTGTCTTAACCACATTATATATCTGTATGCCAATGCTTTGTGTTTTGAGGAAGCATATAACGCCTGATAACGTGAGCTCCCTCCCGGGAGGGCAATGTATACTGTATCTGGAGTAAATCCGAAGGAACTTACAAACTCAAGTAATGTCTTGTAAGTAAAATATCTAACATGACTATAGAATTCATAAAGCTCTTCTTCTGATGATGATAAAGGATTATGAAAAGTTCTGCCTGATAACAAAAGTTTCGCAGCATATTCAGGAGCTGCATAGTTGGGTGTTGATATATATAAATAGCCATCATTACTAAGTATGCGGTATGTCTCTTTCAAAAGATGTTCGGGATTTATCAAATGTTCGATAGTAACAAGCGAAATGATTGCATCGAAATGTTGAGCAGGAAAAGGGAAAGGCTTTTCTGGATCGTCAATATCAAAAGAAGTGGTAGTTAATCCAATATTTTGCATGGTTTTCAAACATTTTGGACTAATATCATTGCATATTAATTCAGCCTGATAGTTGTTCATAATTCTTTGGGCGGTACAACCCACTCCAGCAGATGTATCAAATATTCTTTTATGTTGTCGATTTTCGAATACCGAAGGAAAGACTCTGTGTCTTTCTTTAAACCACGGATATTCCTTTATATCATTAATATTACTCAATCGTCTTTCTTCCAATTTAATTGGGTCATTTCTCATTTAGATCCTCCTTCAGTATTAGTGCTACGATATTCTTATGATTTTATACTTAAAAAGGAGATAGATTACTTTGATCATTTCCTTTTGAAAACAAGCGACACAAGATTCTATATCCCAATTCGCTAAACGTAATTTGACAGAGCAGTGGCTACCGCCCATATGCTCTAAATATTTAACAGTTTCACTAATTGAGCAATTGATGGCTGACGGCACCAGATTCTGTGAGAGGAAAGCTCAGATCGGCATATCTCTGTGACTTAGCTTTGGCTTATCCTATCCCAGAATTTCCGAATTAGGCTTAAGGTAAAGGCGATACCTGGTCGCAAATCATCTTTAGAATAGATAGCCCACATTTTCTCACCTCTCCATGATCGTAGCCATTGGCCAAAAGAAAATTGCCCTTTTCGCCAATACTCAAAAGCAGCTCTGAAATCACGCTGCCAGTCAGTCCATATTACGCCTGCTCTATATGTCAATTGGGGATTGACTGGCAGGCGAAGCGCGTCGAAATATGCTATATAGGGAAGGTCAACACCACATTTTACGCTCAATCCGTCCCACATGCCAAAACGTGTGTTAACCTCTATCAGTTTGTAGCGTTCGTCACGAGGATCTTTTTTAAACTCAATGCCGCCTAACCCTTGATAGTGGATGGCTGATAGTAATTTGAGACATAGTTCCGTCAACTCTGCGTCGTGGAGACTTCGAACATAGCTAGCTGAGCCAAAGCCTGTAGGTATGATACGATATTTTCGCCCGGCAAAGATGCCTAAAGGCCGTGATTGGCGATCAAGATAAAAAGAGAAATAAACTAGACGGCTATCTTCGCCGGGGATGACTTCTTGAACAACAACATGACTATCATGAACTGCAATTAGATTATATGCATCGATAAACTCGGAGGGATTACGGCACAATAAAACTTTGGCTTGCCCGGCGAAGATGCCTTGGCGCAGTGCCTTGGTGATTTGCGGGTCATGCCAATATGTACTCTCAGTTGGTTTGATAATGGCTGGATAAGGAATATGACGTGCAATAGTCTTAATTTCATTAGCATCAGCATTGTTTACAAAAATGGTCTGGGGTGCAGGTATGTTATATTGTCGGGCGACAGCTTGCAAGCCATCTTTGGTTGTAAGCGCCTTTATGGTCTCATGATCGGGCATAACGTATTCGTAATAATTTTGAAGAACAGCCCGATTGCGAGAACAAATAAGCACATCCATATCACTGAGGGGGAATAAGACTGCTTTACAACTCAGTTTTTTACCAAAACCTACAAGAAAACTCACATAATCGGCTTCACCATCACGTTTCGGATTAGGGCCTTGGACAAAGCGACAGTATCTGGAGTGTCTACCGACCACACGAGGATCCGAGTCGATGCCATATACAGGAATTCCACGCTTTCCCAAGGAACGCGCGATATCAAGCCCCATATGTTCATCTAAGGGCATTATAACAGCTGGTATCCGTTCTATCCGTTCCATGCTATTTCAAAACCATTTTCCCTAAGTAAACTGAGCAAACTAACTTTTATTTTATATCGCTCTGTTACGAGGTTGAAGAATGATCTAAAATTGAATTTCTTGTCGATATTCATTAATTTTTCACACCTCTCTTGTCTTTTTTCCCGACTCTACATCATGCCTTAGGACAAGCGCAAATTGTTTATTCAATGACCATCTGGAGAAATAGGAAGGGTATCACATTTATCACTATGTCAATCGGTCAGATATCCGAATTCAGTTTACTCTTCTTTTTGATTTTATTCTTTCTCAAAGCAATTTAAAGTCGCCTAGGCAAAATTAGCTTCAAATAATAAATCATATTGAGATTCCGAGCATAGCGAAAGAAGATTCATGAGCTACAAATGCGTTCCACTTCATATATATCAGCTATTATGTATATAACTTTCATGAATATATCCTTATGTGGATGTGCTTAGGAAGTTATGATATGTCATAACAGCATACCGTCTGTTACAAAATTTTTCGATAAATAGCATATCCTAATTTACTCATTTTCAATAAATAGGGACTATGAATACTTCTATTTCTTCCATAGCAGACGAGCTCACCACCAAACTTAGCTTTGAAATCACGCACACCATATTCTTTATCTGGTTTACCAGCGCCACCGAAATCATAAACACGATAGTGATTATTTACACCCCATGCAAGGATATACCACATCAATATTTCATTAGGAAAGTATTGAGTATAATCTCTATCTACCCCGCCAAACCAGCCATAAATAATGTCCTTATAAAGTAATTCAAGTGAACAGGCTACTGCTATGTAGTTTACTTTGGCTAGTAAAAATTTGCCCATACCTTTGAGATTCAATTCATCAAAAGCTGCTTCAAATAGGGAATGGTCTGCTAACGGAACTTTGGATTTACGAAAACTTTTTTTCAAAGTGTCATACCAGGTGACTAATTCAGACTGATTCGTTACTTCGCTTATCTGAACAACCCCATCTCGCAATCCTTTGCGAATCCTTTTCCGTGTTCTTTGGCCAATACTTTGTAATAATTCTTCTGCAGATTGATTAAGATCAATCAAGTAATTGAGTTCTTCCTCGTAATTAAAGCCATTCTCAGTCAATACTGGTTGCAGCCCGCTCATATCAAAAAGATTGCGTAACTCAGTAAATAGAATACGCCGTCTATTCTTGCGATTGTAAGCCCGCAATAGTGTTCTCAATGCTTCCTCACCATCCTGACCAGGAGTATATAGAACACTCCCGTAAACTACAGCGCGAGAGGTAACTTTTCGAAGCAAACCATTCATTAGTGTAATCTCAACCGGTAGCATAAGAGCTAACGGACGATTATTATTATCAACGACTGCCCATAAAGTTGGACGATATCCTCTAGTGCGCTCGAACACCTTAAACATCTCTGGCAAATGAAATATTTGTCCCTGTGGATTTTTATCTACAAACTCTCGCCAAATATGTTCATCCAACTGTCTAACAATATTCATTTTCCCTCTAACTAATTCAGCCTTATGCAGGACATACGAAACAATAAAAAATAAAAACTTGTTTTTATTGTAACCCTATTCAAAGACAAAGCATCAGGGTTGAGAATACACTCAATAAATTTCTTATTACTTTATAAGACGTTATTTTTTAGATTTATTTACTTATAAAAATAATCAATTATTCAATTTTCTCCAATCATTCCTTTCTCCAAAAATAGGAGCACGAACGATCGCAAGGTCTAAAATCCTTTGCCCTTGAATATATGACTCCATCGAGATTACAATGCCGTAACATTATCTTTATGAGGTGATCCCGTTTGTCAACAGATTTCTGCTAAATCCACAGCAAGTTGCCAGACATCAAGCTTTTCAAACTGAAAAAGATAGTTCTACATTCTTTTGCCTCAAACCTCTAACCTATTTCCTTACGCCTTGTGCCTTATGCACAAATTCTTCTATTTTTTCAACTACTCTCTCCTGTTGCTCACGGGTAAGGTTGGGATACATCGGTAATGAAAGGATTTCATGTGCGGCTTTTTCTGATACCGGGAAATCTCCTTCTCTAAATCCAAGGTGATTATATGCGTTCTGTAGATGTAGCGGAACCGGGTAATGAAGTCCGGTAGCAATATAGTTTTCTGAAAGATATCTCTGAAGTTCGTCTCTATTTTGGGCGCATATTATATAAAGATGGTAAACAGCCTTTGACCATGCAGGTTCGAAAGGCGTAATGACACCATCCACCCTCTCTAGAAGTTCGTTGTAACGATAGGCATTTTTAAGCCGCTTTTCATTCCATTCAGTAAGATGTTTAAGCTTGATTTTTAAAATACCTGCCTGAATGGCATCAAGTCTTCCATTATAACCTTCTATATCATGATAATATTTTTTTGCCTGACCATGGTCTCGGAGCATTCTCACTCTCTGAGCAATCTCTTCATCATCAGTTGTAACAGCACCGCCTTCTCCGAAAGCTCCAAGATTCTTCCCTGGATAGAAACTGAAGGCAGCAGCCTTCCCTATAGATCCAGCCTTTCGCCAACGATTCTGCATATTTGAAAAGTACTCGGCTCCATGAGCCTGGCAGGCATCTTCTATTACTATCAAATTGTATTTTTCAGCAAGTCCAAGAATTGGATCCATGTCAGCTGTCTGGCCATAAAGGTGGACAGGAATTACAGCAGTAATTGGTTTATTGGTTGATTTGTTAATAGGTTGACCTGTTTTCTCATTGATATAGCATTTGGTTTCTAGGTACTCACGGAGTTTTTCTGGGTCCATGTTGTATGTCTGCTCATATACATCTACAAAATCAGGTATTGCACCTCCCTGAGTTATTGCCTCAGTTGTTGCAATAAAAGTATTTGGAACGGTAAGCACTATATCGCCTTGTTTTATTCCTGCGGCAATCAGGGCAAATCTCAGGGCATCTGTACCGCTTCCCACACCAATACAATACTTCGTGTCACAGAATGGAGCGAAATCCTTCTCAAACTCCTCTACCATTCGACCACCGATAAATCTGCCAGATCCCAGGGCTTCTCTAAAAACAGACACCATCTCATCTTCCAGCTTTATATGAGGTGTAACAAGGTCAATAAAAGGGACTGATCTATATTTATCCATCATTTATTCTCCTTATAAATCTGGCTGGATTTCCTGCAACGACTGAATCTGGAGGAACGTCTTTTGTAACTACACTACCTGCTCCGATAATTGAATTTTCGCCAATAGTTACATTGCAGAGGATTGTTGCTCCAGAACCAATCGATGCACCCTGTTTCACTAATGTCGGTATTACTTTCCAGTCCTCTTCTGTCTGCAAACCTCCATTGGAATTAGTAGATCTGGGATACTTATCGTTAATAAAGGTGACTCCATGGCCTACAAAGACATCATCTTCAATAACCACCCCTTCACAGATGAACGTGTGACTCTGAATCTTACAGCATTTACCGATACTGGCATTCTTCTGTATCTCGACGAATGCACCTATTTTGGTATTATCACCGATGGAACACCCGTAGAGATTTATAAACCTTGATAATTTTACGTCCTTGCCAAGCCTGACATCGTCTGATACAAACAGATATTTCAAAAGCTTACCAAACTACCATTATTTCGTAATGATTCATCGCATGCATTAAGCATTCTGACAACCCTCAAACCAGCTTGACCATCATTTATCGGTCTTTTGTCATTTTCGATACAATCAACAAAATATTCTGCCTCTAAACTAAGGGCTTCCTTATGGTCAACTTTTGGTGCCCACATATCACCGGAACGATAACTTACGAGCAGATTGTAAATTCCTTCTCTGTTTTGGACTTCGATCCCCTTATCGTATATTTTGATCTTTTCGTCAGCGTCAACATCATTCCAGACGAGCATCTTCTTCTCACCACCTATAAGGGTTGACCTCACCTTTACTGGTGAAAGCCAGTTGACATTAAAGTGCGCAATCATATTGTTTGAAAAATGGACGGTAATGTATGCGATATCTTCAAACCCGTTGACATGGGATTTTCCGCTTGCAGAAATAGCAACTGGTTCTTGTTCGATTATAAAATCCATAATCGAAAAATCATGTGGTGCAAGATCCCATATAACATTCACATCATGTTGAAAAAGGCCGAGATTTACCCTGGTTGAATCATAGTAGTAAATATTGCCAAGGATATCTTCATCGATGATCTGTTTTATTTTTTTTACTGCTCCTGTAAAGAGAAACGTATGGTCGACCATAATCTTAAGACTATTCTTCTCTGCCAGTTCTATCAGCTCCTCAGCCTGTACAAAAGTTGCAGTAAATGGTTTTTCAATAAAAACATGCTTGCCATGCTCAAGGACATCCTTGGCCAATGCGTAATGTGTTGAGACTGGAGTAACTATTGCTACAGCATCAATATCCGGTGAAGAAATAACTTCTTTACAATCACGCGTCACCGGAATATTCGGGAAGGCCTTTCTAGCTCGTGAGCGTGACGATTGACTTATGTCGCATATCGACTTTACTTCAGCATCTTCGATGCTGTTAAAATTCCTGGTAATATTGGGCCCCCAATACCCGTAACCTATAATTCCTATACGTATCATGATTTCCCCCGATTTAAATATATATTTGTTTAGTTTGGACAGTTAAGCTGGTTTGCTATATTTATATAATGAAACCCGATTACTCATTACTCCTCACTCCTTACTCCTCACTTTCTTTTGATCTTTGCCTTTTAGTGCTTACTGCCTACTTCCTACTTCTTACCATTTACTCTATTAGTTTTCACCATTTCTTAGTACGCTCCTTTGCCTTTTACAACAGCCCACGGTGTTTTCAGTAAAATCTTGATATCCATCAATAAGGACCTCTCCCTAACATATTGAAGGTCAAGACGTACCATCTCGTCAAAAGTAGTTGAACTCCTTCCTTCCACCTGCCAGATTCCAGTGATTCCTGGTTTCACTTCGAACACCCGTCGTCTATGCCATATATCGTAGTCTTTAAACTCATATAGAATAGGAGGTCTCGGACCTATAAGTGACATTTCGCCGCAGAGAACATTGAAGAATTGAGGAAGTTCATCCATACTTGTCTTTCTCAATAACCTGCCTATGTGTGTTACCCTTGGATCGTCTTTTATTTTATATGTCTTCTCAAGACTTTCTTTGTAATCTAAATCATTTTCACTCTTACCACTAATCAGTTTTTTAACATATTCTTTATGGATATTTTGATCATTATCGATATACATCGTTCTGAATTTTAGAAAAGTAAATCTCTTTCCAAATTGCCCTAACCTTTCCTGTTTGAATAGTACCGGACCCTTTGAAGAAAGTTTGATTAAAATCGGCATCATGATAAACAAAGGTGAAAAAATGACGATACCAGCTATGCTGCCAAAGATATCCATTGTTCTTTTCAAGAAAGAAGAGATCTTTTGAGAAGATTTCTGTTTTGATAAATCGGGATATAAATTTTTATCTGCTTTTGAATCGTCCGTTCCGTTCTTTTCATTCCCCTCGGGGAACATGTGCACCGATATCTCAATCATCTTTCCTTCTTCTGAACTTATAATATGGGAAAATCTACTGTACAGCTTTGCTTTCATTACGTCTTTATCGACACTATTGATCTCAGTAAGAATCATCCCGATGACATGCCCGTATGTATACCATCCTGTTATATCTATCTCTCTTGCAGATGTTGCCAGCATCCGTGCAATCTTTCTCACTTTAGCCATGTCCCCGTTATTTTCGATAAGTTTTTTAAAGTTTACGAGCATCAACAATAATGGCTTGCGAGATCGTTCAGATCTTTTTCTTTCATATGTAAGCGCTTCATGGAAGTAATTTTCACTATAAATACCATAATCGGGATCTATCAGGTATACAGAGAAATGTTTACGATGTACACTGTTTTTCCGGAAATTGAAAATATTTTTAATCAATCTCATTTGTCATCCTATTTAATTTTTAGTGTTTTAAAACCAAAGAGTAACAGAGACACAAAGAAAAACAGGTTTCGAGTTTGTTTACATATAGCCAGCTATTTAATATCAAAAATCGGAAAGCTCAATTAAGAGTTCTCCAAGTTTATTTTCATCATGCCTAATTATATTTCCTTTTTCCGAAATCAAATCCGTTGCTATTGAGGTAAGACCATAATTTCTTAGCTCATCGATATCATACTTTACAGGATAAGAGCCCTCATCTCTATAAGCCTTTAGTAAATTAGAAGAAACTTTTCCTTTATTTAAAATGACGTATTGAAAAAGCCCGTATTCAGTATGCTCTAAGATCGCTTTCACATGGTCAGTTGCAGTATACCCATCTGTTTCACCCGGTTCTGTCATCTGGTTACAAATATAAATTTTTTTGGCACAGGAAATTTTTATTGCATTTACAACATCTTCAACTAATAAATTTGGAATAATACTGGTATATAAACTTCCAGGGCCTATAATAATCATGTCTGCCTTCTCTATAGCATCTATTGCAGAAATCAAGGTACCTGAATACTTAGGAATTAAAAAAACTTGTTTTATTTTTCCGTTCCTTCTTACTATGGAGCACTCACCTATTTCAACACTTCCGTCAGTAAATCGAGCACCTAATAATGTATTTGTTGAGGTCAATGGAAGCACCTGCCCACTTATATCCAATATCTCACTGCAACACTGCACAGCCTCAATGAAATTTCCCTTTAAATCGGTTAATGCAGTGAGTAATAAATTACCGAGACTATGACCAGACAGACCGTCGCCCTTCTCGAAACGGTACCTAAAGAGATCCTCAAGAATGATACCTCTGTTTGATAAAGCTAATATACAATTGCGAATGTCTCCAGGCGCAAGAATATCAAAATCTTTTCTTAATCTTCCGGAGCTTCCACCATCGTCGGTGACAGTTACTATCGCAGTTAGCCTCTTTTTTTCATGATTGACTTGAGTCCGGGATAAAGAGGGGAAGATTATGTCCTTAAGGATTCTTAAAACTACTGGTAATCCTGTGCCTCCGCCAAGAGCTACAACTTTAAACCTATTAGAAACAGCAATCGATGAACCTCTAAAGTTATTAGCTCTCTTTAAGGACTTTTGTCTATATGAAGATCTTTTAACTTTCCTTGTGTTTCTTCTCAAATGTTAAACCTCTTGATAGTTTTTTGAAATTAATTAGTTGGTGAGATTTATAGTTCCCTGAGTACCTATTCCTTTTTCTGGAGAAGCTCATATTCTTTCTTAACCAACTTATGTTCACCCTTATTCATTTTTGATCTGTTTAACTTAATCAATCTTTTTAATTCCTTTATTTTAATCATCTTTTTCTGTACGTCATAAACTGATGACTCGAGATTCTGCAACCTGATGTAAATACATTTAAATCCTCTCTTGATTGACTTATAATCCCTCTCCTTCAAAACAATCTCATCATTTTTAAAGTACTTGTGATTTTGAGGGACTTCATATGCGATGTCATCCCTTATCTCTTTAATCATTACATTATCTATAATTTTCCTGTTTTCTGAAAATGCTGCTAACAGAGCAAAGTCACATATAATATTAATAAGTCGTGGGACTCCTTTGCTGAACTCATAAATGACGTCCATGACGCCCTGTTCAAATTTCACACACTTTTCATTACCTGCAACCTTGAGCCTGTGATTAATATAGTTTTCGGTATCCTCTCTATTGAGAGGACTTATATGTGCATTTATGGCTATTCTCTGCCTGAGCTGTTCAAGTTCAGGTTTTCTGAGCATTTCATTAAGTTCTGGCTGCCCTACAAGTATGATCTGAAGGAGTTTTGATTTGTCTGTCTCAAGATTAGAAAGAAGCCTTATCTCTTCGAGCAGGTCAGGTGAGAGGTTTTGGGCTTCATCGATAATAATCATTGATCGTCCACCCTGTGAATACTGATTTATCAGAAAATCTGTAAGCTTACTCAACATCCGTGTCTTATCATTGCCTCTTGTATCAATACCAAAATCCCCATTTATCAAAGAAATGAGCTGTTCCGAGTTTACCTTTGTGTTGTTTATTCGTGCAAGCTTTATGTCACTGGGGATTTCCTTAATTATCTTCCTTAGAATCGTTGTTTTCCCGGTGCCTATCTCTCCTGTTATAAGGATAAAACCGGTATTTTCATATATGCCGTAATTCAGATATATCAAAGCCATTTTGTGAACCCTGCTCAAAAAGAGAAACTCAGGATCAGGAGTCAGCTGAAATGGTTTGTGTTTAAAGTCGAAAAAAGTTTTATACATGTCTATCTTTCTTCAAATATTATGTATATGGATAAATAATAAATAACCACAGAGGCACCGAGTACACAGAGAAAAAGAATGGGATATGCATTTATCCAATCATAATCTTATGATTGGATAAAAATATATTTTTCTGTGGAATCTACGTAATATGCGGGTTAAAAGTCTTTCCTTTGTGTCCTCTGTGTCCTCTTTGTCTCTGTGGTAAGATATCGCCTTCTCTCTGGCACTTTACATCGTTATTCTTAACTCAACTGCTGTAACATTATTCCTGTACTCATTAGCACTTACATCAGCATTCTCTTCAGTATAGTTATAACTTAAAATAAATGATACCTTCTCCATAAGCAGATACGCTATATTAGCGGATGCGGCATAGATTTCCCTGTCCTGGTCTTCAGGTTTAAACCTGTGTTTTTCATAAATTCCTGAAACAGCGACTGTCAATCTGGGATTAAATTTATATTCAACAACAGCGGTTCCCCCGAATACACGGTCTTCACGCTCTGTCTCTAAATATTCTTCCTCACGGTGAAAAACACCGCCTGTTATTCTTAAGACATCGCCAAATCTTATACTGACCTCTTCTGACCGTCTTTCAAGAATTCCATACAGGGGCGAGTTAGTAACCGCATTTCTGCCTTTTAATTCAATCTGGGCTGATTCGTAAAAACGGTATGTCAGAACTGCATCATAGTAAATACTGTCACTGTCATCCATATTAGAGAAATTAATAATATTGTAACCTACTTTACCTTCAAATTCTGTCCTTGGACTGATCTTGCGGGTTACCCCAAAAAATGCAGTAGTACGGTCATTATCAGACTGTGTTTCCTCAGGCCTGTCTGCTGTATATTCAGCACCAACTGACATATTTACACGAGGACTTAATATTTTCTCTATAGATGCATACCCTGTATGCATATCTCTATCTGTCCCGATCCTTTCCCTGTACCAGATATTTGTATACCTGTATCCAAGTTTTAATTCAGTTGTGTTGGTAATTTTATACACAGTGTAAGGAGATATTTGAAAATTATTTGTATCTGTCCTGTTAATATCAAAGTTGACTTCTGTAGATGGCCTTCTCGGATCAAGAACTTCACTTAAGTATGTATCAGAAATATCAACAGCAAGAAAATTCTTGATTATATCGACTGTGGATACCAGGTTGAGATCATGTGAATTCTCATCCTCACCCAGCTCAGAGTAGTACCACCAGTACAGTGTATAGTCCAGTTGAAAGTCTATTAATGGCGTCTTATAGCTCATAATAATTGAAGGACTGACTCTTGTTATATAATCGTCTTCTTCAGCATCTTTAGTAAGAAAGATATTGTCGTCATATTCTTCACTTATAATTAATGAAGGCCTTAATGAGAACTGTCCACTCTCTGTCATACCGCAATATAACAGGCTTAAAAAGAAGGCTGCCAGGATTAGATAATCTTTTAATATTCTAATAGATCTAATCAAATTTTCTTTTACCTATATACGGGAAATGAATTTTCTTTCTGGCTTGTGCATCCCCATAAATGTATTCGTACGGATAGAGACCCTGCATAAGATAGTCCGGGACATCATTAAAGACTACACCAAGGATATTCCACCCCTTCATTAATGAAATTGCCTTAATTGATGCCTTCTGAGTTGAACGGCCTTCCTGAATTACCAGTACTATGCCGTCCATATACTTTCCAAGCGAAAAAGTGTCTGCTGTTGTAATAATGGGTGATGAATCAAAGATTATGTATCTATCTTTATGTCTGAACTTTAACTCCTTCACAAGACTGCTCATTTTATCTGACGATAGAAGTTCAGCTGGATTTTCCGGAACATTTCCCCCTGGCAAAATAACTAGTTTACCGATGCCTGTTTTAATGAGGATATCCGATAGTTCTACCTTGCCTTCAAGATAATCTGAAAGGCCATATTGAGGATCAAGACCCAAGTATATATGTATCGAAGGGTTCCTTAAGTCAGCATCCACAAGTAGTACTGTATAATCAATCTCATTTGATAGGGCTACGCTGAGGTTGAGTGCTGTTATAGATTTGCCCTCACCTATATCCGAACTTGCAATCATAATGGTATTAAGGAATTCTTTTTCAGTGGCACTGATAATCCTTGCCCGGAGTTTTCTGTATTGTTCTGCAGAAGGAGAACGCGGCTCTGTTATGCAGACTATATGTCTGTCTAACCTGGATTTGTCTACAACAGGATCTCCAACTTCAAATTTGGGCAGAGAAACCCGGTTTTCAGATGTGCTTGTTTCCTGAGAGAGTACCTCTTTTTCGGACCCTCTCATCTTGACTGCTTTCTCTAATGCACGCTCAATCCTGCTCATATTCTATTCCCTCTACTTTTATAATTAAATGAACTTTATTCCCATGTATCTATAAAGAAATTCCCCTGCCAGTATAATTCCAATGATAAAGAGATAAATACCTGCTGCAGTGAAGACCTTTTTGTCCAGCATTTTTGCAGACAGCCTCTCTTCCTCTGTAATTATCTTTGGGATTGTAGCAAGTACCGGAAGCTTTAATCTTTCCTCTATGGAAGCCTCGTCTCTGAAAGAATCTCTTAAATATTCAAGTCCTATAGCCACACCTAATCCTGAAGCAATACTCAGCATTATTCCCATCAAAATAAGCTTAACCCTGTTTGGAGAAACAGGCACCTGCGGAAGCACGGCAGGATCAATAACCCTGAAGGCACCTGTCTTTTCAGTAAGTTCAAGGTCTTTTGAAACTCTGGCGGTCTCTTGTTTTTGCAACAGTTCGTCATAAAGCCTCTGATATACATTCCTGTCCCTCTGAAGCTTTACCCACTCCTCCTGCTCTTTTGGCATTTGTCCCAGTATTCTCTGTGCATCTTGCTGCTGTCTGGTAAGTTCTTTAATCCTTGCCTTGACAGATTCTATCTCGAAATCTGTCTTTGTAAGTTCCTCCCTTAACTGCTGATAAATGGGGTTTATCGCAGCGGTCTCTGTACCCAAAGGTTCCTCCTGTGAATCTTTTGCTTGCTCTATCTGGCTCTTAAGCTCCTCTATCTCACTTTTTACTTTTATTACATCAGGATGGTATTTTGTAAATTTGGTCATTAAGATTACAAGCTGGTTGTTCAGGTAGTTCAGCCGTCCCTGGGGCGAGCCTTCACTGGATACGAAGGCAATGGTAAGTTCCTTTTCACCGGAAAGCTGCTTCTGGAGATTCTCCCTTTTCCTTGTGAGTTCTTTCAATTGAATCTCTGACTCAATCTTTTCAGTTTGAAACCTTTCTATTCTACTGAGAAGTGTTGTTTCACTCTGGGGAACCATGTTAGGATTCTTTTCTCTGAACTCTCTAATGGCTTTATCAGATTCCTCGAGCTTGCTTTTGTACTCTACAAGCTGACTCTTTATAAACGCATAAGCGCTATAGACGTCTGTCCTCCTTGAACCTACGTTTTCTTCTATGTACTCATCTACAAACTTATTTACTATGTCCCTTACTAACTCGGGATCTTTCCCTTTGTATGAAATTGTAAATAAGTCAGCCTGATTTCTTCGATTTCCTTCGATATTTACATTTAATCTCTCCTTGATACTCTGTATTAAGGCCTCATATTGACTGCTATTTATTGTTTCAGTATCGAGGTCAAGCTTTTTTATAACCCGTTCAATAATTTTTCTGCTCAATACGCCATTCTTGATATTTATCAGCCTTTCTTCGATATTTCCGTATACCCCAACACCCTCTATTAAAGGGTCAATAATAGAGGACCTTTCAATAAATACAGTAGAACTCGCCTCATATGTCCTGGGCAGTAGAAAACTACCCCATGTAAACAACGAAATAACCACGAGTGCAACCGAGAGGGCAAGATATTTTCTCTTCTGTATTATTGACCAGTAATGTCTTATATCAAAATCTGATGAGCTACTTTCCGGCATAATTCCCTCTAACCCAAACAAGCTACAACCAAAATTAAAGATACATGTTTTTTAACCACAGAGATACAAATAACACAGTTTTAACTCTTAAAAGACTAAAAGATACCGGTTTTTACAATGACAAGGTCTCCCGGCATTAAAGGCTTGTCTTTACTTATATCTCCATTTTTTATCACGTCTTTTAACCTCACCTTAATATTCCGAACCCCATCGCCATTTTTTCTCACAATTACTACATCATTCTGTTTTGCAAACTCTGTAAAACCGCCTGAGTCGAGTATAGCGTCCAATGCTGTCATACCTTCTCTGTATTTTATGATACGGGGTGTCTCAACAGCCCCGACAACCTTGATGCGTTTTTCGAAATTGTCAGGAATAAAGATTATATCATTTGGTCTGAGCTGTATATCCTGTGAGATATCACCCTTAATTACCAGCTTATAGAAATCTATAATAAGCTTTTTGCCATCTCTCAACACATATGAATTATATAAATCAGCGCCATTTAATGAGCCGAGCTGAGCAAGCAGCTGCATAAGTGTAGTATTCCTTCTCAATGTTATAACCCCTGATGCTGTTTCTCTTGATACTCCTTCTCCAAGTATAAATACCTTTAAACTGTTCACGGAAGTTACTATCACACTTACAGTTGGCGCCTTAATAAATTTTGTGTATTCCTTTTCAAGAATTTCTTTGAGTTCCTGAGGGATAAGACCTGCAGCCTTTACATCTCCCACAAGTGGGACAGATATCATACCATCCGGCCTTACCGGGATCTCAACAGTCAATTCCCGATTTCCCCAGACCGATATATTTAGAACATCCTCATCACCGATAATATATCTCTGTCCTGCAATAACATCAGAAACCGTATATATTGCTATAAGTAATATAAAAAATATTAAGATTACTCTGGTTTTCATGTGATCTCCTTTTGTTTAAATTTTTTTAGACTCCAGATTTATTTTTTACTTTAGATCTCAAAACTATTTAATCATCCTTATAAAGGTAATGCTCCGCCTTCTCAGTCACATTCAAGTAACTAAGAAGTAAAAGGTTACGTCATTCAGTAACGACGCCCGCCCTCTCAAGTAAGTTTTTCTACTTTACAGGGCCCGTTTCGTGTGTAGGTTACGTCTGTCGTCCCTACTGCCCACTTTTTTCGCATAGCGCAAAGCGCTTGGCGCATAGCGTTCTTTTTATTCCTTACTCTTTGTCCTTTGCCTTTTTCGCCCTGCTCCCTGCACCTTGCTCCTTGCCTTGCAGTGCCTACTACTCCTTGCCCTTTGCGCTATGTGATTTAGGCTTTCTCAATATCATTTGCATAGATTTTCACACCAACGCTTCTACCAAGGATCTCTATATTAACTACGAACATATAATTGTCTTGTTTTTTCTGTAAAACCCCCTCTGCAGTTCTAAGTGGACCTCTTATTACCCTGACCCTTGTCCCCTCTTTCAGGTGAGGAAAAATATCAAAATCTTGACCACTTTCTACTATAAGCTTCAGGGAATTTATCTCTTCTGGGATAACAGGCGTTGGATTGCCTGGCACAAAAGAGACAAATGTTACGACACCTCTTGTCTTGCGAATTTTAAGAAATTCTTCGGGATCAGAAAATATATGAACAAACAGATATCCAGGGAAAAGGGGAAATTCCACTGGTTTTCTCCTGTCCTTCCACAGCCTCAATTTTGTTACTGATGGCAAAAATGTCTCTATACCCTTTCTCCTTAATTCATTATTTGTAACAAACTCGTGTCTCGATTTCACATATAAGGCGTACCAGTTTAGGGTATCAGATTTAAAATTCTCTACATGTATGGTGTTCGAAGTATGTCTCTCATGAAATGTATTCATTTTAAGTCCTCAACCCTTTTTTAACTTTTCAAGTTCGAAAATAAGCCCTTGCAAGCTGAAACCTCGCCGCTAATAAGTTTTGATCTTTCTCAAGTGCATTCTTAAAGACTACAATAGCACCTCTGGGGTTGTTCTTCTCGATCATAAATCTGATGCCTTTTTCGAGAAGGTCTTACTTTGTCTTGTCTATATCAGTACAAATACTGCTATAACAGCTAATAGTGCTCTATACAATCTTGTATCCTTTCTGGGCAGTTAGTTCACCATTCATATGTTGTCTTACCAGGCGTTTAAGTTTTTGATAGTTGAGAGGTTTTATCATACAGTATGAATTATTAAAGCCCTCAAGTATGTTGATGAGTTTAGTGTTGATATAGTCACAGAGTATTATGGTCGGAATGTTCCTTATCTTTAACTCTTCAAAGAAGAAAGAACCGTAAGGATAACTGGTTATTACAAGACCAAACCCTTTATTGTTAATCTTTTCAACAAAACTGTCACCATTCGTGAAGGTCTCTACTTTGTAACCCTCAAACTCAAGGATTGCACTGCAAATACGCGAGAATACGTCTTCATCAATTATCAGGATTATTTTTTCCTCCATAGATGCCTTTACTTAATGCAAATTTATTGCCTGTCTAGAAATGTCTGTTTTTAAAAAGGAAAACTGCAGCACTAATTTTTTTGCAGGACAATTATGTATCCAGAAGAAACAATTTAAACCAAGATTTTACTGTATATTAAAATGGTACTTGCGAGATTCTTTAGCTTACTAATATGTAGCAATGAATATGTTTGGATATTGATTTTAATGGATACTAAATCAAATTCAGCACAACATAATTTGTAAAATTTATCGACTTGTTCAGGGCCTAAGAATATCAGATTCTGAAATATCAGCAAAATGTGTCTATCGGGTACATCTAATTAAAGTTCACGATATCTAATGAAAATTTCGTTGCTTTTAGATACAATTCCTTAAAGCTGGGCTTCCTTGACTCTCTTGTAAAGAGCCTTTCTCGAGATGCCGAGCATCTTTGCAGCCTTTGACTTGTTACCACTACATTTCTTGACCGTATCTTTAATTACACTAGTTTCTATTTCCTTTAATGTCTTTACTGACTCAGTAGAACTAAATCTTTTATTAACAAACTTAAATTCCTCAGGAAGATATGATGGTGTTATAACATTTCCCCTTGTCAGTACAATTAAGCGTTCAACGGTATTTTTAAGCTGCCTTATATTTCCAGGCCAGTGGTAGTTATTGAATATTTTCATTACTCTGTCAGATATACTGAGAGCCTTTTTCTCTCTCATGCAGAATTCTCTGGCAAATTCTGACACCAGTAAGGCAATATCATCTTTCCTATCCCTGAGAGGGGGAATATTTAGCTGTACCACATTTATCCTGTAAAAAAGGTCTTCCCTGAAATTATTATTTTGTACTTTTTTTCTAAGATCACTATTGGTCGAGGATACAAGCCTGAAGTCCACCTTAATCCTTTTGTTACTTCCAATCCGTTCGATCTCTTTTTCCTGGAGCACCCTGAGGAGTTTTGCCTGCATAGAAAGTTCAAGATCTCCAATTTCATCAAGAAATATCGTTCCGCCAGAGGCGTCTTCAAACTTCCCAACTCTCTTCGAAATTGCACCGGTAAATGCACCCTTTTCATAACCGAAAAGTTCTGATTCTAAAAGTTCCCTTGGTATGGCAGCACAATTTACTGTAACAAAAGGTTTATCTTTTCTTATACCGGTGAAATGTAATAGCCTCGCGATCTCCTCTTTTCCAACACCAGTTTCTCCACAGATTAGAACACTGCTCATAGAGTTTTTGATTGCATCAACAGTATTAAATATCTTGAGCATTTTAGTATCACTACCTTTAATACAATATTGTTTATTCTCATTAGAAAGCTTATTTTTCAAAATTCCAATCTCTCTTTTCAGACGTCGCTGTTTTATCGCACTTGCTATAATCTTCTTGAGTTTTACATAATCAGGTGGTTTAATAAAGTAATAAAATGCGCCGTTGGTTAAAGCATTAACAGCGGAGTCTACTGTTCCATAGGCTGTTAAAAATATGACGGGGATATCAGGATAGTTTTCTTCAACATATTCATAAAATTCAAAACCATCCTTAAAAGGCATCTTCAGGTCAGTTATTATGGCGTCAATATTTTCAATATGCTCATCGATTACTTTGATAGCACGGTCAACAGATCTTGACTCAAAAACATTATAGCCATCTTCAAATAATATTGCAGATAGAACCTTGAGAGCATTTGGCTCATCATCTACGATTAAAATATTACCGTTACCATTCATTTAGATCCTCTTGTTCTGTTTACAGGAATATATAACTTTACGGTAGTTCCTTTGCCTTCCCTGCTTTTTATTTCAATATAACCACCACAGTACTGGAGGATTTCTCTTGTAATAAACAAACCAAAACCTTTCCCATTATCTTCTATAAAATGGGAAATATTATTAATCTTGTATTTATTTATTCCGGGGCCTGTATCAGTTATACTAATAATTACATACTCCTCATCATTAACGTCAACAGCTTCTGTTTTTATGGTAAGTATCCCGCCTGAGTGCATAACCTCTATCGCATTGTTTATAACATTCAGAATTGCCTGTTCAATAAGAAAAGAATTCAACTTTAAAGAAGGAATATTCCCATATTCGTAAATAGATTTTAAGTTATGAATATGTATTTGAAGTGACGTAAATATTTCTATTTTTCTAAGCAATGAGTTTACGTCTGTCATGGATAATTCTAAATCAGAAAAGGATGCACTGAGAAATCTTGAAATGAAATAATCAAGACGTGTTATTTCATTCTCCATTATCTTTGTGAATTCAATAAGTTCTGGTTCATTGGCATACTTCTCAGTAAGATAAACAACAGAACCTTTTATAGCATTTAAAGGGTTTCTTACTCCGTGTGCAAGTGATGAAGCTATTTTACCGATGTCTATGAGTCTCTGTGAATTCTTGAGCCTCTCAGATGCTGCACATAAAGAATTGGGAGAAATTGTAACCTTGACTTCCTTAATTCTACCGAATGAAGTTTTTAAAGGATTGATTCTTATATCAGAGCAAATATTACCATAGAAACATTTAATTGTATATCCTCTAAGATTAAGTACTTTGTTATTCTTTATAGTCGTTGAAATGGCATCTCTATTTTCAACAAATATCCTTGGAAGTACTTCATAATATTTTTTGCCAAGTACAGAAGATGACGTTTTTCCACTAAATTCGGTAATTTTCTTGCCCCAGGAATTAATTCGCAAATTGGTATCGACAGAAAAACTAAAGTCCCCTTTCAAGTTCTCCCCCAATTTTTAATTATAAAGTTATCTAAACTTTTAATTTACAAGTTCTTTAAAGCATTAAAGCTATATTATCTAAAATTATATTATGTTTTAAATTAAAATTGTATTTTTTTAAATTTTGCAAATTGAATGCCAGTTTTTTTTAAAATAAATTAATCATTATTTTACAATATGTTATATGATTATTTGATAATACATAATAATTTAAACATAAAAATTATTAACAATATAACAACAAATTATTAACAATTCCTCATAACAACGACTTCACTCGATAGTTGAGGTGGCCATGAATATCCCATTTTAATTTCTGCCAGAAAAATATTTTTAAAGTTTATCTTTTGGAGGACGAACAGATATATATCACTAGATCTGATCGGCTCAATATTAAATGTCTTGAACCTAAAGTTGCAAAATCTGTTGTAAGTCAGGAGATTAGAGTTATTTATTTTAATATTTAAAGATTTTTATGTATCCTCATAATTTTAAAAAGCAATTATAATGCATGATTGCTATTTCATTGTTTCTATTATATTTTCTTTAAGTCTTTATCTGGCTGATAACATTGAATGTTAAATTTTCCGACATATTTTTTATATTCTTAGTTCAATCATAATGAAAGCAATCTCATATTTTCATCTCTAAAAGTCATATACAGTTTTTATTTTAAGCAACTGGATATTCCTTAATAAGCTATAATTTACTAAGATGAAAAGGACCCATGCCTTAATAACAGCAATTTTTATCGCCTCCCTTTCGAGCCTTGCATATGAAATAACACTCATAAGGACTTTCTCGATATCGCTCTGGTATCATTTCGCCTTTATGGTTATAAGCATCGCAATGCTGGGCATTGGTGCAAGCGGTACCCTGCTTTCGGTTTATCCAAGACTAAAGAACGCACAATACCTTTCAGTCTACTTTCTTATGCTCACCATTAGTATACCTGCAAGCTATCTTCTGACAAATGCTATCCCATTTGAACCTGCCAGACTCTCCTGGGACAGAATCCAGCTCTTTTACATTAGCCTTTACTACTTGTTGCTTGCCTTCCCCTTCTTCTTTTTCGGCATGATTGTTTCGACTGCTTTTTCTATTATGACTGAATACACAAGACATATATACGGCGCAGATCTGACCGGTGCAGGTACAGGATCAATCCTGATATTATGGTTTTTGTCAGCTTATGGGCCTGAGATTATTATCTTTATAATCTCTTCGATATCAATACTTTCACTATTTGTTTACGGGCAAAAAAGGATAAGGCTGGTCTCTTTCATGCTCCTTATCATTAATCTGACCATTATATATTTCCACCCACCATTTATTAAACAGAAGATTTCACCATACAAATCCCTTGAAACAGCTTTGAGATTTCCAGGGGCAGAACATTTGCAGACATACCATAGTCCTTTTTCCAGGGTTGATATCTTTAAAAGCCCTGCTGTCAGGTATGCACCAGGCCTGAGCTTTAAATACCTGGAAAATCTTCCTGAGCAGACAGGCATCGCAGTCGATGCAGGCAATATACATGCGATTACAGATAATAAGGATCAGGAAGCCCTTGATTTCATCAGATATCTTCCATCCGCCCTGCCCTTTGAACTATCTAAAAAGGATAAGGTGCTTATTCTCGAGCCTAAAGGTGGACTTCCAGTCCTGATCGCAGAATATTACAAGGCAAAGAATATCTATAAAGCAGATTCTAATCCGCTTGTTATCGACTCTGTCAGAGAATATTCAAAAGGATTTTTATATGATGTATACGGCAGCAACACATGGTCAGGCCTTGGAAGGAGCCTGCTTATTTCTCATGAAAAAGATTTTGATTTAGTAGATATATCTTTAACGGGTTCAATGCCTTCGGGTTCTTTTGGATTTTCAGAAGACTACAGATTCACTGTAGAGGCATTTGAAGAATATATCAGACATTTAAATCAGGACGGATTGCTGTCAGTAAATCTTTTTATCCTTCCACCACCAAGGACTGAACTGCGCATTGTTAACACAATAGCAGCAGCACTTGAAAAACAAGGGATAAAGAACCTCGCCAGACATATTGCTGCCATAAGAAGCTGGGGTACCATAACTTTTATTGTTAAAAAGTCTGAACTTACTCAGGAAGACATATATATAATTAAACGTTTCTCAAAGGATAAAAGGTTTGACCTTGTATATTATCCTGGTATTACAGAAACAGAGACGAATGTTTTTATTAAAATGCCTTCTAACGAATACTTTGAAGCATTTAAAAGCCTGATAGACGAGGGTACAAGGGGTAAATTTACCAGGGATTACCTGTTCGATATCAAACCTGTTTATGATGAAAACCCTTTTTTTTATTATTATTTAAAAATTAAAAATATAAAAGAAATCTATACATTAATGGGAGAAAAATGGCAGTATTTTGTCGAAGAGGGTTATCTCCTGCCAATTGTATTCATCCAGGTACTTTTCTTAAGCATATTACTCATGCTTCTGCCAGCAGTGAAATTCAGACCTAAAAGAGATCTCAAACTTAACACCAGCCTTATCATTTCACTGTCATACTTTGCGTTTCTCGGTACAGGATTTATGTTCATCGAAATATCCTTTATTCAGAAGATGATCTTGCCCCTTGAAAATCCATCTTATGCTGCTGCAGCAGTTCTTTCCTCAATTCTCATTAGTTCGGGGATCGGTAGTTTGTTAAGCCAGCGTTTTAAAATTCTGAGAACTACTAAAGTCCTTCTTGCACTCTCAGTTATAATTCTCTTTTATAGTTTATTTCTACTGTCGATAATGAAGATTATCTACCCTTATACATTAAAAATTAAAATTGTCTCTGTATTCTTTATTATACTGCCGGCAGGCATTCTAATGGGGATACCTTTCCCGATGGGACTTTCAATCCTCTGCAGAAACAGGCCTGAATTGATTCCATGGGCATGGTCTGTAAACGGATGTTTTTCGGTTCTTGCACCAGTACTGGCTGTTATGCTTGCCATATCAGTTGGATTTAAAATGGTTATTATAACCGGTGTATCTATGTATCTTCTGGCATTCCTTTCTCTAAGAAAAGAACAAAGCGAAAACAGTAGGAAATAGGCACTAAGCACTAAAAGGCAAAGATCAAAGGAAAGTAAGGAGTGAGGAGTAAGGAGCAGGGAGCAGGGCCAAAAAAGTAGGGAGTAAGAAGTAGGCAGTAAGCAGTAGGCAGTAAGCAGTAAATGACTAAATAAACTATATGAATATATCTATTCCAGCCGGAGGCTATCTTCCAATGCGAAGCATTAAATTCCAGCCTGCCCATTAATTGTCATTATATGTTTATTTAACTGGGGGCGCAGCTCACTTCCAATTCTGAGAATTAAATTGTTCATAAACCAAATAAACCAGAAAAACCAGATTAAGAAACGGACGTCGTTACAGTTACTGTTAGACGAAGTTAAAAATCTGTATAGTTACTGACTAAAGTTACGCTTTACTTTAACGCCTCTTTTGCACTTCTCCAACCATCGGGACAAATCTGACACCACCCATCTGTACAACATCCAGCTCCCCTTTATTCTTGGTGGCAAGAGTTAAAATTTGAGAATAGACGATACTTCCCAGGGGCAAAATTATCCTGCCTCCTTCCTTGAGCTGTTTGATTAATGGTACAGGTATATGGTTAGCTGCAGCAGTTATTATTATTGCATCAAAAGGGGCATGCTCTTTCCATCCATAGTAACCGTCTGAGTGCTTTACTTTAATATTCTTGTAGCCTAAACTCTTTAATAACTTCTCTGACTTTTCTGCAAGCTTTTCCCTGATTTCTATAGTAAACACCTCTGATGCAATTTCTGCCAGCACTGCTGCCTGATATCCAGAGCCTGTCCCTATCTCAAGAACTCTTTCTGTCGGCTTTAGCATTAACGCCTCTGTCATAAGGGCAACTACGTAAGGCTGGGATATTGTCTGCCCTTCATCTATAGGTAAAGGGTAATCTGCATACGCCTTATGCCTTAAACTCCTGTCTACAAAAAGATGCCGTTCGATCTTGGACATTGCATCAAGCACTCTCCTGTCTTTGATCCCCCTTCCCTTTATATCATATTTGACCATTGCCTGGCGTTTAGATTTGTAGACATCAGATGCATAAAGGTCTGACTTTATCAATACCAACATGAATATAAAAGGAATTATTAATACCAGTCGAAATAATTTGTGTGTAATCATTTAATTTTTAATTCACTTTCTTACGTCTTAATATAAAACTAACCAGAGATTCAATTTCGTCTTCACTGAGAGGTCCACCGTTTTTAATATCAAATCCCGGCATTGATGAATTATCGACCCCCGCTTTTATCGCATAGATAATATAGTCACTTGACTGTTTGCGCATCTCGGTTAATGAAGATGCGCTTTTACCTGTTCTGTGGCACATAATACAGTCAGCCCTAAACAATGCAATACCTTTCTTACCCTTTCCCCTTTCGACATGGCAACTTCTACATCCCTCACTGAATATCTCAACTGGACTGTATTCTTTTATATGTATGCTGTCCTTTACATACATAGTAACATATAGGATATAAACAGGATTATCTGGATCATTAGAGTATACTTTTACTGATTTGGATAACTTTCCAAATTTTCCACTTGTATTGACAGACACCGTAATTTGCCCCTTCTCATCGGGCTTCAGATGGCTTGAACTAGCCATCACTGCTGCACAACCTCACGAAGAAGACAACTTTTCTATCAGAAGTTCCTGATCGCCGTCATTTGCAAATTCAAAAGTATATTCCGGTTTTTCATCCTGGCTCACTATCCCGAAATCGTATTTTAAAGAATCAAAAACTATAGAAGGCTGAGAATAGGAAAAAGATGGAACGGACAAGATAAATAATATCAGAATGATATTTCTCATATAGATTATTATAGCTTCACCCCAAGATTATGAACAATAAGATAGCTATTTATATAGTGTTAACGGTTAACTTTATTTAATATCTTATTCTGATTTGTCTATTGTAACATTCCTAAAACAAAGAATCAAAATCAAAAAAATGATTTACATGAGTTATACTGCCTCTACAGCTTTTACACCAGAGACAGCCTTTTTTAATTCTGCCTCGATTCCTCCCTTCAGGGTCATTATTGACATCGGGCATGTACCACATGCACCAAGAAGTTTGACCTTTACGATATTATCATCTGTAACGTCTACAAGCTGTACATCTCCACCGTCCCGCTGAAGAAAAGGCCTGATCCTGTTTATAACCTCTTCGATCTTTTTCCTGTCGAGCATTATTAACCTCCTATGGAAATAGAATGAACATCTATACATATCTTATATATTTTCAATCCTTCAGGGCAATGATTTAATACAATTTCCAATTTCCGATTTCCAATTTTTTTATTTTTAATTGCAAATTGGCATTCGCTCCTTGTATATAGCAAACTAAAACGTTACGTTAATCGGTAACGTGGCCTGTTTCGTCTAGCGGTTAAGTCTGTCGGCTTTTTACGTTACCGTTACACGTAACCGACACGGGCTTCATAACCGTTGCCCATAGACGTCTTCAGTTGTTGATTAATGACTTACGGGGTAAATTTGGAGATGAACCGAATTTATTGATCACTATAATGTCCTGGGGATATTCATATGGAGAGGGTGAATTTTTTTGCAGGTATCTTACAGGTATTTTTCAAAAATCTTTCGAAAATGAAATCCGTAAATCGCAAAAGTCACGGCCATCGGGAAAAGACGGGGGCGTCTGAATATGGTCCAGAAAAAGAGTCTCCAGTAATAAAACCTTTCCTTACCGATTATACCGAGAAACAATATGGATCTGAATAATGCACATAAATAGTCAGCACGAAATTGAAACATCTTTTTCTTTGGCGGTATATATTCCTTCAGGAATGTCTTAACTCTGTCATAGTAATTTTTAGGGGAATAAAGGTTGTTGAGAATCTTTTTATAGCCGTTGATGAGTATATCATAATTCATCTTGGGGATGAAATTTATTGAAAAATCTGTATTATTGCCTGAGGTATCTTTTAACAAACGCCTCTCTCTTTCAAGGCGTTTGTAAAGCTGTGTGTTCGGAAGGGCATTTAACAGGCCAACCATTGCTGTTACTATCCCGCTTTTCTGGATGAATTTGATCTGTGCTTCGAAAATTGAAACAGGATCATTATCAAATCCAACAATAAATCCTCCCTGTACCTGTAACCCGGACTTCTGAATTTTTTTGACAGAAGCAATTAAATCACGGTTCTTATTCTGAAATTTACTGCACTCGATCAAACTTTTCTCATTTGGGGTCTCGATCCCAACAAATACTATATCAAATCCTGCTTTAACCATTAATTGCATAAGCTCTTCATCATCAGAAAGCTCAATAGACGCCTGTGTAATAAAACTGAAAGGATATTTTTTCTTCTCCATCCATGCATAAATTGCCGGAAGTATCTCTTTTTTTAATTTGCTTTTATTCCCTATAAAGTTGTCATCAACAAAAAATACCCCGCTTCTCCAGCCAAGAGAGAAGAGGGCTTCCAGCTCTTTTATTATCTGATCTTTATCTTTTGTCCGCGGTTTGCGACCGCATAGGAGAGTAATATCACAAAATTCACAATTAAAAGGGCATCCTCTTGAATACTGGATATTACAAGATGCATAATTTTTCAGATTAGCAAGTTTCCAGAGAGGCAGTGGTGTCTTTTTAACGTCTGCCCATTGATTATCAGAGGTATAAATATGTTTAGCACATCCGTTTTTAAAATCCTCCAAAAAAAGTGGCAGTGTAATTTCAGCTTCATTAAGTACAAAATAATCTACACCAATGAATTCTTCATACCCGGTGGTAAACAGAGGACCGCCTGCTACAATCGTTGCACCCAATGATTTGCATCTGGTTATTACTTCTTTTACAGATTCTTTCTGAATATTCATGGCACTCAAAAAGACAAGATCAGCCCACTTAATATCCTCTTCTTTAAGGCTGGCTACATTCAAATCAGCCAGTTTTTTCTCCCACTCTTCAGGAAGCATCGCTGCGACAGTAAGTAACCCAAGAGGCGGGGAACTTGCTTTTTTAAAGATAAACTTTAAGGCATGCTTGAAACTCCAGAATGTATCCGGATAATCTGGATAAACAAGAAGTATTTTCATCTCTGAGTACTTATATCTCTGTATCTTGCAAAAATTACGACTAAATTAATAAACTGTACTCTTTTAATCCCCAAAAAAAGGATTTAACCCGAGCTATCATTAATTAATAAAAAATTTATAGTTCTAATTATATCATATTTCCCATCTTAAATTATCAACAACTTTTTTACAGTAACTATGTCTTTGTTTCGTTATGAAAAATGCGATATAAATCCCGTAGAAAGGACTGGGCTTTTTTTCTGTTTAAATCCAGGCTATTACTTATTAACATAATCATTTACTTTAAGTTATACTAAAAAATTACAAAAATGCAGAAGTTTATCAATATAAAAGGCGCCAGGACGCATAACCTGAAGAATATCGATATCTCGATACCGAGAGAAAAAATTACAGTGATAACCGGTCCATCCGGATCAGGCAAATCATCTCTCGCTATTGATACGATTTATGCTGAGGGACAGAGACGATATGTTGAAAGTCTTTCTTCATACTCAAGGCAATTCCTCGAACAACTCCAGAAACCTGATGTTGATTATATAGAGGGCCTTTCTCCATCAATAGCAATAAACCAGAGAACTGTCAGCAGAAGTCCCAGGTCAACTCTTGGAACAATTACAGAAATTTATGATTATCTTCGGGTACTTTATACAAGACTAGGAAAGCCTTACTGCTATAACTGCGGATCTGAGATATCAACACAGGAATCGCAGAATATAGTGAAATCAATCCTGTCCATGCCTGATGGCACACGAATCCAGGTGCTCTCGCCTATAGTTAAAGACAGAAAAGGCAATTACAGAAAAGAACTGCAGGAGATGCGAAACGAAGGTTTTGTAAGGGCAAGGATCGATAACGAGATGTTGGACCTCACACAGGATATAATACTCGAAAAAAAGAGACGCCATACAATTGAGATAGTTATAGACAGATTGATAATAAAAAACGGTATCGAGCGCCAGGTCAGAAACTCCATTGATACTGCCTTTAAATATTCTGATACAGTAATTGTAAATCTTGCAAAAAAAAATAAAGACATCCTGTACTCAAAAACAACCGCATGTCTTAAATGCGCTATAAGCTATCCTGAAATAAGCCCGAGATTCTTTTCTTTTAACAGTAAGGCCGGAGCATGTCCGGAATGTAACGGCCTGGGATTCAAAAATATATTTGAAGATTCGACTGATTTAGCTGAACAAAGGTACTGTAGAACCTGCAAAGGTTTCAGGCTGATGAAAGAGCCATTAAGTGTAAAATTTCGCGGAATGCATATAGGCGAATTCTGCAGGATGTCAGTAAATGATGCCCGCTCTTATCTGAAAAAACTTGAACTGACGCAAAGAGAAAGTATAATTGCATCAAGGATCCTGAAAGAAGTTAATGACAGGCTCTCATTTCTCGAAAAAGTGGGGCTGGGATATCTCACTTTGGATAGGCCGTCACTCACCCTTTCAGGTGGAGAGGCCCAAAGAATAAGGCTTGCAACTCAGATGGGCTCTTCACTTACCGGCGTCCTTTATGTGCTTGATGAACCAAGTATCGGACTTCATCCGAGAGACTGCGTTAAACTATTAGAAAGCCTTTATTCAATAAGGGATGCTGACAATACAATTATCATAGTAGAACATGATGAGGAGACCATCAGATGGGCTGACCATATTGTTGATATGGGCCCCGGCGCTGGCGTTAGAGGTGGATGGGTTGTTGCAGAAGGAACGCCGGCACAGATACAGAACAACAATAAATCGATTACCGGTCAATACCTTAACGGTTCCCGCTCTATCCATATTCCATCAAAAAGAAGGGGGGTCAATAAATTTATATATATAAAAGGAGCCTGCGAACATAATCTGAAGAATATTGATGTAAAGATTCCTCTGAATGTATTCACATGTGTTACAGGTGTGTCTGGATCAGGCAAAAGCACATTGATTCTCGATATACTCTATAGGGCAGGTCAAAAAAAGCCCTTTCATATAAAAAATGGTGATATCTTAACTTTAGAAAAATGCAATAAGTTAACAGGCCTGGATTTGATAGACCGTTTTATATGTGTTGACCAGTCGCCGATCGGGCGGACTCCAAGGTCAAATCCTGCAACATATACAGGGGTTTTCACTCATATCAGAAACCTGTTCTCAATGCTTCCTGATTCTAATGTAAGGGGATATTCTCCTTCGAGATTCAGCTTCAATGTAGCAGGTGGCAGATGCGAATCCTGTAATGGCAATGGATTAATTAAAGTCGAAATGCATTTTTTACCTGACGCATATGTATTATGCGACAGATGTAAAGCAAGAAGATATAATAACGAAACACTCGAGATCAGGTATAAAGGCAGAAATATTGGTGAAGTACTCAATATGACTGTAACAGAAGCACTTCAATTTTTTATTAACATACCTCAAATACGCAGAAAACTTGAGATACTCGAAGGTATCGGCCTTGGATATCTCCATCTCGGCCAGCCTGCTACAACCCTATCAGGAGGGGAAGCCCAGAGAATTAGACTCTCTAGAGAACTGGGGAAAAAATCTACCGGCGATACCCTGTATATTCTTGACGAACCAACAACCGGTCTTCATTTTATCGATATTCAAAAACTACTTGATGTAATTAACATGCTTGTTGATCAGGGGAACACGGTTATTGTAATCGAACATAATCTCGATGTAATAAAATCAGCTGACTACGTAATTGACCTGGGGCCTGAAGGAGGTGAACTGGGTGGAATGGTTATAGCTGAAGGCACCCCTGAAGAGATTAGCAATAACAGCAATTCATACACCGGCTCTTTCTTAAGAAAGAAACTTTTACCGCGTAAAAAAGCCCTGTCATTTACTGCAGGGATGATATAAAATCCCTTAGATGTATATTATCTAACGGGGTAAATAGAAATATTATAAGGGCGGGAGTAAAGCACGGCCTTAATACTTTGTCTTACACTAAGATATAGCATTGGCATCTGTATGAACATAAAGGAGTCTATATATTAAAAATGAAACTGAAATACTTCTCGTTAGCTTTTGTTCTATTTTTTGTATTTGCATTCTCATGCAGTACAAATAAACTCTCAATATACAGAAAAAGCAAGTCACTTATGGATACATTTGTGACCATTACTGTAGTTTCATATTCTTCAGATAAAGCAGATAGCGCTATAGAAAGCGCCTTCTCTGCTATGGAAATGTTCGGGAATCTTATTGACTTCTTCTCAGACAAAAGCGAGGTCTCACTGATCAACAAAAATGCAGGGATAAGAGAAGTCAAAGTATCACCAGAAACACTTGATTCAATAGAAAAAGCCATCTATGTTGCAGATAAATCCGGTGGTTCCTTTGACCCAACGATAGGACCGGTAATTAAAATATGGGATTTTTACAAAAAAGTAAAACCTTCGGGGATCGAAATCAAAAAAAAATTACCGCTTGTCAATTACAAAGATGTAATTATCGACAGGGATAAATCGACTGTTTTTCTCAGGAAAAAAGGTATGTTATTGGATATCGGAGGAATTGCAAAAGGATATGCAGCGGATTTAGCAGTCATGGATCTCAAGCAGAATGGTATCCGGTCAGGCATTGTTGCAGCAGCAGGAGATATAAGGACATTCGGCATAAAACCTAACGGGAAACAATGGAGGATAGGTATTAGGAACCCGAGGCAAAAAAACAGGTCCAACGAGATAATAGCTAAAATAAATCTCAGCGATAAAGCCATATCAACTTCTGGAGATTACGAAAGATATTTCATGATTAATGGCCAGAGATTTCACCATCTGCTAGACCCCAAGACAGGCTACCCTGCAAATCTATGCCGTAGTGTTACTATAATCACAGATAAAGGAGCCTTATCTGATGCATTTTCAACTGCTGTCTTTATACTTGGTCCTGAAAAAGGATTAAAACTTGTTCAGGAAATGCTAATAGATGCAATAATAATTGATGATAACGGAAAGATTTATATAACACCCGGACTCGGGGGAAAACTGGAAATTGAAGGAAGTCATTAAAAATACCACTCCTGCAGACAGATTGTTGTTTCTGTTTCTAATCATTGTTTCAATCGCGGGAATGTTCATCGCTAAAGAAGCCATGCCTCACGGCTCTGATGTAATTATAGAGATAAATGGAAAGCCTTCATATACATTTCCTTTGAATACGAGCAGGACAATACCTGTAAGCAGTCCTTATGGAGAGGCTGTAATTGAAATAAAAGATAAAAAAGTGCGTATGAGTGAGGCAAGCTGTCCAAACAAGCTCTGTATTAAGGAAGGATGGATTTCGAAGGGGGTAATAGTCTGTCTTCCAAATAGAATTCTCGTTATTGTCGGCAGCAGCTTCAATAACGCCGAAAAAGATATTGATGCAGTTACAAGATAAATATCGGATTGCCCTTCTTTCAGCCTATGCACTCGCACTTCACGGGTTCGAATCACTGATTCCAACACCTATACCCTGGCTCAGGTTTGGACTTGCGAACATTATAACCCTTGTTGCTCTTGTACTTTACGGATTCAGAACAGCCATGATGGTTACATTAATAAGGGTGATACTCGCATCTATTTTTAAAGGAACATTTCTCGGCCCTGCATTTATTCTCAGTCTTGGAGGAGGTATCTCAAGCATTGCTGCCATGGGATTGATAATCTCTTTATATAGAAATCTTTTCGGTCCGGTAGGACTGAGTCTTATTGGTGCACTCTTCCACAATATTGCACAGTTAATACTGGCATATTTCCTTTTTATTCAGAGGATAGAGGCAATCCTTCTGATCAGCCCTGTCATCATACTTATAGGGGTATTGACAGGGGTTGTCAACGGCATTGTCTCCGACCTTATAATAAAAAACCTGTTGAAAAAAAATGAAGAAAAAATTCAAAATGTAATTCAGGAATAATATGCAGATTATCTGTCCTGTATGTAATAATTTGACAACCTGGGAAAAAAATCTCTGGAGACCATTCTGCTCAGAAAAGTGCAAGCTCATTGATTTAGGGGCATGGTTGTCAGAAGAATACTGGATAGAGGGTAAAAAGGAGGAAGAGGAAAACGAAAATACACACAGGGAACAGTCCTAAAGATATCTTAACATCTTGTTTATCAGCATCATGAACAGAAAATATTTCATCTATAGAGGGAGGGTATCATGATAAAAATTGGCGTGGCAGGCGCTGCCGGGAAAATGGGAAGCAGGATAACGGCACTTTCAAGGGAATACGAAGGACTTCAGCTTGCAGGAGCATTTGAGAAGAAAGGACACAAGGATATTGGAAGTGATATAGGGATTTTGGTCGGCACTGGTGAAACAGGGATTAAGCTTTCCGACAGCATCGATGAAATAATTGACAAAGTTGATATGATTATTGATTTCACATCAGTAGAATCTACAAAAGCAAATCTTAAAGCAGCATCTGGTAAAGGAAAGGCAATGGTTATAGGCACTACAGGCTTTTCAAAAGATGATCTGAAAGAAATCGATCCGTTACTCAAAAGCACTCCATGCGTTATGGCATCTAACATGAGCATGGGAGTAAACCTGCTTTTGAAGGTTCTACAGAATGTTGCGGGTATTCTAGGCGATGACTATGACATAGAAATTGTGGAAGCACATCACAGACTAAAAAAGGATGCGCCCAGCGGTACTGCTCTGAAAATGGCACAGGTTGTGGCAGATTCGGTAAACAGAAACCTTGATGAAGTAGCTGTCTATGCAAGAAAAGGTGTTATAGGAGCGAGGACAAAAAAAGAGATTGGTATCCAGACTTTGAGGGCAGGAGATATTGTCGGTGAGCACACCGTCATATTCGGAGGTCTCGGTGAGAGAATAGAAATAACTCACAAGGCCTCAAGCAGGGATACATTTGCAAGGGGAGCACTAAAAGCTTCTCTATGGCTTGCAGATAAACCCGCTGGATTATACGATATGCAGGATGTACTTGGGTTGAAATAAGCTAATTTATTACTCCTTCTCAAACTGGTCTTTGCTTGCTCCGCATACAGGGCAGACCCAGTCGTCAGGTAGATTCTCAAATGGTATTCCCGGTGCAATACCTCCATCCGGGTCACCATTTGCAGGATCATAGACATAACCACAGACCGTGCACTTCCATTTATCCATTTAAGACCCCTCTAATAAAAGTATATTTTGAATAATTTAAATTAGAGTTTATAAGATTATTTTCCATATTACAAGTCCATATTTAGTCCATAATATACATAAGAAATTGTTAAGCACCTGAAGGTGCTTCTCAATAACCACTGCCAGATAAAGTAATAGATTTGAATCCTTTGTCTATTTTTCAGTTAGTAGTAAACCCTGTTAGAAGAAAATAACAAAAATTTCTAAACGGGGTAAAATTCTATATCTTTAATTTAATTGTATTTTAACTATCTTTTTTTTAAAATATCTTTACTAATCTTATGGGGAAAAAAGAAAATAAATCACTTGTTGAGGCTCTGCTTTTTGTTTCGGGAGATCCTGTTACACTTGCTGTCTTAAAAAATATTGTTGAGCTTCCTGAGACAGAAATCAAACAGCTCATCGATGAATTAATACTTGAATACAAGGAAAAAGACAGCGGGCTTCTCATCATCGAGATTGCCGATGGATATCAAATGGTTACAAATCCTGCTTATGCCCAATGGATAAAGAAGCTCAAGAATATACGCACTTCAAGCAGGCTGTCCTTACCCGCTCTCGAAACCCTTTCTATAATCGCCTACAAACAACCAATTACAAAGGCAGAAGTTGAACAGATAAGGAGTGTGAACTCAGACGGTGTTTTAAAAACACTGCTTGACAGAAGGCTTATAAAGATACTGGGGCGTAAAGAAGTACCGGGCAAGCCTCTCCTTTACGGCACTACACGCGATTTTCTTCAGTATTTTGGCTTAAGGGATTTGACCGAACTGCCTACACTTAAAGAACTGCAAAGAGAAGAAGCTGCATAAACAAAAAGGGACAAGTGTCCCTTTTTGTTTGGTATCTTACTGTCACGCCTGATCTAAGATTGTCACCTGCTAAGTCTCAAAACATGAGGTACATTAAGATTGCTGTATTTGAACAAAGCTGGTTAAGAAAGCACTTTAATGTAATTTACTTAGTAATGCTGATGATAGATTAAATTTTGTGTATTCTTCTTGCTTTACTTTCTTGTAAAAATCACATATATGGCAATCCTTATATTTTTTTGCAAATGTCCCTTGTACTTTCCCTCTGCACAATGTGCCTGTCACAACCCAGCAACTCCTGCCTGCATTTAAACCTCCATGCACCCCATCAAGTCTCATTTCTTGGGTTGTAGGACATACTCCCAGGTCATGTACATGATTGCCACCAGGTTCCCTACCGCATTTTTTAAATTCCCAGCAGTTAAGTTTTTTCTCCATTTTTACAGCGCCTCCTTTTTAAATAAAATATAAAAATTTATTATTAAAAACTTATAATGAATTAAAAAAGATTGCAAGATAATTTTTAAGTTACATATAAAAATCTTGACATCTTGATAAGAGCTTTATTAAGAACTTTAGGAAGAAAGGAATATTTCAAAAATAGTTATTATTTGATTTCCAGTTCTAAAATACTTCTAAATATTAAATATGCAATAAGAAAACCAATAATTTCTGATATCATTGCGTATCTACTTCCAGAGCTAACAATCGCAAAAGGGGAAACTATGAAAAACCAAAAGAAAAAAGCTATAAGAATCGCAACAATACCATTCTTAGTTATAACTTTTTCATTACAATATGGACAATTAAATTCATTGCGAATTTTCAATAACGATATCTTCTTATTACAGTTTGGACATTTCATAAATATTAAATTACTGATTATCTTTATAACTTTCACCATTTTAGTAGATTCTAAAAGTGAGGACTATTAGGAAGAATTTAAGCCTTTCTTCTTTTACATCTTTCTTTTAGTTTGCATTTCCTGGGTATGATTTCCAGCATCTCGCTTATCTTAAAATCTTTATATTCATATTCAATAATGAATTTATGAGAAGGACTCTCAACTCTTCTCACACAATGATTGCAAACCCCTTCCTCAGTTAAGTCATATCCACAAATTCCACACTTCATGAATATCTCCTTTTCTATATCCTTTATGAATTAAAACTCTCCTAATTTGAAGCAATTTCTATTCCTTAATTTTGACCTGTAAAAAGCCCACTATTTATGGCGGGAATGATATAAACCCGTTAGATGTTTACTATCTAACGGGGTAAATAGAAAGGTTAATTCCATACCTGAAGCCGGGTGTAAAGCCCCTTTCTTTCTAAGAAGTTTACTTATCTTTTAAACGCGTAAACTCCTATTGCAAAGTTGCACTCGCTTAGTGGTACCACGGGCCTGCTTGCCGGAAGGCAGGCTTACCCGTGGGTCTCTATAAGAATCCTGGTGACAAAATATGTCCAGATCTGACAAAAAAGGGATAAATTTACTCTAAAGCTTCAAGATAAGTTGTTATGTATTTGTTACATGCAGGTGTTAAAATAAATATTAAGATATAATTTAAATTCTTAAGACGATATTCAGAAAGGATTTTGGTAATGGAGCGCAGGGATTTTATAAAATTAGTCGCAATTACAGGTATTGGGCTCTCCTTCCCGCATAAACTTGATATGTTTTTCAATAAAGCCGAGGCTTCTACTAAACCTGACCTTGCTGTTGTCCACGGAGCATCACCTTCAAAAATTACTAAGGCTGCAATTGATGCACTGGGTGGAATTAACAAATTCATTTCAAGGGGAGATATCGTTGTCATCAAGCCGAACATAGCATGGGACAGGACACCTGAGCAGGCAGCCAATACAAATCCGGAAGTGGTGAAAATCGTTGTAAAGCTATGTTTAGAGGCTGGAGCACGCAAGGTGAAAGTGTTTGACAGACCAGTCAATGATCCGAGGAGATGTTATGTCCAGAGCGGGATTGCCAAAGCTGCACGGACTGCAGGTGCTGACGTTCATTATGTTGATGAAAGAAAGTTTACAGAGATGAAGATAAACGGTAATGCATTAAAGTCTTGGCCGCTTTATAAAGAGATATTTGAGGCTGACAAAGTAATTAACATACCTATTGCAAAACACCACAGTCTTGCAAAACTTACTATGAGCATAAAGAACTGGATGGGCATAATGGGTGGCAGGAGAAGCAAGATACACCAGAGACTTGACGAAAGTCTTGTTGACATTGCCATGACTGTAAAACCTACACTTACAATCCTTGATGCAGTGAGAATACTTACTGCTAACGGACCACAAGGTGGATCCCTCTCTGATGTGAAAAAACTTGATACTATAATAGCAGGTGTCGATCAGGTTTCTGTAGATGCATATGGTGCAACCCTTTTCGGGATGAAAGGGGGTAATTTGGGTTACGTAAGAATTGCAAATAAAAACGGCCTTGGCAGGATGGACTTATCAAAACTGAGTATCAATAAGATTGCTATTTAACCTGATGCAGAACTTTCGCAGGATATCTCAGGGAATCTTCCTTTTAATCTTTCTATTCCTTTTCATTCAGACAGAATCAAAAGGTGCCGATGAACTCGGCTATCCAGTTAAGATCTTTCTTGATTTCGATCCTCTAATTTTAGTAACTACTCTCCTTTCTGCTCACACCGTAGAAAAGGCATTCTATCTTTCGGTCATATTGATTGTAGCCACGATAATACTCGGAAGAGTCTTTTGTGGGTGGATATGTCCCCTCGGAACTCTAAACAATATGGTCGGCCAATTGAAAACAAAACCTCAAGACAAAATGATGAACTGGCACAGAATTAAATATTATATTCTGATATTTATTCTTGCATCATCCATCTTTACCTTGCAGCTCGTCGGTATAATGGATCCAATCTCACTCCTTATCCGCTCCTTCTCTGTTAGTGTTTATCCTGCTTTAAACTATGGTACACGCGCAGTTTTTGATGCTATTTACAATACTGACCTTGAAGGCATCGTATACATCTCTGAAGCATTATATTCTCTCCTTAAGAAAAGTCTTCTCTCATTTCAACAGACTTATTACAGGCAGGGTATTTTTATCGGGCTGTTATTCTTTCTGATTCTGGGTCTAAATCTTATCGAGAAAAGATTCTGGTGCAGGTATCTATGCCCACTCGGTGCATTCTTAGGGTTACTTTCAAGGTTTTCTATTCTTAAACGCTCTGTAAGTGAAGACTGCACCTCTTGTGGTGAGTGCGCATCTGTATGTCAGGGGAATGCCTCTCCAGACACTATTAATGGGTGGAAGGATGCAGAATGTTATTATTGCTGGAACTGTGATGACGTCTGTCCCCAGAATGCTGTAAATTTTGGATTTAGGGGAAAAAAAGCGGCTGCTGGAATGGATCTTGGAAGGAGGCGGGTGATTATTTCAATGATCTCCGGGGTCTTTGCAGTACCTTTATTTCGGGTAACCCCTATAGCCAGAGCAGAGGTGCAGAACCCGCTGTTGATAAGACCGCCGGGATCACTTCAGGAAAAGGAATTTCTTAAACGTTGTGTTAAATGTAGTGAATGCATGAAGGTCTGCATTACAAACGGATTGCAACCCACACTGCTGGAAGCAGGACTGGAGGGAATCTGGTCACCTGTACTTGTACCTAAAATCGGTTATTGTGAATATAGATGCACTCTATGCGGTCAGGTCTGCCCCACTGGTGCCATTAAGAAATTACCCATTGAAGAAAAGACAAGGGTAAAAATAGGACTTGCCATGATCGACAAAAACAGATGCCTGCCACATGCCCATGCAATACCCTGTATTGTATGTGAAGAAGTCTGCCCTACACCCAAGAAGGCCATATTTCTGGAAAAGGCGATCGTTAAAAATAGAAGTGGTAAAGAAGTGCCTGTTCAGAAACCTGTAGTTGACCTGGATCTCTGCATAGGGTGCGGAATCTGTGAAAAAAAATGCCCTGTCGTAGACAAACCTGCCATATATGTAACCAGTATTGGCGAAACAAGGTCAAAGAAAAATCAGTTACTATTATAGTAAATCCCATTAGATATTTATATCTAAACGGGATAAACCCCGTTAGAAGAAAATAACAACAATTTCTAAATGGGGTAAAGAGGGGGTTATTAAGCCCCCTCTTTATCTTCTTGCTTACCTGACTTAGCTGGATGTAGCCACTGCTCAAGCTTTTTCCCGGCTATTTCCCGGCCTCCTATACCAAAAGCAATAGCCATTGCCACTGCAACAGCTCCCAGCAATAGGCCAAAAGCAATATTGATAATCTCGTTAGCTATACCCATTTGTCTGAGTGCCATAGCTGAAGCAAGCAATACAATAGCAATTCTTGTAACTTTTGATAGCAAACCAGCCTGGTCTGTCTTTAAAGAAATTATCTTTTGGGAAACGATATTCGCAAGATAAAGTCCAAGGGCAAAGATTATCAGACCAAAAATGATATGGCCTGCAAAAACCATAAACTGTGAAACAAGCTCAGCCAGAGATTCAAACCCGAGAAGACGCGAGGCCTCTATTGCAGCAAAAAGCATCGTCAATACAAGTACCAAGGTTCCAATCATTGCAGATGGTGTTTGCTTTACGTCAGATGCCTCTTTGCTAAGTCCAAGCCAGACAAAAACTTTATTAAATCCAATTCCAGTAAGAAGGCTCTTGATCAAACCTGCAACCAATCGTCCAATTACATAAGCAATTATCAAGACCAAGCTTGCAGCAAAAATATCAGGAAATGCTCCCAAGATCACGTTAAGCATATTGCTTGCTGGCCTTGTTATTGCTTCAATGGCTAACGCATTCAGGGCTGCAACAATTACCGGAATAAGGATTAAAACATAGACTACAATTCCTAAAATCCCTGAGAGTCCCTTTGCTCCTACTAACGAAGATAAATTAGCTTTTTCGGTCAGTCGATCAATACCTATTGCTGTCAAGAGACTCGTTACTATCCGCTGAATTATTCGAGCAATAAACCAGCCTACTATAAAAATTATGGCAGCCGTTATTATGTTAGGTAGAAAATCGAGAATCTTATTTAACATCCCCTGTACAGGGCGAAGGAGTCCTTCCATACCAAGGGCACCTAATACGGCCGGAAGAAAAAGTAGAAAGACAAGCCAGTATATAGCATCGCCTAATGATTTAGTGAGTGGCATACGCTTATCTTCCTTGATGCCGGCCTGCTTGCCAAAATATTCATCGAGTTTCGTTGCACCCAGAGCCCCGGAAATAACCTTTCTAAGCACTGTGGCTATGACCCAAGCTATAAGCAGTAAAATACCGGCGCCAAGAAGCTTCGGTGCAAATTCAAATAACTGATTTAAAAGCCTGTTGAGCGGCTCAGTGATAAGCGTTATACCTAAAGTCTGGAAAAAGGCTACAATGACAAAAAGCATTATAAGGTAGAACAATCCTTTTGATATCCCTTTTTCTATATCGAGTGTTTTTTCTTTATGTTCCCCGGTTATCATATTAGACTTTTTCCCTTGCATCAAATGAGCCAGACGGTTGTTTAAATTTGTTCTACGCAGAGCTGCTTGGACAATTTTAGAAATCACCAGGGCAACAATCCAACCGAGTATAAGGATAGCTAGAGCAGCAACAAGATTCGGTATGTATGATCCGACTAACCTGGTTATCTCATCGATCATGTTTTGCATTGTTTCCCCCCTTGTTAGTATTCAATTTAAAATGTTTCCCCTCACTATACACTTTGATACCAATGAATCATAATCTTCTATATTCAGCGTGTTTCATTAGACTTTTACTCATTGGTCTTGAATAAATCACAGCCTGTTTATGACATTCTCCTCTTGATTTAATTAAAAAATAAAGAGAAAGGTTAACAGACTTCTTAAAGAATATTTCACCTCCTTCCTCACTTATTTCTAGCAAGGTAAGCATTACAGCTTAAACACAACAATTTACTTTATAATTAAGCAATATGTGTGCTAAAAATGGTTCAATAGCACATAAAACGATTTTTTATAATAATATTTGGCATTTATATCAGTGTCTTAGGAAGATTAATTATGATGCACACTGCTATAGTTGTGACAATATACATTGTTGTGTCATGCACTAGTGTGTCATGATACTACTACCTTTTAAGGCATAAAAACAGGGACACTTCCCATATTTTATTTACAGTCATCCTGTATATAACGGTAGAAAAGTACCAGACTAAGGTCTTGATATATAATAAATTAGTGAAATTTGGAAAATAATAAGTTCGTGCAGAATAAGTAATTTGTCAAATTTGTAACACAAAACATTTTTTCTGAGAAAATATGGGAAGTGTACCTGTTTTTATCCTTTCAGAATTTCAGGATCTGTATGCGGGATAAAGAGCGCACCCTGAAGGGCATTGAGAATTTCGGTATCTTCGCCCATTTCACGGTAGGTAATTCTGGTGCGTATTGTCTCGACATCAGTCAATAAATTTCTGTAACATAGTACAAGCTCAGCACCTCCAAGCGATGAGTTATCCAAAAATATAAACCTTTCTCTCGGCAGATCCGGAAGCATACCGATTTTAATTGCATTCTCAAGATTAATACCGCAGCCAAGTGCTCCTGCAATATAAATTTTTCCTATGTCTTTCAGACTCATCCCGACTGACCTTACAAATACATAGAGAAAGGCAAACATCGCTGCCTTGGAGCGAATGAAGTTCTGTATTTCCCGTTCCTTCAGAACGAGTTGTCTGGTGTCAGATCTAAATACCATATAGCCTTTTTCACCATCTTTTTTTATAATCCTTTTTTCTTTATCCGTGAATCTCCCTGACTGATCAATAACATTTGTTGAAAATAACTCTGCAACGAGATCTATCATTCCGGAGCCGCAGATACCTGAAGGTTCAATATCATCAATAACATCAATATTAATCTCCTTTGTTGCAGGGTCGATCTTAACACTGGAGATAGTTCCTTTTTCAGCCCTTTTCCCGATACCTGCTATCCCATCTTCAAGCGCAGGTCCTGCAGCACCGGCACCGACCATGATCCACTCACTGCATCCCAGCGTAATCTCGACATTTGTCCCGACATCAATAAATAATACAGGTTTCTCTTCCTTATATATTTCTGAATAAAGCATTCCACTTATAATGTCCCCGCCGACATAACTACCTGCGTTGGGAAAGACAAAGACAACAGCATATTTATGTACATCAAGGCCTGTTTCTTCAGCACTCAATATTGCGGGACCGCTCAATGCCGGCACATAAGGGCTGACAGAAATATTCCTTACATCAAGCCCTAGGAAAAAATGAGTCATTATAGTGTTTCCTGCAACCGATACCGCGAAAATTTCTCTCGGGGAAATATTGTTTCTCCTGCAAAGTGTAGTTATAAGATCATTAATGCCTTCAAGAAGCAACTGATTAAGGCGTGCTGATTCGCCGAGCATAGACATCTGAACCCTTGAAAGAACATCACTGCCGAATGTTACCTGAGGATTGTCAGTGTCATGCGAATCGATTCTTTCACAGGTATCGAGATTAAACAATGAACATGAGATATTTGAAGTTCCAATGTCAAGTGCAATGCCATAGATAACTTTCTTGCCTATTTCAAACAGTTTAAATCCATTATCACAAACTCCAAATACAAGATCCACAGTAAAATTATTTTTACGCATTTCTTCAGATAATCTCCTGAGGATATGAATTGGAATATCTACATTTTTAAAACCCTTTTTCTCAAGTTCCTTCCTTAGTCTCCCGGCATCGTCATTCTTGTCCTCTGTTGAAGGCGGGCTTAATTTAATGCTGTATGAAAAAGCCAGTGGATTATGCCTCATACATTATTTTCCCCATATCGGATATGTCATAACCTCCCATATTCTCTACAAGCTCTCTGATTTCTTTATTTTCCTTGATAATTTTAACGATAGAAGAAACTGTTTCTGTCTCTATATACCCCCTTAATATTGCAAGGTCATATCTCTCTTTTGCAACAGGAATAAAATCAAGATCAAGTGCTTTTGCCGCTGCCAGAATGCCCATACCGGTATCAGCAATACCGTTCAGTACTGCAGAGGCAACTCCCATATGAGTGTATTCCTCCCTTTCATAACCTCTGATATCTCTTGGAGATATCTGCATTTCTCTCAGGTATTTGTCTGTAAGCAATCTTGTCCCAGCACCGTTCTGTCTATTGATAAATACAATATCCTTCCGCAATAAATCTTTAAAGCCCTGTATATTGGAGGGATTGCCTTTCAATACCATCAATCCCTGTTGACGGTAGACAAGATTTATCAGGATAATACCAATATTACCGAGTATCCTTTTAATAAACGGGATATTATATTCGCCTGTTTTTTCGTCAAGCAGATGTGTCCCAGCCAGATGAGCTTCACCTCTTTTCAAGGCTATCAGTCCACCCATAGAGCCGACATGTGCGGATGAAAGTGAAAATTTTGGGTAGTTTTTCTTTAAGATATTCGCAAGCAGGTCTAATGTATTATCATGGCTTCCTATGCATACTACCGTGTTTTCAATTTCCTTTTCACCCCTCAGCAACTCAATATTCACCTCTGTACCTGAGCCTATTCCCTCTGACATTGCAGGTATTCTAACAAAACCATCTGCTCTCACCAGGGACATCAGTACACCGGCTCCCCTGCTTACAGGAGTTGCTATCAAATTTTCTCCAACTTTACCTAGCTTTACCCTGATAAATTCTTCCTGGCCCAGAGAAGATGCAACCTGACGTGAAAGTTTTGCCCTGATAATATCAGGCTCCGGTGTATCTAGTCCCTGTAATCTGTAAATTAAGCCTTTTGCAAAAATGTCAAACGTAATACAGGTTGAAACAGGATAACCCGGGATTCCAAGTACCGGTCTGTTCCTTACCCATCCAAGGACTACAGGCTTGCCAGGTTTAATGCTTATACCATGCAAAATTATTTCGCCGAGTTCAGCTATAGCCCTTGCAGTATAATCAGAAGAGCCTGCTGAAGATCCGGCATTAACAACAACAATATCTCCATTTTTGCAACCATCAATAATTGACTGCTTTATCAGCTGAAGATCATCTGGTACAGGTTTTATTCTTAAGGGCTCCCCTCCCCATTCATAAACAAGTGACGATAAAATCAGGGAGTTGTATTCTATTATGTTGCCCTTCTTCAGCTCAGTACCTGGCTCCACAATCTCGGAGCCGGTCGGTATTATCACCACTTTCGGTTTACTTCGTACTTTAACCTTGACATGACCTCCAGAGATAATAGCACCGATATCCACCGGCCTAATCCTATGGTTTTCCGGTAGTATAAGTTCTGTACTTACTATATCTTCGCCTATCACCCTTACATGCTGCCACGGGGTTGCAGGACAAATTATCTCAATATACTCTTCGGTTCCCCCTTCTTCCCTTTTAGGCCTGAGGAGTTCGACCGAGGCTCGCTCGAAGTCCCTGTCTAAGTATTGTCCTTCACTCCCAGCTCCATGCTCTTCATTCTCTGCTCTTTGCTCTTTGCCCCATTCGCCTTGCTCCCTGCCCCCTGCTATTATTACGTTTACATCCTCAACCATAATTACAGCATTAAAGCCTTCAGGTATAGGGTCACCAGTATCAACATACACTGCCTGTTCACCAACTTTGAGTCTCTTAGGAGAAGTCTCTGAAGCACCAAATGTATCAATGAATTTTACAGCATATCCATCCATTGCTGATGAGTGATAAAACGGCGCAGACATCCTTGCAAAAACTGCTTCGGCGGTCACCCTGCCGTGAGAGTCTTTTGCCATTATAATTTCACCTTTTAATGGCTTGATTTTTTCTGCATTTATTTTTTCCAGCCATTTCTGCACCGCATCTTTTAACGGGGTATTTTCAAGATATATTCCCTTCTTCAATTATTTCTCCTGATTAAAAGGCTTGATTACAATTGATATTTATTATTAAAGAATTACCTGATTAAATCAACTTTACTCCTTAAAAAATGAGCGTGTATTACTTAAGGGGTAAACCCCGTTAGAAAAAAATTACAGCTATTTCTAAACGGGATAACCTCCATGTTTAATCCAAAAGGAATATGTCCAACTACTTAATCCACTAGCTCTTTTTATACTTAAATACATTTAAGGGGATTATGAATATCCTGATAAGGTTTGATTTTGTTATGGGATTTATTAAGCTGTTACCCCTAAACTTTATTCTTCTGAAATTTCGGTACGGTTACGGCCATACTGCTTTGCACGGTAAAGTGCGAAATCTACACATCGAATTAACTCATCTTCAGTATTAATATTTTTACTGGGCATTCCTGAAATACCCGCGCTCACAGTGATATTATTATTTTTAACTCCGAAAAATCTGTTTTTCTCAATGCTGGTTCTTATCCTTTCAGCAACATTCCTTGCATCCAGCTTTTGAGTATTTGGAAGTATTACCATAAATTCTTCCCCGCCATATCTGGCAGCAGTATCAATTTCTCTGATATTAGACAATATAATTTGGGCGATCTCCTTCAGTACATCGTCACCTACTTGATGGCCATAATTATCATTTACACTCTTGAAGTGGTCTATATCTATCATGAATAATGAAAAAGGTGTGGAATATCTCTTTGTCCTTTCGATCTCATTTGCAAGAACTTCATGGAATTTTCTCCGGTTGTAGAGTTCTGTCAGCAAATCAGTTACAGCCATACATTCAACCCTGTAAAGCAGATCCTCAAGCTGTTTGTTTTTTAACCTCAGTTCATCCTGTAATGCCTTGGTTCTAAGAGACGCATATATCCTTGCATTTAATTCCAGTTCATTGTACGGCTTGGGAAGATAGTCATCGGCTCCTATTTGAAGACCGGTAATTTTATCTGTAAGTTCTTTTTTTACTGTAAGCATAATTATTGGAATGCCCTTTGTGGACTCTTCAAGTTTTAACCATCTGCTTACTTCATGGCCGTCTAATCCCGGCATTATAACATCGAGAAGAATTAAATCAGGCATTATTTTCGTCGCTTTCTTAATTGCATCGATTCCATCATTTGCTACAATAGTCTCGTAGCCAGTCTTATCCAGTATTTCTAATATTTCTTTTGCCTGCAGAGGATCGTCTTCTACAACTAAAATTTTAGCCCTCGCCATTTAATCTCCTCAAATTTACCATTTAAACGATACCAGTAAAAACCATTATATTCAAGCTTTTTTTATGATACCTTATTTCCCTGCACGAGGGAAATTAGCATCTTCAAAGACTGCTTGCGATTATTTTACATTCTTCAGCCGAAACAAGATGGCAGGAAACCCGTATTTTTTCCCTGTCAATTTTTGACTCTGCTTTTGCCTTTGCCAAATTACAAATACTTCTCAGAACATCAAATCTCTTTTGGTAATAAAGCTGGAGGAAGACGTTAGATATATCATATTTCTTATAGCGTTTAAGTGTCTTACCCTTTATACCTGCATCTTCAACAAGAGATAAAACATTTTGTATTGATGGCTTATCAATAGTCCATAGAGCTACCTTTAGCAAATTCTCCCATGTGACTGATAAATGCAGCCTTGTTGCTATATTTCTCTCTGCAGCAGATAAAATCGAAGCGACAATCTTATCGCTAAGAATAAAATAACAGGAGTCATCAAAAGAAAAAAGTTCTTTATGAGTCTTTTTAGCAATCTCGTCCTGAAACAAAACTATTTCTTTTAAAAAACTAGACCGGCTATTGCTCTTCATCATTTTCAATTCAAATAATTTAACATAAATTTATGTAAAACAGGATTATTTAATCTCCAGGAAGGCAACAGCTTCTATATGAAAAGTGTTCGGGAAAAAATCGATTTGCTGAACTGAAAGGACTTTATATTTTTCTTTTAGTTTTTTCAAATCTCTCGCGTGTGTTGCTGGATTACAAGAAACATAAACAATTATATCAGAAGGGTTTTCCAAGATCTTTTTTATGATCCCGGATGTTAGACCTTGTCTCGGGGGATCAAGAATAATTACATCAAAATTTTTTTTAATCCTGTACTTTTCTGCTGATGATTTAAAGAACCTGCAGTTTTTTATATTATTCAAATTAAGATTCCGGTTAGCATCATCTACTGCATATAAATTATCTTCAACTGCAATTACTTCATTTGCAACAGACGACACAGGTATTGAGAAGTTGCCTGCACCTGCATACAGATCGAGGATTCGCTTTCCACTTAAAGGCATTAAACGATTTATTATGGAGTCGACAACCTTCCTGTTAAGGCTCCAGTGTGACTGGAAAAAAGACCAGGGAGAGACAGTATACCTGAAACCGTTCAAATCAAATTCTGTAGATGCTGTTCCTGAAGCAACAGTATCGTTATATGCTATTCCTGAAAAACCAAGATCTTTAAATCCATCACATAATGTTATGTCATGTTCCTTACCCTTTATCAAAGCTACGGGGAAATTTCCTGCTGTAATATGAATCTCTGTCAAATTAGATAAATCATGCTTATCTTTTATCTTCTGAAAAAGAGTATTTATTTCCTGGCACATCAGAGGGCAACTATCAAATGTTACTACATCTCTTGTCGATTCTCTGAAAAAGCCGACCTCACCTTGCCGTGAAACCTTAAACTGTGCTCTGTGCCTGTAATTCCATTGAAAATCTGTAAGCGCCGAACCCAAGATGATCTCAATACCTCCCAACCTGGTTAGTGAATCAAGGAGTATTTCGTCTTTCATGGTCAGTTGTTTTTCATAAGATATGAACTGCAGGTGACAGCCGCCGCACATGCCAAACACCCGGCATCTAGGCTCATTGCGGTATTCAGATGGCTCTATAACATTCGTAACATAAGCTATGGAATAATCCCGTTTCTTTTCTCCAATATTGACTTCAACAACTTCTCCCGGGATCGCCCCTTTAATAAAGATAACCTTTTCATCCCTTGCTATTGTAAAACCGCCGTAAGCGGGCATTAAGGATTTGAGTATCAACTCCGTTATTCCTTTTGGAATAATTTTTTGATAGTTGATTTAAGCTCTGCTAGATCTGCTGATTTAACGATATATGCCTCTGAAGCCCAGACGGCAAAGTCATCCCTGTAATCATATGCTGTTGACATGATAACAGGCATTCTTGGTCTTCGTTCTTTCATTTGCCTTAAAAGTTTTATTCCGTCTATGTCAGGCAAAAGTATATCAAGTGTAACAATGTCCGGCTCTTCTGTTTCAAATTTTTCGATAGCTTCTTGACCGTTTACTGCTGTAACAACATTGTATCCCTCTTCCTCAAGTTCTTCCTTATATAGCCTAAGGATATTATGGTCATCGTCAACAATCAGTATTTTCATAATTACTCCCCCTTTATTGGTAAATATACTTTAAAAATAGTTCCCTTTTCTGCCTCGCTCTTTACCTCTATCCAGCCTTCATGTTCCTGTATAATCCTGTTTGTTATTGCAAGCCCAAGACCTATGCCAGAGGCCTTCGTTGTATAAAAAGGATCAAAAATATAGGAGATGTCTGCCTCTGAAATGCCTATCCCGGTATCTGCAATTTCTACTACAGCATATTTTTCTATTACATAAGTCTTGACATATATTGACCCGCTTCCCATCATCGATTGTACGGCATTAGAAAGCATATTCAGAATTGCTTCCGTTATCCTGTTAGGGTCAATAAAGACTTTTCCAGGCGCTGTAAAATCTTTAAAAAGTAGTATGCCTCTGTCTTTAATATCCGATTTTATTAGTGTAACAACGTCATCGACGAGATTATTGAGGTCAACCATTTCCTTCGCAAGTCTCACTTCTTTAACAAAACCGAGAATATCTTTTAAAATATTCTCAAGCCTGTCAACCTCCTTCACTATTATCTCCGCATATTCCTTTAAATTCCCATCCAGTTTATTTTCCAGCCTCTTTGCAAAACCGCCGACTGAAACAAGAGGGTTCCTTATTTCGTGTGCAACTTTTGCTGCAACTTCACCAAGAGCAGCCATCTTCTCAGCCGCAACCAATTTCTCGTGAAGACTTTTAATCTCGGTTATATCCCTGACAACATGTACAGATCCCATAAATCCTCCCGCTGAATCAAAAATAGGAGAGCTCGAGGTCAGGAATGTTCCGCCCATATGAAGTTCCTCCAATTCCTCAATATATGCCTTTTTCGTACTTACGGTCTTATGATGAGGACACCCACTAAATGGTTTATTCATTCCATGAAATACTTCATAACATTTTTTTCCTATTATTTCTGAAGCAGGCTTGCCCAATCTTTTGATAACTGCCTGGTTGATTCTCTTTATTACATAATCATTGCTGTTAAAATATACCATATCGGATATCGACTCGAATATATTCTCAAGCTGCTGCTCTGCAATTGCCACATGTTCGAATAGACGTGCATTTTCGATTGCTGACGAGACATGATTTGAGAAACTGGTCAGAAACTTCATATCCTCACCAGTAATGGGCCTTTTGTTAAAAAAGTTATCTACCCAGATAATGCCTATTACCCTATCTCTTGAAATCAAGGGGACAACTGCGTATGCCTGCGTGCCAAGTTGCTGAATAATAATCTCATCAGAAATTGCCTCATCATAGACATTGGTTATATTAAACGACTGTTTTTCTTTAACAGCCCTGGTCATCACTCTGTTCTCATCGAGAGATATTTGCAACTCGGCAGACAGCCTGTCAAACAACGATTCCTTCTTAATGGGATTTGCAATGATTTCCTGCATCATGTCCTCAAGAGTTTTACGGCTGGTAGAAATTTCATCCCAGGTTTTCCATGCTTCTTCAAGATCGGCGGGACCGACACCCATCGCACCTTTCAATATATTTTTCTCTTCATCCAGAAGAAATAGAATTGCCCTGTTGAAGCCCAATCCGTCACTCATTGTTACCGCGGTAAGTACCATCCTGAGCAATCTATCCAGCTCCAGTGTCCCTCTCATTGCAGAACTTATAAAATATAACCTTGACAGTTCCTGATTACGTCTGATTAATTCCTTTTCAACTTTTTTCTTCTCTGAAATATCTCTTGAGATACCACTAATGCCAATAACTTCACCAGCAGCGTCCTTGATTGGAGAAAGGGTAAGGCTTATATCAATAATCACGCCGTCCTTTCTTTTCCTTAAAGTTTCGATATCTTTCAGAACATCTCCACGTTTTATTCTTTTTGTATTTTCCTTTTCTTTTTCTATTAGAAAATCAGGGGCAAACGGCAGGAATTTTCCGACAGCCTCAGCTTCAGTAAAACCATAAATATTCTCTGCACCCTTGTTCCAGGATGTTATTATGCCTTCCGTATCAGTAGTCACAATCGCATCTTCAGAATTATCGATAATACTCTCCAGGTATTCCTTTGTCTGGATCACTTCCCTGTACAGGCTTAGTGTCTCTTCCTGATATAGCACTCTCTCGGTAATATCCAAAATGAAAACAACACATTCAATAATTTCCCCTGCCTCGTTTCTTATAGGAAAGGCTGTAAGTTCTGCATAATTTACCCCTCGAGACTGCATTATCGAATTGATTTCCCCTGTTTTGAAAATTGCCTTGGCAGCACAATGAGGGCATATTCCTTCCTCGTGAAAAATATCAAGACTGCTTTGTCCTATCAATTCCTCTGAAGACAAATTAACCCATTCCTGGATATATCTATTGGCTGAAGTTATAATAAAATTCCTATCCAGTGTTATAATTCCGCCCTGAACACTATCAAAAAGTATGTCTAATCTCTCTTTATCCTCTCTTGCCTTCTTTTTTCTTATAACCTCCAACTCAAATAATTTTGATTTTTCTATTGCAATTGCGGATATAGAGGCAAAGCCCTCCGCTGTTTTCAAATCATCAACTGTATATGAAATGATATTACCGCCAGCATCATATTTATCATACAGGCCGAGTGTACCTATAACCTCCTCTCCAACTTTTAAGGGAACGCATATAACAGATTTTACTTCTATTTCAGGCACCCTCATATCAACAGGCATTTTGGATGCATCTTCGACGAGTAATGGCTCACCGTTTTCAGCTACCCATCCAGCTATCCCGTCACCTATTGAGAGTTCCATATCCTTTTCAACTCCTTCAGGGAGACCGAAATAGGATTTAATCTTAAGCTTATTGTCTTCAATCAGTCTTATAATACAACCTTTTGAAGAAAGCAACCTGGAAATTTCTTCAGCTATCCTTTTTATTAGTTCATCAAAGTTTAGAACAGAGGTCACAGCCTTACTGAGCTCGAACAGAACAGCAAGTTTCTGCAGCTGTTTTTTTGTTGACATGTACAGCTCTGCATTTCTTATCACAGAGTCTATAGTGTGTGCAATTATTTTAAGAGCATTCACTTCATCATCTGAAAAAATGTGTGGGGATTTATTTCTGATAATTAATATACCTGAACATGCATTATCTCGAATCAGAGGTACAGCAAGGACTGACCTGAATCTATCTGTTAAACTTAGTTCCTCTCCCTGATATTTTTCGGAATCCTCTATCATCACATGTTTCAATGTGTCTGTAATCTGTTTTACAATTCCATTTTCAATAGAAAGAAAGCGACCCTTTATATCATCTTCTGTATCTTTTGAAGCCTCAAGATAAAAAGCATTTATTTCAGGTCTTAGAATATAAATAGAACAGTTGTCGTATTTAAAGTTAGAAGAAATTGTTTCAGTAATTAAAAGAAGGGCATCTTTTAAATCAAGCGTTGTGCCTGCAATTCTGGAGACATCCAGAAATAGCTCTGTCTCATCGAGTTTATATTTGATTTTTTTATTTGAGGATTCAAGTTCAGCAACCATATAATCAAATCTATCTGCTACTATCCCTACCTCATCTTTTCGGTCCATATTTATCCTGTATGATAATTCACCACTGCTTATCTTATTTGTAGCCTTCAGAAGCTCATTAAGAGGTCCGGCTATAGCTCTTCTTATGTTTATAACCAACAGAACTGATATAGTCGAGCTGAACCCTATTAAAAGAAGGAGATAAAATATCATATTTCTTTTTATCTCCCTGCCTGTCGTTGTAATATTTACAGCGGTGTTTAAGGATTGCTCCTGTAACTTGGCAATCCATCCCAAAATGTTCTTCCCCTTACTGTCTATCTGCTGAATGTAATTAATAACTTCAGGATTCCCGACCGGATGCCTGTTCTCAATTACAAATTTTGAGTAACCTAAAATCTGCTGAAATTCACTCCCTATTATCTCGAGATCCTCCTGTCCCTTAATAATAAAGTTTATATCTGTAAAACTTTTGTACAGATTCCCCAATTTGGTGTGGTACTGTCTCTTAAATCTTATATCTCCAGTAAAGCTCCAGTTTTTCGTAACATCTAAAAATTCAGATATATTATTCCCAAATTTTGCAATGAGCCTGTTCTCTTCACTTGCAGATTGAAGGGTACTCAGGCTTTCACTCATTTTTTCGAAAATTAACAGGGTCCCGACAGCAAAGATAACCATCACTAACAAAAAGGTCGAAAGCATAAATATCAGCCTTAATCTAAGACTCATACTAAAACCTTTCCAATAGCTTTTTTATAAAGTTCAACATATTTCCTTGCTGACTTTCCCCATGAGAAATCACAACTCATTGAAGCAGAGATCATCTTTTTCATTCTCATATTATCTTTGTAAACACATAGTGCCCTTTTAACTGCATCCTGCATTGCTGATGGTGTGTAATCAGAAAAAAGAAATCCTGTGCCTTTTAATGAAATTTGGTCGAAATCCTGTATTGTATCTACAAGACCGCCGGTCTTTCTAGCTATTGGAATAGTGCCGTATTTCATAGCAATTAGCTGGCCGAGTCCGCATGGCTCGTATCTTGAAGGCATAAGGAAAAAATCACAACCAGCGTATATCATATGTGCCAGGGATTCATCAAATCCTATTTTAACAAATACTTTCCCCCTGTATTTCTCAGCGGCCTTAGCAAAAATAATTTCATAATGTTCATCACCCCTGCCAAGTATAACTATATTTAAACCCACTGAAATAAGTTCCCCTAACGATTCGTAAATCAGGTCTACCCCTTTCTGCGAAGAAAGTCTGCTTACAACACCCAAAAGTGGCAACTTTTCATTATTCAGACCTGTTTTGTTCAGCAAAAATTTCTTGCATCTTGCCTTGCCTTTTATATTATCTATATTAAACTGTTTTGGTATAAAACTATCTTTTGCAGGGTTCCATTCGCTGTAGTTTATTCCATTAATCACTCCATAAAGATTATCCTTCTTTTCTCTTAAAACACCATCGAGACCGAAGCCATTTTCCTTTTCAAGGATCTCCCTTGCATAGTTCTCGCTTACGGTATTAATTAAATCCGAATACATTAGGCCTGCCTTCGTAAAATTTAATCTGCCATAAAATTCAAGTCTTTCAGGTGTAAAATATTCCAATCCAAAGCCTGTATATTTCATATCAGAAGCATCAAAAAGTCCCTGATATCCAAGATTATGAATAGTGTATAGTACCGCTGTCCTTGTTAAATATTTTCTGCCCCTATATATTGTTTTAAGGTATAAAGGAAGCATTGCGGTCTGCCAGTCATTACAGTGTATTACGTCAGGCCTTATCTCCATTATACTACAGGTCTCCAGGATAGCCTTGGAAAAAAAAATAAATCTTAATGCGTTATCCGGATAATCTCCATACGATGTCCCGTAAAGTTCAGGTCTTTCATACAGCTCTCTGCAATCTATAAAATAACTATGCGGTATTGGAGATTTTTCAGAAATCCAGATATCTCCTGATGCAGTAACATCACCCATTGTAATTCTGACGGATTTGCCAGTTTTGTAAAGTTTGAAGTTCTTTTTAATACTCAAATAGAGAGGTAGTATTAATGAGGCATCTTCTTTCTTTCGACGAAACTCTCTAGCAAGCACACCTGTTACGTCTGCAAGTCCACCGGTCTTTACATATGGAACAGCCTCTGAAGCTGCAATAAGTATCCTCATATTTTTGCCTCGCGCATGAACCTAGCTGATTCCTCTGGCGGGGTTGGATTTATATAAAAGCCAGAACCCCATTCAAACCCCGCAATTTTAGTAAGTTTCGGCATTAGTTCAATATGCCAGTGGTAAAATTCATTTATCTCATCATAGAAAGGCGATATATGTAAAATAAAATTGTAAGGGGGCACATCAAGTATCTTGTCGATCTGTCTTAAAATCCTCTGAAGAATTTCTGCCAGTTCTGCAAAACTTTTATTCGATGGACAAAACATAGATTCGTGATTTTTAGGCAATATCCATGTCTCAAAAGGAGATCTCGGAGCAAAAGGGGCAAGTGCAACATATTTTGCATTCTCATAAATAACCCTCTTCCCATCCTCAAGCTCCTGATGAATCACATCGCAGAAAATACATCTCTCTTTGAATTTATAATGCTGTTTTGCTGTAACAAGTTCCTCTTTAACAAGTTTTGGAACAATCGGAAGGGCAATGAGTTGTGTATGGGTATGTTCAAGTGAAGCCCCGGCTATCTCCCCTTCGTTCTTAAATATTAAAACATATTTGAATCTCTTATCTTTCTTGAGTTCTGTCAACCTCATATGAAAAGCCCAAAAAACGTCTTCGACTGCTTTCAGGGGCATTGTTGCCAGAGACAGATTATGGTCAGGCGTTTCAACGATTACCTCATGTGCCCCTATTCCATTCATCATATCGAATATACCTTCCCCTTCTTTTACAAGTTCCCCGTGTGCCTGGAGGGCAGGGAACTTATTCGACATGACTCTAAGTGTCCACCCTGGAGAATTCTCTTCTGATCCAACAGGCCTGAATGCCAGAATCTCAGGAGGAGTGGTATATTCATTTCCACTACAAAAGGGACAAAACCCACCTCTCTTCCTTTGTGATGGATAAGCATAGTCAGTAGGTCTTTTCCCTCTTTCTACCGAGATAATTACCCACCTTCCGACTATAGGGTCTTTTCTTAGTTCAGGCATACATCCTCCAGGTCCTTTTATTGAAAATTTTATATTGATAGTTACATATTTTTGAAATGTTTGAATAGACCTGTATTGCGAAATTTATACAATTTTTCAGTATCAATTCTTCAATTTGCAATTTTTAATGTTATAACATGACCAATTTTTTAAAATAGATAATAACTATTATAAATTATAGTGTTTTGGCTTATTATATCATAATAATCTATAATTACTTATGAAGCCCTCTCTCCATCATAAACTGCTTAACGGTTATTTTGAAGACCCCTGCCTCTTTATAAGAATACTCAGAGAGAAACGTGCGATTCTGTTTGACCTGGGCAATATAAACAGGCTTAAGTTGTCTGACATTTATAAGATTACCGACGTTTTTATTACCCATACACATATTGACCATTTTATAGGTTTTGATACGCTACTCAGGGCTATATTAAGAAGAGATGCCCCTTTAAATATCTATGGACCTTCAAACATTCTGTCATGTGTCGAGGGGAAACTCAAAGGTTATACCTGGAATCTTATAAGCGAATATCCGTCTGTAATTAATGTTTTCTCATATAACGGTAGAAGTCTCACTCATTCTGTATTCAGAGCAAAAAACAGTTTCAAAAAAGAGACAGTTGGAAGATCAAAATCAGATGGGGTTCTGCTTAAAGACCCTATGTTTAAAGTCAAAGCATCTGCGTTAAACCACGGTATTCCCTGTCTTGCCTTTTCCATAGAAGAAGAATTCCACATAAATATTGACAAAGACCTTCTTCAGAAGAAAGGGTTTATAGTCGGACCATGGCTTACCGAGTTTAAAAGAATATTAAGAAAAAAAACTGTCGAGGACATGATATTGAATATCGATGGAAAGTCATATAGTATCAGTCAACTTAGAGATATTGCAATGATAACCAAGGGCCAAAAAATTTCGTACGTAACAGATATCGCAATGAGCGAAAAAAACATTAAAAAGGTGATCCAGTTCGTCAAAGACTCCGATATTCTGTACTGCGAATCATACTTTCTGGAAAAAGACAGGGAAAGGGCACTGGAAAGATTCCATCTAACAGCCAAGACCTGTGGTTTAATAGCAAAGAAGGCCAGGGCCAAGAAACTGGCTGTAATGCATTTTTCCCCCAAATACAGGAACTGCCCTGACAGTGTAATAAAAGAGGCGATGGAAGAATATTCGAAGTAACCCCCGTAAAAGGTTCTGTTAGTAGAAAATAACAACACTTTTACAGGAGTAAACCCCAGCCCCAGTAAGAAATTAATCCAAAAATGTGATTTTCAGGTTAACATTATATTATCTAATTTATGGATGCAGACAGTCTGCTCTCCAGAGACAGCTATTTTGAGAACACTCTCCAGAGAATGCGGTACCGAAACAATCGAAGTTCCCCTCGGCTTTCTGTATTGAATGTATGATCTCAAATTTCTTCAATTTTTTTGTCTTTATCCCCCTCTGCTTTGCAATTTTTTTAATATCCTTTAGTTCCATCTTCTCCCCCTGCAGTTAACTAATGGTTAATAAATTGTTAGTATTAATTCTAATATAAGATTAGAGTAATTGAAGGTAAAAATCAACTGTTAATAAAAATAAATGATATTTGGAATTAAATTATTGGGGTGTAAATTTATTTCACTATCTTTAAGCTTATATCTGCCACAGTTACCGAATGAGTAATAGCCCCGACAGAGATCATATCCACACCAGTTTCAGCTATTTTTCTGACATTCTTAATGTTTATATTTCCTGACGCCTCGGTTTTCACCCTTCCGCCAGCAATTTTTACAGCTTTCTTAATGTCCTCTATCGACATATTATCAAGCATAACTATATCTGCTCCTGCATCAACGGCCTCTCTGAACTCCTTGAGGTTTTCTACTTCTACTTCTACTCTTGTAAGATGGTATCCTTCTTTTGCAAGTGTTACCGCTTTCTTTATGCTGCCTACTGCTTCTATGTGATTGTCTTTAATCAATATGCCATCAAATAGACCAAATCTGTGGTTTTTCCCTCCACCCATCCTTACTGCATACTTTTCCATGAATCTTAGGCAGGGGGTAGTCTTTCTCGTATCAACGATTTTTGCCTTTGTTCCTCTAACAGCATCAACGAACTGACTCGTAATAGTAGCGATACCAGAAAGCCTTTGCAGAATATTTAGGCTCACCCTCTCACCGGCAAGAATCGCCCTTGTTTTTCCGGATACCTCCCCGAGAACACTTCCCTTGCGAATCCTGGCTCCTTCATCATAAAAAGTCTTAATAGAAGTGGAAGAATCAATAAGACTGAAAACCTCCCTTGCTAAGGGAAATCCTGCAAGAACAAAATTTCCTTTAGCTATATATAATGCCCTAGATTCATTTTCCTCAGGAACAAATATTTTAGTTGTGATATCGCCGTGTCCTATATCTTCATCAAGGGCGTTTTTTAACAGCTCAATTACACTAGTAGGGATATCCATACTTATTTATCTCCATATAAATTCAGCCTTTTAAATAATTCGCAGTTTATCACCTTGAACCCTCTTTTAATTCAGATTTTTTCTATTGTTTTTTCCTGCCCAATTCAATAATCTTATTTAAATTTTCCTGTATTCTTTCTCTCTTTCTCAGATATTCATCGAGTTTTTTCTTCTCTTTTTCGACAACATCATTTGGCGCCTTTTTTAGAAAGTCTTCATTAAGCAGCTTTTTATTCAAGAATACAATTGTCTTTTCGGCCTTGGCTTCCTCCTTCCTGAGCCTGGCAATTTCCAGGTCTATGTCCAGAAGCCCCTCAAGCGGAACATATACTTCTACATAATTTCTGACTGTAGCAGCCGAATCATCAGGCTTTCTTACACTTGTACCAATTTCCATTATATCAGCCCTTGCAAGTTTCTCGATAAATGTCAGATTCCTGCTTAATACGGCTTTTACAGCGTCAGAAAGTGTCTTAATATAAGCCTTAAGTTTAAGAGTTGGCGATATATTTAATTCACCTCTTATTGTTCTTATGCTCATTACAGTTTCCATGATGATAGACATCTGTTTTTCAGCTTCATGGTCTCTCAGTGAAGCTTTAGGATAATCAGAGATCACTATACTCTTTTTGATTTCCGGTTTCTGACTGCCGACACCCGGGATATCCTGCCATATTTCCTCAGTAATAAACGGCATAAAAGGATGTAATAACTTTAGAGTTCTATCAAGTATATACAGCAGGCATTTCCTTACAGATATTTTATTTTTTGTATCAGCCGATCTGCTGGTCTGGTCAGATCCATCGTACAAGATTGGTTTAATCATCTCTATGTACCAATCGCATAATTCATGCCATATAAATTGATATATACTGCTGGCAGCATCATTAAACCTGTATTCCTCTAAAAATTGATTTACCTCATCTGCAACAGCAGAAAACCTGCTTAATATCCACCTGCTACCTAAATCAAGGTGTTTCATGTCAATCTTATCAGGTAAAAGTGTCTCTCCGGTATTCGATAATATAAATCTCGCAGCATTGTAGAGTTTATTTACAAAATGTCTGTATCCTTCAACCCGCTCTTCAGAAAATCTTATATCCCTTCCCTGCGCTGCAAATGCTGCAAGGGTAAATCTGAATGCATCGGTTCCATATTTCTTCATCATGATAAGCGGATCGATCACATTTCCCTTTGATTTCGACATCTTCTGTCCGTATAAATCTCTGACTAGAGCATGGATGTAAACATCCCTGAACGGAACATCATTCATAAACTTCATTCCCATCATCATCATCCGTGCTACCCAGAAAAAGATGATATCAAATCCTGTTACCAGGACTGTAGTCGGATAGAACTTCCTGAGTTCAGCGGTCTTATCCGGCCAGCCAAGCGTAGAGAAAGGCCATAATGCAGATGAAAACCATGTATCCAGGACATCCTCGTCCTGAACTAGATCATCAGATCCGCAGTAAGGACATGCCTTTGGTGTTTCACGAGCCACGATAATACCATTTTGCATTTTGCATTCTGCATTCTGCATTTCTTTGCAGTACCAGGCAGGTATTCTGTGACCCCACCATATCTGTCTTGATATGCACCAGTCCTTTATGTTTTCCATCCATCCGAAAAATGTATTCTCCCAGGCTTTCGGGATAATATTGATTTTCCCATTCCTGACCGTAACAACAGCAGCTTCAGCAAGCGGCTTGACGTTTACGAACCACTGAAGTGCAGATAGTGGCTCTATAACAGTCTTGCACCTGTAACACTGACCTATCGAATATTTATATTTTTTTTGTTCTGCTATAAGTCCTGCTGCCTTTAATTCTCTAAGAACAGTCTTTCTACATTCATATCTGTCAATGCCGGTATATTTAGCCCCGGCTTCTTCTGTCATGCGTCCATCAGGGCCGATTACATTGATAAAATCGAGTTGAGGGCTCTGTCTCTTAGCAATAGCTTCATCATTAAAGTCATGTGAGGGCGTTACTTTGACAGCACCTGTACCAAATTCGGGGTCTACTGATTCATCAGAAATAACAGGGATCTCTCTTTCCGCAAGAGGCAATATAACCTTCTTACCTATATAAATCTTATAACGTTCATCTTCAGGATGCACGGCAACAGCGGTATCACCAAGCATTGTTTCAGGTCTTGTAGTAGCCACAGTGATATATCCACTACCATCAGTAACTGGATATTTTATGTAAGTAAGGCCCCCTTCAACCTCTTCGTGTTCGACTTCTATATCTGAAAGTGCGGTATTACACCTTGGACACCAATTAATCAGTTTTTTGTCTCTGTATATCAATCCCTGCTCGTAAAGGGTTACAAATACTTCTAAAACTGCCCTCGAAAGCCCTTTGTCTAGAGTAAACCGCTCTCTTGTCCAGTCACATGATGCACCAAGCCTCTTGAGCTGGTGTATAATTTTACCTCCATATTCCGCCTTCCATTTCCAGACTCGTTCAACAAATGCATCTCTGCCCAGACGATATCTGTCCAGACCTTCAGATGCAACCTGTTTTTCAACAACATTCTGTGTCGCAATACCGGCATGGTCCGTACCTGGTACCCAGAGCACATTGTAACCTGACATCCTTCTCCATCTTACAAGGATATCCTGCAGGGTTGTATTAAGAGCATGACCCATGTGGAGTGCACCTGTAATATTAGGTGGAGGTATTACTATTGAAAACTCTTCGGTATCGGATTCTGGATCAGCTACAAAAAAATTATTATCTATCCAGTAATCATACCATTTTTCTTCAATACCCTCTGGATTGTAACTTTTATTTAACTCTTGCATAACAAAGAAAGACGGGGAATTGGCTCTGCCTTTTCCCCGCCACTATTATATTATAAGATCTTAATGAATCTAAAACTCTGACTTTATCTTTTCAATCTCTTTTGAAATCATTGTGCTTGCAAGGTCAGGAACTGTTTCCCATATTACTTTTTCAACTTCTGCTGTAAGTGAGGAAATAGTGCCTTTTAGAATCTCTTTCAACATCTTCTCGACAAGTTCAGGGGCAACCTCCCAAAGAATCTTCTCAATAGAGTCTTTCATTGAAGGCATAAGAGAAGAAAGTAAAGCTTCATTTATATCCAAAGATGACAAAAAAGAAGAAACTTTCTCATCAATAGTCTTTTCAAATATCCTGAGAAGCTCTTCGTTTGAAGGCATAGTTACTTCTGATATTACCTCCTTTTTCTCTAATTCTGGCTGAGCGACCTCTTCTTCTAACTCAGCAACTTCTTTTTCAGGTTCATGAAAAACTACTTCTTCCTCTGGCAATTCAAAAGTCTCCTTAGTCTCGACCTCCTCTTCAACTGCCTCGGGTTCCTCAGGCAACTCTTCAGGTACTTCCTGTATTTCTTCCATTGCCCAGAGGTCTTCTTCTCCGACAATCTCAAAAGCTTCAGCCTCTGCCACGACACCTTGCTCTTCAACAGCCTCTAAGACCTCTTCACCTTCTTCTACAGCCTCAACAACCCCGCTACTCGCAGCAACAATTGTAATGGCAGCATTAATTTTACTTATCAATTCCTGAGACTCAAATGGTTTTATGACAGAATCATCGGCACCAACATCTCTGGCAAGATCTTCATCAATTGGCTCAAATGTACCAGCAAGAAGGATAACCGGTATATCAGCGGTCTCTGGATTCTGCTTTATCTTTTCACAAAGTTGATAGCCGTTTATTTTTGGCATCTCTATGTCAGCAAGTACTATCTCCGGCCTGAACGTATCCATAATATTAAGAGCTTCTTCGCCATTATTAACAGACTTTATCTCGAAATCTTTTTCAGTAAGTACCAATTCTACGACTTTCTGTATGGTAATGCTGTCATCTGCCAGTAATAGTCTCCGGGGCATCGCTCACCTCTTTAAAGTTGTTTAGAAAATTTTATTGCTAAGTATTGAAAATGTCAAGACTTTTATATAGTATGTTTATTGAGCTAAACCAACGGCTCAGCACGAAGTCACACCTCAACCTCCTCCCCCACTAAAACTACCTGAAGCGCCTGAAGAAGAAAAACTACTTTCTGTACCTAAAGAACAACAGAAGGAAGATATCAACTTTTTTACTTTTTTTGAAGAACATTTGGGACATTCTGTATCGTTTTCCGTAGAATGTATACTTTGAAGAAGAGAAAATCTCTCATTGCATTTTTCACATCTATATTCATAAATAGGCATTCTTACCACTCCCTAATATTTTCAGATTCATTAATAATTTTAATTAACTACGTCAGTTTAAGTCAATAAATTGAGGACAGATGGCAGGCATCAATTACCTAAGTTGGTGCTTTGTTATTGGTTATCCCTTGCATGGTTTACATACACTATAAAACTGTTATAATTTATAGCATGAAAGAGGCTTTAGTATATGAAAAGTTAGAGGGAACAGACGTAAAGTGCCACTTGTGCGGACATAATTGTCTAATCCATAACGGTAAAAGAGGCATATGCGCTGTACGTGAAAACAGGGATGGAACGTTATACAGCCTTGTATATGGCAAAGTGATATCTATGAACATTGATCCTATCGAAAAAAAGCCCCTCTTCCATTTCCTTCCCGGCACAACATCCTTATCTATAGCGACAGTTGGCTGTAATTTCCAGTGTAATCATTGTCAGAATTACGAAATATCCCAGTATCCAAGAGTACACAAGTTCTCTATACCGGGCACAGACATGTCACCTGAAGATATAGTAAACGCTGCCATAAAGAACAACTGTAAAAGCATTTCATATACATATACTGAACCCACGATCTTTTTTGAGTTTGCATACGACTGTGCAAAACTCGCCCATGAAAAAGGGATTAAGAATGTCTTCGTAAGCAACGGTTACACTGGTCCGGAAGCTGTAAGGCTTATTGCACCATATCTTGATGCAAATAACATTGACCTTAAAGGAAGCAATAAACTCTATAAGGAAATCTGTAAAGCAAAGCTCAATCCTGTAAAAAATACTATTAAACTCATGAAAGAGCTTGGTGTATGGGTTGAAGTTACAACTCTTATAATACCTGACCTCAATGACTCTGAAAATGACCTCAAAGAAATTGTAGAATTTATCAAGTCAGTGGACCCTACCATCCCCTGGCATGTAAGTCGATTTTATCCAACTTATTTACTCACTGACAGACCCCGAACCCCTGTTACAAAGTTGCGTCAGGCTATGGATATAGGATATAAATCAGGGCTTAAATATATTTATGAAGGCAATGTGCCAGGTGAAGGAGGAGAGAATACTTATTGCCCTTCCTGTAAAAATATTTTAATCAAGCGATTCGGCTACAGTATCCTAGAAAATGTGATAAAAGACAGCAGATGTCTGAAATGTAATCACAATATAGAAGGGATTTGGGGATCATAATCCGTACAAGCCTGAATTAAAAAACAAACTAACTTTCACCACTTAGACATTGAGAAAAAATGTTCATGTAAGATATTCTTGCCTGTTTTTCTTTTTAATTATTTCACTGTGATTTAAATCACAGCTTATTCTCTTTATCCTTGATACTATTGAAACCGATAATCTGAATGATTGAAGTTCTTTGAAAGTTTTCTCTAAATTAACTGTTTCCGAAAAGGTAAACTCTGGGTAACCATGGGACATAAAGCCACGTATCCTATCAGAATGGTAGGATAGTTGGGCTACCGAAGAAATAAAGCTTATTCAGATTTTATCTTTTCCAGTAGCCTGTTTCTTGGAACTAACATTTTTTTATTAAGCAATATTAAATGTCATAACATTATGAAGGGAATATAGAAGATTAAACCGATAAATAATATATTAACAACATTAAATAGATATACCTTGTTTGGGTTTATATTAATTTTAAACTTAACAATCATTCCATATATATCGTCGCAAAATGTCTATGCTTCTGATGTGTCTTTAACCTGGGATGCGCCAATCATGAATGTTGACGGATCTCCGTTGACAGACTTGAAAGGCTACAAAGTCTACTATGGAACGGAATCAAACAATTATTCAGAGAACATCGATGTTGGCAATGTCACAAATTATACTGTGTCTAATCTATCAGATGGAACAACTTACTATTTTGCTGTAACGGCATATGATACATCAGGCAATGAAAGCGATTATTCAAATGAGGTAAGTAAGACAATAATTCCTGAGAAGCCAGCTGACATCTCTGTTATTCCAACTTCTCACTACTTTGGAAGTGTGAATGTGGGAAATACTTCCGTAACTCAGATATTTACAATCACCAATAAAGGCATAACAGACCTTTTGGTCAGTTCTATTGAAGTTATAGGTGTAAACAGCGACATGTTCAGCGTTGCAACAGGGGGGACAAATGCTTGTCCAAGTCTAATGCCGATCATAACAGCAGGTGCAAACTGCACTATAATAGCCACATTCTTACCAACATCAGGCGGCACTAAAAGTGCAACACTAAAAATAAGCTCAAACGACCTTGATACACCAAATTTTGATATACCATTGGAAGGGATAGGTCTGTGTATAAATACATACTACAAAGATGCTGATGGAGACAATTATGGCAATCCAGCTATCTCACAAGTAGCCTGCTCACCACCTTTTGGGTATGTAATAGATAAAACAGACTGTAATGACAATGATAATACAATTTATCCTGGAGCACAGGAGCAATGTGATAACAAAGACAATGATTGTAATGGACAGATAGATGAAGGTGCTTGCATAAGCATTTATATAGAACCTAATGGTATATGCGGAGGGAATTCTCCATGCTATTCCTCGATACAGGAGGGGATAATAGCAGCAGGAATTGGAGCTAGTATCAAAGTAGCTCAAGGGACGTATTATGAAAATATCTTTATTGAAATGTCTAAGGAATTTACTCTCGAGGGCGGATGGGACAACACATTCCAAACAATGAGTAATAACCCTACGTTGACAGTAATTGACGGTGATACGATAGGTGATGACATAGGAGACGGAAGCGTAATCACTGTGAGTGCCGGCTCAGACATAATAGTTGTGGCAGGGATAGAGAACTTCACCATAACAAATGGCGATGCACTGCCTGGCGGAGGTATATATATCTATTCGGATTCAGGAAATGTACAGTTAACACTCTTGAATAATATTATAATTCTAAATACAGGTACATATGGTGGAGGTATTTCTGTAGAGGCTTTAAATGCAGGTACAGTAGCTCTTATTCTCACAAACAACATTGTAGCCAATAACACAGGTACCAATGGCGGAGGCATATATGCAAATTCTACAGGTACAGGCAGTGATGTTGACCTGACACTTACGAATGATACCATTACAGCCAATACATCAGATTATGGAGGTGGACTTGATTTGGTATCATCAGGATCTGGGATTACTACAGTAACAGCAAAGAATGAGATAATCTGGGGCAATACAGCTAGTGTCAAAGGGGATGATATATATTTGTATCAGGACAGTTCCACAACCACAGTAAGCACAACATATTCAGATATAGGCACAGTTGTGAATGACCCGATAAATCCTGGCACATATATGGGTGATACGAATAATATCAGCGGAGACCCTATATTTGTTAATACTGTAATGTGCGACTACCATTTGGATCCGCTTTCACCTTGCATAGATGCAGGTACAAATGTAGGAGCACCAACTGTTGACTATGAAGGGGACACAAGACCGCTTGACGGAGATGGAGAAACAGTAGCAATAACAGACATTGGTGCGGATGAGTATGTGGATATATTTATGACAGAACCCGTTGCTGACATCAAGGCCAATGGCTCTGACGGGTTGATTACAATAACCACCAGTAACATACTTTCCATAACAATTGAGCTCTCAGACGGAAGCTATGCAGGAGAAAATGCAGACTTTTGGTTAATAGTTAATACACCTTTTGGCTTGTATCATTACGATGCAATTGTGGGTACCTGGTTGCCTGGTTTAGTTGTTGCTTATCAAGGACCGCTGTTTGATTTGAGCCCTTATGAAGTTTTGAATATGTCTGGTCTACCCACAGGCAATTATACCTTCTATTTCGGTATAGATATGATCATGAACAGCTCGATAGATATGGATCAGATGTATTATGACAGTGTAGAGGTGACTATACAGTAGAAATATTTTATTTACATTTGGCTTTTGTCTTTTATACATTGCGTGTCATTGATTCAATTGCTTTCTTGAGACTTTCGAGTTCAACAGGTTTTGAAATAAAATGATCTGCCCATGCCCTGAGAAAAAAATATTAACTCTTACCTGAATCATTCATTCAGTCTCAGCACCATAACAACTCCGTCCTCAACTGGTGAATCATAATAATTTTTTCTTATCCCCAGGACACTAAAGTTAAACTTTTCATACATCTTTTTTGCAATCTCATTCGAACTCCTTACCTCAAGGAATATTGATTTGCATCCTCTGTGTTTCAACTCATCAATCATATCTCTAACAAGCATACGTGCTATGCCGAGTCTTCTTAACCTTTGATGTACAGCTAAATTATGGATATGTCCCTCATCGAATATACAACCTGCACATATATAACCTGCAACTTTTCCACCAGTCCTTGCCACCCTGGAAATACACCTGGGATTACGAATTTCATTGTAAAAAAGCTTCGCAGACCACGGCTTTGTGAACGAAGCAGCCTCGATTCTGAATACTTCATCGATATCATCTGTCCTCATACTGTCAATAGTAATCTCTTTTAACTTTTCCCTGACCATTTCAATTCAGCCTCGGATCTTCTTATATAAAAAGGAACCGCTTCAGAAGCATCTGTATATTCCCCTCTAGCAGCCTTTTCCAAGCCGAGTATAGCTACATTTGCAGGAGATGGGATCATCTTTTCAGTTGATGCAATAATAGCCCTTCCTTTCATCATTTCCATAATTTTGTCCTTATAAAGGAGTACACCTTCCCCTGAAAATATAATAATGTCTTTAAGTTCTTTAATTAAGTCAACTGGTTTTATTGCCATCTCCCCGATAATTCTTTTAAATGTCCCCTGTTCCCATTGAAAAACAGCTGAATAAACCTCTTTTTTCCTCGCATCAAGCATCAGGCAGACCGGGTACATGCTATAAGGGAAGTTCCAGGCAAAAGCCTCTAGTGTCGGAACTGTCACCAAAGGTTTACCTGTTGCATATGAAAGCCCTTTTGCTGTACTCAGACCTATTCTCAGACCTGTAAATGATCCGGGTCCTATTGATACAGCAAAGGCATCGATATAATCTAATTTCATTTCTGACTGAAGAAGAATATTATCTACAGCAGTCATCAGCCTTTCTGAGTGTGTGGTTTTTATGTTTAACCTTGTCTCGGCGATAAGGCCTTGCTCACTGTTGACAATAGCAACCCCGCCAAGCATTGTTGATGTCTCTATTGAGAGTATCTTCATAGCGATTATTATATCTCAATTAACTTAGATATTTTTTTGCAAAAACAGCTGATGCAATAATGCATGTGATTCCCGCAAGGGTTACGGCATTTGTCGTGCCAATCAGGTCAGCAATCATACCCATAATTGCGTTTCCAATAGGAACTGTTCCAAGAAATACAAAAGAGTAGACGCTCATAACCCTGCCCCGGAGATCATCTGGCACAGATACCTGTATATAGCTATTTGCCGAGGCAAGGTAGCTGACCATTCCCCATCCTCCTACCATTATAATTATAAGAGAAACCCAGAATGTCTTCGATATAGAAAATAAGAATAAGGCAAACGAAAAACACAGACCTGCTACTGACATAAACTTCGTCTTATTTTCTATATTGCCCTTTGCTGCAATCCCGAGTGCCGCTGACAATGCACCTATTCCTGATGCACCTACAAGAAAACCAAGACCCTGTGCACCCTCATGAAAAATCTCTGCAGCAAATATAGGCAATAAAGTAATATACGGAAGACCCACAAGGCTGTAAACAGCAATAAGCTTGATTACACGTATTATTTCCCTGTTACCCTTAATAAACCGCATACCATTCATAAAATCCCTGAGCACGCCTTCGGATTTTACCTTGATTTCTCCCTTTATATTCATTCTTGAAAGTGCAACTATAACAGCAAGAAAGCTTAAGGCATTTATAAAAAAACATGCAGGAATTCCAAGATATGCTATTGACATTCCTGCTATAGTTGGGCCTATTATTCTGGCTCCATTAAATGCTGCAGAGTTAAGAGCTATTGCGTTTACTATATGCCCCTTTCCCACCATTTCGATCAAAAAAGACTGCCTTGTAGGTATGTCAACTGAATTTATGGTACCGAGAATCGCTGCAAACAGTGCAACATGCCAGACCTTGATTATCCCCAGGCTTGTCAGGATTCCCAGCATCAATGCAGGTATTATCGAAAGGCCCTGAGTAAGCAAAAGCAGATTCTTTTTAGGGAACCTGTCAGCTATAACACCGCCAAACAGTGTAAATAACAGAATTGGCAGGGAAGCGGATGCTGCAACAATTCCAAGATAAAAAGGCGACTTTGTGAGACTGTAAACAAGCCAACCCTGTGCCACTGACTGCATCCATGTCCCTGAAAGAGAGATTAGCTGTCCGAACCAGAAAAGCCGAAAATCCCTGTAATATAGAGCCGAAAATCTTTCTGAATTTCTCATCTAATATTTTAACCCAAAATACAGCCACAAATAATATGTCTTAAATACCTGATTATACCTTTATGTCAGTAAATGGAATATTTCTATTTATTTGCCATTCAGTTAGATTTATAATATAAAGTTGAAAATGCATTCAAAACAAGAAACTTTAAACAAATTACAAAAGATACCAATGTGTAAAATAACCGGCATTTTAAAAATAACTCATTATTTAAAATCTCAGGTGCAATACTGTATTTACTGTATTAAAGGAAAATGGGCATGGACAATTTTCATCTTTTTTTCTGTCCAGATATTTCTACCATTATATATGTCTTATGCATCAGAACAAAAAATAAAGATTGTTGCAAGCATTGTTCCTCTTGCTGACTTTGCCAGACAGGTCGGGGGAGATAATGTTGATGTAGTGCTCCTTCTGCCACCTGGAGCAAGTCCTCATACCTTTGAACCAACTCCAAAAACAATCCAGGAGATATCAAACGCAAAAATTTTTATTAAAATCGGTGCGGGGCTTGAGTTCTGGGCTGACAAATTAATCAAGGCAACAGACAGGGATATAACTACTATTGAAAGCACTGAAGGAATTGAATTAATACAGGCTTATAATCAAGGGCATTTTCACGGTAAAGTCCAAAGTGCCGATCCCCATATCTGGCTTGATCCTGTTATCTGCATACAGATAATTAAAAAGATCGAGAAAATGTTATCAAGATTAGACCCTGCAAATTCATCTATTTACAAAAAAAATGCATCTGTCTATATTAAAAAATTAATAGATCTCGACAGTGAGATTTTAAACCGTGTTAAGGCATTCAGAACAAAGGAATTCATAACTTTCCACTCATCATGGAATTATTTTTCCAGACGATATGGCCTCAGTGTCACCGGAGTCATCGAAAAGGGCCCCGGGAAAGAACCTACGCCTAAACATCTCGGCAAGTTACTTGAAGAACTTAAACGTACTAAAATGAAAGTAGTCTTTGCAGAGCCCCAGTTCAGTACAAAAATAGCAGAAGCAATAGCTCAAGAAGCAGGTGCTCAAGTCCTTATACTTGACCCTATAGGTGGCAGTAAAGGACGAAAAAACTATATTGATTTAATGCGATATAACCTTTCAATAATCGAAAAGGCCATGAAATGAGTACAGCAGTTCAGATAGAAAACCTATCAGTCAATATAAAAGAAAAGGAAGTTCTGAAAAATATTAGCTTCACACTCAAAGAAGGTCTTTTCCTCGGCATAGTTGGACCTAATGGAGGCGGCAAGACTACCCTTATACGGACAATTCTTGGCCTTCTTAAGCCTTCATCGGGAACTGTCAAAATCTTCGGGCTAAATCCAGAATTACTGCTTGGCGATGAAGTGGTGTTTGGCTATTTGCCACAGCACATGAACTTAGATCCCAATTTTCCGGCAAGTGCACTTGACATTGTGCTTATGGGAAGATACAAGAATGCAGGTCTTTTCAGATGGCCGGGCAGAAAAGACAGGGAAAAGGCGATAGAGTGCCTCTCACTGATGGGCACGGAAAATCTGAAAGATGCCCAGTATAACCAGTTATCCGGAGGTCAACAGCAGAGAGTATCTATAGCAAGGGCTCTCGCAGGCGAGCCTAAAATTCTTATACTTGATGAACCAAGCACAGGGATCGACGTTGTAGGCCAGGAGGACTTTTATCATCTGCTTAAAAGTCTGCAAAAAAAGATGAATCTTACAATACTAATGGTATCCCACGATATAGGTGCGGTCACTACTTACGTTGATGAGATATCCTGTTTGAATATCAACCTTTACTATCACGGCAATCCTCTTGGCGCTCTTGATGACAAGATCCTGACATCGCTTTATGGTAAAAATGTAGACCTTTTAATGCACTCTGATGTTTGCGATAAATGTGAAAGGCTCAGGTCACGATGATTGAGGCAATTGGATCACCTTTTATGCAGAAAGCGTTCATAGCTGGTATTCTTATAAGCATACTTACCGGCATTATCTCTGTCTTCATTGTTCTCAGGAAAATGTCATTCATCGGTGCAGGTATCTCACATGCATCCTTTGGTGGTGTTGCTATAGGATTTTTTACAGGAATAAACCCGCTCTTGACAGCTGTTCTATACACAATCACCGTAGCCCTTGGCATAGAAGCAACAAGCAGAAAAGGCAGGATAGCTGAGGATGTTTCTATCGGCATCTTCTATTCTGTCTCCATGGCTCTCGGAATCGCACTCATAAGCCTGTCAAAATCCTACAATGTCGACCTCTTCGGATATTTATTCGGAAATATACTTGCAATCACAAAGGGCGAAATACTGTTGACATTAATTTTAACTTTAACGGTAACAGGCATTATATTCATATTTCTAAAAGAACTTTTTTTAATAACATATAATGAAGAACTGGCAAGGGTTAGCGGCATTCATGTAAAGCTTTTAAATATCCTTTTTTTCATTGCCCTTTCGGTATCGATTGTCATCTCTATACGTATTGTTGGGATAATAATGGTTTCAGCTCTACTTGTAATTCCTGGGGCTACTGCCCGTCTCTTTGCAAAAAGCCTGCTTTCCATGATTACAATATCCTGTACCACAGCAATAACTTCAGTAATAACAGGGCTTTTTCTTTCATACGAACATGATATTGCATCAGGTGCAAGCATTGTGCTTACAGCATCAGCAATATTTTTTATTTCTCTGCTTTTGAAAAAGAAGAGTTGAGAGGTATAATATACTGACCAAACAAAAGTAGAAGGACCAATACTCAAATATTTGGTGTCTATATATGATAGAAAATATAAAGCCATCTCTTAATTTCACGATCATCTGTGACGATGTCAGGCAGGAGACGGGCGGAAAAATCAGCCTCATGGGTTTATTTGAAAACATATATGCAACAAAATTCCCTGCAGTGCATCCAAGACTAGTCATATTAAATGAATGGACTGACGGCAAGGGAGAATTTGATATGAAAACGCAGATTCTATCTGCTGACAGAAAGAGTGTAGTCCGGGAGACCTCATCAAAAATAAAATTAAATGATGTAAATGTCAGACATAGAGATATTTCTATCCACCTGAACATAGATTTCAAGACACCCGGTACCTATTGGATAGAAAATCTCCTTGACGGTGAATTAATGAATTCCATCCCCCTGAGAGTCTTGCACATCAAAGAACAACCGGTTCACTAATGAATTTCTTTCCCTTTGCCTTAGGTCTATGACCCTTAGAGAGGTATTTGAAAGGATTTTTATATGAAATACGTTGTTATCGGAAATGGTGTAGCCGGCACAACAGCAGCAGCAAATATAAGAAAAATGGATAGCGAAGGCAGGATTACGATCATCTCTGATGAACCATACCCCTTTTACAGCAGGATCAGGCTCATGGAATTCCTTTCCGGCGATGTTGATGAAAATGGCCTGATAATAAGAAAGGAGCCGTGGTATGAGGAAAATAAAATCGATCTCATTCTGAATACTGCCGTAACATTAATAGACGCTAACAAGAAAGAAGTAATCACTTCTTTCGGTAATGTCATTAAATACGACCGTCTGCTTCTTGCAACAGGAGGTCAATCTTTTGTTCCTCCTATTCCAGGTGCTGACAAAGATGGTGTCTTTACACTCAGAACACTAAAAGATGCTATCGCTATAAGAAAGTATGCAGAAAAAACAAATCAACGTGTTCTTCTCATAGGGGGTGGTGTCCTCGGCCTCGAAACAGGCAATGGCCTTAGAAAGGCAGGCAACTATATTACAGTAATTGAGTTTTTCCCGAGACTTCTTCCAAGGCAGATGGACCCTGCAGGCGCAGAAATACTTAAGGCACAGATGGAAAAAATGGGATTCAGATTCTATCTTGGTGTAAAATCAAAAGAGATAATAGGAAAAGATAAGGCAGAGGCTCTTTTGCTCGAGGATGGCAGAAGTTTAGATTGCGATATGATAATTATTTCAGCGGGGGTCAGACCCAATACAGGACTTGCACAGAAACTCGGGCTGAGCATAGAAAAGGGTTTAAAAGTTAACGGCCGTATGGAAACCGGAATTCAAGACATATATGCCGCCGGAGATCTTATTCAGCATAATGATATCTATTACGGCATATGGCCGGCTGCTGAAAAACAGGGTGAAGTTGCAGGTATAAATATGGCCGGCGGTATCATTACTTATCAGGGCACAACCATATCAAATATATTAAAAGTCGCAGGTATAGATCTTATGGCAGCAGGAGACATTGATGCTGAAGGGAAAAAAGAATCTATAGTTATAAGTGACATCGATAAATTTATATACAAAAAATTAGTCATTGAGAATAATATCATAATTGGAACAATACTTTATGGAGATATAAAAGACAGAAAAAAGATACTCAAGGCAATAGAAAATAAAACAGATATCAGCCGTATAAAGAAAGAACTCGAACAATGGAATCTTCCACCAGATTTTGCTTAGGCAAGCCCTGTTCGGCAGACTTGCTGAGGCAAAGGGGAAACCTTTTAACATGAAAATATTTATTAAAATAGCAGAACAGAGGATCAGGCAGGCAATTGAAAACGGTGAATTCGATCATCTTGAAGGATTCGGCAAACCAGTTAATTTCGAAGATGAAACATGGATTCCCGAAGATCTCAGAATGGCTTACAGGGTATTAAAAAACGCAGGATGTATCCCTCCCGAGCTAGAACTGAGAAAAGAAATTCTAAACCTTCGTGAGCTTGTTAATACTATTGACGATGACAAAGAGCGGCTCAAGAAGATACGGGAACTTAACTTCAAGCTTATGAAGCTCGGCGAGATGAGGAAAAAACCCATACACCTTGAGGAATTTCCCGATTACGAAGATAAGATTTATAAAAAGTTTACTAAGTAGTTAATTGTTTGATGCCATGAACTACGTTGATTTCATAGCACTGAACCCTATGCGGTTCAGTGGCGGAGAGGGAGGGATTCGAACCCCCGGTGGAGTTGCCCCCACAACGGTTTTCGAGACCGCCCCATTCAACCTCTCTGGCACCTCTCCAATCGAATCAAATTTCTTAATTTCGTAAATAAAATCTATCTCCTCTCACGGAAAAACCTTTGTAAAATCTCTGCACATTCTTCTTCAAGAATGCCTGAGACAACTGCTACCTGATGGTTAAGTCTCCTGTCACTGAGAATTTTATAGAGGCTTTCAACTCCTCCGGCTTTTATATCACTGCAACCATAAACAAGCCTGTCAATCCTTGAATTTACAATAGCCCCTGCACACATAATGCAGGGTTCTTTTGTTACATATAATGTCGTTCCAGTCAAGCGCCAGTTGTCTGACTTTTTAGCGCCTTCTCTTAATGCAAGGATTTCTGCATGAGCTAAAGGGTCTTTTGAGCTTTCTCTCAAATTATGACTGCATCCTATAACATTGCCGTCCGTTACCAGTACAGCGCCGACAGGGACCTCTCCCTCCTGAAATGCAAGGCTGGCTTCTTTCAAAGCCAGCCTCATAAAATAGATATCATCCTCTTTTCTATTCACTATCTGCTTTTTTTCGCTTTGCGCAAAACGCTTAGCGCATAGCGTTATTTTTTACTGCCTACTGCTTACTCCCTACTTCTTACTTTTTTTATTTACTCCTTACTCCTCACTCTTTTTATTTAGTGCCTACTTCTTACTGCTTACTTTAATGGCGCGCCCTGCAGGAGTCGAACCTGCAACCTTTGGATTCGTAGTCCAACGCTCTATCCAACTGAGCTAAGGGCGCACATCATATTTGTATGGTTTTTATAGTTCATCTGGTTTATTTTATCTAGTTTCTTTGATTTGTCTGGTTTATTTTGTTTATTTTGTTTCTAAAGTTTCTCTGGTTTCTCTGGTTCGCCCTGCACCCTGCTCCGTGCTTTTTGTGCTTTACCCCATGCTCTATACACTTAGCGAACTAAAAGGTTACGTCATACGGTAACGGTTACCCGCCTCGGCAGACCGGGCGATGCCCTTTTCGTCTGTCGGTAACGTTTGTCGTCACTTACCCGCTTTGCGCTTTTCGCTTTACCTTTACCTGTCTTACTTCTTACTTCTTACTCCTTACTCCTTACTCCTTACTCCTTACTCCTTACTCCTTACTCCTTACTCCTTACTCCTTACTCCTTACTCCTTACTCCTTACTCCTTACTTTTTACTCCTTAGTTTTTATTCTTAACTTTTCTTTACACCATTCTTAAGCGCAATACTGTATTTCGGATGTTCAAAAGGATGTACATCAGGGAATTTTAAATATAGCCATCCTTTGAAAATTTCCTTATCATTATCGAAAACTTTTACCCTTACAGCAGGATTATTCGGTTCGTTTGATAAAGAGGTTATTGTACGTCCATTCATTTTAAAATCAGGCAGGAAATCACCAACAGAAATCTTTATATTTGAATCTGGTAACTTAAGGTCGCTGTTAAGATTTACTGTATATTCCTTCTCCTTTTTTGTTTCCTTGTCTTTAACTAAAATCACAACTCCATCCCATTTCCCCTTTACTGAATCTGGAACAATCACGGTAGTTTCTACTTTTGGCCCCATTGTTTGATGTCCAGGTGGAAGTGGCTGCTGACCTGGTGGAAGCGTCTGCTGACCTGGCATGACTGAACGAGGAACAACGGGCTCCTGCTCCTCTTTCTTCTTAGTACATGCACTTACCGCTAATATTAGTAAAAGAATGCATGGTACTGCTAATAATTTCAATCTCATATTAAACCTCCTCTGTTCTAGTCAAATTTAATAATTCCTAAAGATTTCATTGACTATTATCTATTTTATAACATGAACTATCTAAAGTTCATGTCAGTAAACCACATAGGGTTTACTAAAAAAGCCATGAACCCTGCGTGGTACATGGCGGAGAGGCAGGGATTCGAACCCTGGGTGAGGTTTTACCCCCACAACCGCTTAGCAGGCGGCTGCCTTCAACCAACTCGGCCACCTCTCCCGAAAAAGTTATATTACCAGCTATATTAATCTTTGTAAACCCCGTTAGAAAACTCGTGTTAGGCTTCTTTATACCGTTATAGATTTATCTCTAAACAGGATAAACCTCATTCTAAATCCGTTGAAATACTTTTTCTAACGAGTCTTGCAATGTATTTATTTTTACCCTGCCCCTTAAGAGACTGTAAGTCTTACGGGGTGGAGTTTTTCTCTAACGGGGTAAAGAAAACAGAGAAAAACAGGGAGTTGATCTTACCAGGACTCAAATCCATTTTTTTGGGACCTAACCTTGCCAGTATCAGGATTATATAAAAAAGGCAGACCAAATGGATCTAGAATATTATTCTCTTTATCAACAGAATAAGGCTCAAGATATTTGTTTTTAAATATTTCCTCTCTTTCCTTCCTTTTAAATATTCCATCCTCTGGTAAGATTACCTCTCTTGGGTCAGAATGTGGAAACATGACGTTTGTTGTTAAAAGTTCATGGAGACTATTCGGATACCTTTTCTTAGTTATTTTAAACAGTAATATAGCCTGTCTGATGTTTACAAGCTCAGCCTGAAGCGCAGACTTTCTTGCTTCCCTGAGTGTATTTTCATAGCGGCTCATGACAACGAGTATCAAGATGCTGATGATAACTATAACAATCAGCGTCTCTACAATTCCGTAGCCATCCAGAGCCACGGAGATCCTATTTCTTCTTTCTTTTCTTTCCTTTTTTGCTCTTATAGTCTTCAATGGCTTTCTTTAATGCACTTGCTCCAAGGTTTGAACAGTGCATCTTTTGAGCTGGCAGTCCGTCAAGTGCATCTGCAACAGTCTCTTTTGATAATGAAAGTGCCTCATTAAGGGTCTTTCCCTTAACCATCTCTGTCACCATACTGCTGACAGCAATAGCGGCACCGCAGCCGAATGTCTTGAATTTTGCATCTACAATCCGGTCTTTTTTAACCTTGATATAAATCTTCATTGCATCACCGCAGACAGGATTCCCCTCTATACCAACACCATCTGGTTTTTCCATATCGCCTACGTTCCTGGGATTCATGAAATGATCCATTACCTTGTCACTGTACATTAGCTACCTTCCTCCTTGTCTCCCCAACCTTTTGCATAAGGAGAAATTTCTCTGAGTCTCTTGATTACAAATTGAAATTCATTAAGCATAAATTCTATGTCTTCAGATGTATTACCCATTCCAAGGGTAAAAACTATTGAACCCTGAGCCAGACTTGCCGGTATACCCATAGAAAGCAGCACCGGAGAAGCCTTTAATGCCTTTGATGAACAGGCCGAACCACTTGCTACAAATATACCTTTAGATGCAAGAAGAAGCAACATGGACTCGCCTTCAATATACTCTACACAGAAACTAGCGTGGCCAGGCAACCTGTTCTTCCTGTCGCCGGTAAGATAGACATTTTCTAAACCGGATACAGTATCAATAATACGGTCCCTCAACGGACTAAGATATTCAATCCTGTTCTGTATTTCAGCCTTTGACAGTTCTGCTGCTTTTCCCATTCCAACAATTGCAGGCACGTTTTCTGTACCTGCCCTTCTGCCTGTCTCTTGGATGCCTCCATAGATTAGAGGCACTATTCTCAATCCGTGTCTCACATAAAGTGCAGCTGCACCTTTTGGTCCGTAAAACTGATGTGCAGCCATACTCAGCAAATCAACACCCAGATCTTTTACATCGACAGGTATATTTCCTGTAGTAGCAACAGCATCGGTATGAACGATGATATCTCTCTCTTTTGCTACCTTTACAATTTCCTTTATCGGCTCTATTGTTCCAATCTCGCTGCTTGCATGAATTACAGATATTAATATAGTTTCCTTGGTTATAGCCTTTTTTACGGTATTAGGATCGACAAAACCATTTTTCTCAACAGGCAGGTAGGTTACAACGAAACCATTTTTCTCAAGAAATCTTGCAGAATTAAGTATCGAGTGATGTTCTACCCGCGAAACTATTACATGCCTGCCTTCATTCTGTTTTGCCAGGGCGATGCCCCTTAAAGCAAAGTTGTTAGACTCAGCACCACTTGACGTGAAAATAATCTCAGCAGGTTTTGAATTTATTAAACTTGCAACTTTTTCTCTTGCATTCTCAATAGCATTCTTTGCCCTGTTGCCATATTCATAAGCGCTAAGCGGGTTGCCAAATTCCTCTTTTAAATACGGCAACATTGCTTCGAGAGCATCCGGATGCAGAGGGTTTGTTGCAACATGGTCTAAATAACACTTTCTCATGATCTACCTCGTTGCCTTTTTAATATAAAATTTATAATAATCACCTGTGTCTTCAATTCCCAGAAATGCATTACCTGTCCTTTCGCACCAGGCAGGGATGTCATCAAGTGCACCGTCATAGTCAGTAATTATCTCGAGTATCTGTCCCTCATCAAGCTCCTTAATGTGTTCTTCGAGTTTTAATAGATGCATAGGACACATCATATATACTATATCAGTAGTTACATCTGCTTTTAAGTTTTCTACAAATTTCATTCCCGAGACCAATTATCAATACTATACTTCCTGATCTATTTTATCTGCCTGTTCTTTTTCTGTTTGATAACCCTTTTTTTATGAGTCATAGACCCTTCTAAAAGGTCTTTTAATGTCATATCATTGAGGAAAGCCTCGATGTTTTCACCGAGTGATTTCCATAAAAGATAAGTAACACAACCCTCAATCCTTATACATCCTTCTTTTGGATCAAGGCACGATGTAATAGCAACCGGGCCCTCGAGTTCCTTGAGTATTGCTCCTATACTGATATTCCCGGGTTTCCTGCTAAGAACATATCCACCGCCGGGTCCCTTTATACTCTTAATAATGCCAGCCTTTCGTAATTTATTAAGTATCTGCTCCAAATATGCCACTGACAGAGCCTGCCTCTCTGAAATTTCCTTAATTGTTATAGGACCGTTATTATAACCCCTTGCAACCTCGAACATTGCCCTGACACCGTACTGCCCTTTTGTAGACAATCTAAGCATACTTTAAATTATAATAGTTTAGTAATCTTGTCAAGTATTATTTGGCTTATTTTTTTATGTATTAGAGTATTAGACGAAATTTAGAAGAATATGGCAGTCTTTTAGTTCAAATTTATCTCGACTATATCCCCTATCGAGATATTATATTCTGAAGATGCATTTCCTATGTAAACGAAGATTTCCAGGTATCCTGAACTGTTTATCAATGAATATAATCCCTTGTCTTCAACCTGTGAATAAAAGTCCTTAAGAGTAATCACATTCCCCTTTGATAATATTTTCAAAACTCCATCAGGCTTAGTTTTGCAAAGACTATCAATATCTGATTTTTTTATATTTGTTATCGCATTTCCAAATCTATCTATATACAGCACCTCCCCCTTCAATGTCTTCTCATCAACCATATGAGAAGAAGGCAACTTAATTTTATAATAGTCTGTAACAGGTTCACCGAAACATGATAAATCGATTCCTCTTGAAAGATATGCTGCGGTCGGTGCAAAAACGTCTCTTCCCTGAAAAGTAGAACTGCTTGTTGATAGGAAATAGTGCTGAGCTGTTATGTTAAAAACCTGAAGCATCTCATGTTCCATATTATAAATCTGGGAAAATACACCATTGTCAGGGCCAACAAAATAATGGCGATTAGACATTACAATTATCGGCCTCCTGCTTGAACCTACTCCAGGGTCAACAACAACTATATGTATTGTATTGTCTGAAAAAAACTTGTAGTTCATACCAATCACAAACGCAGCTTCCCTTATGTCATGAGCCCTGATGCCATGTGTCAGATCGACTATCTTTACATTGGGATTTATCTTCAGTATTACACCCTTCATGACACCTATAAATGGGTCTTCATATCCAAAGTCTGTTGTAATCGTTATAACCGGATTACTCAACCTGCAAACTCCCTTTTAAAGAACTTATTTCCTGTATATTTTCACTTTTCATATACCTTATTAAACCGTCAAGTATATCGGTTGAAGCTGTTGGATTAACAAAATTGGCAGTTCCTACCGCAAATGCTGTAGCACCTGCGATAAGAAATTCAATTGCATCACCTGTGCCCATTATACCGCCAATACCTATAACAGGAATTTTAACAGTATTGTATGCCTCATAGACCATCCTTAAAGCAATCGGTTTTATGGCAGGACCTGACAATCCACCTGTTAAAGTCTTTAGGCTCGGTTTCCTGGTACTAATATCAATTGACAGTCCTGGAACAGTATTAATCAAAGATATAGCATCAGAACCTGAATCTTCTACAGTCTTTGAAAATAATTTTATATCAGAGACATTCGGCGATAGTTTAGTAATGAGAACTGCTTTATTTACAGAATCCCTTACTTTTGTAACAAGCCTGCCAAGCATCTTCCTGTCTGAACCGAAAGCGATACCTCCCTTTTTCACATTCGGGCAGGATACATTCAATTCTATGGCATCTACTCCGGCATCATCGAGAGCTTCTGAAATCATTATATATTCTCTGATTGTACTGCCCAGGACATTTACAACAATACTTGTATCAAATTTTCTAAGAAAGGGTAACTTATCCTTAAGGAAATGCTTTAAGCCTACATTCTGAAGTCCAATTGCATTAAGCATGCCACAGGGCGTTTCACATATCCTTGGGGGAGGATTTCCCTCCATTGGCTTCAGAGAAATACCTTTTACCACAATAGCTCCAAGCCTGTTCAGGTCTACAAATTCAGAATATTCCTCACCGTAACCGAAAGTCCCGGAAGCGGTCATGACAGGGTTCTTAAGTCTTAATCTTCCAATGTTTACTTCAAGATTCATATAAAGACCATTACCCGCCTCAGGCGGAGCCACCTTTCCTTTACCACACAATATCTTTTATATTGAATACAGGGCCATCACGACAGACCTTCTTGTAAATCTGTGATGATTTCCCGCTTCTGCGAGTTGCCGGTGAAGGCTTATTTCTGACTCTTACAGCGCATCCCAGACAGGCACCCAGTCCACATGCCATATTTTCTTCAAAAGAGGCGTATGCTGTTATATCATTAGAGATTGCAATTTCTGCTATCTTCTCAAGCATTGCTTTAGGACCGCAGGCATATAGCAAGTCCTTGCTGCCGGGTATTGAGTGTCGAGCAAGATAATTTTTCAAGCTATCAACTACAGTTCCCTTATAGCCATATGACCCATCATCTGTGCTTACAAATAATTCCCTTGAAATCTCTCTTAGCTTGTCTATCACGAGAAGATCAACTCTTGACACAGCACCATAGAACACATGACAACTTTTCGAAAGCCTTTCTATAAGAGGGAATACTGATGCAATGCCGACTCCACCAGCAACAACAACAGGAGCACTTTTTGCTGAAAGTTCGGGATAAGGATTGCCAAGAGGACCAATTACATCTATAACATCCCCCTCTTTCATATTACTCAGCATTGAAGTACCCTTCCCCCGAATTCTGTATAGTATCTGAAATCCGTCCTGTGTCCTTCTGAACAGGCTGAATGCCCTCTTTAAAAGCGGGTCGTAACCTCTGCTTACATTAAGCATATAGAATTGTCCCGGCAGAGGTTCGTTCATCTCATTGATATTAATAAGAGAAAGCAGTTTATGATTTCTGTTCAAAGGAAGATTCTCTTTTATCTTTGCCCTGAAGTATCTACTCAAAGCTTATCTCTAGTATTTCGTACTCTATTGTTCTTGCAGGAGCCTTTACTATTGCGGTATCATTGATTCCCTTACCAATAAGTGCTTTCCCCACAGGCGAACTGATCGATATCTTCCCTTTTTTGGCATCGGCCTCTTCCGGTCCAACAAGATAATAAACATATTCCTTGTCTGCCTCAATATCAAGTACCTTCACCTTTGCACCAAATGCAACCTTTGACTGTTTAATTTTAGACGGGTTAATAACCAGTGCAATGGCAATCTTTGATTTAAGCTCCTGTATTTTGCCTTCAATAAAGGATTGCCTCTCTTTTGCTGCATGATATTCTGCATTCTCCGAGAGGTCGCCATGTGAACGGGCTTCTGCAATTGCCTGTATATTTCTGGGTCTCTCTATTTTAAGAAGCCTTTCAAGCTCTTCCTGTAATTTTTGATATCCCTCAGGCGTAAGAAGTACTCTCTCCATTATTATTCCCCAACGTTTAACTTAAAGTAATGTAACACTTTAAATATTTTTTTTCAAAGGCGCCATAGTCCTTGACTTAGAATTCTTTATTAATTACTCTAAATTAACTTTCTGCCGGAGGTAAATATGCAATTTTCCAAAATGTTTATCCCGACTCTCAGAGAAGCACCTGCTGATGCTGAAGCTATCAGCCACATCTTAATGCTGAGGGCAGGTTATGTCAGGCAGCTTGCTGCTGGCCTATATATATATCTGCCTCTTGGAATGAGAGTTATAGAGAAAATAAACAAGATACTGCGCGAGGAAATGAATGCAATAGGAGCACAGGAATTCACAATGCCGATTTTACACCCTGCTGAAATCTGGCAGCAGACTGGCAGATGGTATGACATAGGAGATGAGATGTTCCGCCTTCAGGACAGGGCAAAGCGTGATATGTGTCTGGCAATGACACATGAAGAAATAATAACATGGCTCGTGTCGAAAGAGATCCGCTCTTACAGAGACCTACCCCAGATATGGTACCAGATACATACAAAACTGAGGGATGAGGCAAGACCCAAAAGCGGTGTACTGCGCACAAGAGAGTTCCTGATGAAGGACAGCTACAGCTTTAGCAGATCTGAAGATGAGCTTGAGAAGATCTATCAGCTCCATGCAGAAGCATACCACAGTATATTTACAAGGTGTGGATTGAAATTCCTACAGGTAGAATCAGACCCCGGCATGATGGGAGGTGCTGTGTCACATGAATTTATGGCACCAAGTCCTTATGGAGAAGATAAAGTAGCGGTTTGCAGTAATTGCGGGTATGCTGCGAACGTGGAGCTTGCGGCTTCTGCACCTCCAAAAACAGAACCACAGAACTGGGAATTGGAAGAAGTGCATACACCTGAGAAGAGAACAGTACAGGAGGTATCGAACTTTCTTAAACTTCCGGCATCATATTTTATAAAAAGCATTCTTGTGATCAGTGATAATGATCCTGTGCTGGCACTTGTCAGGGGAGACCAGGAACTTCATGAAAAGAAACTCTCGAAGATAATCGGACAACACAGACCAGCACATAAGGAAGAGGTCAGGGAGATTCTCGGTGTTGAAGCCGGTTTCATAGGCCCTAAAGGACAGAAAAACATAAAAATTATTGCAGACAACTGCCTTAAAGATGGCTTATACGTAAGCGGTGCAAACAAACAGCATTATCATATGAAAGGAATAATGGCTGAAAGGGATTTCCAGGCTGAATGGCATGATATACATACTGCACAGTCAGGGGATTTGTGCATAAAATGCAACACTCAATTGAGTATTGAAAATGTTATTGAAGTAGGCAATATATTCAAGCTAGGAACAAAATACTCTGTGCCCCTGAAGGCGTTCTACCTCGATGAGAACGGACATGAAAAGCCTGTTATAATGGGTAGTTATGGTATCGGTCCTGCACGTATAGCTGCTGCAGCAATTGAACAGAATAACGACAAAGACGGCATTATCTGGCCTAAAAGCATAACACCCTTTGATATCGAAATTCTGCCTTTAAATATGAACGACAAAAAGACTGTGGAGATTTCTGAAAAACTTTATAAAGAACTGACAGAAACCGGTATGGAAGTCCTTATAGACGACCGTGATGAACGTGCCGGTGTAAAATTTAAGGATGCCGACCTTATAGGTATTCCTACTCATATTATCCTCGGTGAAAAGAATCTACGGGAAGGACTTGTTGAGATCAAGGACAGAAGGACAAAAAAGGCATTAAGGGTTAATATCGAGGAAACAGTAAACAAGATAAAAGGTAGGCAACTGATGCTTTAGTTTTAAGACTATAGTTTTAATACCAAAGTATTCTATCAGATTCAAATTAAAGTTTAGTTAACAAATAAGCAAAATAAATTAAATTTAACGAAAAAATTACAGGGTTAATATTTAGGAGATAGCATAACAAGATTAAAGGTTGATATTTGATACTTTAGCTTTAGGTTTATAGTTTTAATATCAAAGTATTTGATCAAAATCAAACTAAATTCATTTTAATTACTAATTATAGGGTTAATACCGAGGAAATAGCAGAACAAGTTTAATGGTAGGTATTTGCTACTTTAGTTTTAGGTCTATAGTTTTAATATCAAAGTATTCTATCAGATTCAAACTTCGGAATCTATTTCACTTTTTCCGTTTCGATATTAAACTGTCCTGGCGGAATATTTCTGTCAGCCGTAATATTAATCTTTACTTCAAATTCTTCCTCCATACCAGAGATTTCATCTCTCTTTACATTCATAAGATAATTTGCACTGTCTACAGGCAAGCGGCAGATAACATCTTTCAACCCTCCTCTGGAAACCCTTGTATGGATATCCCTGAGTGCAGAAATAGCTACAGACTCCTCTGACTTTACAACCCCTGTGCCTCCGCATATAATGCATTTCCTTTTTATTGACTCCAAATATGCAGGCCTTATTCTCTCTCTGGTCATTTCTATGATTCCAAACTTTGACATACTGCTAATATCTGCATGAGCTTTATCCAAACTCAGAGCTTTCTTCAGCCTGTTTTCGACTTCTCTTCTTTTTTTGGAAGACGCCATGTCAATAAAATCTATGATTATCAATCCCCCGATATCTCTCAATCTTATCTGCCGGGCGATCTCATCTGCTGCCTCAAGATTTGTCCTGAGCGCTGTCATCTGTAGATTCTTCTCCTTCCTGCTCCTTCCTGAATTAACATCTATTGCTGTAAGAGCTTCAGTCCTATCAACAACGAGATATCCTTTTGACTTCAGGTTTACGTACCGTTCGTCAAGCTTTGCTATCTGTTCTTCGATGTTATGCCTTGAAAAAATCGGCCTTTTGCCTTTGTAGTATTTGATGTTTATCCTGCGCCATGGCAGTGTCTTCCGCAGAAACTCTTTTGTATCCCTGTATGCTTCCTGATCATCAATGAGTACTTCAGTCATATCCGATGTCAGATAGTCTCTCACAGTCCTTACAGCTATATCTTGTTCCTTATATATAAGGGCAGTAGCAGAGACCTTTTTCGATTCAGCCTGTATCCTGTTCCAGAGTTTTGTCAGGTATTTCAGGTCATTGGACAATTCTTTCTCTGTCTGGTCACTGCATGCAGTCCTGAGAATAAATCCGGTGTTTCTGGGGGGTTTAAGGCTACTAAAGATTTTTTTTATACGTTCTCTTTCCTCACTGCCTTCTATCTTTCTCGATATACCGACCATATCCTGACCTGGCATCAGAACAATGTATCTGCCGGGAATCGATAAATAAGTTGTTAAACCTGCACCTTTATCACCTCTTTCGTCCTTTTCGACCTGAACGACGAGTTCCTGACCAACTGTTAAAAGATCCTGTATCTTTGCCTTCTTACCTGTTGCAGTAGCTTTAAAATATTCTGGTTTAATCTCCTTTAACTGCATGAATCCATGCCTTTTATGACCAAAATCCACAAAAACTGCCTGAATACCCTGCTCTATCCTAGTGATAATTCCTTTATATATATTCCCCTTAAGATGCTCTTTTGAAGAGGCTTCAACATAAAAGTCTACAATTATATTTTTTTCAACTATTGCTACCCTCTTTTCTTCCGGATATATTGCGTTTATAAATATCTTCTTCATTTACAGATATCTCTCCCGTGTCTTAACAATCAAGACTTTAAGCAGTCCTTTCCCTGGAATTTCTTCATATGGCATAAATATATAAATATTTAATATTTCTCTTCTTCATCTTCATCTTTTGATTTCGGAACTTCTCCATCTTTTGAAATCTCGGGTAACTGTAACCCAAGTTCTTTATGCAGTAAATACAATGCCTCGCTCAGTAAAAGATCCGGATATCTTATAATCGCTTCAATTACCCTTGTAAGTGGATAATCAATATAATGTCCTTCAGGATATAAAATGCGCATAAATCGCCTTTTAAGCAAATAGCAGCGTTTAATACGTCCATTCCTTTCAGGAAGAGGAATGATAACATGTTCAAGGTCTTCCTCCAGCCCGTAGCGTCTTATTAATTCATCAATTGCTTCCATTATGAAAGGTCTATCAATTTTATATATAGGATTTAGCAGGCTATTTCTGTCATAATACTCCAGATCCTAAATCCTGGGGTGATATCATTATAGAGGCCCATATCGAGATCGGGTCAGGATATACATTTGCAATTCCATTTGGAAATGTCTGCATAAAAAGCTGCCTGTTTCTGAAATAACGTATAACCATTGCATCTATTAACTCCAGGGGGGCTTTTTTTATCGGTTCTTTAGCACCTCCTTCTGCCGCAATCTTTTCAACCAGCTTGTTAATATTTTCACGTTCCCTGTCAAGAAGCCTGAAATTTTCATCCTCTCCACGTTCCTTGGACCTTTTAATTGAATCAGACATTCCTTCCTTAGTTAAAAGTTCTTTCATGACATTTACGCTTACTTGAAAAATTTCCTCTGCTTTCATAATATTCCTCTCCTGACTCATAAAAAATAAATTATTCTACAGATAAAATCTGCATTAATAAATAAAAAATGATCAGGTATCATTATACATTAAACCTGAAATTGATTATATCTCCATCTTTGACTTCATAGGTCTTTCCCTCGAGCCTGACAAGTCCCTTTTCACGTGCTGCTGCTATGCTTCCAGTAGTAATAAAATCATCATAAGAAACTACTTCTGCCCTGATAAATCCCCTCTCGAAATCAGAATGAATCTTGCCCGCGGCTTTCAGTGCACTGGTTCCCCTCTTAATCGTCCATGCCCTTACTTTGTTTTCCACTACTGTAAAGAAAGATATTAGACCCAGGAGGTCGTAGGAAACATGAATCAGTTTATTCAATGCAGGTTCTTCAATTTTAAGGTCTTCAAGAAAAAATCTGGCTTCATCTATAGAAAGTTGGGCGATTTCCATCTCAATTTTCCCACATAATATCAGCAGGTTAACATATTTTTCTTTATAAATTGCTTTAAGGTCAGAAATTACTGCCCTGGTCTTCTCAGAATCAATATCCTTTTCAGCAACATTCAAAACAACAACCTCCGGCTTAATAGATATAAACTGCAGATGCCTCATAGCCTTTTGTTCATCATCTGAGAATTCCACATCCCTGAAAGGCCTTTCACTCTCAAGAATCTCTTTACATTTAATAAGCAGTTTCCTTTCTGATTCATCTGGTTTTTTCCCTTTCCTTAATCCCTCCTCAATCCTTTCAAGCCTTTTTTCTACAAGCTCTAAATCGCTGAAGATCATTTCAAGCTCGACTGTATCTGCATCTCTTAAGGGATCTACATTCCCTAAAGGGTGGACAATGGACTCGTCTTCAAAACCTCTGACTACATGGACAATGGCTTCAGAGTCTTTAATAATATCAAAGAACTTCCTATTCTGCCTTGTATCTCCTTTTGTGAGGCCGAGAAAGTCTATATACTCCACTGTTGCATATGTAGTCTTTTTTGGCTTGAATATCTCGGTGAGTTTATCAACTCTTGCGTCAGGAATCTGGACTACACCGAGATGCGGTTCGGAAGTTACAGTTGGATATATGGTTGTCTCAAGATTCAATCCTGTCAGCGCATTAAATACAGTTGTCTTTCCCGAGTTTGCCAGCCCTGCAATAGCTATTTTCAAACTTCTACCCTTTTGTAAAATTAAGAAGTATTATACCTTATAAATCCCTTTAAAAAACCCTATGCTTTCCCCATAAAAAAGTCCCAGCTTCACTCGGGGGTTACCCCGTAAAAAAGCCCCAGCTTTAGTCGGGGTTTATTTACCCCACTATTTATTATCTTAATTGACTTTAACACAAACCGACGTTTAAACTTAAAAACTATGAAAAAAGATCTGATTAAAATACTGCAGGATTCAACTGATGCGCTCGGAATATCTCCACGTCCTCAAATAGAAATAGTGATCCCAAAAGAGGAGTCCTATGGGGATTTATCTACTACAATTGCCATGGGACTGACAAAACAACTTAAAAAATCTCCCGGTAAAATAGCCGAGGAAATAATCGGCCAGATAAAGGATATGAGCATCTTCGAAAAAATTGATATAGCTGGGCCGGGTTTTATAAACTTCACATTCAAAAAGGAATATCTTTACACATTATTTAAAAAAATTCTGTCAGCTGATAAGTCATTTCTTAGGGAAAACCTTGGACAAGGGAAAAAAGTTCTTGTCGAGTATGTCAGCGCAAATCCTACTGGACCTCTTCATATCGGACATGCACGCGGGGCAGCAGTAGGTAATGCACTTTGCAACCTTCTCGAAGAGTCAGGATTTGAGGTTATGCGTGAATATTATATCAATGATGCAGGTCGCCAGATAAAGCTGCTCGGATTATCTATATTCGCAAAATACCAGCAGCTACTTGGAGTTGATGTAGAGTTTCCTAAGGAAGGGTATCACGGACAGTATATTGACGATGAGTCATCTGCCTTATATGCACATGTAAAAGAAAAATACAAAAACATTCCTTTCCAGGAATGCGAAGAAGAGATCTCCGGCTGGGCATATAACAGGATGATGGAACTTATTAAAAAGGATATCTCATATTTTGATATCAAATACTTTTCAAGCTGGATAAGCGAGAAACAACTCTATGAAAATGGTGAAGTTAAAAAGGCTATAGAAAACTTAAAAGACAAAGATCTTATTTATGAGAAAGCCGAGGCTGTCTGGTTCCGCTCAACTGCTTTTGGTGATGACAAAGACAGGGTCATTATCAAAAGTGATGGAGAATATACATATTTTGCTTCTGATATCGCCTATCACGAAAATAAACTTGAAAGGGGATTTGACATAATTATCGATATCTGGGGGGCAGATCACCACGGATATATTACTAGAATTGAATCTGTTATGAAGGCTTTTGGTTATGATAGCTCAAAGTTCAGAGTTATCCTTGTACAGATGGTTAACCTGTTGAAGCATGGCTCGCCCTTTCAGATGTCAAAAAGGGCCGGAAATTTTGTAACACTCAGCGAAGTGGTAGATCTTGTGGGCTCGGACAATGCCAAGTTCATTTTTCTTACCAGAAAATCTGACAGCCATCTGGATTTCGATATTGATGTGGTTACTGCAACATCAGCTGAAAATCCTGTCTATTATGTTCAGTATGCTAATGCGAGAATAAACAGCATACTCAGGAATGCAAAAGAAAAAGGAATAGATCTAAAGAATCATGAAAGCGTTGACCTGTCAATTCTGTCAAACAGAGATGAGCTGATATTGATTAAAAAACTGCTTACTTATTCTATGGTACTTGAAGGTGCAGCAAAGGCATATGAGCCTCACAGGATAACATTCTATCTTCAGGAACTTGCAAAGATATTCCATTCTTACTATCACAGATATAGAGTCATTTCTGACGAAATCGAGACAACAAGGGCAAGGCTTGCATTATGTTATGCAATAAAGATTGTTTTAGGAGACGCACTCTCTATACTTGGTGTGACAGCGCCTGAGAAGATGTGAAAATTGAAGGGACATTTTTATTGAGTAATATGTCAATAGTCATTTATCACTGCTTAATATTCAATGGTCAATATTCAATAAACAATATTTATTTGTCATTGGGTCTCTGTGGTTACCCTATTAAGCATTCATAACAAATCAGGTTGACATAAATGTGCTATACTGCTTTAATAATAACCCATGATAGATAAAACAGATAAGATATGGATGGATGGCAAACTTGTTGACTGGGATAAGGCGAAGGTCCATGTGCTTACCCATACACTCCACTATGGTCTAGGGGTATTTGAGGGGATACGCTGTTATAAGACTGAAAAGGGTTCCATAATTTTCCGCCTTGATGAACATATAGACAGACTTTTCGGATCAGCTCATATATGCATGATGGAAATCCCTTACTCTAAAGAAGAAATCAAGTCAGCAATAATTGAAACAGTCAAGACAAATAAACTCAGGGAATGTTACATAAGGCCAATTGTATACATAGGCTATGGATTTATGGGGTTATATTCAAAGAAGAATCCTTTGAGTGTCTCTATTGCTGCATGGCCATGGGGAGCTTATCTTGGTGATGAAGGAATACAGAAGGGTATCCGGGTAAAAATTTCCTCATTCACAAGGCACCATGTTAATTCTGCCATGACAAGAGCAAAAATATGCGGTTATTATGTAAATTCACAGCTTGCTAAGATTGAGGCAATAGCATGCGGATATAGTGAAGCATTATTACTTGATACCGAGGGATATATATCTGAAGGAAGCGGGGAAAACATATTCATTGTCAGAAACAACAAGATAAAAACAACCCCCCTGACTTCGATTCTCGAAGGAATAACAAGGGACAGCATTATAACAATCGCCAGAGATAATAAAATTGAAATACAGGAAAAACTTTTTACAAGAGATGAACTGTATATCGCAGATGAGGCATTCTTCACCGGAACAGCTGCAGAGGTAACTCCGATCAGAGAAGTTGACGGGAGAATAATAGGCAATGGTAAGCGAGGGAAATTAACAAAAAAACTACAGTCGATTTTTTTCGATATTGTTAAAGGGAAAAACAGGAAATATGAATCCTGGCTTACAAGAATCTGAAAATATCTTAATAATTAATATAAATATAAACAAAAAGAGCTCCCATAATTAAAGGGAGCTCTATCTGTAACTTGTTATCTAATTATTATCTAATATCCTGGCGCAGCCCCCTTATGACATTTTGCGCAATTAGCTTCATCACTTGATTTGAAGGCTTTTTCTCCATTGTGACATATACCGCAATTCTTTCCGGAGTTCATTTCATCCATTGTAATCTTAGCGCCTTTCTTCATTTGAAATATCTTTGTGTGGCAGTCGATGCATTTAAAGCCTTTATCTGTATGTAATTTGCCATCAAAAATGACTTTACCAGCATCTCCACCTTTATATTCTATCGTCTTTCCCGGAGGAACTGCGAGGGCACTACCTAAAAAAGCTGCTACGACAATCAGTACCAGGAGTATAACATTTATACGCAACTCGTCACCTCCTTTCGAAAAATAAATCTAAATTTATTTTTACTTTTTATTATTTAAAGCAATAATTTTTTTCCTGATTTATTATACCAGTAGAATAAGCTTTTTACAAAATTTACTATATTAAATCTGCAAACCCCGTTGTCTATTGCTCGTTCAGATATCTATATTTTTTATCCTCTTATTTCATCGAAGGCTTTTTATACGGCGTAAACCCCGTTAGAAGAAAATAACAACAATTTCTAAACGGGGTAAATCCCATGTTCGCAAAAAAGAATTTATTTTATCCCCACTGCAAGTACCGAAAGACCTCTGATATCTTACGGGGCAAGCAGCGGAGCTTTCTAGCGGGGTAAACCGTGATAATTGCTTTATTAAATCGCACCATGTTAATATTTTATTAAAATTCAAGGAGAACCAGATGTCCAAAGATATCAGAATTGGCTTAACTTTTGATGATGTTCTCTTAGTGCCATCCATGTCTGCTGTGCTTCCAAAAGATGTAGACCTTTATACAAAATTAACAAGGAAAATAAAACTCAATATACCAATTTTAAGCTCTGCAATGGACACTGTAACAGAATCATCTATGTCCATAGCTATTGCCAGAGAAGGGGGTATCGGGATTATTCACAGGGCCATGTCTCCAGAAAAACAGGCGCTTGAGGTCGATAAAGTTAAGAAATCAGAAAGCGGCATGATAATCGACCCCATAACTATTTCTCCTGAAGCCCCGATATCAGATGCAATGGCTTTAATGGAAAGATATAAAATTTCAGGTGTACCTGTCACCATAAAGGGCAAATTAATCGGGATACTAACTAATAGGGATCTGAGGTTTGAAACAAAGATAAACAAAAAAGTTTCTCAGGTAATGACAAAGGATCCTCTTATTACAGCCGGAGTCGGCACGACTTTGGATGAAGCAAAGGGCCTCCTGAATAAGTACAAGATAGAGAAGCTTCCAATTGTGGACAGGGAATATAGACTCAAAGGCCTAATTACAATAAAGGACATCGAAAAACGAAAAAAATATCCTAATTCATGCAAAGACAGGATCGGAAGACTTGTGGTCGGAGCAGCCGTAGGCACTGGTGAAGATACCATGCAAAGGGTCAAGCTTCTTATTAATTCAAATGTGGATGTGATTGTAATTGACACAGCACACGGTCATACAAAATCAGTTATTTCTATGCTTAAGGCTATAAAGAAGAAATATGACATAGAAGTTATTGCAGGAAATGTAGCAACTTCAGAGGGAACACTTGACCTGATCAGGGCAGGTGCTGATGCTATAAAAATCGGAATAGGACCAGGTTCAATATGCACAACCAGAGTTATTGCCGGAACAGGGGTACCTCAACTTACTGCGATTATGGACAGTTACATGATCTCAAAAAAATACAATATTCCGTTGATTGCTGATGGCGGAATTAAATATTCTGGAGATATTATAAAAGCATTAGCGGCCGGGGCAAATTCTGTTATGATAGGAAGTCTTTTTGCAGGAACAGACGAGTCCCCTGGAGAAATAGTCCTCTTTCAGGGAAGAAGTTACAAGGTCTATCGGGGTATGGGTTCTATAGGCTCCATGGATCAGGGTATAAAAGACCGATATCATCAGGAAGGTGTAGAAGCTCAAAAACTGGTTCCTGAAGGAGTCGAAGGAAGAGTTCCTTACAAGGGTTCTCTATCTAACAGTGTGCACCAGCTTCTTGGAGGCATTCGCTCCGGAATGGGTTACTGCGGTGTAAAAAATCTTTCTGAGCTAAAGAGAAAATCAAGGTTTACACGAATTACAAATGCCGGCTTAAGAGAAAGTCATGTCCACAATGTCATAATAACCAAAGAAGCACCTAACTACAGGCCTGAATGGTAATGGTAAAGGATACACAATTACAAATTACAAATTTCAAATTTCAAATTTCAAAAATTTAGGCTCTTTCATAGAAAAGTGAATCAGATTATAAATCATGTATGAAGACAAAATATTAGTTCTTGATTTTGGCTCGCAATATACGCAGCTAATTGCCCGCAGAATAAGGGAAAGCAGAGTATATTCAGAGATATTCCCGTTTAATGCCCCTCTTTCAAGAATAAAGAATTTCTCTCCAAAGGGCATAATACTTTCCGGTGGCCCTTCGAGTATTTATGACAAGGGTTCACCGAAACCCGACAGAAAGATACTTTCACTTGGCCATCCAATACTCGGTATATGTTATGGCATGCAGGTTCTTACATACTCAATCGGCGGCAGGGTTGCAAAAGCCCAGAAACGCGAGTATGGTCGGTCCGAACTCATAATTGATGATACTGAATCACTTCTCTTTAAAGGCATCGGCTCAGAACAAAAAAATATTGTATGGATGAGCCATGGCGACAGGATAGACAAGATTCCTCGAGGGTTCAAAATCATTGCCCATACTGATAATTCTCCAATTGCTGCTATGGCATCAAGAGACAACAAATTCTTTGCATTACAGTTTCATCCAGAGGTAGCTCATACTAACAAGGGGATAAAGATCCTTCGGAATTTCTTATATGATATCTGCAAATGTAAACCAACATGGGAGATGTCATCATTTATTGACCAGTCTATCGCCAGTATAAGGGAAAGAGTTAAAGACAAAAAGGTTATATGTGCACTCAGTGGAGGCGTTGATTCTTCCATTGCAGCACTTCTTGTTCACAGGGCCATAGGTGATAACCTTACCTGCATACTCGTTGATAACGGTCTTCTTAGAAAAGGCGAGGCTGAAAAAATCATCAACACATTCGAACGCAATTTTCATATCAAATTAGTTCACGTAAATGCATCAAGAGACTTCATGAGTGAATTACTTGGCGTAACCGATCCCGAGAGAAAAAGAAAGATAATAGGGAATAAATTTATTCGTATATTCGAAAAAGCTGCAAGAAAAATAAAAGGCGTAGAATTCCTTGTACAGGGAACCCTTTATCCCGATGTTATCGAGAGCGTATCATTCAAAGGTCCTTCAGCAACTATCAAATCCCATCACAATGTTGGAGGTCTTCCAGAGGTTATGAAATTGAAACTTATCGAGCCACTGAGGGAGTTGTTCAAGGATGAGGTAAGGATCTTAGGACAGAAGCTTTCTCTGCCCGAAGAGATATGCTTGAGGCATCCCTTCCCGGGACCCGGGCTTGCGGTCCGCTGTCTTGGAGAAATTTCTAAGAAAAGACTAGATATTTTAAGAGAATCAGATAAAATAGTGCTCGAAGAGATCAAAAAGGCAGGCCTTTATAATCACATATGGCAGGCCTTTGCTGTTTTACTGCCTGTTAAGAGTGTTGGCGTGATGGGTGATGAGAGAACATATGAAAATGTTGCAGCTATTAGGGCAGTTTACAGTCTTGACGGGATGACAGCTGATTGGGCAAAGATACCAAATGATGTACTTGGCAGAATATCGAACAGGATAATAAATGAAGTAAAGGGTGTCAACAGAGTAGTATATGATATTAGCTCTAAGCCTCCAAGCACAATAGAATGGGAATAAGAAAGTAGGAAGTAGGCACTAAAAAGAAAAGAGTAAGGAGTAAGAAGTAGGCAGTAAGCACAAATTAAAGACAGGTAAAGGCAAAGGTAAACCCGCCTGAGGCGGGTAAAGGTAAAGGAAAGTAAGGAGTAAGAAGCGGGGTGCAAGGAGCAGTTGCAGGGCTAACCAGAAAAACCAAACAAACTAGAGAAACCAGACAAACTAAATAAACACGTAACCGATAGACGACAACCGAAACGGGCTTCGTTACCGTAACCGTTAGACGTAACCTCTTAGTTTTAAAGGAGTAAAAACTAAGGATTAGGATGATTTACAGGAAATGGATATAAAAGAATATCTTACTGAGAAAAGAGAGGCTGTCGATTCTTTTTTCCATACCTATTTCAAAGAGCAGGGCAGACCTGCTATACTTCAGGAAGCAATGCTTTATTCTCTACTTGCTGGCGGCAAAAGGATAAGACCTATACTTGCTATTGCCTCATACGAGGCACACGGCGGGAACCCGGATGAAATTGTACCTTACGCTTCAAGTCTTGAACTTATTCATACTTATTCCCTGATTCATGATGACCTTCCTGCAATGGATAATGACGACCTCAGGAGAGGAAAACCGACAAACCATAAGGTTTATGGAGAAGCAATCGCCATTCTGGCCGGTGACGCACTGCTTACAGAGGCATTCAGTATACTTTCTGACAACACTTATTGCAGGACGATTAAAGAAACAAATCTTTTAAAAGCACTGCGGGAAATCTCTATCGCATCCGGTTATAAAGGAATGGTCTGCGGTCAGGTGCAGGATATTCTTTCAGAAAATGCAGCCCCTGACAAGAATACGCTTCAATTTATTCATTTGCATAAAACCGCTGCACTGATCAGTACTTCTGTAAAACTCGGTCATACACTTTCCGAAGGCAGTAATGATGAACTCAGAGCAATCACCATTTATGGCAACAATATAGGTCTTGCCTTTCAGATAATTGACGATATACTGGACGTCGAAGGGGACACAAATGAGCTTGGCAAATCTGTGGGTTCTGATGATAAAATAGATAAGATGACATATCCCCTTTTATACGGTCTTGAAAAATCGCGTGAAATTGCCAATCAGCTTGTCTCTGACGCTGTAGCATCACTCAGCATTTTCTCATCAAAAGCAGATCCTCTCAGGGAAATAGCATTCTATCTCGTAAAAAGGAGAAATTGATGATTTTAAAAAAGATAAATTCACCCTCTGATCTGAAGGAACTCGGAATAGAAGAACTAAAGGTCCTTGCCGAAGAAATCAGGGAAATCATTATCAAAACCGTATCTGTAAACGGCGGCCACCTTGCATCAAGTCTCGGAGTGGTGGAACTTACGATAGCATTACATTTTGTATTCGACTCACCGACAGATAAACTTATATGGGATGTAGGTCACCAATCTTACAGCCACAAGCTCATTACAGGCAGAAAAGACCGGTTCTCAACTATTAGAAAAGAAAACGGGATATCCGGCTTCCCAAAAATGACCGAAAGCGAATACGATGCTTTTGGAACAGGTCATAGCTCTACCTCAATATCTGCAGCTCTCGGTATGATAGAGGGGCGTGACAAGAACAACGAAAACTTTAAAGTGGTTGCCGTTATTGGAGACGGTGCAATGTCAGGAGGGCTCGCATTTGAAGGCCTCAACAATGCCGGTCATCTTAAAAAAGACCTGATCGTTATACTCAACGACAATGAGATGTCAATATCAAGGAATGTCGGGGCACTTTCTGCATATATGAACAGAATACTTACCGGCCAGTTTTACCGTAGATTTAAGAAGGAGACGAAGTCATTCCTGGAAGGAATACCCAAGGTCGGCGCTCCTGTAGCAAAGATTGCCCAGAGAGCAGAAGAAACAATCAAGGGATTCCTGCTCCCCGGGATACTTTTCGAGGAACTGGGTTTTGATTACGTTGGCCCTATTGATGGACATAACGTTGAACTGTTAATAGAAACCTTTAAAAGGATAAAATCGTCAACCTCCCCTACACTTATTCATTTAATAACAAAAAAAGGCAAAGGATATGAATTTTCCGAAAAAAATCCTAGTACTTTTCATGGTATCGGTCCCTTTGAGCTCGAAACCGGCTCTCAATTAGGCTCGCCAGGAGCTCCTACATACAGCACTCTATTCGGGAATATTCTTACCGATTTAGCCACTAGAGATAATAGAATAATAGCAATATCAGCCGCAATGACAGAAGGTACAGGGCTTTACAACTTTGCTGAAAAATTTCCAGACAGGTTTTACGATGTTGGCATTGCCGAACCACATGCTGTCACGTTTGCTGCAGGATTGGCAACAACTGGTCTCAGGCCAGTTGTAGCAATATATTCAACCTTCCTTCAACGTGCTTACGATGAGATACTTCACGATGTATGTCTTCAGAAATTCCCTGTAATATTAACAATAGACAGGGCTGGAATCGTAGGAGAAGACGGTCCGACTCATAACGGCCTTTTTGATATATCATATCTGAGGCACATACCAGACCTGACCGTAATGGCACCCAAAGATGGGGAAGAACTCAGGCTGATGCTTGAATTTGCATTAAAACATAACGGACCCTCAGCTATAAGATATCCGCGAGGCAAAATCCCTGAAACTTCATTACCAAATCTAGAAATAGCTATGGGCACCGGTGAAACTTTAAAAGAAGGGGCAGATATTGCTTTAATCGCTATCGGCAACTCTGTAATACCTGCTTTAAATGCATCTGAAAAGCTCGAAGAAATAGGTATCAATGCAACAGTAATTAATGCCAGATTTGTCAAACCCCTTGATAAAGAACTCCTTTTATCAATTGCGGCACGCATACCAAGATTAATTACTATTGAAGAGAATGTCCTTCAGGGCGGTTTTGGAAGTGCTGTAATAGAATGTCTGAATGACTCAGAAATAAACAATATTAAAATAAAACGACTTGGTATTCGTGACAGCTTCATTGAACAGGGAAATCCCGATGAATTAAGAGCAAAATACGGCCTTGACGAAGAAGGGATATTCCGTACTGCACTCTCATTTATGAGGGAACCGACTTTCAGCAGCTGATATTTAAACCCTGATACATCAGATATTTTAAGGACAACATATCAATGAAGAATAAGGCCAGACTGGATAAAATCATAACCGACAAGGGTCTTGTAAAAAGCAGAGAAAGGGCAAAAGCACTAATAATGGAGGGAAAGGTTTTTGTTGGCGGAAGCAGGGTTTCAAAAGCTGGTGCCATGGTAAACATTGATTCTGAAATTGTACTGAAAGAAAATGATATCCCTTATGTCAGCAGAGGGGGCTTAAAGCTTGAAGCTGCAATGGAGTTCTTCAATATCGATCTTTCCGGCAAGATTGTAATGGATATAGGATGCTCAACAGGAGGTTTTACAGATTGTGCACTTAAAAAAAATGCAAAAAAGGTATATGCTATAGACGTAGGTTACGGTCAGTTCGACTGGTTACTCAGGCATAACCCTAAAATAATTCTTATGGAAAGGACAAACATAAGGCATCTAGACAAACAATCAATACCGGAGAAGATAGATATTGTACTGATCGATGTATCTTTTATCTCACTTTTAAAGGTTTTACAAAAGACACTCGAATTTTTGAAGGATTGCGGGGAGGTTCTCGCACTAATCAAACCACAGTTTGAAGTCGGAAAAGGTATGGTTGATAAGGGGGGCATCATAAAAGACGAATCAAAGCGAATGACTGCAGTTGAAAACGTACGTGCAGGTGCTGAACAATTTGGCTTTAAGACAATAGGCTTATTCAAATCCCCGATACCAGGACAGAAAGGAAACATAGAATACTTTATCTATTTAAGGAGTAATTAAATGGAAGAGCAAATTCTAATAGGTCTTGATTATTCTATCGCCTCACAGGAGCTTATTGATGTATTAATTGAAGAAGCCTCCGACCCAAGCATTTTTTACGAAATTGCAAAAGCAAATATAAATCGGCCTGAAATACTTAAACTTCTTTTCGAAAATCCTGATACACCTGAAGAAACAAGAAAATTTATATCAGATACTCTTCATCTTCCAATCATTCCACCGAAAAAGATTAAGAAAACACCGGATATGCGTGCCAAGAGCCTTGTCCAGAAGATACAAAAACTGAATGTGGCAGAAAGGATTCAACTCGCCCAAAGAGGGGGGAAAGAAATCAGGAATATCCTTATAAAGGATCCCAACAAAGAGGTTGTGCTCAGTGTCCTGGATAATCAGAAAATTACAGAAAGCGAGGCAGAGATGATCGCCCGGTCCCGTCATGTGCCCGAAGAAGTACTGAGAAAAATATCAAAAAACAGGGAATGGATGAAAAGCTATTCAGTAACTCTGGCCCTTGTTACAAATCCCAAGACCCCGCCTGGAATCTCGGTAACTTTCATAAGCAATCTTAAGACAAGGGATCTCAAATTGCTTGAGAAGAACAAAAATGTTGCAGAGGTTGTTCGCAGTGCTACAAAAAAACTTCTGAAATGGAGACTGCCCAGATAATGTGCAGAACAGGCAAATAACCCGGAGAAACCGCTAGACAGAAACAGTCTGAAAATTTTCCGGAAATAAAGAGATTTAGCTCCCGATTTTTAAATTATTATATTCACCCCAAAAATGAATTTGAGTATGTATATATGCTATATAGTTTGGCATGTTTCTTGAGTGGACATAGGGAAATTTTTGGCTAAAAATTTCCCTCTAGGGAGCGAAAGGAATATGTCCAACTAATTAACTCACCTGCTCTTTTTATACTGAAATGCATTTTTAGGGTTCGAGAGTGAGAAGATATTATTGCAATTTTTTGAATTTTTTTTTTAAATAGTAATTTAAGCAAAAAATGGGATACAAATTCAAAATAGATAAACTGCACACAGAGATTGCATCAAAATCGACTATTCATAAGGTTTTGAGATTTCTGAAAACCTCGGACCTTGAACCGCCATATCTCTTAATGGACAAAGCAAAAATTAAAAGGAAAGTAAAGTCGGTTGGGAAAAAGATAAGAAATTCAAAGCTATTCTATGCTGTTAAGGCAAACCCTGATATTGAGATAATTAAACTAATTAACAGTCTTGGAATAGGTTTTGAAATCGCATCAGAAGGTGAGCTGAACATTCTTTCTACTATAGGGGTTAGCAAGGAGAGAATTATTTCAAGTAATCCCGTAAAATCTTTCAGATTCTTAAAAATGGCGAGTGCTTATGGTATCTCATATTTTGCTGTTGACTCTAAAGAGGAGGTCGAAAAACTTCATGATTACTCAGCAGGATGTAATATTTATGTTAGACTTTCTGTTCCGAACGAAGGAAGCGAGTGGCCACTCAGCAAAAAATTTGCTGTAGAACTTGATGCTGCTGAAGAACTTCTGGTTTTTTCAAAAAAGAAAGGACTGAATCCCGTTGGCATTACTTTTCATGTCGGATCTCAGTGCACCAACATTTATAACTGGAATACAGCACTTGATAAAGCAAAGATACTCTGGGACAGAGCTGAAAAAAAAGGCATAAAACTTTCAATACTTAATATCGGCGGCGGATACCCTATACGTTACACAAAAAATGTAGTAGGCATCGAGACTATAGATAAAAATGTTGACAGACTGATATACGAAAAATTTCCAAATAGAACACGGATATTCATTGAACCCGGCAGGGCGGTTGTAGGTGATGCCGGGGTTTTTGTAACAAGAGTTATTGGAAAGGCCAGAAGGGCCGATGAAGACTGGCTCTATCTTGATATCGGTGTCTTCAATGGGTTAATGGAAAGTCTCGGCGGTATAAAATACAGCTATATTGTGGATGGTTCCAAGCCCCTAAAAAAATGGACTCTGGCGGGGCCAAGCTGTGACAGCTTTGATGTCATTGATAAGGATATAGTACTTCCGAATCCTGAGGTCGGTAATCTGATTTTAATTCTGTCAAGCGGTGCATATACTGTTTCATATGCCTCAGAATTTAACGGATTTCTAATACCAAAAACAATTTTCATATAAGGAGAATTCTAAATGATAAGATTTTTCGAAAAAGATCCTTATGCACCAATTGAATATTCATACGAAGTTAGCGGCATTCTTTACAGCCACAAAAGCAAATTCCAGGACATTATGGTTTTTGAAAATCCTTATTTTGGAAGAATACTGGTACTTGACGGTATTGTTCAACTTACAGAAAAAGATGAATTTTTCTACCATGAGATGCTTACTCATGTTGTGATGCATGCCCATCCTGAACCCAGAATAATTATGGTTATTGGTGGCGGTGATGGAGGCACTGTCAGAGAGGTTCTAAAGCACAAGACAGTCAAAAAGGTTTATTTTGTTGAAATAGATGAAGAAGTTATTAATGTTTCAAAAAAATATTTTCCTTCTGTTTCATGTGAAATAGATAACCCTATCGTTGAAATTCACACAATTGACGGTGCAGAATTTGCCAAACGCAGTAATTTAGATATTGATATTGTAATTGTTGATTCAACGGATATTGTGGGATTCGCCACAAGTCTTTTCACAGAAGAATTCTTTACATCAATTAAAAACTGCCTTAACGAAAATGGTCTGTTTGTTACACATTCTGAATCTATACATTTCCACAAAAATATTACAATTGAAGTTCAAAATAAATTGAAATCCGTCTTTCCTGTTGTTGATCTCTATGCAGTTCCAATTGCAACATACGGTGGAAACTGGTGGTCATTTTCAATTGGTTCCAAGGGGCTCAACCCGAGAGAGCTACAAAGAAAATATCAAATCAAAACAAGGTTTTATTCTGATGAAATACATAAGGTTTCTTTTCTGACCCCACATTTTTATAAAAGACTAATTGATCAAGAGCTCGACTGGTAAAAAAAATCCTTACCACTTGACACCCAAAACACATAACTGTTAAATTATTAGCACTCTAAGTCAGAGAGTGCTAAAGCATGTTAGATGAACGCAATAAACAAGTATTATGTGCAGTTATCCAGTGTTACATTAATTCGCCAGGACCTGTTGGTTCAAGGATTGTTACTAAGAAATACTCTTTCGGTCTTTCTCCTGCAACAATAAGAAATATAATGTCTGACCTTGAGGATATGGGATTCCTGCACCAGCCTCATACTTCTGCAGGAAGGGTTCCTACCGATAGTGGATACAGGTTCTATGTCGATACACTATCAGCAAGCAAACAATGCTTCAACAAGGAACTTTTACTGGAAATTTTCAAGAAATTAGAAATGTTAAAAAAAGACATAAATTCTTTCCCTGATGAGACATCAAAGATGCTCTCATCTCTGTCTCATTATATCGGCATAACAATGTCTCCTAACCCAAGTATGACTACATTGGCTAAAATCGAGTTAACTAAATACAGGAAAAACCAGTTAGCGGTAATATTATTCACTGGCGAAGGAATAATCCACAACAAGATTGTCTCAATTGAATCTGACATTTCACAGAAAGACCTTAACAGGATTGTAGATTATATTAATTCAGAATATACCGGCAGCACATTGCATGAAATAAGAAAAAGAATCATAAAAGAAATAGCTAAAGATAAAGTTCTCTGTGACAAGCTTATTTCAGAGACAATAAGAATCTGTAAATATGTTTTTTCAATTTCACCAGGGACCGTTTATATTTCCGGGCTGGCAGACATGCTTGAACTCCCTGATTTCTGCAACATTAACAGGATAAAAGATCTGTTAAAAACACTTGATGATAAGAGCATTATTGTTAAACTTCTGGACAAAATTTCTGATTTTGAAGGCACACAGGTATTTATAGGGTCAGAAAACCCGATTGATGAAATGAAGAAGTTAAGCATGGTCATTTCAACTTATAGAGAAGGCAACAGGCCTGTAGGAGCAGTGGGCATAATAGGTCCTAAAAGAATGAATTATTTGGAGGCAATTTCACTTGTTGATATAACAGCCACTTATATTACTGATATGATTACAAACAGATAGGTAACTTTATTATGGAAGAACATGATATAGAAAATCAGGGCTCTACAGAAAATGAAAAAGCTGAAGAGATTTCATTAGAGAATGTTGAGAATTCTGAAAAAACAGTCACCGATGAAAAATCATTATTAGAGGATTTAAATGACAAATATCTAAGATTATATGCAGAATTCGATAATTATAAGAAAAGGGTAAATAAGGACAAAGAAGAACTAGTACAGTACGGCAATGAATCTCTTCTATATGAGCTTTTGCCGGCAATCGATAGTCTGGAACTTGCTCTCAAACATGCATCCGGCGATTCAAACACCAGCCTCGTCCATGGAGTTGAAATGACCCTCAAGGAACTTCATCGTACCCTTGAAAAATTCGGCCTGGTAAAAATAGAGTCTTTAGGGAAAAAATTTGATCCTGTAGTTCACCATGCTATGATGAATGTTGAAAGAGATGACATGGAAGAAAAAGTTGTAGCTGAAGAGCTTAGAGCAGGATATATTTACCGCGATAAGGTGCTAAGACCATCTCTTGTTGCCGTATCTGTAAAACCTCAGGGAAAAACGAAACAGGAAAATGAAAATTCTGAAGCAGAAAGTGAAACAAAAAACGTAGATATCAAGATAAACAAGGATATAGAGGAGGAATAATATAATGGGAAAAGCAATTGGTATAGATCTTGGGACTACAAACTCTGTAGTTGCTGTAGTTCAGGGGGGAGAAGCTGTTGTAATACCTAATCAGGAAGGCACCAGGACAACTCCTTCTATAGTTGCTATCAGTGACAAGGGGGAAAGACTCGTAGGTCAAATCGCAAAAAGACAGGCAATAACAAATCCTGAAAATACAATATTTTCAATCAAAAGACTTATGGGCAGAAAATATAACACTCCAGAAGTCGAACATGCAAAGAATAGACTTCCTTACAAAATTGTCGAGGTATCAAATGGTGATGCACACGTTGAGATATTGGGTAAAAGATATTCACCTCCTGAGATTTCTGCCATGATTCTGCAAAAATTAAAACAGGCTGCCGAAGACTATCTGGGGGAAAAAGTCACTGATGCTGTAATAACAACTCCTGCATATTTTGACGACAGCCAGAGACAGGCTACAAAAGACGCTGGCAGGATTGCCGGCTTAAATGTCTTAAGGATTATAAACGAGCCAACTGCAGCCGCTCTTGCCTATGGAATGGACAAAAAGAAAGAAGAAAGAGTCGCTGTATACGATCTTGGAGGCGGAACCTTTGACATATCGATACTGGAAATTGGTGAGGGAGTTATTGAGGTTAAATCAACAAATGGAGACACATATCTCGGTGGAGATGATTTTGACCTCAAGATAATAGATTGGATAGTTGAAGAATACAAGAAAGACCAGGGCATTGATCTTAAAAATGACAAGATGGCGCTTCAGAGGTTAAAAGAGGCCGCAGAAAGGGCAAAGATTGAACTTTCAACAGCAATGGAGACCGAGATAAACCTTCCTTTTATTACGGCTGATGCAACAGGACCAAAACACCTCCTGATGAAGATTTCCAGGGCAAAATTTGAACAACTTGCAGGGGAACTTATTCAAGAGACGATAGACCCATGTAAGAGTGCACTTTCAGATGCCGGTCTGTCAACGTCAAATATTGATGAGATTCTACTTGTCGGCGGTCAGACAAGAACTCCAAAGGTACAGCAGACAGTTCAGAACTATTTCGGAAAAGAACCCAACCGCACAGTTAATCCAGACGAAGTTGTTGCCGCAGGCGCTGCAATTCAGGCAGCTGTTCTTAAAGGTGATGTAAAAGAAGTTCTTCTCCTTGATGTCACCCCTCTATCACTTGGAATTGAGACTCTTGGCGGTGTTTTCACAAAGATTATCGAGAGAAATACAACTATACCAACAAAGAAAAGCCAGATTTTCTCAACAGCAACAGATAACCAGCCTGCTGTTACAATAAAAATTCATCAGGGTGAAAGGGAGATGGCTGCTGACAACAAACTTCTCGGTAATTTTGAGCTTATAGGAATTCCTCTGGCACCAAGGGGAGTACCCCAAATTGAGGTATCATTTGATATTGATGCAAATGGCATTCTCCATGTCTCTGCAAAAGACCTTGGCACTAACAAGGAACAATCTATAAGGATAACGGCCTCCAGCGGGCTCAATGAAGAAGAAATAAAGAACATGGTTCATGACGCTGAAGCACATAGTGAGGAAGATAAAAAGAAAAAACAACTTGCAGAGGCAAGGAACAACGCAGACACACTTATCTATACAGTTGAAAAGTCCCTGAAGGATTATTCTGATAAAATCTCAGCCGATGAAAAGAAAGAGATAGAAGATGCACTCGAAAACTGCAAGAAAGTTAAAGATTCAAGTACTGACATTGCAGAGATAAAGGCAGCTACAGACAGACTTACCTCTGTCTCTCATAAACTTGCAGAACATATATACAAAGCAACAGGCGCACAGGCTGAACCTGGTAAGGCAGAAGGGGAATCACCAGGAGCAGAGCAAGGCACCAAAGAAGGTGATGAAGAAGTTGTTGAAGCAGAGTTTGAAGATGTTGACAAGGATAAAAAGGAGAGCTAAAGTACAGTTAGTTAATATGTTAATGCAGGTTAGCATAAACAATATATATGCTGCTAACTTTTAACTAAAATGAAAGATTATTACGATATACTCGGTGTCTCAAGGCATGCGTCTGATGCTGAAATAAAAAAGGCGTTCAGACAGCTCGCCTTAAAATATCATCCGGACAGAAATTCTGGGGACAAGAATGCCGAAGCAAAATTCAAAGAGATAAACGAAGCGTATTCATGCCTTAGTGATTCCCAGAAAAGGGCGAACTACGATAGATTCGGCACAGCAGAAGGGATCGGTGGAGGCTTTGGACCATTTTCAACAGGCACAGGATTCGGAGATATCTTTGAAGACATATTCGGAGATTTTTTCGGCACTTTTGGAAGACAGAGAAGACAAAGACCCACAAAAGGCGATGACCTCAGATATGATCTGGACATAACCCTGGATGAAGCAGTATTTGGAACCGATAAGATAATAAATTTTAAAAAATGGGAAAAGTGCACAGAATGCAAGGGTTCTGGGTCTGAGCCTGGCAAGCATCCAGAAACATGCACTTCCTGTAAAGGAAGCGGTCAGATAAGATTTCAACAGGGGTTCTTCAGTGTCTCTAAAACCTGCGGAAAATGCGGTGGAGACGGCAAGATAATCACAAATCCCTGTAAGGACTGCAAAGGATACGGGAAAATACAAAAAGAAAAAAGTATCAATGTAAAAGTTCCTCCTGGTGTGGATGCAGGGTCAACGCTGAAAATCATCGGTGAAGGGGAACCTGGAATTTATGGAGGGTCGTCCGGCAACCTTTATGTAGTAATAAATGTAATTGAGCACCCTTTTTTCAAAAGAGATGGCACCGAGATATTCTGCGAGGTTCCGATATCATTCCCCCAGGCGGCTCTCGGTACAGAAATAGAAGTTCCGACACTCGACGGAACTTCAAAGTTAAAAATACCTCCAGGAACACAATCTGGTCAGATATTTTATCTTAAGAACAAAGGGGTGCCATATATAAACAGGCACCAAAGAGGAAATCAGGTTGTAAGAGTCTATATCGAGGTTCCGAAAAAACTAACCCCCCGGCAGAAAGAACTTCTTGAAGAATTCTCATCCTTAGATGGCGATGAGGTGTCTAAGAGTTTTAAAGAAAAACTAAAAGACCTGTTTACAGGTGTTGAGAAATAAACTTAATGCCGCGGGTATTCCTTCCAGGCGTTGCCTTAAACACCGGTCCAGCAAAAATAAAAAATGATAAGGCCAGATATATCTCTACAGTCCTGCGATGCAAGAGAGGCGACAGAATTACAATTACAGATGATAAAGGCCATTCATATTCTGCAAGGATAACCAGTGCAACAAGAAAAGAGGTAGTAGTTGAGATAATTGAGCCTCAAGAATTTAATACAGAATCATCTCTCCATATGACACTTCTACAAAGCATTCTGAAAGGTTCTAAAATGGATCTTGTGGTACAAAAGGCTACAGAACTCGGTGTTAAAGAGATCATCCCTGTCATCACTGAAAGAAGTCAGATTAGAGAGACAAGAAAAATCTTGCGCTGGAGAAAGATTGCTGAAGAAGCATCAATACAGGCCGGAAGAAACTTTATTACAGAAATCCGTGAAATTACGGCCTTTGAAGAACTTTTCGTCGATCCGTATAGTGTCTCGGGTAAATGTATTATCTTCTGGGAGGAAGGCGGTAAGAAACTTTCAGACATATTGCGAAGATTCAACCGACCGGATAAAATAAACCTTTTTACAGGCCCTGAAGGGGGATTTTCTGAAAGAGAAATAACAACTGCTTCTGAACATGGGTTCGTTACAGCAACTCTCGGCAAGAGGATACTTAGAGCAGAGACAGCATCCATAGCTGCTTTGTCTATTGTACAGTATGAGTTAGGAGACCTTGATTTAAGTAGGAAATAGAAACAAAAAAAGGAGCTATCCTAATGAGCAAACAACCAGATGAACGAATCCTCTCTGCAACCGACTTAAAGCAGAAGCTATATGAGATTATAAACAAACGGGGACTTTCATGGTTTGTAGATGTTACAAACGACAATCGCTTCCAGATGAATGAGATTCGCCAGCTATTGTTCAGCAAACAGACAAAGCATCAAAAGTTAGATATTATAGATACTTTTTTCTTCGGGCTTTGCCTTGTACTCGATGGCCGTATCCAGTTAGCAGAATTGGATGAATTCATCTACCACGAGATGCTCATCCATCCCGCAATGGTTTACCGTTATCCTGTGCGTAATATTCTGATCCTTGGAGGAGGCGATGGATGTGCTTTGCGCGAGGTGTTGCGATGGAAAACTGTAGAACATGCAGTTCTGGTTGACATTGACGAAGACATCATAAAAGTATTTCGCGATCAATTTCCTCATTTGAACCATAACGCTTATAAAGATCCTAGGAGTGAAGTATACTGCGAGGACGCCTATAAATTTATTTCCACCAATAGCCAGCAGTGGGATCTTATAATCGGCGATCTTACAGAGCCTTTTGACGAAACTGGAATTGCAGGGGAATTATCGTTTCACCTGTTCAAACCAGAGTTTTGCCGTATGGTGCTTTCAAAGATGTCTCCCGGTGGGGTCATGGTTGTACAGACCGGAGGGATTCAGTGCCATCCCGAGCTAGACAGCTATCATCAAAAGCTGGTCAATAAATTTCATGCATCATTCTCTCATCTGCTAACTGCCTATGAATTTATTCCTTCTTTTGACGAAATGTGGAGTGTCTCGATTATGTCGGAAAAAACCTTTAATCCCATAAATGCAATGCAGGTTGATGAAATTCTTATACGTGGAGGTGTCAAAGGGCTGCGATACTACGATGGTATAACTCATCAGCGACTTTTCTCTGTTCCCCGCTTTTTACGATGACCCAAGCGTCAAACATCATTGGGGCAATTCATATGGTCAGACTGAGCCCAAAAAGGTAGTTACTCTCCATTTTTCTCCCTGATAATAGCGATCCTGTCTATCGGTACAACGACCCATCCTAATTCAGTCTCAAGGTGTGTTTCATCATTATTAACTTCAACAAGTCTGCCTGTGTAGGTTGCCTCTACGGTTACTACTTCGACAATTTTCCCGATAAGTTCTTTCATGTATCACCTCTCAACTCTATAAGTCATATACGATCCTTTAACAAGTTTTTCTTTGAATTGGCTAAATTATGTACTATTTCTGCACCGATCAAAAAAATACCAGATGAATAGAAAACCCATAGCAGAAAGACGACGAATGCAGACAGAGGACCGTATATCTTGCCAAAATGTACAACTGCACCGACATACCACGTAAAAACATGCTTGGCTATTTCAAAAAAGACTGTTGTAAAGATAGCACCTTTAAATGCATTTGAGAAACCTACTTTTGCCTTTGGAAGCATTATATACATCACTGTTACTGTAATCAAAACTAAAATAAATGGCAAAACAAACCTGATTATGAATTCAGCAATCTTACCAATCTTAATAACAGGCAGAGCAGGGTTGAAAGCCTCGAAAAGCGGTATAACCGATGCGGCGGCGAACGATATTATCAGTAGAGCGATTATTAAAGTCACTACTGCAAGAGAAATAAGTAGCGAAAAGATAAAATTCCTTTTCTTCTCTACCTTGAAAATAACATTCATGGAATTTTCAATAGAAGCAAATAACTGATATGAAAGAACACCGTAAAGAATGAGGCTGAACTTTCCCAGACCCTTATATGAGATGAGTTTCAATATTTCATCTGTAATTGCACGCGTCGCATCAGGGAATAAACCTGCAAGCTTTGATATGAAAAACCCGTAAAAATCAGGGTAATTGCCAAGATAATGACCGAAAAGTGTAATCAGAAACAGGCAGAAAGGCACAAGCGCCATCATCGAAAAATAGGACATCGAGCCAGCAAGTAACAACCCGTTGTCCCTGAAAAAATCGATAAAGCTCTTCCCGATAATTTTTAAAAATTTCATGATGTCTTTCCTCTTATCCGTTCTCTGACATAAATTTTTAGGGGTGTACCTTCAAACACAAAATATTTTCTCAATTCATTCTCAACGAATCTAATGTGGGAATTCTTTATGGCATCCTTATAATTTGCAAAGATAACGAATACCGGGGGCTCAACCTTAACCTGGGTCATGTAATAAAGTTTTACCGTTCTGTTTTTATACTTAGGCAATGTTAAACTTGACATTATATGTCTGAAAAATCTATTCAACTCTGCTGTGGGCACCCTCTTTTTTCTCTCTGTGATTATCCTGTCAATAACAGGGAAGATCTTGGCAACTCTTTTCTTAAGTAGCCCTGATACGGTAATAGCAGGTGCATATTGAGAAAACCACATTTTCCGGTTTAATTCTATATTTATTCTTTTATATGACATTTCAGGATCTTCAACTAAATCCCATTTATTAAGGAGAAATACAGCACCTTTACCATAATCCTTTACAATTCCTGCAATCTTCTGATCCTGCTCTGTAATCCCCTCACTTGCATCCAGAACTACAAGAGCTACATCGCATCTTTCTATACTCCTGACAGCTCTGACCATCGAAAACCTCTCTATGGAATATCCTATCTTTCCTTTTCTCCTTAAGCCGGCGGTGTCTATCATCAGATATTTTCTTCTGTAATACGTGCAAATACTGTCTATTGAGTCCTTTGTAGTACCGGGGACTGGACTGACAACAACCCTCTGTTTGCCTGTCAGGGTGTTTACAAGAGTAGATTTTCCTACATTCGGTCTTCCCACCACCGCTATTTTGGGATATTCGGTTTTTTCCTCCTGGTATTCAGGCAGATATATTTTTAACCTGTCCATGAATTCTTCGTATCCATAACCTGTAGCAGCAGATAAAGGATAGAGTTCTTCAGCGCCAATCTTATAAAAATCATAAAGCCTATCTTCTCTGGTAGGAGCATCTACTTTATTAACAGCCCAAATCACTGACTTGCCCGATTCCCTTAATAACCGGGCAAGCTCCATATCAGCAGGTTTAAGACCATCTTTCCCGTCAAGCAAGTGGATTATAATATCGCCCTCTTCAATTGCAAAAAATGCCTGTTCTTTAGCCTGCCTGAAAATATCTTCTGGAGGGTCGAGATAAAATCCACCGGTGTCAACCACCATGAAACTCTTACCTTCCCAATTCGCATCGAGATAATTTCTGTCCCTTGTTACGCCGGGCATATCATCTACAATAGCGCAATGAGTAGCTGTTATCCTGTTAAACAGGGTGGATTTACCAACATTGGGCCGACCGACTAAAACAACCATAGGCTTTGCCATAGATTTTAATTTTACTATAAAATATATCCATTAATCCTTAATTTGATTTAATTACTATTTTCTGCGTGTTTTTGAGCAATCTGAGTGAAAAAACCTACTATTATCAAATAATTAACTAATTTTACCGCATTTTTGTAGGCATATTTTTTGCTTGTTACTATGATACTTAGAATAATAATGAGTATCAGAACTAAAATAATAACTATTATTGCGCTTACATTAGTACTTTCAGTAACTGCTACTACCGTAATCCTTATACGTCTGCAGAGCGATGAAATAATCAATTCTAAATTTCAGGATACTTTATTTATAAGTGATTTAATCGTAAAGTCTATAGATAATGCGATGAAAGAAGGTAGAACCGTCGATGTTCAGAAAATTCTTGAAAATATAGGAAGAAATAGAGAATTGATGCACCTAAGAATACTATCACCAGATGGAAGAATATTAAAATCTAAAAACGGTGCAGAAATAGGGACAAAATCCAGGAATTATATTCAGAATTTACTCTATAAGAAGCAAGGACCAACGCTGATAGACAAAACAGCAATAAATTATTTTAAAGAAATACCGAACAGGGAAGAATGTTATAAATGTCATGCAAACAATGAAATGCCAATTGGGATTATAGAGATAAAACATGATATATCCAGAAGTCATGCAACGATACTTTCAATAAAAAAACTTTTGGTTATTTCCAGTATTACAATTGTACTGAGCATCTCTTTAATCTTAGGCCTGCTTTTCTCTCGTTTTGTATTGAAGCCGTTAAAAAACCTGCTGTTAACTATATATGAAATTGAGGGAGGAAACCTGCAGGCAACTGTAAAAGTAAGCGGGAATGACGAGCTGGGAATAATAGGCACATCATTCAATAATATGATAAATACAATAAACAGTCTTCATGATAAGAATATAAACAAAGAGAGAGAAATCGTAAGAATAAAAGCAGCATTAGATAATATGGGTAAAGTTGAAGACCTTAATTCACAGCTCGGTCTGAAAATCAAAGAGCTTGAAAAAGCAAACAAGGCTGTAACATTCCTTTCAAAAGAGTTAAAAAGTAAAAACATAGAGTTGATAAAAACAATAGTAAGGCTCAAGAAAATAAGTGATGTTGGGAATATACTGCCTTCAACATTAAATAATGAAGATCTGATGAAAATCATAAGCAAGACTACAGCTGAAGTTGTCAATGCAGAGAAGGTCACACTGTATATGAGAAACGAGCTGAAATCTTCTTTAACGGTACAGTACGAGAAAGATACAGGGACGAAAACCATGGACAGGTTCCCGCTCGAATACAAAACTTTTTATGATAAAATGCTAAATCCTGAATTACTGATTACACCTGTTTCAGAAATCTACAAAATAGAAGACAATAATCAGAATATAATACAGATAGGCATGCCTTTGGAAATAAAAGGCCATAATATTACCGGAGCAATCCTGCTGGAGAATAAAGCTGATGGCAGTAGTTTCACTGAAGATGAAATAGAAATCCTGAAAATACTTTCAAATCAGGCATCGGCTGCTATAGAGAATATACTGTTATATGACTGTTTGAAGAACAATTATTTTGCAACGATAAAGTCCTTTGTTAATGCGATTGAAGCAAATGACCGATTTGCTAAAGGACATTCTGAAAGGGTAAGGGTGCTTTCAATAGAACTTGGACGATACATCGGACTTGATTTTACTGAGATTGAAGTTCTTGAACATGCTTCAATATTGCATGATATAGGGAAAATCGGTATTGATAGCTTTATTCTCCAGAAACACGGAAAACTTACTTCAAATGAATACAGCTTAATTAAAGAACATCCTGTCATTGGAGAAAAAATACTCTGTCCAATAGGAACACTTAATGACGTCAGAAATATAATATTACAGCATCATGAAAGATATGACGGTAAAGGTTATCCTTATAAACTAGACGGCAAACAGTTGTCACTCAAAGCAAGGATACTGACTGTTGTTGATTCATTCGATGCAATGATGACCGACAGGCCATACAGGGATGCCCTTCCTTTATATAAAGTTCGAGAAGAGTTGAGATCAAATGCAGGCACCCAGTTCGATCCTGACATTGTCAAGGCATTTATAGAGATGATTGACTTAAAAGGAGAGCAATTTTTATCAGCAGTCGGTTACAATATTACATTAAAGATAACTACTTAGTATTCTGAAAAATTTGGTATTATTTTCATGTTTCATTACTGAAAATCTTAATAATGAGCTGTTAAGCCCCTCTATTTCTTTACAGTCTTTGATTATAAAACCTTCTTTTTCCAGTAAATCGAAAACTGTTCCAGCGGGAAATTCCAATTTGATAAGAAGTATATTCGAATCAGAACTATAAAGTTTAATGCCATCGGCTTTTTTTATTTTAACTTTGATATACTTCTTTTCATCATTTATATATCTTTTTGTAAGCTTCCTGTATGTATTATCTCTAAGAGCTGTTCTAGCAGCTTCAAGTGCAAGATGATTTAAGGACCAGTGCAAACCCTTTGCCAACTCAGAAATAACAGGCGGAAAACCAACTGCATAGGCAAGCTCCAGGCCTGGCAGCCCGTAGAAAAGTGAAGTAGTTCTCAGTATAACAATATTATTCATGTCAGTGATTTTCTTAGAATAGCTGTCATCATCGGTAAATTCTATAAGTGATTCATCCATAATAATCCGCACACTATTTAATGCTGAATTATCAAAGATTTCTTCTAAAATATATCTGCTTGTTAACCTGCCTGTAATCCGGTTGGGGTTAGCAATAAAGAGCAGGTCAACACCGTTCATCTTATTCTTTATCAGTTCTTTGTCCGGAATAAAATCTGATTTATCATCTGAGGTTACGTATTCTGTTTCAGCGCCAACGGCATAAGATGCACCCTCATAAATTCTCAAAGCAGGTCCAACAACAAGAACCCTTTTCGGCCTGAAAACTGATGTGATTAGATAAACAAGCTCTTCTACCGAATTTGCAAAAAGAATGCCCTCTTTCTGAATCCCAAACTTTGATGTAAAAAGTCTTTTAAGTCTTATAGCATCAGGATCAGGATAATTCTTGATGTTTTTTAATGCCTTCCGCAGGGCAGCCCTTACCTTTTTTGACGGGCCAAGAGGGCTTATTCCTGAACTTACATCAATAAACTTGCTTTTATCCATTTAATCTCCCTTGAAAAAACTCAAAATTTCCCCTTCCTTAATATATAGCCCTTGTTATTATATCATCAATCCAGATACCTTTAAAATTATCAAATTGGAGCGAATATAATGCTTATGATGTTAAACTAAATTATGAGCTTACTCATCAGAAAAACAAAGGTTAAATCAATAATTTCCAGATCAGGGATAGGTGGTGTTGATTACTGTATTAATCCCTATGTAGGATGCTTTCATGGCTGCAGGTATTGTTATGCCACCTTCATGAAACGGTTTACTGGTCATACAGAACCATGGGGACAATTTGTGGATATTAAAATAAACGCCCCTGAAATTCTCGAAAAACAGCTTAAAAATATGGTAAGGGGCAATGTTATGATCAGCTCAGTAACAGACCCATACCAGCCAATCGAATCCAGATATAAACTGACAAGGCACTGTCTTGAGATACTTCTGGAGTATCAGTTCCCCCTGGATATACTCACAAAATCACCTCTTGTTCTGAGAGATATCGAATTGTTTAAAAAATTTAAAGACATAGTAGTAGGGATTACCATCACAACTGACGATGAAAAAATCAGGAAGATTTTTGAACCCAAAGCACCACCAATACGTGTAAGGATAAATGCACTGAAAGAACTACACAACAAAGGTATTGAAACTTATGTATTTATCGGTCCTGTGCTCCCGATGAATCCCGAGGCACTTGCCGAAAAAATCAGACCTTATGTCAGGAGCGTTCTAATTGACAGAATGAACTATACTTCAAAGACCAGTAAAATATATAAACGTGTTAATTTAAACAGATGGATTGATAATATCTATGTCGATAATATTATCAAGAGATTGAAAAAAGGGTTTGCTAAAAAAGAAGTGAATATCTGCTGATGTAGTAATATTATATTATGAGGCTAATCGAGGATAATAAATTAAGAGACAAAACACATGTATTTAAGGACAGGCAGGATGCAGGACGCTTAATTGCACTTAAGCTGAAGGCATACAGACATCCAGATACCTTTATTCTTGCAATACCATCTGGTGGTGTTCCAGTAGCTTATGAAATATCAAGGGTGCTCAGCTTGCCAATGGATCTGCTCATTGTAAGAAAGATTCAGATACCATATAATCCCGAGGCTGGATTCGGCGCGATAAGTCCAGACGGAAACGTCATATTTAATCAAGGGCTACTGAACCGTCTTGATCTTACCGAAGAAGAAATTAACCAGCAGAAGACCAAGGCATTGGAAAGTATAAAGAGTCGCAACAGACTATTCAGAAATGAAAGGCCGTATCCATCACTGCGGAACAGGACAGTACTGATAGTTGATGATGGACTTGCATCTGGTTATACAATGCTTGCAGCCATACGATTTGTCAAAAAAGAAAGGCCTAAAGAAATTATAGTGGCTGTACCAACCGCATCAGAAAAGACAACCGGTATAATCTTACCTGAAATAGATGAGCTTGTTTGTCTTAATATAAGAAGCGGCTTTTCCTTTGCAGTTGCAGATGCCTATAAAAACTGGTATGACCTGAATGAAGATGAAGTCCTGTCTATCCTGAAGAATATTACTTTTTCCTAATGAGATAAATGCCTTACCTGTTGTAAACATCACCTTCTCCACTACCCATCTTTTTTCTGTTTTGAAGTCCAAATAATTTAAGTTAAGCAAAAGCTCTTTTTATGGTAAAATTTAGTAAGAAACTTCACTAGGGCACAAAAATGTCAAAGAGCTATGCAATCTGTAATTTCTGTAAAAAAAGCATAAAATATACTGATTGTTCTGATGTTGAGACATACCCTGAAGATGCCCGCTGTGAAATGCTTAAAGGCTGGCTGATGATAAGACAATGGAAAGGTAAAGGCCAGGCTGATGATTACGACCTTTGTTCTTTAGACTGCCTGCACAAGTGGGTAGTTAACCAGCTTCCAAAAATCCCGGATGAATACCTCAAGGCCTTTGAGGACGACAAGGATAAAGATTAAGTTTCAGGTCTGACCCTTAAATCTCAAAGATGAACTCTATCTCAACCGGTGAGTTCATTGGCAGTATATTCACACCAACAGCAGCGCGAGCATGTCTTCCTGCCTCTCCAAATACTTCGTATAGAAGGTCAGATGCACCGTTCAAGACTTTTGGCTGTTCTGTAAAATCAGGAGATGAAGCTATGAATCCCGTAATCTTTACACATCTCTTTATATTATCAAGGCTTCCTATAGCAGATTTCAGTATCGCAAGCGCATTTATTGCCGCAGTTCTTGCATCCTGAACAGCTTCATCAACTGTAACAGACTCCGCGACCCTGCCTGTCCTTTCAAGTTTCCCTTCCTTCAATGGTAACATCCCGCTAAGATAAACGAGGTTCCCCGTCTTTGCGAATGGTACGTAGGAGCCGAGTGGTTTTGGCATATCAGACAGCTCTATCCCGAGTTCTTTCAACCTTTCTTCAGGTGACATAATAATTTAAAAAGTTAAAGGTTTAATATCTTTCATCTGCAAATTCCACCCATCCGCCTGCTTGAACAAGTGTCCTGTCAAACTCGGAGATCTGGTAATTGAACGTATTACTCCTGTTGCCAGATTCAATTGTCAATCTGTTATTCTTGAAATCAATTTCGATTTCTGCATCGCTATCTTTATATTCAAAAAGTTTACCTATCTCCTTCTCAGATAGCTCGATAGCAATCATCCCACAGTTGAACATGTTCTGTCTGAATATACGGGCAAAACTCGATGCAATCACAACATTTATTTTATTTACCTCAAAAACCCATGCCGCATGCTCGCGCGAAGAGCCACAGCCAAAATTTGCACGCGTTACTATCACCCTTTTATCACAAATTTCCGGATCCTGAGGATCAAATCCTTCTAGCTTCAGGTCTTCTAGCATATGCAGTTTCAGGGTATCTTTTGATATCTCAGTCATGTGTCTTGCGGGTATTATCTCGTCTGTATTAATATCCGACCTGTCAAGGAAAAGTACCTTTCCACCGAATTTTTTCATATGTCTCTTACCTCTTGAATTTTCTCGGATCTGCTATCTTACCTTCTACAGCCGTTACCGCAGCAGTTGCAGGGCTCATGAGATGCACCATACCGCCCTTCCCCATCCTGCCATAAAAATTACGATTCGTCGTAGATGCACAGACCTCTCCATGAGCAAGCACACCGCCACTCATTCCAAGACATGGTCCGCATGTCGGGTTCGTAACACAGAAACCTGCATCCAGAAATATCTTAATTATTCCCTCTCCATCAGCATCTCTGAATACTTTTGGCGTTGCAGGGGAAACAATACCTCTCACAGTTGATGCGATCCTTCTTCCATTTAGATACTGTGCAGCAATGCGCAGGTCTTCTATTCTACCGTTAGTACATGAACCAATATATATCTGGTCAACGGGTATTCCTTCCATTTCTGAAATATTTTTAACTTCATCAGGTTTATAACCATAGGAAACCTGTGGTTCCATCTCTGAAACGTCAATATCAAGCACCTTAACATACTCACAGCCCTCGTCAGACCACCATCTCTTAAAATCCTTCAGGGCAGCCTCTTTATCCTTATAGTCGGATGAAATAAATGGCCATAGATAATCGACAGTCACCTCATCAGGCATACAGACTCCAGATGTTCCTCCTGCCTCGATTGCCATGTTGCAGATTGTCATTCTGCTCTCCATTGACATATTTTTTACTACTTCGCCATGAAATTCTATAACACAGTCGGTAGCCCCCTTTACGGTAAGCTCCTTTATAATCCTTAAAATTATATCTTTGGCGTAAACTCCCTCTGGCAACTTTCCATTGATGTTTATACGAATCGTCCTGGGTTCCCTGAATGCACACACGCCTTTGAGTATTCCTACTTCAAGATCTGTTGTTCCAACGCCGGCTGCAAAGGCACCAAAGGCCCCATGGGTACAGGTGTGAGAGTCGCCCATTATTACTGTGTAACCCGGTCGAATGAATCCCTTTTCAGGGAAAAGGACATGGCATACTCCGTTTCTTCCTATATCAAAAAAATCCCTGATATTATGCCTTCTGGCCCATTCCCTTAGAATTTTCCCCTGTTCTGCTGTCTTTGTATCCTTTGCAGGTGTGACATGGTCGATAACTACCTTAATCTTCCCGGGGTCGAAGACCCTGTCTTTCCCCCTTGCAACAAGGTCATTTATGGCAACAGGTGTGGTTATCTCATGGCACATAACAACATCTATATTGAGTACCATTGTACCCGGGAAAGGTATATCTCTTAAATGTGATTCGAATATCTTTTTAGTCAATGTCTTTGCCATTTCTTTATAACCCTCTTTGATATATGACAATTTATACTACAGTAAAAACTAAAATGCTTTCAAGAAATCTAAATATCAGACCATTTCAGTATAACTATGATAACAGGTTGCAGCTAAAGGCAGCTTCCAAATGGAAAGAGCTGATTAAAAGAGATAGTTCATTTCAAAACGCCATTCATTATAGGAAGGATCGGTACCCTTTGAACTGTCATCGGCTCTCACCAAGCCAATTCTAACCTTCACCTCCAGATTCGGCAGGCGGGCGAATTTTTCCCACAAATCTATATGAACGATCGATCTGTCAGTTTTGCTATGGCCACCCATTTTTTCCTTGGTGTCGTCGTAATCCATAACTGCATAGTCAATAGCAGCCCTAAATCCGGGAATAATACCAGCCTTGCCAAAGTCGTAAAAGACTTTAATCATCCATGACTCGGTATTTGCCTCCCAGTTATATTGGGCCATAGACCGGGTATAGCCACTGGTCGGGAAACCCCGCCAGGGAGAAACCAGGTCAGCTTCATCGGCAACCTTGGTGTATCCTAAAAGCAGACTGCCTGCACCTTTTCTCAACACACCCCGCAGGCCATAGAGGCTACCTTTTATATTATCTGCATCATTATAGCCATTTAGCTTCCCGGCCTGACCTGCAAGACTCCCATTGAGGGCTGCTCCACCAATTTCGCCTGCCCCTTCATCAATCTGCCTCATGTACCGCAATCCAGGAGTTATACTCCAGCCGTTGGTCAGGGGAATTTCATAGTTGCCTTCAATCATAAATGACCACACTAAATCGGGAACTATGGTAACCCAGGTATCGAGTTTGAGTCTTTTGACCGTTTTATTTGTAACACCCAAAATCACAAGCTCCGTATCAATATCCTCTTCATCGAGCCGATCCTTGGTTAATCCCGCATGTTTTGCAGAGTCATCGTTCTCATCCCAGCTATCAACTGCTATAACATCATGAAAGTCGGTATGATCTCTCAGTTTTTGTTTGCTGAAATATGCTGCCTTGATAGTAGTAGCTGGCAGACTCTTATTTACCATACTTATCCCTTCAAAGGTATTTGGAATCATTTTGGTATCGTTTGACTTAGTCAAAAAACTTTCAAATATCTGGCGGCCAATTTTAAAGTTAAACTTTACTCTTTCATATTCCAGATAAACCTGGGCCAGTGAGGTCATCCCCCAATGACCTTCATAAGTACTACCGTCTTTTATCTTGTTACGGTCAAATGTATCTTTCCCTGACTTGACAAAGCCCACTTCGTCCTTGTCCATCTTGAAAAAGGGATTCTGAGTTGTATACAACCCTAAGGTAGCACTGAAACCATAAAAAGGTGCTGTTTTATATATGAGGCTACCGCCAATACCAAATGCCCGGTTATCTTTTTGTTTACTATCCTCTTCATCCCAGTTATAGTAAAATAAATTTGTTCGCAGCCTTCCATATATCTTGCCCTTTGTAAAGGCCCCAGTAAAACTGTCGACCGGTTCTGGAAGAACATTGTAGACTTCAGTCATGTTGTTTTTAAGCACGCGCTTGGGCAGCTCTACTTCGTCAGCGATAGCCGGTCCCCAGGCTAAGGTATAGAGCAATACACAAGTTATTATGATCTTTCCCTTCCCCATTGATTATCTCCAATTAATCAAATTTAAAAAATATTAATTTCCCGGATTAGGAACAAATCGAGTTATTATACAATAATACCTGTTTGTTTATCTTGAAATTGCGAACAGAAAAACAGATATCAATGACAAAATATGTGAGAACTATCTCACCTCTCCGATTATGATCCATGAATCCAAGATATGCGTTTGAAGCAGGTATACATGCAGAAAAATCTTTACAAATCACAATCTGCTACTTATTGATACAAATCCTTTTATATGATAACGTCAAGACAATTGGGTAATAAGAGGACTTACAAAGGTGGTGATGGTAAAGACTTTTTCTGCACATACACCTGCTTCTTTTATACTCAAATACATTTTTAGGGTGAATTCCAAATACATTGAAACTATGTCTTGCGATCATTTATAATCTTTTCCTGAGGTGAGCCGGTGATTATTGGAATAATTGCAGATACTCACGACAATCTTGATAAAATAAAAACAGCAGTCGATCTTTTCAATGAAAGAAAGGTAGAACATGTGATACATGCAGGAGATTACACTTCTCCTTTTACATTCCGGGTCTTAAAGGAACTTAAATGCGAATTTACCGGTATATTCGGCAACAACGACGGCGACAAGCTTCTACTGCAAAAAATGTCCGGCGGAAGAATCTTCAACCAGCCTCTTATCTTTGAACTGAACGGCAAAAAGATTATCGTGATACATGAGCATCATATTGTTGATGCACTTGCCGACAGCGGACATTATGACCTCCTGATATACGGCCACCTGCATGAGCCTGATATAAGAAAAGTCAGGAAAACCCTTATAGTTAACCCCGGCGAGGCAGGCAGCTGGCTGTACGGAAACTCAACTGCTGTCATATCTAACCTTTCAAACATGACAGCAGAGATATTTAAACTGTAACACCAATTGAGTCATTAGTCATTGGTCACTGGTCACTAGCCATTGGTCACTAAAAAGTAGGTAGTAGGAACTAAGCAGTAAGCAGTAAAAGGTAAAGATCAAAGGAAAGTAAGGAGTAAGAAGCTGGGTGCTATGAGCAGGGAGCAGGGCGAACCAAAAAACCAGACAAACTAGAGAAACCAGACAAACTAAATAAATACGTAACCGATAGACGACAACCGAAACGGGCTTCGTTACCGTAACCGTTAGACGTAACCTCTTAGTCCTCAAAAAGTAAGCAGTAAATTGTTATATAGTTATCCCGTCTATTCTCTTCAGTCCCGCTTTAATTGCAAGGTTTATTGCATTGGCATATTCTTTTCCTGTAATTCTTCTGTTAAGGGGAGGATTATCAAAGGCTTTAAAACACGGATGATACTGATCCATAATATTTATGTAAGTCTCTTTTGATATTTCTTCTGCGATAAACCTTACAACCTCAGATGTACCTGCAACATCAACAGGGAGAACAAGATGCCTTATAAGAAGACCCTTCATAGCAATTCCCCTCTCGTCCAATTGAAGGTCTCCTACCTGTCTATGCATCTCTCTTATAGCCTTTTTCGCCACTTCAGGATAATCATAAGCATCCGAATATTTCGAGGAATATTCATTATTTGTATATTTAAAATCAGGCATGTAAATATCAAAAATCCCATCAAGTATTTCTAATGTCTCCAGCGATTCGTAACCTCCACAATTATAAACCAGCGGAATTCTGAGACCCTTGTCTGAAGCAATCTTCACAGATTTAATAATAGCCGGAACCTGATGTGTAGGTGTCACAAAATTTATATTATGGCAACCAGAATTCTGCAGAGAAAGCATTATGTCTGAGACTTTTTCATGGGATATTTCGGTCCCATCTTCAAGGTGGCTTATCGAATAATTCTGGCAGAATAAGCAGCCTAGATTACAGTTGCCCAGAAATATTGTCCCTGAGCCAAACCGCCCTACAAGAGGCCTTTCTTCCCCAAAATGCGGACCCCAGCTAGAGACAAAAGGTCTGTCGCCAGTTCTGCAAAAGCCTCTTTCACCTGAAATCCTGTCAACATGGCATTCCCTGGGGCAGAGTGTACAGTCACTGAGTATATCCTCAGCATTTTCTATCTTTTCATTAAAATCACTCTCTGAAAGGGAGAGGTATACAGATCTGAATTCCTTGTACATTCTTCCTGTTATTTGTTTATATATATTTTGAATACTTATGCTTGCAATAAAAAAAAACTATTTATATAATTTTAACAATTACCATGGCTGATACTCAATATTGTTTATGCTGTGATGAAGAGGTGCCTTTCAGTGTCATAGAAAGAAATGAAAGGAGAGAAGTTACCTGCGTCTATTGCGGGTTCACCCTCGATGTCCAGAAACTGTGGGAACCTCAAAAGCCCAGTGAAAGGGGTTATGCGCTAGTTGCTGACGACTCAAAATATACAAGAAAGATAATTGAGGATCTCCTTAAGGAAAAAAAGTTCTCGGCTAAAGTAATGTCCTTTGAAAATGGTCTTGAATTAATATCAGCCTATTCAAAACTGCTCTCCGAGAAAGAACTTGTAGATATTGCCATTATAGACCTGAATATGCCGGTAATGGATGGCATCACCGCTGCAAGGACAATGAGGGCAGTAGAAACACAGAATAATGCAAAGAATGCACCGGTAGTTTTTTTCTCCGCTCAAAAATCTGATGAAGAACTGAAAAAGCAGATGGAAAATCTTTCTCCGGCCAATTATGTCAACAAAGGCTTTGATCCTGACCCTGACAATCTTGCCAAAAGAGTAGAGTCCCTGATAAGCCATTTAATGGAAAAGTACAGACAGAGCGCATAGAGTTGCGTTTCTTGACTTACCTTAAAATTAATCATTATAATGCTTGTTGAAATCAGTTCGAAATCAAACAAACAGATACTAAAGTAATAAAAGCGTTTTTATTTAGAGGTTATTGTGGAAGAAATCAACGAACTTATTCAACAGAGAATTAAAAAGATATCCGAACTCAAGCAGATGGGAATCAAGCCTTACGGCGATCCATTTGATGTCACTGACTATTCAGCAGATTTAATTGATAAAAATAATAATGCTTCCAAGGAAATGCTTGATTCAGATCCTGTAAACTGTTCACTCGCGGGCAGAGTTATTGCATTTAGGGACTTTGGCAAGACAGCTTTCTCTCACATTCAGGATAGCACAGGAAAAATACAGATATATTTTAAAAGGGATGTGCTCGGTGAAAGACATAAACTCCTGAAAAAGATAGACATAGGAGATATCATAGGCGTTAAAGGCAGGCTTTTCAGGACTAAGACAAATGAACTGACTGTTGAGGTAAAAACATTTGAACTTCTTACCAAGTCTATCAGACCGCTCCCGGAAAAATGGCATGGTCTAAAAGATGTTGAAACAAGATACAGGCAACGATACGTTGATCTCATAGTCAACCCTGAAGTCAGGGAGAACTTTGCCAAAAGAAGTCTGATAATAAAAGCCGTCAGGGATTTTCTTGAATCAAGAGGATTCATAGAGGCAGAAACACCGATGATGCACCAGATTCCAGGAGGTGCAACTGCCAGACCCTTTAAGACCCAACACCATGCACTTGGGATAGACCTGTACCTCAGGATTGCCCCTGAACTCTATCTTAAAAGGCTTCTTGTTGGAGGCTATGACCGGGTCTATGAGCTGAATAAAAACTTCAGGAATGAAGGCATATCCACAAAACATAATCCAGAGTTCTCCATGCTTGAATTTTATATTGCCTATAAAGATTATAATTTCCTAATGTCTTTTACTGAACAACTAATCTCTGACGTGGCCCTAAAAACTGCCGGAACACTGAAAGTACCTTTTGGTGATACAACGATTGACCTCACTCCCCCGTGGCCAAGGCTTCCGATGTTTGAAGCACTGGAACAAAATGGAGTTCCCAAAGAGATATTCACTGACTCTGAAAAGGCAAGTGCATGGGCCAATGCCAACAGTATTGATATACCGGAAGGCTCATCTTTGAGCAAAATCCTTGATGCTATCTTTAAAGAAAGGGTTGAACCAGAACTGATCCAGCCTATATTCATCATTGACCATCCTGTTGAACTGTCACCTCTGGCAAAAAGAAAGCAGGAAAACCCTTCACTGGCTGAAAGGTTCGAGCTGTTTATCAGTTCAAGAGAGATTGCCAATGCATTCTCGGAACTTAATGACCCGTTTGATCAAAGGGAAAGGTTTCTTGAGCAGGTTAATGCTCAACAAACTGGTGACGAAGAAGCACACTGGATGGATGAAGACTTTATCAGGGCACTTGAATACGGCATGCCCCCTGCAGCAGGCGAAGGTATAGGCATCGACAGGCTTGTGATGCTTCTTACAAATTCACAGTCGATCAGGGATGTAATATTATTCCCTCAGTTGAAGCCGGAAAAATAGACTCAAATAATTTAAGATTGAAGAATGAAAAATACAAAGTGAAAATTAAGATATTTTATGAATTTATTCTTTGCATTTTGCATTTTAAATTTTGCATTTTGCATTTTGCATTTTAAATTATATGAAACTTCCTTACCAGGTATTCATTGCTTTAAGATATCTGAAATCAAAGAAAAAACACAGGGGTGTTTCTGTAAATACAGCTATATCAATAGGGGGCGTTGCTGTAGGTGTAATGGCGCTGCTTATCGTACTGTCGGTCATGAGCGGTTTTCATCAGGACCTCCAGAAGAAAATCCTCGGTGCTAATGCACATATTATTATCCGGAACTTCAAAGGTGCGATCACTGATTACGAACTTGTTACTGAAAAACTTGAAAAGGAAAAAGAAATTGTTTCATATGCACCATTTGCATTAGGTCAGGTAATGGTATCTTTCAAAAACAGGGCACACGGGGTATTTATAAGGGGAATTATACCAGAGATAGAATCTAAGACTACTGAAATACTCTCGCATATTAAAGAGGGAGATTTCAATAAACTCTCTGAGGAAAATGATATCCCGGGCATAATCCTCGGGAAAGAACTGGCATCCAGTCTCGGGACATTTATAGGTGATAAAATCAATATTGTTTCGCCTGTTAGTGAAATAGGACCTCTTGGGATGCTGCCAAAGGTTAAACAGTTCAGGGTTGTTGCTATTTTTGAAATCGGCATGTTCGAATATGATTCAAACCTTGTACTTACACATATAAAACCTACACAGGATTTTTTGGGGCTTAAGGAAGGCATAACAGGCATAGAAGTAAGGCTTAATGACATTTATAAGGCACCTAAGATCAAAAATCACCTTCAGGACAAACTTGGTTTCCCCTTCAATGTCATGGACTGGATGCAGATGAATAAAAATCTCTTCTCTGCCCTCAAACTCGAAAAGTTTGCAATGTTCATAATTCTTGTTCTGATTGTACTTGTTGCATCATTCAATATAATCAGTAATCTTATAATGAATGTTATCGAAAAGAGCAGGGAAATAGCGATATTAAAAGCAATTGGGGCAACAAACGGCGGGATCATGACGGTCTTTATGCTGCAGGGCCTGCTCATCGGCCTCATCGGAACAGCTATCGGTATAGCAGGGGGTTATCTGGCCGGATATATCCTTAATACCTACCAGATAATAAAACTTCCTGCTGATGTTTACTATCTGAGCCATCTGCCTGTCAAGATGAAACTATTTGATTTCATCGTTGTATCCATGTCTGCAATAGTCATAAGTTTTCTTGCAACCATATATCCTGCATTGCAGGCTGCCAAATTAAATCCGGTTGAGCCGTTGAGATATGAATAAACTCATTGAGGCCATAGATATCAGAAAATCCTTCAATACCGAGGCAGGTGAGCTAAGGGTTTTAAAAGGTGTAAATCTTTCCATATATGAGGGAGAAATGGTAGGAATTATAGGTGCATCAGGTGCTGGCAAGAGCACACTTCTTCATATTCTTGGTACACTTGATAAACCGACTTCAGGGAAGGTATTGTTTGGAGGAGATGACATAGCCTCAATGGATGAAAATTCCCTTGCACATTTTAGAAATTCAAGTGTCGGATTTGTATTCCAGTTCCATCACCTTCTTCCTGAATTCAACTCATTGGAAAATATCATGCTCCCTGGACTTATCAGCGGCAGACCTTTCAATTTAATAGAAAAAAATGCAGAGGTTCTTCTCGAGGAACTCGGTCTTTCAGGAAGGTTGAAACACAGGCCTGGTGAACTATCAGGAGGAGAACAGCAGCGCGTTGCAGTTGCAAGGGCACTCATACAGAATCCCAGAGTAGTTCTTGCAGACGAGCCAACAGGTAATCTTGACACCTCAACAGGCAATGAACTCTTTGAGCTTCTTATCGATCTGAATAAAAGAAAAAGGATAACATTTGTAATCGTCACACATAACAGGGAAATCTCAAACCGCTGCCACAGGATACTCGAAATGGCTGATGGCATGTTTGTATAATCCGGAAAAATCTGAGAATTATTATTGCGATAAAATGCTGCTTCAAAATAATTAACTTTAGAAGGTGGATGAAATGAGACTTGCGCTATCTATTCTATTAATCATATCAATAATAGCTGTCTTTGCCTTCACAGTAAATGGCGAAGAAATGATGGGAACGCATCACAAAGGCATGCAGCAGGAAGAAATGCTCCAGGATAGTTGGTATGTATGCAGCTGTAATGACTGTAACTGTAATACCCTATCAAAACAACCTGGCAAATGTATATGCGGCAGAGAACTAGTTCCAGCGCGCCTTCTAAAAATTGATGGCAATAAAGGTTACTTCTGTCGCTGCGGAGCAGAATGCTCTTGCAAACTGGATTCCGAGGATCTGACAAAATGCAGTTGCGGAAATCAGGTAAGTGTAATTGACCTTTCCGGGAAATACGTATGCAGCTGCTGTAATATTATATCGGAAAAACCCAGCAGATGCTTTTGCGGGAAAGAGTTAGAGAAATTGGAATAAGGATACTTAAATATGATAGCAGGTTTTTTGCAGTTTAATCCTGTGTTCGGGGATATAAAGCATAACGTCGATAATGTTATTCAAAAAATAGTGTCTAAAAAAACTGACCTCGTTGTGCTACCGGAACTCTTCACTACAGGGTACCAGTTCATTTCAAAGGATGAACTAAAAGGACTATCTGAAGAAATTCCATCCGGATATACAACACAAAAGCTTATTGAGTTATCAAAAGAGAAGAATATGTATATAGTTGCCAGCATAGCTGAACGCGATGGTGATTTACTTTACAATTCGGCTTTCTTAACAGGTCCCGATGGATTCCTTGGAATATACAGGAAGACACACCTTTTTTTAGAAGAGAAGCAGTGGTTTTCACCTGGTGATACAGGGTTTCGTGTATGGAATACACCCATTGGCAATATAGGCATAATGATATGTTTTGACTGGTTCTTTCCTGAGTCTGTTAGAACACTTGCTTTAAAGGGGGCAGATATCATTGCTCATCCTGCTAATCTCGTTCTGCCCTACTGCCCTGATGCGATGACAACAAGATGCATAGAAAACAGGGTCTTTGCTGTTACCGCAAACAGAACCGGCAGGGAGAATAGAGGCAATAAAGGCGCTTTAGAATTCATAGGATCAAGTGAAATAGTCTCTCCTGATGGTAAAATCCTCTTCCGTGCATCATTAGACAGGGAAGAATTTGCTCAAGCTGAAATCAATATCTATGATGCGAGGAATAAAAATCTTAACCCTTTCAACAATATATTTGGAGACAGAAGAGAAGAATTTTACAGCTCTTAAATTTCCTTAATAAACTTTCTTCTTATATATAACGACATGACATCCTGTAGTATTAATAAGGAATCACGGTATCGTAATTAACCAATGCACGTGCTATCTCTTCTGTACTCATTATTTCGAAGTTATTTTCAGGATTATTGGTATAAATCTTTACTTTAAGGTCCCTAAGAGCTTCCAGGTTAAGCGCTATCTTCTCATCATCCTCTAACTTAGAGTCCAATATAAAAACATTTACTTCGTCATCGGCAAGTGTAAGCCCGACAGCAACTCTCAGTGCCTCAGCCTGTCTGTCCCTGACGATTAATGCAATCTTCTTCCTGGTCATTTAAATCTTTATAGCCAAATGTTATAACTAAGAACTAAAAAAAAGAGATATCTCACTTGATACTGTCTTTTCTTATTTCTCCTAATTATATCATTGGACAAGAATTTCTTCCTGTGTCAAACAGTCTAATGCTCCATTAAAAAAGTACGAATAATGAATAGCAGGAATAGTAGCATCTGAATAAATAGGAGTTAATGGATAGTGTCAGGACTTGAATTTTGATTTAAGAATATAAGATCTTTGATTTAGAAAATTTAAATAAATTTTGCTAGCTGACCTTTATTTTTTCAAGGTCTAATTAAAATCATCAAAAATAGTTGCACTAATATTCAAGATATACGATACTTATTTTATTTGTGTAAGATATGTGCTTGAGCTTTACAATGTTTAGATTTAATTAACATTCGGCAGGAGGTATTATGAATAATTTTATAAAAAATGGTCAGGAGACAGGAGATAGACGCAAGTTTCCTCGTAAACAGGTTTTTACAAACGTGAGTTATAAAATATTGATGCCCGAGGCAGGGGCAGGAGAGACAAAGGATTTAAGCGACGGTGGATTGTGTATTGTTGTTGACAAAGATTTGCCACGAGGCACAATTCTTGAGCTAGATTTTGATGTACCCGGTAATGAACCTGTGAAAATAAAAGCCTCTGCAGAGGTTATCTGGCAGAAAAAAACAGATAAAGGATATATTACAGGTTTAGAATTTATTATCATTTAAGAAAAGATAAAAGGTGCGGTTCTTAGATTATCCTTTCTACATACCAAAATCTTGTTATCTTCCAATCAGGCGAGGCTGACGATAGCACAATTTTCGATTGGAATATAACACCTCTTTTATTTCATAATAGTAAATCCCGTTAGAAGACCCTCTCCTTCTAACGGGAATGATCACAAAGGGTATTAAATTTCGTGTTTGAAATAAAGGAATTTATTTTTATCCCCGCTGCAAGCCCCGAAAGACCTCTGGTCTCTTACGGGGCAAGCCTGCCTGACGGCAGACAGGCAGCGGAGCTTTCTAACGGGGTAAAATCATGAATAACCGAATCTCTGTAATTATCCCAAACCGCAACGGGAGTTCTACTATCGGGAAATGTCTTGAAGCGGCATTTTCCGCAAATCATAATAATTTCGAGATCATAGTTGTTGATGACTGTTCAACTGACAGCTCGGTAGAGATAATAAAGAAATTTCCATGCAAACTCATCCGTTTAGATAAACACTCAGGTACATCAAGGGCAAGAAATACAGGAGTACAAAACAGCAGCGGTAACATCCTTTTCTTCATTGACGCCGACTGCATCCTGCAAAAAGATACGCTCTCCCTGGCCGATAAAGCCTCTTCCGGAGATAAAAACATAATTATTGGCGGCACTTATACCATGACCCCTTATGATGATGATTTTTTCGGCACCTTCCAGTCAATCTTCATAAACTACTCTGAAACAAAAAAGGAAGAACCCGATTATATAGCATCACATGCCATGATCATTGATAAGGGCGTTTTCAATATAAGCGGCGGGTTTTCCGAGAATTTTCTGCCAATCCTTGAAGATGTGGAATTTAGCCACAGGCTCAGAAGGTCAGGCTATAAACTTAAAATGAATCCCGATATATTAGTCCAGCACATATTCAATTTTACCCTTCTGAAATCACTGAGAAATGCATTCAGAAAATCGATGTATTGGACTGTTTACTCCTTAATGAACAAGGATTTGCTTAAGGACTCAGGTACAGCCTCTGTTGAACTCAAGATCAACGTTTCTGCTTTTTTCTTAAACACATTATTAATAATGCTCTCTCTGTATTTTAAAGATACAGGCCTTTTAGTGCCGATACCATTAATATTTTCCTTCAGTCTACTGTTAAACAGAAGGCTGATTAAATCATTCTATAAGTCAAAAGGGTTCTTATTCGCTATACTTGCTACACTTTACTATACTTTAGTATATCCTATCGGAGTCGGAGCAGGGTCTTTTTCAGGGATTCTGAAATATATCTGGAGTTATAAAATTAAACACAGGATTATTTAATGTATACTGTATTCAGGCATATAGATTCTGTCTTCAGGAAAACAAGACCCATACATCTTACTTTTTTCGTAACCAGAAGGTGCAACTCAAAATGCCCTTTCTGTTTCTATTTAGAAAGTACAGACAACACAATTGATAAAACTGAGGAATTATCCTTTGATGAAATCTCAAGGATATCTTCATCTATGGGCAATCTGCTCTGGCTGGCCTTTTCCGGCGGTGAAATCTTTCTCAGAACTGACCTTGTCGAAATCAGCGAGGTTTTTTACAAGAACAATAAACCGTCTATTATGCTCTATCCTACTAACGGACTCCTGCCCGACTTTATAAAAGACAGAACTGAGCGTATACTCAAACACTGCAAAAACAGTCTAATTGCAGTAAAGCTCTCTCTTGACGGTCTGAATGAAGCTCACGATACACTCCGAAACACACCGGGAAATTTTGATAGGGTCATGCAGTCTTATCATTTGCTCGGTGAGTTCCTTGACAAGTATCCCAATTTTGAACTTGGGATAAATACAGTATTCTGTTCTAAAAACCAGGACGAAATGGACGGCTTAATTGATTTCGTAAGCAGTTTAAAGAATATAAAGACACATACTATCTCGCTTATACGGGGAAACCTGTCAGACGAGAGTTATAAAGAAGTGGATAATAATAAGTATCATTACGCAATAGAGAGACTTGAGAAAAATCTTAAGAATAAAATTTCAAATGTCTATCGCTTCAAGGGTGCGCGCATAAAAGCCGTACAAGACATAATACAGCGCCGACTGATACATCAGACCATGCTCGAACAGAAAAGGCTTATTCCCTGTTATGCAGGCAGATTAAATCTAGTCCTAACAGAGAACGGTGATGTCTACCCATGTGAGATTCTTACAGAAAGTTTAGGTAATGTTAGAGATTATAACTATGACATGGGAAAGATCATCCACACGAAAAAAGCCGGAAAAGTTATCAATTCTATAATTAACAATCAATGCTACTGCACTCACGAGTGCTATTTTATGACGAATATCCTTTTTAATCCAAGACTTTATCCTGTACTTCTGAAAGAATATATTCAGCTCTGATATTTGCATCTCCATGTCAAAATGCAAAGCACATAGGAATTAATGAATTAAAAAATTTAGGGATTCAGGGATTTAGGAATTTAGGGATTTAGGGATTAGGGTCGCTTCCCATCAAAATAAATGATTCTGGAAAGCAGACTCAACACAAAAAACGCGTTTGAAGCAGGTATACATGTTGTATAGTTGCGCATGTTTCTTGAGCGGACATAGTGAAATTTTTGGCACCCGTCATGGCGAAATAAGCGATCCCGATGAGTCGGGACGAATTTTTACTGTCTGACCCCGTAAAACGGAGTAACCCGTATACGGGGGAGTTTTTACCCCGTGGAAAGGATGAGTTTCTTTTAGGGGTAAAAATTCGAGCGAATGAGTCATAAGACGGGTAAAAATTTCCCTCTAGGGAGCGAAAGGAATATGTCCAACTAATTAATTCATCAACTCTTTACATACTGAAATGCATTTTTGGGGTTAATCGATCCGGCCGTCTTTTAATTTTATAACCCTCTTTGCATTTGCCGATATTTCAGGGTTATGCGTAGCAACTATTATTGTAAGACCGTTTTTGTTAAGCGATTTCAGGAGTTCAAATATCTTGATACTATTCTCTGTATCAAGATTTCCTGTTGGTTCATCAGCAAGAATAATTTCCGGATCATTTACCATTGCCCTTGCAATGGCGACTCTCTGCATCTCACCGCCGCTCAGTTGATTTGGTTTATGTTTTATCCTGTCACTGAGACCTACTGTTTCAATAAGGGATTTAATCTTATCTTTTTCAACTTCTTTCCTGTTAAAAAGCAGTGGCAAAGAGACATTTCCCGTAACATTAAGACCCGGTATCAGATAAAATTGCTGAAAAACAAAGCCAATTTTTTCTCTTCTCAGATTAACAAGTTTCTCCTCATCTTTTGATTCAACATTAACACCATCAAACTTTACCGTTCCTTTTGTTGGTCTGTCCAGGCATCCTAAAATATGCAGGAGCGTTGTCTTGCCAGAGCCTGACGGGCCGGTTACAGAAATAAATTCATCCTTGTAAAACTTGAGATTAACATCTCTTAAAGCATGTATCTCTTCAGCTCCACGTTTGTATATCTTCTCAATACCATCGAGTTCTATTATCGGCACTTTTTCTACCAATTTAAAGCCTCCACCGGACTAACACGGGATGCCTTCCATGCAGGATAAAGTCCAGAAATAATACCCAAAAGTACCGATAGGATAAAAATCAATGCTGCAAGAACCGGATCAAATACTATCATATCACCTGCCGGAACATACGGTGTGATACTTCTAACAATATCTTCTATAAATTTAGAACCGATAATACTTATAAAAATTCCAAAGGCTCCTCCTACAGAAGTAAGTATTATCGTCTCATTTATACCAATACGGAATATATCGCCCCTTGAAGCACCTATAGCCCTCATCATCCCTATCTCCTGTGTACGTTCAAATACAGTCATCAGTATTGAGTTCGTAACACCAATTACACTTATTATAACTGCTATCACTGCTATTGAAAGACTCATAACCCTCGCAGATGATGCAAGGCTTGATATACTCTTCGCTATCTGTCCCATTGTTACTATCTGTGTGCCCGGGATCTTTATAGAAATTTTATCTCTTATATAACCGAACATGCCCGGGTCTTTTAACTTAATTCCGACTGAAGTGATGCCATCCGGTTTATTCACCAACCTCTGAAGTGACTGAATCGGCATATATACAGCAGCATCATCCTGACTCGCTGTCCTCTCAAGTATCCCGCTGACCTTAAAAATCTCTCTCTTCTTTGAATATATAACTTCATCTCCTTCTTTGAGCCTGTAACTTTTTGCTACCAAAGAGCCTATAATTATCTCATCCTCACCCATGGGTATGTTTCCTTTTATTTTCCAGGATGGTTTTATTTTCTTAATATCTGACATCTCAAATCCATAAACGAGATCCAGTCTTGGTTCGGCCTGGGAAAGATTTTCGATCTGCATAACAAGCATGGGCGAGGCAATTTGAATCTCATCAAATTCCTTTAGCTTTTCAATTACATCTTCATCAAGATATTGCGGAATTACAGCACCGTGCAGTACCAGAGAAGCAACCTCGTAAGGGCATCCTAAATCTACAACCATAAAATCAATACCTGTCCTTTCAATCTCTCTCTCAAGACCCTTCTTGAAGCCACTATTAAATGAGAGTAAGGAGAATAAAACAGCAACAGCACAGCAGATACTAAACATTGTAATAAGACTTCTTATCCTGTGCCTTAGAAGATTTTTGAATGAAAGTTTTAAAAAAAACATCAGTAAATTTCAACACCGCTCGCAATTATTCTTATATCACCTGATTCCTCTGAAACAACCCCGGTTACCTTTACCTTCTTGCCGATTCTCGGAGGGATTGTAAATCCTTTTGGGTCCAGATCTACAAGTATATGCCCGGTATCATCTTTCAGGAAAAACCAACACCCCTTGCTCTGACACTGTGTGAGTATTTTACCCTCGAGGTTAACTGCTTTACCTTTTAAAGAAGTATTAATAATAACATCTTTTACAGAGACTGTAGGGATATTTTTATCAACCCCCCCTCCGTATTTCTCAGTACAACCTGCAATTATTATAAGTAAAAAAACAATTGTAAATATTAAATGTCCTTTTTTCATCGGTGTATATATTAACATTATCTAAACCTTTTAAGAAACCTCTGAAAACGCAAAATAATGTATTGCAAAAATCATCTGGTTACGAAAAACAAGAATTAAGAATTGCTTTGTTGAAACGGTTCACTCGTCTGCAGTGGCATTAAAGGAGATTAGTTAGAACAAATCTCCTTTATGCCAGGCAGAAAACCTTCTAAAGAGAGTTACTAAAAGCCTATTATTGCGCTCTATAAGCCAACCTTTATTGTAGCCATATCAACTGGTTTTGATTTACCTGTTTCTTTCCAGTACCTGTACAATTTCTCTCCGGCCTTAAAAAAGTCCATATTGTTGCCTTTGTTCTTTTCGTAGAGGAATTCTATGTACTCCTTTGAAGCTGTTTGGTATTTCATTGTTACCACAGCCTCTTTCGTTCCATCAGGAATCTCATATTCAGTTATATCCCAGTTCTGACCATCAGCATATTTTGCCCCTTTTATATATGCCATTGACTTTTCATAATCCGCATTTCTGAAACCACGAGGCGGTATCCTGTTGTCCTTGTATATATGATTATTAAGCACAAAGTAGAAAGAAGGTCCGTCAGGATAACCCTCGATTCCCTTTGTCCCCGGCTTTGCCTCGTAGACTTTTATCTCCTTATCCTTTTTAAGTACGGCAGTTCCTTTATCATATGCACCTGATTCTTTTATTACTTTCCCAGTTGCATCCAGGAACTTCACATTAATCCACATCCTTCTTCCCTCAGGATATCCTGTTGGAAGCTTGTGTCCTGTAAGGTTGATGACTTTGACCTTAAGTGTATTACCGTTCCTCACAGCTTCAAGCTTTGCTGCAGTCTTGAGCATGGCCTCTGCTTTTACAACTGTCTGCTTCAATGCCTTTATAACATCATCATCCAGTTCATCTCTAAATGCCTCAATGATCACAAGGGGCATCCAGGCATTTGCTCCAATAAATTCATGCTTCGGGAGTCTCTTTCTGAAGAATTCATTCTTTTCCTTATTTACATTACAAGCAAAACCTTCGGTTACCGGCATATGGCAGGTCTGGCATTCGATACCTTCCTTTGAAAAATCACTGTACAGCCATTCACTATAAGTCTTTTCAATCGGTACTTTCATTCCATAAACAGGATTTTCTATCTCGTGGCATGTGGCACAGAATTCAGAAGTTTTAAAATACTCCACGTAACGGGTTTTATGTCTGGGTGATGCAGAGTCTTTATACGGACCATATTTCAAATCACTTTCAGCGTTAATTACATACTGGGCTGTACCCCGCCTTACCACATCATCTTTTGTCAATGTCTTGCCCTCTTTTGAAAACGGATCAACCTGCCTGTGGCAGAAATCGCAGTCTACACCGTCATAGTCAGAACCCCTGAGAAGTGATCCGTCAGGAGGCTCGGAACGTCCTTCAAGCCACCCTTTAGGAGTATGACATCTCAGGCATAAATCCCCTACTGCGAGTTTGCCTTCAAAAATCTTGTTCTGTATAGCGATACAGGCAAAGGTTTCAAGGTCCCTGGTGGCATTAGCCATCATAGAGCCTTTCCATGTATCATATGGAGAATAGGTCTCATAATCTCCATGGCATGCACCACAGAGCTCTTTTTTATCAAACTTCCGGTTGTCTTCCGGTTGTGTGCCGGGCATTGTAACAAGCTTAGCACCTTCAAAAAGATACGATGTATCTATAACAGGCGGTGCAATTGTCTTTTTGACCACCTGGGGTGGTCGTGTATCACCTTTACCATAATAATATGCAAGATACTGAATAATCTTCTCAAACTCTTCATCAGTAGCCTTTGCGCCAAGTTCTTGCATCTTCTGAACAATGAGTCTCCAATCCTCCAGGGTATTTCTCTGTGAAAATGGCCTGTCCAGGTCATGACACAATGTACATGTTCTTACAAGTATGTCATAAGGATCAGTTAAAACCTTTTTTTCTTCTGGGGGTTTTGGAGGGGGTTCCTTTTTGCATCCTCCGAGGACAACATTTAACAGGAAAATTATCATGATTGAAACAAACTTTTTGCTATTCATTATTCCTCCTTTAACGAAATAGTATTTTAGTATTTCTTTGCTTAATAATTAGAATGGGTTTTAAAGAACTTTAAGAAACAAGTTATCACGTTTTATAGTCCGCAATAATTACTGTTCATTATTAAATTCTCACATAACGATTATTCTCTGTCAACAAGAAATATTTTATACATCAACTTAGGATCAGCAGCAAAATACCTCTCAAATGCTCCTTTTAAGTCAATGGTCATTGAGTCAAAAGAAAAGCAGGAAGTAGGCGTTAAGCATTAAGCACTAAAAAAGAAAAGTAAGAAGTGAGGAGTGAGGAGTGAGGAGAAAAAAAGGAGGAAGTAGGCCATTTATAAGGGTATCAGGATATCAGAGTATCAGAGCGAAAAAGGCAAATGACAAAAAGTAAGCAGTAAATGACTAAATAAACTATATAAATATATCTATTCCAGCCGAAGGCTATCTTCCAATGTAAAGCATTAAATTCCAGCGCAGCTCACTTCCAATTCAAAGAATTAAATTGTCCTTAAACCAAATAGACCAGAGAAACCAGATTAGATATTTTATGGCAAACTGTTAACCTTTTATAACGAACCTTAAATAAGTTAGAATAAACCGTAATGAGTATATCTAAGCTTGCATTCAAAAACATATTTCGTCACAGGACACGCAGTATCCTTTCAATTATTGGAATAGCTGCTTCTATAACTGTCTTATTTTCCATCATTTCCATTACAAAGGGTTTTGAAAAAGGTCTGGAAAGGGAATTACAGAATACAGAGATAGAATTTGTAGTTGCACCAAGTGGCTGCCCGCATGAGGTTGCCTCACTCCTTTTCTATGGGGCGGTTCCCTCGAGTTTTTTGGACGAAAGTATAGCTGAAGAAGTCAGGAAGATTCAGGGAGTTGATATAGCAACACCTATGGTTATACTTCATATACCAACCCCGGAGAAGAAGGGGAAAGTCCTTGTCTATGGTTACGATATGGAGCATCTAAAAAAAATTAAACCACTTTGGAAGATAAAAGGAGATATCCCCAGGGGCGCAGATGAGGCAGCAGGCATTATTGGATATAAGAAAGAATATGGTGTAATAATCGGCTCTGATATTGCCGAGAAAGAAAGAGTGAATATAGGTGACAGATTAGTCTATCCCAATGCCGGAATGGCCCTGATAGTCAGCGGCATCCTTGAGAAAACATATGGCAAGGACGATGTATTTATATATGCACCTTTGTCAACAGCCCAGGCATTGGTTAAGAATGTGACAGGGTTTGAAGTGGTTGAGATCGAGTCAGGCCAATGTTGTGCGTTAACTGAGAAACTTACAGATGACCCTATTAGTGCGATAGCTGTAAAGCTGGAAGACCCTAACTCTATGATGAAGGTAACAGAGGAATTGACTGAAAAAATCCCCGGTATCCAGATAATCCCTGTTGCACTTGCAATAAAAAGTGTTTCAGCATTTGCAGCTTCTGCCAGGACCCTTGGCCTTTCTATTGCAATTATTGCACTTTTAATAAGTGCTGCCGGTGTAATGAATTCAATTTTGATGGCTGTTTTTGAACGTACCCAGGAGATAGGGATGATGAGGGCTATTGGCGCCTCAAGATCTGATATATTCAGGATGACTGTTACCGAGGCTGCTATTATGACTGTTATTGGCGGCATATCAGGTATTGCCCTTACAACTTTAGGATCATCTTTTATTGAGTGGTTAATCAGAGGAATTACTCCTTATATCATGGGTGAGGACCTGATTACTTTTGAGCCCACCCTTGCTACCCTGTGCCTTATTCTGTCTGTTGTTATTGGGATATTTGCAGGAATCTATCCTGCATGGAGGGCATCACGAGTAAGTCCTATCGAGGCAATCAGAAGCTTATGAAAAAAGAGGGAGGGGAATAAATCCCCTCCCTCTTATCTAATATAAGGCAGAATATAAACTTACTTCTTTACCAGTAGTTCGTCAGCACCGCAGAGAACATTGTCGCCTACTACGTGTATGGCATTCCTTTGATCCTGATGGCATCTTGTACAGCCAACAACTCTCAGACCTAACCCAAGAGGACCACCCTTCTGCCACTTGTTATGGCAATGCTTGCATGTAGATGTGGCATTTCCTATCCAATTGTTATTAGCAATGTCATAAAGAGCTATCTGTCCATCCATAACTTTTTTACCATCCTGATCTATCTTAGCTCTGAGTGTTGCTATGCCGTATTTATCGTCAGGTGTTGCAATCACATCGTGAACCTCGTCACCTTCTATCGGATACTCTTTATGCTGTAAAACCTCCAGTGTATTTGCATCAAGAACAATTGCCCTTGTCCTTCCGGACTGAAGTATCTTTGAACCATCGTGTGTGTATGTTGCCCTGAAGGTTATTGTACCTGCCGGGAAATCAGCAGAATTTCTCTTTACTATCTTTAACTCTCCGTTGTCAATCAAAGCCGCCATATCAAGAAGGATAAAGTGTATTTTCCAGGTCAACCCTTTCACTGCATGAGCAGGGTTAGATTCACCCATGACAATATACATATATTTCATATCAGGGCTGTTATTACCATGGGTAAACGTGTAGTTAGTAGGCAATTCAGGATTGCTTGCAAACATAACCCTGTGTTTCAGTTCGAGAGTCCCTTTTTCAACCACATCAATGAATCCCGGATAACCCATAAATACTGGCAGATAATATTTAACGCTTTGCCCAGATCCACAGTAGAGGGTTGATTTTGTAGTCTTTCCAAAATCAATGACCTCCTTGGGAAGCTGATATGTCTTCTCAGCTACCCACTTGTTTGTCCTTAAATCTGCCTTTCCTACAATAACCGAAGGTTTCTTAGCAAAATAAGTAGACCAGAATATTGTATTTGGGTTCTCGCTGTCGATCCTTATATCATGAAATGCATGATCCCTTGACTCTCCAAGAGGTATCATATGCAGCTTATCTCCACTCCATACTGCATAGCTCGGGATTTTAATCGGGTTTACTGTGTCTGAAGGGTCAATGACAACATTTGCATCAGCAATATGTCCACCGTGACCGGCGACAAAAACACGCCCTTTATAATCTCCTTTTGGTTCGCTACCGCGAATGAGCGCTGCTATAACTAAGATTACAACAATTACTCCTAAAATTGACAGTACAACAGTAAGTTTACTTTTGCCGCTATTACAAACTGCCATTTTGTTACCTCCTACATTTTGAATTCTCAATCAATTAAAAAACAAATAAATTCCATGCTATAAGATGTTATATATTACTTATAGCCTCTTAGATTTTTCCTGGCATCACCTCCATTAAGTTTGGTATTTTGGGACTTTAAATTTGATCCCCCCTATGACATATGAAATAGGTTACTACTGTTTTGAATTTAACTAATATATTATATTTTGTCAATATGTAATTATAATTATTAAATAAATTATACCTTCAGCAATTATAATAAAATCTAAAGTTGAAAATTTAGATTTTTATTGATGTTACTTATCTTTCGGAAAAACTATAATTAACATAAGAGCTTATACTCAAATTATCATGAATGAGGAAATGATGCCTGCTTTCCTGGTTATTATACTTTATGCTTTATGGATATTTATGCCTTCATCAGCAATCCCCGCAGAAAAGGAAGGGCTTTTTTACGGGGCAAAAGCTCTTGAGCCGTCAAAAATAAGCAGGGATGGTGCTGAGATTATTCTGATACCTGAGGGCGAATTTATAATGGGACTTGCCGAAGATGAACCATTGAGTGAAAAAAACCCTCATAAAAAGATCTACCTTAAGGCATTTTATATTGATAAATATGAAGTGACAAATTCACAGTATCACAGGTGCGTTAATGCTGGTGGTTGCGATGAACCTTCCCTGATTATAGATTATCCGAGGACAATCCATGAAGACGGGAAAAAATGGTATAGGGATAAAAAAATGGAGAACCATCCTGTTGTGGGTGTTACATGGCGCCAGGCAGGTATATACTGCAGATGGGCAGGCAAAAGGCTTCCCCTAAGTTCCGAATGGGAGAAGGCGGCAAGGGGTGCTGACGGGAGAAGATTCCCATGGGGAAATGATTGGGTGGCTAATAATGCAAACTGGGACGAGGGAGGAAAGATCGACGGCTATAAGAAGCTTGCGCCTGCAGGCAGCTTTCCAAAGGGAAAATCGCCCTATGGTGTAATGGATATGGCGGGTAATGTGCGGGAATGGGTTGACAGCCATGTCCTAAAAGGCGGTTCTTGGTATAGCTGGCCTGTCAGCCTGCGCTCAGGAGACCCTGGTCATGAATCTCCTGTTGAAAGAGATGATGATATGGGCTTCAGGTGTGCCATGGATATAGAGCCCTCCAATGAGCATTAAATAACCCTCTTAATTCATAAATTTTTCTCGGTTATCGGAATGACATGGTATGAGAGCGGCTTTTTTCGCCGGAAGTCAGGGAGTTTTGATGCAAGACCGGCGAAAACCTCGCGACTTAAGTCGGGACAGGTCTCCGAATAGCATGCAGAGTGGACGAGAATGAGCGAGCATATCATGTCATTCCGGTGTTCTTTAGATGTTGGTTTGAAATTTATGAATTATCTGGTCTAGCAGCTGTTCTGTTTCTATCTCTTTTGAATAAATCACTTTTTGACCACAGCCAGAACAGGCTCCTTAAACTTTTAAATGCAACCCTGAAATCATGAGGGCTCCTTAACTCAAGAAGTCTTTTGAGTATAAATGAGGGCCTTGAATAGAATCTCTTAAAAGCTATCTGACGAAGATTTAGAATCTCTTCCCTTGTCATGGTATAGGGGATAAAAGCTGCTCCCTGATATGTAAAGTCTGTAAGTTCATCAGATACAGTCCCATATTTCTCGAGATTATCGTAAAGGTATGTACCGGGGAATGGCGTTATCGCATGGAAATTTGCGATATCAGGGTCAATTTCTATTGCAAATTCAATAGTCTTCAAACCATCTTCAAATGTTTCACCGGGAATACCAAACATAAAAGGGGTGCTGACCTTAATACCGACATCCTTTGCATCCTTAACAGCCTTTCTTATCTGCTCAAGTGTTATTCCTTTCCTTATAGTGCTCAGGTTTTTCTGGAGGCCACTTTCTGCACCAAAGAGTATAGCCCAACAGCCCGCTTCTTTGAATGCCCTTAGCAATGGCCTGTCCACCTGATTGACACAGGCAGATGCGAACCATGTGAAATCAAGACGTCTTGACTTTATCTCCTCAGCTATCTCCATAGCCCTGTCATAATCAGCTGCAAATGTGTCATCTATAAATTTTATCTCCCTGTATCCCTGTTTGAGACACAGTTCTATCTCTTCAATCACATTTCCAACACTGCGGTAGCGGATTCCACTCTTTCTGTCTTTATCTATCTGGAAGCAATATATACATCTTCTATTACAACCTCTTGAGGTCAGCAAGACCGCCACAGGTCTTCTCTTATAAGTAGCTGGGGGCGGGATATACAGATCTGTATCACCCAAAAGGTCTCTTGCAGGAAAAGGAAGCGAATCAAGATCATTAATTAATGGCCTTGGCGGATTCTTTATAATCTTTTCACGTTCTCTGTATATTACACCTTCCACTCCATCGAGGCTTTTGCCCTTTTGAAGCCTATCCAGTATTTCAAGGGTTGTAAATTCACCTTCTCCTGTCACTATGGCATCAAGGTATTCCTTTGCATCTTCAAGACATCGCTCCTGCATTGCAATGGGGTATGGGCCGCCGGCACAGATAAAGACATTTCTTTTAAACAGTCCGGTAAAATCAGCTGCGGTCTTTTTTGCCTTTACCCATCCAAAGGTCGTTGAATAAAGTCCTATAAACTCAGGATTGAATTGTTTGACTTCATTGAGTATTTGCTCATGGGTAATGAACGCACCATTGAAGAATCTTACATCATAACCTGCTTTTTTAAGGACTGCGGCGACATAGAGTGTGCCTAATGGCTGCCAGTAGTTAATCTGTGAGCCTGCTGTCCTGGATGTGAAAATATCTTCTGGTACCCATGAGGGTATGACAAGGGCACATTTCATCAATTTATTCTCTCTTACGGGGCATTTGTATTATTATTTTTCAAGCGTGGCTTTCTAATGATTTTTTCAGCCACCTCGATTCCAGATTCAATCGCATGGTCCATGTTATAGTATCTGAATAACCCGCCCCTGCCAATGATGTGTAGATTTTTAAATTTCTCCAAATATCCTAAAATCTTTGTGTGATATTTTGTATAGCCTACCTCGAACAGAGGATAGGCTCTTGGCACCCTTATAACACAAGTGTCTATCACCTCATTTTTGTTTATAAAACCCAAAGTTTCCAACTGTCTCACGGTCATGGATACCAGTTCTGCGTTAGGAGAGTTCCATATCTCGTCAGCATCAAAACAGAAATATTCAGCTATTATATGTGTTTTACCTTCCGGCGCCATGTTCGGACTCCAGTTCTTTGGTTCGTGTAACCTGCCAAGGGATATCTTCTGTTCAGGTATATACATCCATGTAAGATCTGTAATACTTTCTCGGTTGAGCATAACTGCAACTATCACGAGGTCTCTGTATTTAAGTTGAGAGGCTGCCTCAAGTATCTCTTCTGGTAAAGCCGGGGCAAGCATTTGAACGAGGTTTGTTAAGGGGATGCTGGAGATAAATTCCCTCCCCTCAATATCGTGAAGATGTTCGTGATTTTCTGTGATTATATTCTTAACAACAAAATCTTCATGTTTAATCTGTAAGATTCTGGTATTTGTTAATACCTGGTTTCTCCCCTCAATCTCTTCCCTTAACCTGTCAGAAATCTGTCCGATTCCCATTGTTGGGTAGATAAATTTATCAGCAAGAGTATCTATATCTTTACCGCTGAATTTAAAGAAGGCATTCTTCATTGCAGTCCAGAGGGAAAGACCCTTTATCCTCTGTGCCACCCATTCCTTGCTTATTCTTTTACACTCTATACCCCATACCTTTTCACTGTATTCCTTAAAATATAGATTAAACATGGTACGTCCGAAATTGCTCACCACCCAGTCTTCCAGTGAAATACTGACAGGTGTGTTAAAAAAGCCTTTTATCTTTTCCCAGTTATAGTCTGCAATTATCTTTATAGTAGCGGGTATACCCAGTTTAAAAATAGCATCAGAAGGTCTCAGGGGGTAGTCAAAGAACTTATCGCGCATGAATATTTTGCTTTTTCGTGATACCGTTAAAAAATCTCCATCCAGTAGGTCTTTGACAAAATGCTCTATCTTTTCATTTTTTGTAAGGAACCTGTGACCACCCAGATCAAACCTGAACTCACCCTGAACTATCGTCTTAGAAAGGCCTCCAACTACAGGGTCTCTTTCGAAAACGATAACTGAATGACCTGCCCTGCTCATGACAAAGCCGGCTGCAAGCCCTGCAAGGCCGCCTCCAAGTATGATGGTAGCATTCTCCTTGCCGCCCGCCTGAGACATCTTAGAAAACTGTGAAGTTTTCTGTGGGGAATCCATATATGATTATAAAAAAAAATTTAGGGGCATCTCAACGATTGCCCCGAAAATATAATGAAAATTGGTCTGTCGCTATCTGTTTAATACATTGGTTATATTAATCAGGACACTTTCTACTAAAAATGCATCCTCATCAAACGCAGCAGGGACTCCCTTTTATGCACATGACATAATATCCCTCTTTCTTCTCCACATCTGTTGTCTGACATCCTGACATGGAAACAAAAGCTTTTAGTCTTTTAGTCTCACTCTGTGTATTAAGCATAATCTCAATAAAAACATCCTTGCCAATCTGTGAGGCAAGTATCTCTTTAAGTTTTATAAAAAGTTCCTGAGAATTGAGTGTCCGTGCATCAATAACCATTTTTTAAATTCTAATTAAACAGGTTACAGGTTACGAGATGCGAGTAAACACCGTAACCTGTAACTTCGCAACCTGTAACCCGTAACGCGTAAATTTTTTAATAATTGTTACATGTCCTTCATGGGTTTAATGAATTTGAAGTAAACCATTGTCCAGTTGCCAAGGACTATAAATATCGATGCAACAATACTTGCAATTGATAATGTTGTAAAGCCGGTAAGTGCCTGTCCTACATTACATCCGCCTGCACATACTGCGCCAAAACCCATCATCAAGCTTCCGCCAAAGACTGTAAGAAGTTCACCCACAGGAGGAGCTTTCCAGAGAAACTCCTTTAAAACCCTTGCACTGATGTAGGCACCAATTGGAACTCCTATAATATAAAGTGATGCCCAGGTAACCTTGAAAGATCCGAGATAAAACATCGGGAAAAACTTTGATTTTGCATCTCCGGTCAGTGCGGTAAAGAATAATTCACCTGTAGGAGTTGTGAAGTTAAGACCTCTTGCAAATCCACCTCCAAAGTACTCGGAAGCCCAGAATGCAAGTATACCCAAACTACCTATAAGAAGACCGGTTACAGACCAGAAAAATCCTTTCTGCTTGGTTATTGAAAACGGCTTGCCTTTAAGGATAAAGATAGCTGCAGCAACAAAAAGAACCGCTATTACTATCCATTTTATAGCCATTCCGTCTCCAAATATCTGCCACAGGGTTGCATTACGTACTCCGGCAATAGGAACCACTACACTCCTTAATGCTGTATATAGCGGGTTTAATATACCGTTGGTTGTTGCACCTATGCCCAGAAAGAAACCTAGAACCGCAAATATCGATCCAAATTGACCTTCTCCAACCCTGTACCATATTCCACTTCCACAGCCGCCTGCCAGGACCATGCCGATTCCGAAGAGATAGCCTCCAATAATATTAGCCAGAGGATAAAATGACTGGCTCTTCAAGTGTATTAGTCCAATGTCATTGAGTATATTGGACCCAATAATCATGGTCATCAAGGCAATAAGATACGAACGGAAAAGGGTAAGGTCATTGATGAATATTATATCTCTGAAGGCCGTGTTCATACAAAACCTTCCTCGTTGTAGAACAAAGCCGAAGAGTAGCCCCACCACTAATCCGGACACTATAAAGCCAATACCTACACTTTCCATTGTCTCCCCTCCAGTCCTGAAATTATTTTTTATCAGGGTTTAAAATATCACAGAACTCATGACTTGTCAACCGTTGTTAAACCGTGTATTACTTCTTTAAATTCATTAATTTTCTATGGAATTATCAAGTTAAAAGTTATAAGGGGAAAGCAGGTATATCATGACAACCGGTCTGTAACGGAATAATCCTGCAGAAGTTTTAAAATTCTTGCTTTCTTGATAACCTTTTATCCTTTGTCTGATATTGTCAGGCATCTGTCTCCCCGGCCTGTCTGATATCACTACTATTGCACTGTTGTCTACTAAACCTGTTTTGTGAGCCTTATAGTAATCAGGATTTTTATATTCCCATGTAAACCTTAGTGACGATTCACTAATCTTTTCAAAGGGAGGGGGCAGACCTGCATCATAATGATAGTACAAGTTCTTGTCCGTAAAATAATCAAGTATCGGCACGGAAACAGCCATGTTGATTGTATCGTCTTCAGAGGGTATGGTTAAGACCTCTATAGTCTCTGCTTTGACAGAATTTAAATACCTTCCGGCATCCTTCAGATTTACCGCACCCATACTCTGTAATAATGGAAGATAAACAAAGATCGCAACAATTAGGGAAGATGTCACAGTGCACATAGCAACAAATTTTCTCAGATCTTTATCCTTGATTTCCTGCAAACCGTAAGAGGCCATTAATGCAAACATAGGGAAAACCATTATGACATAACGTATCCTCCTGATGTCCATAAAAACAACAAGAAGCACCATCCATATTATGATCAGATATCTAAAATCTTTTTTCTTGACTGCTGAATAAACGGAGTATAACGCAGCTATAGTTAAAAAAGGATGAATTTGGAAAAAGAAAGTTGATATGAAACTCTCACCCCATCTTTGCAGACCCGGTCTCTGATAGGTCATTAAAAGTTTGATCTGTTCTGAAAAGACGTCGAATCTGTAGTAAAGTACAATTCCAATTAATAGTCCTGAAATTAATGCGATTATGGAAACTCTATAAAAAACTTTTTTCCACCCACTCCCCTTGTGCCGGGGGATATAAGATGGAAGAATTCCCAGGTAAACCAAGAATATAACAATCAGAACTGAAAGCATTAACCATGTTGAATATTTGGAAAAAATAGCAAATACTATTGCAACAGATGAAAGAATTATCATCTTTGCCCCGCCTCTTTCTATTGCTTTTATAAAAATAAAAATCGAGAGTGTTACAAAAAACATCGTAGCTACATCAACAAGCATAAGCGGCACCTGCGTTAACAGATACGGCATCCCAAGAAGAAGCAGTCCACCCAATAAACCGGTATCTTCGTTCCAGATGGTTTTACCTATCATACAGGTAAGCACAACTGTCGAAGAGAAAATAAGGGCTGAGAAAATCTGTATATAAACTCTTGTCTCCCCGAAAAATTTGAAAATCAGGCCGTAAAGAAATGGGACAACCGGCATATCAGTCCAGGCATTAATACCCCTGCCCCATTCCTCTATGAAATATTTTATCCCGTATATCTCAAGATGTTTGGCCTGTGTGAAATATCTTGAGGCATCCACGATAACCTCGGGCTCTTTCCAGAAGATAAATGAGGCAACAAATGATATCAGAAAAAGAAAAAAGGAAGAAAAATGCCTTGAAAGCAGAAACTTTGAAATAATAAACGCAATGATAATGCCTGATACAAGGATAAAGAAGATATCGACCTCATCAGCCTTTTGAAATGCCCATTGCCAGCTGGTGAGTCTATTATCATCGAGAGATCGCGCCAGAAATAGAACTGAATATGTAAGAAGTGTAAGTAATGAAACAATGAACAAACAGCCTTTTTTCTTGAGAAAGGGCTGATTATTGCCCATTATTTCTTTCCCAGGTCAACTCATTATTACCAGGAAATGACCCTGTCATATGAAAAAATATCATCTATAATACTTTCATATGAAACCTTTTTTTTAGAAAGGTCAATGACCTTTACCTCATGATCTTTCAACTGCACATTAATTATCTGATCTGACAATTTTTCAGGTCCATCGTTGAGTATATAAAGAATCTTCATATAACTTATTTTCAAATTTACATTTTAATATTTATAAAACAATAAGCCTGTCAACTTCACGGACCATTAACGCATTATTATACTGACTCCCGCAGATTACTTCCCCGGGAATGCCTTTTTTATTTATTCCCAGATCTATAGTACTGTAGTCGCAAAAACTTATTGAAACACCTTTTGTCCCGCATAGCTCTGAAAATTCCGGGTTTCCAAGAAGCTTTACACCGTCATCCATATTAAACATAATTACTTCATGACCCTTAAAGACTGCTGCCTTTGTTATCCCGACTATATGTTCAAGATGCCTGTCATTGTTAATAAATATTCCGAGTTTCAACTATATAACTCCTTTTAAAAAAATCTCTACTACCCGAAAATGTCGCGGATCTTTTCATGAACACCGCCGACTGTGATTCCTTTCATGCACTTTAAGTCTTTGCATCGTTTTTTAAAACACGGAGAACATTCTTCATCACTTTTTATGATAATATGCCCCCTGCCGTATGGACCTGTCTTTAAAGGACTTGTTGGTCCGAATATAGCAACAACTGGCACATTAAAACCTGCTGCAATATGCATAGGGCCAGAATCATTGGAAATCACAAACCTCGCATCTCTCATAATTTCTATCAATTCCCTCAGATTTGTACTGCCGGCAAGAGATAGCGCCTTTCCATTGGATGCCTTGACCACTTTTTCTGCAATTGATACATCAGCCCTGCCACCTACTACAAAAGATTTTAAAGGTAGCATTGAGGCTATCCTGCCAAAATTCTCCCAGGGCCATATCTTTGTGTCCCATCTTGCACCGGGAACAATTACAGCATAATCCTTTAAAGCGCCTTTGATTTCCCTTATATCTTTTAAATCATTTTTTATCAGAGGAAATGGAAAAATCTTTTTTTCTGTATCGCAACCAAGCGCTTCCGCAATCTTCATATATCTGTCGACAGCGTGCATATTTTTTCCACCTTCGACAGTTTTATTATAAAAAAGCCTGCTGCCTTCCCTTGCCTCGGTAAATCCTACCCTCACAGGAGCACGTGTAGCCATTGCAATAATACCGCTTCTCAGTAAACCCTGAAGATCAATAACCAGATCATAATTTTCATTTTTCAGTTTTTTAAAAAGCCGCCTTAACTCTTTTATGGTCTCACCTGTTCTTGAGACCTTCTTCCACATTTCCTTGTTTACTATTATATATCTGTCAACCATTGGATGCCCTTCAAGGAGCCCCTCCAGCCCCTTTGCAATAACCCAGTGTATTTCTGATTTAGGAAAACTGTATTTTATAGAATTCAGAAAAGGCAGACTATGGATGATATCTCCCAGAGAACTTGGTTTGATAATTAATATCTTTCTGTAAAACCTGACCCTGCCCATAATTTTCTTTTCAGCTATTTTCTAAAATTATACTGACAGCTTCCTCGATATCTCCTGCAACAAAATCAGCGTTCTCGGAAAAACTATCCTGATCTGTTTTAACAAATATGCCCTTTGCACCTGACGATTTTGCAAGAAGCATATCCGTCTCCTTGTCTCCAACGACAAATGATTTCTTCAGGTTTAAATTATGGTCAATCCTGGCTTTCAAAAGAAGACCTGGCTCCGGTTTTCTGCATGAACAATGTTCATCAGGATGATGCGGACAGTAGTAAAAATCATTGAATCCGTATTTATCAATAAAAATATTGTTAACCTGCTTCACAAAATCTTCCTCAACCAGTCCCCTTGCAATTCCTGACTGGTTTGATACGCCTATCAAAGTGAATTCTTTCTCCTTTAATCTTGTCAGACAGTTGATTTCAGGAAAGATTTCGAGGTTTTCCATCCTGTTCAGATATCCCGCATCTCTGCATAATGTACCATCTCTGTCAAAAAATACAGCCCTTTTTGAATAAATTAGTGTTTTTACGGCTTCATAAACTTCACCGGAGGTAATTATATCCATACACTTCAAGTCTCTATTTTTGCATTTCCTCTCAAAACATGGGGAACAATCCAGTTCTTTGCTGATAACAATATTGCCTTTACCGGCCGGGCCTGTACGTTCAGGCGATGTAGAACCGAATATTGCAACAACAGGTGTGCCAACAGCATATCCAATATGCATCGGGCCTGAATCATTTGTTACAAGTACATCGCATTCCGAGATTAAGGCAACAAGCTCTCTCAGTTCGGTTCTACCGGCCATATTAAGCAGGGATTGCCGAACGTCATGTGTCTGCATTGTCTTTATAATTTCTTCTGCAATTCCTGTTTCCGTTGGTCCGCCTAAGATTACTATGCTGCCATCAATCTCATCAATCACTTTTTGAGCTACTTCTGCAAAACGTTCAGTGTGCCATCTCTTTGAAGACCCGTAAGTAGCACCCGGGTTTAATGCAATAACAGGCTGTCTTAGATCTTTAAGCATCTCTCTTGCCTCAAGCCTCTCAACGATAGACATATAGATCCAGGGCAGAGAATATTTTGTAACAAATCCTGCCTTATCGAGCATGCTTAGATAATATTCGATATGATGGAGTCTTCTGCTTTGACTGTCAAAAGGGACGGGTTTTGTAAGAAGTAATCCCCTCCCATCTCTGCTGTATCCAATCCTTTCGGGAATCCTGGCAAGAAATGTTATAATTGCTGCATCGATCGCATTCTGAAAAAGAACCGCCGTGCAGAAATCGTTTTTCTTAAGCATATTTGCAAGCCTGAACTTTCCCGTAATACTCCTATATTCATCTTTGTACAATATAATCTCATCTACATTCGGGTCTTTCTCGAATAAAGGGTAAATCCTGGGTTCGACGAGCAGTTTTATTTTTTTACCGGGTTCCGAGTGTCTAAGCGCCCTTAAGGCAGGCATAGTCATTACAGCATCACCAATCCAGTTTACACCTCTTACGAGTATGTTATTACACCTTTTTTCAGACATAGTTAATTTTAACATTTATATTATTATAAATAAGTTAGCTTTGTGTAGCCATAGGAGGAAAAACTATGAGCAATGCTTTAAGTAGGAAGTAGGCACTAAGCGGTAAGCAGTAAAAGGCAAAGCAAAAATAGTTTCTTTAGTTAGTTTCTTTTGTTTCTTTAGTTTAAACCAGAAAAACTAGAGAAACTAGATTACTAAACGGGCTTCGAAACCGTTACCGTAAGACGTAACCTTTTGACAAAACGGGCCCTGTAGAGTAGAAAAGCTTACTTGACAGGGCGGGCGTCGTTACCGTAACCGTTTTACGATTATATACCCCTGTATTTTCATTTACTGCTTACTCCTTACTGCCTACTGCTTACTTTTTATACAAAGCGCTTTGTGCTATGCGTGAAAAGCAGGTCTTTGATCAAAGGCGGGGTTAGGAATGGTTAAACATGCAATTTTTAATAATTCACCCTGTTAGTAATCCCTGCTGCTTGCCCCATAAGAGACCAGAGGTCTTTCGGGGCTTGCAGTGGGGATGAAAAAAAAATTCCTTTTTAGAGAACATGGTGGTTTACCCCGTTTAGAAATTACTGTTATTTTCTTCTAACGGGATTTAATGCCCAGTGTGAGCCTGTCTGCCGTCAGGAAGGCCTGCCAGCTATATGGGCAAAGGTCTTCTAACAGGGTTCACCCTGACTGTTCAGTTATAACTCTATACAATATTTCACTGATTTCCACCATGTTATACGGTTTTACGATAACATTACTAAATCCGTAATCCCAGTAATTTGCCATCACAGGATCATTTGAATAACCGCTCGAAACAATTGCTTTGACCCCGGGGTCTATTTCAACAAGTTTCTTAATCGCCTCCCTGCCACCCATACCGCCGGGAACCGTTAAATCCATTATTACTGAATCAAAAGGACGCTCTGATTCCTTAGCCTCACTATAAAGTTCAATCGCTTCTGCTCCATCTAAGGCAAATTCAACCTCATATCCCAATTGCCTCAACATTTCACCGGCAACATTTCTGACTATTTCCTCGTCATCCATAAACAGAATCCTTCCCTTTCCAATAATAGGTCTTTTCTCAGCGTATTTTTTATCAGGAATCTCCTTTTCTGAAGCAGGCAGATATATATGTACGTTTGTCCCGGCTCCATATTCAGATTCTATGGTAATATGCCCACTGTGCTGCTTTACAATTGAATAGGTGACAGCAAGCCCGAGACCGCTACCTTTCTGTTTGGTGGTAAAATACGGATCAAATATCTTTTGCAGATGCTCTTTTTGTATACCTATACCCATATCCTTAATGGTTATCTCAACATACCGTCCCTCAGAAAGAGACTGGCTACTTTCATATTCGATAGTTTTATTTTCAGCAACAATCTCAATCGTCCCTCCCTCGGGCATTGCCTGGTCAGCATTAATAACCAAATTATTAATCACCTGGCTTATCTGTCCTTCATCAATTTCAACCGGCCAGAGGTTCTCCGGAAACATAAATTCACATTTGACATTTGAACCCCTTAGTGCAAAACTCGTTGAATCTCTTATTAATTCACCGATAGATACTGTTTTCTTGATAGGCACCCCACCCTTGGAAAAAGTCAGCAGTTGCTGGGTCAAATCCTTTGCACGCAGGACAGCCTTCTCAGACTCTATCAATCTCTTAAAAAGTTCGTCTTCGGGTTTTGTATACATCGTTGCAAGAGTAATGTTACCTAAAATTGCGGTAAGGATGTTATTGAAATCGTGGGCAATACCCCCAGCTAAAATCCCTATTGATTCGAGTTTTTCAACCCTGAAAAGTTCTTCCTCCATCCTCCGCCGCTCGGTAACATCCCGTATCATACCCTGGTATCCGAGAACTCTTCCATCAACTGTTTTCCAGAGAGTTGAAGTGAGCAGGCAGTTCACCTCTGTACCATCCTTCTTGCGAAATTTTATTTCATAATCTCTCACATATCCATTTTTCTCTATCTCATTCTGAAACTTAGTTCTGTCATCAGGGTTGACATATATTTTAAAAGCACTCTGCCCAACAATCTCTTTTCTGTTGTAGCCAAAGAGTTCCAGTCCAGCCTTATTGATCTCAAGGAAAGTACCGTCACGGGTAGTAATATAAACTGTGTCTCTGGAGTCTTCGAAAAGCACCCGGTATCTCTCTTCGCTTGTCATTAAAGCTTCTTCGGCAAGCTTAAGCTCGGTAATGTCTACTGCTGTAAATATCACGCTTTGTGAAATGTCTGACGGATTGACAGCGGCTGATCTCAAATATATATTAATTATTCCACCGTCTTTGCATTTCCACTGGGTCTCTATATTACTGCTTCCATGCTTAAGTAAGCTCTCATCCCTTTGCTTTTTTATGCGCTTGAATTCTTTAACACTTTCGTATAAAATTCTCTCGCTCTTTCCGTATAACTCATCCTCGACATACCCCAACAATTCATTCATTTTATCATTCACCCAGCTAAAAAGTCCGTTTTGAACAAGACCAATTACTATCGGTGCAGCTTCCAAAATGGACCTCTTGGTGGCTTCGCTTTCCTTTAAAGCCTTCTCTGCCTGCTTCTGCAGGGTTATATCCCTTGCAATCGTCTTTGTTTTGATTAATTCTCCGTTTTCATTAAACTCGGAATAAACATTCAGACTGGCTGGAAATGTAGTGCCGTCTTTTCTGACGAATTCCCTCTCCAGATTTAATTGAGTTTTCTCATAATTCAACTTTGGAAAATCTTCATAAAAAAGTCTGGTGGATTCCTCTGTAAAAAAGTCGGTAATATGTCTGCCGACAATCTCTTCTATTTCATAGCCGAGCATTCTTGCCTCGGTTAAATTGCAATCTATTATTACCCCGTTATTGTCAATTGAATGATACATATCCGGAGCATTGTCATACAGATCACGGTATTTTTCTTGAGAATCTATCAGTGCAATTTCTATCTCTTTTTTGTTGTTGATATCAATAGCCATTTCGTAACGAACCATCCGTCCGTCAGTCCAGCGTATAGCCTTGTCAATACAACGGTACCAGCGATTATTCATTCTGTTCCTGAATTCCCAGATATATGGTTTGCCTACATTCTTTCCAAAAATAAATTTATTGGTACAAAAGTCACATGGAAAATCCATATTCTGAAAAACCTTATAACACTTCTGACCAACTACATCTCCAAACTGTTTTTTAACAACATAATTTGCATACAATATCTCATGGGAATCAGGATCGCTAACGTAAACAACCTCATCAATATTGTCGAATATAGACATCATCTTTCTGTGTTCAAGCTCAACTGCTTCCGCTGCCTTCTTCTCTTCTGTTATGTCTATTACATTTTCAACTACATAATTTGTCATACCACTCACGTCTTTAACAGGCACTGCAACTACATTGTATATTCTTCCATCTGCACAAATACCTGTTTCTGAAGAATAAACCTTTCCAGTTTTAAATGCTTTTATTACTGGACAGTAATCACATATCTCCTTTTTGGGTGGAGAATAGAATGACCCATAACATATCGGCTTTTTTCTGACATCTATATTTGGGAAACAATCTCTTAGACTCTTATTTATCCACACAATCTCCATTTTTGCATTTATCATTGAAACACCTGTTATAATTTTATCAAGCAATGACTCTGATAAATGGTCCAGATATTTAATTTCAGTGCTTTCTTTGCCTATTACTAAAACTGCTTTTTTAGTACCCCACATAATAGGGGTTATGGATAAATTCAGTGTCTTGATTTTTCCGTTGATGTAGTAATCAGTTTCAGCAATACCACCTTCTTTCCATAGTTTTTTGTGTTCTTTTAATAGCTGTTTTTCATCATCGCCAGGGGCGATATAATCATATACACTCTTTTTTAACAACTCATCTCTTGCGCATTCTAAAAATCTTAAGGCAGTTTCATTGCAGTCGATATATCTACCTTTGTTATCTATGATTAAAGCAGGGTTGGGTTCGTTTTGTAAAAAAGTGCTACATCTATCTAAACATTCCTGATATATATCGGCAGACTTTTTGTAATTGGAACCGGATTTTTCAAGTTTTTTAATTTGTTTGCGAAGTACTTTTAGCTCACTAATGAGCTGTTTTTTTGTCTTTAATTCATCTTTCATTTTGAATACCTAAAAAACTGGCAGCAAAGTAATGAAAACAAATCAGATACATCTTCAAAAGGCTATCAATTTTTAAACTAATTTGCAAGAATATACCACTAATCAGGCAATTAATGATTTAAATTTAAAATTTTTGCTGTTTATGTTTTAAGCACCTTTAGATGTAATTATAAATAAAAACAGATTTTTTTACTATACTATAATTATTCCCTATTTATCGGGTACTTTCATCAGTTTATTAAAGTAATTCCCGTAAAAAATGACATGGTTTACTTTACGGGGTAAATTAGATGTGCATAGAAGATGTTTGTTTATATGAAAGGTATAATTTTTATATATTTCACCCCATTAGAAGGGCGAAGTTTTTCTAACGGGGTTTACCCCCTTTAGAAAGTATAGACATTTTCTTCTAACGGGTGGTTCTTAAAATATAAATAATAAAATTTAAAAAACTATATCTCGCGATGCTCAAGCTACAGATAAGATATTTAATTAAATGTATCAACACGCAATATAAGAATCCACAATCCCAGAAATACCTGAATAAGATAAAGACATATAATTAATATGCCGAGCCTGAAATGTGGAAATCTCCAGGGTGATTCAGGAGATTTTATCCTCCTTGAGATGAAAAATGTAGTAATTATAGAAAGCACAATAAATGATCCTGTAATAAAATGCAGGGAATGTTCCAGAAAATGTCCGTGGTCAAGATAAACCAGTGTATTTCCGGCCAGATATCCAAAAATACCCATTAATACCAGAACCGGCCCTGCCTTTCTGTGCCTCTTAACGGCCTTAATTGACTGTTTACCTGACTTTCTTCCTTTCCTTATTTTAATTCCAAGCCAGCCCTGATACATGAACAGAAACATCACAACGATATTATAGAAGCCATGTACCGGTCTCAGATACGCTATTGCCTGTTTATCTATTATCATGATAAAAGTGGTTAATAGAACTCCTTTAGAGTGTCCTCTAATTTCGAAACGTCAAAAGATTGTTTTAAAAGAGAAATATCCTTTATCACGGGTATTCTATCTTCATATACAGGGCGGTTATTTTTATAGATTATCCCTATGGGAATCCGGTTCCCCCATTCAAGTGACCTTTTAAAAGCCTCACCCCTATCTTGAGGATTGTATTCAGGTTCTATCCTGTAAACTCTCTGCCTGTACCATTCATATGTATTAATTTTATTAAAAGTTACACATGGTTGCAGAATATCAATAAGTGTGAATCCTTTATGTTTTATCGCCTCTGTAATCAACCACTTCAGGTGCTCAGTATCTCCGGCAGACCCTCTTGCAACAAAACTGCAGTCGAGGGCTACAGCCAGTGCAATTGGGTTCAGCTGTTCAGAAAATACTCCAAAAGGCTGGTTCTTTGTCTTCATACCTTCCATGCTTGTGGGAGAAGCCTGTCCTTTTGTTAGCCCGTATATCTGGTTATCATGCACAAAAAGCTTTATATTAATATTTCTTCTCATGGCATGCAGCAGGTGGTTTCCTCCTTCACCGTAACAGTCTCCATCCCCAGCCACTGCAATCACAAGCATTTCATGATTGGAAAGCCTTATACCCGTTGCAACCGGAAGTGTCCGTCCGTGTAAACCGTTAAAGGTATTACATTTGAGATAGTGTGGCATCTTTGCACCTTGACCTATCCCTGAGACGATTGTTAATTGATACGGTTCTATATCCAGTTCAACCAATGCATCCTTAAATGTCTTGAGGATGCTGAAATTCCCGCATCCGGGACACCATGCAGGTGTCTGTCCTTTATAGTCTTCCAATCTCGACATTTATTTCTCCCAGTAATCTCTCCAATGTAAAAGGTCTTCCATCATATCTATTAATCTTGGCCTTGAATTCATATCCTGTCTCTGCTCTTACAAGGCTTGCAAACTGTCCTGTCGCATTATTTTCAATGCAGATGGTCAGTTTTGCGTTCTTTAGGATATCCAGATAATCATACTTTTCTATCGATGGGAACGGATAGATTTCGCTGAAATGAAGCATTGCAATTTTATTGTCCTTTGATAATTCATCAACCGCCTCTTTCAGAACACCGTAAGTTGACCCCCAGCCAACAATTACTATCTCAGATGCGCTATCTCCGTAAACAAGTGGCTGGTCAATCTCTTCAGCGATAAGAGGTATCTTCTTGAATAATCTTTTTTGTACCATTTTTGTCCTTGTATCAGCATCCTCAACAATATGGCCTTCTTCGTCGTGTTCATCACTGTCAGTTACAACAAGATGTCTTGAATCTCCCGGGACTCCAAGAGGCGAAACACCGCTGTCAGTAAAGGCATGTCTCCTGTATTCTGAAAGGTTTTTAAACGCTTCTCCTCTCAGCCTGTAATCTGTAAATTTAATCCTCCTTAGATCGAATCCTTCATCTGTCCACTCCGAGTCAGCAAGATACTGGTCAAAAATGACAATGGCAGGAATCTGGTATTTTTCAGCCAGATCGAACGCTTTATTGGTCAGATAAAAAGCCTGCTCAGGTGTGCCGGGAGCAAAGACAACCCTTGGAAATTCTCCGTGGGCAGTGTAAAGGGAAAACAGCAGTTCACCCTGCTCTGTCCTTGTAGGAAAGCCTGTGGCAGGGCCTGGCCTCTGCCCAAGTGCTATAACAATGGGTGTCTCTGTCATTGCAGCAAGTGAAAGCCCTTCAACCATCAGGGCAAAACCACCTCCTGATGTGCCTGTCATAGCTCTTACCCCCGCAAAGGATGCTCCAAGCACCATGTTAATGGCAGCTATTTCATCCTCTGCCTGCTCCACAATTATTCCGTATTCCTTTTCCCTGCCTGCAATATAATTCATAATCCCGGTTGATGGCGTCATTGGATATGCTGAATAAAATCTGCAGCCTGAAGCAATAGCACCAAATCCTATTGCCTCAATACCCGTGATCATCATCTTAGGTTTCGCCCTCTGTGCAGCAGAAAATGAACACCTAAGACATTTTTTAATGGCAAAATCATGTCCTGCTGTAGCAGAAGCGATATTGGCTGTTATAACAGCTTCGCCTTTCTTTATGAATGTACCCTTTATTATTTCATGGAGTATATCAAGATCCATTCCCAGCATGCCAAGAACAGCACCAACCGCAACAGTGTTTGCCATTATTTTATTCCCGCCATGCTCTATTGCCAAATTTACAAACGGGATATCGAAAAAATGCTGCTCTTCATGTTTCTGTTTTAAAGCAGATGAATCAAATATTATCTGTCCGTTTTCTGAGAGTTGATTTTTATGCTGCTCTATACTCTCCCTGTCAAGGGCAACCAGAATATCAATACTGTCCCTTGATGCCATTACAGGTTTATCCGAGAATCTGATTTGAAAGAAATTATGGCCGCCTCTTATGCGAGACTCGTAATCCTGATGGGTAAATACATGATACCCTGCCCTTGAGAAGACTTTTGCAAGAGTATCCCCTATCGTCTGTATGCCCTGCCCTGCCTCACCGCCTATCTTGATTGTATAGTCCATCGATATTATCTGGCAATGTTCTGCCTGAATCTGTTAAGCCATACAATATGGCTTTTCTCCTCATTTATAATTTCATCAATAGTTTTTTTCTCTTTTATAACATCTCGCATTACCTGATAATAAAGCAGGGTCTCCTTTTCGAATCCCAGGGCATAATCGACAGCCTCTGAAACTGTCTTTACACTTTCAATAGAAGTTAAAGCTTTATCTTTACCAAGGAAAAATGCTGACTCAACGATAGCCCTCAGGTATTGGGAAACCTCTTCCCATCCCTCTACATCCTTATCATCAACTTTTTCTTTCATTGAGGAGAAGGTCTCTTCATGCTGTAATTCTTTGTCTTCAAGGGTCTCAAAGAGTTTTTTAATTTCCTGATTATCTTTGAATTTATCTGCCATCCTGTTGTAAAAATGGGCACCAAGTTTCTCTGTCTGAGTAGCCTGCTCAATAACTTCCATTATTGAAAACTTTTCCATTTCCCCCTCTCAATATGTAATGGTTGAATATTAATGCTAATGACCTTCATGTGAATGGCTAACACCTGAGCTGTGTCCGCCGGAAATCACATAGACTGCCTTATGCTTACCGGTATTATCCATCAAATATGTCTCTTCTCCCTTGAGGTAGAATGCCTGTCCCTGTTTCAGGCTGAAGGTTTCAGATTCTCCGTGAAGCAGAATATCTCCGCTTATGAGACATACTATTTCCTCATGTCCCTTGCCCGGCCTGATTAATCTTCCTTTTTCATCCTGATCCAGAACGCCATAAATAAAATAGCATGCATGGGTGTTCAGGTCTGATGAGCCAAGTACATATTCACCATTATTCTTCAAAGCAAGTTCTGATATATCGTATATTTCCATTTCAGCTACAACAGACTATACTATTTAGACAATATCATCAACAGAAATAATATCCTCTTCAAGGAGAAGTCCAAGGAATATAAAACCACCGCATGGCTTGGAATCTTCTTTCTGTTCTGCAAAATCACAATCACTTTCATAAAAAGGACAGGATATGCAGATATTCTTAAAAAGAATCTCTTTGGTATTATGATTTATAATCCGGTCTGACTTTGCAGATAGGTCTAACATGTCAAGAGGTATCTCTCCGCCATTTTCAATTATTCTCTCTATAACCAGTAAACCCTTGCAGGCCAGCTTTTCGTCTTTTGCAGGTTTATAATAATGACAATAATTTTTACAAACTTTAATTGTTGACTCTCTAACTTGCACCTTAAATAAGCTGCTCTTTCTTTATGCTGATTTTCGATGTATAACCCCTGATATTAATCATATCAAAAATCTGATGTGCTGTATAATAATAAATAATAATGAGCTACTTTTTATCGAAAGAATCTGTCCTCAAATGGATCGAGTCACCATCCGTTTACAATATTAAAAAGGATGAACTTTATGAGCTTGATAATGATTCCTTTGAATTTTTCAAAAAATGTGCTTCTGAAAAAGGATGCAATTCCGATAATAATGAATTTGTTGATTATTGTATTAAGGAAAGCATACTGACAGAAGAAAGTGTCTTTTTGAAAAGACCTCCCCTGTTAAAATCCCCCGAACCTTCTCTAAGATATCTCGAACTGCAGATCACGGATAAATGCAACCTCAGATGCAGGCATTGTTATATTGCAGATAAGGGCCACCATGAACTTTCTATCGAGCAGATACGCAATATTTTAAGAGAATTAGAAAAAATGCAGGGATTAAGGGTCCTTATAACGGGGGGTGAGCCCCTTCTCCATAGCAAGTTTGATGAAATCAATAGAATGCTCCCGGAATTTTTTTTAAGGAAAATACTCTTCACAAATGGATTTCTTTTAGGCAAAAAGATTCTTCGAAATCTCAATGTTAACGAGATTCAGTTCAGCATAGACGGTCTTGAAGACTCTCACGATGCAATCAGGGGAAAAGGTAATTTCAGATCATCAATGGATGCTATCGAGCGTGCTCTTGATTCTGGTTTTGAAGTTTCTGTGTCAACAATGGTTCATGCAAAAAATCTAGGGGACTTTGATGAAATGCAAAGACTGTTTACAAATATGGGTATAAAAGACTGGGCAGTGGATGTGCCGTGTATAACTGGCAGACTGAAAGAAAATGCCGAGTTTCAGATATCTCCAGAGCAGGGTGGAAAATACCTCAGATACGGTTACGGTGGCGGACTCCACGAAGGGGCACCAGGTTATGCATGCGGTTTGCATCTTATGTCTGTATCGGCAGACGGGAGGGTCTCAAGATGCACCTTCTACTCGGATAATTCTGTCGGAACAATTGATGACGGTCTTAAGGAATGCTGGCAGAGGATAAATCCTGTCAGACTTGATGAACTGAAATGTGATTGCGAGTATATTGAATCCTGCAGAGGTGGATGCAGATACAGGGCATGGCTTTCCGGTGACCCGCTCGGAAAAGACCTTTACAGATGTGCTCTTTATGATATAATTTAAAATATGAAATAAAGCCGGGTATGAAGCCCTGATTTTCCTAAGAAGGGGGGCATTATCAATGAAAATAAAAAAGGTCTCCAGGAAGACTTCAATCACTTGTAAGTGCAAGAATTCCTGTTAGCATTTTAGATACCTTGTTAATTTGACTAACAAACGGTTAAGATAACGACATCTGCCCTGTCAAGTAAGCTTTTCTACTTTACATGGTCCGTTTCGTAATCTGGTTCTTCTGGTTTGTTTTGTTTATTTGGTTTATCTGGTTTAAACTAAAGAAACCAAAAAAACTAAACTAACTAAAGAAACTATTTTTGCTTTGCTTTTTACTTCCTACTTTTTTAGTCCTCAGCCTGTCGAAGGGTTACCCCTTACTTTCCTTTGATCTTTGCTTTTAGGGTTACTATTCTTTTTACGAGTTATTCAAACCTTACAAATTCGTCTATGCCTCTTCTGAACGCCCGTGGAAGGAGTGTAACACCAGGTCGGAGATACCCAACAGCTATTAGCATTGGGATTATCTTGTCATCAGGAATATTAAATTCCTTCTTTATACATTCATCGTCAAATCCATCCATCGGGTGCGTCTCCAGACCAAAACCCCTTGCCGCAGTCATCAGGCTCATTGCAAATAAGGATGCATTTTTAGTCGCAAAAATTTTCCTCTTCAGGCTGTCTTCCGGGCCGTACAGATTTTTTGCAATACCGGTATATGTCTCTCTCATTTCCGGCTTGATATAACCCAACTCCTGCCAGCTATCAAGCATCATTCCCATATTTTGCTCGACAGCATTAGGATCTGCAATAATAATCAATACCGCAGATGCCTCCTCTGCTTTGGGCTGGTCAAATGCACACCGTCTTAAAACCTTTTTTCGTTCTGGAGTTTTAACCACAATTACTCTCCACGGCTGGAGATTAAAAGACGAAGGTGAAAGATTCGAGATTTCAAGCAACTCCCTGATTTTTTCGTCAGAAATATCTCTGCCTGTCTCAAAATATTTGATTGAACGCCTTTCCCTGAGTGCCTTAATTAAGTCCATAACAAACTCCTTTACCCAGCAAAAAAGTCCCTGCTTTTCTACGTGGTTTACATATAAACTTCATAATAAACCCCGTTAGAATAACTTCGGCCTTCTAACGGGAAGGCCTGCCTGCCGTTAAACAGGCTCACACGGGGAATTAAACCCCGTGTTCGCAAAAAAGAATTTATTTTATCCTCGCTGCTTGCAGCGGGGCTTTCTAACGGGGTAAACATTAATCCAAAAAATGCTTTTGGAGCAGGTATACATGTTATATAGTTGGGCATGTTTCTTGAGCGGACAAGGGAAATTTTTGGCACCAGTAATGGCGAAATAAGCGTTCCCGAGAAGTCGGGACGAATTTTTACTGTTTGACCCCGTAAAACGGGGTAACCCGTATACGGGGGAGTTTTTACCCCGTTGAAAGGATGAGTTTCTTTTAGGGGTAAAAATTCGAGCGAATGAGCCATGTGACGGGTAAAAATTTCCCTCTAGGGAGCGAAAGGAATATGTCCAACTATTTAATCGACCAACTCTTTTTGTACTAAAATGTGTTTTTTGCATTAATAAATCAGTACAAGTTAAAGTCCTGTTTTCACGAACTATTTAGCATGTCCCCCTATATAAAAATTTTATCATACGCAGTAATAATATCAACCAGCCTCCGCAGCACGTAATAAACTGTAAACAGTAAACATATAACTATAAACTGCCTTAACAGTCTGTAACTTTGATGCTACAATACAATAAGAATAGCCTGGTAAAACTTAAATCAGCGTTATTCAAATATTTAAAGAAGAAGATCATATGATTCTTCCGGACTCAATACATGAAATCTTTATTTCAGGGAATTAAAGGAACAAATATACTGGCCGGACTGTCTAATTAAATGAAGGAAAACGGTTATAAAGCAGCAGATGACGATTTCGAGATTGTAAAATTATGCAAAAAAGGCGACACTGACGCATTCGAAATCCTTGTAAGGAAACACCAGAAGAAGATGCTTAATATTGCTTACAGGATGCTTGGAAACTATGAAGAGGCCTGCGAAGTTGTACAGGATGCCTTCGTATCTGCATACAAAGGCATAAAGAATTTTCAGGGGAAGTCACAGTTCTCTACATGGCTTTATACTATAGTGATTAATATTTCTAAAAACCGCCTTAAACAGTTAAAAGCCCAACTCCTGCATGAAGAGTTTTCCATAGATAATCCAATCCATACAGAAGAGGGCAATATTCAGGTAGAGGCTCCATCCAGTGCTCCTTCTGTACTTGAACAGCTCGAAAAAAAAGAAATTCAACATAAGGTTCAGAAATGTATCAACTCACTGGACTATGAATTCAGAGAGGTGCTTGTTTTGAGGGATATACAGGGGTTTTCATACGACGAGATAAGCGATATACTTAAAATAGCTAAAGGAACCGTTAAATCAAGACTCTTCAGGGCTAGGGAATCCCTTAAAAACTGCCTGAAGAAGGCAAGAGGAGAACTGTAATGGAGTGCGCTGAAATCAGAAATAAACTGTCTGCACATATAGAAGGCGAGGTTTCTCCTGAAGAAAAGTCACAGATTGATGAGCATCTCAGGTCATGCATGAAATGCAGTGAAGCACTTGCCGACCTGAAGAAAACCGTCGAGTATGTCCATAATCTTGAAGAGGTTGAGCCTCCTCCATGGCTAACCCAGAAGGTAATGGCCAGGGTAAAAGCAGGAACTGAGACAAGGAAGGGATTCTTTCAAAAATTATTTTATCCTCTCCATGTAAAACTGCCAATTCAGGCTGTTGCCACTATCGCAATAGCAGTTATCACAGTTTATATTATCAAAACCTTACAACCGGAGATAAAATCAGAGACTCGCACCGTTCTTACACCACAAATATCTCAAGAGGAAAAAACTGGCATAATCCTGCAGGAAAAAGCAAAATCTCAAGAAAAACCTGCTGACATACCGGCAGACTTGCAGGCTACCAGGCTCGGTCCAGCAGATAAAGAAATATCAGGCAAAGAGGAAAAAATCCCTACTTTCAGGGAAAGCGAAACTGTACCTGCCAAACCTTCAAAACAACCCGTACCTTCAGAAGAGCCTGAAACACAAGACAGATTTGCAGATGTACATAAAGCACCTTCCCCTGTTGTAAGTCAGGAGGAGGATATGCCATTTTCAGACGCTGTTGCAAAGGATGAATCAAGACAAGAAACACTGTCAAAAGAATACAGGGCAAGAGCCCTGGCCGAGAAAACAGAGGAAGGGTTAGTATTGGCCATAAATGTCATTAATTTCGAGACTGCCAGAACAGAGGTTGAAAATGCCGTTAAAAAGCTTGGCGGGAAAATAATTAAAACAGAATCCCTCGAGGATAAAGATGTCATCATTACAGACTTAGATTCAAAAAAACTGAAGGCATTAATTGATAAAATAGAAATCATTGAAGATGAAAAAGGGAAAGGTGTAGCTTTAAAAATCCTGGAAAGCAGTGCAGGAATAATAATAGAGATTGAAAAAACAGCAAAGCTCTATTGATCTATTATCAATATACATATAAATAAGATTAGAAAAGACATGCATATCAAGTGCCCTCAATATCTCTCAAGAATATACCCCGTAAAAAAAAGTCTTCGATGAAATCGGAGGTTAAAAAATATGCCTGCCTTCCGGCAAGCAGTTTAGAGTCGGTGATTAAAGCCACTAACAAGCAACTCCTTTTTAACGGGGTTTACTCAAGAAATAGACTTTTTTTTGGGAACTTTTTATGAAATTCCTCTGTCTAATAAATCAGGAAATACAAAAATATAAGCAGGAGGTTTGAAATGAAATCAAAATATTTTTATATTGTTTTTGTAATATTTTTTTTAGTTGGAGGCGTCTACAGTACAATCGCGTCACCAGGGAAAAATGCCGATAAAGCTTCTGTTATGTCAACCGGACTGGAAGACCAGACAGGTGTAGCGGTAACAATATACAATGTTAACCTCGGCCTTGTAAAAGACCAGCGTCAGATAAAACTATTCAGGGGAAAGGGTAAATTGAGGTTCATGGATGTAGCTTCAAAGATAATACCTACAAGCGTCTCTATAAAATCCCTTATAAACTCAGAAAGCCTGCAGATCCTTGAGCAAAACTACGAGTACGACCTGCTTAATCCAAATAAGCTCCTGGATAAGTATGTTGGCAAGGAGGTAAAACTGTATTACAGGAATCCCTACACTGAGAGGGAAGAAATTGTAAAAGCCACTCTTCTTTCAAACAATGGAGGACCAATTTACAGAATCGGTGATGAGATTACTTTCGGTTATCCCGGAAGAATCATATTTCCGAAGATCCCGGAGAATCTCATTTCAAAACCAACTCTCCTCTGGCTTATTGAAAACAATATCACCTCAACCCAAAAGATTGAAGCTACCTATTTAACAAATGGTATAAACTGGCGAGCTGACTATGTTTTAACACTAAATGAGAGTGATGACATGACAGACCTTTCCGGCTGGGTTACAATCGATAATCAGAGCGGAACAATTTACAGAAATGCAAAACTCAAGCTCGTTGCAGGAGACGTACACAGGGTTGAAGATGAATACGGATATCGGGACAAGATGTTACGTATGGCAGAGGCAGCTGCAATACCTGCGAAAAAACAGTTTAAAGAAGAGGAATTTTTTGAGTATCACTTATATACCCTGCAGAGACCATCAACGATTAAGAACAACCAGACAAAACAGATAAGTCTCGTGTCTGCTGAAGAGATTCCGGTTAAGAAAGAACTCGCCTACTATGGTGCACAATATTACTACCGCAGCAAGCATGGCGAGATGATATCTGACCAGAAGGTCGGTGTGTTTGTGGAGATTGAAAATAAGAAAGAGCATAACCTCGGCATCCCCCTTCCTAAAGGCACGATGAGAGTATATAAATATGATAAAGAGGAGAGCCTCCAATTTGTTGGTGAAAATTTAATAGACCATACCCCGAAGGACGAAAAGGTAAGAATAAAAATTGGAGATGCCTTTGATGTAGTCGGAGAAAGAAAACAGACAGAGTGGAGAAAGATTGCAAAAAACACATATGAGGTAGGCTTCGAGATATCCCTCAGGAACCACAAAAAGGAAGATGTAGTTGTAAGGGTTATCGAACCGATACCTGGAGACTGGACAATGCTCAGTTCATCACACGATTATAAGAAGACTGATGCATTCACAGCTGAGTTCATAATTTCTGTACCTAAGGACAAGGAGACAAAGCTCAAATATAGGGTAAGGATAAAATTCTAGATCTTGCATATCTGTATAATTTCCAATTGCCGATTGCCGATTTATTAATATAAATTGCAAATCTTAAATACCAATCTTCAATTTTCAATCTTCAATTAACGATCTCTTTAGTGCTTACTGCTTACTGCTTACTGCTTACTGCTTACTTTTTGTCCTTTGCCTTTTTCGCCCTGCTCCCTGCACCTTACGCTATGCGCGTTACTCCAGCTCCAGCCCGGTTAAAGAAACAGGATTTGTATTTATGCCAAGCACCTTTAAACCAAAGTGCAGGTGTGGGCCGCTCGACCTGCCTGATGAACCAACAAACCCGATAATATAACCTTTTGAAACAACATCTTCAGGCTTTACATTGAATGAAGACAGATGCATATAAATTGTAAATATTCCCAGTCCGTGGTCAATGATAACCGTATTACCGCCGAAGAAAAGTTCTTCGGCTAAAACGATTTTCCCCTTGTTCGAAGCCTTAATATTCTCTCCTTCTTTCCCCTTTATATCCATGCCTCTGTGTATGCTAATCTTTTTCTTGTTGATTACCCTCTTTGTCCCAAAAACTGTCCCTGTCTTATTTTTGAGCGGGAGTATGAAATTTCCTTCCCATTGCCTCTCTGTTGTAACCGGCCAGATCGATTTTAATCTTTTAGCCTCTCTTTGAGCCCTTTTCATATCTTCTGGATTCAGGAATACTTGGCTCTCAGGCAGTGTCATAGCTATTTCAGGAAAACTGGTCTTTTTTACTATTAATTTCAGATTTGTTTTATTTATACCGACACTTATCTTGATCGGGTAAATACCCGGGGTTGTCTTCATATCTACAGCCCATATAGCAATAAAGCAGCCCTCGCCGCAACTGCTGAAGTAAATCTGTTTCTCTTTTAAGACAACGGCAGGATACTCTTTAGTCTTAATCCCTGATATTTTAATTATAAAGGCATCTCCAGGTCTGACTTCTGACGGGATGACCTCTGCCTCAAAGGCAACTGCATAGGCATATGAGATCATAACAAAAAGAACTGATCCCCAGAAAAACGAAAAAGTCTTGTTAAACCACATTGACTAAGTATAAACCATAAGGATTCGAGGATTCTAGGATTCGAGTCTGCCCTTCTATGGCGAGGCCTGCCCGCTCGCTTCGACTCGCCTCGATTCGGCGAAGCGGGCAGGCAGTTCTTCCAGTTAGAAGGCGAAGGTATTCTAACAGGATTAACGAAAAAAAATTTGAATTGCAGGCGTCATTAGTTATAACCTGCTATTCATATTCGAGATACCTTTCAAGTACTGTTAAATACATGGTACTTTAGATCCTGTTGCTGGACCATCACCGAGGCAACCATCTAATTGATATGCATGGCCTACTGCTGTCCTTGTCTGAATGTCTACTGTACCAATCCACTCATGTCCGTTGTTACAGTAACAATTATAGCCACCAACAAACCAAGCAGTTACGTCAAAATTTAATCCTACATGCCCCCCGGTTACTACCCACGGATCAGAACCGCAAGCAGGGTAAAAGGTTCCAGAAATGTTAGGACCCGTGATGTCAATTTCCCATAGATGTCCGAATTCGTCGAGGACACAAACATGGAATGTCCTGTTGGGTGTTCCGGAAAGTGCCTTCATCAGTCCCTTTATTTCCTCCAATTCCATTGCTTGAACTTCAGTTTCACCCTGTATACAAGCACTCCCTCCAGCATAAGCAGTACTTGAGATAACCATCATCCCAATAAACAGAAAAACTACCAAAGTTTTCTTCATAAAAAAACACCTCCTCTCTTTGATGCCCGCAATTCTTCATAAATAGAATTACTTATGGAAAGTACGATGTCCAAACATTCGTCTTTCCAGCATCTTTTAAATTTTTCTAAATTTTTTTTAAGTGGGGAAATTTGGATAATGACTTAAAAGAAGATATTTTTAAGTCATTTAAGCAGCCAGTTGTTTTTAAAAGTATAAACTAGAATATCTTTTTTATTCAAGAAAAAAAATATTATCAATAAAACTTTTTAGAAGGGGAAAATCGTACCATTGACTAGCATAATGTCAAGCACCAGAATAGAAAATTATAGGCCAAATAATAATAGCATGAAGGCACTTAGTTCATTCATTATTTATTTTATCAATAAAACACTGCGGGTCTTCTGCAAGGAAGTCGTTTTTACCTTTTGATCGGGAATAGGCATAGGCAATCGCCCTGCAACCCCTGCAAACAGTCCACCTATCGCAATTTCCACACTTCCCATTATAACTTGATCTGTCTCTCAGTAACTTTAGGACTGATGAAGAAGCCCATATCTCCCTTAACGAATCTTGCCTAACATTGCCGATAGGGATATGCAGTCTTCTGCAGGGAGTGATTGTCCCATCAGGAAGGATTGTTAATCCTGAGACACCAGCAGCACAACCACCTGAGGGTATTGATGACAAGTCATTATTCTCAGGTCGACATGACATCTGTGATGCAACAGGGTCTCCTGTGACAATCTCAACTCCATTCGTATTCAAGGAAAGTATCTTTTTATACAGCTCCTTTACCTTCTCTTTTCCCAGCATTTTATCTAAAAAACCCTCCCCTCTGCCTGAAGGAACTAGTCTCGAGAATCCAAGCCTTTGAACCCCGACATAAGAAGAGAGGTCAACTATCTCCATAAAATAGCCTGCGTTAACATCAGACAGGGTGGTATTTAAAGTGACCTTAACCCCGGCATCAAGGAGATTCCGTACCCCGTTAAGAGACGAAGAGAAGCTGTCTTTACCTCTTATCATTTCATGAATCTCTTTTGGTCCCTCAATACTAACCTGGACACCTTTAATACCAAGACTGACAAGCCTTTTTGCCTTATCCTTGTTAATAAAAATGCCGTTAGAAAGAAGATATACATCGAATTCCTGCTTTCTTACCTCATCAATAATCTCAAAAATATCATAGCGTAAGAGAGGCTCGCCTCCTGTTATATTAAAGCTCGGTGTAAAGGCGATATCATAGTTATCAGTCCAGGCCTTTATCATATCAGAGACCTCTGAGACGACCTCTTTTATTTCGGACAGGGACATCTCATCTGTTCCTCTCCCTGTTTGATAGCAGTGTTTGCACCTGAGGTTACACCTCTCGGTAAGATGCCACTGGATAAAAAATTCATGTGTATGATTTATTGACATAACTTCAGAATTTTACAAACTCGATTATTAACATAATTATCAACTCTGCCCTTCAATAAGCAATACCGGCTTGTCCAAATGAATTGGAGTCGCCAAGAGATAAAATCAGTCATGCTTATCATTACCTTATTTCTTTAGAACAAATTTAAAGCCAGCAGATATGGTAGAAATTTATTCATAACTCTCTACCCCTGTAAAAGGACGAGACTTTATGGTATGAACTGCCATATCTGCATTATACATCCTGTCGCCTGACCGGCAACTTTAACTCTTTCAACCCTTTCACTTGTGACATATCCTGCCAGGATTCTCTTTTACAGCCTTTTTAAGACCAGCCCAGAAAGCAGCCTCCTTGACAAGAGCCTCTTTACTCGGTGTCTTCTTCATCCTGTCTCACCTCCTTTCTTGCTTCCTCTCTAAAAAATCCCTGAGACTAACAGGGTTATTTATAGGCTCCATGCATACACCCCTGATACATGGAGTAACAGAACCCTTATCAGCAGAAGGAACTTTATTTACTGGGTGAGACCCGTTTGAAGAAACTTCTTTTACGGGGTAAACCATGCTCGTATAAGGTCTGAATGATGAAAGTGCCGTCTCAACAAGCTCACTTCCCTTTATGGCATCAAGCGTAAGACTGAGCATATTATGGTAGGCATCCATTGCGCAGAAGTAATACCCTGAGAGTATACCTATATCTTTGGCTTTCAGAGAAAATATCTTTAACGCCTTCTCAGCATATTCGTAGTATTTATCCTTTTTTGTCATATGATATAGTTTAAGCATCTGGATAATACTGATTGAATTTGCTGAAGGATGGGGGATGTCCTCTATACTTTTAAGCCTTATTTCAAGCACGGTGTTCTCTGAATCAAAAAAACCTCCATCATCTTGATCCCATAATTTACTGATGCATATTTCCATGAGTTCATCCGCCCTCTCAAGATAAGAAACCTCCCCAGTTACTTCATAAGCCGATATAAAGGCTTCAACCATATAAATATAATCATCCAGTACTGCCCTGACTCCTTCTGAATGAAAAAGAACATTTTTATTAAAATTGATGCTCATTATTCTTCCAAGGCTTTTAAGAGAAAAATCTTTCAACCAGGGATCCTTGAGTATCCTGTAAGCATGCAAAAAAGCAGAGATAGCCATTCCGTTTAAAGAGGTATAAAACGTGCTGTCAATAAAAGGAATCTGCCTTCTTTTCCTTGCACTTAGCAGTTTGCCTTTTGCAAAATTAATTATCTCCTTTACTGTTTTAATATCCACACCGATCTTCCGGGAAATATCTTCTGCCTCCATTGCAACAAACAGAACTTTTTTGGATTCATCATGGTGCATTGAACCCCGCTCATTCAGGAAGTGCATAGAGATAACTTTGTATTCGTCGTCAGTCAGTATCTCTTTGAAATCTTTTGCACTCCATGTAAAATATCCTCCCTCATCATCCGGTGTTACATCAGCATCCTGACTTGCGTAAAAACCACCTTCAGGGTCAGAAAGCACTTTCTTAAGGAAATTGATTATGCCTTCAGCAACTTCCTTGAAATATTCATCACCGAATAACCTGTAAGCTTCGATATAATTCCTTAAAAGCCATGCATTATCGTCAGCCATCTTCTCGAAATGGGGAATAATCCACGCCCTATCAGTAGAATACCTGTGGAAGCCACCTTCAAGCTGATCATGTAATCCCCCTTTTGCCATTGACTCGAGAGTCTTTTTTACTGCGTATCCGATGGATTCACTTCTGTTAAAGAAATATCTGTTTATCAGAAACTGAACTGCACCTGACATATGAAATTTCGGGGACCTCCCAAAACCGCCGTCCTGAGAGTCATATTCACAAAGGATATTTTTTAGCCCTTCTTCTATTAAAGACTCTTGTATTTCACCTTGAGACAGGGGTTTTGGCTTCATAAATTCAATAAGTCTATCTGTAAATTCAGATATTTCTTCTCTTTTTGATTTATAGTAATTTGAAACCTCTTTAAGTACCTTCCTGAAAGAAGGTCTTCCGTGACCATCTTCGGGGGGGAAATAGGTGCCGCCGAAAAAAGGTTTCTTATCCGGTGTTAAAAACACACTTAGCGGCCACCCGCCACCAAAACCCATAGCAACAACAGCCTGCTGATATCTCCTGTCAATATCAGGCCGTTCATCCCTGTCAATCTTTATATTTATAAAATTCTCATTCAGGAGATTTACTATCTCTTCTTCTTCGAAGCACTCCTTTGCCATTACATGACACCAGTGGCACCAGATACCACCTGAGCTCAGGAATACAGGTTTGTCTTCCTGTTTTGCCCTTTCAAACGCCTCGTCGCACCATGGATACCAATCAATTTTCTGTGAGGCAGAATGCCTAAGATAGGCAGATTTCTCATTATAAAGCCTATTCATGCGGATCTTCTTTCCTTCTGTCAATCAATTTGCCTAGATGTGACAGGTGTGTCTTTTCCTCTTTTATAAGTTCCTGATAAACTTTTTTCGCATCTAAATCTTCTATCTCTCGAAATATCTTTATGTAAAGGTCAAGCGAATTAATCTCAATCTGCATAGAAAGCTCAAGCATATCCTGAAAAGTCCTCCCCTCCGCCTTTATCCATGCAGTTGCTTCTTCAATAGATATACCTCCTTCCATCACTCCTTTTAAAGAATCTGCATCGAGAGATTCGCCTGAAATTTTTAAACCAGTAATCTTTCCGTATGTATCTAAAAGCTTTGCCTTATGTTTCTCTTCTGCATTAACAAGTATCTTATAAATATTTTTTGCATCTTCATCATACAGGGATTCCCTAATATTTTCGTAAAACTGGCGTGTACCTTCCTCAAGCGCCCATGATAATGATATATATTCTTCAGCTTTCTTCTTCCCTTGGATTAAAAACATGCCTGATTCATACTGTCCTGATGCTGTATGCCCATTCCATGCATTAATCCCGCCTTTCATACTGTAAACTTCCCGAAAACCCTGTCCTTTCATAAACGAAGCAGCTGACAAACTACGGCCACCCATTCTACAGTAAGTAATCGTTGGTTTAGATGGATCTAACTCCTTAAGCCTGTCAGCAAGTTCAGAGAGGGGCATGAGTATCGCACCAGGTAAATGGCCATCTTCATATTCGGAAGGCTCGCGAACATCTATAAGTGAAAATCCACCTTCTTTTTTATCGGCAAGCCATTTTTTTGTCTCATCAGGATCAACTGTATCAACTTTCCTTAAAATGTCGGTAACTTTCATACTTATCTTGCCTTAAGCTTCTTCATTATCTCCCGCATAAATTCAGGCAGATCAGACGGCTGTCTTGAAGTCACAAGGTTTCTATCGACTACTACCTCTTTATCCTCGTATAATGTTCCTGCACCTTTCATTTCCTGGGCTACTGACTTGTAGCAGGTTGCATGTCTTCCCTTTAGCAGGCCTGCTGTTATCAAAATCTGGGGACCGTGACAAATGGCAGAGACAGGTTTATTTCTCTGGAAAAAATGTTTTGCTACTTCAATAACCTTCTTTTCTCTTCTGAGAGTTTCCGGCGCCTTTCCGCCCGGAAGAATCAAAATATCATAATCATCTGGATTTACTTCTTCCAGGGTTTTATCTATTTCAACCTCATAGCCGTGTTTTCCTCTTATCCTTCCCTTATTTATTGAAACAACATCCACCTGAGCCCCTTCTTCTTTCAACCTGTAAAAAGGAACAAGAAGCTCTGTATCCTCAAAATTGTCTGCACTTATAATCAAAGCCTTCATTGATTCTAATTTTCCTGAATCTACTATTTTCCCTTGTATGTGCTTATCCTAAGCAACTTCCATAGTGGTCAAAAGCCGAAGATGCCTGTAAAAAGGGCTATAGCAGCAACAGCAAATGCCGCGACTCTAAGACCTGCTCCAAGAGGTGCAAATAGCCCTGCGATTATAAGGACTAAACCAAGAACTATCCTGAGAGTTTTATCAATACCTGCTACATTTTTATTCATGGTCTTACCTCATTTTTACTTTACATTTAGCCTTCTCAGGCGGGTTTATCTCTGCTTACCTATTTTTTTAATTTTCAATTTTCAATATTTAATATTTGTAGTCTTTAATCTTTCCTTTAATTCCTTTCTTCAAAATTTTTGATGAATTGACCGACCTGAACGCCGAGATAAACACACTTGGTATTGTTCATGCAGTCATCGGCATCCTTTTTTTCAAGGTGAGTTGTAAGTTCATGTTCATTTTTTCTGAATTTCAGAATATAGGCATTTTTTTCACTACTAAAAAGGAGATCAACAGAAATACCATACTTGGTAATTTCGGGATACATTTCACTAATTTTATCTTTTAATGCCTCATCCGTGTAAGCCATATTTACCTCCAAATCTTAAATGCAAACTTAATAGTTTTGTCCCTTAAATAGCTTGTGTATTTATATTTATTTTTTAGTCCAGCAGAATATTAAGCTGCATTATACCACCCCACCTTCACCATGCAGATAACCAATTACCTGGGGTGAAGGTTTAGGCAGGCCTGCTATCTTCCAGGCCTTGAGGGGGTCAATAAACCGGTGCTGCATACATCCCCTTTCCTGGTGGACATTTTTACATACAGCATTGAGCATAGGAAAATGATTATACTGTCTGTAATAGTCTCGTAAAAATTTTATTATGTCCATCCTGTCTCTGGTCAGCTCTTCAACACCTTCTTGCTCTGCCAGTGCACAGGCAACTTTCTCATTCCAGTCATCAGTATTAACAAGATACCCCTCTTCGTCAATATCTATCTTTAACCCTTCATAGTCTAGTACACTCATGTTATACCTCCTCTCTTACTAATTTCAGCCTTGATTCCGCAACTTGCCACTCAATATTTTTAAAAAAAGCCTCGATATAATCTGCTCTCTTAAGTCCATAATCAAGCATAAATGCATGTTCAAAAACATCCATTACCAGTACAGGATTACAGCCTGCTGGATGACCAATATCATGCTCGTTTATCCAGAAATTGAAGAGTTTTCCGTTGGTTATATCTTCATATAGAATGACCCAGCCTATTCCCCTCATCATACCCGCAGACTTGAAATCCTTTGCCCATGAATCATAACTTCCAAAATCACAGCTAATCTGCTTCCCGAGTATACCGTAATGATCAAGTGCAGTATTTCCACCAAGATTTTCAAAATAGTATTCATGGAGCCTCATACCGTTGAATTCCCAGCCTAGTCTCCTCTTAAGTTCTGCATATTCGGGTGTTCCTGTTTTTCCATCCTTCAAAATTTCCTCAAGTGCCGTAATCAACTTGTTCGTGTTTGTCACATATCCCTGATAAAGTGTGAAGTGATTTTTCAAAAGCGTTTCACTGAAACCCTCAATCACTGACAGTTTGCTGTAATCCTTTGCTGTATACATACTTTTCCCCCTTTCCTTTTCTGGTTCAGAAATAAATACTATAATAAATCTGTCCTTTTACCCCGTAAAAAAAGCCTTCGATTAAATCAGAGGTTAAAAAATATGCCTGCCTGCTCGCCTCGATTCGGCGAAGCGGGACGGCAGACAGGTTACAGTCGATGGTCTTAAGCCACCGACACGCAACACCTTTTTAACGGGATTTACTCATACCAGCAAAAATTTCCTCACTTTAACCGGATATTTTCTTCACTGCTTCCAGTACCTTACCGTAATCAGGCTGATCTGTCAGTTCAGGAACGATCTCTGCATATTCAACAAAATCATCTTTATTAATAACAAAGATAGACCGAGCAAGCAGCCTTAGCTCCTTAACAAGCACTCCGTAAGCGGTGCCAAAAGAGGCATCCCTGTGGTCAGAAAATGCCTTCACCCTCTCAATCCCTGCATTTGTGCAGAACCTTGATACAGCAAATGGAAGATCCATGCTTATGTTCAATACAGCAATATCATCAGGCAAACCTGCAGCCTCCTGGTTAAATCTCCTTGCCTGAATATCACAGACGGGGGTATCAAGAGAAGGTGTTATACTTATTATCTTTATTTTACCTGAAAAGTCCTTAAGCCTCACTTCCTTTAAATCACCATCAAGTACTATAAAATCCGGAGCCTTATCTCCAGCCTTTATTTCTGAACCTACCAATGTGAGAGGATTACCCTTGACCGTTACAATACCTTTCCGTTCGATATTTTTCATTGTCTTCTTTTTTTAAAAAAAAATCATTTTAATTCATCAAAAACTTAATCTCTATCACCTAATCTCTCATTAAATTGTCTAGGTAACAAAAACCGTGGCCCTTTTAAGTTCATTAAGCTTGCCGAGCAGATTATGGTGTTTCTGTTCATCAGCTATAAGATAGGACAGAATATAGCGTGTAACAAACAACTCGCAGTTTTTAAGCGCTTTATCAGCAAGTTCGAGGGATTTGGCTTCTGCGGCCAGATGCCTGTTCAGCCTTTCTGAAATCTGTTCAAGATCGTCAGGACTAAGTTTGAAAGGTTCCTTTGTAAGGCTGTCGATTAACATCTGCTGCATTACCTTATGTTTCTCTGAATCATGCTTAATCATCTCCATCGTCATCTTAACGAGACGATTATCGGTTCTTTTCATTAGATCATCTGAATGCTTTATCGTCTCATCTTCAAGCTTCTGCCATTCTTTTATGACGTTCAGAAACTTTTCTGATGATTCAATCGGCTTTTTCTTTTCCATAATAAAACCCCCTTTCTTATTAAATATATTGAGAATCTTTCTTAAATTAAACCGCTTATAACACTTAATAACTGCTGATGTAAAAATGGCTTAAGAATCCATCCATCAACACCTGCCTTTATGAAATCCTGCCTTTTAGCCTCATAGAATTCTGATGTAAGAATAATTACAGGTATGAACTTGTACATATCATTGCTGCGCAAATGCTTTATCAATTCAATGCCGTTCATAATGGGCATCTTAAGGTCGGTGATCACCATTTCAACTTTTTTGTTATCCAGCTTATCCAGTGCATCTCTTCCATTAATCGCCTCGATAACATCATAGCCCGCACCTTTTAATATCAAAGACACAAGTTCCCTGACAAACTCCGAGTCATCCACTATCAATATAGACTTTGTGTTATCAACCATGCCTTCAAATAGCTCCTTATCGTCTCTTTTCCTGATTTTATACCAGGCATTTTGTAAAAGTTCTGTTTCTGCACCTGTCACCCCTTGCTGCGTCATATCTCCTTTCAACTTCTATTATCCTGTTAACCAAGTCAATAAGCCTGACTTCATCATATAAGTTCATGTCGGCTATCTCGGCATAGATACTAAACCCGCCTCCGTTGAAAAATCTGATACTTTCACTCTTCAGTTTTTTACTCCACAGATCTTCAATTGACTGTAATATTACTCCCTCAGCAAGCTCTTTCATCCCCATCGCTACCCCCTTTTCGTTTAAGGCTTTTCTACATTTTTTTTATAAATCGCGCATTCTTTATAATTTCCGCCGCAATAATATAACAACTCCTCTGTGTTCAGACTCGCCATAGTAACTACGTAACACTCATCAAACGGGTCTCGAATATAAGGACATAGTCTTTTCTTTCTAGCATTCAGTTTTAATGGCTTTTCATTAATCTTCACATTTAACCTGCTTTACTTCACAATCTGATAAATTCATACGCCAAAATGGCATTTTTTTCTTATTGCTTTCTACTAAAACTATCTCAAGATACATGCCAGATGAACAATAAATATGATAATTTTAATTTTTTACTATTAAACAGGTATTTATAAACGAAAAAACTAGATAATGGATTGTTTAGAAAGATGGTAGAAAGTGTGCATGACACATAAATGTATAGTAACAATCTGTGACATGTTACATAAAAAGTGAAAAGTAAGGAACAAAAAGTAAGAAGTAGGCAGTAGTCAATAAAAGGCAAAGATCAAAGGAAAGTAAGGAGTAAGAAGTGAGGAGTGAGGAGTAAGGTGCAGGGAATCAGGGTATCAGATTATCAGGGAATCAGGAAAAAAGTAGGCGATTAGAAGTAAATGACTAAGTAAACTATATAATAAATATATATATTCCAGCCGAAGGCTATCTTCCAGTGCGAAGCATTAAATTCCAGCCTGCCCCGTTAATTGTCATTATATGTTTATTTAACTGGGTGCGCAGCTCACTTCCAATTCGGAGAATTAAATTGTCCTTAAACCAAATAGACCATAGAAACTAAAGAAACCAGAAAAACCAGATTACGAAACGTGCCCTGTAAAGTAGAAAAGCTTACTTGACAGGGCGGGCATCGTAACCGTGACCGTTTAATGTTCAGGTAACCGAATTAATCTTTACTAGTAATGTTGAACTCTTCTATTTTCCGATAGAGGGTCCTTCTGCTTATACCGAGCAGGCGGGCTGCCTTTGCCTTGTTCCAGGCTGTCTTCTCAAGAGTCTGAATTATCGCCTGAGCATAATCAGTTTCTATGCCTTTTGGAATTGAAGCTTCAGCCTTTATAGAGTTTCTGAAGTCTATTGGCAGATGATCAATAGTAATAGCAGGATCGCGGCATACGATAAAGGCATGCTCCATTATATGTTCAAGCTCCCTGATGTTACCGGGCCAGTCGTAATCCATAAACATTTTTTGAACATCTTCGGATATCGCCATAATATCCTTGTTAAACTTGCTGTTAAACTTTCTAAGGAAATAGCTCATTAGAAGCGGTATGTCTTCAAGTCTGTCCCTTAGAGGCGGCAGATGCAATTCGACAACCTTCAGGCGGTAATAAAGATCCTCCCTGAACTCGCCACGTCTTACTTTCTTGGAAAGAGATTGATTGGTAGCCGCTATTACCCGGACATCCACTTTAACTGGCGTCGAATCACCAACACGTTCAAATTCCTTTTCCTGAAGCACCCTGAGCAGGCGCAACTGCATCATGGGCGACATATCTCCAACTTCATCCAAAAAGACAGTACCGCCGTTAGCCTTCTGAAACCGTCCAAGCTTATCTCTAATAGCGCCAGTAAATGCGCCTTTAACATGCCCGAACAGTTCACTTTCAAGCAGGTTTTCAGGCAGAGCCGAACAATTAACCTTGACCAGAGATTTATCACTGCGTATTCCTCTGTAATGCAGTGCTTCAGCTACCAATTCCTTGCCTGTGCCGCTTTCACCTGTGATCAGTACAGTGGTTTCAACATCCGCAAGATTTTCAATAAGGGTGTAAATCTTTTGCATATCAGCGCTTTTGCCAATTATATTATGGAATTGTTTACGCTCATCCATATCACGCTCTAATACAGCCAGACGGGTTTCATCCCTGATTACCAGAACTGCTCCTGAAAATATACCTTTGCTGTCAAAAAGTGGTGATGTTGTTATGGTGACAATATGTCTGGGACGTTGTTTGTGTTCACATTCAAGACGGTATATCTCAACCGGCTGTTTTTCCTTGATAGTCTTCTCGATAGCCTCAAGGCATTTCCCGTCACAGCCAAGTGGCAGAGAGCTGATTGGCTTTCCTATTGTTTCCCGGGACATTCCACATAAATTTCTGGCGGCTTCATTGATCTCGACTACATTCAATTCTTTATCCACTGTAATAATTGCATCCTTGACGCTTCTGAAAATAGCCTCAAGGTTTTTGCGGTATCTCTCTTTTTCATCAATTGCTGTCTTTTGCTGAAGAGCCAAGCCGGTAATACGTAATATCTCATGCTTTCTTATAGGTTTGGGCAGATAGTCAAAGGCACCTAGACGAACAGCATCTGAGGCAGTTTCAACATTAGGCTCACCTGTAATCATTACTACCGGACAATTGAGATTCCTTTCCTTAACCACACGCAGGATATCAATGCCGGTGCTAGCTCCAAGTATAATGTCTGCAAATATCAGATCAAAATCCTTATCAGACAATAGGGCAAGAGCCTCGTCGTAACCCCTGGCAACATCTACCTCATGTCCTTCGTCAGAAAGGAAGCTTTCGAAAGTATATCTTATGCCCCTCTCGTCATCTATTACAAGAATTCTTGCACTCATACCCTGCCTGAACCATTTGTCTTTACCGGTAAATCAATAATAACACTGGTAAATTCGCCTTCTTTACTTTTAATTGTAATACGGCCGGCGTGATCAGTGATAATGCCATGGCTGATACTTAAACCCAGGCCGGTGCCCTTGCCCCTCGGTTTTGTAGAGTAAAATGGATTCATCAACTTATCCATTATTTCAGCAGGAATGCCATTACCACAGTCGTGAAAAATTACGCGCACATAATGACGCCCGTCAATTGTTTTTTGTTCACCTGAAATCTCCAGGATTTTATTTTTATGTGTCCCGGGATATTTCTGGTTTAAAGCATATCTTGCATTATTTATAATATTTAAAAAGACCTGCTGAATCTGCTGGAAGTGTGCAATTATTTCAGGCAGTTCACCCGGGATATTAACTTCAACATGAATACCTTCCTTTCGTAACTGTGTAGCTGTCAGGGAAAGTGATTCGTATATTATATCTGAGATGCTAGCGGGATCCTTTGTCTCTTTTGTATCCCGTGCAAAGGAAAGAAGGCTCTTTACTATTCTGGCTATCCGGTCACTCTCCTTTATAATCTGATTAGAGATATCGTCTTCAACAATATCCATATTGCTTCTGCTTCTGTTCCTGTCTATCAATATCTGAGCATAGTTTATAATTCCGTTTATCGGGTTGTTAATCTCGTGAGCTACACCGGCAGCCAGTTCACCCAGCGATGCCAGATGAGCGGAACGCATCGCCTCTGCCTCCAGATTAATCCTTTCGGTTGTGTCAATCGTTATCACAAGCACATTACTGACATTTCCACCATCATCTTTTATGGGAAAGGCTTTGACATCAAAGAATCTCCCATCGGGAGGTAATATCTGAGCAAATTCTGTTTCTCCTGTACGGAAACTCTTTTCTGCAGGGCAATTCTTACAGGGGGATTTAAGGTTATACCATAGTTCATAACAGTGTCGGTCGATCATCTCGGATCTTTCCTTGCCCAATATTGAAGTAGTACCGGTATTTGACCACAAAATTCTCATATCCGGAGAAAGCAGCATCAGTGAGTCAGGGATAGCATTTAGCAGTGTGTTGAATTCCTGTGAAAGACTCCGGTATCTGCGCTCACTTAGGCGTATCTCACTTTCCACTCTCTTAATCACTGTTACATCTCTTGCAACAGCATTAGACATAATAAATTCACCTTTTTCATTATAATCAGCATGGACATTTAAAACTATCGGGAAAGTGGTTCCGTCTTTTCTGAGGAATTCCCTTTCCAGGTTCATAAGAACCTTCCTTTCTTTCAATGTCGGGAAGTCTCTATCGAAAAGTCTCCCGGAACTCTCTGTAAAGAAGTCTTTAATGTGCCTGCCGATTATCTCTTCTTTACTGTAGCCGAGCATTCTTGCTTCAGTCTCATTACAGATTATAATCATTCCATCTTTATCTAAGGAATGATACATATCTGGAGCATTGTCATACAGATCACGGTATCTTTCTTCAGACTCCCTGAGCGCTGCCAAAGCTTGTTTACGTTCTACAATTTTTGACTCGAGTTCTATGTTTGCCTTAACAAGTTCTTTTGTCCGTTCCATTACCAATTCCTCAAGCTGTTCACGGTATTTTTTCAATTCTGCTTCTGTATATGCCCTATGTATAGCCGTACCTATTTGCAGTGCAACCTTTTCAAACATCTCAACTGTATCTAATGGAACCATGTTCTCCGAATAATCCGCTAAATGTATCAATCCAATAATGTTATTAATAAAGCGAATCGGGATCAGCGCAACAGACTCATATCCCTCAAGATTACAGACGTTGCGCGTCTTGCCCTTGCTTTCTTCAGAAATAGTAGCAAGAAATCGTGTGGTACCATTTATATAGAAAGACCCGCCTTCTGTGTAGAATGGGAATTCCGGGTCAGTTTCCCCTTTAATGACATTGATACACATACACTGGTCTGACTTGATCGAAAGAGGGCTTTCTGTCTCGTAAAACTTTTTTGTGAATCCGTTATAAGACTGGTAGGGGATGTTGCCTTCTTTATCCAGCAAACGGATTCCTACAGCAGAACATTTTATAATGTTCTGAATTTCCGCAATAAATTCTTTTAGCATTTCAGATATATTTATGCTCTTGTTTGTGATTTCAAGAAATTTATTGGATATCAGAATCTCTTTTTCAGCCTTCTTAATTTTCGTAATATCACGTGCAACATGGACAGCACCTTCAATCTCTCCATCAGAATTGTATAATGGTGACACACTGATAAAAAAATGGCTTTCCAAATGCGCAGCATAATGCTCAAATGAATGAGCCTGCCCGTCAGACAACATCAGTGCATGGGGGCAAGATGGAGGAGGATTACCATCTCTGTGCATGTATTCATAACAAAACCGCCATAATGCATCTGATGGTTTTATTCCGAATCTTCTTGCCATTGCCATATTGACACGCCTGATACGGTAATCTTTATCAATGAGCATGATTAAGTCAGGTACTGAGTCAAATGTCCTCTCCCAGTCTTTTTTGGCATGAATGACAGCATCCTCTGCTAGTTTTTGCTTGGTGATGTCTGTTGCAAGGCCTTCAATCATAATTTCATCGTCATAAATTAATTTCCCGATGAAGCGGTCTAAAAACCAGTGCCAGTTTCCTGAAGAATCCTTTATTCTGTATTTAATTTCATATCCTTTACCTTTATGGAAGTCTTTGATGGCTTTATCGACCATAGGCAAATCATCCTGATGAATCGAGTCGTGCCACAGAAAACTGTTCTTAATAAGATAAGATGGTGAATAGCCCAAAATTTCCAGGGTATTTGATGAATAATAGATGCCTCCGCGTTTATTCGAAAAAATATATACAAGGTCAGGAGATCCTTCAACTAACCGTCTATATCTTTCTTCGCTCTTATGTAATGCTTCCTCTGCAAGCTGTCGCTCTGTTACATCTATAAAGGTAACTATAACATGCTTTAATTTACTCATTTCATTGAATTCCGGAAAGGCATTTACGAGAACCCATACTAAGTCCCTTTTATCAGGTCTTTTAATGCCTAAAATGAAATTTTTCAGAGGCTGATAATTTGAGATTACTTGATTTACAGGATATTCCTCAATAGGTAAAACGGTCCCATCCTCACGAATAAAATTCCATACGGAATCATCAGCTTTCTTCCCAATCATTTGATCATAACTGAGTCCCAGAATTTCATGTGCCTTTTGGTTATTAAGAATAATACTAGTATCCGGGGCATGTACAACAACTCCTGCATGTAAATTATCAATTAAGTTACGATATCTCTTCTCGCTATCCTTAATTGAAAATAATAATTTGCTGTTAAAGAGAGCAACAGAGGAAATTTCTGCAAATGATGATGCAATTCGTACATCATCTTCCTTGAAACCACCGGGTTTGTTTGCTATGCCCATCAACCCAACTGTTTTGTCCTCTATAATCAGTGGTGCAAACAGAACATTTTCGAGATTTACATGACCGTCGGGCATAAACTCCATCCATTTGCTTTTGTTAAAGTTATTTTCGTAAACTGTTTTACCCGTTTGGTACGCTTCATTACGAAGTCCCCTTATAGGCATCGGAAGAGAAGGATCAACAGTACATGAGAGCCCCCCTGCATCAAGGAAAAGAACCTCATTTTCTTTACCATCCTCTGACAGAAGGGTAACATATCCGGCTCTAGCATCAATTATTTTCTTGCAGGATTCGAATATTACCCTTGCAGCATCTTTATATTCAAGGAATTGCAAAACCGCCCGTGAACCCTCTAATAGTCCTTCAATTTCAGATCTGCGCTTTATTGAATCATTAAAAGCTTTTTTCAACTTAATCTCGGCATTTTTTTGAACGGAGACGTCCCGAACGGCGCTTACTATTTTATCTATCTTTCCATTTATCCCTGTTATTTTAGTTACAGTGATTTCAACAGGGAAAATACTTCCATCTTTTTTCTTCAACTGGAATTCTGTATTGAAAATATGACTATTTTCTAGGGAAGCAAAAAGTCTGCTGCCAAATTCTTTGTATGTATCATGATTTACATGTAAAATTTCTGTGTTTTTACCTATCAATTCTTTCTCACTGTAACCAAAGATATCTAAAACAGATTTATTGCAATAGATAATATTTCTATTTTCAGGATTTATTATAAAAATTGCATTACTTATACTGCTGAAGGATTTCTCAAGCAAGTTTTTGGTACTTTGTAATTCTTCCTCTGCCTTCTTGCGTTCGGTTATGTCTCTCCCAACTGATTGATACTCAATAAAATTGCCCATATCATCAAATATCGCCCTGTTTGTCCATTGTAGCCAGCTTATAACTCCTTTGGTGTCAATAACACGGATTTCGATCATCCCAACAGGGTTTTCACGATTCAGGGCGTCAAAGTGCTTTTTGACCATTTTCCTGTCTTCTTCATGAATTAAAGGAATAAAGCTAATGCCAACCAGCTCATCTAACTTTTCGTCGAAATACCGGCAGTAAGCCTCGTTGGCAAAGGTAAGTTCACCGTCATGTTTCCATCTGCAGATCAGCTCAGTCTGATCCTCTACTATTCCGCGATACATTATCTGACTTTTTTTCAAGGTATCTTCTGTCTTCTTTCGCTTGACAATCTCTGATATTAGTTTTGCTGATGACAGCAGACGGTCTTTGGCTATATCGATAATAAAAGGTGGACGGGTATCATATAATTCAGATAATCTTTTAAGCTTATCAATACTGGCATTGCACTTTTTGGCAATTTCTTTCAATTTATGCAGATCTTTGGGAGGGTCGCCATAGCCAAAGTTGATTGATCCCACAATTTCATTGTCAACCCATATAGGAACAGCATAAATACGGATACCGCCAAAACACTCTATATCAACAGGCTGGCCGGTTTCAATAGATACCTTTGAGCATTCTGTCCAGCATGACTCGTGGCAACCCCATCTGCTGCTTTCTAATGCTTTCCTGTTATCATCTGTATCGCACATTTTGCGTGATGCCTCGTCTAAGAACTTACACCAGCCGGAACTAAATATTCCGAGTGCATAATCTCCGTTCTTTTCGTATACAGCAGTCGAAGTCTCAAGCAGCAACAGATAGTCGTTGACAATATCCTCAAGTAATTTCTCTCCGACTGAATCCAGTATAAGGCGTATTCTGTTTAATTCAAGGAGATTTCCGTAATTGGGTTTAAATTTCTTTTTTGTTTTCTTTTTTGAGAAGAGCCATTTAATATGATTTACATGATCTTTTATATTTCTGGTAGCAGTATCATACAGATCAGCGTTTTTTCTTCGTGACTTTTCAATCTTATCTTTAATACCTAAATGTTTTTTAACTGTAGAATTATAGTGCCGGATTCGTTTATGTTTAGGTGCTTTTTCCCCGATGCCGGTATTATTCCGGGTCTTTCTGGATTTTTTTTCCTTTTCAGCCAATAGTTACCCCTGATTTAAAAACAATTTTGAAAGGTATTTCTAATATATTATAATGGCTTTAACTTACTATTACTACTGTTTAAATATCAAAAAAACTCTCTCCAAGTTCTATGTTTATCTCAAGGTCGTCCATTAAAACTTCCTCTTTCATGGTTGGATGAAGATACCTTTTAAAGGTAAAAACGTCTCTTTATCAAGCCAAAGGAGATGATGGTTAATGCCGTTGTCAAAGGTAAAGTCTACTTTGCCTTAATTATTTATTAAGACTATTTTCCTTAAAGTAACTCAGTATGTATAAGGATTTTCAAAGCTTTCTATTGCTTTTATGATTACATCCTTATAAGCAGATGAAAGAACAATCAGAAAAGCAACTATGAAAAGCATCTTAGTCGATTACTTCGATTATGCCCTTTATTATTTATTTCTCGAATTATTCCTTGACGAAAAAAGTCAGGAGTACATTAACTAAATATACTGCTGAGCAGTCATGTTTTTAAATGAATACTGTCAGGTTTACGGAATGGGTGTAGAGAGATTTAATAAAGTTTTATACCCTTTCTCTGATTAACACCCATTTAAGAGCAATTTTGTCTATATACTGTCTATATAACGGACAAACGTTGTAGTTCTTACTCCTGCAATATTCATTAATCTCAAATTGGCTCGGGATATAAATCTCCTCAATTGCCTTGCATGAGGAAACGTAGTCTCCTTTTAAAAAAGGGCATTTCATTTCTCTGCATACTCCTCATTTCTTCTATTTTGATAAATCTCACATTCCTCATAACTGTTAACACAGTAATATATCGCGGAAAAAGTATATTTACTGTCCCATTTTACTATGTAACAGTATTCAGAAGGATCCTGTATAAAAGGACATAAGCCTCTTTCTTCAGTTGTCTCTTTTGATATCCCCTCTTTCAGCATAAAACCCCCCTTCATTACTGATATAGAACAAATTTTCTAATTAACAAAAAGAGTCCTTAATTTTCTTTATCAAGATATATGCCATTTCAGGAACAAATTGTTATATTTTTTAAAAAGCAGTAATTTCGAGCTATGCAAACGATATAGAAGAAATGACAGGCCGGAAAAAACGTTTAATAATGTAGCATGTCACATAAATGTGCCACCACATATGTGTGCCACGGCACACTCTCTTTTGATTATTACAACCACCAGTTATTGGTCACTAAAAAAGTAGGCGATAAGCAGTAAGCACAAAAAAGCAAAAAGTAGGAAGTAGGCACTGTAAGGCAAAGATAAAAGGAAAGTAAGGGGTAAGGAGTAAAAAGTAAGCAGTAAAACGCATGGGGCAAGGAGCAGGGTGCAGGGCCAAAAAAGTAGGGAGTAAGAAGTAGGCAGTAAGCAGTAAAAAAAGCGCTATGCACCCGAGCGCTCTGCGCTATGCGAAGAGTAAACGGGCTTCGTAACCGTTACCGTAAGACGTGACCTTTTAGTTCTCAAGGAGTAAGGAATATAGTAGGAAGTAGGAAGTTTCGTCAGTCGAATAGATCTCCTCACGCATTTTTTGGGTTAACTGCACGGGTTTGGGTTTAGTACGATTCTTGCAGTTGAACATAATGTTTTTATAATAACTAATCTATATGTTACTCATTATAATTTATGACTATGTGACAAGAAGTCTGTTTTATGGCTGATAAGAAAATATATGATTGTATTATTATCGGTGCTGGTCCCGGTGGCCTTCAGGCAGCCATCTACCTTGGAAGATACAACAGGAAAGCCCTTCTCATAGACAGGGGAGGAGGCAGAACGCATCATGCCAGAAACATCGAAAATTTTCTCACACAGAAGGCTATCTCGGGCAAAGAAATTATTCAGATAGGCATTGAACAGGCAGAGAGTTTTAATGTAAGCATTGTAAAAGGACTTGTCAAAAAGGTCCTGAAAAAGGAATATTTTGAAGTATATGCTGAAAATAAGAAATACCTTTCAAAATTTGTAATTGTCTCTTCAGGAGTCTATGATAACCTGCCTTCCATTGACAACATTCACAAATTTCTAGGGATCAGTTTCTTCACCTGCCTGGATTGCGATGGATACAGGACAACCGGCAGGAAATTGGTTATTATAGGGGACTCCTTAAAAACAGTCCACCTTGCAATTGCAATGAAAAAGATGTATACAGATGATATCACACTTGTACTTAATCAGGATAATATCCCGGATGAATATAAAGAAGAGTTGTCTGAAGAAAATATATACCTGATAATAGGACAGCCCTCGAAAATTATCGGAACAGAAAAGATGGAGTCTCTTGAACTTGACGATGGTAAAAAGGTGAAATGCGAGGTAATTATGTCAAACTTTGGTTACAGTTTAAATGATGAATTCCTTTCAGAACTTGATCTAAAGAGGAATAGCAGCGGTTTTAAGTTCCTGGTGAATAATAACTACGAATCATCACTGAGCGGGCTATACATAGTCGGTCCACTCAATCAAGGTAATGACCAGGTTATTATTGCAGCAGGCGAAGGTGCAGTAGCAGCCATAGATATAAGAAAGAGACTATTAGATATTTAGCAGGACTTCTAACTAAAATGTTGAAGGGTCTTCCGGAGGGAGGTCATCCTCATTAAATGGCATGACACCGAGTTGTTTCATAAAAGACTCAATTCCTTTGAGCACCTCAGTATAGTCATAATAAGTCATCTGACTGTGTAATGCCTCTTCTACCAAAGCATCAAATGCTTCATAATCAAATGAACCATCAAGAACACCTGAACGCGTTAATACAGTAAAGAGCGTTTTATCGTCTTTTAAATCATCATTTTTTTCAATCTGAAGGTTTTCCCTGCGTTCCGGTACTGCTATATACCAATCCATTGCTGAAACTATCGCATCATAGAGCGCTAAAATGCCATCTGATATCTTGCCCTGCCTAAGCCGTCTCTTCCCGCCTCGTATGTGGAGCTTCGCGCGCTGCAGAGGTGCCTCAACAGGACCAAGTGCATCTTCATCCATTAATCCAAAATGTGGCATAAAACTATCTTTTCTTTGCTTTATTTATTTTGAGTCAGAACGACGTAATTTAACCCCATAAAAAGCTACATTTTTTCTAATGGAATTATCCCTTTAAAAAGTTTAATCTTTGTACCGGGATTTACTCCGTTAGAAAGCCCCGCTACTTGCCCTATAAGAGACCAGAGGTCTTTCAGGGTTAGAAATTTTTGTTATTTTCTTCTAACGGGTTTACTGCTTAAAAAATCCAAGCTTCTTCATCTCACTAAAAGCCCAGTCATCTGCAAGAAGTTCATTCGTACCTATATCGGGGAGGCTCGATGCATATTCACTTAAAAGCATATATACCAGCTTTTTATTGTTTGAATCAAGCAACTCAGCCCTGTCAAATGCAACATTTTCAACCTGACCACGGATACTCATTGCGTTAATCCTTTCATCGATGATCTTCTCAGGTACATTCTCCCTTATCAACATCTTGCAGCCGGATTCACCCCTTAATATAATCTTGAAAGGTTTTTCCTTGTCCGGTTCTGGTATGCCCTGATCCTCACACCAGGCAGAGATATTCTGTACGAAAATAATATTATGATCCGCCTGGCAGTACCTGGTCATTATCCCTTTTAAAACGTCATAATAATCTCTTGTATTCATCTTACTGCTCCTTTTTTAAATCCCTCTATTAATTATTCGTCCCGCTTTCGTACTGTTCTCACCCTCAATAGTATTTGCAAAACTTATGCCTTTTCCCATTCTTAATGTGTTAAAAAGACAACATTTTAAAAGATCATTTCTTTTATCACTGCACAGGCTTATTTTTTAATAAATGTATTTGTGGCTAGGAAATTACTCTACAGTAAATTCAACTGTTTTCAGTACATTCCCGTAAGCATCCTGAAGTTCAACTTTCCACTCACCGATTAAACCTGCCGGATTCTTGCTCGAATATGTCCTCCATCTCGGACCCTGTCTAAGCGGGAGAGCAACATTTGCCATCTCTTTATCACCATAGTACCAGACAAAGCTGACACTCGTATCCTCGATAATATCCTTTGCCTCAAGAAAACAGTAGACTTTCTCTATTACATGCGAAAATGTCTCTGTAATACCAACAGGCTCCCTGTCTTCAATTCTTTCAGAAACAACCATTCTGCCAACAGTAAACGGACTGTCTGAAATAACCACCTGAGCAAATGCTGAGATCAGAAATAATGAAGCTGTAATAACCGATAATGACAAAATCACTACAAAAACCGAGATCTTCTTCATAATCTTTACCCCCATTAAATAAAAATGTTTATGAGTAAACCCCGTTAGAAAGAATTTGGCTTTTTCTAATGGGGTAAAATATTAACATCAGATTAATAGCAAAAAGCACAACCTGTCAAGAAAAAACCGATCTAAAGAAATACAGGAATTTATTGATTTATCTTAACTTATTCACTTCAGCTTTTGTATTATATGACTGAAAAGGGCTTAGTCTATTCAGTAACGCGGTCAGCCTCAATCTCTAGAGCAATTTCGATATCCTTGCTGATCATAACGCCGCCATTTTCCATAAGCTCATTCCAGTTTATGCCAAAGTCTTCACGATTGATCCTGGTTTTTGCAGAAAATCCCATGGTTATCTCCCCGCCGAAGGGGCTCTTAACCGGACCAAAATAATCCACTTCGAGGGCGGCTGGACGCGTAAGTCCGTGTATTGTCAAATCACCTGTTATGTTAAGGCTGTTGTCACCTGCGCTTTCGACTTTTGTGCTCCTGAATATAATCTCAGGGTATTTTTCAGCCTCAAGAAAATCAGGACTTAGAAGATGCTCATCCCGTTTCTTTATACCTGTTGTAATACTAGAGACATTTATTACAACTTCAACTGAAGAATTACCTATATCATCAGTCTCAAACTGTATTGTGCCGCTAATCTGATTGAACTGACCATGCACATTTGCTATCATCATATGACGAGCTGAAAAAGTAGCAACAGAGTGGTCAGGATCTATATTCCATTTAGCCATTTTTCTGACTCCTTTCAACTAATTAAAGATTCAGGCCAAATTTATGTCCCGAAGATTCGAAGAGAAGCCTCGATACTTTAAAAGTGTCCCCTTAATAAAATTTTATTACATTTACAGAAGATTTCAATAAAAACTTTTCAGAACTTTTATATTAAACGGCAACGGTTATCTGCTTAGTTTATCTGGGTTAAACTAAAGAAACCAAAGAAACTAAACTAACTAAAGAAACTATATTTGCTTTGTTTTTAGTGCCTACTTCTTGCTCCTTACCTCTCACTCCTTACTTTTTGCACCCTGCTTTTTAGTGCATACTTCCTATTCTTAATCTTTGTCCTTTGCCTCTTAGTTGTACTCCTCACCCCGTATAGGGGCATGTCCTCCATATGGCTTTACGCCCCACCTTAAGAAAGGAGGAAGCGCGGTCTACGACTCGTAGAGGTGGATTACAAACTTCACTTTCTATTAAACTCATTTGTAAAGCTCCCCATCGTTTATAATTCATCTATTAATGAGTTTATTTTTATTTAATCTAGTTTAAATATCACTTACATTAACAGGCATAAAAAAACACATGCAGTACATCTTAGAAAATGCTCTCGTTTACAAAATTCCTTATTTTCTGCCTATCCTCTTCTTTTATTTCTGAAAATTCTATTCCTACTTTATATCTATTCTCCCATTTCTGAAAATCATGCTTAATTATTTTCGATGTCCAGATTGTCTTTGCCAGAACATTAATAGAGAAAATCATTTTCTTATTGTGGACAATGGGTTGATATATTTCCATCTCTAAGTAGCTCCCTTCAGGAATATTTCTGTCAGTCTCAAACATTAATCCACCGGCGCTTATATCCCTCGTAAATGCTTTAAATCCTCTAAATGTTTCTGGTACTAAATGGCCAGAGATTAAAATATTATCTTTCAGGCGCGTAAATTTTCTACTCTCTACCACTGGAAATCTGTCCTTTTTATTTTTTTGGACATCACCCCGATTTCACCTCCTGAAAAAAGAATATTATGTTTAATGCCGCTCATGAAAAATCAAAAACAATCCAGAGAAGTCTGGCTTCAGTATCACCTGCATTCTTAACCTTCTTCAGCCTTTGGGTATAGGCACAATAAATGCTGTCTCCTTCTTCAAAGATCAGTTCTTCTTCACTAAAGTGAAATTTTATTCTTCCTTTAACCACCATCCCAAAGCATTCTCCTTTGGAATAAATTAGCTCCTTCTTCAATTCTGCACCAGTTCTTAAGGTAAAAACTTGCGGCTTCATCTTTATAGTAAAAAGACCTGAGACCAATTCTTCGCAAAATACATTTTTGTCTTCATCAAGAAATTTTCTGCCAGTGCCTGTTTTAATAAAAACCAGTTCTTTTCGCTCATCGCTATCAAAGAAATAGCTAACTTTATTATCCAAAGCCTGAGCAATCTTCTCCAATGAAGTAACCGAAGGAGATGTAAGGTTTCTTTCTAATTGCGAAAAAAAACTCGCAGTTAACCCTGTCTTCTTTGCCAGTTCCTTTAGAGTAATTCTCTGGCGGGTGCGTAACTCCTTTATTTTTTGTCCTATCTTCATTTCTTAGATTTCCTTAAAATAAAAATGTTTAAATGCTATTAATTTATAATTGAGAAAAAATTTAATGCTGTATATATGAATTTGCCTTTAGCAGATATAATGCAGATTTTTGCCATAAACATGTTTAAATTGTATTAGCCAATATTTCAGTTGTCAATCAATTTTTTTAAAAAATATATTACTTCCCAAAATGTATTTTTTAAAAAAATACAGGTATTATTTGCACTTATTGGGGTGATTATCCGGACTCTTGTTAAGTTATCGACAGAAGCAATCTATAAAGGTCTCTCCTAACGTTTTACACCGTTAGAAAGTGCTATTATTTTCTTCTAAAAAGGTAAACTTTATAGCACTGTTTTTTTCCGTTATTAATAGATTGATACAAAATATATTGATATAATTAATCTATAAACTATTTCTCAGGGGGAAACAATGTTAAAAGATGCAATTGAAACAGCTATCAAAATGGAGACCGATGCTATCTCATTTTATAGTGATGCATGCAACAAAACGAGTCATCCATTTGGGAAAGAAATTTTCAATGGATTTATAAAAGACGAAACTAGACACCTGAAAATGCTCAAGGATATTTTTGAAGGACTCAATATTGAATTTAAATTCATCAGACCTAAAGACACTATTAAGACTGTATTCAGTGAACTGAAAGATCAGATGATTAACAGGGTAAAGGCATTGGATGATGAAATGGATGCTATAAGCATTGCACTTAAAATGGAGAAAGAGGGTTTTGATTTTTACAAGAAAGCTGCTTCTCAGGCAACAACAGACAAAGAGAAAGAACTTTTCGAGCGCCTTGCTGAAGAGGAAAACGACCATTATACAATCCTGAACGAGACATATAATTTTCTGGATAATACAGGACAATGGTATATGTATGAAGAAAGAGGAATTGTAGAGGGAGGCTGATTTATTTATTGAAAATTCCCCTGCAATTGAAGATTGAAAATCGAAATTTATGATTTTCAATTTGCGAATGCCAATTTGCAATTGATAATTAAAAAATCTGAAATTGGAAATTAATTTTCCAAGGGCCAGTGACTAATGACTTAAAATAAGCGGGCGAGAGTTTTTTAGCAACTAATATAGGGAAGAATCTAAAATAATAATCCTTTAAATTACTGTGGAGGCACTGATGAATCCTATACAGATTAAACCTGATATATACTGGGTTGGTGCAATTGACTGGGCAATAAGGGACTTTCACGGTTATATAACACCAAACGGTACTACTTATAATAACTACCTTATACTGGATGAAAAATTAACCCTTCTCGATACCGTTAAACACGATTTCGCAGAAACGTCCATACAAAACATCAAAGAATTAATTGATCCTGGAAAAATAGAAAATATTGTCATAAACCACATTGAGAATGACCATGTCACGAGCATTGACAGAATAATGAATCTGACACCTAATGCCACTATTTTTATAACAGAAAAAGGCAGGAAGGGACTTGCCAGATTTTTTGACTTATCATCATGGAATATTAAGACAGTTAAGACAGGAGATACCTTGAATATAGGAAAGAGAAATCTCCTGTTCATAGAAACGCCGATGCTTCACTGGCCTGATTCCATGATGACATATATAAAAGAAGACAAAATACTTATAAGCCAGGATGGATTCGGCCAGCATTATGCATCTTCAAACAGATTTGATGACGAATTTATTGAGAAAATATCAGTTCAGGAACTGGATGATGCTATAATCGACTATTATGCCAATATACTGATGCCTTTTGGAAATCTCATAAAGACAAAAATTGCAGAAATACAGAAACTAGGCCTTGAAATAGACGTTATCGCACCCGATCATGGAATCATATGGCGGAAGGACCCGGGCAAGATCTTAAAGAAGTACATTGATATGGCAAACGGTGCTGCTGATCTCAGGGTATCGATAATATACGATACCATGTGGAAAAGCACGGAGATGATGACAATACCAATAATGCGCGGCATAAAAGATGAAGGGGTTGACTGCAAGGTAATCAAACTAAGGGCAACACCAACAAGTGCTGCAATAAAAGAGTTCTGGAAATCCAGAGGTTCTCTGATAGGTTCACCCACATTGAACAACAAGATGTTTCCCACTCTTGTAGAATTTCTACACCATCTTTCAGGTCTGCGTCCAAAAAATAGGATTTTAGGTGCTTTCGGAAGCTACGGTTGGGGTGGCGGAGCCGTTAAAGAGGCATATGAGATGCTGAAATCAATGAAATTGGAGATATTTGAACCGGGAGTTGAGGTTCTATACAGGCCATCTCCAGATGATGAAAAGAAATGTTATGAGTTCGGCAGGGAGTTTGCCAGAAAGGTCAAGGAATACCACGAACAATTTAAACAATAAGGTTCTTCTCTAGATTAGTTGGCAGAATCATAAATTATTTAATTGGTCATTTGTTAGGATTAACCCATAAAATGTATTTGGAGCAGGTATACATGTTATATAGTTGGACATATTCCTTTCGCTCCCTAGAGGGAAATTTTTACCCGTCACATGGCTCACTCGCTCGAATTTTTAAACTCGTCCCGACTTCTCGGGAACGCTTATTTAGTCATGACGGGTATCCCAAAAATTTCCCTATGTCCGCTCAAGAAACATGTACAACTACTTAATCCGAAAACTCTATTTATACTGAAATGCATTTTTGGGGTTAAGGATAATTTCAATATAATAATCCCGAAGCGGGTCTGCGCGTAGGGTCGCTTCGACTTCGCGTAGACTCGCATCGAGATTCAAGGGGCCGAGCCTACCTGATCGCCTCGATTCGGCGAAGCGGGCGGGCAGGCAGGGATTCAAGTGATGGAATTATTTTTTTAAAATTTTACTCTCACTTGAACCATCGAATCCTTGAACCCTGGAATTCTTTTTCCTAACTAAATGGGATAAGAATTAATAATAAAAACTTTGGTTAGAGGAGTGAAGTATGAAATCAATAGTACGGTTTACTATATGCCTAATATTCTTTTCAGCCATAATTTTTCCACAAGTCATAAATGCCGCTGAAAAGGATAAATATCCAAGAAAAGCAATATTATCTGACCAGACACAGGCATGCATTTCGTGCCACCAAAAGTATACACCAGGTATTGTTGAGGACTGGCTCACAAGCAGACATGCAAAGACAATTCCGGTAGATGCGCTCAATAAACCTATTCTTGAACAAAGGATTTCAGCAGATAAGCTGCCCGTCAAACTGGGCGAATATGCTGTTGGCTGTTATGAATGCCATAGCCAGAACCCGGAAAAACACAGGGACAATTTCCAGCACATGGGATACAGGATAAATGTTGTAGTTTCGCCCAATGACTGCAAGACCTGTCACCCAGCAGAGGTTGAACAATACTCAGGAACTAAAAAGGCTAATGCGTACAAAAATATTATGAACAATCCTGTCTATCATACCCTCGTTAATACAACTGATGGTATAAAGAAGATAGAAGCCGGGGAAGTCATACTGCAGGATGCTTCTTATTCAACTTTACATGAAACATGTCTCGGATGCCATGGCACAAAGGTAGAAGTTAAAGGGATGAGGAAGGTTTACACCGGGAGACTAATGGGTGAAGTCACAGTTCCTGATCTTACAAACTGGCCGAGTCAGGGTGTCGGCAGAGAGAATCCTGACGGTAGTATAGGCGCATGCACTTCATGCCATCCCCGGCATGGTTTTTCCATTGAGGTTGCAAGAAAGCCGTATACTTGTGCCCAATGCCACCTTGATCCTGATGTGCCTGCCTGGAACGTTTACAAAGAGAGCAAACATGGCAATATTTACTCATCAAAAAAGCACGATTGGAACTTCAGTAATGTCCCCTGGGTTGTTGCTGAGGACTTTAAATCTCCAACATGTGCAACCTGCCATAACAGCCTTATTGTAACTTCAGATGGTAACATTATTGCTGAAAGGACTCATGATTTTGCAGCACGGTTATGGGTAAGACTTTTCGGTCTTATCTACAGCCATCCGCAGCCAAAATCAGGAGACACTACAATAATCAAGAACAGGGATGGACTGCCTTTACCGACCACTTTTACAGGTGAGCCTGCATCAGAATATCTTATCGACAAATCTGAACAGGAAAAGAGATTTAAAACTATGGAAAGGGTCTGCAAGAGCTGTCACAGCACCCACTGGACAAATGGACATTTCGAAAAGCTTGATAACACCATCAAAGAGACTAATGAAATGACACTGTCGGCAACAAAACTACTGCTTGAGGCATGGGAAAAAGACATAGAAGACAAAACCAACCCATTTGACGAGGCTATAGAAAAGATGTGGATAAAACAGTGGCTCTTTTATTCAGCTTCTATACGATATGCTTCTGCCATGACAGGAGCACCTGATTATGCAGCCTTCAAGAACGGATGGTGGGAGCTCTCTGACAACCTCCAGAAGATGAGGGATTTGATAGATATCAAGGAACTGACAAAAAAGAAGAAAAGAGAGGAAGAAGACTGATGAAGGTTATAGCATTCCTTGGAAGTCCCCGGGAAAACGGAAATACCGAGTTACTTTTGAAAGAGACAATCCGGGGTATAGAAACATTCAGGTTGAAGGTAAAAACCTTCAACCTGAATAATATGGATATAACACCATGTCAAAATTGTGGTGGCTGCGACGAAAGCGGGGAATGCATAATCGACGATGAAATGTCAGAAATATATCAGAATATCAGAACAGCAGACAGGATAATACTTGCATCACCGATATTCTTTTTCTCACTCAGTGCTCAGGTAAAGATCATCATAGACCGTTGCCAGTGTTTCTGGTGTGAAAAATATCTTTTAAAAAGACCCATACCGGAAAGTAAATACTCACGCAAAGGACTTCTTTTACTTGTGGGTGGTATGAAAAAGGAAATAGGGGTCCAGTGCGCAGATTCAACTGCAAAGGCATTTTTCAGAACTGTCAGTGTCCCCAAACACAAAACTCTCAGCTTTTTAGGTGTAGATGCAAAAGGTGCAATTTTAAAACACCCCACTGCATTAAAAGATGCATTTGAAGCAGGAAAGGAATTAGTCAGTACTTAAATAATGAACTTCCCTCTTCCCAGATACATACAATTTTATCCAACAACTAGGTGCAATCAGAACTGTTCCTTCTGTTTTAATACATATCAAGTCTTTCCGGGCTATTCTAAGACACCCACCAATTACACAAACCGAACGATGATAACAGAAGCTCCTCTAAAAACATCGAACAGGAACCTGAATCGTATCACAAAGTTAGGAACAGATATCACTTACGAAAACGCACTAAGGCTGCTGGACATACTCTCTGATTTCAGCATAAATGAGATTGATATAATGGGCGGCGAACCCCTTCTCATTCCCTGGATGCTTGATTTTATAGAGGATGCCACAAATAGAAAAATAATGGTCAATATAAGCACAAACGGAAGTAATACTTTGATGATCCGGAGATTCAGGGGTATCAATGCCCCAAAGATTAACATCGGTATTTCTTTGGAAGGCAGTACTGAAGAGAAGCATAACAAACTTACAAATTCAAATCATTTTTACTATACAATCGAGAGCATAAAATATCTTGTTGATTCAAATCTTGACCCCATAATCAAGACAGTTATAACAAAGAGCTCCCTTAACGATATACAGAACATAATAAATCTGCTCAGAAACATCAAAGTAAATCGCTATTATATTCTACATATGGATCTTCTATCAAAAAACGAATCTTTGATCAAAGAGACATTAAGTTATAAGGCCTTTATTAATTTTTATGAGCAGATCAAAAAAGAAAACAGTGACATCTCAATAAATAAGGTAAATGCATCATGCTTTAATAAAGATTCTATTCCAGCAGGGACCAGATGTGCAGGCGGGGTACGGAAACTTTCGATACTGCCTGACGGATCTGTTTTCCCATGCAATCTACTACATTGCATCGACGAGTTTAACCTGGGGAATATATTCAATGAAGATTTCCAATTTATCTGGATGAATCCTAAACTCGGCCTATTCAGGAAATGCAAATTAAACATATGCAGCATTGATAACTGTGATAATAAACATCTATGTACAGGCGGTTGCCCCGCCCATGGACTTTATCATTATGGCGATCCTAATAGACCGGATATAAGGTGTGTTTATAATCATGCCAGAAAATTAAATTGATAACCGGGCATCCCGGAAAAAAATGACAACCAAATGAGTATTACTTAATAAGGACAATTTATTATTGATATCATTCTCATGTAGAAAAAACATGGCTTATTGATCCTGTGAAAGTAATTGTAAATAAAGGATAAATTAGGAATAAAATTCCGTTCCGCTCACTGATAACATAAAAAATTGACAATATGTTTTTGTTAAAGTAGAATTGTAATTTAAGTATTGAAGTACAACTCCCTAAAATTTTACTCAAACTTTAAGTGAAGGTAATGTTATGAATTTTAAATGCGAGAATGTAGATGGTTGTTCGATGTACAGTCTTATTACAACTTCAATAAGGATAATCCAGTTGCAACCATTCCTTAATGATTATTGTTTGAACAAGGATAATTATAAGGAATGTGCAAGATATAAAATTCAACAAGAAGGCAGAGAGCCGCCAGCCGATTTACTGCCGGACGGTAAACGGTTTAAAGGCTAGAATATGTAAGATTCTGAATAGCTTGCAAACCACTGCTTTCCTGAATTCAATCAGCCTCTCTTTAATGTCTCTAAATATTCTTCCCATTCAATAGGCAACATATATTTCTTTTTGTTATTACATTCCTTGCACGAAGTAACAATATTACCTTTCTTCGATTTTCCGCCCCTTATTAAAGGTACAATATGGTCCATAGTCAGTTCGCCGGGCTGGAACCTCCTTCCGCAGTAATAACAGAGACCCTCTGAGAGCTTTCTCTTCCACCACTGGGTTTTTCTTACTTCACGAGCTTTTGACCGTTCTTTCTTCAATTCAGCCTCTGTGATATTTGTAAAAAAGAAATCCATGTATTATTTTATACTGCTCCAGAGTATAATCTGATTTCTTCCGCTATTTTTTGCATGGTAAAGTGCAATATCAGCCTTCTTTATAAGTTCTTCCTTGCTTTTTGCATCAAAAGGTGAAGTTGCTATCCCGATACTTATGGTAATTTTAAAAGAACTGCCGGCTGCGGTAAAAGATGAATTCATAACTGCTTTTCTTAGCCTCTCTGCAATCATTTTTGCACCTGCGCCTTCTGTTCCAGGCAAAATAGCTGCGAATTCCTCACCACCGTATCTTGCGGGAATATCTATATCCCTGATTGTTTCTTTTATAATCTTTGCAACACCTTTCAGTACAAGGTCGCCGACAGGATGTCCATATGTATCGTTAATCTTCTTGAAATAATCCAGATCAATCAGGAGCAGAGTAGTTGGATCCGAGAATCTGTTCAGCCTCCTGAGTTCTTCCGACAGTTTTTCCTGAAAAAGCCTGTGGTTTAGGAGTCCAGTAAGTCCGTCAGTTGTAGCAAGCTTTTCTATTTCTGCATGCAATTTTGCATTAGTTATTGATGTCGATGCCTGGTTGCACAGGACTTTCAGCAGCTCAATCTGAAAAGTATCAATAAACTCAGTTCTTTCAGAAAGCATTGCCAATAGTCCGATCAGATTGTTTTCATAAAGCATTGGTATAACTATAACAGAACGAGTATTCTCCGTTGCAAAAGGAACTATTGGAACACGGTATTTTGTTATATCAGACATATAGATAGGCTGCTTGTTCTCAATAACCATATTAATAAAAGGCCCTTTGATATCGAATCGTCTCCTGTCTCTGGCAATGCTTCCTGTATGATGAATTAATTCGAAATCCCTACCTTTCAACATGAAGAAGAATACCTGTGAAGGGGCAATCTTTCCGGCACCTTCGCAAAGTTTCTCTACTATTACATCAATATTAAGTGATAAAACAAGCTTTGAACTTTCTTCATTGAGGATCTGCAATCCATTGTAATCTCGCTTTATCATGGGGTATATCCTCTCCCTCTCCAGTATCCTGACAAGATGGCCGGCAAACATCTGCACTATATTCTTATCCTGCTCGCTGAAGGCCTGATATCTTGAACTGTCGACTGTTAAAACTCCTAATGAAGTGGAACCGTCCATTACAGGGACAGCTATTACAGATGATATTTTCAAGTTCTTTATGTAACCAATATCAATCCCCTTTTCATTTATATCGTCCGAGGAGAATATCTTTTTATCTTTTATGCATATTGAAATTAACCCTTTACCGGTGATTATAACGTCACCTTTTTCTTCAGTTGAACATCTAAGGATAAAGCTGTCCTTCTGTGGGGTGAAAAGATTGGCAGAATCAGCAAGGACTGTCTGCTTCATTGTGAGAAGCATTTCTTTGATCTCTTCATCGGTTTTTAGCATTGATGCATAGTAATGAGACATGATCTTTTCGCTGCTCAGTGATTCCATCCTGGTTTCATGTGCTATATTCTTGGCATCATCCCTGATTTTTTTCAGAGAAGACAACGCCTTTTCTTTTTCCTTAAGCAGATTATTGAATATTACCGAGGAAATTACGGCTGTCAAAACCAGAAAGGATGAAAACGCGATTTCTGCAGTAAGATCCTCCCTTAAAATGAAAGTTTTAAGTTCAAGAAACGGGATGAGGAGAGAAAGCGGTATGATAGTCCTCAGGCCGTAAGGGGCTATCATAAATATTATAAAGGGGAAATAAGCAAGTTTAAGCCATGAAAGTTTAAAGGCATGTATAATACCGGTATGGATTACAGCAAAAGAGAACAGAAATTCAATTGAGAATTCTTTCCTTTTTGATGCAAAATGCAGTATTGAATAGACCGCAGCTGTTATTGCACTGAAAGTGAACCAAAGAAAAGGTTTTGTTACGGGCAAATCAACCAGCAAGCCAAGCCATGCGGAAATAATGAAAAGGAGCGGGATAACCCTTTTTAGCCAGAAGCCCTGCCTCTTTTTATCTCCTCTTCCCTGAAGAATTTTTTGTAAAGAACCTCCCATTCAGGACTTCCCTCTATTATCTTCCTAGAAAAAGACTGGAGTTTTTTCCTTATAATATTATCAATCTCTTCTCCTACCTTAAGTTCTTTAATGATTGTGCGCTTTATCTCACGCCTAATCATACCTTCCGCTTCAACCAATTCTACCAGATTTCTTTTGTTAAGCTCACTGAGAAGCACATGGCTTAGATGGGAGATTTTATCTTCGGAAAGCATCATAATACAATATTTCTTTCTTTCACGAGTTTCTGCTTCGTCAACTCGAATAATTTTCTGTAATCCATGCGTCCGCGTTCGATATCTGATTCGTATTTCTTGAGAAGTTCTTTTATTTCCTCGTTTATCCTTTCCTCCACCATAAGTTCTTCCATAATTATTTCTTCGGTGTAAGAGATAAACTTATCCATAGGGACGGTTAATCTGACCAGTTCTTTTGAAACAATGTTTTCTGCTATCTTTTTTGCAAGTATTGGAACCCAGGATTTAGGAATTCTCATTTCATTTCTCTACAAATGAGAGCAGTGCTATATTCCTTGATCTTTTGATTGCTTTGGTTAATTCACGCTGGTGTTTAGAGCATGTACCAGTCATTCTTCTTGAATATATTTTCCCTCTCTCTGTCAGATAGCCTTTGAGATTCTTCACATCCTTATAGTCTATAAACTCAGTCTTTTCTGAACAGAACTTGCAAAATTTTCTCCTCTGAAATTTCTTTTGTTGAAATGCCACTGTTCCTCCGTTCAGTATTTATTAGCTACTAATATATTATACTAAAAAGGTTCTAAATCTGTAGTCTCTTCTGGAGGAGCAAGATCTCCCGATGCAGCATTATCCTGCGAAAGTCCCTTTTTTGAAGAAAGGAACTTGACTGACTGAGCAACAATTTCAAATTTACTCCTTTGCTGGCCTTCTGTTTCCCAGCGCCTTTCCTGAAGTCTGCCCTCGACAAGAACTGAACTCCCTTTGTTCAGATACTGACTGCATGATTCTGCCTGTTTACCAAAGACTACTGTATCAATAAACGTTGTTTCCTGTTTAGCATCATCGCCATGTTTGTATCTATAGTTTATAGCCAGTCTGAATGTTGAAACCGGCGTGCCCTGAGGAGTATATCTCAGTTCAGGGTCTTTCGTCAGATTTCCTATCACTATTACCTTGTTGTACATTTAAACCTCGCTTTTTGACTGTTCAGTTTCAGAGGCATTTACATTTTCTAAATGCCTGATCTGTTTCGGCTTGAGTTTTATCACCATGAATTTTATAACTGGGTCAAAGACCTTGTAGAATTCTTCAAGTTTTTTAATAGTTAGTGGCTGAGTTTTGTAAATCAACATCACGTAATATCCCTTTTTATGCTTATTGATCTCGTATGCGAGTTTCATTCTGCCCCACATGTCGGTTCTGAGAACTTCACCATCTGAGTTAACTATAATATCCTTGATTTTCGAAATAGATGCATTGATTTCCTCGTCAGACAGTGCTGCATTAATAATCACAATGTTTTCGTAGACGTTCAAATAAAAACCTCCTCGTGTATATTCTCTTAAAGTCAGTAATCAGCTCTTCTTCATAAAGAGCTTTGAACTTTAATTTATAACATATACTAAAATAAAACGTCAATAAAATGGTCGGTTTTTCTGTAATCTCTTTGTCTTTATTTATGTCATTAAACTGTTTTTTTTGGTCTTTCTTATGCATTTTGATTTATAATTATTTGTGCTCAGCAGAATAAAGAATAAAGTGCTTTCTGGAAAACGGATTTCCGGTGAAGATGCTTTAAGACTTTTTGAAAGCGATGACATATTTCTCACAGGTTTACTTGCTGAAAAAGTTGCCAAGAGAAAAAATGGCAGAAAGGCCTATTTCATAAGAAACAGGCATATCAATCCTACAAACATCTGTGTAAACCGCTGCAGATTTTGCGCTTTCAGCAGGTCAAAGGGTGAAGAAGGCGCATTCGAATTGACCACCAATGAAATTATAAAAAAACTCTCGATTCGTAATCCGCAATCTGTAACCCGTAACTCGCAATTCACAACTCCTTACAGAGAGGTACATATTGTCGGAGGGCTTCATCCGGAATGGCCTTTCGAATATTATCTTGAAATAATTTCAAGTATAAGAAGAAATTTCCCTGAAATTCACATAAAGGCATTTACTGCTGTCGAGGTGGACTACTTTTCAAAGATAAGTGGAAAAGTCCTGGAGGAAATACTCACAGCCCTGAAACTCAGCGGACTTAATTCAATGCCTGGAGGTGGTGCAGAGATATTTGATGCTGAAATAAGAAACCGCTTATGTCCAAAAAAAATTTCGGGTCAAAGGTGGCTCGAAATAATAGAAACAGCTCACAAGGCCGGTATCAAGACAAATGCTACAATGCTTTACGGCCATATCGAAGATTATTCAAATCGAGTCGATCATCTTCTAAGACTGAGAAGACTTCAGGACAGAACTGGAGGATTTCAGGCATTTATTCCCCTTGCCTACCATCCAAAAAATACACAGATAAAAGGTGGCTATACATCAGGTGTAGATGACCTGAAGACAATTGCAATAAGCCGTATCGTCCTTGATAATTTCGACCATATAAAGGCTTACTGGATAATGCTCGGTGAAAAGATCTCACAGCTTGCCCTAAAATTTGGAGCAGACGACATAGACGGAACAATTATTGAAGAGAAGATCACACATTCTGCTGGCGCACTCACAGGCGAGCATCTCACAGCAGAGCAGTTGATTAACCTGATTAGAAAGGCAGGCAAGACACCTGTCGAGAGGGACTCGTTTTACAGAAGGGTGAGATACAGCAGATGAAAAATAATAAAAGTAAGGAACGCATTACCAACAGGCAGGCATTATCCATGCTCAAGACCGCAGAGCTCCTCGAGCTTGGCATGATAGCAGATAATATAAGGAAAAAGCTTCATCCCGAGGGCATCGTCACATTTGTTGTAGACAGGAATATTAATTATACGAACATCTGTATCAACAGATGCAGATTCTGTGCATTCTGGAGAGATAAAAATGACCCGGATGCATATCTTCTTGATAAAGATATCCTTTTTCAAAAGATCGAGGAGACACTGAATCTTGGGGGCACACAGATACTGCTTCAGGGCGGACTCCATCCCGCCTTAAACATCGATTACTACATTGATTTATTAACCTCCATAAAAAACAGGTTTGACATAAACATACACGGCTTTTCGCCTCCCGAGATATGTTATATTGCTGATTCATCTGAGCTTACTTTAAGAGAAACAATAAAAATACTGAATGATGCAGGGCTTGATTCCATACCGGGAGGCGGTGCTGAAGTACTTTCAGACAGGGTAAGAAAGATTATTAGTCCCAAAAAGATCGGGACCTCCCGCTGGCTTGAGGTTATGCAAAATGCTCATATGCTCGGCATGAGAACAACAGCTACCATGATGTTCGGAAGTATTGAAAAGCCAGAAGATATAATTATTCATCTGGATTCTTTAAGAAAACTACAGGACAGGACCGGCGGCTTTACAGCTTTTATTCCCTGGTCATTCCAGCCCTGGAATACAAAATTAATTCAAAATCCAAAATTCAAAATTCAAAATTTTATTACTGCCGTAGAATACCTGAAGGTTCTCGCATTATCAAGAATTTACCTTGATAATTTCAAAAATATACAGGCTTCATGGGTAACACAGGGACTAAAGGTCGCTCAGGTCGCTCTCAGGTTTGGTGCTAATGATTTTGGTTCCACTATGATAGAAGAAAACGTCGTAGCCTCAACCGGTGTGACTTACAGGATATCAAAAGATGAAATTATAAGGGCAATAAGAGATGCAGGGAGTAAGCCTGCGCAGAGAGACACATATTACAATATCATCAGAAGATTTTAGAGGTTTGAAACCATTGCTGCTAAATAATATAATAGACCAAAAAAACAGGAGGCAAAGTTGAACCAGAAAATTTCTGTTAAACTTGCATCACGCGTTAATAATCTACCCCCATATCTTTTTGAATCCATAGACAAAATGAAGCTGGAGGCTATTGAGAAAGGTGTTGATTTAATCGATATGAGTATAGGTGACCCTGACATTCCAACACCTGCTCATATAGTAGAGGCAATGAAAAGCGCTGTAGAAAAGGCAGAGCACCACCGTTATCCATCATATGAAGGTATGCTTTCTTACAGGGATGCTGTTGCCAAATGGTATAAAAAGCGATTTAACGTTACCCTTGATCCAAAAAATGAAGTGCTATCTCTTATAGGCTCCAAAGAGGGAATCGGACATATACCTTTAGCATTTGTTGGGCCGGGTGACACCGTACTTGTGCCTTCACCTGGATATCCTGTCTATCCTGTCAGTGTTCTGTTCGCTGGCGGCAAAAGTTATATCATGCCTCTTATCGAAGAAAATGACTTTCTGCCTGATCTAAAATCAATTCCTCAGGAGACGTTAAATAACACCAAAATGATGTTTATCAATTATCCTAACAACCCAACCTCAGCTGTTGCACCCAGAGAATTTTTTCGTGATGCGGTAAATTTCGCTGAAAAGCATAACATCATAGTCTGCCATGATGCAGCATACAGCGAAATCTATTATGACGGGGAAAAACCTCTGAGTTTTATGGAGATTGAAGGGGCAAAAGATGTAGGGATAGAATTCCATTCCCTTTCAAAGACATACAACATGACAGGATGGAGAATAGGATTTGCTGTTGGCAGCAGAGAAATAATAGCCGGTCTTGGCAAAATAAAAACAAACCTCGACTCGGGTGTATTCCAGGCTATCCAGGAGGCATCAATCGTCGCACTCAATACCGGGGATACGGTTTTATCCAGCATAAGGAAGACCTACCAGGAAAGAAGAGACGCCCTCTATTATGGTTTAAAGGGTATCGGTATCGAGACGCATAAACCAGAAGCGACTTTCTATCTGTGGGCAAAGGTACCCAGGGGTGTTGATTCATCCGGTTTTGTTGCACATATACTTGAGAAAGCCGGGGTACTTTCTACGCCGGGTAACGGCTTTGGTGAGCCTGGCGAAGGTTATGTCAGGTTTGCCCTTACTGTATCCATTGAGAGGATTAAAGAGGCTGTTGAACGGATAAGAAAGGTACTTTAAAAAATGCAGAATTCAGAGTATAATTTTTATACTTTTACATTCTTCAATCTGACTTCTGCATTTTTTTATTCTTACTTCTGACTTTTAAAATGTCAACCGTTTATCTTGGAATCGGTTCCAATCTAGGCAAAAGGCAGGAGAACTGTCTAAGGGCTATAGAACTTCTCAGGAGCAAAAGTCTTACAGTGACAAAACAGTCTTCAATGTATGAGACTGAACCCTGGGGAATAACGAAACAATCAAAATTTATTAATATGGCAGTGGAAGTCGAAACAGACCTCACCCCGATGGAACTTCTGTATCTTATAAAAACAATTGAGAATGAGATGGGAAGGTTACATTCAGAGAGATGGGGGCCACGTATTATAGACATTGACATATTGCTTTACGATGATACATATATCAATGAAGACGAACTTAAAATACCCCATCCTCTTTTACATGAGAGGGATTTCGTGCTCGAACCTCTATCAGAAATCGCACCTGAAAAGGTACACCCAGTACTGTCCAAGAAAATAAGTGCCCTGCTCAAGGACAAAAAAATGCGCTGACCTTAAAAAGTAGGCGGTAGGAAGTAAGCTCTAAGTAGTAAAAAAGAACTCTATGCTCCAAGCACCATTGCCCCTTGTCAATTTAATATCTAATTTTTAATCTTATCTGCACCATGTCCTTTGCCCTGTGCTCTATGAGAACTAAAAGGTTACGTTTTACGGTAACGGTTACGAAGTCCGCCCTGTCAAGTAAGCTTTTCTACTTTACAGGGCCCGTTTACTCATCGCATGGCGCTTGGCGCTCGGCGCATGGTGTTCTTTATACTGCTTACTGCCTACTTCCTACTTTTTATTATTTACTCCTTACTTTTTGCTCCCTGCTCCTTACTCCTCACCCCTCACTTCTTACTTCTTACTGCTTACTACTTACTTTTCTTATGACTCAATAACCAATGGATAACCCCTAATATACCTGCTATTTTTATACTGAAATGCATTTTTGGGGTTAACCCAAGACATGAGACGGGTAAAAATTTCCCTCTAGGGAGCGAAAAGAATATGTCCAACTACTTAATTTACCTGCTATTTTTATACTGAAATGCATTTTTGGGGTTAACAATTGTATAAAATAGCATAGGGACAATATTGTACTTGACATAATAAACGGAACGGAATTTAAATATTATGGCAACTATTTAAATATCTAGAAAGCTTTCAGATTAACGGCAATGGTAAAGATATTAGTTGTCGAAGATGAAGGCCTCATGGCCACCGAGATAAAAAATACATTACAGAACCTGGGGTATTCTGTTCCTGCTGTCGCATCTAATGGTGAGGAAGCCATAAAAAGGGCCGCAGAGGTCCATCCCGATTTGGTGCTGATAGATATCATCCTAAAAAGTGAAATGGATGGAGTTAAAGTTGCAGAACAGATCGACGAGCATTTCGATATACCGGTTGTTTATTTAACCGCCCACTCAGATGAAAACATACTGCAACGTGCAATGAAATCAAAGCATTTTGGCTTTATACTTAAGCCTTTCGATGAAAGGGAACTCCGCACCGCCATCGAGATAGCTATTTACAAACATAAAAAGGAAAAAGAATTAAGGGAGAGCCATGAATGGTTTGCAACAACACTCAAAAGTATAGGCGATGCCGTGATCGCCACTGATGAGAAAGGATCTGTAACATTTATGAATTCTGTTGCAGAAGTATTGACTGGCTGGAAGCAGGAAGAAGCTTTAGGAAAACCCCTGGAAGATGTATTCAATATCATTAATGAGAAAACAGGTAATAGAACCGAAGACCCTGTAACAAAGGTGCTCAGAGAAGGTGCTATAGTGGGGTTGGCCAACGATACAGTTTTGATAGCTAAAGATGGAACAAAACTACCTATTACTGACAGTGGTGCACCAATCAAAGACAACAGGGGAAATATCATTGGTACTATCATGGTTTTTCATGACATTACCGAAAGCAAGCTGGCTGAAGAATTTATCAAGAATATCCTTGAAAGTATGGGCGAGGGTTTTGTAGTTGTAGATCGTCAATATAGGATAATAACGGCAAATAAGGCCTATTGCCAGCAGGTCAAGATGCCTGTTGAAGATATTACAGGCAAACACTGCTATAAGATCTCACACCAGATAGATAAGCCCTGCCATGAAGTTGGCGAGAAATGTGCTATAGTTCATACCTTTGAGACCGGAGAAAACTCCTCAGTCCTACACATTCACCATGACAAAGAGGGTAATCCATTGTACGTGGAGATAAAATCTTATCCGATCAGAGATACATCAGGAAACATCACTTCAGTAATAGAGGTTCTCAATAATATATCTGAAAGGGTTAAACTTGAAGAACAGCTTCGCCAGGCTCAAAAGATGGAGGCAGTTGGACAGCTTGCAGGAGGTATTGCCCATGACTTCAACAATATCCTTACAGCAATAATAGGCTACGGCAATTTAGTGCAGATCAAGATGAATAAGAACGACCCGCTACGGAACTATCTGGAACAGATGATTAAATCAGCAGAAAAGGCATCCGATTTAACGCGCAGTCTTCTTGCATTCAGCAGAAAGCAGATAATAAACCCACAGCCTCTAAATCTTAATGATATGATAAATAAAGCAGAGGTTTTGATTTCAAGGCTGATCGGCGAGGATATTGAACTTAAGACCATCCTTCCAGATGAAGATGTCACAGTAATGGCAGATGAAGGCCAGTTAGAGCAGGCACTGATAAATCTTGTAACTAACGCAAGGGATGCGATGCCTGAAGGAGGGTTTCTGATCGTAGAGACAGAAGTAACTGAATTAGACGACAAATTTATAAAGACATATGGTTTTGGGGTAACTGGAAAGTATGCCCATATATCAGTAACAGATACAGGTGTGGGGCTGGACGAGGAGACAAAAGAACGGATATTCGAACCATTTTTCACCACAAAGGAAACCGGAAAAGGGACGGGTTTAGGGCTCTCGATGGTATACGGTATAATCAAACAACACAACGGCTATATCAATTTACACAGCGAGCTAGGTAGAGGCACTACCTTCAGGATTTACCTGCCTATAATCGATGAAAAGGTTCAATATAAAAAAATAATGGAGCATCAAGCTATTCAGGGAGGTACAGAAACAGTACTCCTAGCAGAAGATGATGAAGATGTCAGGAAACTAATAAAAGACATCCTCGAGAAGTTCGGATACAAGGTCATAGTGGCAGTAGACGGAGAAGATGCATTTGACAAATTCATTGAGAATAAACATAGTATCCAGATACTCCTCCTTGACCTGATCATGCCCAGGAAAAACGGTAAAAAGGTTTATTCAGAAATCAAAGAGATCAAACCTGACATAAAGGCATTATTTCTCAGTGGCTATTCAGCAAATCTTGTCCATAGGAAAGGTGTACTCGAAGAAGATTTGAACTTCATCTTCAAGCCTGTGTCGGTCAATGACCTTCTGATAAATGTACGTGAAATACTTGATAAATAAAAATATTTTTCTCCTTATTAGTGCCTGTCCTTACTCCTTGAGAACTAAAAGGTTACGTCTTACGGTTACGGTTACTATGCCCGCCCTGTCAAGTAAGCTTTTCTACTTTACAGGGACCGTTTCGGTTGTCGGTTACGTCTGTCGTCTTCGTTTATCTTAGTCTTTATCCGCCTCTAGTTTTCAATCTTAAATTTTCAATCTTAAATTAACGATTTTTTATCATTTTTTTGTTGCAAAAGATTAAATCACTGCTATATTTATAGATAATAGATATATTTCTTGTAATAATAGGGTCTCGCGGCAAATGAATCCGGTACAAAAAACTTCTAATATAAAATACACAATACTTGTTGTTGATGACGACATGTATGTCCTTGAATCTGTATCACTATTGCTGAATGAATACGGCTATTCTGTCGTCATATCCAGTAATGCTGATGATGCTCTGACGTCATTTAAGAAGAACGAGATTGATGTTGTACTTACCGATATAAAAATGCCTGAATCTTCAGGCATTGCTCTGCTCGAAAGAATTCATAATCTTAATTCAGAAATCCCTGTAATATTAATGACCGCATACGCTGAACTGGACATTGCATTGGAAGCAATAAAAAAAAATGCCTTTGATTTAATAGTAAAGCCCTACAATACTTACCATCTCATGTATACCATAGAAAAGGCTGTTAATTATGGAAGGCTTTTACTGTTAGAGAAGAACTACAAACATACGCTCGAAGATACTGTTAGAAAGAGGACAAAAGAATTATCAGATGCATTGAAGATGATTAAAAATGTAAGCGCTGAGATAATGCAGCGATTAACGTCAGTTGCTGAATTCAGAGATGAAGAAACAGGCACTCACATATCAAGGATAGGATTATATGCAAAAAAGCTTTCCGAGGCATTTAATATGCCAAAGGACTTTGTTGAAACAATATTATTCGCAAGTCCAATGCATGACATTGGAAAAGTTGGGATACCTGACAACATACTTTTAAAGTCGGGGGCTCTAACAACAGAAGAATTCAGTATTATGAAGACACATACCCTGATTGGACGTGAAATACTCACCGGCTCAACATATCCGATAATTAAGATGGCTGAATTGATAGCATTAACTCATCATGAAAGGTGGGACGGCACAGGATACCCGGTGGGACTAAAAGGAAAAGACATTCCCTTTGAAGGAAGAATCGTGATGCTTGTTGACCAGTATGACGCCTTACGGAGTATAAGACCATACAGAAGAGCCATGAGCCATAATGAGGCTTTCAATATAATAACAAAAGGTGATGGAAGAACAATGCCTTATCACTTTGACCCCGATATCTTAAATGCATTCACTGAACTTGCCTCATCATTTGATGAAATATTTAATACGTTTAAGGGCTCAACAGTCGACAGCGAATTATAATTTCACAGGGGTAAACCCCGTTAGTAGATAATTACAACTATTTTAAAACGGGGTAAACCCCATATTCGCAGAAAAGAATTTATTTTATCCGCGCTCCAAGCCCCGAAATACCTCTGATCTCTTACGATGCAAGCCTACCTGACAGCCCGCTTCGCCGAGAATCGAGGCGAGCAGACAGGCAGCAGGGCTTTCTAACGGAATAAACCAGACAACTATTTCGAAGTATTGCTTTAATAAATAAAAATTAATTATAATAATTAATATTAATTCAGGAGGATATAAGTGAAAGCTGGCATTCATCCACAATATAAAGAAGCAACTGTTGTCTGTGCATGTGGTGAAACATTCACCACAAAGTCTACATCTCCCAAAATACACGTCGATATATGTTCTAAATGTCATCCATTCTTTACAGGCAAACAGAAGATAGTTGACGCTGAAGGAAGAGTCGAAAAATTCAAGAAAAAATACTCTAAAAAGTAGATATACTTAAGGAAAAATAAAAAACAGGAAACAGACTAAAGTTTCCTGTTTTTTATTGTATAAAAATAAATCTGATAAAATTGAGGAATAGATTGAAAAATATAGGCGGACAGGCAGTTATTGAAGGTGTAATGATGAAGGCACCAAAAAACTGGACCGTAGCTGTAAGAGACCAGAAAGGCGGCATTCATCTTAAAAAAGAGAGGCTCGCTGAGTTGCCCCGCTTTCTCAGATTTCCGGTTATACGAGGGGTAATTGTTCTTTTCCAGGCGATTACAATCGGAATAAAGGCAATAGAGTTTTCAGCAAACAAGGCATATGCTGAAGGGGAAGAGAAAAGTCTGGAAAAATTTTCTATAGCAATTACGATCTCCGTTGCTATAATGCTCGGAATCGTCTTATTCATTCTTTTGCCGTTGGAATTAACAAAACTTATAGGTCTTGTCTTTAATAATATAGCAGAAAATTCTTTTTTATTTAATTTTACAGACGGCATAATCAGAGTTATCGTCTTTCTGCTTTATGTAATTCTTATAGGTACATGGAAAGAAATGTCGAGGATATTCAAGTATCACGGTGCAGAACACAAGGTAATACATGCCTATGAAGAGGGCAGAGATTTAACAATCAATAATGTAAAAGAATATAGTTCGCTTCACCCGCGCTGCGGTACGAGTTTTCTGATGATAGTCATGGTTTTAAGTATATTAATATTCTCATTTATTCCCCAGCACTGGTCGTTCTTTAACAAATTTCTTTCAAGAATAGTTCTCATACCTGCTATAGCAGGTCTTTCTTTTGAATTCCTGAAATTTTCTTCTCGACATAAAGACAATCCTGCAATGAACCTTCTAATTCAGCCCGGATTACTATTACAACGCCTTACCACGAGAGAGCCTGAAGAAGCAGAGCTCGAAGTTGCACTCAGCGCCCTTGTGGAGGTATTAAAATTAGAGGAAGAAAATGCTTGATAAACTTCTTGAAATTGAGAACAAATATGAGGAAATCAGCAATATACTGGTTGAACCTAAAGTTCTCTCCTTACCTTCAGAATTCCAGAAATACTCGAGAGAATATGCTGAGCTGCAACCAATTGTCGATAAGATAAAGGAATACAGAAAACTTCTTTCCGAGCTTGAAAGTACTGAAGAACTGCTCAGAGGAAGCGACAATGAAATTAAAGAACTTGCACAGTCAGAACTCGATAAATTGAAGAAGAAAAAGCCCCTGCTCGAAAATGAGCTCAAGATAATGCTTCTCCCGGTCGACCCCCGGGATAAAAAAAGTGTTATTCTCGAAATCAGGGCAGGAACAGGAGGAGAGGAGGCTGCTCTTTTTGCTGCATCCCTTTTCCGGATGTACTGCAAATATTCCGAGTCTAAGAGATGGAAAGTAGAGATAATAAATATGAATCCCACAGGTCTTGGCGGTATCAAGGAGGTTATTGCTTCTGTCGAGGGGAAAAATGCATACAGCAAGCTCAAATACGAAAGCGGAGTCCACAGGGTTCAACGAGTTCCTACAACAGAGGCATCCGGAAGAATTCATACATCTGCTGCAACAGTAGCAGTTCTTCCCGAAGCAGATGATGTAGATATCAAAATTGACGAAAAAGATCTGAGAATCGATACATTCTGTGCATCAGGACCGGGTGGCCAGGGAGTAAATACTACATATTCAGCTGTCAGGATAGTACATCATCCTACCGGCCTTATCGTCCAGTGCCAGGATGAACGTTCCCAGATAAAAAACAAGGAAAAAGCCATGAAGGTTCTCCGTTCCCGGCTGTACGAGATTGAACTTGAAAAACAGGAAAAAGAGAGATCACTGGACAGGAAGTCACAGGTCGGCTCTGGAGACAGGAGTGAGAGAATAAGGACATATAACTACCCTCAAAACCGTGTGACAGACCACCGTACAGGGTTATCACTATTTAAGCTTGAGCAGGTACTTGAAGGTCAGATCGATGAAATGATAGATAATCTTATAACCCATTATAACGCTGAACGTTTGAAAGAATTGTAATTGAGGCTTCTTGATATATTAAAATCATCCACAGAACTTCTTAAGGAATCAGGCATTGATGAACCATCTCATGAAGCAGAAATTCTTATTCTGTATGCTGCAGGCACAGACAGGCTGACAGCATATAGAGATAACCCGGAAATCAGGCATAATCTGGTATCCAAAATCAATAAACTTCTTGAGCGCAGGGCTAACGGAGAACCTGTCCAGTATATAGTCGGATATGTAAATTTTCTTAATGTCAAAATAAAGGTTGGCAGGGGTGTACTTATACCAAGACCAGAAACTGAACTCCTTGCACAGGAAGCGATAAATGAATTAAGAATTCAGATTGCAGAACTTAAAACTAAAAAACCAGGATACAGAAGTCGAAAAGAATTCATCATCCAGAATCCAGCATCCAACATCAGCACATCATTTCATGTTCTCGATCTCTGCACCGGTAGCGGATGTATCCCGCTTGCAATTGCCAGAGAGCTTCCAGATGTATATATATATGGCATCGATATTTCAAAAACTGCAATCAGGTACGCAAAGACAAACGCTGATATTAACAGGATTAAGAATGTTACATTTATGAAAGGTTCATTATTTGAGCCTATCAAAGAACCTCTATCTTTTGACCTGATCATCTCTAATCCTCCGTACATAAAAACAGCCGATATGAATGAACTTCAGAGGGAGATTAAAGACTGGGAGCCTCTTGAGGCGCTGGACGGAGGTATTGACGGCCTTGATTATTACAGAAAAATCCTTGCAGGAGCCGGAAAATTCTTAAATAAGGAACGAGCTATAATGCTTGAACTGGGTTTCGGCCAGGCACAGGATGTTGCAGAAATTGCAATAAAAAACGGCTTCAGAAATATATCAATAAAAAAGGATTTCGCAGGAATAGACAGGATACTGAAGGCTGAAATATAATTAGCCTTTCTGACCCAGCTACTTTAAGTCCTGACCGGGATTCTTTGACAGGGTATACATAACAACTCCTATACATATAAAGACAAACATCAGAAAGGCAGAAAAGTTTTTTCTGAATTTAAGTTCATAATTGATTTCCTTTATCTGTTTATCCAGTTTATCCAGCCTTATTATGAATTTGTTGGCATTCTGCTTAACCAGAGATATATCAACTGAATGAAATAATATGCGGAAATCGGCATGGATGCTGAAAAGATTTTTGTCAAGCCTTTCAGTGAAAACACCGGCACGCTTTAACTTGCTTATATCTTCTCCAATGCTTTTTATCTTTTCTTCCGAAAGGGAAAGAGCCTGTTTCATATCTTTAGCCCTTTCGTAGGAATGGCATCGAGTGCAAAGATCCTCATTTATAATATCTATATCAGCCTTCCTTATATCGTGCGAACCATGACAAATTACACAATTCGGTCCTACTCCATAAAATTTTAATGCCCTTCCATGAATACCTTTGAGATAATTATTCAAGATCCCGATATGACACTTCCCGCAAAACTCAGGTACATTTTTATATTTCGGCTTTCCTACAAAACCTCTCTCAGGTAACATTGACATCATAGCATCCTTCGGATCACCCCCATGGCAGTCATGACAGGACACGTCATTCCGATAGTGCCAGCTTTTCTTCCATTTCGCCGGTATGGAACGAAGCCGAGGTTCCATCATTTCCGAGTCATGGCAGCCAATACATACGGATACATCAGACATTATATATTCTGATCTCAATACATCCACCCATACATATATAAAAAACAGGATAACCATGATGATTAAAACTATAAAAATATTCCTCACGAGTACATACCCCAAACTGTAAATGATATCCAAAAGAACAGAGATAAAATAAATAACGTTAAAAGAAAGGGCCTTCTCAGAATATTTTCTTCTTCCTTCTTATCAAAAAAAGGCCAGAAGAGAAATATAGCTGTAATAACAATCTGGATTCCGACTCCCAATAATTTATTAGGTATTATCTTGAGCATCTGGTATGGAGCCAGGAAATACCACTCAGGTTTTATATGAGCAGGAGTCTTAAAAGGATCTGCAGGAATATTAGCTTCTTCAGGCAAAAAAAGTGTTGGCAAAAACCCTATTATCAGAAACATTAATGCAAAATATAAAGCAACCATGAACATCTCTTTCAGAATAAAGTATGGATAAAAAGGGTATCCGTTATCATGGCTGTCGTGCCTGAATACAGTCCATTGACTTTTCTCTTTACCTGGTTCACCGAATGGCGGACTTGATATGCCTATCCGTCTAACCAGGAAAATATGAACACCTATAAAGATTATAAGAAGAAGAGGCAGAAAGGTTACGTGCAGTGCAAAAAACCTGTTAAGTGTAATACCTGTGACATTTTCTCCACCCCTTAGTATTCCTGCTATATAGTTTCCGGCATACGGAAAGGCAGTCGGTATGGTGGTAACAATGGTTGTGGCCCAGAAGCTCAACTGGCTCCATGGCAGAAGGTATCCGCTGAGACAGAACATAAGTGTTATGAGTAGCATGAAGCCTCCTGCTACCCAGGTCAACTCCCTTGGTTTCTTATAGCTTCCCATGAAAAATACTGTAAGCATATGGAGAAGCACAACTATAACTAGCAAGTTGCTTCCTACAACGTGCATCATCCTGAACAACCAGCCAAAGGGCACCTTCTCCATGATGTCCTGGACACTTAAGAAAGCATGATCTGAATGAGGAATATAATAGATAAGCAGAAAGAATCCTGTAACGACCTGTAATATAAATGCAACAAGTGCAACAAACCCAAGTGTATAAAATATATTGATATTCCTTGGTATCCTGTATTCCTTCAACTGTGTTCTTACTATTTCTTCAAGTCCGATCCTTATTTCAAGCCAGTTTTTAATCCTGCCGAGCATATTCTCACCCTATTAAAATATTCTCCCCTTTTAGTTCCAGGGGAAATCTCTGCAGTGGTCTCGGGGGAGGACCTGAAATAACATTTCCTTCCATGTTAAACGTCCCTGCGTGACACGGACAGAGCAATATATTTTTTCCCCTGTCATATTCAACAAGACATCCAAGATGTGTGCAGACTCTCGAAAGGGCTATATAACCCTTTTTAGGCCGGTTTATTATAATTACCGGTTTATTATTAAATACAATATCTTTTGCCTCTCCTATAGGTATTTCACTCTTTTTGATCTCAAATTTTATTTTTGCTGATTTAATTGCTGCAGGCTCAAGGAACCTCAACATGGGATAGCCAAAAGAAACCGCAGCAGTCGAACTGAGCAGAGCTAGGACTGATTTTAAAAACGTACGCCTCCGCATTTATTTCAGTCCTCACACCTGCATGGATAGTAGGTCAAAAGCAATGTCTTCAATTTATTAATAACTTCTTCCTTCGTACCGGCTTTTACCCTGTAGCCCGGCAGCTCATTGCATTCAGCAATCCAGTCTCCATTGTCGTTTTGATATATTACGAACTCTCTCATAACCCTTTCTCTTTTTTGATAAACCAGAGCTAATGGTAAAAGGCAACTTTCATATCAAGCTGGCAAGTCCAGATTAGCCTTTATATTACCCTATTATTTAAATATAGCACATCCTGATCATCCGTTTAATTACTTCACTTTTATTTTTAAATATCGTTAAAATATGTAAACCCCGTTAGAAGAAAATAACAACAATTTCTAAACGGTGTAAAATCTTTTTTTCGGAGCTTTTTTGGACATACTTAAAATCAAGGGCGGTAAACGCCTAAAAGGAACCGTACAGATAAGCGGTGCAAAAAATGCAGCCCTTCCCATAATGGCAGCTACAATACTCGCCCCAGGAGAACACTCTATATACAGAGTCCCCCATCTGAGGGATGTTATGACAATGGGAAGACTTCTCGCTGATCTCGGTTCTGGATTCCATTTAGAGAAAAACCGGGTAATGCTCGACTGTACAAACATTAGAAATTACAAAGCACCCTATGAACTTGTCAATACAATGCGTGCATCAGTGCTTGCACTTGGTCCGCTCGTAGCTCGATTAGGAAAGGCAAAGGTATCCCTGCCCGGAGGTTGCGCAATAGGAGCAAGGCCGATAAATCTTCATATAATGGGGCTTCAGAAAATGGGGGTATCTATTGTTCTTGAATCAGGATATATAATTGCTAAAGCTAAAAGGCTCAAAGGTGCATCTATATATCTTGATATACCTACTGTTACAGGAACAGGAAACATTATGATGGCAGCAACACTCGCTGAAGGTAAAACCCTTATCGAAAATGCTGCGAGAGAACCTGAGGTCGTTGATCTCGCCAACGCCCTCATTTCTATGGGTGCTAAAATAAATGGAGCTGGAGAAAGCATAATTGAGATAGAAGGAGTCAGATCATTAAAGCCTTTAACTCATACTATAATTCCTGACCGGATTGAAACAGGCACCTTTATGACTATTGCAGGTATAACAGGTGGAGACGTTACAATTAAAAAATGCTGTCCTGATCATCTAGATGCCCCGATTAATAAATTGAAAGATACTGGTATAAGATTCAAGCCCGTTAGCAACGGGTTTAGGATTATAAGTCCTTCAAAGCTAAAATCAGTGAGCATAAAGACCATGCCTTATCCGGGCTTTCCAACCGATATGCAAGCCCAGTTAATGGCGCTTATGTGTATAGCTGACGGAACCAGCGTGATTACTGAAAAGATATTCGAAAACAGATTTATGCATGTTGCAGAGCTTAGAAGAATGGGTGCTGATATAACAATCGAAGGAGGAACCGCAACAGTAAGAGGCATTAAAAAGCTTAAGGGTGCCCCTCTTACCGCAACTGACCTCAGGGCAAGCGCATCACTCATAGTTGCGGCACTTGCCGCTGAAGGAGTAACAACAATAAGAAGAATATATCATCTCGACCGCGGGTACGAAAGGATAGAAGAAAAGCTCCAGAAACTAGGAGCTGATATAAGAAGGGAGAAGCAGTAGAAAACCCCCGGAAAAGACGGGGATTTTCTACGAGGTAAAATGGTTCCGAAGGGGGGACTCGAAACACACTTCATAGCTTGGAATTTACTGATTTATAAGATTATTTTTTAGCCTGTATTGCCTCTGGTGACAGTTTGGTGACAGCCGATAATTTATTAAGTGACAATTTTTTGATATCCGTTCTTAAATTTTCAATGTGTTGATAGGCATACTTTTCAGTCATTTTTATACTGCTATGACCTAATAATCTGGAAGCCTTAAACAATGATGTGCCACTATTGACAAGTTGAGATGCAAAGGAATGCCTTGTTGCATCATAAAGTCTTAGATTCTCTGTAATACCAGTTTTCTGTCTCGCGCTAAACCAAACTCTATCTAATGCACTCGGTGAATAATATTTACCTGTACGAGGATTAATAAAAATAAAAGATTCGGGCAAATTGTTTCTAATCCTCTCTGAAATATATTCATACATCTCTGGATGAATAGGAATAGTAATTGATTTTGAACTCTTCCCCTCTTTCTTTTCTCTGTAAACATTTCCTGAAAATGAGGCAGATATTTTTATAGTCTGAGTTTTTAAGTCAATATCCTTACATTTCAAGGCCCGTGCTTCTGAAGGTCTGCAGCCATGTAACATAAGGAAAGCTATTATAGGCTTATCTTTATCCGATATATTCTTAAATAAAGTGGTTTGATCTTCTTGGGCAAGCCATTTAAAGTTGTGCTTGGCAACTTTAACTCTTGGAAATGCAGGAACATTATCAATAATCTCTAAATCGTTCTTGCAGTAACGTAAGAATGTTTTAAATAAATCGAGTATATTTTTTACAGATTTGCTTGAAATATCATATTTATTTTCAAGATGTTCTTTGTAATTTATTAAATCAATCTTTTTTAATTCTCTTACATCTTTAGTATTAAAATAATCCTTTGCAATATTTACAATTCTCGTATAATGCCTTGCATAAGACGGGGCAATATATTTCAACTTATATTCTAAAAACTGATCAAGGAACTTTGAGACCCAGAATTTTTCAAGTTCTGTTTTAATGTATCTGGAAGGGTCAAAATTATGATTCTTAATTTCATAGTTTATATAATATAGAAAATTAACGGCCCTCTGGTAAGTATCTAATGGCTGTCCTTGTTTATCACTAAAAATCCTTATCCTCTGTCCTTGATGATACAGGTCAATATAAAATCTTACAGGAATAATTTTACAAGCAGGACATATGAAGCCTAAGTGCCTGAACATAGAGATCTTTTTAGATACATCAACGAATGGACCTTGACATTTCGGACATGTCCCTCTTGACCTGATAACACCTTTCATCTCTTGCCCCCGTTTTGATTGAGAGTTTAAAGATAAATGATGTCATCCAGATATGTCAAGTTCTTATTTATCGCGGTCTCGGCTTCAAATATTATGAGTTTAGGCAATAGCGCACAATGAAATTGGTGACAGTCTGGTGACGGTGATCATGAAATATTGGAACCTATAACTTTCCTATTTTTTTTCAAAAAATGGTGCCGAAGGGGGGAGTCGAACCCCCACGGCGTCTCCACCACTAGACCCTGAACCTAGCGCGTCTGCCAATTCCGCCACTTCGGCAATGAGCTATCTTGAGCGCGCCTGCCTGCCAGCAGGCAGGCATATTTTCAAACCTCCGATTTCATCGAATGCTTCATTTTTAAGGGGCAAATTTATAATATCTTCACATAAAAAAACTGTCAACATCATAATCTTTGCCGAAAAATAGACAGACTATTTAACTTCTTGATTTCCCTGTCATTGCGAAGCAATCTATAAGACTAGATGAAAGCATCGGAGATTGCTTTGCTGAGTTTACAATGACAATCGATGACAATTTTCTATGTCTATTCCCCGGTTTTTTATTTTCTAACTAAGAAGATTACTTTTTATCAATAAGCTTGATTAGTGCTCTTGCGCTGCGTGCACCGGAAATAAGTGTGCCATTTGGCAGGATTATGGCAGGTGTGCCTTCTATACCGAGTTTTTCAGCAAGCTTTATATTCTCGTCTATGACTGTTGTTTCACATTTTGGCTCTGGCAACTCTTTGTTCTCAAAGGCATCTTCAAGGAGAGCTACTGAATTTTCGCACATTATGGCCTTTGACTTTTCATAAGCTCCCTTGTGCATAGGCAGTGGATATAGAAATATATAAAATGCTATATCTTTTCTTTCTTCTATTACCTTCTTCATCTCCTGATGAAGTTTTCCACAGAATGGTCATTCGGGATCATCAAAAACCGCAACCTTCTTTTTTGACTTCTTATCACCCATTACAAGTGCATTTTCATAAGGAATTAACGACAGGTCAATTTTATTTATCTCTTGTAAACTTTCCTCTGTGAGATTAACCATCTCCTTAAGTGAGAATATATTCCCTGCAATCAAATATTTATATGAATAATCAATATAGACAATTCCTTTCTTTTTGCCCGACTCAATACCTATTTCCCACAAACCTTTCATTGGTCTGTTCTGGACGTTCAATACCTTTACACCGGGAATCATTGTTCTCAAGACCAATTTTGCCTTTTCAGTATCTATGATATGGCATTTGATACATTCCTGTTCAATTTCGGAAAAAGCATATGCAGTATTACTGATTATAAAAAGCGCCAGATGGATAGTTATCAAAAGTATTATGGATTTACGCATTGCCAAGTATAACATATTTCATACTTTTAAAAAAAGGAAAAGTCTCAACTTTCAATTTACTGCTGCAGATCACTCTGATTGGAACTTTCAATACCTTTTACAACATCAGGGAAAACAAACTTAACCGTGTCCTCAAGAGCATCCTTCTTCACATATATCCTGAATTCCCAATACCCTCTCTTTGTCAGGTACACCTTCTCTACATGGTAAAGTCCATCCCCTATTTCTGTAATAACAGGCACACCTGGGGCACCAAAGCCATATTCGGGCATCCATGGAGTAATCGTTATTTCTGCTCCAATAACACCCATATCTTTTTGATCGTACATAAAAATATAAAAAGTATTTTCCCCTAACTTAAAATCATCTTTATTTAGCATCTCAATTCTGAACAGCCTATTATCTGTAATTTTCGATAGGCTGTTGTTGTGTTCGATAGACTTTAGTCTTCGTGATCCATCATGTTCACCATTAACTGCACCAGAGTTACCTGACCACCAGCATATAATACCCACTATGATCAATATGGAAACAAAGAAAAACCTAGAATTATATTTATATAGCATTTACTCCTCCATTAATGAATCTTCTGTTCAATATTACCTTACTATCAGAAAATAAACAACAACAGCAATTATTGCAAAGCAGACAGCCAGAAGAATCCTTATCCACCATCTCAACTTTAAAAATGTATAGAACTCTTTCCACCAGTTTATTTTATATATTTCATACCATTTAGTATTAAATAATAATGAGAGTTCATATGCCTCCTCCCAGAGGCTACGTTTTGGAGCAGGTTTCAGACCACCTTTATCCCAGTCTATCTTTCTCTCTTTAAACCAATCCCTGTCTTCAAGCCCCATAAATACCCCCATCTAACTATACAGAAAATTTCTATAAAACTTCTGAAGCCTTTCTGCAATTAAAGAATACCTTAAGCGCACCTGTAAAAACAATAAATCCATACTTTTCTGAGGCAGAATTCTTAATAATGGTGTGCCAATTCTGTAACCTTCATGATATAATTATTTGCATTGTCTTTTTTGAATAGGTTGTTTATGCACAGGATATTCAGAAATATACATTTTAAGATTTTCTTCTTCGTGCTTGTGCTTCTCATTACTACGACCTTAGTTTTTTATTTCATCACAGTACAGATAATGAACAAACACATTCAGAACGAGGTCGTCAAAAGAGCAGAGGGATTAAGCAGGAGTATTGCGGCATCAGCAGGGTTCAGCTTTCTATCCAAGGATCTGCTTGGCCTTGACAACATCGTTTATAAAATAAAGAATTCGAATCTGGATGTTGAGTATATTGCAATTGTCGGTACAGATAACAAGACTATAGTGCACAGCAACATCAGTAAAAGCGGAGAGATACTTAAACCGTCATCTGGCCGGCTATTCAAAGAAAGCTGGGACGGCACTGTCGTAAATGAAGTAAACGGTCCATACGGCTCTATCTTTGAGATATCAAGCCCTATAATATTTATGAATAAACAACTCGGTTCTGTGATACTCGGCATTAACAAATCGGTTCTTTTAACTGCACAGGATGTCTCTCGAAAAAGAATAATGGGAGTATTTACTGTTACGCTACTATTGGGTATAGTTGTCAGTATTATATTGTCATCTTTTATGACAAGGCCCATTAAAGAACTTTCAAAAGGTGTAGATGAACTAAAACATGGTAAAAGAAGCAGGCCACTGAAGATTTATTCGCAGGACGAACTGGGAAGGTTAACAGAAAGTTTCAATGAGATGACGGCATTGATAACTGAACAACGTGACAAACTTAGTGAATCTGCACGTAATCTAGAAGAGTCTTATATCTCTACAGTCAAGGTTTTAGCGGCAGCCATAGATGCCAGGGACCCTTACACACATGGCCACGCCACAAGGATTTCACAGTTATCATTAATGATCGGCAAGGAAATCGGTCTCAGTAAAATGGAACTTGAAGACCTTGAAATTGCATGCCTTTTCCACGATGTTGGTAAGATCAAGACTCCCGATTCGATTCTTCGTAAGAAAGGCAAGCTCGATTCATCGGAACGCAGGGAGATGATGCTTCATACAGAATATGGCGCAGAAATTCTCAGCAAAGCACCATCACTCCACAAATTTATTCCTGCTGTCAAGTATCACCATGAATGTTATGATGGCACAGGATATCCCGAAGGACTGAGCGGTGACAGGATTCCTCTTTTTGCAGCTATAATATCCATAACCGACACTTTTGACGCAATAACTTCAGATAGACCCTACAGAAGGGCTCTCTCGAATAAACAGGCGTTGAAGAATATGGTTGAACTTTCAGGCAAACAGTTTAATCCAGATCTCCTTAAGAGCTTTGTCCATATAATAGAAAAAGACAATAATCTTCGAGGGACGACATAATGAAAAATTCTCCTGCAAAGGCAATGACTGTTGTTGGAATTATATTATTTCTATTCTTTTCGTCATGCATGCAACTGAAGAAGGCAGAGGTGGATTTTAGACTCAGGAATACCGACCGGTACCTTGTCCAAGGTGATTTCCAGAAGGCTATAGATGCATATAAAGGTGCATACAGAAGATATCCGGAAGACCAGATGATATTGAACAACTACATTGATGCCATCAAGTATATAAAGAACACCGCTGACAGTTCATTCGACATGGAGGACTTTGCCGGTGCAGAGATAATCTACGGTATACTGTTTAACAATTATCAGGATTTTAAGGGGTTTTATTCGTTGCTCCCGTTTGACAGAGAAGAATTAATTACAAGGATAAATAACAGCAGAATAAACGTGATCAGAAGCCAGACTCAAAATTATATTGCTTCAGGCGATTTTCAAAAGGCTATAGATGCCTGTAATGTCATGTATACTAAATATCCCCAGGACAAGGTATTAACACGCAGTTATATAGAAACTATCGAAACCATAAAGAACACTGCCATCATGGCTTTTAACAAGGAGGATTTTGTATACGCTGGTAAGATCTACCACATTTTGCTGAATAACTTTCATAATTTTACTGAGTTTGCCTCTTTGCTTTCTTTCAACACTAATTATCTGAATACCAGGATTACAGCCTGCAGCAAAGCCCTTTTTAATAAAGGGCTCGAGCAATACAGAAAAGGCAATCTAAATAAAGCAATCTATCTGTGGGAGAGCCTGCTCGCTTTTGATCCCGACAATGCAGATGCCATGAAGGCAATTGATACAGCCAATACTCAGTTAAGAAATCTCGAGAAGAACAGATAACGATATTTCTAGGTTAAAACTTAAGATTTTTCTCCCATTTTGTTATCAGAAAAGTAATTTAACGAATCCGCTACAAAAAGCGGGGTGCACGGAGCAGGGAGCAGGGCGAACCAAATAAACAAGAGAAACTAGAGAAACCAAACAAACACGTAACCGATAGACGATAACCGAAACGGGCTTCGTAACTGTTACCGTAAGACGTAACCTTTTAGTTCTCATAGAGCACAGGGCAAAGGACATGGTGCAGATAAGATTGAAAATTGAATATTAGATATTAAATTGCCACATCCTCAATTTTCTGTTTCCTTTTTTGAACTCCACGGTGCAAATTTCAAAAGTAGGAGTATTCCGGGAACCGCTATCAGGGCACATGCAATAAAAAAGCTCTCCCATCCCATATGCTCAACAAAAAATCCCGTCGGTGCTGATGCAAAAACCCTCGGAACACCCATGAGGCTGGTAAGAAGCGCATATTGTGTTGCAGTAAATTTTTTGTTTGTAATACTTGCCATAAACGCAACAAAAGCCGAAGTCCCCATACCGCTACTGAGATTTTCAAAAGCTATTACACCGGCCAAAGCAGTAATGCTGTAACCTATTTTTGCAAGAACAGCAAAACCGGCAGTGGATAGTCCCTGTAGAAAACCAAAAATCCAAAGAGAACGGTTTATTCCAAGACGCAGCATAATAATGCCGCCTACAAAACCACCCGTTAATACAGCCCCTGTACCGAAAAATTTTACGACTTTACCAATTTCATCTGTCGAAAACCCCATATCAATATAAAAAGGCGCGGTCATAGCTGCAGCCATGGTATCACCGATTTTATAGAGAAGTATAAAGGCTAGTATCAATAATGAACTCCTTCGGGAAAAATATTCAACAAGGGGATCGATAACTGCTTCTTTCATGTTTCTTGGTTTTCCAACATTAATAACTGGTTCAGGAGTTAGAAGGGTGGTGATAACACCAGGGAGCAAACAGGCAGCCATTATCATGTAAACCAATGTAAATGAAATGTGAGCAACCATTATAAGGCCACCACCTCCCGCAAGGAGCATACCCGCTCGATATCCATTTACATAAAGCGAAGAACCTAACCCTAGCTCTTCATCAGCAAGGTCTTCCCTTCGATATGCATCAACAACTATATCCTGGGAGGCACTGAAGAAAGTAACCAAGAATGCTACAAGTGCCACCAGCAAAGGACTATTTTTAGGATCAGTTAAACCCAAACCGACAATTGAAATCATCAAGATTACTTGTACAACTAAAAGCCAGCCTCTTCTTCGGCCTAGAAAAGGCAGAGTAAAACGATCCAGAATAGGAGCCCATAAGAATTTGACTGTATACGGGAGTCCAACCAATGAAAATAAACCGATCATTGTCAGATTTACACCCTCAATTCTCATCCACGTTTTTAATACATCCAAGGTAAGATGAAGAGGAAGGCCGCACGCAAAGCCCATAATCAAGGCCACCAGCATCCGTCGGCTGAAAATCACCCTAAGCATGGATTTTCGACTTTCAGGCTTCATGTTTTCCTTTCAAGATGTTCATCAATTTGAATCGCTTATATTCTTCGGTCTCAATACAATCAGGCCGGGCTTTTCTGAAATATAATCTTTAAAGTCCTGATCAATCACTTTTCTGTGTTTACTGTCTGACGAGGCATGCCTTAGAAAAACTTTATTGTTCTCTTTGATAATAATCCCTACATGCGAAACATCCAATCCATCTTTTTCTGAATATATACCTGCATAATCTCCCGTTTTCAGTCTGTCTATAACTACATCATCAATTGAATCTGAAGGTATGTACCTGATTTCTCTCTTTATAGTGACAATCCCGGGTATAAAAAATGTCCCGTCTTCTCTCTTATTAAGTAACTTCAGTATTTTCTTAGTCTTTCCATCCCCGATCTGTTCTGTAACATCGTTAACAAAGTCTGAATTGAATTCTCTCCAATCAGTAAAGAAATGATTTCTGTTTTTAAATTCAATTACCCCATCCCTGTATCTGACCTTCTTAAGGTTTTCCTCAAATTCCAAATAAGAACTCGACAAGCGCATTGCCTCAATAGTGTCAATGAAGGTAAAACAATCAAATTCCAGAAGATTTATAGTAAAAACTTCACGGTTACTGATATCTCCGGTCAATGTTGATTCTTTATAAGTGTTGCCGATAAACTGTTTTGAGAGGGAACCGATTCGTCCCCCTGCATCACTAATCTTCGAATATTCTTCAATAACAACATTTAACTGTTCCTGAGACCAGTTACCAAGAATTATATTCATTTGTTCACCAATATAAAATAGATTTAATCACTAATAGAAGGTATCAAAAGATTGTTTAAATATCAAGAGATGTTTCTATAAGTGGAAAAGTCACTTTTTTTATCGTTATAATTAATATTGGATATCATGAGTAAAAAATCTCTAATATTTCTTTCTCTTTTAATCATCTGTCCTCTGATCGTCTACGTTCTATGGCCTTCTGATGTTAGCAGGATAAAAAAACTCTTCAAGCAAGGTGCCAAGGCTATTGAGAGTGAGAAAATAGATGATTTAATGTCAAAGGTTTCGTTCAATTATTCTGACGAGTATGGCCTTACGTATCTTTACCTAAAAGAAGGTATAGAGAAGGTCTTTATACAAATGGACGACTTCATTATCGAGTATGAAATAATAAAGATAGAAGTTAATGATAAAACTGCCAATGCAGAGCTTGATGTAAGAGTAATTGCAAGTTACGGACAGGATACAGGATATATAATAGGAGATGCAGCTGAGCCTGCTAATGTAATTTTCACATTAGAAAAAGTAAGGACTAAATGGTTGGTTAATAAAACCAGAGGAATTCCCCTATACTTTTAAATATTAACAAAGCAAATTCAGGAGGATTTAATGACTCAAAACTTCGAAAACGCTGTTTCATGCTGGAAGACGATAATGACTGATGTACAGAAAAACAGGGGACTTCTCTCTGCAATAGAAAAATTTGCAAGAGAAAATACAAAACCAGCAAAAATAGTGTTCGGCACATCAGGATGGAGGGGCGAAATAGGCACTGACTACACATTCAACAATCTTCGTATTGTAACTTCAGCAGTCATCGGGATGTTCAAAAGTAATGAAGACTCTGTTATGCATGCAATGGGGGTATCCGGTTTTGATGATATTAAAAAACGGGGTGTCATCGTAGGTCACGATAACAGATTTCTCGGTCCTGATCTGGCTATGGAGATAATAGGACTCCTTCAAAAAGATGGGATTAGAACCTGGTATGCTGGTGTGGCAACAACTCCTGAATTTTCAGCAGGAATCGAGATGCTTAATGCAGCCTGTTCAATAAATCTAACACCTTCCCATAACCCCGCAAATTATGCAGGGTTCAAGTTCAATCCTTCTGACGGAGGGCCTGCCGGCTCAGAAATTACTTCAAGAATAGAAGAGAGAGCAAACCGCATGATGAAAGAGCATGTTTTGCTTCAACCGAACATTGCAGAGCAGGCCGAAAAAATCGATCTGACTGATCTTTATATTAAATATATAAATGAGCGGAAAACTATTAATATTAAAAAAATCCTCGATTTTATCGGCAGTGAGGATTGCCTTGTATGTATCGATAATGTTCATGGTGCTACGAGGGGTCGGATACAGAGAATTCTCGGAAATTCAGATAAAATTAGATATTTAAGGACAGATGATGACTTTCTCTTCGGTGGTATAGCTCCAGAACCCTCAGAAAAAAATATGAACGGAGTCGAAAAGGAGTTAAATGAAAGTAATGCCAGATTAAAACTCGGTGTGATCATGGATCCTGACGGTGACCGTATCAGACACTCAGACGGCAGAATGCAGATACCCATGAACTATTTCGGCGCTATGGTACTTCATTTTCTCCATGTGTATAAAGGAATTTCCGGAGTCGTTGCAAAGTCAGTTGGAACAAGCAATCTTGTTAATGCTATTGCAGACAGATTCGGTGTGCCTGTTAAAGAGACAAGGGTTGGTTTTAAGAACTTCAGACCTTATATGTTAAAAACATCAAGAGAAAGGGCAATAGTTGCATTTGAAGAGTCTGACGGAATATCCGCATATAATCATACCCTCGAAAAAGATGCATTATTCGGCCTGCTTATTGCCATAGAGATGATGGCTGTTACAGGAAAAAATCTGAGCGAATATCTAAATGATATAATGGATGAATTCGGATACTACTACCCCGACCGTTCAGGTATAGAAGTAGAGCGCTCTCTTGTAGGAGAACCTTTGATTAAGAGGCTTTCGGTAATCAGGGAAAAATATAAAAAAGGGACGATTATCAATATTGGCGGAATCAGCAGAAGCGTAAAAGACGTAATTACAATTGACGGCACAAAGCTCGTGTTTGATGACGGCTCCTGGCTGATGATAAGGCCTTCAGGCACAGAGCCAAAGGTAAGATTTTATATTGAAGCAAGGACAGAAAAAGGTAAAAAGCCTGTATTCGATACAGCAGAGTGGATTACAAAACAGGCGCTTGGGATGTGATTTTGTAGAAAACATTATTTGTTCTCAGTTTATGAACCCGGCCTTTTCCTCTGTATTTTATTCTTGAACGGTTACAGGGTTTTTAGTTTCTTTAGTCTCTTTAGTTTCTTTGGTTTCTTTAGTTTAAACCAGAGAAACTAGATAGACTGGAGAAACCAGATTGCGATACAAGCCTTGTAAAGTAGAAAAGCTAACTTTATAAGGCGGGTGTCGTTCCAACCAACGTGACCTTAACTTTTTTATGGGGTAAAAAGAATTGAATTAATTATGGATTTATCAAGAAACAGATGCCTGCACAATAAATTCCCTCATCGACTCTCTTGCACCATTTAACCAGGGCGTTTCTCTGGGATGTACCGAGTGCTTTGCCGTGAATTTCAATTTGAATATCTTCTTGAAGTTTTTGATAGATGTAAATGCAGGCACCGTTCATGCTTAGATTTGCAGTTATTCCTTCAAAATATTTATAATCTCTGCTTATCAAAGGATGAGTATATAAGATTGTGCCGATTATGGGGGTTCTCTTTTCTTTCCTTGTATCTAACTCTAAGTCTTTTGGTATAAGGTACATTTTCATAAAGAGGTAAATTTAAAATATACTCCTTCCCGCCTCGATCCCCATTTGCTGCTTTTGCATGAAAATAAATTATAATTACTGCATCTGTCAATCACCCTTGGTTTGAATTTTAAAAAATATTTAGTATTAAAACTAAAGTTGTAACTCTAGAAACAGAGCAATAAGATAAATTAAGGTATTTCTAAAACCGGATAATCTATTTGACCTTATCAGCAAAATTTTTGTAACATTTACTTGGCACTGCCTCAATATCATTAAAAATGAGATAAAATGACCCCTGTCTTTATTAATATACAGATTATTGAACTGGAGGTAATTAAATTAAAAAGATGAATATTGACGAGCTCTGTATTAATACTCTTAGAATGCTTTCTGCCGATGCTGTCCAGAAAGCCAATTCAGGACATCCCGGCATGCCGATGGGTGATGCAGCAATGGCCTATTTATTATGGACAAAGTTCTTAAAGCATAACCCGAGAAACCCTTTCTGGCAGGACAGGGACAGATTTATACTGTCAGCAGGTCACGGTTCAATGCTTCTTTACAGTCTTCTTCATCTGACAGGTCACAATATCTCAATGAGTGATATAAAAAACTTTCGACAGTGGGAAAGTAAAACTCCGGGACATCCGGAATATTGTCTTGAATGTGGTATCGAGACAACAACAGGGCCTCTGGGACAGGGCTTTGGAACAGGTGTAGGTATGGCCATAGCTCAGAAATATCTTGCAGATATGTTTAATAAACCTGGGTTCAATATAGTAGATCACTATATCTATGCAATTACAAGCGATGGAGATATGATGGAAGGCATCTCTTCTGAAGCAGCGTCAATAGCTGGACACCTGGGTCTCGGCAAGATCATATACCTATACTCGGACAACAAGATATCCATTGACGGGCCAACTGATCTTACCTTTACCGAAAACGTAGGTGACAGGTTTAAAGCATACGGCTGGCATATAGAGAAAGTCGACGGGAATAATCTCAAAGAACTGGAGTCCGCCATCAGAAAAGCTCAACAAGAGAGGAGGAAGCCCTCTTTGATTATTGCTCGCACACATATCGGGTACGGCAGTCCCAATAAACAGGACACAGCTGAAGTCCACGGTGCCCCACTTGGCGAGGAAGAACTGCGTCTTACTAAAGAAAAACTCGATTGGCCTCAGAAAAAATTTTATATTCCTCAAAAGGCATTGAGACATTTTCGCAAGGCGGTCGAAAAAGGGAAGAAAGCAGAAAGGATGTGGAACGATTTACTTAAAAAATACAGGGTAAAATACCCAGCCCTTGCCAAACAATGGGTTATGATGGTAAATCGTGATAACGGTGATGTCTACAAGAAACACCTCCCTGTTTTCAAAACTTCGGAAGGCCCCATGGCCACCAGAAGTGCTTCCGGTAAGGTAATTAACAGCATAGCTGAATTCATGCCTCAACTAATTGGCGGCTCCGCTGATCTTACACCATCTAACAACACCTATTTGAAAAATTATCCTGATTTCGGTCAAAAGAAGGGTGGCCGGAATCTGCACTTCGGGGTCAGGGAACATGCAATGGGAGCTATCCTTAACGGCATGGCGCTTAGCAAAATGCTCATTCCCTATGGCGGAACATTTCTGATATTTTCCGACTATATGAGACCCGCCATACGTATTTCTGCACTAATAAAAGCCCATGTAGTATATGTTTTTACTCATGATTCTGTTGGCCTTGGTGAAGACGGCCCGACCCATCAGCCGATAGAACACCTCTCCAGCCTGAGAGCAATGCCGGAAATTACAACTATCCGGCCTGCGGATGCCAATGAGACTTCTGTTGCATGGCAGGTCGCTCTTGAACACAAAGAAGGACCTGTTGCACTCATCCTTACCCGCCAGAAACTCCCGGTCATTGACAGAAAAAAATTCGCATCTGCTAACAACTTGAAAAAGGGAGCCTATATAATAGCTGACTGCAAGGGCAAAACTCAGCTCATTCTCATTTCATCTGGTTCAGAGGTGCCACTTGTACTTGAAGCTTATGAAAAACTCTCCTCTGAAGGTCTAAAGGTGCGTGTTGTCAATTTAGCATCTTTCGAGCTTTTTGAGAAACAACCTGTCTCATACAGAAATAAGGTACTGCCTCCTGATATCGAAAAGAGACTTGCTGTAGAAGCAGCGTCAACACTGGGTATGTATAAATATCTCGGCATTAAAGGAGATATTATCGGTATAGACCGTTTTGGTGCATCCGCACCTGCAAAGGTTATCTTTGAAAAGTTCGGTTTTTCAGTAGATAATATTGTCAGACATGCAAAGAAACTATTGAATAGATAAAATCTGCCCCCCCTCAACCCCCAATAATCCCCCTTTATCCCCCTTTAATAAAGGGGGACGGGGGGGCTACTAAAGGGTAAATGACTCATAGAGGGTATGGTATGTTATCTAAAGTACTTTTTGAAAAAATGAAAATAGCAGTAGGTTCAGATCACGGTGGCTTCCATCTGAAAGTGGAGATTATTCCCTATTTAAAAAGCCTGAAACATAAAGTTATTGATGTCGGGGCTCATACCCCTGCACCCTCCGATTATCCTGACTTTGCAAAGGCTGTAGCAGAATGCATTATCACAAAAAAAGCAAGTCGCGGTATCCTGATCTGTGGAAGTGGTGTAGGCGCATGCATCGCTGCAAATAAATTTCCAGGTATCCGGGCATCAGTATGTCACGATACATTCTCAGCTCGCCAGGGAGTGGAGGACGATAACATGAATGTACTTTGTTTAGGTGCAAGGGTTATCGGTACAAAGCTTGCGGCAGAGATCGTTAAGACATTTATAAATGCAAAATTCTCAAATGCAGCACGCCACAAAAGAAGGCTAAAAAAAGTCATAGCAATCGAAAAGGTATTTTTGAAATAATATTATTACCTTAGTTAACTTTTGTATAATAAAATCTAGTTATGTCCAGGCTCGAGCAGGAACTCGAAAAAATAATAAAGAGTTTAAAAACAAGAAGAACAGTCTTAATTTTTATATTTATAAGTGCGTTTGCCGGAATCATAGGAGGCTCGGTTTACTGGATCCTCTCAGACCTGCCAAGATTAAATGCAATAGAAGAATATCTCCCTATTGAATCATCAAAAGTCTACTCTGCTGACGAGAAACTTTTGGCAGAACTTTATTACGAAAGACGAACTTTTGTTCCTTATTATGAAATACCCGAACATGTAAAAAAGGCATTCATCGCTATTGAAGACGTTCGCTTCTACGAACACACAGGAGTTGATTTCAGGGGAATATTAAGAGCACTTTGGCAGGATATCAAAGCTGGCAGTATTGTGCAGGGAGGAAGCACAATAACCCAGCAACTTGCCAAAATGCTCTTCTTAAAACCTGAAAAATCGTTAATGAGAAAAATAAAGGAGGCTGTAATTTCAATACAGATTGAGAAGCGCTATACAAAAGACGAAATCCTCGGTCTTTATCTGAATCAGACATATTTCGGTACCAGGGCATTTGGGGTTGAGGCTGCTGCTCAGACCTATTTCGGAAAATCAGTAAGTAATTTATCCATTGGTGAGGCAGCCCTTCTCGCAACTCTTCCAAAGGCTCCTTCACTGTATTCCCCTTTTATCAATCCGAAAAAGTCTGAAAAGAGGCGCAAGGCGGTATTGAAAGCAATGCTAAAAAATAAATTCATAACATCCGTGAAATATGATGAAGCACTGAAAGAGCCGCTTCCGGCATCCCCTCATTTCAGAAAATATGAAGCCCCTTATTTTATAGAATTTTTACGACAGCAACTCGAGAAGGAATATGGTTCTGAGGTTTATACTGCAGGATATAAAATCCATTCAACCATTGACTCTAACATGCAGCACATTGCAGAAGAAACTCTCGCTCAGGGAATTAAAACTATAGAAAAACGGGTAAACCCGGGCATTCAGGGAGCACTTATAGCAATAGACATTCACACAGGACATATAAAGGCAATGGTCGGCGGATTTGATTTCTGGCAAAACCAGTTCAACAGGGCAACACAGGCTTTAAGGCAGCCTGGCTCATCATTCAAACCATTTGTATATTTAACTGCACTGACACAGGGCATGACTCACGAGAATACAATCTACGACCTTCCAATATTGTTTGTTGGTTCACAATCGGATAAGGAGTGGTCTCCCAAAAATTATAATGATGAATATCATGGTGAGGTCACTTTACAGACAGCGCTTGCTAAATCATTAAATGCTGCAACCGTCTATCTGGCAACCATAGTCGGGATAGAAAATATTGTAGATGAATCAAAAAATCTCGGCATTAAAAGCAGACTGCATCCTTATCCTGCACTCGCACTAGGTGCATCCGATTTGACCTTAAAAGAACTTGTCGGTGCTTTCTCTGTATTCGCCACAGGCAATAGAATGGAGATAATATCTTATGAGAGGATTGAGAATAGAGACAGAATTTTAATCGAAGAAAATTATCCAAAATACATCAAAGTTCTTGATGAAAATATAATTGAAGAAATGAAAATTCTTCTTTCAGCAGTCATAAACGAAGGCACAGGCATTAGAGCAAAAACCGTCGGGAGGACCGTCTATGGTAAAACCGGAACCACCAATGATTTCAACGATGCCTGGTTTATAGGATTCGACGAAAATGTTTCTGTCGGGGTATGGATAGGAAGAGACGATCACACCCCCATCGGTAAAAAAGAGACAGGCGCAAGGACTGCACTGCCCATATGGATTGAGTTCATGAAAAAAATAGAGCCCTACATGGAATAGAATTATAAATGCAAATTTATTTTGATAATGGATAAAGGCTGGCTACTGAGTTATATTCACTTCAGCACTGTCATAATAAATTTGATGGTAATCTATAGATCCGTTCATGTTCATATCAACACCGAAATAGCATTTATATGTACCTGCAGGTAATCCGGATATATTTAATACTTCATAAAGATTAAACCTAGCTAGACTACACCATGAAGTCTACGGAGGTTGGTGAAGTCTGTAGAGGTTTAACTCAGAGTGACTAGAACCTCCATAGACTCTTAGGTGTCCCCCCAACAAATCCCCCAAGATTCGTTTGGAAAAATTAAAAAGATTAAATTTTATATTTTTTAATCAATCAGATTGAATATAATCAACAATTTTGTGATGAACGGCTTAAAATATGTGATAAACGGTCGAAAATTATATTTCTCTCGCTAGTTTGTTTGATCTCACATTCCTTGTACATGCTCATTCTGTTTCTTTGACTGCATAACTTTTAAAATAATATGATAAATCAAGATACGTAATCAAATTATAGTAAGGGCATTCTTGAGGTCATTAATCCTTCGTCTTGCTACAGGTATTGAGGGAACGCCTTTCTTTTCGAAGTCAATAATATTATTGCCTTCCGGATCTTTTCTTATCTTATGCACTCTATCCAGATTGACCAGAAAGCTTCGATGTACCCTGAAGAGCTTATGTCCCGTATATCTTATTTGTATATCCCTCAATGCAAGTCGAACATAATAAAGCCTGTTTTCCGTATATACCTTGCAGTAGTTACCATCACACTGAATAAAATAGATCGAGGGCAAATCCAGGAATACAAATGAACTGCTATCAAATATCGATAGTTTCTTAATGTCTATTTTTTTGTCCTTACTAATCTCAGCACATATCTCTTTATTTACATCAACAAATGCCATGACAAAAAAAGATTTCAAGGAACTATGTTTTAACTTCATCTTGAAAACATTCACCGCTAAAACCCTGTTCAGTACATTCATAATGATTGCTTCGGGAAGATCATGTTTAGATTTGCGGGCCTCATTGAGAATATAACTGATCCTGGAGTGGCTTTTCTTTTTATGATATTTATAAACGCTTTTGCCTATTTTTGAAATATCAAGATTTAATACATTAGAAGCATATTTATTTATGCCTATTACACGGTAATCCGGTGATAAAATAACAACACCAATGTCTAGGTCGCAGATTATCTCAGGATTAATCATCTCTACTGCGTTATTCTTATACAATAAGCATGCCAGCTAAGCCAATACAGAAATATCATTGTTTTACAAGGAAATTTTGTGAAAATTGCCTTTTAGGTTGGTATAAAAAATATAAAAAGTTTTAATAAATTATAAAAAAATTTTACATTTTTCCTGCGAGGGGGTAACAAACACTTCTTTAATTAGTAGCTCTTGAATAGAAAATAAGAACAATTTTAAATAAATCAAAAGGGAGAAGCAAATTATTGCCTATATTTGATCTATGCTTTATTTTGCATCCTTCTTTGTCGGCTCTTTCGGCTGTTTATCCTTCTCTGGTGAAGCGGGAGGTTGTTTTTCTGTCTTTCCAGTATCTTCAGAGGAATCTGCAAATGCGTCTTTATAAATCTCAATCTTATACTGTTTCTTCAGTTTATCGACATAATTATCGAAAAGTTCCTTCTGTTTATCTCCTAAAAGTTTCTGAGAGATCATATCACTGACCCTTTCAAATTCAATAACAGATCCCCCTTTTCTGTCAACTACCTTAATAATATGATAGCCATACTGTGTCTTCACAGGTTTGCTGGTCTCGCCGGCCTTCAGTCCAAATGCTGCTCTTTCAAACTCAGGAACCATCTGGCCTTTTGATAAATAACCGAGATCGCCGCCATTTTCCGCGGTAGCTTTATCAATAGAAACCGCTTTAGCAATATCCTGAAATTTTTCACCTTTCTCCAATCGAGCCAGTATTTTATTTGCTTCTTTTTCTGTCTCAACGAGTATATGACTTGCCTTGATCTGTGCTGCCGAAACAAATTCACCCTTGTTTCTGTCATAAAAATCCCTGACTTCCTGGTCCGAGACTTTTGCCTTTGAGACAATTTCTTTTTCGAACAGCTCAGTAATAACCGTTATCTTCCTGAATTCCTCAATCTTTCTTTTAACATCCGGACTCTTTGCAATGCCTTTCTTAATGGCATCCTGATATATGAGCTCCTTTTTAATTATTTCGTCAAGAAGCCTTCTTTTGCCCCCTGCATCCTCAAACATCTGTTTTGCATAATCCGGCAGTGCATTAAATTCTCTCTCAAGCTCAGAATGTTTTATTTTGGTATTACCAACCTTGGCGATATAACGGTCCTTCTGTTCCGTATCCTTTTTTGAACAGGCAAAAAAGGATAATATTAACAATATAATAATAAAAGCCTTCTTCTTCATTAATGTGCCTCCAAGCAATTGAATGTATTTATAGAGTGTATTATTTATAGCATACATAAACATATAATTGCACCGTTTTTTGACAAGGCAAGAAATTATATGATAGATTAATAAAAAATAAGCAGGAAAAACTATAAATATTATTTTAGGCATTTATATTAGAGATCAGATGCGGATTATCCCTTACTGATTTTCTTATTATGAAGGGAATTAAAAGATCAATAAAACTATATAAAAAGGCTCTTAATGTCATCCCTGGTGGTGTCAACAGCCCTGTCCGAGCATTCAAGGCAGTCGGAGGCAATCCCCTCTTTATCAAAAATGCAAAAGGTTCAAAGATCTATGACGCCGACGGAAATTCTTACATAGATTATGTCTTGTCCTGGGGGCCGATGATACTAGGTCATGCACACCCCAGGGTTGTAAGGGCTTTAAAGAATGCTGTAGAAAAAGGTACTAGTTACGGTGCTCCAACATCACTTGAGGTTGAACTCGCTGAACTTATACTTAAGGTATACCCTTCCATTGACAAAGTCAGAATGGTAAACTCCGGCACAGAGGCTACAATGAGTGCCATCAGGGCTGCAAGAGGATTCACAGGAAGAGACAAGATAATTAAATTCGAAGGGTGTTATCACGGACATGCTGACGGCCTCCTTGTTAGAGCAGGCTCAGGTGCAACAACATTTGGTGTGCCTGACAGTCCAGGGGTACCAAAATCATATGCTAAAAATACTATCACATTGCCATTTAATGATTTAGGAAAGCTAAAAGGCACGATTGAAAAAGAATGGCGTTCAATCGCATGTGTCATTCTCGAACCCGTTGTTGGAAATATCGGTTGTGTACTGCCGAAGCCAGGTTTTCTGGAAACTATCAGAAAATTGACTAAAAAAACCGGCATTGTCCTTATTTTCGACGAAGTAATGACCGGATTCAGGGTTTCCTATGGAGGAGCACAGTCATATTATGGTATAAAACCTGATCTTACATGTCTCGGGAAAGTTATAGGTGGAGGACTTCCTGTAGGGGCTTACGGTGGGAAAAAAGAAATAATGTCGATGGTGTCACCTGAAGGCCCTGTTTACCAGGCAGGTACTCTCTCAGGCAATCCACTGGCAATGACGGCAGGTATCGAAACACTTAAAGAGCTATCTAAAAGAGACAATTACAAAAAGATTGAAAAGAATTCTTCAATGCTCGAAAAAGGCCTGGTTGATGCTGCCAGACGCGCCGGTGTCAGAACTCGTTTTTACAGGGCAGGGAGTATGTTCTGCACTTATTTCACTGGCAGAGAGGTCTACGATTATAAGACAGCTAAAACTTCAGATACTAATAAATTCTCAAAATTCTTTTCAGGAATGCTGCATAGAGGCGTTAACCTTGCTCCATCTCAGTTCGAAGCAGGTTTTATGTCTCTTGCACATACAGACAAAGATATAGAAAAAACAATAAAAGCTGCATACGAAGCGCTTAAAGAGATCTAAGCTCTCAGAGTTCCCGGGGGGGGACTTAAATGCGTATCATTCCTTCTAATTGGATTAAAGAAGGCTTACCTTTTAAAGCAAAGATTCTCATCGCGGTTTTTATGCTGTTCATAACTATTGGCGGTGGAATCGTAGGATACAAGTTTTATGATTATACCCGGAATAATCCCAAATTCTGTGTAAGCTGTCATATAATGCAGCCTTCCTATGAGGCATGGGAAAAAAGCGAACACAGGGATATAAACTGCCATGAATGCCATCGCCTGACAATTCCGGAGATGAATAAACTTCTTTTCAGCTTTATAGTAAAAAGACCTGCGACTATTCCTGAAAGACACGGGAAGATTATCGTTACATGGCAATACTGTGCAAAATGCCACCTCGAAAAAAATGTAATGTTTAAAGCTGCAAAAAGAATTAACCGGTCAAGGATGCATGCCAAGCATGTTTTTATGGAACAGATAGAATGTGTCAAGTGTCATGGATACATAATACACAAATTTACCGCAGAAGAGGGATTCTGTGTTAAATGTCATCAACAGAAAATAGTTCACGGTACAGGTATGGAAAAACTTGCATGCCTAAACTGTCATACTGACAGAACAGAAGACCTTAGGCCCGGTCCCAAGAAGTGCTTGTTCTGCCACGGAAGCGAGAAAATAAGGCAGGAGTTGATTGCGGGAGGAACACTCGATGTTACCCATTATCAGCCTGATGAGGAAACCATTAAAAGGGCCATCAAGATTAACAGGCCTGAAAACGCACCAATGCAATTTAACTGTTATGAATGTCATAAGCCGCATGAATCCGCAAGACCAGACTGGAACGACTGTTTTAAGTGTCATAAGAATGTAATTAAGATCGGAAAACACTATACTCATGTTGAGATTATGGGTATAGCTTGCAAAAAGTGTCACAAACCTCATATATGGAATGTAACCAAGAAACAGGCCCGGAAAGACTGTATACTATGTCATGATTATAAAGACCCAGCGACATTTATCGGGCCATAACTTTTTAAACAATTATCCGACCTTAGAAACTCCACGTATGAATCCCAAAAATGCGTTTAAAGCAGGTATACATGTTATATAGTTGGGCATGTTTCTTGAGCGGACATAGTGAAATTTTTGGGATACCCGTCATGGCGAAATAAGCGTCCCCGAGAAGTCGGGACGAATTTTTACTGTCTTAGTCCCGAAACTTCGTGACGAGTTTAAAAATTCGAGCGAATGAGTCATGAGACGGGTAAAAATTTCCCTCCAGGGAGCGAAAGGAATATGTTCAACTACTTAAACCCAAAAAATAAAATAATATTCCGGTTACTGAAAAACATGTATAATTAATTTAAGAGATTATTTGAGGTTCAGTTCATGAAAAATCATGTTTTTAGGCCTTTATGGGTAGTCTTATGTCTTATCGTTTTACTTTTAATCGCCAGAAATATATTTGTACCTGAGGGTTTTGGTATTCATGAAAGAGGCTATATGTACGGCTGGTACAGAAATGGCAATATAGAGGAATGGAAAGAGTTTAAGGTTAAGTATCAGGATTCTGATTACTGCAAAAACTGCCATCCTGACAAGCATGACAGCATCATGATGACAGCCCATGCGCTTATATCATGTGAAAACTGCCATGGACCTGCGATCGAGCATCCTTCAAATCCGCCTAAATTATCGATAAACAGAAGCAGAGATGCATGTCTTAGATGTCATTCATACCTTTCGTATCCTACAAGCCTGAGGTCAAAGATAAGGGGCATTGATTCTGCAGAGCATTATACTGAGATAGAATGCTCTGCATGTCATAATCCGCATAAGCCAAGTTTAGAAGGACTGAAATGATATCCAGAAGAAATTTTCTCAGGTACAGTCTTTTAGGAACTGCAGGTATGGCTCTCCCTTTGACTATTACCGATCTGATTAAACCCGAAAGACTTTTTGCTTCTGCAGAGAACAAAAAAACAAGATGGGCTTTCCTTGTGGACACATATAACTGTGTCGGATGCGGTTTCTGTGTTAAAGCATGCAAACTTGAAAACGAAGTCCCATATGAAGCATCAGTTTCAAGAACATGGGTAGAGAGGTATATTATTACAAAGGACAACAAGTTCTTTGCTGACACACCCATGGCAGCGAGGGATGGATTTATAACCAATAAAATTGACCTTGGCCTCGGTAGATATAAGGAAATAAAAAATGAAGAAATAGAAAAGGCGTTCTTTGTGCCCAAGCTCTGTAACCAGTGCGAAAATCCGCCCTGTGTCCAGGTATGTCCGGTTGGTGCAACGTATCAGGCACCCGACGGCGTTGTATTTGTCGACAGAACCTGGTGCATAGGCTGTGGATACTGTATAATGGCATGCCCTTATGGTGTCCGCTTCTTTCACCCGGTATACAGAGTAGCTGATAAGTGTAATTTCTGCTATCACAGAATAGCAAAGGGCTTGAAACCAGCATGTGTACAGGCATGTCCTTTTAGGGCAAGAACTATAGGGAATATTAATGACCCTTATGATGATGTTACAAAAACTATAAAGACCAAAAGGGTTTCAGTTCTAAAGGATGAATATGGCACAAATCCTCATGTCTTCTACATAGGGCTCAGCAAGGAGGTAAGGTAATATGGCACATGGAGAGCTCTGGACGCTAAAAGAATTATTTGTATATCCTAATGAACTCATATACTGGAGCATACAGATTGTAATGTATCCTTTTATGACCGGTCTTGTAGCAGGTGCTTTTGTTCTGTCATCTCTTTATCATGTTTTCGGCATAAAAGAACTGAAGGACATGGCACGTTTCTCACTCGTATTCTCTTTTGCCCTCTTGTTCGCTGCACCCCTGCCCCTCCTCTTTCATCTACTGCAGCCCCAAAGGGGTATTAATGTTTTCTTTACACCGCATTTCACCTCAGCAATAGCTGCCTTTGGTATCGTTTTTTCGGCTTATGGTGCAATCGTTGCATCTGAATTATGGTTTATATACAGAAAACACTTTGTTGAGATTTCCCTCATTCTCAGGAATAAATCCGATAAGGGTTTTGGTGATTGGATAAAATATATGATCTTTAAAGCTTTAGCACTCGGTGCTTATGATATCAGCGTTGTAGCACTTAAAAAGGATGAAAAAGCTGTCAAAATACTTTCAGGAATAGGGATACCGGTTGCATGCTTCCTCCACGGCTATGCAGGTTTCATATTTGGCTCTGTTAAGGCAAACGCCCTCTGGATGACTCCTCTTATGCCTGTAATTTTCATAATGTCGGCAATTGTCTCCGGTATAGCGCTATGTATGTTGACGTACATAATAATAATGGAAATAAAAAAGCGGGCAGCCAGAAAGGCCAGGAAACCGTGGGATACAGCATCACTTGAAGAGTTAAAGGGGATTGAGATCGACTTGGTAAAGAAAACCTCAAAATACCTCGTTTACTTCATGATATTTGCCATAACACTAGAACTTCTTGACCTTGTATTCAGGGGTTATACTGCAGTCAAGGCATGGGATATATTAAGGACAGTTATATACGACAGAGAGTTTATTAATATCTTCATAATACAGTACGGACTCGGTACACTGCTACCATTTGTTCTTTTATTAACACCTGGTCTCACGATAAGGCGAACAATAATTGCGCTGTTGCTTGTATTAACAGGAGTCTTTATGATGAGGTGGAATGTTGTAATCGGCGGCCAGGCCTTTTCCCTGACATTCTCCGGATATATGCATTACAATATGCCGATAATTCCTCATGATATCGATACATTAAAGGAAGGTATAACAGGAGCAATTATTATTATTCTCTCTCCATTTATGTTTTTCTGGTTTATTAACAAATTAATGCCCGTTTTTAAGAATTAAGAAATGTTTCACGATACTAATAGTGAAAGGGCAGAGGCTTACAGGATACTTGCCGGACTTTTTCTTAATGTACCTGAAGATGAGATATTGAAAACAATCAAGGAAGATTTCGGACTGGATTCAAAAGAAACCATAGACGAGATTTCCGCGGATTTCGATTATCTATTCCAGGAACCAGGAGGCTGGCTTCAACCATTCGAATCTCTTTATACTTCTCCTTCAAGCACGATGTCTTCGATTAAAGTTTCTGAGTTTTATGCTGCTGCCGGGCTGACAATTGACAGAGAAAAGTCATTGATGCCGGACCACCTTGCTGTGGAATTTCTATTTATGAGCTATCTTATAGACAACAACCTGATTGATTTTCAGAAAAAATTCCTTGAAGAACATATAATAAATTGGGTACCTTATTATTGTGAGGAAATAAAAAAACATGCTAAAACCTTGTTTTATAGTGAGGTTGCACAAATAACAAAAGATTTTCTGACTTCTGAGCATGAAGAAAATCTTAAATAATTAGAGGAATATAAATTGGCAGAAAAATCTTTCTTCAGACAGCTCCTTCAGGCAAGCACTGTGGGGTTCAATCTTGTTGCTGCTACTTTTATTGGGCTTGCTATAGGTTACGGGCTTGATGCCCTTTTTAACACTTCCCCATGGCTTACAATAATATTTCTTATACTTGGAATTATTGCGGGATTCAGAGAGCTTTACAGATTAGCACAAAAACAGGATAATGGAACTGATAAAAAAGATATATAGGAAATCAATTATAGCTTTGATTCCTCTCGCTATACTTTCTGCTTTCATTGAGTGGAAAAAACTCCCCATCAGTATCATCATTGGCGGGTTACTCGGGCTTGCAAACATCAAGGGACTTGCCTGGGGTGTTGAGGGCTTTTTTGGGCAAAACAAGGCAGGAGGCCCTATGGTTTTATTCAGCATGATCCGCCTTACGCTGCTCATTATAATAATTGCCATACTTCTTTATCTCAAGCTTGTAAATATCATAGGGGTACTTATCGGCCTTACAGTTATTTTTACTGTTCTTATGATAGAGGGTGTTAAATACGCAAGAAATCTTCCCGATAAATAATCCGTGCCAAGGATAATATCAGAACATTCATTACTCAAGATATACCATAAAAAAGTTGATTGTAACAGTAAGAGAATGTAAGATTAAAAATATAATATCTTTCTTCTCATTTTATTTACTGGAGGCACTATGATCGAGCTCAATTTTTCAAATATGATGGAAGAAGTAATTGGTATTAAAGGTTTAACCGAAAGGGTTCTTGAAGATTCAAAAGGCAAGGTTGAGGAAGCCCATATACAGATAAATGTAAAGAAATGGAAAGAGCTCGAATTTCTTGACCTGCCTTACAAAGATACATCAGAAATCAAGCGAATTGCTAAAGAAATAAGAGAAGATTCAGACAACTTTCTTGTCCTCGGGATTGGCGGTTCTGCACTCGGCCCAAGGGCTGTTCTCGAGGCTCTCAGCCCGTTTCATAACCTTCGTAAAAGTCCAAGGGTCTTTATCTATGACAATGTTGACCCCAGGACGCTCAATCATATTATTTCACTGATTGATTTGAAAAAGACAACAGTGAACGTTATCTCAAAATCCGGAAGCACAGCCGAGACAGCGGCATCCTTCATGATACTCTGGGACGCGATAAAGAATGTGCTGGGCAATGATGCTGCAAGGAGATTTGTAGCAACAACCGATCCTGATTCCGGCAATTTAAGGAGAATTGCTAAAGAAAACAAAATGAGAACACTGCCCATCAACCAGGGAATCGTTGGAAGATATTCCGTTTTAAGTCCTGTTGGACTGCTTCTTTGTGAAACTATAGGCTTCAACTCGGATGAATTATTAGAAGGTGCAAGGGATATCCACAAAAAATGTTCAGTAAGTGAATTATGGCAAAATCCTGCATATATGTTCGCTACTTTGCTCTATCTGATGAACAGTATAGAAAAAAGAAACATTAATGTGATGGTACCCTATGCAGACAGCCTGAAATTCATGTCTGAATGGTTTTGTCAGCTGTGGGCTGAAAGCCTCGGGAAACTCGGGATGGGAATGACCCCTTACCCTTCTGTGGGCACAACAGACCAGCATTCCCAGTTGCAGCTCTGGATGGAAGGTCCTGAAGACAAGGTTATCATCTTCATAAGAGTAAACGAATATGGAGTAGATCTAAACATACCTGGAGTATTTGAAAATATAGAAGGTACAAGCTATCTGTCAGGGCATAACATCTCTGAGTTGATCAAGGCTGAGGAGGAATCTACCGAACTTGCCCTTGCAAAGACAGGTAGACCTAATATGACTATTCATTTGCCATCTATAGATGCATACCATCTCGGTCAATTATTCCACTTCTTTGAGATAGTAACAGCTTTCACAGGTTTTCTGCTTGGTATTAACCCGTTTAATCAACCAGGGGTTGAAGAGGGAAAGAATTTTACCTATGGCATGATGGGTAAAAAAGGCTTTGCTCCAAAAAGGCACGAGGTTGAACAGGCCAGGGAGAAGAAGCTCTGCTGGAAGATATAAATTCTAAATACATATTACCTTTTTTCGCGTTATAGTTGAAACTTGCTTATCTAACTACAGATTCACTCCTCTAGCTTATCTAGAGAAACAAGTAGCGAAAGTAATAATGAACCGCAAAGACGCAAAGAACGCAAAGAAAAAACGATAAAGGATTAAACTGAGCTGTTTGCAGATTGCAGGAATTATGAATTTAATTTATGCAATCTGCAAAAAAACTTGGCGCACTTGGCGCCTTGGCGGTTAAAAATCATTGGCAAATCTCTTAATTCAGTTATGAGAAGCATAAAGCAAAGAGCAGAGCAAAACAGATCAATGACTCAATAGGGGAAACCATGAAGCTCAGGATTATCTTAATAAATCCATGGATATATGACTTCAGTGCAGTTAACCTGTGGTCAAGGCCGCTCGGTCTTTTAAAGGTCTCAGAATACCTCAGCCAGTTTAATGTTGAACTTTCCCTGATTGACTGCATGGATACTTTCCGTTTAAAAAAATACGGTAAAGGGAATTATCCCAAAGAGCCGGTTAAAAAACCCGAATGCCTGAAATCAATCCCCAGAAGGTTCGGAAGATATGGGATGGATATTGATAATTTCAGGAAGACACTAGTAGAAAATGCTCCATTTGACATCATTTTTGTCACATCAATAATGTCGTACTGGTATCCGGGAGTACAGAAGGTAATAGAGATAATCAAGAATTACTCAATAAATCTTCCTGTAATCCTCGGTGGTATATATGCTACACTCTGGCACGACCATGCCTCGGAAACTTCCGGGGCAGATTTTATTTATAATGGGCAGATCAGCGAGAATATAAAATTTGCTCTTAACACATTCGGGTTTAGGCTGAAAAAGAAAAGTAAATCAATCCCCCTTAGCCAACCTTTTGTAAATGGGAGCGTAAGGGCGCATGAAGGTTACGCACCTTTACAGGGATGGGGGGATTCTCCGGTCAAATTTACGCCTTATTATAAATTGGGGCTTTATGACTACCATCCCTTTGCCCCTGTCCTGACAAGCTTCGGATGTCCTTATAGATGTTCATACTGCGGATCGAATTTATTGAATAATGGATTTGTTCAAAGAAAGCCTCATAGCGCTGTAAAGGAAATTAAAGAACTTTACAGTACCGGCATACGTGATTTCGCATTCTACGACGATGCACTCTTTATAAACGCCAAATCACATATAAAAGTCATTCTGAAGGAGCTTATAGAAAGCGGTTTAAACATACGCTTTCACTGCCCGAACGGGCTGCATGCAAGGTTTATAGACGATGAACTTGTAAGACTTATGAAAGATTCTGGATTTAAGACTCTGAGGCTCAGCCTCGAGACAATTGACAGTAACAGGCAGAGGCAGACAGGCGGAAAGGTAACTTCCGATGACCTTTTTCAGGCAGTTAAGAACTTAAAGAGACATGGTTTCAAAAAGAAAGATATCGGGGTTTATCTGATGTACGGACTGCCGGGACAGGGACTGGACGAGGTTAAAGAAGGGGTCAAGTTCTTAAAGAGTATGGATGTGCGGATTAATCTGACCGAGTTTTCACCCATACCGGGGACTGAATGCTGGGACGAACTGGTTGCTGGAGGTGTTATCAGTGATGACATTGACCCGCTTCTGACAAATAATACGGTGTTTTCTTATCTTTTCTCAGGATATGATCCAGAGGAACTGGAAAGATTGAAGCTTGAAGTAAAAAATTACAATATGAAACCATCAGTTTTGTAAGAAATATAATCCTTATTTTTGGTAAAATAGCATTGCTCTAGGGTTCAAGCCTGCCTGTTCGTCTCGACTCGCCTCGATTCGGCGAAGCGGGTTTGGCGAAGCGGGCCATCAGGTAGGGATTCGAGGGTTTCGGGTCGGAGCGACTCAACGCGAAGTCGGAGCAATCCTGCGCAAAGACCCGCTTTGGACTCGCTTCGAGGTTCAAGTGCAAATAAAATTTAGAGGAATTTAGTTCCATCACTTGACCCCTTGGCCCCTTTACCACTTGAATCCTTTTGTTTTATTGTGCCGGGGTAGCTCAGTGGTAGAGCAGCTGATTCGTAATCAGCAGGTCGGGAGTTCGATGCTCCTCCCCGGCTCCAGCTTCTTTCAGCCCCGTTATATGCAGAGCATACTTTAAGGGGTCTTTTCAAGGGTTTGCTGAGTTTCAGTAGGGATGTCATTATAGTCTGGTTGCGTATAGAGTAAGTTTTTCATTACTAATCCCTTGTGATTAATTTCTTGTCCCTGCTAATATATCGAAAAAACTTTAATCACGAAACTAAAAAACAGTTTGGAGTTTAGTATTTCTTTTGGGAGGGGTCTATTTTATTAATGAAATAAATCTGTTGTATTGTATAAAAAAGACGGGGAGGCAGAGAATGAATCCAATTAGCTTTAAACTCATTTTACATGTTTTAGTTTCAGTAACAGTAGTATTTGTATTGTCTATGAGAGAGCCTGCCATTGCACTTATGATCGAAAGAGGATTAAGTGAATTGACAACCGATGCAGAATTAATAATCGAAGGTAGGGTTACATCAATTGTGGGTGAATGGTCAAACCATCCCAAAGCAGCTATAGTAACGAAAGTGAGAATAGTTCTCCTTGATGTTATTAAAGGGGATCTAAATATTGGAGATGAAGTGAATGTTCAGATTTTAGGAGGGGAAATTCCAGAGCAAGATATAGGGCTAAGGGTATCTGACCAGCCCAATTTTCAACTTAATGAAAGGGTAATTATATTTTTAAAGAAGCAACATGGCGACAATATCTTTTTAACCGTTGGTAATTTTCAGGGTAAGTTAATAGTTGTAGATGAAAATGTATCTTACAAGGGACAGTGGGTAGACCTAAATCACTTTAAAAAACGGATTCTGAACATTGTTTCAGATGGAATGGATATAAAGTAGAGCAATCTACATAATCAGTATAAAAAGGAGGATATAAAAAATGTTTAAAAAAATCTATTACTATTTTTTCTTGCTTGTCACTTTACTCTTTATCATGAAGACAGATATCGCATTTTCCTTTAATTATAAAGGCTTCTACTGGACAAAAGGACAGATGGGGGTCTCTGTTCATGTAAATATTCCTTCTGTTGCATATGGTGCCCTCCAAGGTGCAGCCAATGCATGGAATAATGCAGGCTCGAGTTTTAAATTTTATTATGCCGGCCTGACTACTGCCACGACAAGCTATTCTTCGCCTGATAATATTCACGTTATATGGAGCCAAAATACTGGAGACACCGGGACATTAGCGGTAAATTACTTCTGGTACTATATATCCTCAGGAGAATTGATTGACAGTGACATAGAGTTTAACACATATTATCCCTGGTCTTTATCAGGGGGACCTAACAAGTATGATATTCAAAGTGTTGCCACACATGAACTGGGTCATTCTTTGAATCTTGGAGATCTTTACGGTCCGTTTCATACTGAGAAGACCATGTATGGATATACATCTAAGGGCGAAACAAAACAGAGAACCTTGCATCAGGATGATATTAATGGAATAAGGTTTATTTATCCACACTAAGATTTGGATACTTTTTCTTTTTTCAGTTTCCTGCTTTTTTAAATGAGTCTCATGACTCCTTGAGTTTCCGTTTAAATTTTAATATAAATTTTTTGTTTATTTATCTAATGTCTCTAAACACTTAAGATTCTCTAAAATTTCTTCATCAGTAAAATTCTCTATCATTAAACAGGTATAAATAACTTTCTCTTTACAAGTTTCAAAATCAGGTTTATCTTTTATTGGTTCTTTTTTGACAGGTGTAATGCAAGCTGTAAGGAACAATAGAATTATTAGTAATATTTTCATTTCTTTTCATTCTCCTTCCCAATTCAGAAATCCTTTTACATCTTCTAATTATTTCCTCATTCACAAGAACCATTTTTGCAAAAAGAGAGAAATGAAGATGATTAGATTTATTTTTTTAAAACTAACATAGTTTTTCCTAGTTATCAATCAAAATAATTTATAACCAAAGATCAAATATTTTCAATAACTTGAGAGCTATTCGTAATCAGCAGGTCGGGAGTTCGACCCTCCTCCCCGGCTCCGTTTCATTTGTCATCCAGCATTATTAATTTGTTATTTTTAATTAAATTCTTTATCAAAAATATAGGCATAGATTCAAGTAATTTATCGGAGATTGAGCTTGTCCCGAACTACACTGTTTCGAGGATCTTGCCACAGCTCACCAGTAAAAAGTCAAGGGCTAAACCTTTTTCTTTCTTGCACTTCTGTTTTGTGATATAAATAAATGAGCTATAATCGAATGGTATTATGGAATACAAATGAAAAATCTTCAGACGGATACGACAACCCGCACTACTTAGGAATTGAATAGAAGAGATATGGCACACATGAATTTTAATGACCCCAAAGGATACTATAATAAGCTTGGCGTTTCTCCTGATGCTACATTAAGCGAAATTAAAAAAGCCTATAGGCGATTAGCATTGAAGTTGCACCCAGACCATAATACCTCAGAAGAAGCAACAAGGCTTTTTCAAGAACTTAATGAAGCATATGATGTGCTCAAAGATTATTCCAAAAGAGCTGAATATGACTCACTCTCTGCAAAAATTGAAGAACCAACTGAAGATCAATATCATGGAAAAAATATTCCAGAGCCAATTACTTGTTATGTATGTGGTAAAGTACCAGCTCAGCCAAGATACACTATATTTTATTCAGTAAAAAGCTTCTTATTTGTAACTGAACAGTCACCGATTCAGGGGGTATTCTGCCGTCAATGTGCTAATACAAAATCCCTTCAAGCCACACTCACGACTTGGCTATTAGGTTGGTGGGGAGTTCCTTGGGGCCCCATATATTCACTTCATGCGCTTTTTGTAAATCTTTTTGGAGGGGAAAAACCAAAAGATGTAAATGCAAAAATTCTTACATACCAGGCATGGGTATTTGCTAGAAAAGGGAAAGGTAAGCTTGCACGTGCTGTTGCTCTAATTGCAAAAAAATTTGCAAAAGATGAAGACCAAGTAAATGTTCTTAATACCATACTTAAGACATTTGATGATGGAGAAAAGCCTACCCGTTTGAAAGAAACGTGGGTTGTATTTGGAAAGAACTTCGTATGTCAAGTGCTGCTTATGATTTCTATTGTATCAGCTGTGTTGTTTGTCATTTATAAAGAAAATTTAAATATTTTATTAACAACAGGTCCTAATGTTTTTACTGGGTGCTCTACAATTAATAAGGATAATTTTGTTTTAAAAAACAATACTATATTAGAACACGGAGCGGATTTAAAAAAGCATGGCGTGTGTGAATTACAAGAATTACTTAACGAAATGGGTTTTTATTCAGGAGAAATAGACGGGATTTTAGGGCCACAAACAAGCAGTGCAATTCAAGAACTAAATAAGCTTTATCCTTTTAAATTAGGACCTGCAACTTCTGAAGGTTTTCTTATGTATGTTCGACATATTTACCAGAAAGATTTTGAAAATAGAAGAACGACAAAAAGTTCTAAAGTTTATGAATTACCTCCAAATGGTCACATCTTCTATAGTTCTGGAAAAAATCATATAGCACCACTTAAAATTCGAGCTCCAAATTACAGTTCCAACTTCTTTGTTAAAGTCTGTAATCCTGAATCAGGCAAATCTGTTAAAACTCTTTTTGTGCGGACTGGTTCCATAGTGTCAACAAAAGTACCTTTGGGAACATATGAACTTAAATATGCAACTGGTAAAGAATGGTACGGTGAGAATTGCCTATTCGGGCGTCAAACTGTATACAGTAAAGCAGATAGATCGTTTTCATTTCAAATTCAAGACAATAAAGTAGCTGGATATAATATAGAATTAATATTTCAGTTAAGTGACAATCTTCAAACTTTTGAAATATCTCCTGAGGATTTCTAAATTTATCTAACTGGTTGAAGGGCCTGTCCTGTTGGCTTTAACCCTGTCCGTCCCACTCTTCCATTTTACGGCCTGCTTCCCTGAGACGTTCGAGTTCCTGGGGAGATAATGAGTCAATGCCATTTTTGTTGATTCTGCTGAGGAGTTCGTCCACCTCCTTCTGAAGTTTTTCCTTTTCGTGCTCACGGTCACGGAGTATCTTCAGATGCTCTCTGCGTTTCTGTTCTTCCCGCCATTTCAGTATTTTGCGTCGCCAGTCATACCATTTCAGGTAGACCAGACCAAACAGCATGCCTCCAAGGTGTGCAAAGTGTGCGATATTGCTGTGAGTGGTACCGAGTGCGGTAAGTAGTTCAATAACGCCTATGCCTATTACAAAAAACTTTGCCTTAACAGGAAAGATGCCCCATATGTATATGTACTGGTTTGGGAAAAGAATACCAAAGGCCATCAGCAGACCGTAGATTGCTCCTGATGCACCAACCGTTGGAATATGACTGCCGGGGGTAACTAAAGCGTTTAAAATACCAGCACCTACTCCGCAAACAAAATAGAACCGGAGAAACTTGCGTGTGCCCCATGTCGACTCAAGTGTCGTACCGAACATCCAGAGAATGAACATATTTATGAGAAGGTGGAAGATGCCGCCATGGAGGAACATATAGGTGAATGCCTGCCAGATGTAGCCTCGCCAGAACAAAAACGGTGTCAGGCCAAGGAACTCTCTCCACGGAAGTCGCAGAATAAATTCGAAAATGAACACGCCGGCATTTATCAGGATCAGAGCCTTCACTGCGGGTGTGATGCCAAATCCAAACCACTGGACTCTACTGTAACGCAATATAAAACCTCTTATAAACAGTATAAATTTCTAAGAACACTGAACGCAACAGTTCTGTTTAAAAACCTATGGTGTCAGAATGAAGCAATTGTATGGCTAACTGCAGGATTTTTCTTGTTAGTTTTTAATCTTCAGAATCTGGCCTATCATAAGCCTTGTTGAAGTCAGACCATTTATGTGCTTTAGTTTCTCAGGGCTTGTATTAAACCTTTGAGCAATCAGCCATAGAGAATCTCCTCTTCTGACAAGGTACCTACCGTCTGGCAAAAGATCGGCTGAAGCAACGGTACTGCTCCTCCAACCGCCTCTAAGTGGAATCTTCAATTTCTGTCCAACCCTGATAAAATGTACTGACCTGAGATTGTTTACCCTGACAATTGAACGAACACTTGTCCTGTATCTCTGGGCAATTAGAGATAAAGTCTCACCTTTTCTTACGCGATGATATGTGTAAGCAGTCTGTGGCGGAGACCACTTGGGTATATCATCCAGCATGGCAAGTAATAACAGTCCCATCCCATGGGAAACCTTCAAATAATACACGGTAGCAGGTGTTGCCTTATACCTGAGTTCCGGATTCAGTTCCGAAAGTACTTCATAGGATATACCCAGCCTTTCGGCCACTTTCTTTAAATGAACCTGTTTTTCAATACTAATAACTTCATAGGGAATAGGTTCATCCGGTTCACCAAGGTCATCAAACCCGTATTTTTCAGGATCATCCAGAATATGCAGAGTTGCTATAAACCTGGGTACATACCTTGCTGTTTCATAAGGGAGCCTCTGATAGAGATCCCAGAAGTCGTCAAGATAATTTATCTTCTGGCTGCGGATAACCTTAAGAACCCTTACCTCACCGCAGTTATAACCAGCAAGAACCGTAGTCCAGTCTCCAAAAATCTGATGCAGTTCTTTTAAATAGGCTATGGCTGCAGCAGTTGATTTCTCGGGGTCTAATCTCTCGTCAATCCAGACATCTCTTTTTAGCCCGTATTTATAGCCCGTGGATGGAATAAACTGCCAGAGACCCAGTGCACGTGCCCTTGATAATGCCCTTACCTTAAAACCGCTTTCAATTAAAGGTAGCCAGGAAAGCTCTTCCGGGAGGCCTGCTTCTTTCAGTGCTTTTACTATCTCACCCCTGTATTTTCCTGAACGTCTATAAGACTCTATGAAAAATTTTCTTTGTTCACCCTGGAACAGTTTAATCTCTTTCTCCACATGTTTATTCATAATCAACGGGATTTCCTGATGAATTCCATTTACAGCTACATATCTCGATGCATAAATCTCGAGAATCCTTTTGGATATCATGAACCTTAAATCTTCTACTGGCTGGACAAGTTCAGAATTATTATAGGTATCCACCTTCAAAATATAAGCATAGGCTTGATCAAGGGTTTCAATCGATTTTTCGAGGTTGCCTTCAGCCCAGAATTCCTGGGATGCTTCGTAAAACTCCAGAGCGGTATCCAGAGAGTTCTGAGCGTTCTCCACGCTATTTTCTTTTTCAACTCCTGTGCTCTCTTTGGCATCCCTGGAAATGAGAGGACCGTTACCAGAAACCATAGAAATATCTCCGTTTATTGTCTCGACGTATTCTGAATTATCAGCAGGGATATGCTCAGTGGACTCTTTATCATTATTTACAATATCTGTTGTGGTACTATCGCCAGCAGGCTCTGCATCATTACCATCAGAAGAAACTTTCTCGGAAATCGCTTCATTAACTTCTTCATTATTCTGCGGTGCAGGATTGCCACCGAGTCCGTTGAGTCCCGCTTCCTGATCTTTTGCACTCTGGGCGTTGGTCAATATGCAGCCAGAAGCTAAAACAGCAATTAATAAAAAAATAATATATCTATAAATACAACTTTTCATAATCATTTAAACCCTACAATAATAAACATAAAGCCACTTGAAAGGCAAACTTATTTATTGGATCAACAACAATATCTGTACTCTTATCACAAAAAAATATAATTAGCAAATTTTATTCCATAGTTTTAATCAGTCTCAATAGTATAGAAACAAGGTATAAAAAGCTTTGTTACTGGCGATACCTTTTTTATCAATAGATGCTTAGCCTGAGCAAAAGTCAGGCGGTCTATTACGGAAAGGTCGAAAAAATAAAGAAAAAGAGGAAATGAACAGCACTAACTGATAAGTATTTAAAATTTAGTTGTTTACCAATATTAGCGTTTTTTATCACTCATGAATAAATATATTATGTTTTAATACGGTGGAATACGTTAGCATGTTCTCCTGCAAGACTGATAAAAATTGTCACTTTGTGACAAAAAAAGTAAGTGCTAATGTGGCAGTTCACTTTCCTGAACAATCCTATGTCCATTATAGAAAAAGTGAATTCCATCATCCTGAACTGCGAATTCTGCTTCCTCACCTCTTCTCGTCTTATAATCAGATGAAACCCTTGAAGTCAGCTTTATATCACCAACTACAGTGTAAATAATATTTTCCGAACCCAGGTGTTCAATAACTTCAACAATACCTTTTATAAATCCCTTGCCAGGAATTAATGACTCCGGTCTTATACCAATGGTAACAGGCTTTCCTGTATACTCTCTGAGTTCATTTCTATGGTTAACATCAATCCTTAATGTACTTGACTGAAAGAACAGCCTGTCTTCAATTTTAGTTATATAGCCTTCAATGAGGTTCATCTGGGGGGTTCCGATAAATCCTGCTACAAACAGATTAAAGGGTTTTTTATATAACTCATTCGGTGTTCCGATTTGCTGGATAACACCTTCATTCAGAAGGATGATCTTCTGTCCGAGGGTCATGGCCTCAATCTGGTCATGTGTGACATAGATTATTGTACTCCTGAGTTTCTGATGAAGATTGGCCAGTTCAACCCTCATGGCTGTCCTGAGTTTTGCATCCAGGTTTGAGAGGGGTTCGTCAAAGAGAAAAAGCTTAGGGTTTCTAACTATAGCCCTGCCGATAGCAACCCTCTGCCTCTGCCCACCGGATAACTCCCTTGGTTTTCTGTACAATAATTCTTTTATGTCCAACAACTCCGCCGCCTGTTTAACCTTGTTTTCTATCTCATCTTTCGGTTTCCTCTGCAATTTGAGTGAAAATGACATATTTTCGTAAACATTCAGGTGTGGATACAGGGCATAACTCTGAAAAACCATTGCAATATTCCTCTCTTTTGGAGTGAGTTCGCTTACCTCCTGTTCACCGATAAATATAATGCCTTCGTCCTTTTGCTCCAATCCTGCTATCAATCTTAAAATCGTTGTTTTGCCACACCCTGATGGACCAAGTAGTATACAGAACTCGCCATCAGAGACCTCAAAGGAGATGTTATCTATTACAGTATTAATGCCAAATGATTTTTTAAGATTCTTTATTATCAACCCAGACATAATTAACCCTTAATCGCTCCGGCTGACAGTCCCCTTACAATCCTCTTCTGAAATAAAAAGACCAGTAGCACGAGGGGAACAGTCGCTACTGTCGAAGCAGCTGCGATCTCTCCCCAGGGAAGTGTATACTGTCCCTGGAAAAGTGCTATTCCGACCGTGAGTGTCTGATATTGCTTTTGTGTCATTATTAACAATGCAAAAAAGAACTCATTCCAGGCGTAGATAAACACAAGTATAGCAGCAGTAAAAATACCCGGAGCAGCTAGCGGCAGTATGATCTTAAAGACTGTCTGTATATGGCTGCAACCATCAATCCTGGCTGCATCTTCCAATTCTTCAGGAAGTTCCTTAAAGAAACTTGCAACAATCCAGACTCCCAGCGGAAGTGTGAGTGTTACATATGGCAGAATTAGGCCCTGATATGTATTCAGCCAGCCAAGTGAATGCAGAATCTTCCATACGGGACCTGCTATCGATATCTGTGGAAACATGGATACCAGAAGGAGTCCGCCCATAATAAGCCCTTTATATCTCAACCTTAGACGAGCAAGAGAATAGCCGGCAAAAATCGAGATGAGTAATGTAATAAGTGTAGTCATTCCTGCCACTATAATACTGTTACACACATAGTGCAGTAAATCATAATGCACGATACTCGAACGATAAAAATGGATAGCGCCCGACGGAATCATGGTTGGCGGTATCGCTGTTACCTCTATCTCTGATTTAAGCGATGTATCAATAAACCACAGAAACGGCAGAAGACTAAAAAAAACAATTACCAAAGTAATGAAATAAAAAACCGGTTTTTTCATAAAGTGCTCTCTAATATTGTTACGATAGGATTCGAGGATTCAAGTGATTATTTTCCCCACTAGAACCCTTGAACCCCGAAAAGGGACGTTGTCCCAGCGGGACTTTACGTCCTTGAATCCTCGAACCCTTCTTTTTCATGCTTTTTCCTGAAATAGCCTTGTTCCTATCATCCGGATATATGCAAGTGCAATGATAAAGGTTATTACAAAGACCAGCACTGAAATAGTTGAGCCGTACCCCATGAGACCCTCTGCAAAGATCTTTTTATAGCCATAGAACTGGAGTACATTAGTTGAATCAGCAGGCCCGCCCTGTGTCATTACAAAGACAAGGTCAAATACCCTGAAGGCATCCATCGTCCTGAAGAGAAGTGCAATTAGCAGAGCCGGTTTTATAAGAGGAAGTGTGATTTTTTTGAACTGCTGCCAGGCATTTGCACCGTCTATGCGCGCTGCCTCGTACAGTTCATCTGGTATCATCTGCAGACCGGCAAGTATAAGAAGACCGGCAAAAGATGAGGTCTTCCATACATCTGCCACAACAATGGCGCAGAAGGCAAAGAACGGGTCTGCAAGCCATGCCTTATACTTGGCTACGTTTGAACTATAGATCATGTAATTGATAAGCCCGTATTTATCATTAAAGATAAACCTCCACATCTGCGATGAAACGACCGTTGGTATTGCCCATGGTACAAGTACAGCAGCCCTTACAAGCCCTCTGAACCTGAAATGTTTGTTAATAACCAGAGCGATAATGAGACCAAAGAGTATCTCAAAAAAGGTCGATGTAAAAACAAATAGAAATGTATTTATCATGGAATGGAGCGCTATCCTGTCATGAATTAGCTCCCTGTAATTTTCAAACCAGACAAAGGGCTGCCCCAGGCCGGGAAGGCCGATGATAATCTTATGAAGGCTGAGATAAAAAGAATAGAGGATCGGGTAAAAAGCGAAGATTGTTACAAACAGAAAACACGGTACAATTAAGCTTACAGCAAATACCTTCTCTCTAGTGCTTAAGGATATCCGCATTGGATTAAATGTATATTATTAAACCGGAAAATCTCCAATTAGTAATTCTCTATCGCAGCCTGTTAAAAATGAATCAATCTCACTCTAATCAACGAAAACCGGATGAATTACTGAAAAAGAGCCCTGGACTTTCTACGGGGTAACCGATACCAGACTAAATATGAAACATAAAAGATATCTTAAACCAAAAATATGCATTATTTATATTAAATCATAATATTCAGATAAATAATCGTATAAATTATATTAAAATTAGTTACGAGTTTTTAACTTTTTTTTAGAAATACTTATTTAATTAATAAAATTATCTTATCCATCTCCTTTGATGCTTCCAGTGCCTCTTTCTCTATATCCGAATCAGGGTCAGATATCGCTTTACTGAAGTATCTCTGGAGAATATTTGAGATAGCTGGATAGAGGGGTGACCTCGGCCTTGGATAGGCTGACAGGAATACATCCTTCATTTCAGCAAAATGCGGATTGGTCTTGAGGACTTCAGGGTCATCGTAAAGTATTTTTCTGGTCGGTGCCTTTCCTGATTTTATTGCATATAATTTCTGAATCCTTTCACTGGTTAAAAACTCTACAAACCTCCAGGCAGCCTCTTTATTTTCTGAATAACTGCTGATACCAAGCTGCCAGCCACCGAGGGTTGAGTAGCTCCTGCCTCTTCTGAAATGAGGGAGTTTTGTTATACCGACCTTACCCACAATCCTTGAATGCTCAGGATTATTCGATACTTCCCATGCATACGGCCAGCTTCGGAGAAAAACTGACTTTCCCTGAATAAATAAGTCTAGTGATTCGGGTTCCTGATAAGTGAGCACACCAACCGGTGCACTGGTTCCAATAATCTTGTCCCTTACAAAGCGGACTGCATCAATAGCAGGCTTTTCAGCAATAGCACTCTTTCCTGTTTCAGAATCTACTACTTTGCCTCTGTTGCTTAATATATACTCCATCATGTTACATATAAGGCCTTCATATTGTTTAAACTGTCCTGAAAAACCATAAATCTGCCTGCCTCTCTTGGTCTCCTCCGGAACAATCTTGCTCACCTGCTTTGCCATCTGCTGCCATGTTTTGGGCGGTCTGTATCCGTATTTTTTCAAAATGTCTTTCCGGTAGAAAAGCATGCCACTGTCAATAAAAAGAGGTATGCCATAAAGCCTTCCTTTATAAGTATTTGCCAGTATCGTGCTCTCCAGAAACTTCTCCTTCTCGGTCTGCGGGAAAAATTCATCTAAATTCATTGCCCAGCCGGCTGCGGCAAATTCAGGCGGCCAGATAACATCCATAAAATAGACATCAACGTCTTTTGACTGATTTTTTAACTTCTGTGTCAGGAGGTCATGAAAGGCAGTAGAGGAATGGGGACCGATTTCTCTGATAATTTTGATATCAGGATTTTCTTCATGAAAAATCCTTAATATCTCCTCCCATGCCTTTGGCTGATTCGGCTTCCAGGTTACAAAATGCAGTGTTGTTATCCCTGTCAGTTCCTCCTTTTGCTTCTGGCATGAGGCAAAAGATACTATCAGAGCTGATATAAAAAATATCAGTAAAATCTTTCTAAGTGGAACGTTCTCGATTCTTTTTAAGTTGTTCATCTCCATCCCGAATTTCAAATTTACCTTTTACTATATCACAATTTTACTTTCAATTTAGCCCATACAATTCATAAATTTTTCTCGGATACCGGGATGACATCAGTTATATGATAACTAAAAAATTAGAAATATTTTCTTGAATTCCCCTCTCAGGAATTCAAGAAAAAAGACTCTGCGTGCTCTGCGAGATAAAAAAAATAATATCAATTTGTTAAATTACTTTTCCAACAACCAAATAAGAGAAGAACCGTAAATAACAACACTTTCTTATGGGGCTTTTTTACCCCGTTTAGAAATTGTTGCTATTTTCTTCTAACGGGGTTTACTTAGTAATTAATTCATCCGGTTTTCTTCGATTGGCGTGAGACGGACTCAATTTAAACAAACTGCGTATATCTTCAAGAATATAATATAAAGAGGGGATCAGAAGGAGCGTAATACCTGTGGCAAAGAGAACTCCAAATGCAAGACTGATCGCCATCGGGATCAGGAACTGTGCCTGAACACTCGTCTCCAGTATCATCGGTGTCAGACCAAAGAATGTAGTCAGAGAAGTGAGCAAAATGGGGCGGAAACGCCTCATTCCTGCTTTTGAAATCGCCTGGATAAGATCAGAAGTTTCTCTTCGTTGACGGTTTATAAAATCGATCAGGAGTAATGAGTCATTCACCACAACACCGGAAAGTGCAACAATTCCGAATATACTGAGGATGCTCAGATTAAAGCCCATAATGAAATGGCCTATAACAGCCCCTATAATACCAAAAGGTATGGCAAGCATAATAAGGATGGGCTGGCTGTAACTTCGGAATGGGATTGCAAGCAGTGCATATATACCGAACAGTGCCAGCAGAAAACCCTTTTTCATACTCCCGAATGATTCACGTTGTTCTTTCTCCTCGCCAACTAGATCATAGGTCAAACCTGGATAGTCTGCAATGAGATCTGGCAGAACAGTCTGTGATACAGCATTAATAATTTCCTTGGCATTTGCTATGTTGCTATCAACACTTGCAGTAATATTGACAACCCTTTTTCTGTCTGTACGGTTTATCTGGCTGAACCCCTGTCCTTCTTCAACATATGCAGCTGTATTGAGAGGAACTTCTCCGCCATCAAGTGTACGGATACGCATGGATTCAAGATCCCAGAGACTCTTACGCTCCTCTTCCGGAAAACGCACCATTACCTTTACTTCATTTATACCGCGCTGCAACCTAAGTGCCTCGGCACCATAGAACGCTCCTCTCAATTGTCTGCCAAGATCCTCTTCAGTAATCCCAAGTGTGCGCGCTTCAGGTTTAAGGCGAATCTTCAGTTCAGGTTTTCCCTTTGTATAATTATCTGCAATATCCTCCACTCCAGGATATTGTGCTAAAGATTCCTTTACTCTTTCAGAAGCACTCTCAAGAACATTGGAATCTTCATGTGCCAGACGGATGTCAATATCATCTCCGATATGTACTATCTGAGCAGAAAAGGTGATGGATTCTACTCCTGGAACTTCTCCGACCATGTTCCGCCATTTATTGGCTATTTCTGAAGCAGCGACATTTCTCTGTTCACTTGGAGACAGAAATAGCAATGTATTAGCCAAGTGAGATCCTGAATCCGCGTCACTTCCAAGAGGCCCTGCTTCAATAAAGGTTGAACCAACAAGTGAATATATATGCCGCATAACTGAATCCCCCTCCTGCCTATTGTGATCATACTCTCTAACGAGTTCCTGCGCCTTCTGAACAATAAGCTCCTGCACCCTGGCTGTCTCTTCAACAGGGGTACCACGCGGCATCTGTTGAGACACAATTATTTCATCTCCCTCGACTTCAGGTAAAAAACTGAATTTTAAGATACCTCCCCCTATCATTCCAACAGTTAACAATAACACGGCAAGGGCTAGTGCTAATGTTGTATAACGGTTTATGACACATAATTCCAGCATGCTTCTGTATGGACCTTCTATGAAATTATCGAGCATCCTGCCAAAACCATTCCTGATACGATCAGTAAAAGCAACAATGCCCCTGGATGCCCGAATGGGTCTTCCCAATGACAGATGTGCAGGGAGTATAAAAAGCGACTCAACAAGAGAAATGATCAGAACTGCTATAACAATAGATGGAATAACTCCTATGAATTTACCCATCAAACCGGAGACAAAGAGTAACGGTAAAAAAGCAGTGACTGATGTGAGTACGGCAAAGATAATTGGCCTGTAGACTTCAAGAGCACCGTCTACTGCTGCAACCTTATACTGCTTGCCTCGCTGACGGTGCACGAAAACACTCTCCCCCACAATAATTGCATCATCAACAACAATTCCGATTGCCAGAATAAAGGCAAAAAGACTGATCATATTAATGGAAACATCCATAGGCGGCATCATAAATATTGCACCCAAAAACGAAATAGGTATACCGAGCATCACCCAGAGTGCAAGACGTATCTGAAGAAAGAGACCAAGTGTAAAAAAAACGAGAATGAGTCCTATAAATGCATTCTTCATGAGTAAATTCATTCTGCTCTCAAAAAGTTCAGAAGTATCCCTCCCTGTTGCTATCATCACAGATTCCGGCAGCGAACTGCTCTTTTCCTCTACATATTTTTTTACGATATCAGATATTTCTGTAGGTTTCTGATCTCCAACGCGGAATACCTTAATCATTGCAGCAGGCTTTCCATCGAATTGTGCAAGAACATCTGTTTCTGCAAAGGCATCGCGCACATGAGCGATATCACTCAGTTTCACCTCGGTACCGTCTGCGTTAGTCAGAATGGTTATTGTTTCATATTCAGGGCCGATATAACGCCTCTCCTTGGTTCGTATAAGGATTTCGCCTCCCTCGGATTTTATTGTTCCTCCTGGAAGATCAAGAGACGCCTGGCGGATTCTCTGTGCAACCTGATCGAGTGTCAGGTTATAACGCCTGAGGTTTTCTTCAGGAATCTCGATCGAAATCTCATAGGGACGTACACCGCTCAGGTCGACCTGTGTAATCTGTGGATACGTCATCAGTTCTTCGCGTATTAATTCTGCTTGTTCACGAAGACTTCTCTCGGATGCGTCACCATATACTACGACTGTAATAACCTCAAAGCGGTTGAGCACTTTGGTAATGACAGGTTTTTCAGCATTTTCAGGGAATGTTATAATACGATCCACAGCTGTCTTGACATCCTGAAGTACACGGTCGTCATCTTCACCAGTCATGATCTCCGCTGTCACAATACCAAACCCCTCTTTAGCAACAGCAGTAATTTCTTTGATACCGTCAACGCCTGTAAGGTTCTCCTCGATTTTAAGCAGGATGCCCTCTTCTACTTCTTCAGGACCGGCACCAGGATAGGCAACAGACACCCGTATCATATCCATTGATATTTCAGGGAAGACTTCCTGTTTGATCGAAAACGCAAAAACAAGACCACCAACGATGAAGACCATCATAAGCAGGTTGGCAGCAACATGGTTGTCTGCCATCCAGCGAATTGCATTTTTCATTCAGTATTTCCCTTTGTTTCAGTTCTTAGCTTCATCCCGTCAGCTGCCCCTGAAACGGTTGTGAGGACAACCCTCTCACCATCATCCAATCCATCTTTAACAATTACGTTCTCCCTTTCGTAACGGACTATATAAATCTTGCGGATGCGCAGTAAGTTATCTTTACCCATTATCCAGACCGTGGAATTATCACGAACAGCAACCCTCGGAATAATAAATACATCGTTCAAGGTTTTACCTTTAACTGAGACTTCCACAAATGAACCTGAAACAAGCGTTTTGCTCACATTACCTTTATTTAAAAGACCATAAGGATCCTTTACCTCTATCACTATTTCTGTCATCCGGCTCTTTGTGTCGACCTCTCCGGTTGACCGTACAACCCTGCCCTGCCATTCATAATCCTTCCCGCTGATATTCATATGGATTTTAGCGAATGATCCATTTTTTTCTGAATCCTCAACAGGGACAACCAGCCAACTCAGCTCATCAAGAGGTAATGGCACAATTACCTCTGCAGTATCTGTGCCTGCAACAACTGCCACACTGCTTCCTGCCCTGACATACTGGCCTAGGTCAACATTCTCTGAACGTATCCGGCAGTTGAAAGATGCTCTAATTTCTGTCCTTTTAAGGTTAATCTCGGCCTGTTTGACCGCAGCCTCTGCTGAAGCAAGTTCAGCACGTGCATTTTCCAGTTGCGGCCCGTAAAGTACAAGGGGGTTAGGTGTTGTGTCCACGTTATCACTTTCAATACGCTCCCACTCCATGCGGGCAACACGGGCCCTGCTCTCAATTGTTACCAGATTAAGTTCTGCCTGAGATTTAACTGCTTTGGCCTGCTCAAGGGCAAGCACATAATCAGTATCATCTATTTTAAAAAGCAGTTCGTCTTTTTCGAAAAAACCCCCTGCTACCATGGAGGGTGCCACCTGGACCACCTCTCCGCTCACCTGCGGAATAATGCTAACTTCCTGGGCAGCGTGTACTGTACCGGTACCGGTTACAATAACCCGACTGTTCTGTTTCTCAACAGTTAAAGTACGGACAAGTGCGCCAAGGTCCTTTTTGACCTCCTTCTTCGGCTCAGGTCTGCCAGCTATCAGAGCCACCATGGCACCTGCAGCTATCAGGATAATGACAACTGGCAGTGCTATCTTGAATAATCTCTGCTTCAAGCTCATTTTTCCCCTTTCTCTCCTTTATCATCACTTATATCATCACTTAAATAATTATCGATTATTTCATCCATCCATTCCCCTCCCAGTGCTTTTGCAATCTGGACCCTGTCAGAAATTAACTGGCGCCTTGCTGAAAGCAGTGCACTTTCAGAATCATATAAACTCTGTTGTGCAGAAAGCACCGGCAAGTAATCGCTCAAACCTTCCATATATCTGTCGATAGAAAGGCGTAATGCATTTGAGGAGGAATCTATCTTTTCTTTAAGAAATGTTATCTGTTCTTCACTGGCGCGGTTCCTTGAAAGGGCGTCCTCAACCTCCTGTAACGAGGTAAGTACTGCTTTATGGTAAAGGGCCAGGTTTTCCTTAAAAACAGCCCGCGTGCGTTCCACTTCAGCGCTTCGTCTTCCACCGTCAATTATTGGCTGTGCCAGGCTTAGTATCAGGTTCCAGAAAACACCGCTTATATCACCTGTGCTGAATGCAGTGCTTGATTTGCCATAACTTCCGAGAAGATTAAAGGTTGGAAAGCGGTCAGCTATTGCAGATGCTATTTTTTCGTCACTTGCCTTCAGTCGTAAAAGAGCTGCCTGTATGTCAGGCCTCCTGGCAAGGACATCTGAAGGCAGCCCGACTGGAAAAGCATCAGGTATCACTGGAAGTACCGCCAATTCATCTGCAGTCTCTTTCTCAGGGTATCGTCCAAGAAGAGTTGCAACCGCATGTTCTGTCAATGCAAGATTGGCTTCGAAAGTAGGGCGACTTGCACGTACCATTGCAAGGTTCTGACGTGCCTGATAAACATCAAGTGCGGGCACCAGTCCCTCGCGATAACGAATTTCCACTCGTTCCAGGGTATCCTCAAATGAGGCAATAGTTCTGTCAATCAGCCTTAACTGTGCACGCTGCTCAACAGCGAGAAAGTACAAATCGACAAGTTGAGCTGAAAGACTCAGGTAAAGTGCCTTTATATCTTCACGGGATGCTTCCATTTCGAGTTTTGCCGAGTTCGTCAGGGATTTATATTTCTTCCATAAATCCAGTTCATATCCTGCAGAGAGGGAGTACCTGTAACTGTCACCGGTGTAGTCCCCTAAAAAGCCAGGTGAGCTTTCCCTGCTGTACTGCCCATCAACATTTAAAAAAGGTTGTTCATTTGCAGAAGACGACCGGGCAACAGCCTTTAACTGTTCCAACCGAGCAAAGGCTTTTTTAATGTCAAGGTTATTTTGAAACGCTTCATCCATCATTTCATTAAGGTTCTCATCACCAAAAATTTTCCACCACTTCTCAATAGGATAATCAGTATAGGTAGTGCTGGTTGCTTCTATAAAGGATTCCGGGACAGGAGCAGGCAGTTCAACAGGCTGAGGTTTATGCACTGCACATCCGGCAGTCAGTACTAAAATTAAAATAAGAAGAAAGGTTCTTCTTAAGACTCTCATGATGCCTCCATTCCTGCTGTTATGAATGGAATAAAATTTTCGATTATAGTATTAGTATCAGTTTCTAATGGAATTTTTATGATATCTGAATGAAACATGCCCCCGCAACACATATGCATTGTATGAGAGAATGCTCCCAACATAAAATGAAGCCGCCATAAAAGCATCTTTTCTGACAGTTCCGGTAATGCCTCCTGGAATGTCTCGAAAATAAGGTTAAATAAAGGCCAAACCAGTTGAAAAAAAGCCTTTCTAACTGTACCATCAGGGTCTGAAAATGACCTGCCAATGATAGCTATAAAATCCTCTGCCCCCGGGCTTGTCTCCTTAAATCGCAGGGTTGGTTCAATAAAGGCAAGCAGTAAGTCTCTTACAGAGGGTCTCATGTGCTTTTGTCTTGCACTGTCTCTTACACTTTCAAGTCTTTCCTTTCGCACCTGATTCAGAGGAATTAATCTCCTTTCCAAGACAGCCTTTAATAGAGCCTCTTTTGTGCCAAAATGATAGTTAACCGCAGCTAGATTCACACCGGCTTTACCTGTAATAGCCCTTAAAGAGGTCCCCTGAAAACCCTTCCTTGCGAATAGATACTGGGCAGCATCAAGGATTTTTTGTTTTGTATCATATTCCTTGTTCATATTCCCTCCTATTTATTCATACGTTTATTTTAAACAAACGTTTGATTTAAAAACAAGTATTAATTAGGGACACTTCAATATTTTTTTCTAATATCTTCTACTATTGCCATTCTTTGGCATGGAACGATTTTAATTATCAAATTTATTTCTGGCAGGAAATATGGAAGTGTGACTAATTATCCGGAACGCCTCTCCCAGGGATTCACATCCGGGAAATCCATGTTTAAGATAAAATTTTCAGTGAAATCAGAACGTGTTGAAAGCTCTATATGATCAATAAAACTGGAAATTTCATTAGCCTTATTCCAGTAATTCTTTGATATAAGAGTCATTGTCGCACCTGTGCTCGCGGCATTTCCGAGCGACCTCACTATTTCAGGATTTATCATAGGAAGAAGCCCTATCCCCATGGCACTGTAATGGTTGACATAATTTCCTAGTGCGCCTGCAAGATATACACGGCTGATATCCTCAAGTCCTATACCCCTTTCTTTCATAAGTGTCTGTATCCCCGCGGCTATTGCAGCCTTGGCAAGCTGCAGCTCACGAACATCCTTCTGGGTAAGATATATAGGCTTGTTATTGTGGCTTTCTTCGGCAGAGGCAACAAGAAAATCATATACCCCTCCCCTCTCTATGACTCTCGGGCTCAAACAGTGACTGTCACCCGCTTCAGGCGGCCGTATCCTGCCTTCATTGTCAATGACTCCGGAATTCAGGAGCACAGATACAAGGTCAACAAGACCGCTTCCACAGATTCCCAGTGGTTTCATATTTCCTATTTCACGATAACGCAATACGCCGTCTACAAGCCTGACACCCTCTATCGCACCAGCCCTGGCTATCATTCCGTGAGAAATTCTAGCACCTTCAAGGGCAGGTCCTGCTGCAGTTGAACATGTCAATAATCTTTTGCTATTACCTAGAAATATCTCCCCATTAGTTCCGAGATCCATTCCAAGTATAATTTCCTCTTCCTGTTCTGAGGCACCAGAGGCAAGAATCACACTGATCAGGTCTCCTCCAATATAACCTGACTTTGCCGGCATTACATATAGAAGTGCTTCCGGTTGTAATATCAGGTCAACTTCTTTTGCCTTGAGAATTATCCCGCTTGTCAGTACAGGATTAAAAGGTGCCTCAGCTATCGAAACGGGATTCAGGGACATAAGAAAATGCTGCATGGTCGTGTTCCCGGCTGCAACGGCAACAAAGACGTCGTCACGCTTTAATCCACTCACTTGTAAAAGCCTCTTTACGATGATGTCTAAATCCTGCAAAAGAATATTATGTAATCTTTGAAGTCCTTCAGGATCCTCTTTAACATGCTGGATACGTCTTATCAAGTCAGAACCGTATTTGTTCTGCCTGTTTAGACGTGAAACTGCAGCAACTTGATTACCATCTTTCAAATTTATCAGCTTTCCGACAAGTGTGCTCGTTCCGAGATCAAAGACAAGGCCATAGTTATGTTTCGCTTCTTTCGGCTTCTGCCATGCCATAAGGAAGTTTTCATGCAATACCGCTGTTCCTTGATGCCCTGTTGCCTTCAGCATATCAGGCAAAGTCCTAAGGCAGTGAAGTGACGCTTTCATTTCCTGATATTCGTATCCTAGTTCAAGCCTGATTCTGTCCATATCTGAAAGGCCGTCTCTCTTATTTTGTGCAGAAAGGGTTATGAGATGCTTGTTCACCAGGGGATCAAGCTTTATCTGGGGTGCTTCTCCAGTTTTGAGAATCTGGAAATATTCCTGTTCAGGATCAGTTTCACCTAAATATAATGCCAGGTCCTTATACATCTTCGTACCGCATGCAAGTCTGTATCCCTTTTTGATTTCTTCTTCATCGAGAAGATCATGTACTTCATCCTCAGAAGGAAAGTCGATAGAGGTTAAGACCTTAACTTTACACTTACCACATTTGATTAATCCACCGCAGTCACCTTCCATATTAATATCAATTTTCTGAAGTGCATTTAAAATTGTCTCTCCGCGGTTAAACTTCACCCAAAGATCGTCCGGCAAAACATTTAACCACAGATTTCGTTTCCTCGGTTTTAAGGGAGGCCGTGATTCTACTTTTCGCTTTTTCTTTTCAACTGTCTGTTTGCTTTTCTTTTTCATTCTCCTGTTCAAGCTCGGAATCCATTAATTTCATAAACATCTTTTCGAGATGTGTATAGTCAGCATTCCTGAGTTCGAATGATAACCCCAGAAACCTTGCCAGATCTTCTGCTTTTGTACAGAGTTCTGGATCAGAGGGCTGTCTGATGTAGATCACTCTTAAATAGTCCTTAAAATAAAATCTTTTTATCTCCTCGTCGTTCAGCTCAAGCGGTTTTATACAGTATTCTTCGAAATTCAGAATCAAATCTTTCTCGAAAAAAAAAGTACCCGTGGTCTCATCCATAATCTTCCGAAATTCTTCATTTCCAAGAAACATTTCATAACATATATTACCGGGCACTTTAATTATCCCGTGCCCTCTGCACAAAATGTCCATATCCTGAAAGCAGTTTCCGTACAGACATATTATCCTCTCCCCTCTTTCCTGAGCTAACTTAACCTCTTTTAAAAAAAGGGCCTTTAGTTCAAAGGGGAACAAGTGCAGGTTTGACGGCAAAAATGTAATAAGAAGATCGGGATATAATTTCTCGATCCGAATGTACTCCAGAAAAGACCTGAAGACACCGCAGGCAATGAGTCTCACAGGTCGAACTTTTTTTTTGCCTCCCTTTGCTTTCAGGTTTGAGATCACTCCCAAATAATATCATGACAGATTTAAGCTATCACTATCCAGTTAAATATCCCTTATCCCCGGAAATTTCTTTTTTATTTCTGAAATCAACTCTATATCCAAAAGACCTTCCCCGACATCTTCTAATATCTCTAAAACCCTATTATTGGAGCGGCTTAACATACTCGGTCTGCCCTCTTTTTCCCAGATATCAAAGATACATCTAACAGACAAAGTGGGATAAAAAAATTCGTCCATCATATGTTCAACCGTATGGTCTTCCATGATATAGCTTCCTCCAGGGCCGACCTTTTTTATAACATCAAAACCCATGGTATCATTATTAACCCTGATGCCCGAAAGTATCCTGTGAATCATCCCGATTATCTCATTGTCAATAACGTACTGTTCATATGAGATGGAACTTCCTGAATCCAGAATCCCTGCTGCAAGATGGATGCAGTCAGCTCCTGTCATTGCTACCATCAGGTTAGAAAACGTTTTTTCACAACCTGCCTGGATGTCAGGCCTTTTGGCCTCTGTAACACCGCCTGAACCGTAAATTGGCAAATTATAGAGCTTTGCCAGTTGTACTGCAGCAGCGTTCATCATTGCCATTTCTACCGAACCAAAGGTAAATTCTACCTTCCGCATATCCATTACTGTTGGGACAGCACCATAAAGTACTTTTGCACCAGGCGAAAATATCTGTGTAAGAGCTACACCTGTAAGTGCTTCAGCATGCATCTGCGAAAGGGTACCGGCAAGAGTAGCTGGTGCTGTGGCACCGGCAATAGGCGCAGGCGCACATGTAACAGGTATACCGTGTGTAGCACAGAAATTAAGAATATTCAAAGTATTTGACTCAATAGTAAGCGGGCTAATCGGATTTGTTATGATTGAAACAAAGGGTTTATCTATTAGCCTTTCTCCTCCCCCAGCTATCAGGCTTGCAAGGTCCCAGACCTGCTGCATCCCTTCAAGGTTTGTACATCCTCCCATAACATGTTTTGTGGTATGGTTAAAAGCCTGAAAAAAGTCATTAAGATGATAATTATCCTGCTCTATGTCATAAGCCTGGCAGGCAATCACATAAAAGCGGATATTCTGGAGGTTATCTACCAGCGTGGCGGTATGTGCTATGTCCCTGAGCATAGTGGAACGGTAGCCCCTTGTTCCCATATCGAGAATGCGAAATACCCTTCCTCCATTTACAAAATGGACCTTGCCTTCACCAAGATGTAAGTCATTTTTACCGTCTCTAGAATAAAGCGTGAATCTTGAAGGTGCCTTATTGACGATTTCATCCAGCCAGATGCTTTCGAAGTAAACCCTCTGATTCTCTTTGTCCACGCGGGCTCCTGCTGATTCAAGCATCTTAATAACTTCAGTGTCACAGATCCTGACGCCGACCTGTTCCAGTATATGGCGACCGGTCAAATCAATCTGTTTAACATCTTCCTGAGCAAGCAGTCTGAAGAAAGGCTGACTAATCCCCATTATAAAACCACTGTTACTACCCTTGTATTGTTTACTTCAATCATCATCATATGAGTTAATCTGGCTTTTTATAAAATCCAATTTGTCCCGTGTATCGATGATTATCCACTGACAGAATTCTCTTCATAGGCTCTTCAGTATATTTTCTATACCTTTCAGTATTCCATCGGGTTTTGATTCCACATGGTGTTCGGAAAAGATTCTTTTTACTTCAATATTACAAAGCTTGTAGAGATCCATAGCCCCGTCATTCTCCCATGCATCGTAACGTGAACGGTTAAGAAGCTTTGGGAGAAAATTTGCCTTCATAAAATGCTCAAATGTATGATCCTCTGTAAGAAAAATAGAGCCTGGCCCGCCCCTTGCAACTTTTTCTATAACCTCAAGTGCAAGTGTATCATCATTAACAGGTATACCTTCGGTAAAGAAACGGCTCATTGCAACCAGTTCGTCAGCCATCATTACCATCTCAAGCGAAGATGTAGTCCCATATTCCAGAAAACCTACATCATGGATCAGGTTAGCGCGTGAAAGCATGGCAGTTATAATGGAAAACATTGCTTCTGCACCTGCCTGAGCATCCATGACCTTTGAATCTGAAGCACCTGCAAAAGCCCAGATTGGCAAACCATATATTTCGTCACGCATATCAGCAAGTGCGGCCTGCGTAAGACTCCATTCCGGACAACCGTATGATACTACAGTGGATTTCATGTCCAGTACGCTGACATTCGGACCGAACAGGAAAGGCGCCCCTTTATTCACAAGCTGATGTATAACAAGACCCACGAGGTTCTCTGCTATCCCCATAGCCATGGCTCCGGCGAGTGTTACTGGTGCTCCGCCTCCCGCATTTGAACCTGAAGGAAAACATATCGGGATCTTTTTTTCAGCACAGAAGATAAGTTTTTCAAGTACGTTTTTCGGAAACCTGAGGGGGCTTATCGCCTCTGAGTAATTAAGCAGAAAAGGTTTTTTCTTAAGCTCCTCTTCACCTCCTGCAACAAGAGAGGCAATCTCGTAAATCCTGGCGATATCACTGCCGCTGTCAGCAATAAAAACAATTGGCTTATTAGTATTCTTAACCATCTCGGCAAAAACATAAATATATATGGACTGTACCGGAACATCTTCAGGATTGGCCATGGACATTGCAAAGTCCATATTCTCAAGTCCGTCAACGAGCCTTGTGAAATTGGCCACATCTTTCAGGACAGTCCGGCGGCGTTTACCTGTTTCCAGATCAGTAGTATAAGTGGCGTCTGAACCTGTTCCATAAAATGAATTTCCGTTTTCAAGCTGAATCGCCTTATCACCATGCTGATTGCAGAGGATTATCTGTCGAGGAGCTGAATTCAGAGCCTCTTCAACAAGGTAAACGGGCATCTTTACCCAATTGCCATCGGAAACCTTGCATCCGGCACCGGAAAGTATTTCAAGTGCACCAGGGTGTTCCATCCTGAAGCCGGTCTTTTCAAGTATCTCCAGTGCAGAAGTGTGGATTGCCAGAGCCTGCTCGCGATTTAAAACCTTAAGACGGGGCTTAAATGTCTCAATTTCTAAAGGTTTCATGTATTACTCCTTTTTAGATAGAATAACTTACTAAGAAATGCCCAGTATTTTTTTGGCTGCAATAACTGCAGATCCTGCATCGGGGGCATAAGAATCAGCCCCAATCTGCTGGGCATAGTTTTCGCTTACAGGAGCTCCACCAATCATGACCTTGACTTTATCCCTGATTCCAGCATTTTTAAGAGCTTCTATAGTATCTCGCATGCCAGGCATTGTTGTTGAAAGCAGGGCAGACATTGCTATTATATCCGCATCAACATCTTTAGCCTTTTGAACAAAAATTTCAGAGGATATATCGACTCCGAGGTCACTTATTGTAAATCCTGCGCCCTCCATCATCATAACAACCAGGTTCTTGCCGATGTCATGCAGGTCGCCTTTAACAGTTCCAATCACAATTTTCCCTTTCAGGCTTATGTTGCCTTCCTTGAAAAACGGCTTGATCAGGTTCATGCATTCCTGCATCGACTTGGCTGAACGTAACATCTGCGGCACAAATAACTGGCCCTTAGAAAATTTTTGTCCCACCTCATCCATTGGAGCAATAAGGCCCTTATCGAGGACTTCCTGTACATCAACTTTTTTGTCAAGGAGCCTCTGGGTTTCTGAAGTAGCTGTCTTAATATCAGCCTTTATTATAGCTTCCACCAATGCCTGGAATTCGCTCATATTTGTCCTCCTTTAATTATTTAGTACATATATCAATAATCAATGATCTTACCGGTCTGGTGCGCTTCGATAAATTTTTCGCAGTATTCATCACGGCCTAGAAGCATTTCAATAGCAAGAATCGTTGACATAAGCTTATTGTCGGTAGGATCAACAATAGCGGCTGTCAGACCATATGCCATACAGAGAGCAAGAAAACTTCTGTTGATGAGCCGTCTATGGGGAAGCCCGAAGGATATATTTGAGAGACCGCAGATAGTCCTGACACCTGGAAAAGCCTTCATTATCTTGCCGATGCTTTCAATAGCAGCCATACCCATGCGGGTATCAACTGATACAGGCTGCACTAGAGGGTCCAGATAAATCTTTTCAAGAGGGATACCATTATCTGCAAGACTTTTAATGAGTTCTGAACCGACCTGAACCCTTTCTTCAACAGTTGTTGGCATGGATGTCCTGGAAATACAGAGTGCAACAATACTGCAGGGGTTAGATGTAATCAAGGGAAGAATGGATTCATAACGTCCGGTCTCCAGTGAAATAGAATTTATCAATGGTTCGCCTTTATGGCATTTTACAGCCTCTGACAATGCCTCGGGATTGGGGCTGTCAAGGCATAGGGGCAGGTCTATTTCATTTTGTATTGTTTTTACAAGCCAGCACAGACAATCAACTTCTTCATCAAGAAAAGTCCCGGCATTAACATCTATATAATCTGCTCCGGCTTCACGCTGCTCTCTCGCAACTTTAATGATATAATCGGCATCACGTCTTTTTACAGCTTCAGAAATGCTTTTCCGACTTGTATTGATCTTTTCTCCTACTATGATCATGGGTAACTCTTATGGCCTTGACTCTGTAAATAGTCTGCATCAAAGAGTCCTCGCAACTTGTTCAAGAGCTCAGAGACTTTAAATAAGTTTTAAAATGAGCAGCTATTCCCGCCACTAAAAGTCTATACAACAGGCGATTACTATCAAAACTGCGAAAATATTAATACAAATTAATATTAATTGCAACTTTGGAATCTACTTATCAGAAATCTTTATATACAGATTGTAACCATCGGTAAAGCTTAGAGACAGAAAACCTTGGGAAGTATAAGGCTTTCTTTCGGAGTGAAAAAGACTTGCAAAAAACTTAAGAAGGGAAACAAAATAACTCATGATAATGAGTGGGCTGCCCGTTATGACGGTCGGGCTAACCGCAATCCTCCTGCAGATAACAGCTCTTAGGCAGCTTCTTGCAATATTTTCAGGAAACGAACTGGATATAGGAATAACCCTGTCTGTCTGGCTGACAGCGGTAGGTATCGGCAGTTTTACAGGCACTAAAATAAGGCTCCGGCATGCGTTTGCTTTATCATTCATCGCTGTTGCTATTGTTTTGCAACCTTCATTTCTATTCATACGTCTGATACGATCTTTCTTCTCATTGGAGTTTGGAGAAACTATACCTTTAACAATAATAGTATTCTCTACAGTCATAGCGCTGCTACCTTTGTGCACTGTTATTGGATTCCAGTTTCCCCTGGCTGTCTCTTATATGAAAGAAAAAACAGCTAAAGTCTACAGCCTTGAGTCATTAGGTGCGTTTATGGGTGGTGTATTGTTCACATTCCTGCTTTCAGGCAGATTGAATGCATCTATTCTATTGATATTAATCAGTATCCTTAATATTGTTATAGCTTCGATAATCCTGAGGAAGAAATTTCTCACCATATTATTATTAGTCCCCGTTATCTTTTACCTGGGGATTGACAAATTTACCAAGATCTCACAATTGAAAGGCGCAGAAGTCATTGACAGGGTCGAGTCGAAATATGGCGAAATTACAGTTTTAAAGACCAGGGAACAGTTAAATGTATATTCTTCCGGTAAATTTCAGTTTTCATACCCTGATCCACAGACCGAGGAACTGAGGGCTCATCTATCAATGACTGTTCATCACTTCCCGTCTAAAATATTGGTTATCGGGGGATCACCCTCGGTCTTGAGGGAATTCTTAAAATATCCATTAACTAAAATTGACTTTGTAGAGATAGACCCAGAGATGATAAACGTATCACTCAGACTTCTGACCGAGGAAGACAGGAAAATCCTAAAGGACGGAAGGGTAAGGATAATAACCACTGATGCAAGGAAATTCATTAAGGCAACTGATGTTCCTGAGTATAACCTCGTTGTTTTAAATCTGCCTGAACCGTCAACGGCAAACATAAACAGGTTCTACACTATCGAATTTTTTAAAGAAGCAAAGGCAGTACTCGGAAAAGACGGCATACTTTGTTTAACACTTCCAACTTCTTCAGGCTATATCGGCAGAAGAATGCAGATAGCCAACGGCTCGATTTTCAACACAATTAAAAATGTCTTCAATCATGTGGAGGTTTCTTCAGAAGAGTATGGATACATCTTTGCCTCAAACAGTCCAGTAAATATATCACCGGATAAACTTGATGATAGATTCTCTAAAAGGCAGATTGAGACAGTTTATTACAGATCCTTTATTATTAATGATGCCTTCTCTCCTTTAAAGGTAAATATGGTCAGGGAAAGACTTGGAAAGTCTGACACAATAAATAGTGATCTGAAGCCTGTTGCTTACCTGTATAACCTCATGCTTTGGGCTGAAGTACATGGAGGAAAAATTCTGAATTATTTTCTCGAGTTTAAGGGTTGGCAGATTCTAATTGCAGTTATAACAGCATTTCTGACCATTACAGCAATCCTTTGGAGGAAAAAGCAGGCTGTCTATTATTCCATGTTTACAACAGGATATTCGGTAATGGCATTTTCCCTGATAATAATACTTACCTATCAGGCATCATTTGGCTATGTTTATGAGATGATAGGGCTGCTTACATCAACCTTTATGATAGGAATGGCACTTGGTGCTCAAATAATAAAAGATGTGCGCAGACCTATAAAATGGCTTCAATTTTTTGAAGCCGTAATAATCATTCTATTCATTTCTGCTCCCCTGTTTTTCAAACAAGAGGTATACTTCTATATATTAAGTCTGCTATGTGGCATAATAGGCGGTGTTCAGTTTATAACAGCGAATCTATGCAGAAAAGAACTGGAGACAACTATGGTTGCGGGAAGGCTTTATGCCATAGACCTTGCAGGATCTTTTTTAGGTGCCTTTTTAACTTCGATACTGTTGATACCATTACTGGGGATTCAGAATACGCTTTTGTCCCTTGTATCAATAAAAGGGCTGTCCCTTATTTTTCTTTTATCAATAAGACATGAAAAATATTAAAATTATTTTATTTATTACAGTGATTGCATCATTAATTGCTGGATATACCATTCAGATATTCATTCACGAAAAAAAGATTGATGAGAAGGAATATCTTAAGGAAATTGCTCCTGATATTAGTTTTTCCGAAAAAAAGGCCAATCCTCCCCATTACATCTCGGATGAGGGTATCGTTGCTTTCAATACATATGATATTACACCTTCAATCAAAGGATATGCCGGGCCAATAAAGATCATGCTTGCATTAAGCTCTGACGGGAAAATTTCAGGTATAAAGATACTCGAACATAAGGAGACAAAAAATTATGTACATTACATGGAAACCCCGCAATACCTGAGACAGTTTCTGGGCAAGAGTATAAATGACCAATTTGAAATCGATAGTGATATAGACGCTATCAGCAGGGCTACAGTGAGTGTAGAAGCACTGGCAAACACCATAAGGGAGTCCTCCAGGATAGTTGCCTCGAATGTCTACGGCTTGGATGTAATTACAGAAGGAAAAAGGTCTGCAATTGGTATAGGATGGATTCTATATCTGCTCTTATTCTCTTTTTCTCTGACATTTTATTTTATTACCAGAAAGTCCAAAAAATTTCTCAGGATAAGAGATATCATCCTTGTTGTAAGCATACTCGTTACCGGTTTATATCTTTCGAGCCCTTTTTCCATTTTGCATGCATTTAATCTCCTCCTCTTAAGACTGTCTTCTGATATTCTTCTGTATGTCATTGTTGCCAGCACGATAATTTCTATAATAATTGCAGGAAGATTTTACTGTGGATGGCTGTGTCCATTTGGAGCCTTATCAGAATTTATCGGGAGGCTTCCTTTCAGAAAATGGGACATATCCACAGTAACAGATGACAGGTGGAGGGAATTGAAATATATCCTGCTGGGTATAGCTGCAATTGCGGTCTTTATAAGCAGGAGAGCTGAATTCGGGAATTATGAAACGTATGTTACTCTTTTTGCATTTCATGGGAATCTTCTTACATGGACCCTTGTAGTAATAGCGCTTCTTGCAAATCTCAGGATAGAGAGGTTCTGGTGCAGGTACCTCTGCCCTGTTGCTGTACTTACAGGATTACTTACACGAAAGGACTCCGGATACATAAGCAGAGAGGACTGTCCCATGTCAAACAAACAAAAGCCGCTGATTTCAGAATGTATCAGGTGTAATAGATGTTATATAAGAGAGTCATAATAAAAGTAGGAAGTAGGGAGTAAGCGGTAGGCAGTAAAAGGTAAGGATAAAAAGGAAGTGAGGAGTTAGGGGTGAGGAGTTAGGAGTAAAAAGTAAACAGTAAAAAGCAGGGGGCATGGTGCAGGGCGAAAAGCGAAAAAAGTAGGCACTAGGAAGTAAGCAGTATGCAGTAAAAAGCAGGGTGCAAGGAGCAGGGCGCAGGGCGTAAAGAAGATTGAAAATTGAATATTAGATATTAAATAACTTTCACTTGACGTTTTTATGTAAAATTTTGTGTACCAATTCTGTAACTTTTCTGAAATCTACTTTCCCGCTTCCCATCTTTGGAAGTTCTTCCAATACAACACACTTTCTTGGAATAGCGATATTTGGAAGATGGGCTGCCATCTGTTTCAGTATCTTCTTTTCATCCAAATTCTGCGTGACAGCAGCAACTATTGTTGCTCCCTTTACAGCATCAGGGATTTCTACCACACAGCATGAAACATCTTTTGGAAGTATTTTTTCAAGAACATCTTCAACATTGACCATAGATATCATCTCTCCGCCAATCTTAACGAATCTCCTCAATCTGCCAGCGTGCCATAGATATCCGTCCTCATCAAAATAGCCCATATCACCGGTATCGTACCAGCCATGCCGTATACGCATTGAGGTCTCTTCATAATCATTAAAGTAACCCTTCATGACAAGATCACCTTTAACCATAATTCTGCCTACTTCTCCAGGGGGACAATCCCTGCCGGTATCATAGTTCTCTATGCGCACCTGAACATTTGGCAGCACTTTACCAATGCTTCCCGGCCTGTTATTTTCAGGAGTATTTATCGAGATAACCGGTGCTGTTTCAGTAGTACCATAACCTTCATAAAGTATGATACCGTGTTTCTCTAAAAACTCTTCCCGTAAGGTATCAGGGCACTTGTCAGCTCCACTTACGACAATACGCAGACTCTTAAAGTCCCCAGGTTCTGACTTGCGAAGATAACCCCAGAGAAAACTCGGCGTGCCGGCCATCATTGTAGGTTTTTCTTCACGAATTATTACGCAAATCTTTTTGTAGTCGAGTGGATTGGCATAAGAAATAATTGTCATTCCGTGATAGAGAGGGGTCCACATGTTGACGGTTAAACCAAAAACATGATAATAGGGCAGGTTTGCGAGAATCATGTCCTGATGTGAAAGAGCTATTACCTTACTAAAATTTTCGATATTCGAGCTGATATTGTGATGCGTTAACTCTACGGCCTTGGGATCTTTTTCACTTCCGCTGGTAAACAATACTACTATATCATCATCCTCGCTACCCCTGTGAATCTTTCTAAGAATAAACTTAGCAGGAAGCTTTATCAAAATTGCAGCTAATAGTTTATCAGCCCTGGATATGTCTTTCATTATGTCTTCAATAAAAACCATCCCTTCTATAACAGGACAATTAATCTTATCAAGCAGAGCCCTCGAAGTCACAATTGTCTTGAAGTCGCACTTTCTCTGTGCATACAGTGCATTTTCAGCAGCACCGGTTGAATAGTTAATCATGACAGGCGTTCTTCCGCTCATTAGTGCACCGAGAATCGACAGGGCACAGCCAGCAGAATTTGGTATCATAATCCCGATAAAACCTTCCTCGTACTTTTTAAACTTTGCTGAAAGGATTAGGGAGGCAATAAGTGCTTTTGAATAGGTTATCCTTCTGTTGGAGGTACGGTCAATAAATGCTAATTTGTCTTTATATCTTTTTGCAATGCGGACAAAATTATGATGCATAAGCATAGCTAATACTTATTATACAAATAAAATCAGTCTAAAAAATACCTATAAGGAATTTGATATAATCAATTGTGAAGGCTAACCCCGTTAGAAGAAAATAACAATAATTTCTAAACGGGGTAAAAGCACATTCATTAATAACGGTGAATCTGCCATTAATATGCTTTATATTTTTATATTAATCATTCTTATTATCATTGTTTCACTCTACTCTCTTTTAGCATTTCGTTTCGTACAAAAAGGCAGTGGAAAACATTCATTAATACCTTACTTTATTCTAGGAGTGATTGTCGGAATTGTCTGTGGATTTATAGTTTTTTACAACCCTGATGATACTGAAGGTTTATTATTTTTCAAAGGTCCATTCGGATGGTGGCTCTCTGTCACTATTTCAATAATCATTCTGGGCGGTCTATCGATATTATATATTTACACGAAAATTAAGAAAAAATAGGGTTGTTTATAATCTTTCTTCCTGACACTAATTATGAGCCGGGGCTACTTTTTAAAATCAACAGTGCCAGGATTTGGTATAATTTAAATGTCATCCGATAATAAAAAAGACTGTTACTTGATTTAAAATAATGTCTGATAAAAAGAAATTCAAAATTCTAATTATACTATCAACACTGCTAACTGTTTTAACTCTTTCATACAATGTACTTCAGGAATATTTTATGCCGGAGATCGAAGGTTACTTAGAGAGAAGGATATATTATGAGAGGGTTATTTCAAAAAAGGGGCTGAGCCTTCATGAAGGCATGTATTGGAAGGAAAAGGAATAGAAGTTTTATTATTAAAAATGGCTAATAGTGTGCAGTGTGAACTCTGCCCCACTGAATGTCTTCTTAAAGATTATCAGGTTGGCGGCTGCAGGGTAAGGATCAATAAAGGCGGTGTTCTGTACAGCCTTGTTTACGGAAAACCTTGCGCAATGGCAATTGACCCAATCGAGAAAAAGCCTTTCTACCATTTCCTGCCATCAACAACAGCTTTTTCAATTGCAACAGCAGGCTGTGTTTTAGGATGCAAATTCTGCCAGAACTGGCAGATCTCCCAGGCAAACCCGGAAGATACAGATAATCACGACCTACCTCCTGATGAGACAGTAAGAAAGGCAATGATTTTTGGCTGCAGGACAATCACTTATACCTATACTGAACCTACCGTTTTCTACGAATATATGTATGACACCGCCCAGATTGCAAAGAGGTTCAAACTAAAAAATACAATGCATACATGCGGCTATATCAATGAAAGGCCTTTAAGGGAGCTTTCAAAATATATGGATGCTGCAGATGTGGATTTAAAGGCATTTACTGAGGACTTCTACAACAGAATATGCGGGGGCAGGCTGAAACCTGTTCTTGATGCATTGGTAGTTCTTAAGGAAGAGGGGGTTTGGCTTGAGATAACCAATCTTGTTATACCGACACTCAATGACAATATGAAGACTATCAGAGAAATGTGCAACTGGATTATAAAAAATCTTGGTCCTGAAGTCCCTATACACTTTTCGAGATTTTTCCCTTATTATAAATTAAACGAATTGCCCCCTACCCCTTTTGATACTTTAACAGATGCGATGAATGTGGCCCTGGATACAGGTTTAATGTATGTATATATAGGCAACATAAGGAGTCAGGCCGAAAATACATACTGCCCTGGATGCAAAAAACTCCTTATCGAGAGAATTGGATACTATGTAAAACAGAATAATATAGTGAATGCAAGATGCAAATTCTGTGGTACAGCCATACCGGGAGTTTGGAGCTAAAAATATAACAGGTATAAAAGGTGTGAATGTTGTTAAATAGACTGGAGAACAAATGACAAGAAGAGAATTTTTAGGTTTCTTTCTTTTAGGCAGTTTATTCAGCCTGTTCAGTAAAAAGGTAAAGACAGGGGAAAAGCCGAAAAAAGCCATGTTCTGGAAAAAGCTCAAATGAGATTAAAAACTTTTTTGCTTCTTACTTTTTACTTCTTACTTCTTACTTTTTCACCGGGCTGTAGTGAACATATAAAGGAGCCTTCTGTTGCCGGGGTATTTTATCCCTCTGACGGAAATGATCTCAGACAAATGGTTGACAGTTTTCTTGCCGGAGCACAGAAGCAACAGGTTGAAGGAAAACTTATTGCACTAATCTCTCCGCATGCAGGCTATCGGTTTTCAGGACATGTTGCTGCCTATAGTTACAGTCATCTTAAAGACAGAGATATTCGAACAGTCATACTCATAGGGCCAAGCCATCATATTGCATTATCTGGCGCTTCTGTCTATGTAAAAGGGAGCATGAAAACACCTCTTGGAAATATAAAGATTAATGGAAAAACTGCAAAGTCACTTATAAATGAAAAAGCCGATGTAAATTTTTATCCTGATGCATTTGATAAAGAGCATTCACTCGAAGTACAGCTTCCTTTTCTCCAGCAGACTTTGAAGGATTTCAAGATAGTACCTATCCTGATTGGCTCTCCTACAAAAGCTTCTTTTGAACATCTTACGGAAAAACTTGCAGAGCTGCTAAATAAAAATGAAAAGACAATAATCATAGCAAGTACGGACCTTTCTCATTATCACGACTATGAGACAGCGGTTAAAATGGACCATAAGATTATAGATGCCATCGAGAGAATGTCAATCAAGGAGGTCGAAAGATATTTAATCAGTGGAGAATGTGAGATGTGTGGCATGTACCCAGTGATACTCACAATGAATGTTGCCAGAAAAACAGGTGCTACAAATGGTCTGCTCTTTAAATATGCAAATTCAGGGGATGTCACAAATGACAGGAGACGTGTTGTAGGATATTCAGCAATCGGCCTCTATAAAAGCACCTTAACAAAAAGGGAAAAAGAGGAATTACTTTCACTGGCAAAAAACACTATTGTCAATTATGTAATGCATAGCAGTATTTCAACTCTTGATATAAATGACAAAAGACTTAAAGCAAATGCAGCGACCTTCGTAACAATTAACAAAAACGGGAGGTTAAGGGGTTGCATAGGGAATATCCATCCTTTTATGCCACTTTACAAATCTGTTATCAGAAATGCTGTCTCTGCATGTTCAGGAGACCCAAGATTTCCCCCGATGAATAAAGAAGAACTAAAAAATATGGATGTTGAGATTTCAATACTTTCGCCACTCGAGCCATTCAGCAATATACAGGATATCGTGATAGGAAAGCACGGGCTTTATCTTATTAAAGGACATAACAGCGGACTGCTCCTTCCACAGGTTGCAGAGGAATATAATTGGGACACTATTACCTTCCTCGAGCAGCTGTCCATAAAGGCAGGGCTGCCAAGAGATGCGTGGAAAAGTGCAAAACTTTATAGGTTCACTGCTGAGATCATAAGATAACCGCAGGTGCTATTTTATTCTTGACAAATCACGACCTGATTAGACACACTTAGGCATTTCTAGGTATTCCTGTGAAGCAATCCAGGTGAATAAGAATGTCCCAATTTTTTTAGGAGGAAGTATGAGTGCTATGAAACTTTATGTAGGAAACATTTCATTCAATGCAACTGAAGATGACCTGCGCAATCTGTTCTCCAAAGCAGGAGAAGTTGTATCTGTAAAACTCATTAAAGATGCAGTTACCGGCAGACTCAGGGGATTCGGTTTTGTTGAGATGTCATCAACTGAAGCCTGCAAAGAAGCAATTTCAATGTTTAATGGAAAGTCTTTTATGGACAGGACAATTGTAGTTAATGAAGCAAAACCACGTCAGAGAAAGGACTACAGCGGTTCAAGACCTAGAGGTGGTCCTGCAAAGAGAGAACAAAAAAGAATATAGCCATCCAATTATCTGCTATTAATAATCCAAATAATGAATTTTTAAAGATAATATATTTCTGTCAGTAATTGCATTTAGGGATTAACCCAAAAAATGCATTTAACTATAAAAAGAGGTGGTTTATTAAGTAGTTGGACATATTACTTTCGCTCCCCAGAGGGAAATTTTTACCCAAAAATTTCCCTATGTCCGCTCAAGAAACATGCCCAACTATACAACATGTATACCTGCTTCAAATGCATTTTTGGGTTAATAAGTCGGGAGGTTGTATCCGGTCTTTCATCAAAATCCCTGACTTCCGGCGAAAAAAGCCGCTCACATACCATGTCATCCCGGTATCCGAAAAAAATTTATGAATTATCTGGGTTACGTCAGGATTTTTTAAGAAGCATTGAACCGGTTGAAAGGCCTAATTCTTTTGATACCACATTACATTTGGATTGGAAAAGAAAGTATATATTTTTTTTGGTATCCAGGAGAGTTTCAAAGTTGCCCTGCCCCTTGCTAATTATAAGGCCAGCCTTTTGGAATTCCCTTTGAAATTCCGGGGAAGTCCACTCTATAATTGTTCCAATTGCATCAGAACCATTGGCAATAACCTCGCAACTGCCCGTAAGATCTACCTGTACAGCATCTTCATAGGTTGCATCATTCAGAACAGGTGAACCTTTAACAACTGCCTTCACCCTTTTGCCTGATGATACCAGTTCCTCTATCAAAAGTCTGTCAAAAACAATCTCTCCGGAGTTGTCTAAAAGATAATGGATTTCATCTGTTTCTTGAACTGTCGCTTTGAAAGACAGATAGTCATCTACAGCAATATCAGTCTCAAGTGCTCGTTTTATCGAACTTCCTATGTCTATTTTAGTAGAAATACCAAAGTCAATTACATTGCCTGCTATTGCAAGTCTTGTGGCTGTCCACAACGGGTCTCTGCTGTTTTCTATCTTCTCCTTTAATTCAGGATAAAGGCCCACTGCTTTATCATTGTAAACATGTTTTATTTTTTTAAAAGGGTCTGCTCCAAGAGTATCTCTAATAGCCCTGTGAATTAAGGTCGTTGTGTATGCCGGCGGTCTGCTGATATCTGCTTCCCGAATTATTAAAAAAATCTCTTTTATTATCTCTTGAGAAAGGTCCTCTCCATCTGGATACTGTTTTAAGGCAATTACTGTCTGCTTGAGAAAACAGGGAAAACAGTCGATCTTTGTTTTCATTAATTCTTATTGCTTATTTTCCTGGACTTTTTTTCAATATCTTTTGAAATTTTTTTCCTGTAATCAAGAAGCCTGGCAGCTATTTTCTGATCTTTCCTTGCTATTATCTGTGCTGCAAGTATTGCGGCATTCTTAGCTCCTGCCTTCCCAACTGCCATCGTTGCTACTGGTATTCCCGGCGGCATCTGGACCATGCTTAGCAGTGCATCAATACCTTCAAGTGGAGAGGCGTCTATTGGGACACCAACTACCGGGAGCGTAGTATGAGATGCTATGACTCCGGGCAGGTGTGCTGCCATACCGGCACCCCCAATGATTACATCAACGCCTTCTTTCTCTGCATCTTTAACTAGTTTGAGCACTCTTTGAGGAGTCCTGTGTGCTGACGCCACCGTCATTCTGTATGGAATATCAAACCCTTTGAGAATCTTTGCTGTTTCTTCCATTACAGGCAGGTCTGTATCACTTCCCATAATTATTAAAACTCTTGGCTTCATCTCTACCTCCTTAATACCCTGTTCCAACTGGAAATTTAAAATTGGAGATTCTAAACTTCAAAAGAGAAAGTCATCTAATTTTCCACTGCACTATCTTTGATTTAAAATTTAGTGTGTCTTTTTTTTAACGCCCTGTCAGCGATATCCTTTCTGTAATGCATTCCACTGAAATGTATTTTATCTATAGCTTCATATGCCCTATATTTTGCCTTAGCAATATCACCGATAGTGGCAGTGACTCCAAGAACCCTGCCACCTGCTGTTACAATACTGTCATCTTTGAAAGCTGTCCCTGCATGGAATACATGGACACCTTCCATCCTGTTTGCTTCATTTATGCCATTAATAATATTACCCTTACTGTATTTACCGGGATATCCATTGGAGGATATCACAACGCATACTGAGGCATCCTTTTTCCATCCCAGACTATTAACATAGGACAATTTTTCGTCTGTAATTGCCATTGCTATATCCATAAAGTCAGACTCAAGTCTTGAAAGTACAGGCTGGGCTTCAGGGTCTCCAAGCCGGCAGTTAAATTCAAGTACGTAAGGCTGGCCTTTATCTATCATGAGCCCTGCATAAAGAACCCCTTTATATATTATTCCCTTAGATCTCAGGGCTTTTATCGTAGGTTTCATAATCCTTTCGATTATAACCTTTTCAAGTTCTTCTGTTATGACCGGTGCCGGGCTGTATGCGCCCATACCTCCTGTATTTGGCCCTTTGTCTCCGTCAAATATACGCTTATGATCCTGGGAGCTTACCATTGGGACAATGTTTTTGCCATCTGTAAAAACCATATAGGAGGCTTCTTCACCTGTAAGGCACTGTTCTATAATTACTCTGTCGCCTGCTTTACCAAAGACCCTGTCCTTCATTATTAGCTTAAGGGCATCCATCGCCTCATCAATATTGGATGCAACAAAGACACCTTTCCCCGCTGCAAGGCCATCAGCCTTTATAACTATCGGTATGCCTTTAAACTTTAAATAATCTGCTGCATGTGGATAGGCTGTAAAGACTTTATACTCAGCAGTGGGTATACCGTGTGTTCTCATGAGGTCTTTTGAGAAGACTTTGCTCGATTCGAGCTGGGCAGCCTCTCTGTTTGGACCTAAAATTCTTCTTCCCTCTTTCTCAAATAAATCAGCAATGCCTTTTGACAGAGGCTCCTCAGGCCCTACTATTGTTAAATCAATCCATTCGTATTTTACAAAGTCCAGGAGTGAATTAAAATCACCCTGGTTTACATCAATACATTCAGCAAGCTCGGCAATACCGGCATTCCCTGGACAACAGTATATTTTATCTATCAATCTGCTCTGCGAGAGCTTCCAAACAATTGCATGCTCCCTTCCACCGCCTCCAATAACCAGTACTTTCATACTTCTTGACCCCTTATCTTATTTTTTGTTTCTTTCGATATTTATGCGAAAAAAATAACCACAGAGGCACTGAGACACTGAGTTTATAAAACAAGCCTTTTACTCTGCCCCTCTGTGTCTCCGTGTTTTATTTTGCATTATTCGTTATTACATACAATTCCCTGAAGAACCTATTTTAAAATTTATCATAATTCAACTTTTCTTTAAATAACCTTTATCCAGCATGCTAGTATATTTTCCGTCACCTACTATTATATGGTCAAGAACCTTTATCCCTACGGTCTCACCCGCTTTTGCAAGCCTCTCTGTTATTAAAATATCCTCACGGCTCGGGCTCGGGTCCCCGCTCGGGTGATTATGGATAAATATCACAGAAGTAGCAGATTCCTTTATAGCTTCTCTAAAAGCCTCTCTAGGATGTATTAAAGATGATGTAAGAGTTCCCTCTGATATCCTGGATTCCCTGATCAATCTGTTCTTTACATCGAGCATTACACAGTAGAAGACCTCTTTTCTCAAGTTCCGGAATCTCGGGTAAAAATAAGAATATACATCCTCAGCTACTGAAAAAAAAGGACCTCTAACACCGGGCTCTTCAAACAATCTTTTACCGAGCTCAAGTGCTGCCTTCAACTGTGCCGCCTTTGCTTTTCCCATACCTTTCAGAGTACATAATTCAGACAGTGATGCCTGTTGGATATTCTTAATGTTACTGAATGTGTTAAGCAATTCAATGCCGAGGTCTATTGCACTTTTTCCTCCACCGCCTGTGCGGAGTATTATTGCAATAAGCTGTGCATTTGAGACGTTAGTCGGTCCATGTTTTAGCAGCCTTTCACGCGGCCTTTCATCTTCAGGCCAGTTTTTTATGCTCTTGTATGCCATATGACGAAGAGATTTTATCATCTCTATTAATAATAGGTAAACCCCGTTAGAAATTATTTTTTCATCAAGCCTTTGGGTAAGTTTTTTTTAACGGGGTAAAGAGAATAATGCTTCGTTGACGATGTTTTATGCGTGTGATAAGATAATTTATGCCTCTTTATATTTACGAAGCTATTGATTCTTACGGCAAAAAAATCAAAGAGACTATCTCCTCTTCTGATGAAGAAGCCCTGAAGTCAACTCTAAGGGAAAAGGGACTGATACCTCTGAACATAAAGGTATCCGAATCAAAAGAAGGTTATTTTTTTGAAAGGATAACTAATAAAGACCTCCTGACCTTCACTCAGGAACTTGGCAATCTTCTTGATTCGGGACTACCCATTGACAGGGCCCTTTATGTGCTTTCAGAATATTCAGAAAAGAAGTCTTTCAGGTCAATAATAAAGGAGGTTTATATAGATATACAGAAAGGCGGTACTCTTTCCAATGCAATGGGAAAGCACAGGATTTTCCCCAGAATATATGTAAACATGATAAAGGCAGGAGAGGCAGGAGGCATGCTTGAGACAGTTATTAAGAGACTCGCATCTTTTCTGGAGACAAGTGTTTCGTTTAAAGAGGAGATTACATCAGCATTGATTTATCCTACTCTTATTTCTGCCGTTGGAGGGATAGCTGTAGCAATATTGATGGTTTTTGTTGTGCCAAAATTCTCACAGATATTTACCAATCTTGGACAGGCACTTCCTCTACCGACCCTCATACTGATAAGAATCAGTGAAATAATCACCTCTTACTGGTGGGTATTTGCTGTAATAATATTTGGATCTGTTATTTTAATACGCGGGTATGCTAAGACATCCGAGGGGAAAAGCTTTATTGATAATCTTAAATTAAAGATCCCTTTTATAAAAAAGTTGAGCATGAAGATAATAATATCCAGATTTTCCAGAACATTCGGTACCCTTCTTCAAAGCGGCGTACCTATACTTGAAGCCATAAAGATATCGAGAGACGTTATTGACAACGATACTATCTCAAAACAGCTTGCAGTAATCGAGGAGGGGGTAAGCAAGGGAAGAGGTATTTCCTTGCCTTTGAGGGAGAGTGGTGTTTTCCCTGCAATTGTTACCCAGATGGTAACTGTAGGTGAAGAGGCAGGCAGGCTTGAGGAGACCTTCATACTTATAGCAGAGAGGTTTGAGAATGAGACAAAAAACTTTATCAAGAGATTTGTAAGCCTTTTTGAGCCTGCACTTATACTCCTTATGGGATTAATAGTTGGACTAATAGTTATTTCAATGCTCATGGGAATATTCAGTATCTACGAGATACCCATATAAAACTAAATATCAAGTACGGAGTAAAAAAGGAATACGAACAAAACTTTTACCTGGAAATCTAAATTGACTATATAAGGAGGAAAAATGAAGGATAAAGAAAAACAGGATTATCACAAAAATATGAGGGGATTTACCCTTATTGAAATTATAGTAGTTATTATAATAATTGCTCTCATAGCAACTCTTATCGGACCAAACATTTTTAAAAGACTCAGCCAGGGTAAACAGAAAGCTGCAAAGGTACAGATAGAGATGCTCGGCCAGGCACTCGATAGCTACAGGCTTGATATTGGTACATACCCTACAACCTCTGAAGGTCTTAATGCACTTATAACAAATCCCGGCGTAGAACAATGGGACGGTCCGTATTTAAAGAAAACCGTTTTGCCCAAGGATCCGTGGAACAGGGATTATCAGTACCAGTCACCAGGTTCAAATAGTGAATATGACCTCTTTTCATATGGTGCAGACGGTACTCCAGGTGGTGATGGTGAAAATAAAGACATTACAAGCTGGGAATAATGGGTTTACCCCGTTGAAAAGAAATCCCCGCAACTGTGAGACCTTCGGTTTTTTAAGGTACGGAGCAAAAAAATACATGGAGTACTTTTCCAAACTGATTCTATATATATCTCGACCCATAAAAAAAAATATTTCCGATGAGTCAAGCTTTCAAACGGGATTTGCCCCGTTAGAAAAAGACTTGCTCAAAGGCTGGACGAAAAAATATTTTCTAATGGGGTTTACACTACTTGAAATCATAATCGTCCTTCTTATAGCAGGATTAGCAGTATCAGTTATAACTTTCTCTGCTGCCCGACTTTATGAAAAAACACTTTTTAATGAAGAGGCAAGAAGACTGTTAAATACAATCAAACATGCTCGGGAGATTTCTCTAATAGAGAGAAAAAATATTGAATTCAAGATTGACGAAGAAGAAAAAAAATACTGGATAGACCATGGAGATGATATATCTACCAATTTACATTCCATACCCTCAGAATTTACTATTACAGGAGAAGCTGTGATCTTTTTCCCCAAGGGAAACAGCTCCGGAGGTTTAATAAAGATAAATAATGGTAAAGGTCAGGAATATAAAATTGAGGTTGAAAATATCAGCGGCATACCAACAATCAAAAGGCTTTAGCCTTTTTGAGGTCATGGTAGCTATAGCCATTCTCGCCATAGCGATAGTCGCTATTTTCCAGCATTTTTCAACAACCCTTAAAACCACAAAAAAAGCAGATGACTACACAAGGGCACTCTTCTATGCAAGGTCAATGCTTGATGAGGCTTACAGTGCTTCTGACATTACAGAAATTTCTGATTCACTGGAATTCGAAGGAAATTACCTAGGTTCAAGAGAAGTAATCCTAAAATCTTCTTCAGAAGATGAAAAGGCAAAAATTTACGAAATAATTATAACAGTGACCTGGCCTCCTTCAGGCAGTCTAAAACTAAAGGGGCTTCGAACAGTTTATGAACCTGAAGAATAAGAGCGGTATTACACTCCTTGAGCTCCTAATAGCTATAACTCTTTCAATCCTCATTCTATTAATACTTTCTTCAGCAATGAGGCTGGGCTACAAATCCCAGGAAAGCGGTTCTGAGAAGGCTGAGATAACCCAGAAGATACGGATTATCGGTGACAGAATCAGCTGGCTTATCAGGGGCGCCTATCCGTTTTCTATTAGTACGCCGGAGGGGAAAATAGTATTTTTCGAAGGGGAATCGGACAGAATTGGTTTTGTTACAACAAGCATTGATGTGTACGGAAAAGGACCTGAGGACATGGCCGGGCTTAAATGGGTTTCGATTTTTGAGGATGACAATAAGTTAAATATAAGAGAGAAGGTATTTTTTTTGGAAGACGTATTCGATGATAGTGGTGGGAAGGTCTATATACTTGACCAAGGATTAAAAAAGCTGGAGTTCGAATATCTTGATATATCAGAAGAGGATGAAGTGGAAGAATGGGTTTCTGAATGGGAGCCTGATGAAAAAGAATATATTCCGTCAGCGGTGAGGATAAATATTGCCTTTGAGCATAAAGGAAAGACTATTAATATTCCGGAGCTTATTGTGAGAATCAACACTATTAAGAAATAAATCCTTTTAAGATATCTCTCTACCCCTTTAAAAACACCCTTTCTACGGAGTCTACTTTATCCTTGAACCTTCTTTTACGTCCTTTTCGGGGATAAGAATAACAGGTCTGCCGTCAGAATCTGTTGCTGCAAGCAGCATACCTTTGGACTCAATGCCCGCAAGTTTGGCTGGCTTGAGGTTTTCAACCACAACAATCTTCCTGCCTATAAGTTCTTCAGGGTTGTAAACATTGCCTATTCCAGCGACAATTTGTCTCTGTTCACCTGTATCTATCTGTAGTTTTATGAGCTTACTTGAGCCTTTTATACGCTCAGCCTGAAGCACCTTGCCAACCTTCATTTCGATCTTATAAAATTCATTTATTGATATTAAGTTTGCTGCTTCCACTTTTTCTTTCCTGGATTGCTCTTTTTTTTTCTCCTTTTTCATTTCTATCCGGGGGAAAAGCTGTTCACCTTTAGATACCCTTATTTCATAACCAGGTCTCCAATCCCATTCATAAATTTTGGGGATGCCAATCTTATCCTTTGAAAAACTCTGTCTGGTCTCATCTGTCAAAGATCTAAGACCAAGCTGTTTCCATATTTTCTCTGCAGCCTCAGGCATAAAAGGGTACAGTAAAACTGCAATCAGTCTCAAAGCATTCCAAATATTAAACATCGAGCGTTTGAGTGCTTTACTGTCACTTTCAGCAAGCTTCCACGGCTCTGTTTGAGCGATATGATTATTAGAAGACCTCACTACTACCCATATATTTTCGAGTATCAGATTGAAACGCAGATAAGACCAGTTCTGCTCATCATTTGCAACCAAGTTTGCATTCATACATACCCTTGAAAATTCGTTTTCGACTGTAGTATCAGACACGGACAGGTCTATGATCCCATCGAGATATTTTTCAGCCATTGTTAGAAACCTGCTCAGTAGATTACCAAGGTCATTGGCAAGATCCGTATTGATCCTCTTGATAAATGCCTTCTCTGAAAAATCTCCGTCAAGTCCAAATGGTACTTCCCGGAACAAAAAATACCTTAATGCATCTGCACCATACTGATCAACCATTACATTAGGGTCTACTACATTACCGAGTGATTTTGACATCTTTCGTCCCTCTACAGTCCACCAGCCATGAGCAAAGATATTTTTTGTCAAAGGAAACTCAAGCGCCATCAGCATAGTTGACCAGTAAACAGCATGTGTTGTAAGTATATCCTTCCCTACAAGGTGGTGAGTTGCAGGCCACCAGAAATCACCTAACCTTGCCATCTTATATCCCGGAACCAGATACCTTGTAGCTGAAAAATAATTCACCAGAGCATCAAACCAGACATATGTGACAAAATCTTCATCAAATGGCAGAGGAATTCCCCAAGACAGCCTCTGCTTTGGTCTAGAAATACAGAGATCGCCAAGAACATTGTTATTCAAAAAACCAAGAACTTCGTTTCTGCGGCTTTCAGGCAGTATGTATGACGGATTTTCTTCAATATGTCTGATAAGTCTTTCCTGGTATTTTGACATCAGGAAGAAATAGTTCTCTTCATTAATTTGCTCTGTTTGTCTTCCGCACTCTGGACAATTACCATCAATAAGTTCCTTTTCTGTCCAGAATCGCTCGTCAGGTGTACAATACCATCCTGAATACACCCTTTTTTCAATCTTTCCCCTGTCCCAGAGCATCTGCATAAGTCCCTGCACTGTCCTGATATGTCCTTGATCAGTAGTTCTTATAAAAGCATCGAATGATATGTTCAGCTTGGCCCAGAGGTTCTTGAAATTCTCAACCATGAGGTCAGCATGTTCTTTGGGCGAGCGGCCTTTATCAATAGCAGCCTTTTCTACCTTCTGTCCATGTTCGTCTGTACCTGTCAAAAAGAATACATCCTCAGATATAAGCCTGCTGTGTCTCGCAAGTATATCTGCTGCAATAGTTGTATATGCATGACCTATATGCGGTATGTCATTTACGTAATATATTGGAGTGGTTACATAGAACTTATCATTCACTTCTTATGAAACCTTCCTTTGCGCCTTCTTCTCCTCCTGCGCCTCTTGGGATATGCCTTTATTTTCTGTTCACCTGGTTTTTCCTGTTGAGAAGCTGATGTATCTGCAGGTGTTTCCACATTGTAACTGACGATATCTGAAGGTCTTTGTTCCGGCTCATCTGTAAAGACTTCTAACACCTCTTCTTCTTCAGTTATTGATATAGTATTATCATCGGAAATTGATGAAGTGCTGGAAACAAATTCGTCATATTCAAAACCCAGACAGCACATCAGTCTTCCACAGACACCTGAGAGTTTGCCGGTATTCAGAACAAGCTCCTGCTGTTTTGCCATTCTTATAGAGACGGGTTCGAATGTGGTCAGAAAAAGTCTGCAGCATAAAACTTTACCACAAATGCCCAGGCCCCCTGTTAATTTAGCCTTGTCGCGCACCCCGATCTGTCTCATTTCAATCCTCGTTTTGAACTTTGCAGCAAGGTCTTTAACCAGTTCCCTAAAATCAATCCTGCCCTCTGCAGTAAAGTAAAAGACTATCCTCTTCCTGTCCAGTGTAGCCTCCGTGCAAATCAGATTCATTGGAATTCCTCTGGCCATTATCCTTTTCTGGCAGAAGTCTCTTGCTTCTTTCTCGAATGTTTCGTTCTCCTGTTTATTTTTGATATCCTCATCAGTCGCCAGGCGAAGCACCTTTTTAAGTTCTTTCTCGGGATTTTCTACTGAATGTCGGCCGATTATTACATTTCCTATGCTCAGACCGAATTCTGACTCGACGACTACAAGATCTCCTGTATTGATTTCAAGGCTATTGACATCAAAATCATATATCCTTCCGCACCTTCTGAATCTTATTCCTGCTACATCAGGCATATTAGATTGACAGCTCCTTTCTTAATAATGATGAAGTATAGTTCCATGTAATAGACTTATTAAGGTTGAAGATCAAAAGATTCTTCAATAGCTTTAATTTATTATAAATACTTATTATAGAATTTAAATCTGTAGAATTACATAATTTGTTTAGATATTCCTCAAAATCGATATTAATCAGTCTTGATACTTCACCTGTTATTTTAAGCACCGCCATATCCCTGAGAAAGATTAATACAAGTTCAAACCATTGTTCCATCTCCTCTCTAGAGGTCCAGCTGTCTTTATCGGCATTAAGCATGCTATTGAAAAGACCCAAAAACCATATCTTTTCCTCCAATAAATCAGAGGAAAGCGCAATCCCAGGCCTTCCCATCGAAAGCCTTGTAACAAGCTGAAGACTTTCTGCAGGGATCTTTCCATCGAGCACACGCATGCATGACTCTGAAGAAAGAAGTGCAAAATTAATTCTTGAACATCTTGACCTGATAGTATCAGGAAGCATATCCGGTTTCGATGATAACAGGATTATAACGCTGTCTTCCGCGGGTTCCTCTAGCGTCTTAAGAAATGCATTTGCAGCAGAAATATTCATTTTATCAGCATCATCCACAACCACTATCTTCTTTCTGCCCTCATAGGGCTTAAATGAAAGTATATCCTCTATCATCCTTATTTCTTCTATCCTTATCTGTCTATCTTCAGGTAATATCATGATAAAATCAGGATGGGTCCCCGCTTCAATTTTTAGGCATGATTCACATTCATCACAGGCATCAAATGAAATTCCGGGTGCTGTATTACGAGTTTTGGGGTCATAGTCTTGAATCGAATCTTTACCTGCAACTCCTAACTTGTAACTCGTAACTTTTTTAAGGCAGTTTAAAGCCTTCGCAAAATTAACTGCAACGGTCTTTTTACCTATTCCGGATTCGCCGCAAAAAAGGTATGAAGTGGCAATTTTCTGCCTTTGTAAAATCCCGAAAAGCATCTCAATAGCCCTGTCCTGTCCTATGATATTTTTAAGTGACATATCTCAATTAAGAATCTCTTTTTGCCCTTGAATCTTCCAAAATCCCGGCTATAAGATTAACTATTTTATCATGCACTGCCTCTATTTCAGCCGAACAGTCAACTAATTTTACTCTTTCTCTCTCCTTTTCAGCTATTTTAATAAAACCCTTCCTGACCATTTCATGAAAAGATATATCCTCGAGTTCCAACCGGTCATTCTTGCTTATTTCCTTGTTCCTTCGCAGACCTGTTTCTACATCTATATCAAGAATTATTGTAATATCTGGCCTTAATCTTCCTGTAGAAATCATGTCAAGAGAATCTATTAACTTTAAATCGATACCTCTGCCATAGCCTTGGTAAGCAACAGTTGAATCATAAAATCTGTCTGTAATTACAATATCACCTCTTTCAAGAGCAGGATTTATAACCTCTTTAACGTGCTGTGCGCGTGATGCATTATACAGAAGTAGTTCAGTTACAGGGTTCATCCCTCTGCTGTCTAAAGACAGCAGAAGTTCCCTGATTTTCAGGCTTATAAGAGTACCGCCGGGTTCTTCTGTTTGTGTAACACTGAATCCCTTCCTTCTCAGGTATTCAGCAAGAAGTCTCGTCTGTGTCGACTTCCCAGTCCCCTCAATGCCTTCAAAAGATATGAAAAAACCTCTCATTTTATAGAACCCTTTCCAGCAAACTTTATCCTGTCTGCAAATTCCATTTCAATCTTAAGTCTCGATGCTGCTTCAGTTCCATCATGCAAATTCCTCTTTAAGCCTGATGAGTAGCTGAAACACTCTTATTGTCTCATCTATAGTCATTGACCCTGTTCCGCACGATGGGGTAAGAAGTATATTTGAATAAATAAGTGAATTATTTATTTTATGTGACAGCTTTTCAATGCCTTTATTAAAACGTTCCTTTATTGATTCAGTATTTTCGCTTTTTATAGCCCCGGATGTCGGGATTATTCCCCATGCAAGGAGACCACCTTTCTCAAGATAACTTCTTAATTCCTCATGAAAAATGGCAATATTATCAATATAATCATAAGCGTCAAAACTGATTATATCTGCACCGCTGTTAATTACAAGTGGCCAGTCTGCATTGCCGCAGCAATGTATACCCGAAATGCCACCTGAAGACCTTATTTTTTCAGAGGATTCCTTTATCAGCCTCAATGCTTCTTCACTGCTTACCCCGAGGTAGCTCGAACTGCCTAAAGCAGAAAGAATCGGTTCATCAATAAAGATTATTACACGTCCCGCATGGGGCTTCAGTATATCATACTGCCACTTTATCTTCGCCTTTAAGAGCATTAACGATATTTCCCTGAGTTCCTCATCAAAATATACAGGCCTTCCCTCTTTATCCTTTAAACCGAGCGTAAAAGTTAGCGGTCCTGTAACATGTCCTTTAATATATTCAAATTTTCCCCGGTAAGAGTCTCCGATGTTCTTGACAATCTTTATGAATGCATGTAGTCCATTTGCATAGTCTTCTGATATGGCAATACTGCTGTCCTCTGTCCAGTTCTCATAGAATCTTTCAAGTTCGTCAGAGCTGTTTTTTTCAATATATACACTACCTCTTTCAGGGTCAACTTTCAAAAAAGGCAATCCTTCAGAATATTGGGGAATCATCAGCTCCCTGAAAGACACTTTTGGAAGCTGGGGCCAGAATGGAATATCAAAAGTATCAAGAATCAGCCTGCAAGCCTCATCAATATCGCTATGTGGCAGACTTCCGATACCCGTTGTCAGAAAAGGTTTCATCATTTACTGAATAATACCCTATTGAAGGGTATTGTTTCAAAACCTTTTCGACTCAGCGAATCTTTGATTATTACAAAAAATGCGTTTGAAACAGGCATACATGTTATATAGTTGGGCATGTTTCTTGAGCGAATATATGGAAATTTTGGGGTAAAAATTTTCCTCTAGGGATCGAAAGGAATATGACCAACTACTTAATTTACCAAAAATTAATTAACAAGGGTGGTGCCCCGACAAGTCGGGATAAAGGAGAAATGGCAAGACTTTTTCTAAAAGAGTCGTAGGCTGCACATATACCTGATATACTGATATAGAGGTGAAGCTTAGGATATAAAAAAATTCTCTAATATATGAAATGATGTACACAGTTTAAATTTAAATAATTAATTTATTTATTTCTTCTTCGCTGATGTTTGGTCTTTTTAAGCAGCTTTCTATGTTTGTGTTTGCTCATCTTTTTTTTACGCCATTTTTTAACGTTCCCCACATACTCACCTCCTTATTAAATAGTAAGCAGTAAGAAGTAAGCAGTATGCACTAAATTCTACTTATTACCCTTTTCGCTTAACCAGCCTCAGGCGGGTTAACCTTTACCTTTGCTTGTTTTTTTATTTAGTCCCTACTGCTTACAGCCTACTTCCTACTTCTTATTCCTTACTTTCCTTTTATTTTTGCCTTTTACTGCCTACTGCTTACTTCCTACCCCCTACTTTTTAATATACTCTTTTGCCTGATCCATAAACGCCTCTAACTGAATCTCTGTTGTAAGCGATTCAGTACCATCATATGGAATGCTCAGGCATGGTATACTAAAGTCCCTGTTAACTCCTCGCATTAATCCGCTTACAATGGTACCTGGCATGCAGCCAAACGGCATAGCATTTATGACACCTGCTGCCCTTCTGTTTATTAGATCAATGCATTTGCCTATGCTGAGAATAGCCTCACCCTCAAATGAGGAATGAATATAAGGACTTGCTTTGTCTATAAGCTCTTTTGTATCGGGTTCGTGAAGGGTTTTTAAAAATCCTTCAAAATACTTTGCAAACCTGTGCTCCATCCTCTTTTGAAAGAACCTTTTTAAAAAGAGGTTAATAATACCAGACCAGTCTTTTTTTATCAAGACCTTTTTAAACCCTGTATAGTTTATGTAATATAACCACTCTTCTACAGGAGCAAGGTATGCTTCGCCTCCCAGTTCCTCGATCTTACTTATGAGATCCTCATTCGAAAATCTGTTAGACCTCACAAATATCTCTCCTACTATACCGATAAGAGGTTTTATATCTTTATATCTGGGGATATTCTGAAAATCAGTCTTTGCATTTTTCAGTAATACCTCAATATCCCCATCATCACCTTTTATTAATTTGTAAACCATGCCGAGATATTCATTGTAAACGGCTTTAGAAGAACCTTTTTCTTTTTCATAGGGTCTTATCTCATGAAGACACTTATTGAGAAGCTCAATTGCAACAATGCCCTTCCATGACCTCATCGTAAATTCCTTCCCTACGATGCCAAGATGTTTGTAAAAATTCTCGTCCTGATTTGGTGAAAAAATCGGTATATCACCATAACCAAGTTCTTTTATTACGAGCTTGTGAAAAACATTGTACTGGCCAAACCTGCAGGGCCCTGAGCCAGAAGGCATAAAAAAAGCAGATTTGCTAGGATTGAAATCCGGCTCCATGACTTTCTTTGCTATATCACCCGTTGTCACTGCACATGGATAGCACTCCTTACCCGATACATATTTTTTGCCGAGATCCAGGGATTCATTTGAAGATTCAGGAAGCACCTCTGCATCAATACCGCAGTATTCAAATGCTGCAGCGAGAGCATAAGCATGATCAGACATGAGAGGAATATAAACAGTCCGTGTCGAGTAATCCGCAATTTTTGATAAGGATTTCTTCTTATTGATAAACCATGGCTCATCAACCATAACTTTATTCTGGATGCTGTCGAGAAATGCCTCGCATCTTGTTATCACACCTGCATCGGCACTGTGTTCATCGATTTCTATATGAAGATATGGTTTTTCAGTCATCTCTTCGTCAAAAAATTTAATAATAAAGGAATCAGGACCACATGAAAAATTTCCTATGTAAAGTCCATAAAGCAAAGGGTTTGACCTTATTAGTCTGGCTGCACTTAAAATCCGCTGGCCAGAGCGCCAGTACATATTGGGCCAGTCTACAGAGATGTCCGATTCCTCCACAGGGAGAAAATCCATAGGTATTGAAAGGATTCCAAGGTCAGCGAGTTTCCTGGGGATGTTAAGGTTCATTTCTCTGTCAAATGAATTGTAAGGTCTGCCCACAATCACAATAGCCCTGTCTTTTAAATCAGAAAGGGTCTTTTTGCCCATATTTTTAATCTCACTGATGAACTCTGCCTGTGCTTTCTTTGCTGACTTCAAAGCTTTTTTTATCCTGGAAGATTTAATCTTAAACGGTTTGAAGACAAGCCTTAATTCTCTTTCTAGGAAGGCATTACCCCGATTCATATTTATAATCGGAGTCAATGTCTTTATTCCATTAAATGTGACTTTTGATACATATGGGATTGTCTGGGTGTAAGGACATCCAACGCCTCTTTCAAATATATCATCAGAGCTGTTTAGATTTACAAAACTCGGCAGGAATAATAAATCCACATTGTTATCAAGCAAATATTTAATATGGCCGATTGCAGTTTTTACAGGAAAACAGGTTTCTGAAAGAACAGTTTCAATACCACTTCTGACTATATTTCTGTCTGTCTTGGGGGATACCTCTACCTCAAACCCAAGTTCCCATAGAAGAGTTGTCCAGAATGGGAGGAAATCCTGAAAAAAGAAGATATACGGGATACCAATTTTAATTGCAGATTGCGGACGTAAAGTCCCGTTGGGATAACGTCCCTTTACGGGATTGCGGATTTCAGAATTTTCTGACTTTTGACTGTTGACCTCCGACTTTCTTTTAAGATGTGCCTTCCATAGCATCTCATCCCTGAATGCAAACAGATCTTGCAACTCATCAGCCGATTTCTTTTTTCTGACATCGTACTTTTCGCATCTGCCTCCATAGAAAAGATATTTTTTTTCACCTTCAACCTTGACTCTGTTGATTTCACAGACATTCGGACAGCCCTTGCATTCAAAAGAGGACATCTTATATGGACGTCTGGATAGCCCGAACCCTTTAAATGTGCTGATAGGTGGTAATTTATTACTGTTCTCCATGTGCTTCTTTGCTATTAATGCCATACCAATGGCTCCTGTCACTTCATGATCCGGGGGAACAGTTAAATGTTTGTCGAGATATTTTTCAAACGCTGCAACAACAGATTTATTGAATGCAACTCCACCCTGGAAAAAGATCCTGTCTCCGATATGATGCTTGCTGACAACCCTGTTGATATAATTCTGTACTATCGAATATGAAAGCCCGGCCAGAAGATTTTTCCTGTCAGTTCCACGCTGGAGGTTAGCCATCAACGAATTTTCCATAAATACAGTACAGCGTTCACCGAGCCTGCATGGATTTTCAGAGTCTAATGCCATTTTCTCGAATTCGCCCTTTATGGATATATCCAGTTTTTCAGCCTGCTCCTCAAGAAATGAACCCGTACCTGCTGCACATGCCTTATTCATCTCAAAATCGACTACCACTCCATTTCTTAGTGAAACAAATTTTGAATCCTGACCACCGATCTCGAATATGGTGTCAACATCCTTATCAATAAAGGCTGCTGCAGTTGCCTGTGCAGTAATCTCATTTTTTACAATATCAGCACCTATAAAGTCGGCAATCATATACCTTCCAGAACCGGTTGTACCAACACCGGCGATTTCAACCTTATCGCCTATTTCCTGCCCTATCTCTTCAAGACCCTGCCTTACAGCTTCTATTGGCCTGCCTGCAGTCATAAGATAGCGTTTTGCAAGCAGCCTGCAATCTTTATCAATTACTGCTAAATTTGTACTTATCGAGCCAACGTCAACCCCGAGATAAGCCTCTATTCGGATTTCAGATTTCAGATTTTGGATTTCGGACGTAAAGTCCCGTTGGGCGTAAAGCCCCGTTGGGGCAACGCCCCTTTTCGGGGACAACTTCCCTTTACGGGATTTCAGAGTTAAATCAGCATTCCGAATTCCAAATTCCGCATTAAAAACGCTGTGCCTTTCAAAAAAGTCCTCACCCTTTAGTATCAGAGGACTGTATCCTTTTTCAGCAGGTCTGCTGGAAGTTAAAAAATCTTCGAGCAGTCTCAGATCAAAAGACTTTGTCCTTTTTGAGTCAATATCTTTAAGTGCTGCGCCAATTGCACCCATTAATGCATATTCTTCCGGCACAAAGAGCTCTTCGAAGCCAAAGACCTCTTTAAAAGCCCTTACCATACCTTTGTTTGCTGCGACTCCACCCTGAAATGAAACAGGATGAACCAGTTCCATGCCCCTGGCGATAGAACCCTTAAAGTTTCTTGCGACAGCAAAACAGAGTCCTGCAACAACATCTTCAACCGGAGTTGCAATCTGCTGAAGGTGGATCATGTCAGATTTTGCGAATACGCTGCATCTTCCTGCAATCCTTGGAGGCTTCCGGGATTTCAGGCTCAGTTCGCAGAACTCTTCCATTGAAAGCCTGAGCCTCTCTGCCTGCTGATCAAGGAATGAGCCGGTTCCTGCTGCACATATTGAATTCATTGAAAAGTCTCTGGCAGAATTTGAATCTTCTCCTAAAATGATAAGCTTTGAGTCTTCCCCTCCGAGTTCAATTATTGTCCTGATATGAGGATAAAGCCTGCGTGTTGAAAATGCATAGGAAACAACTTCATTTACTGGTTCAATGTTAAGTATACTACCTATCAATCTCCCGGCAGACCCGGTAATAGAAAGTGAGGAATCATTACCCGTTACTGTTTTAAGCTGTTCGAGTGCAACAGTTAGAGGATGTCCTTTATGCCTGCGGTAAAAACTGTAGAGCCTGTTTCCTTTTGCATCAAGTACAACTAGCTTTACACTGACAGACCCTGCGTCAAGACCGATAAATTTCATAGAATTTTGCATGATTATAAAATGAATTTAAATGATAATGCCCCAAATAATTATATAATACTAAAGGATGACAATTTTTTAAAGCATAGCCATCTTTTTCTCTAACTTTTTGAGAGTGTTTAATGTGATTTAACCTGAGTAATACAGATTATGTCTATAAAATGACAAAAATTGTCATTTTATAGAATACGTCAAAACTTACATATTGTTCTCTATCAATAAATAACTTTTCATAAAAATACCACTTTTGGGGAATCCAGATATGCTCAGTATTTTTTAACTTATTGATTTTATTAGATACTGAAACATATAGAATTATATACACCTATGGTATGTCATGTGTTCATATTTTACTTTTTATCACCAGCGCCTCTAAATTTTAGTGGCTCTATAATGATTATATGGTTTTAAATATTGGCATAAAAACTGCTTCATTATGTGTAGTTTTCATATAACCTTTATCAAGGAGGTGATGCAAAAAAGTTTAAAGATGTTATGATGAAGTAATCATCGACTATTCAGGAAAGTGGTCATAAAAACTGACCACCAAAACAAAGAAAGGAGGAAAAGATGTTTAAGGCAATGAATAACTTAAAGGAGCGGAAAGGTTTTACCTTAATTGAGCTCCTTATTGTCGTGGCAATCATCGGTATCCTTGCAGCTATTGCAATCCCTGCCCTTCTTGGCACAAGGGAGAAAGCAAAGGTCAAGGCGATAACAGAGAGTGCTGAGGGTGCAACAAAGGAACTTCAGGAGTGGCTGAACAGCATGGCAGACCTGGAGCCTTATGTTTTTGTAGGTGCTGGTGGTGTAAGAACATGCAGAGAGCATGCGAACAAACAAATGGTTGATACTATCGGTGATGGTCTTGTTGACACCAATATTTGTCTGGCTCGTTATAATCTCCCTAATATGGGTCCATATAACGCTGTGCTTGCCAATATCTGTACCGATTATGTAACTCAGGTAGTAAACATGGGTAAGAATGAGAGCCCTTGGAACCCAGCAGTAGCGTTATTTGTAGCACAGGCAGCACCAATAGCTGCGGCTGTACCTTGCCAAATTCTTTTAGGTTGTGATGACGTCAACAGGACGATTCAGATAATGGCTACAGCAGGTGTCGGAGGTGCTTGTCCAGCAGCAGGTGGTGAAGTTGTCGTAAATACAACAATAGCAGCTGACTAAAATAATGTATCAACACGCTAAGGGGAGAAGAAATCTTCTCCCCCTTTTTTAATATGGATGAGATTAAATTAAATAGAAAAGGCTTTTCCTTGATCGAGCTTATGATAACTGTAGCCTTAATAGGCATACTCGCCGCTATTGCAGTCCCGGCTCTTTTGGGTGTGAGGGAAAAATCAAAGATAAAGGCATTAATGGGAAGCTCTGAGACTGCAGCAAGAGAGTTGTCCGAGTGGCTTAACAGCCTCTCTGATGGTGAAACTATAGTCTATCCTGGACCCACTGGCAAGGAGTGCTCACCCTTTTCAGGAAGGTTGCAGGTAGACAGCGATGGAGACAGTGTTTTGGATTCACCCATTTGCCAGGTACGCTATGGGTTGGTAAACGGCCCCGCGTATACCAATATCACTGACCTGGCTAACAGGTATATTGCAACGATGACATTTATTGGAAAGAATGGTTCACCCTGGAATGAGAACCAGCCTATATTTATCATTGGCTTAAACCCCCTTGGTGGACAGGTAGTTTTTAATCCAAATAATGCAAACCGGAGTATAAATATTATTGCATCTTCTCCATTTGGAGGCACTCCTGCAAATGTTGGCACAGCCAATATCGGAGAGGTAATTTTTAACGTTATAATAACTTCAGATTAGTTTATAATTGCAATTTTTTATTTTAATAGAGGAGATTGGCAGATGAAAAAGGAAATTACAAATAAAAAGGGCATAACACTTATTGAGATGCTTGTGGTTCTAACAATCATTGGAATCCTGGCTGCCGTTGCTATACCTTCATTTCTGGGTCAGAGGAAGAAGGCTGCCTTTTCTGAGGCAAAATCCAATCTTCAGGCTATAAGGCTACTTGAAGAGCAAAATTTTGCAGAAAATTCAGTATATGAACCCGATCCCGCTGGAATTGCTTTTTATACAGAAGCTAATCAGGGTCTTCAGGGTTTTCTTCCAGGCTTTAGACCGGGTCTACCTCAGGATCTGAATTATGACTACGATGTTACCACTCCAGATCCAAACGGACCACCAGGTGAACCGAGTTTTATTGCTTTTGCAAGACCCAAAGCAAACACTATAGTTGCTGGGACTGCCCCGTTTTGGGTTAACGATAGAAACGAGAATAACTTCTAATACCCAAGGAAAATTTTTTAGACTTGCCCATAAAGAAAATCATCCTTTCTACGGGGTTTGTTGCTAAAGAAATCTCTCACCAACTATTTCTAAGTCATTGGTCATTAGTCACTGGTCACTAAAAAAAGTAGGGAGTAGGCAGTAAGCAGTAGGCACTAAAACACAAAGATCAAAGAAAAGTAAGGAGTTAGGAGCAGGGAATCAGGGTATCAGAGTATCAGGGAATCAGGGAAAAAAGTAGGAAGTAAGCAGTAGTCAGTAGGCACAAACAAAGACAGGTAAAGTAAGTTGTAAGGAGTGAAAAGTAAGGAGCAAAAAGAAAAGTAGGCACTAAGCAGTAGGGAGTAGGCAGTAAAAAATAACGCCATGCGCCGAGCACCATGCGCCATGCGATGAGTAAACGGGCCCTGTAAAGCAGAAAAGCTTACTTGACAGGTCGTGCGTCGTAACCGTTACCGTTAGACGTAACCTTTTAGTTCGCATTATTTATTCTCCTCTACGAGCCGTAAGCCACACAATCCTCAGATTAATCATATATGTTAAAATATTTGGATGTCTAATAAAGAACTCATAATCGAAGGCGCCCGACAGAATAATCTCAAAAATATAAGCCTCAAGCTTCCCCACAACAGGGTTATTGCGGTCACAGGGGTTTCGGGCTCGGGTAAATCGTCGCTCGCATTTGATACTATCTTTGCCGAAGGACAATGGCGCTTTATAGAATCCCTCTCCACTTATGCAAGGCTTTTCCTCGAAAAACTTGACAGGCCTGAAGTTGATGCAATAAAGAATATCAGGCCGGCTATTGCGCTTGAGCAAAAGAATCCTGTACGTGGATCCCGCTCTACTGTAGGCACTCTTACCGAACTTAATGAATTATTCAGACTTCTTTATTCAAAGATCTCAACACCTTATTGTCCTGAATGCGGCAGGGAAGTAAGGAAGTGGGATCCTTCGCAGATAGTTTCAGAACTCATTGATAAACATCACGGTGAAAAGGCGATTATTGTCTTTGAAACCAGAGATTCGATTGAAGAATTAAAAAAACAGGGTTTTTACAGGGTGTGGCTTGACGGTGAAATAAAAGACATCAACGAGTTGCGAGACTTCGGCGAGCCCTCGGCCCGAGCTCAGGCCGAGGGCTCGCCGAAGTCCCCTCACTCCTCACTAAATATTGTTCTTGACAGACTTATAATTAAAGATGAACCAAGGCTGTCAGATTCCATAGAGATGGCATGGAAAGAGGGAAAAGAAAAGATAAAGACTATTATATTGAATTCAAATAAATCTGCTGATGTTACTGAATCAAAGTCCTCTATTCATACCTTTTCATCAAGTAATGCATGCGAAGAATGCGAAATTGAACTGCCTGAACCAGCTGCCCTCCTCTTTTCTTTCAACCACCCCGTAGGTGCATGTCCTGAATGCAAGGGGTTTGGAGACACACTTCAATACAGCGAAGACCTTATTATACCTGATAAAGTCATTTCACTCTCAAAGGGCGCAGTATACCCCTGGAATAAGCCTGCCTATAGATGGTGGAAAAAACAGTTATTAGAGACTGCTAGAAAAGCGGGGCTCGACATAAATAAGCCTTATATTGAGTTTTCAGAAGAGGAGAAAACCTTACTATTTAAAGGTTCTGACAGTTTTTACGGCATCAATGATTTCTTTGAATATCTTGAGGGGAAGAGATACAAGCTACACGTCAGGGTATTCCTTAGCAGATACAGGAGGGCTTTCAAATGCCCTGAATGTAATGGCAAAAGACTAAAGAAGGAAGCACTCGCATATAAGATCTCTGCACTTGACATTTCCGAACTATGCAGGATGCCGGTATCCGAAAGTTTAAAGTTTTTCTCCGATATAGATCTTTCCCCTTTTAAAAAAGATGTATCAAAAGAGCTTCTGCGCCAGATAGTCATGAAACTCCAGTTCCTCAAAAAAGTGGGACTGGAATATCTCACGCTAGACCGTTACAGCAGGACACTTTCAGGCGGAGAATTCCAGAGAATCAATCTCTCAAACCAGCTTGCATCATTATTGACGGGGACACTGTATGTCCTTGATGAACCGACGGTGGGTCTCCATGTAAAAGACACCGAGAGGATTGCAAAGATAATGAATCAGCTTGCTGAACTTGGTAATACAGTAATTGTAGTCGAACATGACAGGGGAATAATTGAGGCAGCAGAATGGATCGTGGAACTGGGGCCTGGAGGCGGTCATAAAGGTGGAGAAGTTGTCTTTTCAGGTACGGTATCTGAATTTATGAGATCGGATATTCTCACATCAAGATATATAAGAGATGTCGAAAAGGTCGAGATACCTTTAAAATCAAGGCAGTTTTCAGGTGAAGTACTATCTATCTACAATGCAGAGGGTAACAATCTTAAGGGGGTTAATTTCAATATTCCCCTGAAAAGGCTTACTGCGGTTACAGGGGTATCAGGCTCAGGGAAAAGCAGTCTTGTAGTTGAGACCCTTTACAGGGCTCTTTCAAACAAGTTCAGGACTGATACTGAACAGGCGCTGCCTTATAACAGATTAGAAGGTATAGAATACCTTAAAGGCGTTAAGCTGATTGACCAGTCTCCAATTGGCAGAAGCCCTCGATCTAACCCGGTAACCTACATGAAGATATTTGATAATATCAGAAAACTCTTTGCTGAACAGAGAGAGGCAAAGGCCTATGGCTATAGCCCTGGTTTCTTCTCATTTAACGTACACGGGGGAAGATGCGAGACCTGTAATGGTGCAGGTTATGAATTGATGGAAATGTATTTTTTCGAAAATCTTTATATAAAGTGCGAACAATGCAAAGGTAGAAGATATAAGCCAGAAGCACTAAGGGTAAAGTACAAGGATAAAGACATGCATGATATATTGAATATGACCGTTGAAGAGGCTTATACTTTGTTCGAAGACCAGCCTGCTATAATTTCTAAACTGGCATTAATGATAGATACAGGGCTGGGATATTTAAGGCTCGGGCAATCAGCCACAACTCTATCAGGTGGCGAGGCCCAGAGGCTCAAGATATGCTCGGAAATGGGGATAAATTCGAAGGGAAATTATCTATACATACTTGATGAACCCACTATAGGCCTCCATTTTGTTGATGTAAAAGCACTTCTCAATGTACTGAACAGGCTCGTTGAGAAAGGAAATACAATCGTTGTTATAGAACACAATCTTGATGTAATAAAGGCGGCAGACTGGATCGTTGACCTGGGTCCGGAAGGTGGGGATAAAGGAGGCAGAATTATTTTTGAAGGAACCCCTGATGATATTATCAGGTCGGAGAATTCCTATACAGGGAAGTATCTAAAAAATTATTGGAATAACAGCAACTCAAATTGAAAAAAAGAGATTGCTTCGCCCCGAAGCTTCGGAACTCACAATGAAAACGCTTCATTTTATTAATTTCATGTCACTACGAGCGCAGTAAAGCAATCTCTTATTTGAAATATTTTAGTTCTGAAATAATCCATTAATTGAAAAACAGGTGAAAATTGCAGTATTCTTAAAAAAATGAAAAAAGCTGTTTATTTCCTACTCATCATAATCTTTGCAATTGCGGGCTACGAAAGTAAACCTTCAAAGGCAACACAGCCAGATATGAAAAGTGACTCATATCAACCTGCATATGGCGATGCATTAATAGAAGGTTCAATAGGCGAGCCGAGTATTCTCATACCGATGCTCGCAACTGACAGTGCCTCTTTTGATGTCACAGGGCTTATATTTAACGGCCTTGTCAAATACGACACCGACCTGAGTGTTATCGGTGACCTTGCAGAGTCATGGGACATTTCTCCCGACGGGCAGGTTATAACATTCCACCTGAAAAAGGGAGTTAAGTGGACAGATGGAGTTGAATTTACCGCCGAAGATATAATGTTCGGCTATAAGACTATCGTAGACGAAAAAACTCCAACAGCATACAAGGAAGATTATCTTCAGGTCAAAAAGGCTGAAGTCCTTGATAAATATACATTCAGGGTTACATATGACAAACCTTTCGCACCTGCACTCACCACTTGGGGGAGTCTAATAGTGCTTCCTAAACACCTGCTTGAAGGGAAGGATATAACTAAGACAGGCTTTGGAAGAAATCCGGTAGGCATGGGACCTTACATGCTAAATAAATGGACGCCGGGCCAAGAAGTTACGCTCGATTCAAACAGTAAATATTTTGAAGGAAGACCCTATATCGGCAGATATGTCTACAGGATAATACCTGATCTGGCAACTCTGTTTCTTGAGCTTCAGGCAGGTGGTGTTGATATGATGGGACTTACACCTATTCAATATACAAAGCAGACAAACAATGAGTTTTTCAAGAAAAACTTCCAGAAGTTCCGGTATCCTGTCTTTTCTTATACATATATGGGTTTCAATCTGAAATATCCTTTATTCAAAGACAAACGTATAAGACAGGCAATAGCACATGCCATCGATAAAAGTGAAATTGTTGATGTAGTTCTGTTCGGACTCGGAAGTCCATCTACAGGTCCTTACGTACCGAAAACCTGGCCTTATAATCCGGATGTCAAAAAGTATGAGTATAATACTGAAAAGGCAATGCAACTTCTTAAAGAGGCGGGATGGGAGGATACCGACGGTGACGGAATTCTGGATAAAGGCGGCGAGCCCTTCGAATTTACTATTCTAACCAATATGGGAAACCGCTTAAGAATGAATACAGCTACCATAATACAGTGGAGACTTAAAAAAATAGGGATAAAGGTTGAGATAAGGGCAATTGAATGGAGCACTTTTATTAATCACTTCATACATAAAAAACGCTTCCAGGCGGTCATTATTGGCTGGGGCATAAATATAGACCCTGACCAGTATGATATCTGGCATTCCAGCAAAACAAGAGAGAAGGAATTTAATTTTATCTCTTACAACAACCCTGAGGTGGATGAGCTCCTCGAAAAAGGCCGCAGGACATTCGATATTGAAGAGAGGAAGAAGGCATACTTCAGGATTCAGGAGATACTTGCAGAAGAACTCCCGTATATTTTTTTATATGTACCGGATGCGCTTCCAATTGTACATGCAAGGTTTAAAGGTATTAAACCTTCCCCAATCGGAATAGGCTATAATCTTCATAAATGGTATGTGCCGGAAAAGTTGCAAAGGCACAGCATAGAGCCTTGATGCTTACTTACATTTTTAAACGGCTACTCGAAATGATTCCGACCCTGTTCGGAATTACCCTGATTTCTTTTTTCATCATCCACCTGGCTCCGGGGAAACCCACTGATATTATGACAGAGATGAACCCGAAGATTACGCCTGAGGCAAGGGAGAAACTTGAAAAATTATACGGGCTGGATAAACCAATAATAGAACAGTACTGGATATGGCTGAAAAGGGTTGTAAAACTTGATTTTGGCGAATCATTCTCTACTGACCGAAGACCTGTTATGGAGAAAATCTGGGACCCGAAACAGTCTTTATTGGAAAAAAGACTTTTCATAACATTTCAGATCAATATATTATCGATGTTCCTGATCTTTATTATAGCCATACCTATTGGCATTTCCTCTGCAACACATCAGTATTCAGTATATGACAAGATAACCACATTCTTTGTATTTATAGGTTTTGCAACCCCGTCATTCTGGCTGGCATTACTTCTGATGAGGTTATTTGGAATTGACCTTGGCTGGCTCCCTATATCAAGTCTTAAATCAATGGATTATGCTTCATTAACCTTAGCCGGCAAGATTTGGGACAGGTCCATTCACCTAATTCTGCCGGTATTCGTATCGGCATTCGGTGGACTTGCAGGTCTTTCGAGATATATGAGAAGCAGCATGCTTGAAGTTATAAGACAGGATTACGTAACTACTGCAAGGGCAAAGGGACTTCAGGAAAAAAAAGTTATATATAAACATGCGCTCAGGAATGCACTCCTTCCGATAATAACACTGCTCGGGCTATCAGTCCCTGGTTTAATAGGTGGCAGTGTAATCTTTGAGAGCATCTTCAGCATCCCTGGGATGGGACAGCTGTTTTATATGAGTATCATGACAAGAGACTATCCCCTTGTTATGTGTATTTTGACAATAGGGGCAATCTTAACGCTCATCGGAAACCTGTTGGCAGATATCGGCTACATGCTGGTTGACCCGAGGATAAGGGCAAAATAATATGGGCAATTATTCGCCAAAGAAGATATTCTGGCAGAGGTTTAAACAAAATAAACTTGCGGTCGCAGGAGGGATCATTGTATTAATCCTTTTCATTATAGCGATACTTGCACCTATTATTTCGCCCTATGACCCTAATGAAATTGACAGAAAAGAGATTCTCGAACCTCCAAGCATAGGTCATCTCCTCGGGACAGATGACCTCGGCAGAGACGTACTTTCAAGAATGATATATGGCAGCTGGATATCGCTTTCGGTAGGTTTTGTTGCAGTTGGTATTGCCACTTTTATTGGCATGATACTTGGTGCACTTTCTGGTTACTACTCTGGCTGGATTGATAGAATAATCATGAGATTTATCGATATAATGCTTTCAATCCCGACATTCTTTCTTATTCTTGCAGTCATTGCCTTTATAGGTCCAAGCATCTGGAATATTATGATTGTTATAGGTGTTACTTCCTGGATGGGTGTTGCACGTCTCGTTAGGGCTGAGTTTTTATCTCTAAAAGAAAGGGAGTATGTTCTTGCTGCTAAAGCAATAGGAGCAAGTAATTTCAGGATAATCTTCAGACATATCATGGTAAACAGTCTCGCACCTGTACTTGTCTCAGCTGTTCTCGGCGTTGCAGCCGCGGTGCTGGTTGAATCTGCGTTAAGCTTTCTGGGAATAGGTGTCCAACCCCCAACTCCAAGCTGGGGGAACATTCTTACTTTAGGCAAAGATAATATTGAGATAGCATGGTGGCTGTCGGTCTTCCCCGGGCTTGCGATACTGATTACCGTTCTCGGATATAATCTTCTCGGTGAAGGGATCAGGGACTCGATAGACCCCAGATTGCGGGATACAGAGAGAAAATAATTTTAGAATTTGCAATTTGCAATTTTAAATATCTCTATAATAAATGAAAATTTCAGAGAAAAAACTTAAAGATGCAGCATATGCTACCCCTGACCCTGAAAGGTCTCTTAAGAACCTCTCGTCATTTATTAAAGAGAATCCTTCAAGAGAAGAAGAACTGGATAACTTTATAAGAGAAATATCCCTGCTCTTCAGTTACAGCCAGTTCCTTGCGAATTACTGCTTTTCAAATCCGGACATCCTGTTTAATACTCTTAAAGACGTCAATATACAAACAGATAAAGAGACCCTTTCATCGACTTTAAAAGAGATTTTTGATAATGCAGAAACGCTATCGCTGTCTTATCTTATGACAAAGGTGCGGGAATTCAAGATAAGGCAAATCCTGAAAATAACCATGAGAGATATACTCAAAAAAGCCGACCTTGTTGATACGATGCTCGAGATGAGTAACCTTGCCGATGTAGTCATTGAGAATTCCCTCGATGTTGTAAGAAAATCTGTGAGCGATACGTATGGCACACCGGCCGATGATGCATTCTCTGTTATATCACTCGGCAAACTCGGGGGAGAAGAACTGAACTTCAGCTCTGATGTAGACCTTATATTCGCATACGGAACCGAAACAGGAGAAACAACAGGCGTGAGAACAAACCAGGGTATTACTAAAAATAAAATCAGCAACCATGAATATTACTGTAAAATCGGAGAGGAATTGACCCGCTTTCTGTCGCTTAATACTGATGCCGGATTTGCTTACCGGGTAGACCTCAGACTAAGACCAGAAGGACAGAGGGGGGCAATTGCACTGGCTCTGAGAGGTTATGAAATGTACTACGAATCATGGGGCAGGGCCTGGGAGAGGGCAATGCTTCTCAGGGCAAGGCCGATTGCAGGAAATCCTGATCTCGGCAATAATTTCATTGAAATGATAAGACCCTTTGTATACAGAAAATATCTGGATTTCAGCTCGATAGATGAGATTAGCAGGCTTAAGACACGCATAGATTCATCATTTAAGAAGGGAGATATAAAGAGGGGATACGGCGGAATACGCGAAATAGAATTTTTTGCTCAGGCACTCCAGTTGATATATGGGGGAAGAGAACCACTGCTCAGGGAAAGGAGTATACTTAAAGTCTTACACAGGCTGCTTCAGAAGGCACTTATAGGTCATGAGGATTATTCAATCTTATCAGACAATTACAGGTTTTTCAGGATGCTTGAACACAGGCTCCAGCAGGTTAATGACCTTCAGACCCATACCATACCAGCACGCGAGGCTGAACTTGAATCACTCGCTAAGAAGATGGGATTTTATAATATAGAGTCATTCGTCTCCAGCCTGGGAAAAAGAAGAATGAACGTCAGGAGTATCTATGATTTCCTGTTTGCAGAACAAAAAGAGGAGCCGTCTCTTAGCGGGACGGTCTTCGAAGAAGAGCTTTCGGATACCGAGATGAAAGAATATCTTTCAGATACAGGTCTCAAAGATGTTGACAGAGCAGTACGGAATATAAAATACATCAAGGACAGTACTTTTACTTTTCAAACACTCAGGGGAAGAAGGCTTCTCGGCAAGATTCTCCCTGAGTTCGTTGACTGTGCTTTAAAGAGCAATGAGCCCGATATGGCTTTAAATTACCTCCAGTCATTTGCAAGTCTTTTGAGCACAAGAGAATCTTATCTCGAGGTATTCATCAAAAATAGAGAGCTTATAAAAATGCTGACTTATGTATTTTCCCAGAGCGAATATCTTTCGAAAATGTTAATGGGCAGACCTCAATATCTGGAAATGATAGGCCGTAAGGATATATCAATAAAGAGTCTGGCTGTTCTTGAAGGTGAAATAAATTCCGGAATGCAGGAAGGCCGCACGGTAAATGATGCTGTTAGAATCATCAAGCAGATGGAAGAGATAAGGCTTGGGCTTTTGTTTCTGCAGAAAAAAATACCTGTTGTTGATGTAATTAAGGGTTTAAGCAAAACTGCGCAAGCCATACTTTCTGCTTGTATCGAATATATTTCAGAAGGCAATGAAGACATGGCCGTCATAGGTTTCGGCAAACTCGGGGGCAGGGAAATAACTTTCAACTCTGACCTTGATGTAATATTTGTATGTCCTGAAGAGGTAACCCGGGCAAATACAAAGCATGCAGAGAGATTTTTAAGAATGCTCTTTTCATATACAAAAGAAGGGATTGCGTACAGGGTTGATACAAGACTCCGGCCAGAAGGTTCAAAGGGACCTCTTGTATCCACTATAGAGAGTTTCAAGAGGTATTATTCAAAAGCCGCAGCTTTCTGGGAATTCCAGGCACTTCTGAAGGCAAGGCCTGTAGCAGGCAATATAAAAACAGGGTTGTCATTTATAAATATGGCAAGAGATACCCTCAGGTCGAGGGGAAAGGAAATATCTGCAACCGATATCAGGCATATGAGAGAGAGAATATTAAGGGAACTCTCTAAAGAATATGAAGGCTATGACATCAAGCTTGGCCCTGGAGGAATTGAGGAGATAGAGTTTACGGTTCAATACCTTCAGCTTAATAAATGCCATAGGTATAATAGTTTGCTCGTTCAAGGCACGTTAACTGCTATAGACAGACTGCAAGAATCAGGAACTCTAAGTGCATCTGATGCAGATTTATTAAGAGAAGTCTATCCGTTCTATCGCACACTCGAAAGTTTTTTAAGGCTTAGGGGAGAAAACATACTCAAAAAGGAAGAATATATATTAAAAAATGCGTCGGAATTCATGGGCTTTAAAGATACGGATAAATTTGTTGAATATCTGAATTATAAGAGGGAGTCTGTAAAGGAAATAACGGAAAAATACCTGATTGATTAGTTAAAATCTATATTCAAAAAATCTCATCATCATCCATAAAAAAATCACGCAATAAATTATAAAGAAAATACTTGGCAACAGAAGCGTAAAATGTCTTGGCTTTGCAGATCCGATAACACCATCCATCCTTAGCAAGCCGGAAGTGGGATAATCAAGGGTTTCTTTTTTGTCAGGGCTTTCAATCTTTCTTAAATCCGGGTCAAAAAAGATGGATTCATCAGAAAAGATATATTCACCTGTACAATTCATTTTACGCTCAAGGAACCTTGCCTGAAAATAGCGCAGTTTAAGCTTTAGCTGAATTCTCATAGAAGACCCCGTCCAGTATGCACATACAGATATACCTATAACAAGCAAGAATAAAATAAAGGCTAAGTCCATAGTAGTCAATATATAATTGACTTTATTATTTAAATAAGAGATAAACGTAATTACAAATATAACTATAATGATATTCATGAATAAATATGTTAGTTCAGACCAAGCAAGGCGCTTTTCAATACGGTTGATAATTGATATAAGTGCAAGGTATTTTTTCGTTGTCTCTGAATCTTCTTTCTTTTCAGTCTCTTGCATATAATAATCTACTTATTTTTTGCCACATTAGAACTTCAACAGCATTATATGATGGTTTATAAAATAAAGCAATTTAAATCATAAGTTTGTATATAGTTCCATTACCTCATCTCTCGTAACAATCGCTTCCACTTTAATCCCCAGAGATTCTATGTTTTCCTTACCGCCTTCCTGTCTGTCAATCAATGCGATTACCTTGATTATTTCAAGTCCTGTTTCCTTCGCCCTGTTTATAGCTTCAATTGTCGAATTGCCGGTTGTAATAACGTCATCAACAATCACTACCCTGTCACCTTCACTGATATTCCCTTCTATCCATTGCATGATTCCATGAGACTTTGATGTCTTTCGGACAATAAATGCCTCCATAGGATTGCCCTTTAGGTAAGAAGTATATGCCACTGCATCGGCAATCGGGTCTGCTCCAAGTGTGAGTCCACCAATTCCTTTTACGTCAGTATCTTTTATCATTTCATAGATAATATTACCGATAAGATGCATCCCTTCCGGATGCAACGTTACTGCCTTACAGTTAAAATAATAGTTGCTCATCCTGCCTGAGACAAGCTTAAACACAGGTTCCTTGCTGTATTTAAAAGCCTTTTCAAAAATAAGTTCAATAAGCCTTTTTTTCATTCTCAGGATTTCTGTCTAATATATTGTTGTCTATACATGTCTGATGATACCAGCCTTTTATCGTCAGTACGGCTATGAACACATTACTGATCAAAAAAGATTTTCTATTGGATATCCGCCTCCTCACAATCTATTTTGGTTTATCCGCATATATTATAATCTTAGTCTAAGATATAAGGAAAACAAAAATTTTACTAATATAAAGGATCATCGAGTTGACTTAAAACCTCTCTACTGGCTATCTTTATAAATATGAAGTTCATACTCTTTGACATAGATGGTACGCTTATCGACTCCGGTGGTGCAGGGACAAGATCGCTGGACCTCGCATTTGAGGAAATGTTCTCAATCAGGGATGCCTTTAAATCAGTAAGCATAGCAGGGAAAACAGACATCCGGATAATCAAAGAAGGGCTGGAGCTGCATAATTTAGACTGTTCTGACAATCTTATTACAGAATTCTGCATGAATTATATAAAACATCTTGGAATTCAGATAAAAAACGGAAAAGGACATGTGAAAAATGGCGTCAAAGATGCGCTGGATGCTATCAAGGAAGATGAGGATTTCATACTCGGTCTGCTAACAGGGAATATAGAAAAAGGGGCCAGAATCAAGCTTGATTTCTATGGTCTAAACACATATTTTGATATTGGTGTATTCGGGGACAATGACGAAGACAGAAACAATCTTCTGCCTATTGCTGTTAATAAATTGTTCAGCCAGAGCTCTGTCAGAATCAGTTTCAGAGATTGCGTTGTAATTGGTGACACGCCCAATGACGTAGCCTGTTCCAAACCTTATGGTGCCCTAAGTATAGCTGTAGCAACAGGACCTTACTCATTTAAGACACTTTTAGACGCCGGCCCTGACGAAGTTCTCGAGGATCTCTCTGAAACAGAAAAATTTATCTCTATATTGAAGAAAGATGCGTGATCCGAATGAACTGTTTTTATGCCCTCTAACGCTTTGACAAATAATCTGACTTCATAAAAGTATTGTTATGTCCAACTTCAAACTTACTACAGATTTTATTCCAAAGGGCGACCAGGTTGAGGCAATTGACAAACTCACAAAGGTTTTAGCCGATGGACAGAAGCATCTTGTTCTTCTGGGTGTAACCGGCTCAGGCAAAACATTTACTATAGCAAATGTAATATCTAACATAAACAGGCCGATCCTTGTAATAGCCCATAACAAAACACTTGCCGCACAACTTTACGGCGAGTTTAAAGAACTCTTCCCTGAAAATGCTGTAGAGTTTTTTGTAAGCTACTATGACTATTACCAGCCAGAGGCTTATATACCCGCAACAGACACATATATAGAAAAAGATGCACTTATTAATGATGATATAGACAGATTAAGACATTCTGCAACCAGAGCCGTACTTGAAAGAAAAGACGTTATAGTAGTCGCTTCTGTATCCTGCATTTACGGCATAGGATCACCGGATGACTATATGGACATGCATCTGTTTATCGAGCAAAACATGCATTCTGATCGTGATGAGATTTTAAGAAGATTTGTAGAATTACAGTATACAAGGTCAGATGCCGAGTTCAAAAGAGGTACTTTCAGGGTAAGAGGTGATACTGTAGAAGTATATCCCTCATTCGCCCTTGAAAGGGTGATAAGGATCAATTTCTTCGGCGACACAATAGAATCCTTATATGAGACTGACCCTTTGACCGGCAGTAAAATAAGGAAACTGGAAAAAATAGCTCTCTTCCCAAACAGCCACTGGCTGACACCAAGAGACCGGCTAGAAGTTGCACTTGAAAATATTGAGAAAGAGATGAAAGAATGTGTGGGGAATTTAATAAATCAGGGCAAAACTGTTGAAGCGCGCAGGCTTGAAGAGAGGACAAGGTTTGACCTCGAGATGCTCAGGGAATTCAATTACTGCCACGGTATCGAGAACTATTCAAGACATCTCAGTGGAAGGGCCCAAGGTGAGCCACCATATACATTAATAGATTACTTCCCCGAAGATTTTTTACTGGTGATTGATGAATCTCATGCCACAGTGCCGCAGATCAGGGGAATGTACGAAGGTGACCGTTCTAGAAAACAGAATCTTATCGATTTTGGCTTCAGATTGCCATCAGCTCTCGACAACAGACCTCTAAAATTTGAGGAATTTGAAGATAAAGTTCGACAGGCTATATATGTTTCAGCAACTCCGGCTCAGTATGAGATAGATAAATCAGGCTGCAAAATTATAGAGCAGATAATACGTCCTACCGGATTGATAGACCCTAAGCCTTCCGTGCGTAAGGTTTCAGGCCAGGTAGACGACCTCCTTTCAGAAATAAGAAAGAGGGTAGAAAGAGGGGAGAGGATCCTTGTTACCACCCTGACCAAGAAGATGGCTGAAGATCTGACGTATTACTATGTAGAACTCGGCGTAAAAGCGAGGTATTTACATTCAGATATAGAAACGCTTGAGCGTGTAGAAATAATCAGGGACCTGAGGCTTGGCAAGTTCGATGTTCTTATCGGTGTTAATCTCTTAAGGGAAGGTCTTGACCTGCCGGAAGTCTCACTTGTAGCGATCCTGGATGCAGACAAAGAGGGGTTCCTTCGATCTGAGAGGTCCTTGATTCAGACAACCGGAAGGGCCGCGAGAAATGTTAACGGCGAAGTAATATTTTATGCTGATGTTATTACAGGTTCATTGAAAAAAGCAATTGACGAGACTAACAGAAGAAGGCACATTCAGAAAGAATACAATAAAAGGATGAATATTACGCCTGAGACTGTAAGAAGCAATATAAAAGACATTATGAACTCCATATATGAATCTGACTACTGGACTGTACCCTGTGCTGCAGAGAAAGAAGAGGAGTATGGCCTTGACGAAGAAACACTGAAGAAACTCGAAAAAGAGATGAGAGAAGCAGCAAAAAATCTTGAATTTGAAAGGGCTGCAATCATAAGGGATAAGATAAAAGATATAAAAAAGAAGGTTATCGAGTTAGGAATAAAAAATGTCTGAAAGTATATTCTCAGTTACTTAACTTGCCCAGATATTTTAAAATTGCTCTCAGTAAAGATACACTATGACCTAACTGTATGTAAGCCTCCCCTTTTGTCATATTCCTGTTCTCTTTTTTCAATATATAACCGAGTTCTCTTGATAAATTAGATATCCTTGCGATCTCTCTTGCCAGGTCTTCCTCAAATCTTTCAGGTCTTAAATTGATCAGATACACATTTTCCCTTATTTTTGAGATATTTTCAAGAACCTCATCCTCAATTATTCCATCATTTATTACATGATATTTTCTATTGAAATCATCATATGGAAAATTATGGAAAGGCTGGGATAAATCGGCTATATAGTGTGCACAGAAAGAGATATGATATTCAGCGTACTTGCCTGTTTTTACAGTCTCTTTATATTTACGCAGAGATGCAATTATGGCTCCGTAAAGATGGCCCCCCTTATCTTTCGGGTTATTATATCTTTCGGTCTGGTCTAAAACCATTTCAGTGGTAATTTCAACTTTAGAGGTATTGTCAAACCAGTGGTTATAGCTCTCGGCATAGCTTGCCTTCAACTTGGCAATATCCGGTCCTGCAGAATTGTACCATTTGTAATACCCGGCAGCTTTAGCGACTGAAAGGTGAGTTTCATCATGCCAGCCGAATGCAATATTAATATTCAAAGTAATATTCAAAATAATTATAAGAGTAATTATCTTTATAAAGGCCCTTTTCATTTCCATTGTTTCTATGGGGTTTAACTTCTCAGCCATCGATTTCCTCATTAAATAAGAACAGCCACTGGCCTATTTCTATTTAAACTCAGGTAGCAGGGTTACTAAACGCCATTTTTTCTTACCGTTAACTTCAACATAGGACCACTTCTGATTGTCCTGCAGAGTCTTAACCCGGGTTGAAGGAGATACATAGTAATCTATCTCCACTGTAACTTCTGCCTCACCCTTTTTGGTGTCACATGTCATATCCACTACCTTGTAGTCTAATACTACTACATTGCTGGCTTTTTTAACTCTGGCTTCGAACTCTTCCCGGAGAGATTCTTTTATAAAAAGCCCTGCCTTGCTGTAATCATGCCAGCGCAACAGCTCGTTATATGCCCATGAACTCTGTTCAAACTCCTGCCGCACATCTGTAAAGACAGCACAGGCTGCAAGTGAAATAAATACTGTCAACAACTGCAGATAAACTCTCATTTTACCCTTCTTTCTATAATGTTTTCATTTCAGGTATCTTAAAAGATGATTAGCATATAATAAAAAAACAGATAAAACGTCTCTATCATAAAGTCTGTCTATAATACCTGATAAAGTAACACATGGAAAACAGTTTATGGGAAAAAAACTAACTACATTATTCTAGTTAACCAAAAAATATTCTTTAACAAAATAGAAAATATATGCATTAATTTTATTTTGGGGGTTAACTTTCAGTAATCTACAATCTTTTGCAGAATTTTTCAATTAATAGAGTGATATGTTAAGGAGGAAGCTGTTAATTCTTAAACTTGTATATCTTCTATAATTTATAAAGCTTTTTCCCGGTTCCCCGGCAGGGGGTACATATAGTTAAAAATGGCATTGATTGATGCTTTATCTTGCCTGAACCATTGCATATATCACATTTACTATCCACTGCCTTAAAAAGAACGATATACGCCGCAACCAAAATACCAAAAATAAGTCCTATCAGCCAAGTCATATAACCTCGATCTTTTCTACTATTGATTTTTGCAATTTCTATACCCGTATTTTGTACATACCTATTATCAAGCGGAGTTCATAACTATTTGTTTTATAGTTTTTATATATAAGTTTTAGATTGTATTAGATATTAAATGAAATGAAAATGACAAAATTTGTCAGTTTTATAGTGAGTTGAAGACAAAATTTGCTTTAATTTTGATGGTTTACGATATATATTTTCAGTGCTCTAAATGAATTATACCTAAAATATATTGATTCTATGAATCAACATTTAAAGATCTACCCCGCAAGAAAGGCCAGTCCTTTCTAATGGGTTTTACTGCCTGCTTTGGCTATCATCCTGAGCAGTTTAAATTTTTTCAGGTGACTGATATTGGCTATTTCGGAACAAATATTAAATCCTTCTTCACTAAAGAACTCCAAGCTTTCCACTTTATATGCAGGATCCCACAAATCATCTATAGCCTGAAGTATAATTGCCTCTACAAGATTCTTTATAGTAAATTTCAGATCTTTTTCTGCATGAACTTCTTTGTAGAACAAGATGGGAAATTTTCTCTCTTCAACAATTACTCCGCCATTAATAACTCTTCCGGAAATATTCTTCATGCTGCTCTCCTTTCTTAAAATTAGAAGCCTCTCGTCTTCTTTCTGAAAGGCAAGCAAATTTCCATTTTTTTAATATGGGTAAAATGTTTTTTTATTTAAGGCCTTGCCCAAATAAACATTTAATCTGGCGAAGCATAAATATTATTATATTACGGTTATATCACCCCCTTTTTAAGTATTAATATATCTATATTTAAACTCTCATAAAAAATTATTTATGTCAAGTTTAAATTATAAGTTTATTTTATAATTGAAACATTTGTCAGTCGAGTGCAAATTCCTTGTCAATAGTGGCTTTTATCTGTTCTATTGTTTTACCTTCTTCATAAAGCTGGGCGACCCTCAAGGCCTCCTTCATGCAAATATCTCAAACAGATGCATGCTCATCGACAAAACAGCTCAACAGACTTTTATGACTGAAGGGCGGGTCTTCACAATAGCAGTAACAGTATACCTTATCCATTATCCCCCGATATTTATTTGCTGCAATATAGGCTTTGCGGGCCATACCTGTGAACAAAGATGGAGAAAGAACCGGCCTCGTCTCACCACCTTTTACATAGAAGGATTTTCCTTTATTTTCACTTGAACTACTAAAGGGAAAATTTCCTGATGCGAGAAGAATCAAAATAACAATTGAGATTGCCCCTGCAATCCAGAAAACTATTCTCCTGCCCTTCTTTTTTGAAACCTTTGTTTCTTTATGCTTGTTTTTATTTGCCATCTAATGCAACACCTTCCTTAATTTTTTAAAATATGAGTGAGATTATACACTTTTATCTTTATTCTATAGGGCAAAAATGAAAAAATTGTGAATTTGATTTATTTTACCCCGTTAGAAAGTGTTGTTATTTTCTTCTAATGGGGTTTACTTTAGTTTTATTAAACACATAATTGTAATCATGGTAAAATCTATTTCATGATAGTTTTATTTCTAAGTGTTGGAGAGGCATGCGACGAAGATACACCGAATAATGCTCATATAATTCTGTCAAATACTACTTTGTTATTAGATTGCGGATACTCGGTACCAGTTCAATTATGGAAATATAATCCAGACCCCTCATTCTTGGATGCCATATATATCAGCCATGCGCATGCAGACCATTATTTTGGTCTCCCTCCTTTGCTTATTCGGATGTGGGAAGAAAAAAGGAGAAAACTATTAACAATAATCTGCCAGAAAGGCTTAAAAAAAGTAATTCATGATTTAATAGACTACGGATACAAAGGTTTCTCAAGCAAATTTGAATTTAAAATAGACTTCAGAGAATTTGAAGAATATCAGGTCATCACCCTTAATGAATTAGAATTACAATTTGCACCAACAATTCATTCTGTAAATAATATGGCGATAAAAATATCAGATGGGGAAAATACTGTCTGTTACAGCGGGGATGGAATGTTTAACGAAAAAACAGAAAGATTATATAAGAACTCCGATCTAGTCATACATGAATCTTACCTGTTTAAACAAAACGTCCCCGGCCATGCATGCATTAATGAGTTAATCAGCATGGCAAACAGAAATCATATTAAATGCCTTGCATTAACTCATCTTCAAAGAAACCTGAGAAAAAAGGAGATAGAAAATATTAGAACTAAAATATCTCAAGAGAAATTAAAAATTATAATTCCTGATCCTTTTGAAGAATATACATTTTGAGAGCTTAAAGGAAAAAATGATTTTTATTGAAAAAAACTGGATCACCTTAATTTTCATAAAATGATCTGTGCAATATGCAAAAGAAAAACTAACAAGTTATACAATCACCATGTTGTTCCAAAAGTAAAAGGTGGTTCTAAGGGGGAGATCGTAAAATGCTGTTTAACCTGTTCCAAACAGATACATATGTTATTTTCAGAAAATGAACTTGCTAAGAGACCATTAGATGAAATACTAAAAACAGATGATATGCAGAACTATATTAATTGGGTTCAAAAAAGAAAGGGCGATTATAAAGTCAGGTTAAGCAGGAGATTAAGAAGAAACAGTTTTACATAGTTAATTCACCGTTCGGCAACTGACACTGTAAGTTCACCAAGCATATGAACATAGTTGCCCATTTCATTGTCATACCATCCATAGATGACCGCCTGTGTCAGGTGGATACTTGCATCGGTGTCCTTTAAATCTTTCAGGACTTCTTTTCTGATACCGCAGACTTTATCTATATCAATAGTCACTTCAGCAGTACGTGTATGAGTCTCATGTCCCTCGATTATGACAGCGGCTTTTGGCAGGCCAATAATATCTACGGAAACGTTCTGTTCGTCTGTATATACAAGATATCCAGGAGGTTTGGCAGAAGCCTGCTTGTATATGTTATTAATAAAATTCCTGTTTATGGATACCTCTGATCCTTCTTCCTGTATAGTAACAACAAGAATAATCAATGAACCTGTTGAAACAGGTACCCGTACTGATTCTGCCATAAACCCGATATGTTTCATCTCAGGCAGGACAAGGGCTAGTGTATTTGCAGCACCTGTAGTTGTGAGTATTATATTATTCATAATTCCGCGATTTTTTCTGAGATCAACAGCCCCGGGTTCTGCCATCCTGTCTAACACCTCCTGTGTGCCGGTAGCAGCATGGACTGTGGCCATGGAGGCTGCAAGAATCCTTTTCGATCCAATTACATCCAGAAGTGGTTTCATCATATGGGCCAGGCAGGTTGTTGTACACGAGGCACCAGATATTATAATATGGTTAGATGGGTCATAAACATAATCATTTATGCCCATTACCATTGTTACAGCATCATCAGGTATGGATTTGGTTTTGTCTTTAATTTTAAATGGCGCAGAAACAATGACTTTCTTTGCACCTGCTTCTATATGCCCCCTTACTGCTCCTCCAGGCGCTTTAGATGAGATTGTCGGGTCAACAAACTTTCCAGTGGTGTCAACAACCAGTTCAACATCATAATTTTTCCAGTTGAGTTCCACAGGATTTCGAGAATTTTTAAGGACAGTTATCTTTATGCCGTCTATTGTCATCTTTCCTGCTGACTCATCCACATCGGTTAATATTTCTTTAGGTTTGAATCCGTAAAGATACATCGGCAGTGAACCATATGTTGAGTCTCTTACTATGTAATGGGCTATGTCATTGAGAGAAGTACCTACTTCTCTTCCAACGTTGACAACTATTTCCTTAAAATATTTCCTAGCTATATGATGCCAGATTGTTAATTTACCAATACGTCCTAATCCGTTAATACCTAGTTTTAGTGCATTTTTTCTCTTCACTTATGCAATTTCCCTTTCGCTGATTTTAATTACTCCATGATATATAGATCCCTCTGAGCCGTCAATACTTATAAACTCTCCAACCTTGATAACTTTCTGATTCAGGATAAAATTTTTCTCCTTTTCCATGCATATAAGGTCAGTGCAGCCTACAACACAGGTCTTTTCAAGCCTGTTAGCCACTATAGCAGCATGGGATGTTGAGCCGCCACGAGCAGTAAGAAGTCCGTCTGCCTGGGAAATCTCGGTTATATCATCAGGAACGGTATCACCTCTAACCAGTATAAGTGAAGTCTCGGGTTCGGTTTTTCGCCAGAATGAAATATCCTCCAGCGTAAAGACCACCCTGCCTGTCATGGCTCCACCGCTTACTCCAATGCCGTGCCCTAGCAGTCTTTCTGACATTTCAGAAGAACTTACAAAAGACTGGAACCTCTTGCGCTCCCTCATCTCCATATCTCTGGTCTGCAGAATATAGAGCTGATCCTTACGCGGTCCTTCAAAAGTGAATTCAATATCCTGCGGACTCCACTGTTTTTCATAAATCAGAAGCTTTGCCATATCCTTGAGGCCCTGATATATTTCTGGGAACTTTTTCTCGAGTGAGTACTCAACCGGCCTGTTTTCCATTTTTGCCTGATGATTTGAGATAGGATAAGTTGCAACAAGCCCTGAAACAACATCTTCACCCTGATTGCCTATTGTATAATCACCCCAGGGTCTGAGGAGATCTGTTGAGAATTTCGGGCTGTGGGTAAATAGAACACCCGATCCCGCTTCACTAGAAATATTGCCGAATACCATGGCCTGTACAGTAACTGAGGTTCCCCAGTCATCTGAGATGCCAATTATCTTACGATATGTCCAAGCCTTCTCTGAGTTCCAGGAATTCAGTACCCGCTGTATGGCAATGTAGAGCTGTTCTCTGGGAGATTCTTCGACTTTTATGCCATTTGATTTAAGCAATTCTTTATAGGCCATTGCCACTTCTCTCATCTGCTTCGGTGTAAAGTCCCTTTTCAGAGGAACACTGTATTTATTCTTGAAATTATTGATAATTGCGTCAAAATCGTCCCGTTTAAGCCCGAAGGACATGCCGTATGACTGCAAAAATCTACGGTAACAGTCGCAGGCAAACCATTCATCACCTGTCTGTTCTATAATCCCTTGAACAATACTTTCATTCATTCCGACGTTCAAATATGAGTCCATCATACCTGGCAGAGATATAATACCACCACTTCTTACAGAAACTAACAAAGGATTTTCAGGATTACCGAGAGACCTGCCTGTCATTTTTTCGAGATTTGATATTTCACGGTCTACCTTTTCCCTGAAATTCCTATTGGCAGGCGAGTATTTATCAATAAGTTCTCTGCATCTGAAAACCTCTGTAGTTATTATAAAACCAGGTGGCACAGGCAGGCCCAGATTTTTCATCTTTATCATATTTAAAGCCTTGTTACCTAACTGGACGATGTCCATGAACCTGCTATCTATCTGGTTGAGCGAGGCAATAATTTTTCGGGGATTGTATGTGAGGAGCAGATAGTGTCTTTCTAAAGGAAGCTTCTCTGCCTGCTTATAGAGGGTATTTAAAATACGTGTTAAAAACAGGTCAAGTCTCTGAAGGCCGAGTGACAATGCTATGTTATCTCGCAGAAAAATCTCTGAGACCTTATGGAATAACTCTTCCTCATTAACTGATCTATGGAGATATTTAGGCAGAAGTTTATCTTTAGAAATATGACCTGCAATCTCCCTTAGATTTTCTTTGTGGATATTGTTGAAATAATCACTGACAATATTACCCAAAATATGAGTAAATCCACGAAAAATATCCAGATACTGAGTAAATGTAACCAACTTTATCCTCAAAGACTTTTCCAGCAAATCAAGATGCCTTCCAAACTCTTTAGAAGATATACCTTCGATCTTTAATGCCTGCTTGAAAAGCACCAGGTATTCATATATCTGATTGAACGTTTCATGGTTAATAAAACTGAGGTCAAAGTCATCAGTCAATTTCTCAAAAAGGTTGTTTACAATAGCTTCTAAGCGGAAAGTCAACCCTAATACATCAAATTTTGTTTCATGGTAGCTACCGTACATTGAAGGTATGCCTGCTGCAATATGGCGCTTTCTATATATATCCTCATGAACCTTAAAAGATTCAGGTGATAGTATTATGGACTTCAATTGTATTAGATAAGCCAGAAGGCTGGAGAGTTTATTGGACGAATCTGGCTCGGCAAGGGTTTTTTTCAGGTCATCGATCCTTATCGGAACGCTTGATCGTACCTGGGTAATGTAACTATCTATCTCACAGAAATTGATACAGTATTTCTGGTTTAAGAGTTTATAAAACAAGATGCATAATGCAACCCTTTCGATGTCCAGCTTGTATTCTTCAGGGAACTCACCTGCAACTTCCATTGCATACTCATCGCTAACAGTTAAAAGATCCTTAACCCTTTTCAATCTCCTGTTCTCAAAGATATAGTTCAAAACTTTATTGACACCATTAATATATGGACCTTCTTCATCAATCTGCTCATAAATATTTTCTGGAAGATATGGTTTCAGCCATTCTTTTGACTTTGTCCTCCAGAAATCCAATGTGGCTTCAATGAGGGAGATTATCTTGTTTGAGCTTTCCACATGACTCTGTTTTCTCAGAAAATATATAAGGATGTCTTTGCGCTGATATAACTCGTCAATTCTGGTAGATATGTCCCTGAGCTGTCCCTCAGCTCCTATTTCATTGAAGTAGGCAGGAAACAGCCTCATGAGCTGCTTAACAAGGTTATAGACAGGCTGGATATCACTGTTAAGGAATCCCGTGATATCGCGTGGAAACAGGTCAGTGTCTTTAATGAGAATGCCGTATATGGACAGATGTATTATGAGAGAAGATAGAAGTTTTTGAGACCATTTGGGATTAAGTTTAATTATTTCCATCCATGTACGAATGTTCTGGATATGTGAAACATTGCTCTGAATCTGCCATTCATCGGTCATTCCCCTGAAATCAGGGGTCTGAAAACCCAGTTCGACAACAGACTGGTTGAAGAAGTTAACCAGGTCGCTATCATCTGTTTTATATACTCCTCTGCCCATGTTTAAAACACACATAAGTACCGTTTCCGGGAATTTATTGAAACTTATCTTAAGTATGCTGAAGGTTTTCTGGATCAACTTCTGGATATTCTGTATCTCCTCATTGCTGATGAGCCAGCTTATGATACGATTAATCTCCCTAAGGGATTCCTCGTGAATAATCGAAAGCCCGGAGATATTCATAGTATGTGAAATGAAGATCAGTTTATAGTGATTTCTCAGCCTCTCATCCGCTTCTACTTCATTGAGTCTTTGAGGGATACTGCTGTAATGCTCGACAAAATCCCTGTATCCCGGCAGCTCCAGAAGACTCTTAAGAGTTTCAGCCGGATCCTCTTGCTTTTTAAGAAAAATATCATGCAACTGAGCCTGACATGCCTTTATCAGGGAATGGGATATGGGTTCAAAGAGATGAGATAACTCGGTGGAGATGTCCTGATATATTTCTCTTTCAAACCAATCCTTGGGATCTTTTTCAGAGATCCAGTATGAAAACGTTTGCTCAAAATATTTTATCAACAGGGTATTAATAGCATTAAATTCAGTCCCCGGAGGTGCGGTTTTAAGAAGGCTATCAGCAAGATTATTTAGCTGATAGTAGCTTCTGACGACAAGAGAAAAAGTCTCCTCAGGCAACTTATTGAGCTGGTTGAAACAAAAGTATAAAACGGGCAAGAATCTGCTTAGTTCTGACCCGGTCTCTTTAATAATCTTCTGACACAGGAGATAAAGGTTTTTAAAGGCGTCTGACCTTACCTCCGGTTCTTTTGCATTCTCAATAGCCTCAAGAGATATCTCCATATATAGCCTGGCTGCTTCGGGTCCCTTTAGGTGTGTCTTCAAATCGTAGAAATAACTTAGAGAATACGTTCTTGTCTCGTTTATGATGAAATGCCAGTTTCTATAAGGATGGCAAAGCTCTTTCAGAAATGTATTAAGGCCTTCTTGGAGTCCAAAATATCCGGACATTACCTCCTGCAAGACGTGATACTTCGGGTCAATAGTTACTTCTACACAGTGGTCTGCAAGATTTATTTTTAGCGCTCTTGAAGACACTACATCCAACCTCCTGAGTCTATTCTATCATGATTGTATTTTAATACGAAAATCTGACTAAACCCAAACATGCATTTGGATCAGGTATAAATGCAGAAAAACCTTTACAAATCACAATCTGCTACTGATTGAAACAGATCCTTTTGTATGATAACGTAAAGGCAATCGGGTATTGATAGGACTTACAAAGGTGGTGCCCCGAAAAGTCGGGATAAAATGGTAAAGACTTTTTCTGCATATACACCTGCTTTTTTATACTGAAATGCATTTTTTGGGTAAACAATTATATATCTCCGTTCGTAATATTTTGACATAAGATTGCATAAAAATCATAATGGTACAGGGAATGGCGCAGGGTGTAAAAAGTAAGCACTAGGCAGTAAGGAGTAAGGAGTGAGGGGCAAGTAGTGAAAAGTAAGAAGTAGGAAGTAGGGAGTAAGCAGTATGCAGTAAAACGAAAGGCGCAAATAGCAAATAGTAAATAGTGAATAGATATACGCAAAACGCAAGGCGCAGGGCGAACCAGAGAAACTGGAGAAACCAAACAAACTTTATAAACACATAGCCGCCAGACGTAACCGAACACCGAAACGGGCATCGTAACCGTAACCGTTTGACGGTTTATATAATTTTGTGTTTTACCGACAACTGCGTACTTTTCTTATGACCCAGTGACTAGTGACCAATGGCTATAGTCTAGTAAGGCAATTTTTCAGGCGGTCTCCTCTCAGGGACATATACATGGTCTATCTGCTCGTCATTCCAGTCTTTTGAAACATAGAGGCCACAATAACAGCTGCCGAATTCTTCAACATCCGGTACCCGATAGACACATGGACAGATAATATCTTTATCCTTTTCCCTTTCACCTGATGCCAGCCTGCAAGGGCAGGACATATAACCATAACGATCTTTATTAATAATGAGGCCTTTGAGAAGATCGAATACAAGTTCCATGTCCTTATTGAAAAAATACCCTTGAGGCTCCTGAACTTTTTTTAACATATCATGCAGTTTATCAACATCCATCATAATCCCAAAGCCTTTCTGATCTCCTTTTCCTGAAATCCCACGATAATCTTATCCCCGATTATGATCGTTGGGAACGTACAGTTTTTATTAAACTTTTTTACTTCTTTAAGTATTGCTTTGCGTTCTTTGTCATCAAGCAGATCAATATCCTGAAATTCGTATTTTACATTACATTTGTCCAGAAACCTCTTGGTAGCCTTACAGTGGCTACATGTGCTTAATGTGTACATCTTTACAGGTACTTTTGTCTCTGAACCTTTTCCCATCATATGTATCCTCTACATACTCTATAGAAAAATACTAACATAGGTATTTGACAGAAGCAACAAAACTGGGCCAATTTTGCAAGTAATTCTATAAAAAATAAAAATTGTAGTATGGCCCTGATTGATTATCGTGATATAAAAAATACTCTTATTTTCCTTGATTATGTGCTGAGATAATATTTAATATATAAACACTGCTTGTTCAAAGGGGGTATATAATGAAACTTCCGGAATATATCACGGTCGGAGAAGTCAGGAGAGTCTGCAAGGAGCTGAAGATCAGGGACTGGACCATGATGAAAGGAACAAAGGTGCTGCCTAAAGAGGCCCGCATAATTCTTTCCAAAGTTAATATCAAAAAAATGAAGATACCCCTCGAAGATTTTCTCAGAGGGCTTGAAGTTGAACTTGAACATGGCATGATGTTCAAGGATGCAAATGTAACTAATAATCATCCTCTTTTAACCGGAAAAATCGTACTTGCACATCTGAAAGAAACCATGGATTATTACAAACGGCTTGAAGTTGCAGAACTGGAAGGAGACCTGCTAAAAGCAACTATTGAAAATAATGCTGCAAAGATCAGAAAATATCATAAAAGACTTGCAGATGCAAAGCATATTCTAAGCAAGTCAGAATCAGATCAGCTTTAATAGAAGGCATTAAGCAATAACCATGCAATTGCACCGGCTGTGCTGAACTACTTGATAAATTAAACATCTGGGATAAATCATCTACTAAGGGGGTTAATGTCCATTAGAAAGGTTATTGCATTGGCTTGTCTTATTGTGTTTATTGGGATTACTCTTTTCATAATCCCTGAAACCCTTTCAGACGAAAGAACTGATGACACTTTACCGCTGGATTCACACTTCAATGTAAATTATAAGGATGACCTGAGCGGTATTCTTGACAGACGTTACATCCGGGTTCTTACCACATTCAATAAAACCAATTTCTTCCTGCATGATAAAAAATTTTTTGGCTTTGAATACTCTCTTCTGAAAGAATATGAGAAATTCCTTAACAGAGGTATTAAGCGTAGAGACTTGAAGGTAGTCATGGAATTTATTCCGGTCACACGTGACCAGCTTATTCCGTATCTGGTTAACGGATCAGGTGATATTGCCGCAGCCGGCCTTACAATAACTTCCGAAAGACTTAAGGAAGTTGATTTTACCAACCCTTACATAACCGGAATTGACGAGGTAATAGTAATCAATAAGTCAGTTAAAGGCATTAACTCCGTCGAGGACCTTTCCGGTCGTCAGGTTTTCGTACGGCGGAGCAGCAGTTATTATGAAAGTCTTGTACTGTTGAACAAGGAATTTATTAAAAAGGGCATACAAGAAATTAAGATTGTTAAAGTAGATGAAACCCTTGAAACCGAGGACATCCTGGAACTGGTCAACTCCGGGGCTATCGAGATAACGGTATCAGACAGCCATATTGCAAAAATATGGTCACGGATTCTTGACAATCTGAAAGTACTCTATCACCTCAAGGTACGGGTAGGAAGTAAAATTGCATACATGGTTCGTAAAGGCAATCCTGAGTTGAAAGAAAACCTGAATAAGTTTATTAAAAAACATCGCAAAGGAACTCTCCTTGGGAACATATACTTCAATCGCTATTACAAGAACAACAAATGGATCAAAAATCCTCTTACTTCAGATGAACGTAAAAAACAGGAGCATTATGTGAATTTATTTAAAAAATATGCTTCAAAATACAGGTTTGATTGGATGCTTATCATGGCACTGGCATACCAGGAATCAGGCCTGGACCATTCCAAAAAAAGCCCATTCGGTGCAGTTGGCATAATGCAGGTTCTGCCAAGTTCAGCCAGGGATATAGGAATCAATAATGTTCATCTTGATGAGAACAATATCCATGCCGGGGTTAAGTATCTTGCTTTTCTAAGAGACCGGTATTTCAATGATGCAGAGATACTTGAGCGTGACAAAGTTAGATTTACACTGGCATCCTACAATGCAGGTCCCTACAAGATCAAAAAGGTCAGGAAGATGGCATATAATATGGGATTGAACCATTACAAATGGTTCAGGAATGCTGAGATGGCAGCTTTGAAAATCATAGGGCAAGAGACAGTTCGCTACGTCAGCAACATAAATAAATACTATGTGCTATTCAGGCTTGCTAGTGAAAATGAGAAGTTACGTGATTCAGTAAAAAAGAAAGTCACAGACCCCGGGTGATATACTGAAGGACTTAAATACATTCCAGTATCTTTCTGGATGAGACTGCACCCTCTCTTAAAATCTTTATTTCTCCCCCTGTGACATCCACTATTGTTGAAGGCTGCCCACCCGGAGTTTTCCCGCCGTCTATGAGCATGTCCAGCCTTTTGGCAAAGTATCCGAGAACATCTTCGGGATTGACTGCCGGAGGCATGCCCGAGATGTTTGCACTTGTTGCCGTTATAGGGAATTCAAGTGATCTTGTAAGTTCAAGTGCAAATGATTCCCCAGGAATTCTTACAGCAACCTTCCCTGTCCTCGCAGTTATTAATTCCAGAAGGTCTTTTCTTGCAGGAATTAGAAGTGTTAATGGGCCTGGCCAGAATACATCCATAAGCTTTTCAGCAGTATCGCTTATTGAAGATGCAATAAGTCCGAGGTTTTTCTTATCACCGGTTATAAGTGGTATCGCCATCTTTTCTGGACGCTGTTTTATTTCGTAAAGCCTCTTCAAAGCATTAATATCGTTGTATTTAACTCCCAGACCGTAGAATGTCTCTGTGGGAAACGCTATAACGCCGCCTTCTTTGATTATACTTGAAGCCTCGTCAATAGCCTCTTTTATTATATTTCCGGATATTTCTATAACTATCATTTCATAATATTAACACAGAATCACCATAAGCCGGTAACAGAGTATGCCTATTTGAAATCATTAAAACAGCAAAAAATATATCTTACTTTCGTTCTCACTTGAAGAGTTATGACGGGGAATACGTATTACACCTGCAAGTCTCAAAACGCAGTCGATACTAAAATTGAGGATTAACGGATGAAATGTTTAACGCCTGAGCTTAACTGCGTGGCGCGCTTGACTGCCCGCCCTGGCACGAGGTTTTAATCGCAAGGGCATTTGAAACCAAGGGCAGATATGCAAGCGTGCCATGTCAGATACAGCGACTTGTTAGGCACCTACCTGTCATTGGTTGTTATGCTGGCCTCGGATAATAATTTGATCCATTCTTCCCTTGTTTCTTTTAGAATGTCTTTTGTCTTTTTAGTATATATAAGGATAAATACGTTAGTATTGCCATATAATATTCTCGTTATTGAATTTTCATCATGATGTGGTGGACAATTAACTGTCTTTATCTCATAGAGTATACTGCTAGAGTTTTTGCTGATAACCTTAATAGTTGATTCGGGACATAATTTCTTTCTATCTTTAATTAAAAAATTATATGCTTCTTCAGGAGTTGGAGGATAATTTTTCCTCCATATGTTAAGTATCTCCAAGGCTTCGGACCAATCATCAATCGATTTTCCTTCCCATACAAGTCTAGTAAGATATGCCTCTTTAAGAGTAAACCTTTTTGCATATTTATGCATTTTTGGTCCTGTAAAACTTAATGTTTCTACCTCCGTAGGTAATGTTGCACACCCAGCTATGAAACATGTAATGAACATAACAAGTAAACTCAAACCAGCTTTCTTCACGCTGCTTCCCTCCGACATTACGTGTGCCTAGCGCTTACATAATCTGCGCGTGTAAAACGCAATTATTAAAACCTGACGCACATTATCCGTGTCAGGTTGCTGGGCTGGTTATTTAGATTTTTTTTTAATTAATTTTTCTCCTATAAGTACAGCAAAGAACGCCTGAATAAGCCAAATAGAAAATTCAAAAAATCCTAATTCGAATAATTCAATTAAGGGCATATTAGGCGAAATATCTAAAGCACTAGAAATTTCTTGATTACCGATTGTTACTGTTGCATCTAATATATAAATTATAGGTAAAGCATAGTTTTCAAAAAGAGCAAAAATAATAAAAAGTATGAATAAAGTTAATTTTGGTGATATCTTCCAATCGTACCTGTCTTTTAATGCATAGAAAGCTATCCCAATAAGAAAAGTATCAACGACGAGAATAAAAAATAGTGACAAAATAAATATTATCAATTTCTATCCCTTACTATATAACAAGTGATTATATAGTTTTTCTCAGTTACTACAGAATTAAATAGATTATCAACAAAAAATTATTATATTTCAAGGTATTTTTACCGTTTCCCAACTCACTAACATTCATTTTGTAATGTTATTAAGAAAACTCGATAATTCTTCAAAATAGTTATTATGCAATTGTTGATTTACTACAGAAATCCCGATTTCTTAAGCAGGATTTAAAACCTCACTTATAGGAAGAAGCATACAAAGATTTCCTGCTAAGGTTTAGTTTCTGGAAGCTGAAACTGTTAAGAATTAAAGGTAGAAATATTGATATCGCTCTAATTCAGACCTCATGGACTTCTCTTTACTATTTTTATCGGCATGGCCCCATATAATCACCATGCCCTAAATGGGCTTTTACTGCCGCATCATCAACGTAGATGGTTTTTTTGCCTTTATGGCAAATTGCTTTTTTGCCTCCTGGCCCTGGAGCGGTTTCTTCAACTACTACAGAGCACCCCAAAAATAGGATAATCGAAACAAAAATAACAGCTGTTTTCAGTAAATTCATAAATACCTCCATGGAAAAGTTTATTTACTGATGGTTCAATTTATTTCTTCCGTCCTTTTTCAGAGTTCATATATGGATCCTGACAATAATATTATATACGAAATTCTTTTTTTCTTTTCCTTTGCCTTATACAATATTATTTTTTTTCATCTTTCAATACATTCTCATGCAGCTCTATCAACACTCCATAGACTTTTTGAAATAATTCTTTCCACTCAAGTTCTTTTATCTCGAGCTCAAAGCCCTCTGGCAAAAATTTAATCATTCCCTCCCTGCTTTTATGAATAGCAAAAATGTGTTGAGGTTGCAACATTGTATCATTCGAAAATATTACCCTTGCTTTCCCCTCCACCTCCTGTATTTTTGTAATCGAAAGTTGCCTTGCCAACACCTTCAATCTGACAACATCCAACAGCCTGATAACCTCTTCTGGGTGTATGCCGAACCTGTCTCTAAGTTCGGATTCAAATTCCATAATCTCTTTTTCTGTTTTCATAGATGCCAACCGCCTGTAAAAACTCAGTCTCAATGTGATGTCTTCGATGTACTCTTCAGGTATAAAGGCAGATGTTTTTAGTTCTATTACAGGGTCTAAATCCTCTTTGATCTCAATCCCCTTCAGTTCTGCAACAGCCCTTTCGAGCATCTCTATATAAAGGTCAAATCCAACATCATGTATATGACCTGACTGTTCTGCACCAAAGACATCTCCTGCACCTCTGATCTCCAGGTCTTTCAGAGCAAGCCTGAATCCTGCGCCGAGGTAGCTCATCTCCTGAACTGCCTGCAGCCTCTTTATAGCCTCTTCGGTCATTAATGCCTCACCGGGTGCAAGAAAAAATGCATATGCCTTTAGATTGCTTCTTCCGACTCTTCCCCTCAACTGGTAAAGTTCAGCAAGACCCATCTTGTCCGCCCTGTTTATCACGATTGTGTTTGCTCTCGGGATATCAAGTCCGGAGCCAACTATTGCTGTGGAGACAAGGATATCTATTTCTCCTTCAAAAAACCTGTGCATAACCTTTTCTAGCTCTCTTTCCGGCATCTGGCCATGGGCAACTGCTATCTCTGACATCGGGAAAAGTCTCATAACATAATTTGCTATCTTGTAAATATCATGTACCCTGTTATGGACAAAAAAGACCTGTCCGTTTCTCTGAAGCTCTCTATCAATAGATTCTCTAATAATGCTTTCATTAAACATAGTAACTACACTCTTTACTGAAAGCCTTTCCTCAGGCGGTGTCTCAATAACGCTGACATCCCTGATCCCTGATAGCGCCATCTGGAGAGTTCTCGGTATTGGAGTTGCTGTAAGGCTGAGAACATCTATATTTCTGCTTAATTCTTTTATCATTTCCTTCTGGGCGACTCCGAACCGGTGCTCTTCATCCACTATGAGCATGCCGAGCCTGTTAAAGGTAATTTTTTTTGAAAGCAGGCTGTGGGTGCCTATTATGATGTCGATCTCGCCCCTGGAGATTCCCTTAAGAGTGGCTTCGATATTTTTTCTTGATTTAAACCTGCTCAGGAAATCAACTTTTATGGGAAAACCTGAAAAACGTTCTTTAAAGGTTCTGTAATGCTGTTCAGCAAGTATCGTTGTGGGTACCAGAACGGCAACCTGCCTGTTGTCATAGACAGCCTTAAATGCTGCCCTCATTGCTACCTCTGTCTTTCCGTAACCGACATCACCACAGATCAGCCTGTCCATTGGTATTTTGGACTCCATGTCCCTTTTTATTTCTCTTATTGCCCGTATCTGATCCGGTGTCTCTTCATATGCAAAAAAGCTGTCAAACTCCATGTGGAGTTCTGTATCGGTACTGAATGAAAAACCTCTGGCAAATTTTCTGTATGCATAGAGTGATAAAAGTCTTGATGCTAATTCATGAACTTTTTTCCTCACCCTCTCCTTTCTTCTCTGCCAGGTTTTTCCACCAAGCCTGTCAATCTTGGGAATCACACCTTCTTTTGAATGAAACTTCGATATGTTCTTTATATTCTGTACCGGGAGATACAGACGGCTTCCTTCATATTCAATTAACATAAGCTCCAGTTCTGTGTTATCAAACTTCTGCCTGACGATGCCGGAAAACGTTCCTATACCGTGATCCCTGTGCACAACAAAATCTCCGGGTGTTATGTCATCAAGTGAAAGAAGCAGTTTCGAGACTTTCGATTTAATTATCGGCCTGAACGAAGGTCTCTGCCCGAATATTTCTTTTTCAGTAAGTATGATAAGGCCGTCAATAAAAATGCCTGATGATAACTCCCCGACCGTTACAGAAATGTTTCCTTCAAAGTCAATCAGGTCTTTGATATCAACCGAAGGGATTATAATATCATTCTCTCTGAATACATCCTTTATTCTCTGAGACTGTCCTGCTGAAGATGCGACAATAATAACCCTGTTATTCTCACTAATTTTTTTAATATTATTAGACAGGTCATCCAGTCCTCTTCTTTCTTCAGGCAGGATCCCTTTCCCACTCATGGAAAGCATACCTGCATCTATATGATTGTTGACCTCGAAAGAATATCTCGAAATAAATACTGTATTTTGAGAGAATTCACTCCTGTCATGTACTTCATAGAGACAATAATATTTTCTTTCTGTAAATACGTCTGAAAGACTTATTAAAACATCAGGCTCTGCTGCTGGAAATATCAGAGTTCCTTCAATATTTTCTGTTGATCTCTGTGTTTCAACATTTATTTTTTTAATCTGCTCTATTTCATCACCGAAAAATTCTATTCTGAAAGGATCTTCTGAGGTCGATGGAAATATGTCAGTGATCCATTCCCTCCGACTGTATTCTCCTTTTTCAACAACCATCAGCACTCTCTTATAGCCAAGTTTCACAAGTGATTCTTCAAGCTGTGACCTTGCAATAATAGAGCCCTTTCTTATATGCATCATATTATCTTTAAGAGACTCTCTGTCCCACAGGGTAGATCGAAGGTTCTTTGCAGATGTTACTATCGAATCGGAGTTTTTCAGATTATATATTATGCTTGCTCTCTTGCCAGAACTGTCCGGCCCGTCCTGTTCAGGATAAAAAAGTACATTATCACCTGATAGCAGACTCCTGTAAAAGTTGATATCATTCTTAAGAACCTTTGCATTTTCCTCGTGTTTTTCTATAGCTACGAAAGGTTTCTGCTCAAAGGCAAGAAGCATGGCTGGAGATGAGCCTGTCAGGTTGTATATACGGTAATTCTTTTCGGTTAAATGAAGAAATTTATCCTTTAATAAAGAAAAGAGGTTCACACGTTATTTAAATGCTTTAATTATCTCTTCAATTATCTTTGTTGTGGAATGGCCCTTTATATAAGGCAGGCTGTAAGTCTCTTTTGCAATATCTGAGCCGATAATGTCTCCTTTTTCCCAGTCACCGCCTTTTACCAGCACCTCAGGTCTTAAAGACTTTATCAGATTATATGGAGTTTTCTCATCGAAAATTGCTATGTAATCCACCATATAAAGTGCCTCAAGAACCTCTGCCCTTCTATTTTCACGATTTACAGGTCTTCCCGGCTTAATCTTTGATACAGATTTGTCCGAGTTAAGTCCCACAATAAGAATGTCCCCCAGCTTTTTTGCCTTTTTCAGATATCTCACATGACCCGCATGAAGTATATCGAAACAACCGTTTGTAAAGACAATCTTTTTGCCTTTAGACCTGAGATTTTCACATATTTTCTTAAGGGTATTTCTGTCCCTAATCTTTCTCATTATTTCTATATTTACGTTCTAATTTTGCTTTTGCCTTCTCCAGTATTGTTCTATCACCCTTGTAGGTTATCTTCTTAAGTGCTACATCAAATGAAAACCATGAAGCATCTTCAACTTCAGAATCATGCTGTGAGGTGTTTCCGCTCAAGTATTCCATCAGGTAAAAGTGTACTGTTTTTCTACACTTTGAGTTTTCCCTTTTTATATAGTACCAGTATGTTATATTTCCTACTTTTTCTATAATCCTGCCAAATAATCCTGTTTCCTCTTTCACTTCCCTAATAGCTGTCATCTCTGGAGTTTCTCCTTTATCAACGATACCCTTCGGAAGGCACCATATCTTGCCTTTTTTTAAAGATACGAGTGCAATATCAAAATTTCCGTCTCTCTTCCTGAATATAACACCACCAGATGATGTCTGTCTTATCAACGAAGCCGGTTTCATTTTCTTATTCTCAGCTGTTTTTTCCTTGCTCCATGCGCTCTGCGTTTATGTTACAGCCTTCATTATCTCCTGTTTTAGCTTCAAGGGCTTCATATCCTGCCCAACGCATCCGAGTTTGACTGTCGCCTCTACAAGCTTTTCTTCTGTCTGCTCCCTGAGAACGATGTGTCGGAATAGTATTGATGCAGGTCCTGCCTTATCAACTGTTGTCTTGATTAAAAGGATATCTCCGTATCTTCCAGGTGCACTATACTTAAGCGCAGCTTCTGCTACTATAAAAAAAATGTCTTCATCCATCAGTTTTTTCAGGCTTATGCCTTTGGATTCAAGAAATTCCGTCCTTGCACGTTCAAAATATCTCAGGTAGTTTGCATAATAAACAACACCGCCACAGTCTGTGTCTTCGTAATATATTTTAACTTTAAGTTGATGTTTCATCATGGAATCATTTTACCTGTAATAAGTCTCATGATATCATTGTAAAACGCAAAAGCCATAAGAGTAAGTATTAACACAAGTCCTATTTTCTGAGCTGATATTATTATTTTTTCACTTAGAGGTTTTCCCCTGACAGCCTCGATACTGAGAAACAATAAGTGTCCGCCATCGAGTATCGGTATAGGAAGGAGGTTCAATATTCCAAGGTTTATACTGATAATTGCCATGAACATGAAGAAATTCAGGGCACCCTGTTCTGCCTGCTGGCCTGCCACCTGGAATATAAGTATAGGACCTCCAATTGTCTCTGCAGGAATAACACGCTGAATTAACTTTACAATAGCCACAACAATAAGGACACACCAATCCCATGTACTTTTTAAAGCAGAGGATAACGCACCCGAAAAATCTTCCTCTCTGACGGAAGTTCTTCCCGACGGTGCTATTCCAATCAATCCGATTTCCTTGCTCTCCCCAAATATGTCTTTCATAACCTGTCTCTCTGGGGTAATGTCAATGTCAAAAGTGGTCGAACTCCTTTTAATTTTTATTCTTATCTCTTTTCCCGGGCTATTATGTATAATCGATGTCATATCATTCCAGCCATCTATCGGGGTCCCGTTAATCTCTATAATATTATCGCCCTTTAAGAGACCCTTCATAGCAGCTGGAGAGCCAGCTTTGACTTCCCCTACTTCGGGAAGCATGTACGGAACGCCGTTTAAAAAAATGAAAAAGAAGACGAATCCTGCAAAACATATATTGAAAAGAGGACCTGCAGATACAATTAAAAACCTTTTCCAGACCGGCTGCTGCTTGTATGCCCTGTGTTTTTCTGATTCCTGAGGTTCCTCTCCAGGTTCTTCTCCCAGCATCTTTACATAGCCTCCGAGTGGAAGTGCAGATATGCGGTATTCTGTTTCGCCAAAAGTTTTTCCTATAACTTTTGACCCAAACCCAAGAGAAAATCTCAGAACTTTTACACCAAGCACCTTTGCTACCAGAAAATGACCTAACTCGTGCACAAAAATTAAAATTCCAAGAAGCAGTACGGCATAAAAAATAATCACTTTTTTATCTCCTCAATGTATTTCTCGCTTGTTTCCCTTGCCCATCTGTCTGCCTCGAGTATGTCATCGAGCGATGGAAGTGATGTTACAGTATGGCTGTCGCCAGTTCTTTTTATAATGACAGGTATGTCATTGAAACCTATTCTGTTGTTTAAGAAGGCATAAACCGCTATCTCATTTGAAGCGTTAAGAACACATGGCATGGTACCACCTGTTTTAATTGCATCATATGCAAAAGAAAGGCATGGAAAATTTTTATTATCAGTTTTTCTGAATGTCAGTGATTCGATATTATCGAGCTCAAGTGCGGGGATAGGGTCTTCGAGTCTATCCGGATATGAAAGTGCATATGAAATAGGGCCCCTCATATCCGGTGTTGACATCTGCGCTAAACAGCTCCTGTCTTTAAACTCGACCATAGAATGCACTATACTCTGCGGGTGTATTAATATCTCAATCTTATCAGGAGGCAGATCAAAAAGCCAACAGGCCTCTATAACCTCAAACCCTTTATTCATAAGCGTAGCTGAGTCTATCGTAATCTTCTGCCCCATATTCCAGTTGGGATGCTTGAGTGCATCTTTTGCTGAAATATTCTCCAGTTCTTCTCTGCTTTTATCCACAAAAGGACCGCCTGAGGCCGTAAGGATTATCCTTTTTATATCTTCTCTTTTGTGCCCTTCCAGGCACTGGAAAATTGCGCTATGTTCGCTGTCAACAGGAATTATTCTAACCCTCTTTTGCTTTGCTTCACCCATTACGATATCACCTGCCATTACAAGTGCTTCTTTGTTTGCGAGGCCAACTGATTTTCCAGATCTTATTGCAGCCAGTGTTGGCATCAGCCCTGCAGAACCTACTATTGCCGATATTACAAAATCAGATTTTTCATATGAAGCGGCGTAACTTATACCCTCGATACCCGAGAGTATTTCCAATCTGTTTATCCTCTTGCTCAAAGAGTCAGCTGTTTTTTTATCAGCAACAGCAACGATGTCGGGACTGAATGTCCTTATCTGCTTCTCAAGCAAGTCTATGTTTTTACCTGCGGCAAGCGCAACAACTTTAAAGTTTTTTTCATTACGTGATACAACATCCAGAGTGTTCTGCCCTATTGAACCTGTTGAACCTAGAATAGAAAGTCGTTTCATAATTTATTAATTATACTAAATAGAGATGTATTTTATCTTCATAATTTGGGTTTTAGGTATCCATTGTCTGAAGACAATTAAACAAGCCAGATTTCTATTTCAATTCATTTTTCGTTGATTAATTAGTTGGACATATTCCTTTCGCTCCCTTATATAGCATGTATTCCTGCTTCAAACTCATTTGGGGGGATAATTTAATTTATCAGGCCAAAACTGATACTCAAAAAGTAAAGCACAGGCCCAGCAAATGTGACACCGTCAATCTTGTCAAGAACACCGCCGTGACCTGGAATAATATTACTTGAATCCTTTACACCGGCATCACGCTTTAACATTGATTCCACAAGATCGCCTATGACAGCTGCAATACCAACTGCTGAACCTATGAGTATCGTTTGAAACATTGATATTTGATGAAGGAGAGCTGCTTTTATCAGAATAGCACCGAGAATTCCTCCAATAACAGAGCCAAATGCTCCGGCAACCGTTTTATTAGGACTGATTTCCTTATAGAGTTTCCTTTTCCCGATACCTACCCCTATATAATAGGCCATGCTGTCAGAAGCCCATACAGATGCATAGAGAAGTACAACCCATTCAGGCCCGGTCTTCATAAGACTGAGCTGGAAACTAAGAAGTCCAGGGATATAAAGAAGACCCAGAATTACAGTGGAGATGTCAGAAATAGAAGAGGCTGGATCTTTTTTTATAAAAAGTCTCAGACCCATAATGGTCAGCACAGACAGGAGCAGTATATTGATAAAAAGGTCGACTCTGGTAAAGAATACAGTAAGCATAACGGCTCCCCAGAAAATACCTGAATATTTCAGAAGTCCTTTAACTTTAAAGATCGTATAAAATTCAGCGAGGGCTATTGTTGAGAAAAAAGTTATCATGAAAAGAAAATACCCTGGGGGTAAATACATTACACAGATATAAAGAAGTGGAAGAAAAATTATTGCGATAATAAGTCGTTTAAGGTGCATTAAACCTCTCAGATATGCTGCCAAATCGCCGTTCTCTTCCCTGAAAATCCTGTACGGCTAATATAAGTTCCTCTTTATCAAAATCAGGCCATAATGTATCGGTAAAATATAATTCCGCATATGCACCCTGCCATAAAAGAAAATTACTCAAACGCCTTTCGCCACTGGTTCTGATAATAAGGTCAGGAGGCATCAGACCTGCGGTATCAAGATTAGAATTGAAGAGGTCTTCTGTAAGGTCTCCAGGCTCAATCCCGGAATCTATTATCTTCTTAACAGTCCTGATAATTTCATCCCTGCCACTGTAACTGAGTGCTGCGATGAGAGTCATTCTATTATTTGCCGCGGTTTTTTGCTCTGTTTCCTTTATAAGGACCTGTATATTTTCCGGGAGTCGGGATATTTCGCCGATTGCCTTAAAAACAATGCCCTTTTCAATCAATCCTGAAAGTTTATCTTTTAGGTAAAACTCAAGAATCTTCATGAGTGTAGAGACCTCTGATTGAGGACGATGCCAGTTTTCTGTGGAAAAGGCATACAGGGTCAGACATTTAATTCCGAGTTCAAGAGCAGTCGATGCAATCTCTTCTGCCCTTTCCGCTCCTTTCCTGTGGCCTTCTATCCTTGGCAAGCCCCTGAGTTCTGCCCATCTGCCATTTCCATCCATGATTATGCCAACATGAGACGGTATTCTCCCTGTTAGATCCACTATATTTAAATCCCCTTAATTGAATATATAAATAATGTTGTTCCAAGTGGGTTTTTGCCCTTGAGAATGTTTCCTAAATTTATTCCCAAAAATGGGCTGGACAGTACGATTATCCTATCCCCTGCAAGTGCAAAATCAATCACAGAACCGCCTATATCATCTATCAAAATGCCATCCTCCATAGAAATACCATTCCACCAGTAATTTCTTATGCGCGAGTTTTTATATCCTATCCCTTCTGCCATTTCAAGAAAAGGGATCCTCTCGATTACCAGCACTTCTTTATATCTTTTAATAAGCTTGTCTTTAACAGACCATTCTTCCATGCCGGTATTAGTTAAAGGAATCTCTTTCTTGAATGTTGTTAAAAATCCTCCTGTGCTTGAACTGCTCCTCCACGTCTTTAAACCTTTTTCATTGTATATGTTTAAAAATCCATCCTCGTCATATGCAAATATAAGTTTTTTGTCTTCAGCACCTTTAATATATATAAAATCATATATATTAATACCTTCAGGCACCTTTACTTTTTCACCTTTCCTGTAGCCGTCAGACCAGGTTATGGTGAAGATATCTCCAGCAAATCCATCAAACACTGAATGCGACTGTGCAAGAAGGCTTGAGCCAATCCTCCGGAGGAAATATTCGCCTTCCCATAGCTTTTTAAACTCAGATCCTTCGAGCTCATATATATAGGAAATAATCTCATCATCTTTCATAGAAGTAATAATCAGCTCATCTTTTCCGTTACCGTTCAGGTCAATTGTGTCAATCCATATAAATTCGTCCATTGCAGAGCCCTCTAAGCTCCACAGAAATTGAAGGTCTATAGCAGGAATATATGCCTTTACGTCGTTAGTCGTGCCAATTATTATCTCCTGTTTACCGTCACTATTAAAATCTCCTGTTGATACAAACTTTGCATCAAATGGAAGACTATATGTAAGGATCGCATCACTGGTTTTGGGCGCAAAAAACTCCTCCCCGAATTTCAGCTCCTTTGTAAAATCTACGCCAACCTCGATCTCCATATCAGCAAATTTTGAACCGTCCAGGACCCAGAAAAGCTGTTCTCTGACAAGTGTCCCGCCCCCTTCAGATTCTTTTGCGGTCAGCAAAAGGGCAACTTCTGCTTTATGCTCCCTTGCCTTTTCAAGCACCTTTTCTTCATCACTCGTTTCAAAGGCGGTGTCTATCATCTCTATTCTTCCTGTCGCCTTCAGTTTTCTGTAGTATTCATCCGCAAGATACCAATCAATACTCTTATCCTGGCAGAAAAATACCTTTATCTTTGTCTCTGATATACGCACCTTATCGCCCTCCATTGCCTCACCCTCAACCAAAATCCCGGCAGAAGTTTCAGGCTGTATATCCTTTATTTCGATCCTTCCAACTGTCAATTCAATCCTGCCCAACAACTCTTTTGTTATAGGATGTACAAACGGTTCCCCTTCTCTTAAAACCTTTAAACGCATGCCAGGCCTTACCGAATCCTTCGCTCCAATCGTTATTAAAACTCTATCTCCTTCTACACCCGAGATTGCTCCTTTAATTGGAGCGAAATACAACATCGTGTCATTTTTTAGTTTTGTTATCGGGTCTTCTTCACCTTGAGCAATAGAGAACATGATAATGAAAACGAATATAACGAAAACCAAAGTTCGTTTCATCTGTTATCCTCCCGAAAATCTATAGTAAACCAAAACTCTTTCCTGCCCCGCAAATGCATCTTCACTACAAATAAAAAAGAGGTCCCCTGATAAAGCCTCTCAATACCATGCTCGGACAGAGAGAGTGTTTCAACAGGATAATGCCATAAGTCTATATTTTCATTAAAATCTAAATTTAATATTAGATTTAAGAACTCATCCTCAATACTGAACTTTTTTATGTTTTTATGTATGGCAGTATTCTTTATCTGCAAAGATTTATCTCCAATTTTGATAAGTGCGTGCGGTGAGCCAAGCAATGAAATATTCAATTCTATTGCAAAAAGTCCCGTAAAAGTCCCGTCAACCTTATAGTCAACTCTGATTTCCTCAGGCCTGGCCAGCTCTATCGATTTGTTTATCTTCACTGTATTATTTTGTACAGTTCCTTCTCTTGAAAGCGACAGAACAATATTCCCGCTTTTATTGGAATGCTTAAGTGAATATACACCGCCGATAAAGTCACCGAGTTCTTCATATTCTGAAGAGACCAGATCTTCAATACCTGTTTCCATAGATAAGAAATGGTCAAGAAGAGAAGACCTCCTGTACCAGTCATATTTGAGGTAATCAATGAGCCCGCCTTCTTTAACCGATACCTGATTATGTATTGTTTTAGCTGTCATTGAATCTGAATCGGATGCCTTTGGAATCTTTGCATGATATGCCTCGGGCCTTCTCGAAAGAATATCAAATATATTTACGGCTTTTTTGTTTAATGACAGCTCAGTAAGGCTTCCGTTTTTTTCGGTTGCCGAAAGGGTAATGTGTTTTGTATTGACTATGACATCTTCAAATCCATCACAGTCAAAATCTAAGTGCTTTATCTTTGAATTCTCCTTCAAAATATCACTGGCCATAGATTCAGCCCTGAGAAGGTGTCTGTTAAGAGCAGACCTAAGATGCGGAAGATACAAGCCTCCAAAAACACCATGCCAGTAAGCATCATTGCACTGACCTTTCCACAGTTCATGCAGCAAGTTCTGAGTTTTGAGTTTTAAGTTTCGAGTTGCTTTTGAATCTTTTTCTTTGGACTTTTTTACTGCATCATGAACCTTCTGGCTTATCATGAACATCCTTTTGTGTATATGGTTCGACTCGGGATATTTCACCATAAACGAGCGCCATATACCCCCTCTCAAAAGCTGTTTTGATCTTTCCCCCATTATTTTATCAAGCTGTTCAAGTGCATACTCGTACTCAATACTTCCCTCTGCCGGGAGAGTCCATTCACCCATTTCCCTGTAGGAAGCTGTTGGGAGGTAGACCATGCCTGATGGCTGGAATTTTGAGCAAAATTCATTGAATGTGGTAGTTTCAATCCATTCAGAGTTGTCCTCAATCGCTGTAAAAAAGTCATCGAGCCATCGATCCTCATAACAGTGCTTATATGTATTTGGCCATACACCAAACTTCTCCCCGTCGTCAGCAAATGTCAGTAAAGGGTTACCGCCTCTCATGTAAACCTCCCTGAAATAAGAGAGCGTATCATCAACAGATTTGAACGGAATGTAATATCTCAATTTTTCACTGCCGGGGAATACGCCTATCTTGTATCCGTCTTCTTCCGTGATATAGTAGCCAAGAAGGTCACCTTCTTTAAACCCTGTCAACTTGAAATGGAAATCGTCAACAGGCAGATATTTCAGACCTGCTATAGAGATAAATTTCGGCATCTGCGGTTCCCACACTCTTTCGGCAAGCCACATGCCTTCCGGCTTATAACCCAGATTCTTCTTGATGAACTTGGAAAACTCTGTAATCTGAAGAACCCTGTCTCTTTCAGGCAGTACGGATATAATCGGCTCATAAAAACCGCCTGAAAGAATTTCGATCCTGCCCGTCTTTATAAGGTCTTGAACGATCTCTATTGCCTCTGGATGTCTCTGCTGGATCCATGACAGGAGGTAACCTGAATAATGCAGGACAAACTTAAGGTCAGGATGTTTAAGCAGTGTCTCAAGAAAAGGCATATACGAGGTACTGTAAGCTTCCTCGAGAACATGTTCAAAATTGCCTACCGGCTGATGATTATGAACTGCAAGAATAAGATATAGTTTTGACATTATTTTGTATAGTATCAATAATTTATATCTATATAAAATAACCTTCCATTAAAGATAAAGAATTTCAACATTTAAATTGATAATATAACACAATAATAGAAAAGGTTTAAAGGAATCTCAAGGCAATTCTAATTTTCAGATTGTGTAAGCAGTCTCTCAATCTCTTTCCTTTCCGGTGAGACATCAGGCAGAAGGCTCAGTGCCTTTTTGAACTGTCTTCTTGCTTCACTGGTATTCCCCTTTGCCAGCATAGCCCTCCCCATACCTTTGTATGCATTTACATAGTCAGGAGAAATCTCTGCCATTAAGGAAAAATGTTTATAAGCCTCATCAAGATAGTTTTTCTCCAATAAGGTATTAGCGATGATGTTTCTTATATATATGTTAAAAGGATCTGCAATCAAAGCTTTGTTGAGGCTTTCTGTGCCTTTTTGATTCTCACCAATAGCAAAATAGCTCTTTGCCAGTACCAGGTAGTCCTCAGCATTCCTGGGTATACCCTCTGTGGCTGACATAAAATATTCTCTAGCTTTGTCTTTCTCCCCGAGCAACTCATAACATTCCCCGATCGAGCCCAATGCTGATATGGATTGCGGGTTTGTCTTTAAAACCTTTTTGAATTCCTCTATGGATTTCTCATATTCCTTTTTGAATTTATATACAACACCGAGATTATAATAATAAATTTCAGGCACTCCCCTATTATGCAATGAGACGAGAATCTCTTCTGCCTTATTAAGGTCGTCTTTAAGAAAATAAGCGTTTGCCAGATTCAGATATGTTTCGATCGCCCTGTTGCCCATCTTTATGGAAAGCTCCATTATCTCAATTGCCTTTGCTATATTCCCTCTCTCCAGATATGATGCGCTCAAATTTGTGTACGGTCTGGCCTTTTCAGGTGACTTTTTCAGTGAATCAGCCCATAAATCAACAGGACTTTTATACACATTGTTCCTCAATACCGTCAGCGAACCAAACAGCAGAATAATACATGATAGAACTATTACTCCGATCTTTTTACGCCCTGAAAAAACTCTCATTATCAGCTCAACCAGACCTAGCGAAAATCCTATTGCTGCTGCATATAACCATCGCTCGGTCATATAATCACTTAACTTTATAGTCATGAAAGGAACAAGGTTAATAAACACCCAGATGATGGAAAAGGATAAAACCCTGTTTTTATTTCTAATAAAGATTGCGATTATTAAAAGTGCAAAAATTATCATTATGGAAGAAAGTACCCATGGATCCAACGAGACTGATTCCCTGACATAATGATCAAAATTTAAACCAAAAGGCAGGATCAGCAGTCTTAGATATTCAATAAACACCTTGGATTCTGTCAGAATATGGACGAGCCATGGCCTGTCATACATTTCAGGTTTTATTATAAACCGTGCATAATAAGAAAAGCCGGCCAGGATCATTAACCAGAAAGGCAGATGATATTTAAATCTTGCCCTGAAATTCTTATTCCTGTTAGAAATAAAATAGAGATCGAATAATAGAATGAGCAAAGGGATTACTACCGCGGCTTCCTTTGTTGACAGCCCGAGTATAAAGAAAAATATGCTCAGTACATAAATAGTGAAATGAAATTTGTTTTGTGTTGCCCTGAAGAAGCACAACATGGAAGCAACAATAAACAGTGCGGACAGTTCAGAAGAGCGGCTCGAGATATATGTTACACTTTCTGTATTTATAGGATGAACAAGGAAAACTGTTGAGGCTAGTATAGCCTTTAGATGATAACTATTATCCAAAAAACATCCCACGCCACTGTTTTGTACAGGGAGGGGATTAATGTTATCATTGGATGCTATAGTTTTATCGTTAATAACATACTTTGTGATGAGCAGATAGAACAGAAAGGCCGTTGAGATATGTATTGCAAGATTTACCAGGTGATAACCGAAGGTGTCAAGACCGTTAATAACATAATTCAGATAGAATGTAAAAAGGAGAAATGCCCTTCCGGAAATGATCCTCAGAAAATCTTCGGTTATCCACTCAAGAAAAAGTGGGAGAGATTTAATTATCAGCTTTTCTTTTAAAAAGGTAATATCATCGTAGTGAAATGGAACCCTGAAGGAATTTGAATATACAAGCAGCCCAATTAACGCCAGGAAAATAAAGACTGTCCTTTTTCTGACTGTTATTTTCAACAATAAAATTTAGGAAAGAAAGGAGGGGGGTATTACCCCCCCCAGAAGATTGTTTAATCTGAAGATAGTGCGCCTACCCCAAGATCGCAATCACGGTTAGAACCCTTGAATGCGATATTTATTATACCTGCAGCACCAGCAGCTAATGTGGCGTCACCTACATCAGTATTTGCCATAATTGTAGCCCTGGGTTTTAATTCTCCCCTTGCCTCTGCAGCAGTAGATGAAACTATAAGGATACCGGCACTTGATTTTAAACCTCCGCAGATACCCTCAAAAGTAGCATCAAGAGCTTCAGTCTGCAGATCGATATATCTTGGAATTGCTACTGCTGCGAGAATGCCGAGTATAACGATTATCATCACAAGCTCGATGAGTGTAAAACCTCTCTGGTTTTTTAGCATAAACTAAATCCTCCTTTCGTAACAAAATACTCTGTTATTAAACAACCGCTTTACATTATACAAATAAAATGCCAGAAATAAAAGTCTTTTTTTACTTATAGTTAAGTAACGCAAGGGAAATTATTATGGGTAATTGATTACCCATATTGTGTAAATAATTTAAAGAAGGATGGTCTCTAAACTACGCCCTCGGCAAGGAATTAATTCAAACTAAGAATCTAATTTAAAATCTACGCCTGCATATTACTCTGGCTGCTACCTTCTGTGACGATACAGAATCCCAAAAAACGTATAATTTTGCAGCACCTTCAATATCATCAAGCAGATATTTACTTCCAAAAGATACAAACAAATCTGTCCTGTGCTTAAGGTTTGATAAGTTTCTTTTGAGCCAGCTGCTTGCACCGCCTTTCCATGCCTTTGTCTCTGAAAATATTGCTACAATGACAAAAGCTTTATCCGGAAGGTCTATCTTCTGAATCTTTGAGCTGCGATTTATGATATGCGATTTTAGACTTGGAAATTTTTTCTTTAGTATATTTAAAAAAACACCGCCCTTTTCATCTTTTTCATCATTCAGTATTACAATATGAAGGGTTCCTTTTATCTCGAAGTCACCTGATATTTCTATCGCCTTTTCTGTCAACTCCTTTGAGATCTGCCTATGTCTGTCAAAAACAGGTCTGTCAGCAGACGGATTTCGAATAAGTCCTCTGCGAAATCGGGTTAAAAAATCAGTATTAAATAAAACATTTTTTGTTCTTAGATATGATACGATTTTTTCATGATCTGTCGGATGAAGCAGCAAATTAACACCTGCCCTGAGAGCTTTAAAAGCGGCCTCTTCCTCTGAATACTTACCTATTCCACCCATATTCAGTGCATCTGTTATAATCATGCCATCGAATTTCATTTTATGTCTCAGAAATCTTACAGCCTTTTCTGAAATTGAAACCGGAATCCCTGCAGGATCTATCGCAGGCACATTCAGGTGCCCGAGCATTATCATTTTTACTCCTGCTTTTATAGCCATTTCAAAGGGCTGAAGTTCGCACTTTTTCAGGTTTTTCAGACTCAGGTTTATTGACGGTAGTATTATATGTGAGTCTGATTCTGTATCGCCGTGTCCCGGGAAATGCTTTCCACATGCAGCTAGACGGTAACCCTGAATCGCATTAATCATCTCGCAACCAAAGAAAGAGACCGTATTACTGTCTTCTCCAAAAGCCCTTACAGATATTATCGGATTTCTTGGATTTGTGTTGATATCAAGAACAGGGGCAAAGATAGTATTAATACCTGTGTATCTGGCTTCTGCTGCAATCGATTTGTACGTTTTTCTCAGTAAAGCAAGGGCCTGCCCTGCCACTACACTACTCGCAACTTGCATCTCGTAACTTGTTTTTTTAATTGCAGATGCAACGGCCATTGAAGGCGGGAAAAGTGTCCCTCCGTTTATCTGTTGACCAAGCCCCTGCTCGAGATCGGAAGCGATTATCAGTGGTAGTTCGGCCTCATCCTGTAGTCTTTTTATTCCTTCTCTTACCTTTTCAAGTTCTCCCCCAAAGATTATAAAACCCGCGATACCTTTTCTAACGAGTGAAAGATAATATCCAAATTTTTTCCTGATCTCACCACCGTTCAGGCGGGGAATAATGAATTGAAAATAGTTCTGCATCCTATAATACATTACAACATACACCTGCACTTTTTACAGGTATGTATGCCTGCTCTAAATTCATTTTAGGGTTAAATTCTCTTTCTCCTTTTGATATTTTCACGGGATATTATACATGCAATCTGTCCATTATATACAAGAAATGAAGCTCACCCGGACTAAAGTCCGGGGTTTCTGAGCGGAATCCCCGAGCCCCGCTTCATCCCGGGGCTAAAGCCCGGTGTTTTCGAAGCGTCGAGGGATAACTCTACGTCAGTCTTTTTCTCGGGACAGTATCCAAACTTTTGCCAAAATCCAGATAATTTATCTATAATCAATTAATCAACACGCAACCAATCAGGTAAGACCATGGGTTTTTTTGAAAGGCTTAAACAGGGATTAAACAAGACAAGGCAAGGTTTAGTCGAAAAGGTAGAGTCGATATTCAGTAGTGGTGTTGATGAGCAGACACTTGAAGAACTTGATGAAACTCTAATCCTGTCTGATGTCGGTGTTAAAAGCTCTGCTGAGATTGTTGAACATCTGCGTGAAAAATCTGACAGAGGCGAGATTAAAGGGGCCTCTTCTGTTAAGGAATACTTAAAAAAAGAGATGACCTCCATGCTAGGTACTCCCCAGCCTCTTGTCGTCTACGGTGAACGACCATTTGTAATACTCGCAATAGGTGTAAATGGTGTGGGCAAGACAACTACCATTGGAAAACTTGCATACGGACTGAGGAATCAGGGACATAGTGTCCTTCTTGCAGCTGCCGACACATTCAGGGCTGCTGCTATAGAACAATTAGAGATATGGGCTAAAAGGACAGAATCACAGTTTGTCAAGCATCAAAGTGGTTCTGATCCTTCTGCTGTAGTTTTCGATGCTATAGAGGCAGCGAAATCACGAAAAATAGATGTGGTCATAATAGATACCGCAGGGCGTCTCCATACAAAGAGTCCCCTAATGGAAGAGCTGAAAAAGATTAAAAGGGTCTGTGACAAGGCAATGCCCGGGTCACCTCATGAAATTTTACTTGTAGTGGATGCAACAAATGGCCAGAACGCATTAAGACAGGCACAGATGTTCAACGATGCTATTGGCGTTACCGGAATTGCCCTTACAAAACTCGATGGGACTGCTAAAGGAGGAATAGTCTTTGCGATCAAGAAAGAACATAACATACCTGTAAAACTTATCGGTGTTGGTGAAGGACTTGACGATCTTCAGGATTTTGTGCCCGAGAATTTTGTCAGGGCACTTTTCGAATGAAGCTCTGCAAATGAAGCAATTTGAAATACTAGATATATCCGGTGATGTTGGAATCAGGGCATTTGGCAGAAACTGGGAAGAATTATTCGAAAACTCTGCCATAGGATTGTACAGCCTAATAACGAATCTAACAGATATTAAAGCAGAAAAGGATATAGAAATCTCTATAGGAAGCAATTCTATAGAAAGGCTTCTAGTATCATGGCTGAACGAGCTTATATTTCACTTTGATACTTATGGGTTTATAGGGAGAATGATCAAAATTACCGAGATTGGTAAAAGTCAGGCAGGTACAGGGAAACCTGATCAGCCTGCCAGCATACATACCTATAAACTGAAAGCTGTTTTATCAGGTGATGAGTTTGACCCTGAAAGGCATGAACGGAAATTATTGATAAAGGCCGCTACATATCATAAACTTAAAATAGAGAGACTTGATGATAACGAATGGCAGACAGATATCATATTCGATATCTGAAAATAACATCCTGTTCTCCTTACCTCTTTTGTTACCAATTTAATATTTAAAGAGGATATGAGCCATGTCAAAAGATAGACTAAGAAGGATTGATGATACAAAATTGGAAGTTCCTTTAGATTATAAACAGGGAATGCACGTTCCGGGAATTATATATATTGACAGCACTCTTGAAGAAGCACTTGAATCACAGTCAATCGACCAGGTTGCGAATGTTGCTGCATTACCCGGAATCATAAGTGCTTCCCTGGCAATGCCGGATATCCATACAGGATACGGATTCCCTATAGGAGGAGTTGCTGCTTTTAAACTGGATAAAGGAATAATTTCTCCTGGCGGAGTTGGTTACGACATCAATTGTGGTGTAAGACTACTCAGGAGCAACCTTAAAAAAGATGAAGTTATTCCGAGGATTAAGAGCCTTGTAGATGCTCTGTACAATGAAATTCCCTCAGGTGTCGGGTCAAAGGGCAAGATACGTCTCGGGCCTGACGATGAAAGAAAAATCCTTATTAAAGGTGCTCAATGGGCTGTCGAAAACGGACTTGGAGAAACATCAGACATCGAGAGGATAGAATCTCACGGACGAATTGAAGGCGCTGACCCTTCTCTTATAAGCAAGAAGGCTTATGAACGCGGAAGGGCACAGCAGGGGACGCTCGGCTCAGGCAATCATTTTCTTGAGATACAATATGTAGATGAGATTTTTGATGAAAATGCATCAGACAGACTTGGTCTATTCAGGGGGCAGATTACCGTAATGATACATACAGGCTCACGGGGATTCGGACATCAGATATGCACAGATTTCCTGGAAGTTATGGAAGATGCTGCCAAAAAGTATAAGATAGAACTTTATGACAGGGAACTTGCATGTGCCCCTTTTAACAGCCCTGAAGCACAGAATTATCTTGCAGCAATGAGGGCAGCAGCTAACTACGCATGGGCAAACAGGCAGTGTATAATGCACTGGACCAGAGAGGCATTTATGAAGATTCTTAAAATTGCACCGCGTGATCTGGGGATGAATCTTGTTTACGACGTTGCTCATAATATAGCAAAGATTGAAGAACATATTGTGAATGGCAAAAAGGAAAAGGTCATAGTACATAGAAAGGGTGCAACGAGATCATTTCCTCCAGGGCATCCCGAGCTTCCCGAGATATACAGAAATACAGGCCAACCGGTTCTGATACCCGGAGATATGGGCAGGTCTTCTTTTGTTCTGCTGGGAACAGAAAAGGCGATGCAGGAAACCTTCGGCTCTACCTGTCACGGTGCAGGTCGGGTCATGTCAAGGCATCAGGCAATAAAAAGGGCCAAAGGCCGGGCAATCTGGAGAGAAATGGAAGACAAAGGTATAATAGTCAAGTCTGCAGGCAGAAGCACCCTTGCAGAGGAGATGAGCGAAGCATATAAGGATATCTCAAATGTAGTAGATGTTGTTCACAGAGCAGGAATCTCCAGGAAGGTTGTAAAGCTGAGACCTATTGGTGTAGTCAAGGGATAATTAATAATTTGGGTTGTATCTAAATAGTCTCAAATTTAAGCAGAACTAAGCGTCTCTGAACCATTCTGTAAAGAAAAGACAGCACTTTTAAAAAATATTCAAGGATAAAAACGAGGATTTGAGAGAAAATAAACTCAAAATAGGGAAAATTTCTTACACAAACCTGTTTCCGATATTTTATATGCTTGAGAAAGAATCTGACTGCTCAGGATATGAGTTTATTGAAGGGGTTCCGTCAGATTTAAACAAAAAGATTCGGGAAGGTAAAATCGACATAAGCCCCTCTTCATCTATAGAATACTTAAGACATCAGCATAAGTATTATCTTATAGAGAACCATTCAATAACTTCAAAAGGCCCTGTAGGAAGCATTCTCCTTTTCAGCAGAAGGCCTATAGAGACATTAAACGGTCTGACAGTCCTTGCATCATCTCAATCAGAAACTTCGGTTGCATCTCTCCAGATAATACTTAAGAAATTCTATGAAATAGAATGCCCATTAAGGCCGACATCGGAACCGATCGAAAGTGCACTTAAATCCCATACAGCCTATCTGTTAATAGGTGATGAAGCACTAAGCGAAGCACTTAAATGGCCAAAACTGTATATATACGACATCGGGGTGTTGTGGACCAAAAACACAGGACTCCCACTCACATTTGCCCTGTGGATAACAAGAAAAGACTGCTGTGAGAAAAAGGCCAAACTATTCAGTAAATTTGTGGACGATTTGAATAATGCAAAAATCTCTGCCCTGAAAAACCTGAAATCTATTGCAGCTGCATCTCCAATGAGAAATCTTCTTACAGAGGAAGAGCTTGTTACATACTGGAAAGGTATTTCATACGACTTTGGAGATGAACATAAGAAAGGTCTCGAGCTTTTCAGAAAATATTCGGAAGAACTCGGACTTATATAGTTAATCTAAATAAAAAGTGAGGTGTTCTTAATGAAAAAAGCAACTGTAATTTTAATATCATCATTTTTTGTCATTGTATTTATTACCATGTCATTTTCTGCAGAAAAGACATTAAGAAGACAGGTCACAGGAACAGTTACAGCAGTCAATGAAGAGGAAAACACCATTACAGTAGAAGGCAGGAAAAGCGATGTTACAGTCTATGCTAACGAAAAGACCAGGATACTCGAAGAAGAAACAAAATCTTTTTCTGATATCAAAATAGGCGATAAGGTCACTGTCAAATATAAAGTGGCCGATGACGAAAGGAATACTGCAAAAAGAATAACCATAAGGGTAACACCGGTAAAGTCATCATCAGGCAACTGATCAAAACAGAATAAAAGAGAAACCCTCTTAACCCCAAAAATGCGTTTGAAGCAGGTATACATGTTTTATAGTTGGACATGTTTCTTGAGCGTACATAGGGAAATTATGGACGTTGCAATATTTAATCATTAAACTCTATATCAGAAATTACTACCCAAACTTCCTTCAAGGCATCTGGCACATTGTTGATATTCATCCTGAAGCTTCTGTACTGGTTTTTTCTTAACGGACTTTTGTCATGTGAAGATGCTAAATATTGTTCGTCAAATATTACTCTGTCATTTTTATCAAGACAAAATACTGTTAGTTGAATATCATCAATTTTTCTACTGCCTTTGTTGACGATATCGCCGTAAACTTTCAAACTTCCTTTTGTATCTATAATATGCAGATTTTTAATGGGCAATTTATCTGTATATGCCTGAATCTCCTTGCGCAGTTCGATCTTCCTTTTCAGTTCTTTTATCTCTGAATTCATCTTCTCGACACGTACTCCCATTTTGTCAATTACATGTTCATGTTTTTTATCTGAGTAAAACTTCCATGCAACAAGTGCAATAACACCCAATATTAACAATATGATTATCAGATTTCTATAATCTCTTCCTGAATAATAAGTTACATATGACATAAATTATCATCTCCTTAAATATTTGATGTAATTACTTCATATAAGTGTCGTTTATTATACTCATAAAATGCAATGAAAATGAAGCTCCGAAAGCTTAAGCACGCGGTATCTCTTTTTTCTTCTGCGGAGACTAAGAAAATAGGCCTTGGCATCGGGATTTTTAAATATTTGGGACAGGACATTTGGGGACATTGCCTACGACACTACTGTCGTTCCCTATCTATTGCTATATCTACTATCGCATATCTATATACGCACCCAGCAAATGAAAAGGGGCTACAGGATAGCCTGCAACCCCTTGATTTTCAGTGGTGAGCCGTGGAGGGATCGAACCTCCGACCCGCTGATTAAGAGTCAGCTGCTCTACCAGCTGAGCTAACGGCCCACATGAATTATTATGGAATACGGAGTTTGGATTTCGGATTTATAATTCCTCAATCCGCATTCTAAATACGCAACCGTTATGGCGCGCCTGAGAGGATTCGAACCTCCGACCCTCGGCTCCGGAGGCCGATGCTCTAATCCACTGAGCTACAGGCGCATTCCGATTTCAGAATTCAGATTTCAGATTACAAAATTATAGGGACAGCATAAACTGTATTACAAAATTTGTAAAATCTGCATTCTGATTTCTGACTTCTGCATTTAATATGGGGTGAGTGAGGGGACTCGAACCCCCAACACCTGGAGCCACAGTCCAGTGCTCTAACCGTTGAGCTACACTCACCATGTAATAGCTAAAGGCTAATAGTTAATAAATAGAAAATTTCAATTAACTTTATTATACACCAACAACTTAAAATGGATGGTACATAATCCATGTGAATTTGTTTGGCGCGCCTGCAGGGACTCGAACCCCGGACCCACTGCTTAGAAGGCAGTTGCTCTATCCGGCTGAGCTACAGGCGCACATATGTTAATTATATATTATTTTAAAGAATGTTGATTATAAGAGTTAATTTGAAACTGTGTCAAGAACACGTTGACTGCTATATAAACTTTACTTTAGTATTTATTGTTTGTAATTTACAATTATAAAGTAGGGCGGTTAGCTCAGCAGGGAGAGCGCCACGTTCGCAACGTGGAAGTCGGGGGTTCGAATCCCCTACCGTCCACCAATAATTTACTAAGATCATCGATGAAATTATAGCCGTTGTTCAAAAAATATCATTGCTGCAAGTATTAATAGTAATACAATCCATAAGGTTATTGCTGCTGTCACAGCCTTTTTGGCTCTTTTAGCTTCCCACCACTTATTTGGCTGTATACCCTCGATAATGAATGTAATGACTCCTGCTAAATTTATACAAACAATATTTACGAAGCAGAGTAAAAGGGCCCCGTAAGCATCATGCCAGTACGTTGCACCAAACAGCAATCCTGATGCAACAAGAGGGGGGAGTATCGCAACTGCAACCATTACACCAACGAGTGCTTCCGCAACCCCTGTGGTTATCGAATACGCTCCGGCAACTCCGCTGGCAAGGGCAAGAAAGATATAGTAGTGACTTACATTTGACCTTGTGGAAATTTGTGGGATATCTGGATCAACATTCATCAAAATTCCCATAGTAATACTGATAACAAGTACAAGGAAAATTCCTGCAATGTTCGTAAAAATAGCCCTTCGTGCAAGTTTCATATCAGCAAGGGTTGTGGCAAGAGAAAAGGCCATATTTGGATATAAAAGAGGTGCAATTACCATCGAGCCAATAATGATCGCCACGTCATTTTTGAGCAACCCTATAGCAGCAACAAATGATGCAACGATAGCCATTACGATATATTTTTTCGTGAGGCCCGAAACTAGCATCATTTTCTGATAAAGCTCCTCAATGCTGATTCTTTTGGGGCTTTTTTCTTCTATGACTTTTTCTTCTTTCTCCTTCTTATCCGGCTCATCAGGTCTGGGTATAGTTGCCTCAACAGAGAGTATCACTATGCGATTGGAATCTTTCGCTGGGAAATACTTCTCTATAAGATTTAGAATTTGTTCTGTATTTTCACTTTTCACCAGTATTTTTGAGACTGACTCATCATCTTGAAGGTGATCATGCCATGTGTCCAGGATTGGGGCATCTTTCATGAGAAAATCAATCTCATCAGCCTTATCCCTCTTGTGGTATATTTCAATTAAACGCAATGCCATAATCTTTTCTCAAAGATAAGTATTTATTAAAGCCATCGTTTTTTCCTGAAATATAGTAACATGGCTATACCGATGACAGCCATCAATCCCAGAGCAGTGGGATACCCAAGATACCAGTTCAATTCAGGCATGTTAAATGGACTCCGTTCCGGATTAAAATTCATTCCGTAAATTCCAGCGATGAAAGTGAGTGGTATGAATATTACCGCAAAGATTGTCAATATCTTCATGACTTCATTCATCCTATTGCTTACACTCGAAAGATATATATCAAGCATGCCTGAGACTATATCTCTGAATGTCTCAATAGTATCTATTACTTGTACTGTATGGTCATATAAGTCCCTAAGATATATAATTGTAGAATCTCTTACTAAAGGAGTTTCTTCTCGTTGTAATGTACTTATTACTTCCCTTAAAGGCCATACAGATTTACGAAGTAATATCATCTCTCTCTTCATGATATGTATTTTTTGTAAAGTATCAAGTGTTGGATTACTTACGAGCTCTTCTTCCATTTCCTCTATTACCTCACTAACTCCTTCAATCACCTTATAATAATTATCCACTACAGCATCTACAAGGGCATAAGCAAGATAATCAGCGACTACCTTTCGTATTCGTCCTTTGCTGTTTTGAATTCGATACCTGACTGGATTAAATATGTCCCCATGTTTCTCCTGGAAGGTGATAACGAAGTTGGTGCCTAATATAAGACTCATCTGTTCTGATTCAATCTCTTTGGACTCGCCATCATAAGAATGCATCTTAATTACCAAGAAAATATAATTATCAAAAAACTCAATTTTTGGACGCTGTTCTGTGTTAACTATATCTTCAATAACTAACGGATGTAAGCCATAACAGCTGCCTATTTTTTCAATCTTGGATACCTCATGAAGACCATCAACATTAATCCATGTAACTGTTGGTCTTTCTTTATAAGGAAAACACTCCTCAACTGTCTCAATCTCCCTCATATCAAAATTATTCTCGTCATAATCGATTATGGTAATCTTTACCTTTTCAACTTTTTTCTCTCCTATATAAACAGGTGTCCCGGGCACAAGCCCAGCCTTTTTTGATATTCGTGGTACTAACTTTAACATTGATATCACCTCCACTATCTAAATTGTACTTGCATCTTTTGCTTTCTAACGGGATTTGTCCTTTTTCCACGATGTCTCCCACCCAAAAAGAAGACCTATAAAAAACCCAATAAAAAGGGATCCTAATAAGATAAGCACACGTGACAGGCTAATGTGCCAAAAAATAAATTTTATTTCTACAACAGCCGTATTTTGTAGTATAAAAACAGTAAAAATACTCAAAAGGGTAACTGCCACTATTGTTTTTATTTGTCCCTTTCCTTTACTATTTATTAGAGTTATTATAGAACTGCTCATGAATATCTTCCTTTCTTTTTTCTATACGTTTTTTCTCATACAATTAGAGAGCGAAATTATACTGCAAACCCAAAATCCACTGCCAGTCATTTTTTTTAACATCTGACGGTGGATCACTGTTTCGCTCAAGGACGTTAGCAAGCCTAAGAGACCAGTTTGACCCAAGAGAGGAGTTTAGAGCAGCTTCATTACGAAGCTGGTACTCCCCAACACTTTCGAGACTTGGATAGATAACGAAATAATCTGTAAAAGTGACGAAATTCATTATATTGTAAAAAAAATTGCTTGCCAGTCTGCCGGTCAGCCACTGATCATCTTCGCCTTCTTTCAAATCTTCAGAAAAATAAGACAATCCGCCTTCAACCAGTAGAGACTTTACCGGGTCCTCCCAGATTTGATAACCGACGCCGGGACCTACTACCGTCCGCAGGTTCAAATTTCTAAATGTGTCATTAAGAAGCTCAATTCCAATGTATCCATACAGTTTTTTCGTGAAAAAATAATCGTACTTTCCTGCTCCATAAGTATTACGTGCTGTAATCTCGTCTTCATCTTTCGCATAGTTAAACAGTAAACGCAAGCTAAAGCGTTCCTGGTCACTCCTGCGTGCTGCCTCAGCACCAACAGATGCGTTTGTCCTTTCCGTGTTACCTGATTGCATGCCCGCTCCGATATTAATATTCCCTTTCCATGAGGGCGGCATTATAGGTGCGGGATTTATAGCAGAAACATTTTCCCAGGCAACAACAGTTTCCCTCCGTCCCTCTTTAGAGTCAACTACAAGATGTCCAGCCTCATCAGTTCTGACCTTGCCCTTTAACACTTCACCGCTTGTAAGATGAATCTCGACAGGATTAGTTGTATTAATCCTGATAATTTTAACCTTCCTGATTTTGATGGGATCAGAGTAGTCTGTCTCCAGAGTTAACATCTCTTGCTCAACACCGATTACCGTCCCTGTCAGTTTGTCACCGTTTTCCAGTGTAATCTCGTCTGCAACGGCCTGTGTTACAAAAAGCAAGACAATAATAACTTGCAAATAGAAATTGACTGGAATTTTCATAACGACCCCCCTAGTATAGAGCACAGCTTTGATATTTGCTGGCTCAAAATCAAGACTTTTTTTTACAACTTCCCTATTTAGCTCTAATTGGATATATGTTCTTTTACAGCTACATTCAACGGTGCAGCCTGCCCCTGCTTGTCCTGTCCCATGTAGAGCGTGATATGCGGGAAAGGTATCTCGATACCAAGCTCATCAAATTTCTTCTTCATTCTGCGGTTAAATTCACGTCCGATGCGCCATTGCTTGATTGGTAGCGTCTTAATTCTTGCTTTTATCACAATAGATGAATCCGCAAACTGATCCAGTCCAAGGATTTCAATCGGTTCGAGTATATCATCTTTGAACTCGGAATCGTTGCGCAGTTCCTCATCAATCTTTTTTAACACTTCAATAACTTCATCTACATCTTCACGGTATGCTATACCTATATCAAAAACGTAACGTGAATAATCCTTTGTCATGTTTGTAATTACATCTATATTTCCATTTCGTACGTATTGAACATTCCCCGCCAGGTCCCTAAGCACGGTCATCCTTAGGTTAACCTTTTCTACCAGTCCTCCGCGGCCTGCAATTTGCACCACATCATTGACACGTATCTGGTCCTCAAGAAGTATGAAGAAACCGCTGATTACATCCTGTACAAGATTCTGAGCGCCAAATCCAATTGCCAGTCCAACTATCCCGGCTGCGGCGAGAATTGGTCCTATTTCAATACCAACCTCTTTCATTATTATCATGGAAACAACGATAAGTATTAAAACGGTTAATATGTGCCGGACAACCGATCCAAGTGTTTCAGTGCGCTTCTGAGATTCTACGTCCTTCTGATATTTAGCAAAGGAAGCTATAAGTTTAGCTGAAAATATTTTTGCAAGTTTCAGCGCTATGATAGCTAAGATAATGGTTAGAATAATCTGAAGGCCACTTGAAATCATCCATAATATTGCTTTCTGTATATACGGCTGTAAATTCATGACGTCCTCCTTACAAATAAAAATCTAGCTTTCTAAGCTGTTTATCATATAAATAACCCTATTTGACAGACGATTGTGATGTGGCAGGATTATTAAATAAATCATTACATAATCAGCAATTCAAATCAAGTATCTTCTTTATTGATTAAGAGGGCTTCAAGATATATAATTATTTTTTGAGTTATATTATTGGTACTTTACCCCGGTAGAAAGCCCCGCTGCTAGCAGCGGGAATAAAATAAATTCTTTTTTGCGAACACGGGGTCTAATGTCCTGTGTGAGCATTATCGTTAGAAGGGCGAAGTTCTTCTAACGGGGTTTACTTAGATATTATGATTTCGGAAACCTTCTTTTTAATACTGGGGTTTGCTCTATTGATCGGAGGCGGTGAAATGCTGGTGAGGGGTGCTTCTGCTCTGGCAAGGAGTCTAGGTGTTTCCCCGCTTGTAGTTGGACTCACTGTCGTTGCCTTCGGTACAAGTGCACCTGAGCTTGCAATTAACCTTACGGCTGCATTAAAAGGAACAGGTGATATTTCATTTGGGAACATAATCGGATCAAATATAGCAAATATCGGTTTGATAATAGGTATATCAGCTCTTATAAAGCCCCTGGACATTGAAGGCTCTGTTATTACCAGAGAAATACCGATGATGATTCTTGCTACTGCTGCAGCCATGATTATGGGATTCGATCAGGTCCTGAGGTCAACTACAGAATCTTATGACCGAAGTGACGGAATAATTCTTTTACTTCTGTTCTGTGTCTTTCTTTATTACACTGCAAGCGAAGTCATAAGAAAACGAACAACAGACCCCTTTGTTGAACAAATGCATCAGATTGCTTTTCCGAAAAAACTGAAATCTATAAGTATCAATATTTTTTTTACAGCTGGAGGATTTATTACACTTATTGGAGGAGGAAAATTTACTGTAGATTCAGCGATAAAAATTGCACATGCCATGAACGTGCCAAACGTTATTATCGGTCTTACAATCGTTGCAGTTGGTACAAGCCTGCCTGAACTAGTTACATCTATTATTGCTACATGGCGGGGGCATAAAGACCTTGCAGTAGGCAATGTAATAGGCTCAAATATTTTCAACCTTCTCTTTATTACCGGCTTAAGTGCTTCTGCACGACCAATTCCGGTCCCTTCCTCAGGCCATACAGACCTATTCATGATGACGTTGCTGTCATTTCTACTACTTCACCTATCTATAAGCAATAGAAGAAAAATTGTCCGTTCTGAAGGATCGTTCCTTCTTGTTTTGTATTTTGGATACATACTGTGGCGAGCATTGTATTCTTAAACTAAAAAATGTATTTTTCGGGCTAATCAAATAATTCTTTTATGGAAAAATTGTATGCTGAAGATTTGAATCTTTTACCCCGTTTAGAAGGTGTTGTTATTTTCTTCTAAAGGGGTTTACTCTAAAAAAGATATGTTCTATTCCTATTCAATAACTGTCTTGGGGCTGCCGAGAGTGCCGAAGCGGCGTCTCACTATATCAAGATCAGGCTGCTGGCTTCTCTGCTTTTCAGCATCTTGAAGGGCATCGACAAGCTTCAGGATTTCATAAAAGTTTCTTTCTGTCTTTAAAGAATGAAATAATTTAATCCTTAAAATACCTTTCGGGTCTGTAACAAATACACCTTTTACATCTGCAGCATATTCATTGCTCTGATTGTCTAATCCATAACTCCTGAGAATCTTTCTGTTAGTGTCATCTATTGTAGTTAGACTATGTTTTATCATGTATTTTTTGAAAAAATTCCTTCCTGAGATAATACCAGAGGATACTCCCTCTCCCAAAGCAACAACCTTTATTTTCCTCTTGCATAAAATATGGTTGATTGTTCTGGTTTTGAAAACAGGCAACAGATCTTCGGGGTGAGAAAATAATATAACCCAGTTACCTTTAAGATCGGTAAAATCAATTTCATTATCTCCAATCCCTGTTTCAAAGAATGGAGCTGTTTCTCCGAGTAATGGTCCTCTTTTATCGTCCAAAATATCCGCCATTTATAACCTCTCAATTCTTGATTCTTAGTTTACAAGTATTATTGTTGTATGCTTTTATTCCGGTTACTGTAAGACCTGAATCCGCCCCGGCGGATTTACCGATGAGAACTATCTCTGAGTAGAAAAGAATATAATTTACAAAGCTTAATGATATAATGCCGTCTGATATGTGTGTATCATGTTGTTGATTAGAATTCAAACACAGGTGCATCCAATGTTCTCCTGTCATTACATTTAAAAGGAAGCCTATTTAAATTGTATCTCATTTAATAAGTATGTCAAGGATAAAAATTTAAATTTTCCGATATAAATCTATAAAATTTTATTATGTAATTCTGTATCTTTATAATCATGTTTTTTAAAAAAAAGTGGACAAATTTTGGCACTCAAAATATTAACCAAAAAATACATTTAACATTAATAACATATGCCTTTAAGTAATTTATTTTTTGCTCAAAAAATAAATTTTTAACTATCTATATAAAAAATTTGCTTCCTGAAAAAATTGTTTCATCAAAATCTCTTTTTTTGGTAAAATATAAATTCTTATTACCAAAATTTAAAACTCCATTTTGGAAGGGGAGGGGCTTCCAGGGGGTAGGAAGCCCCTCGGTGGGGGGAATCAGAACTCTTTTTGAGGAGATTTTCTCAAAAAGGTGGGTAAATCTATCGTTTCTTCATATTTGAATACACCCTTCATTGTTGGTTTTTTTTCAAACTTATAGTCAAGACTCTTTGCCAGAACCCTCTCTGAGCCCTTAAGACTAACAGGCTCTTTTGTCGGGGCCCATTTCTTTATCTGGGGCAATTCAACTTTTCCCCTCTTTTCCTCAAAACCAGTGGCTATCACAGTAACCCTTACTTCATCATTAATATCCGGGTCAATAACTGCACCAAATATCACGTTTACTTCTTCGTGAGCAGAATCGTAAACAAGTGATGTTGCCTCCTTTACTTCGTTTAATGAGAGTTCAAGACCTCCTGTAATATTGATAAGTATACCCCTTGCACCTTCTATAGAGTTATCTTCAATAAGAGGATTTGATATAGCTTTTTTAGATGCCTCAAAAGCACCTCCTTCACCTCTGCCAATCCCTGAGCCCATTACTGCGCGTCCTGTATTTTCCATAATCGTCTTTACATCCGCAAAATCAACATTTATCAGCCCGGGCACAAGGATAATGTCAGATATGCCCTGCACTGCCTGTTTTAAAACATCATTTGCTATGGAAAATGATTTTAGCATCGGGGTATCTTTTTCTACTACAAGACCTATCCTGTCATTTGGAATAACAATCAATGTATCAACATATTTGGCAAGTTCTGTTATACCCTCTTCAGAATTTATCAGCCGTTTTTTCCCTTCATAATAAAAGGGCTTCGTCACTACAGCAACTGCAAGAATACCCATTTCGTTCGCAATGCTTGCAATTACAGGAGAGGCGCCGGTTCCTGTACCTCCTCCCATGCCTGCTGTTATAAAAACCATATCACATCCGTCCAGATTCTCCATTATAGTCGTCCTGTCCTCCATCGCTGCCTGCTTTCCTAACTCTGGATCTGACCCTGCTCCTAAGCCCTTCGTCAGGTCAGACCCAATCTGGATCTTTAGAGGGGCAATAGATGTTTCCAGAACCTGCATGTCAGTATTCACAGCTATAAATTCCACTCCATGCATGTTAGTAGCTATCATATTGTTTACTGCATTTCCTCCGGCACCTCCCACACCTATGACTTTGATTTTTGCCTTCTGGCCTATTACTTCCTCAATTTCAAACATAATTTATCTCCTTTCCTTACTGTTACTAAAATTCAAATAATCTATGTGAACACACTTTTAACCCAATCTTTCATCTTTGTAAAAACACCTGTAAAAATCTCTGTTGAAAACATTCTGTCAAAATCTGAGTGTGTAACATATTTAATAAGACCAATGCCGGTTGAATAAACAGGACTCTCCAATATTTCTTTCAGCCCGCTTATATTCAACGGAACACCGACTCTGACCGGAAGGCAGAGGTGGGATTCAGCTAATTTAGCAAAACCTTTTAGAAGAGAAGTGCCCCCGGTGAAAACAATACCGCATGTTGCAAGCTCATACCCAAAACAAGCCTTTATCTCATGTTTTATAAGTTCAAGCATCTCCTCGCATCTGGGCTGAATAATTTCTGCAAGGTATTTTCTGGGTATAACTTTTTTCTGTCCTCCAGACTGGGTTATATGTATCTCTTCTGAATTATCAGTTATCACGTTTTCAAAAGCAGCACCCGAACCCTTCTTCAGCCTTTCTGCTTCATGCATATTAACTCTCATTCCAATAGCTATGTCACTGGTTATATGGTCACCACCAATTCCAAGCACAGAGATATGCCTTAGACAGTTGTCTTTGAAAAGTGCAATATCGGTTGTACCACCGCCTATATCTATAAGAACTACTCCAAATTCTCTTTCATCTTCTTTGAGTGTGGAATGTGCTACCGCAAGTGGTTCTAATACGATGTCAGTAATATCGAGGTCAGCCCTTCTACAGCATTTAATCAGATTCTGTACAGAGGAAACTGCTCCTGTAATAATATGAGCTCTGGCCTCAAGCCTGACACCTGACATACCTACAGGGTTAACTATGCCATCCTGACCATCCAGTACAAATTCTGTTGGAATTACATGCAGTATTTCTCTGTCAAGGGGAATATAAACGGTCTTTGCAGCTTCAATCGCCCGTTCCAAATCTGCACTCGAAACCTCTTTGCCTCTTATACCAACTGCTCCGATACTGTTAAATCCCTTGATATGTCCTCCTGAAATGCCGACAGAAACCGACTTAATCCTGGTTCCAGAGAAAGACTCTCCTTCCTGGACAGCTTTTTTTATTGAATCCACAGTTGCATCTATGTTTATTATCGTCCCCTTTCTGATGCCTGTTGAAGAGGATGTTCCAACACCTATTACATCTACTCCTTTACTGTTAAGCTCAGCTACCACCACACAAACCTTTGTTGTGCCGACATCAAGGCCAACGATAATATCTGATCCCATTACTTAATTACCTCTTTCACGGGTTTAACAACTGCCCTATTTGCAAACCTTAAATCTATATAATCAACAAGAATGTTTCTCTTTTTTATTTCCTCCTCCATCTCAATCAGTCTAAGAAGCTTGTCTTCGTAATCTCCTGCACCAACTTTTACCATAACGCCATCAAGATTCACTGTTATCTCCTGAGGTTTTAATGCAATCACCTCAATATGATCCTTTTCAAGTAAAAGTCCTAAATCTTTTATAACTCGGACAAGGTTTAAGGCTTCTGTAAAAGCCTCTTTCTTCCTGAAAGGGGTCCCTGATATTACAGGCAAAAACGGTATAGGGGTAACTTTCAGCTCCTGAAGCATCTTTCCCCTATCATCAATAATAAACAGACGTCCTTTTATATCAAGAAGTGCAAAAGGTTTTGCCTCTCTTATAAGAATATGAAGTTTATCCGGAAATTCCTTTCTGACTGAAATATGCCTTATCCACGGGGACTCGATCATTTTTTCGAATATTCTGTTGCTTGATATTGCTATCAGACTTTCACCGCCCTTCAGTCCTGCAAGATTCTTTAACTCTTCATCAGTTAGATGTTCATTGCCCGCAAAAACAATTTCCTTCAGGTGAAAAGCCTGGTATACCGTAACTGAAGCAAAATAAATAAAGATAACAATTACAGTCACCGGAAATACCGTCAGAAAAAAGTACTTGATTATCAAAACAAGATTTAATTTCCTGCGCTTCTTTACAGTCATCTTTCTTTTGATCTTCCTGTTACCCCTCATCAATGCCCTCCAGAATATCTTCCAGAAGCTCGGGGAATTCGAGACCGGACTGTTTTGCAATCTTTGGTAGCAGACTCGTCTCTGTCATTCCGGGAATTGTATTCACTTCTAGAACAAAAGGATTGCCAGCATTGTCAACTCTAAGATCAACCCTGGTTGCACCCATACAACCAAGTGCTTTATGGGCTGATAAAGCTACTTTCTTTGACTTCTTATACGCCTTTTCCCCGATCTGAGGGGGGAGAATGTATTCTGTCAGTCCTGCTGTATATTTTGCCCTATAGTTGTAGAATTCAAGAGATGGCCTAACCTCAACTCCTCCAAGAACCCTATTATTCAATATTCCAATATGTATCTCTTTCCCCTTGATATATTTCTCAACTATTGCGCTATTACCATAACAAAATGCATTATTAAGAGCCCTGCCAACCTTCGATTTATATCTGACGATCTCAACACCAATGCTTGAGCCTTCAGAAACAGGCTTAACAACCCATGGCATCCCGAAATCTATTAGTGATGTGTAACGGGATATTAGTGACGGGTTTAGTCTGGATTTTTTGCTCTTGCCCGTAACTCGCCCAGCCCTATGCGGGTCTACTATCCTCGGCGAATTGCCTGATGCTGATAACTCATAACTCGAAACTATTTTAAATGGTGGAACAGGAATTCCATGGTACAGGAAAACCTTCTTCGACGCCTCCTTGTTCATAGAAAGGGCAGATGCAAGAACGCCTGATCCAGTATATCTAATACCCATTAACTCAAGCATGCCCTGTATTGCTCCGTTCTCACCATAACCGCCATGAAGGGCAATAAAAGCAATGTCTATCCGTTCTTTCTTTAAAACTTTACAGATGTCGTCCCCCACATCTATTGCAACAACATTGTAGTTAAGGGATTTAAGGGCTTTATATATTGCTTTTCCGCTTCTGAGAGAAATTTCCCTCTCAGATGATCTACCACCCATAAGAACACCTATTTTTCTGCTTTTAATTTTCCTTTTTCTCATCTTATTGTCTGTCTTCTTACTCCTAACGAGTTACGGGTTTCGTGTTGCGAGTTGCACGTTGCATTTTCTTTTAGCATTCTGCGCTCTTCATTCTGCATTTTACTTTTCCTTTACCTGTCTTTAATTTCTGCCTACTGCTTACTGCCTACTCCTTACTTTTCACTCCCTGCGCCATTTAGCTTCTACCTACCACCCTGATTTCAGGCTCAAGGGTGATACCGAATCTCTTATTTACCATTGATGAAACCTCATCCATAAGATTCAAGTAGTCAGAGGCTGTACCTCCACCCCTGTTTATAAAAAAATTTGCATGAACAGTACTGACTTCAACACCGCCTATCCTCATACCTTTGCATCCTGCCTCATCAATTATTTTGCCCGCTGATTCACCTCCTGGATTTTTAAAGACACATCCTGCTGTTCTCTCTGAAATGGGTTGCTTCTGTCTTTTCTCTGCTAGAAATTCTTCTGTACGGGCTGATACTTCTTCTATCTCATCTCTTTTAAACCTCATATTAGCACTCAAAACGATATCTCTATGAGATATATCTGACCTTCTGTATCCAAAGCCAAGCCCTTCAGCCTTGAACCTATCAAGTCTGCCATCGGAATCCATTATCGCAACCGAGGTAATAACATCCTTTATCTCATAGCCAAATGAACCTGCATTCCCACATATGGCACCACCTACTGTGCCGGGTATTCCGGCAAGACCTTCGGTGCCAGAATAGCCTTTCCCTTTACAAAAATTAACGAGTTTTTGCAAAGAGACTCCACCCTCCACAAATAAATCTGCATATCTGTTTCCCTCTTTGAGCACCTCTATCCTTTTGAAAGCCTTTATCGATATCACAGCTCCCTCGATACCGCTATCCCGAATAATGACATTGGTTCCGCCACCAAAAGGTAAGAAAGGCACATCCTTCTTCTTCAAAACTACTACAAGATTTCTCAGTGAAAGCGGATCATCCGGAACTAGCAAAAGATCTGCGCTCCCGCCTATTGATACACTGGTATAATCTTTCATGGGTATGTCGAACTTTACATCTCCTTGATAGGTATCTTTAAAAATATCCTGCCATTCTTTCTGGCTAAGCAACTTCCAGCCTCCCGATTGCTTTTTCCCCGAGCTTCCAGACATCCCCTGCCCCTAGTGTAAGCAGAATGTCCCCTTTTCTCACTTTTGAAATAACCTTATTTAAGGCTTCCTCCTTATTGGACGAATAAATGACATCATTATGTCCAGCTTTTTTGATCTTCTTTAAAAGTACTTTTGAAGTTATTTCCTTTATTGGAATTTCGCCCGCAGGGTAAATATCAATCAGCACTAAAGAATCCGAATCTCCAAAGGAGATGGCAAACTCATCCATTAAATCTGCAGTCCTTGAATATCTATGCGGCTGGAAAATAACGAACAGCCTGCCTTTTTCACCAAGGTATTTCAGGTTTCTTTTAGCGGCCGAAATGGTTGCCCTTATCTCGGTGGGGTGATGGCCATAGTCATCATAAACCTTTATTCCCTTTGCCTCCCCTTTAAACTCAAACCTGCGCTGAATACCACTGAACGAGTTCAGCGCTTCTTTTATTACAGGAATCTCTATCTTTAGTTCCAGTGCAACAATAATGCACGCCAGGGTATTCAATACATTATGCAACCCGGGCAGAGGCAAAGAAAATCTGCCGAGATTTTTATTTCTGCATATCACATCAAAACTTGTAGACATAAAACCATTCTGAATATCGGTAGCATAAATATCAGAAGATTCCGAAAGGCTGTAAGTCAGATATCTCCTGTGTATACCAGGTATAAGTTCCCTGAGGTTTTTGTCTTCACTGCATATAAGAGAAACTCCATAAAAAGGGACTTTATTAATAAAAGACATAAAAGCATCCTTCAGTTTATCCATGGTTTTGAAAAAATCCATATGTTCTCTATCAATATTTGTCACAACGGCTATTGTGGGAGAGAGCTTTAAAAAGGAGCCATCGCTCTCATCAGCCTCAGCAACTAAAAATTCACCCTGACCAAGTCTGGCATTACTTCCGATTGCTTTAAGCTTTCCTCCAATTACAATTGTTGGATCCAAACTGCCTTGTCCCAGTACAGTCGAAATAAGTGATGTCGTTGTCGTCTTGCCGTGTGAACCTGCGACTAAAATGCTGTACTTTAACCTGGCAAGTTCAGCAAGCATCTCAGCACGTGGTATAACAGGGATAGAGTGTTTTTTTGCTGCTACAATCTCCGGGTTGTCATATGAAACCGCAGACGAGACAACCACAACATGAGCATTGCCAATATTTTCTTCCTTCTGGCCTATATATATCTTTATTCCCATTTCCTCTAGCCTTCTCGTTGTCTCTGTCTCTTTAATATCAGAACCTGTCACTTCATAGCCGAGATTACAAATTACCTCTGCAATTCCTGACATACCAATTCCACCAATCCCTACAAAATGAATAGCCCTGTATTTTTCAAACACACCATAGTCCTTTATAATTTAAAGCCGCAGTATGGTATCGCACCAGAATATCAGAGCAGTAATTAAAAAACTGCTGCCCGGCTGCACTTTTAATCTGCTGCTCTACTTTTATATTCACTTTTGCCTAACCATACTCTCTGCTATATTAACTATCTTGCTGCATGCATCAGGCCTCCCAAGCCCTCTGCTTGCCCTCTGCATGTCAATCCTTATTGAACCTTTTTCATACATCTCTTTTATGTAATTCGCTACCGTATCACCTTTCAGATCTTTATCGAGAATCACAAAGGCAGCACCCATTTCCTTTAATTTCATGGCATTCATTTCCTGATGTCTGCCTGCAGCATATGGATATGGTATCAATATAGCCGGTTTTCCAAGAGATGTAATTTCGGCAAGAGTGGTTGCTCCCGCCCTTGAGATAACTACATCTGCCATGGCATAAGCTTCTGCCATCTGGTATATAAAAGGTGCCACTGTTCCCTTAAAACCTGCTTTTCTGTATGCCTCACGCACGTCTTTATAGTCCCTGTAACCTGTTTGATGCAGAAATTGAACCTTTTCTTTCAGATCGGTCATATAATTCAGGGCATTGACAATCGCCATGTTAATGGAACTTGCGCCTGAACTACCCCCAAATACGAAAACCGTGAACAAATCTTGATCAAGTGTGAAAAGTCTGTATGCAGACTCACGTTCACCTTTGAGTATTTTTGTCCTTATCGGGTTGCCTGTGAGTAATGTCTTTCCCAAAGGGAAAAAAGAAAGACTTTCCTGGTAAGTTATACATATTCTCTTTGCAAATCTGCCCAGTATTCTGTTTGTAAGTCCTGGCACTGAATTCTGCTCGTGTATTAAAGTCGGGATTGATTTCAAACTTGCAAGAAAAACAACAGCACCTGATGCATAACCTCCTACGCCTATCACGATATCCGGCAAAACAACCTTCAAAATCCTGTATGAATCTATTACAGACAGAATCAATTTCCCAACTGCTTTTATTTTTCTGAATAAAGACATCCCTGTAATTCCCTCTGACCTTAAAAACTTTATTGGATATCCCTCTCTGGGAATTATTCTTGCCTCTATCCCGTGCTCCGTACCAACAAACAACACTTCTGTATTGATATCCCTCCTTTTAAATTCTTCTGCCAATGCCAGTCCAGGGAAAAGGTGTCCGCCTGTTCCACCACCGGCTATCATTACCTTCAATTTCTATATCCCTTCTTTTTATATATATTCCTCCTTGCTAATCTCCTGACATTAATATAATTGTTTTTTGATCTTGATGTATTTTCATCACCCTTTGATATTCTGAGAAGGATCCCTACAGCTAACATGTTCACTAAAAGCGCTGAGCCACCGTAGCTCATAAATGGCAATGGCAGCCCCTTTGTAGGAACTAGTCCGGTTACAACAGCAAAGTTTATCAGCGCCTGAATAGATATCATAAGGGAAAGGCCATAAGCGAGATAATAAACAAACTGGTCTTTTGATCTGTTTGCTATCAAGATGCACCTTACAAACAGGAACATAAAAAGTGCAATTATAACAGACACCCCTATTAAACCGAGTTCTTCTCCCACAAGACAGAAAATAAAATCCGTATGAGACGCCGGCAAAAAAGAGAGTTTTTGTTTTGATTCACCGAGACCCAGACCTGTCAGCCCTCCACTCCCGAGTGCGATAAAAGACTGTATGAGTTGAAATCCGCTTCCCTGAGGATCTTTCCAGGGGTCAAGGAATGAAATAATCCTCTTCAGACGATATGGTTCCATGATAAGTTTATAGATAACGGGGATAGAGAGTAACAGAACAGAAACAATGTATTTAATCCTCATTCCTGATATGAAAAGCATGGCAAACACCAGAAGTGCAAGGCTCATCGCCGCTCCAAAATCAGGCTGTTTCAGGAATAAAATCTGAAACAGCACCATAACCAGCAATGGCTTTACAAATGAGGCAAACCTTTCCGTGTTGTACTCAGGCATTGACAAGTGCCTTGCAAGGTATATTACTATTGCAAGTTTCACAAACTCAGAAGGCTGAAACGTCGTAGGCCAGAGTCTTATCCATCTTTTCGCTCCTCCGGCAGATACTCCTATATAGGGGAAAAATACAAGTATCAAAAGGACAAAAGAGAAAATAAGCAGAGGTACTGCCATTTTTTTGAGCATTGACGGTCTTACTTTATAAATAAAGAACATCGAGATAACTCCCAAGGCCATCGTAAAGATATGTCTCTTGAAATAATAGAATTCTGTTATTTTATTCTTTGCAATCTGCTGGGTCATAACTGAGGTAGAGCTGTAAATCATAAGCGCTCCAAACAGCAGAAGAAACAGCATTAAAAACAACAGAATCTTATCGTATGTTTTTGCAATCGGTATCCTGGTGTCTGATAACTGGCTATTCACCGTTTACCCCGCCCATACTACAAACTAAGAATTTAAAATTTACAATTTCTAAAATAAAAATCATCTAATATCTCAATCTCCAAAATTCAATTTTCAATATTCAATTTTAAGAGTTCCATGACTATTTTCTTGAACTGTCTGCCCCTGTCCTCAAAATCCTGAAACATATCGAAGCTTGCACAAGCAGGCGATAGAAGCACAACATCTCCCTTATCTGCAATGTCATGTGATACTTTTACGGCCTCATTAAGATCTTTAGCCATAATTGTCTCTTTAAGATCGCCTAAGACACTCCTTATTTTTCCGCCTGCCTCACCGATCAATACAAGTGCTTTCACCTTCTCTTCAACTGAATTTCTCAATATAGAAAAATCACCTGCCTTATCCCTGCCTCCTGCAATTAATATCAGGGGCTCCTGAAAACTTTCGATGGATTTAAGAACCGCACCGACATTAGTACCCTTTGAATCATTAAAGTACTTTACCCCATCGATTTCCCTGACAAATTCGAGTCTGTGCTCAAGACCTTCAAATTCTTTAAGCGATTCTATCACTGCCTTAAGAGGGCAGTTTGCAAGGAGAGCCATGGCTGAAGCAGCCATGGCATTCTCCAGGTTATGGACTCCTTTAATCTTTATTTCTTCTTCACCAATAAACGGAAAATGAGAATCATATCCTGTAACCCGCGGCATATTGCAATGAATTTTCCCATCTGAGCAATAAATACCTTTAACCTTATTTTTTCGGCTAAAGTACAACATTTTTGGTTTTTTAATTCTTACTCCTAACTTCTCATCCGTTACTTTCATTACTTCAGGGTCATCTGCATTAAGCACAAGATGATCTATATCCTGTTGATTAATAAATATCTGTGCCTTTGCATTGCTGTATTCAGACATAGAATAGTATCTGTCAAGATGATCGGGGGTAATATTAAGTATAGATGCAATATGCGGCCTGAATTTATCTATAGCCTCAAGCTGAAAACTTGAGACTTCGACTACAATAAAATCTACTGATAATCGTTCTGAATTGCGGGACTTCGGCGAGTTCAGTTGAGCCGTTCCGGTTTGCGAGTTATTAATCCCCCCTCTTTCAAATCCCCCCTCACCCCCCTTTACATAAGGGGGGACGGAGGAATTATTGGGGGATAAGGGGGGATTTGCCCTGCAACTCGTAACTATTTTATATATTTCCCCGGTCAGAGCACTTCCTATGTTCCCGGCAAGAATGGTTTTAAAACCACCTTTTCTCATCATGTAATCAAGAAGTGTTGTTGTTGTCGATTTTCCATTGCTACCTGTAACTGCCAAAAAATATGGTGACGAGTCTTTGTTTTTACCTGGAACTTGCAACCCGTATCTCGAAACTATTTGAAAAGCAAGCTCAAGTTCACCCAAAACAGGAATGCCATTTGCCTTTGCAGATTGGATCGGTTTTATATCGAGGGGAACTCCTGGGCTCACTACTATCATATCTGCAGACTTAAAAATATCATCTGGATGACCTTGCAGAGCAAGCCTTATAGAAGGTGCAAGCATCTTTATCGAATCAATCAATTCATCCTCATGCTTCATGTCTGTAACAGTAACTTCTGCTCCCATTTCTGAAAGAAGATTTGCAGCCCCTGTCCCACTTTTTGCAAGTCCGACAACAGTCACTTTTTTACCCTTTAACTCCATCCTCTCCATATTCTGCTCTCTGCCCTTTATCACCTCAGCTTCAGTGTTGCCAGGCTGAGCAGCGCCAGCATTATACCGACGATCCAAAACCTAACAATAATCTTTGACTCATGCCACCCTTTCAATTCAAAATGATGGTGTATTGGAGCCATTTTAAATATCCTCTTCCCTGTCAACTTATATGATGTAACCTGAAACAAAACCGACAGTGTTTCAATTACAAATATTCCTCCTACAACTGCAAGAACAATTTCATGTTTAGTTATTACAGCCAGTGTACCCAGCGCCCCTCCAAGTCCGAGTGAACCGATATCTCCCATAAAGATATCGGCGGGATACGAGTTAAACCAGAGAAATCCGAGAGATGCTCCAAGCATAGCACCGCAAAAAACAGTAAGCTCTCCTGTACCTTTCAGGTATAAAACCTGTAAATAATCAGCAAACTTCACATTGCCTGAAATATAAACAAGGATCATGTTTGCTATTACAGCAATTCCCACAAGACCTATTGCAAGGCCATCGATTCCATCTGTCAGATTTACTGCGTTTGATGCCCCTACTATTACAATTATTGAAAAGGGTATGTAAAACCATCCAAGGTTGAAAAGCCATTTCTTGAAAAAAGGCACACTGAGCACCGAGTTATAGGGATCATCCGGGTTTATATAAAGCAAGATGCCTATCAGGAGTGCCAACACTATCTGTGCCCCAAATTTATAACAGGCACGAAGTCCTTTTGTATCTTTTTTTACAATCTTCAGGTAATCGTCAAGGAAACCAATAATACCGTACCCGCCAAGTGCGAGAATCATTATCCATATATATATATTACTGAGGTCGCCCCACAGCAGAATGGCAAAAAAGATACTTAAAATAATGATGATCCCTCCCATTGTCGGTATCCCTGCTTTTTTAGTGATATGAGACTGCGGGCCATCATTCCTAATCTGCTGAGTGATGCTTATTTTTTTCAGCCTGTCAATAATCACAGGCCCGATTATAAGTGAAATCACCATAGCTGTGATCACTGCAAGCGCCGTCCTGAATGTTATGTATCTAAAAACATTAAGAGGAGAAAATATATCATGCATGCCATATAAAATCTTAAAGAGCATATCTCTCCTCTCTTGCCGGCGAATTGACAAGAACTCTTTCCATATGCATGCCCCTTGATCCTTTCACAAGGACCGTATCACCCTCCCTGCAGGTACTTAAAAATATAGACTTTGCCTCATCAGAGTCATTGCTCCTGTGACAGATCCCATTAAATTCATTTGCAGCCCTGCTCATCTCAGGGCCGACTGCAATAAGAACGTCAATATTCAGTTCTGACAGCTTTCTGATAAGTTTTTCATGAGCATCTTTGGCATACGGGCCAAGTTCAAGCATATCCCCTAGCACAGCAATTGTTCTCTGCCTTTTCAATCTGACAAGTTCCTTTACAGCCTCGTCCATTGAAGCTGGATTCGCATTGTATACATCGCTTATCACCAGAGCACCAAACAGGTCCTCTATCTCAAGCCTCATCGGCATTCCCTTAAAGGACTCGATCCCCCTCTTCATATCTTTCAGTGCTATTTCAAACTCATTTGCAATAGAAGCTGCAGCAAGCACATTGTATATATTGAACTTGCCTGCAATGCTTAGATTGATTTCAATTTCTCTGCCTCCTGAAAAGCAGAGTTTAAAATTAGAGGTTCTCTCTTTAAGAGCTATGTCTTTAGCATATACATCAGCGCTGTTTTCTATCCCATATGTTATTGTCCTTCCTCTAAAGTCTTTCATTCCTTCAATAAGAAATTGGTCATCTGCATTTACAGAGGCAACACCGGCATATTCAAGAATTTCAAGGTCTGTTTTCCTCACCATTTCAAGACTGCCAAATCCCTCAAGGTGTGCAGGCCCAATGTTTGTTACAACTGCGAAATCTGGAAAGGCAATCTCACAGAGCAGTTTTATGTCACCCTTAGCGTTAGATCCCATTTCCAGAACCATAACAGTCTCATCCCCAACCATTCTTGATATGCTCAGTGGAAGCCCTATGTGATTGTTCAGGTTACCAAAAGTCTTCAGCACATTGTGTCTTTCCCCTAATATCGATGAGATAAGCTCTTTTGTAGTAGTTTTACCATTCGTTCCTGTTACCCCGATAACCGGTACATTAATCTTAGAGCATAAATATCGGGCTATATCATGGAGTGCGCTGAGAGTATTTTTGACATAGATAATCACTTTTCCTTTAACATGATCAGCCGGCGGCAAATTAACAATAGCCCCAGCGCCCTCCTTCAATGCATCAAAAACAAAATCATGACCATCAAATCTGGCCCCCTTTAGAGCAACAAACAGTTCACCATTTTTAATAGTCCTTGAGTCAATAGAAAGACCGCCAAACTCTATCTGCTTTCCGCAGAGTATCCTGCCCCCTGTGGCCTTAATGACTTCATCAAGTAATAAGATTCCCATTATTCTTTAACGTCTACCCCCTCACCTTTAAAAAAAATTTACCTGTTGTTAATTAATTGTGTTATCGCCTCCTTTAAAACATCTTCGTCACTAAATCTAAATCTATTTCCATCTATTTCCTGATAACACTCATGTCCCTTGCCGGCTATCAGGACAATATCACCCTCCGATGCCATCATTACTGCTCTTCTTACGGCTTCTTTTCTATCCACCTCGATAAGGAAATTTCTTCTTACTGCGCCTGCCTCTATTTCTCTAATTATTTTTTCCGGCTTCTCTGACCTTGGATTATCCGAGGTTATGATTACAAAATCACTTAGCCTCGTCGCAATAGATCCCATTCTCGGCCTTTTTCCGGTGTCTCTATCTCCGCCGCAGCCGAATACAGTAATAATTTTCCCTTTGGTCAGCCCTCTTGCGGAATATATAAGCCTTTCAATAGCATCTTCTGAATGAGCATAATCAATAACAGCAAGGAACCCCTGCCCCATATCGACCTTCTCGAACCGGCCCTTTACAGTTTCTACTTTCTTAATACCCTCAAGTATCACATCCTTTGGTACACCTATTGTAACTGCGGCACCTATCGCAGAGAGGATGTTATAGACATTTGGCAGTCCCATTAACGGCGAACTTACCTCAAACTTTCTCCCTCGTATTATTATCTTGAACATCAGCCCATCAAATGAGTTATCTATCTCGGTAGCAACGATATCGGGACCTGCATCAAGACCATATGTAATAATACCTCCTGACAGAATGTTCATCAGTTTTCGTCCCCAGATGTCATCATAATTGATTACAGCGGTTGCCCTTTTATCAAGCAGTTCAGTGAATAACCTTCCCTTTGACATAAAATAGTTTTCCATTGTTTTGTGAAAATCCAGATGATCCCGCGTCAGATTCGTAAAAACTCCTGTCTTAAAAGCGGTACCATCAACTCTTTTCTGGGCAAGTGCATGAGATGACACCTCGGAAACAACATAAGTACATCCTGATGACACCATTTGCTGAAGAAGTTCCTGGAATTCAACTGCTTCTGGAGTTGTATACAAAGCATCATAAACTTCATCTTTAATCATATGCTTGATTGTACCTATAAGCCCAACCTTCTTCCCCCATGATTCAAGAATCGACTTTATAAGGTATGTAGCTGTAGTTTTTCCATTGGTGCCGGTTACACCGATAACATTAAGCTCTTTTGAAGGCCTTTTGAAAAAATTACTTGATAAATGTGCAAGGGCCTTTCTGCTGTCTTTAACCCGAATAAACGAAATTGCAGATTTCTGACCTTGGTTTTTAAAATATTCCGCATTCCGGATTCCGAATTCTGCATTTTCGTACACTACTGCTACCGCATCTTTATTAACGGCATCATAAATAAAATTATGGCCATCATCCTTTTCTCCTCGTACGGCAACAAAGATATATCCCTTTTTGACTTTTCTGGAATCATATGCGATTCCTGAAATATCGTTTCCAGTATTTCCTGATATGCTTAAAGTCTCTACACCATCTAAGATTTTAAAGAGTTTCATTTAGACACCATATGCACTTTTTATAAACCTTAAGCTTAATCTGTTTATACCAATCATTTTGATACAAATAACAGGTTCTTTTCGGTATTATCGTCTATTGGCACATTCATATAAGAAAGTGACTGCTTAATAATGCTTTTAAATACAGGAGCGGCTACGATACCTCCAAATTGCTGCTGCCCCCTGGGTTCAAAAATCACTACTATCAATGCAATCTCGGGAGTATCGGCAGGGACAAAACCAACAAATGAACTGATGAACCTGTCCTTCGAATATCTCTTTGTTTTACTATCTATCAACTGTGCTGTACCTGTCTTCCCTGCAACCTGGTTCCCTTCAATTGCAGCGCTAGTTGCAGTCCCTCCTTCTTCAACCACTGTCTTGAGTGTCTCTTTGAATATTAAGGATGTCTTTTCCGAAACAGCCTTTTTTCTGACACCATGTTTAAAAGAATATACAAGCTGCCCCTCCGGATTTCTTATCTCCGATACAACATGAGGCTGAACAAGATATCCCCCGTTTGCTATCGCCGAATATGCCCTTAAAATCTGCAGCGGCGTTACGGCTACTTCCTGTCCGATTGATACAGCACCGATGGATGTTCCAGACCATTTCTCAGGTTTCCGTATCCAACCGGAAACTTCTCCGGGAAGGTCAATGCCTGTAAGCTCTCCAAAACCGAATGATTTTGTGTATTTATAAATTCTATCCTTTCCAAGTTCTATACCCATGATAATTGAACCGACATTTGAAGATTTCTGTATTACATCCTTAAATGTAAATATGCTAGGATCGTGGTGGGTATCACGTATCTCTAATCCTCCAACCTCAATACTCCCCTTCCTACAGTCAAAAATTGAATTGAGATTATAAAGTTTTTCTTCTAAAGCTGCGCTTCCAACCACAAGTTTAAAAGTTGACCCTGGCTCATATATATCAGTAATTGCCCTGTTTCTTATTGCGTTAAAATCTGCTTTTCCGATCCTGTTGGGGTCATATACAGGTCTGTTTGCCAAGGCAAGTATTTCACCTGTATAAGGGTCCATCATTATCGCTGAGGCAGCGGCTGGTTTCCATTTGAACATTGCTTTTTCCAGCTCTTTTTCTACTATATACTGCAGTCCTTCATCGATTGTAAGGAGAATGTCATTCCCCTTTGACTCCATAGTCACACCGGAAGACAGTATTCTGCCAATTGCGTCTCTTGAATAATATACTTTGCCTCCTGATGCCTTAAGATACTTGTTGTACTCAAGTTCTATGCCTTCAAGTGCCTGGTTGTCCAATCCCACAGCCCCAATAATATGAGCTGCAAGCTTACCTTTGGGATAGAATCTTTTAAATTCGGGTATAAAGCCAAAACCTTTCATATCCAGATTTTTGACCTTTACTGCTTTTTCCGGATTAATTTTTCTGTTAATCCATGCAAATTTTTTATCAGGCGAAAATTTTGCTTGAATTGCTTCTGGTCTCATCCCTAGTATCCTCGAAAGTCTATTCATTCTATCTCTGTCAATTACTACCTCCTTAGGATTGCAGTAAAGTGATTCGACCTCAAGATTTACAGCAAGCTCTCTGCCTTTCCTGTCATAAATATTCCCTCTACTGACCTTGATATCCTTGGATGTAATATGTTGTAACCTGGCTTTCTCTGCAAAAAGCTTATGATCAACTATCATTAAGTCTGTCAGGCGGAAAAATACCGCAAAGAATCCAAAAATTATCACAGTATTTAAAATAACCGCCCTTTTCTTATTCAAATAATTTCACCTTGTACTTTCTAATTTTTCGATTCCCAGTTCCTGACTTTCAATTTAAGAGAAGTCCTATAAGGTTCAAGCTTTCTGTTGCTTTTAATCTGAACTACCTTTACCCTGTCAGGAAAAACATAACCATTTTCAGCATTTACACTGTAATTTTTAATGTTGCCTTGAAATGATGCATCAATCTTTTCCAAGGACATAAGTTTTGCTCTTTCAGCAAGAAAACTCTTCATATCTTTGAGGGCCTCGATCTTCTTTTCTTCAAGATTGCGGAGTTCATAAGCAACAGTCACAGTACTGGATCGAAGCCATACGAGTACGAACAGGCTTAAAAGAAGGAATGCAAAACAAAGTGGTTTATAAAATAATGATAACATATTGCTGTTTCTTTTTGTACGCATCATAATCTTTCCGCTCCTCTCAATTTTGCGCTTCTTGAAGAAGGATTCGTCTTTATTTCTGTAATACCCGGCCTTAAGGGCTTCTTCAGTAGCGGTTTTAATATGTTTCTCTTTTTATTATCCCTTATGAAATTTTTTACTGTTCTGTCTTCAAGCGAGTGATAAGAAATAGCACAGAACCTCCCCCCTTTTTTTAATATTTTCAGGGATGATTCCAGCCCTTCTCTTAGCTCTTCCAACTCTCTATTGACCTCTATCCTAAGTGCCTGGAATGTCTTTGTGGCTGGATGAATCCTTCCTCTTTTCCTCACAGCCCGGGTAATTGTCTCAGAGAGCTCGGAACATTTATTTATACTTTTCTTAACCCTGTCTCTAACAATATACCTCGATATCTTTTCTGCATTTCTTTCTTCACCGTATTCCTTAAGTATCCGTACAAGTTCTTTTTCCGTATAACTGTTAACAATATCCCAGGCAGAAAATTCCTGAGAGCGATCCATCCTCATATCAAGCCTCTCATCGGAGTAAATACTGAATCCTCTTCTTAAATCCTTGAGCTGCATCATGGAGACACCCAAATCAAATAGAATGCCGTCAACTTCCTTAATCCCTTCAGAATAAAGCATTTTTTCCATATCAGAGAAGCTTCCCTTCTTCAGTATCAATCTACTATCATTCAGTCTCTCATAAGTTCTTTTTAGAGCCTCTTCGTCTCTGTCTATTCCTATAACTGTTCCATCCTGACCGATCATTTTTAAAATCTCCTCAGAATGTCCCCCTAGCCCTATCGTTGCGTCAATATAAATCCCGCCCTTAACCGGGGCTAGTATCTCGATCACCCCCCTTACAAGTACCGGGAGATGTCTTATAGTCATTTAAATACCGTAAGCCGCGAGTCTTTCTTCAACTGCTTTCTTGTCAATCCTTGAAGGATCAACAACAGTATCCCATTCGTCTCTGTCCCACAGCTCAATTTTTTCGATCTGACCGACAATAACAATATCGGAATTCAGATTTGCATCTTCTCTGTGTGCAACAGGTATTAAGATTCTTCCCTGTTTGTCTAAGTCAACTTCCTGTGCTGAAGCTATAACCTTTCTCATAAAAAACCTTACTTCTTCCTGCATCTTTGGGAGCTGTCGAACCTTCTCCTCGATTTTATTCCATTCCTCCTGAGGATAAATATGCAGGCATTTATCAAAAGCGGCATTGACAATATATAGTTTTGGGCTATAATTTGAAGAAATAATCTCTCTGAAAGGAGCTGGTATGATTATTCTGCCCTTTGGGTCTAGTGTATAATAATATTTACCAGAAAAAGCAGGCACATATCCTCCACTTTCTACCACTTTTTACCACTAAATATTATTGTAGATAACACTTGATGTCAAGAAAAAAATGAATTTTTTTATTATCTTTCTATATGTTGTATGCCTATATCATAAAACTACAATATATTGAGTTGACTCAATAAAATCTAAATATCAATTTTTTGTTTTCTCCATAATATTATTTGCGTAAATTGAAAATTGAATATTTATGGATTTAGCGATTGAGGGATTGAGAGTAGGAAGACTTCGGCGAGCTCAGTCGAGTCGTAAGCAGTAAGCACAAATTAAAAACAGGTACAGGTAAAGGCATAGGTAAAGAAAAGTAGGAAGTAGGCAGTTAAACGCAGGGGGCAGGGCGAAAAAGGAAAAGGATAAAGAGTAAGGGGAAAAAACGCCATGCACCGAGCGCCATGCGCCATGCGATGAGTAAACGGGCTTCGTTACCGTAACCGCAAGACATAACCTTTAAGTTCTGAAAAAGTAAGAAGTGAGGAATTAGGAGTGAGGAGTTAGGAGATCGTTAATTGAAAATTGAATATTGACTTTTAAGATTTGCAATTTGCGAATGCCAATTTGTAATTGATAATTAAAAAATCGGAAATCGGAAATTGTAGATTGTAAATTAAATTGTTTCTCTTATACGCATATGTGAGAAGAACATGAAATATTGGTTGTATTTTGATATTAAATAAACTAGAATTGAAAATATAAATTACTATGGGAAATATATTAAACTGCTGGAATTTTAAAAACTGTCCCAAGGATACATATGAAAAATGTCCTGCATATCCGGATAGGGGTATGGACTGCTGGAAGGTAACAGGCACAAAATGTGAAAAAGGCATTATAGAGAAAAAGACTATTTATGAAAAAATAAAGTATTGCAGGAATTGTGATTTTTTCATAAATTACGCACATAAATTCTGAATAAAAACCTTATAAATTTTAAGACCAAAAATAAATCACACATCACGAATCTTTGAATTCAATAAAAAATCACTTTTGATTCTGATATAATACTTCTGTGGAAAAGGCAAGGGCTCATCTGTTCATCGAGGGAAGAGTTCAGGGAGTTTTCTACAGGGCTTTTACAAGGGAGGTAGCAGCCAGGCTGGGGCTTAATGGTTGGGTAAGAAACCTGTTTGACGGCAGGGTAGAGACCTTATTCGAAGGCAATAAAGAACAAATTGAACAGGCAATTAAGGCATGCAAGAAAGGCCCTCCCGGCTCATTAGTATCAAATATCGATTTTACATGGGAAGAGTACTCCGGGGAATACAAGGGATTTGAAATCAAATATTCTTCATATATTTAAGACTATTAAAGTCATGACTCAGGATTCTAATGCGTAAAACAAAAAAGAAACTTGGTGAAATTCTTTTAGAACAAGGGCTTATTGATGATCTTCAGTTAAAGTCTGCTCTGGCCGAACAGAAAGAATGGGGAGGCAGAATTGGTTCAATTATTATAAAAAAAGGATTTGTCTCAGAAAAAGACATTATAACCATTTTAGAGAAACAGCTTGGATACCCCTGTTTTTCCCTTGAAGGAATAGAAAAACCTTCAGATGAAGTTTTAGATCTGATCAAAGTTGATACTGCAAAAAAATACTGTATATTCCCTCTCAGGTTAGAAGGCAGAACTATTGTGATAGCCATATCTGACCCAACTGATCTTAAAACACTGGATGAAATCAGTTTCAAGGTTGGATTCAGAATAAAGCCCCTTCTGGCCTTGGAATCCGACATAATAAACGCGATTGGACTTCATTATGAAGGTAAAACGAGTTATGGAAGAACATTCACGATAGATAAAGAAGAACTTGCAAAAAAAATAAGCAGAACAATGCCAATGGAAATGGACATAGAGCACAGCATATTAAACTCAGCTGATGACAGAGCATGGACAAAAGATAAAGTATCCCCCAAAAAAATATTGCAGAGAGATGTTATCGAAGGCATTATCGACTTGTTGATTAAAAAAGGTATTTTCACAAAAGAAGAATTAATAAATCATATAAAATCCAGAAATCAATCGTAAACCACCTCTTACAATCAGGTTGACATTAACATTTCATTCTGTAAAAATAACCTGAATGATTAGCAATCTGGAAAAAAAGGTTTTAGACGGCAAGGGCATTTCCAGACTTGATGCCTTATTTATTTCTTCAATTTCTAATCCTGAAGTTTTTAATCTGTTCTCTTCCGCAAACAGGATCAGAAACTATTTTAGAGGAGATAATGTAGACCTCTGTTCAATAATAAATGCAAAATCCGGCACCTGCCAGGAGGACTGTTCATATTGCGCCCAGTCACATAAGAGTACCGCTGATATTAAGAGTTTTTCCCTTGTCGAAAAAAATATAGTTATCCATAAGGCAAAAGAAGCAAAACGTGGAGGAGCAAAAAGATTCTGTATCGTAACAAGCGGCAGAAAGTCATCAAAAAAAGAACTCTCAAAGATTGCCGATATGATCACTGAAGTCAGGTTACTCGGGCTTCTTCCATGCGCCACGCTCGGGCTTCTGTCTGAGGAGGAACTCATATTTCTTAAAGATGCGGGTCTTGAACGATACCACCACAACCTTGAAACATCGGAAAGATTTTTCCCTGAAATCTGTACTACCCATACTTATCAGGACAAGATAAAGACATTAAAGGAGGTTAAGTCAGCCGGCCTCTCTTTATGCTCAGGTGGAATCTTCGGCCTTGGTGAAGAATGGGAAGACAGGATAGACATGGCATTTGCCCTCAGGGAAATCAGCCCTGATTCTATCCCCTTAAACTTTTTGATACCAATAAAGGGTACAAGACTCGGTTTACGAGATTTCCTGGAACCTCTCGAAGCATTAAAGATAACAAGCATCTACAGATTCATACTGCCGGATAAGGAGATAAGAATATGCGGAGGGCGTATGCAAACACTCGGTGAGTTTAATTCATTCATCTTTTTTGCAGGTGCCGATGGCCTGCTTATCGGAAATTATCTCACCACCCCCGGAAGAAAGTTAGAAGACGACCTCAGGCTCATAAGCCAGTATGGATTAAAGGCATAAACTAAAGAGCAAAGAGCAGAGAGAAAAAAAGTATGAAGTAGGCAGTTAAACGCAGGGGGCAAGGGGCAGGGAGCAGGGCGAAAAAGGCAAAGGATAAAGAGTAAGGAATAAAAAGAACGCCATGCACCGAGCACCATGCGCCATGCGATTAGTAAACGGGCGTCGTTACCTTAACCGCAAGACGTAACCTTTTAGTTCTCAAGGCGTAAGCAGTAAAAAGAGCGCCATGCACCGAGCACCATGCGCCATGCGATTAGTAAACGGGCGTCGTTACCTACTAACGTGACCTTGATGTTTGAAAAGGACAGGTAGAGGTTAAACCCACACCTAGCATCAGAAATAAAAATGCGTACCCAATCCAATATACTCAACCAAGCGTTCGTAGAATTGTCCATTCGGAGAATGACCCTGAAAGTACTCCAGCATGAATTGAATCTTTTTCGCGGTAGTACCTAACATTTCTGCCTTTTCTATCTGTATGCCAAGACGTAGAGATATATCCGCATCCCAGTCATTTTCATCCCAGCTCTTGATGTCCAGACCTGCAACAGGCCTGACCATATTGCCTAAATATGCTGAGGGACCCTCAATCTCAAGGCCAAACTGTGTTGACCAGGGATCAAGATCTGATGGTTCTTTATTGAATATAAATCCCCCGCCGCTGTAAATACGGAGCCACCTGTTAAAATCATAAGACAGCTTAGCATCCACACTCTCGTAGCTGAGATTTACACGATCTATGCGGCTCCTCAGGAGAAACTCGTCACCCAGATGCGAACTCTGGTGAAAAACGCGCAAAAGTGCTGATATATCCTCGTAACGGTAGCTCACAGGGATACCCACCCAGTAATCCGCGTTTACAAGATCCAGGGATTCAGCATCCAGGTCAAATATCGCAAAAACACCTGCCTGCAAACCTATTTGCCATTTTCCACCGAAAAAGGCATCATCTCTGTAAAGTGGAATAGTTTCACCGAAACTCGTTGCACCAACAGATTGCAGCTCGTCATCATCAATATAATTATGAAAAGACGCAGAAAAGTGAGGCCATCGCGGATCTGCAATTAATGGTTCAAAGAGTTTTTCTTTGGGAAATACTGCCGGTTTTGATTGTAAATTCCCCTCGTTAATCTGTTCTTTCATCCGGTCTGTTGACTGCTCATATGCAGTGTACGCGGGATCAGTAGGGGGCACGTGCAGCACAGGCTCCTTTATATTTACTTGAATGACACCCTTAATTTTTGAAAGTTCCGGAATTACCTTCTCACGGTCGACACCTTCAAGAACCCTTGAGTTCAAGGTAATAACACCATCATCTACACCCATAAGAGCACCGACCAGTTTAAACTCCCGCTCGAGAACAGCAGATACATAACCTTCGATAAAACCGTCATCTTCAGGTTCCGCACCAGTTTCTGAAATCACTAGAACAAAAAAAGTAAAAATTAGTAAAAAAATCTTTTTCTTCATTTCTCCCTCCAAAAAGCCTGTTAACCTGTCACTTTCCTGCTATTGTCTATCAATATATAAACTTTCAGGCATGTAAATTTTTTAATTAAAAAACTAAAAAAATAATCTGTTTATTAATGGGTAAGGTGAACCCTGTAGAGCTCCTCTGCAATTTTAGATATATACGTCCTGCCTTTTTCACCGTCTTCCAATTCTGTTAGCCACTGAGGAGGCAAAGACTGTGAGCCGATATAGCTTCCACTTAAAGCTCCAGCCATGGCACTGATTGTATCAGTATCACCACCAAGAGAAATGCAGAACTCTATAGTCTTCTTAAAGTTACCCCCATAACATAAGAAGGCATAAATAGCCGTAGGTACAGATTCCAGTGCCAAGATGCTGTTGCCGAGTGTATTTATTACATCATCCAGACTACCACCTTTTTGAAGAAGCCATTTTATTGAATGAAGCTTTTCTGAATACTCCTTAGATCTTGCAAAAGAGAGTAATTTATCAAGAATCAGGCCAACTTCTATATTACTGCTTGATTCGAGTATTAAAGCAATAGCATATGAAAGAATCACCGCACCTTCCATGCCATGGGGATGGCTGTGAGTGATTGAGCTTGCAACTTCAACAGCTTCTCTCAGGCGCTCAATGTCATTCGAGTAAAAGAGACCTAATGGTGCTACCCTCATGGCCGCTCCGTTACCAAAAGAACCCTGCTTAAAAACCATCCTGGTGGCTTCCTTCCAGTGAACTTTGTTACGAATCATATCAAGAATTGCTGCAGTGCCCGGACCATAGCCTCTGAATGGACGGTAATTTTTTACAAACCTCAGAGCCATATCATCGGGGTTCAAACCTTTAGTGGCTATCAAGGATTCAGCAACTCCAATAGCCATCTCTGTGTCATCCGTATAAAGTAAAACTTCAGGCAGGTCTCTGTGGAAAACAGGCTTTACGCCGGAGTAACTTCCTTCAAACGGAGCCCCTACTGCATCGCCAAGGGCAAGCCCTAACATACATCCCTTAAACCGCTCAATATTATCCATAAAAACTTCCCCCAGGCCCAATAATCTCTAAATATACTTTAAATTTAACGATTTTTCAAATCGAACTCTGATACCAATAAGTAATTAAAACAAAATTTGACCTTTACTATAAAAATCTCTCTATTTATCAATATAATCACGATTATTTTTCAGCAGTACTGTAGTATAATCTCAATTATGTGGAGCATAAGGATGCGTGCTTCAAAGAGAAGCAAATCGCAAATTTCTGAAATTCACATTTCAGGCGCTGAAGGAATCTATCAAGATTCAGAAGTAACCGCGGTTCTTAAGGCATATACAAAGAGGGCATTACTACATCCCAGAGGCAGACCTGAAAAAATAGTACTTACAATCGAAAAGATAACTCAGAAGCCTAAGGTTATCCCATCACTTCCAGTTACTACCCTGAAATGCAGTTCACCGTCTGAGGCAAAAAGGCTTATCAGGAAAATCCTTAATAAATTAGACATATCAGAAACAGCAGTTAATACAGCTTTTAATATCTTAAGCGGTAGTATAACAATGAGTGGAGCTTCAATTGTGCTTGCAGAATCCGGAAAGAGGGTTGAACCAGATATAGAAAGGGGCATTCGTGTCTCAAGGCTTGGTATCAACAGGTCAACTGGAAGAACTCTCTCACTTAAACTTGAGAAATATGGTATTAACAATATAACAGTAAGAGAGGCCGTTATTCTTGCATCGAAGGTTGCTTCATATAAACAGGTAGAAGCTGAACTCTGCATCTCGGATGATCCTTATTACTTAACTGGATATATATCTTCAAAGCAATTCGGATATGTTAGAATTCCAAATATAAAGAGGAAGAGAGATAAGAAAGGCGGAAGGGTATTTTTCATGGAAGAGACAACGAATATCAACTCTGCAGTCAAATTCCTTGAAAAAACACCTGTAATAATTGGTAAAGTCTCTGAATGCAGTGGGATATTTTCTTTAGATGAATTCTTTAATCGTTATAATAAGTAACCCTGCTTCAAGAAAGTCAACTGTAAAAAAGATTAAGCTTGCGTCTGATTTTCTCCGGGGAAAAGGCTTTGATACAGAGATACTATCTACTGAAAAAATGGGAGATGCAAAGCTTCTTGCACGTGAATCCATCAGTAAAGAACCTTTCTTAATAATTTCTGCCGGGGGCGACGGGACTGTCAATGAGGTTATAAACGGCCTTGCCGGGTCTGATACTCCTGTAGCTTTACTCCCTCTTGGAACAACAAATGTTCTTGCAAAGGAACTCTCAATACCTGAAAATATCAACGGCGCATTAGAGGCTGCTATCTCAAAGACACCTCAAAAAGTTTCTCTAGGAAGAATTGAGCTTATCGATGCTCCAGCACCTGTCATTCGTTACTTCTGTTTAATGGCAGGCATAGGTTTTGACGGTAAAACAGTACACGATGTAAATACATCATTTAAAAAAATCTCAGGCAAGACCGCATATATATTTAGCGGGTTAAGAAATTTCTTAAATTATTCCCCGAATGAACTCTTTCTTAATATAGACGGCAGGGAATACTCTGGCTATTGTACAATCATAGGCAAGGCAAGCAAATATGGAGGCAATTTCATGGTTACCCCCGATGCTAATCTCACTGAACCAGATCTTTATACTGTTATCTTTAAAGGGAGGAAACGTACTGACCTGTTAAGATATGTCTTTGGGATATTAAGAGGCACTCACCTGAAAAATGATGACATTGTATATCTGAAATCCTCAAATATAGAAATACTCGGTAACGCACATATACAGATAGACGGTGATTATCTTGGTGTTACTCCTGCAAAAATATCTGTCGAAAAAGATCTGGTTAGGCTTGTTTATTAATTTAACCCACAATTATACCGCCGCCTATTACCATGTCACCATCATAAAACACAGCGCTCTGACCAGGTGCAGGTGCCCACTGAGGTTTATCGAATGTTACTTTAACCCGTTCATCAAAAATCTCTACAGATGCCGGTTTATCTTCCATCATGGATCGTACCCTGACAGTTGCTCTGAACAGATTGGAGCCCGGCTTTAACAGCCAGTTTAGTTTATCTACAAAAAACTCCTTTATCATTGCATCTTCTTTAGATCCTATGTATATTGCATTCTTAATGGTATCAATTTTAGTAACATAGTAAGGTTCAGGAGAAGATATACCAATACCCTTTCTCTGTCCAATTGTATAGCAGTAAATGCCTTTATGGGTCCCGAGCACCCTGCCATGCCTGTCAATTATCGGGCCTGGCCTGCCTGAAACAGGAGAAAGTTTCTCAATAAACTTAAAGTAATTTCTGTCCTCTATAAAACATATCTCCTGACTCTCCTGCCTGTATGCAGCAGGGAGCTTCAAGGAGCGTGCAATTCTCCTGACGTCTTCTTTTCTGTAATCACCTAGAGGCAGAATCAATCTCTTGAGTTCATCATGTTTCAAAACATATAGAACATAAGACTGGTCTTTTTTGGAATCAATACCTTTCAACAGTAAAGGTTGGCGGGCAAATGATTCCTGATTTAACTTGTTACTTGTTACTTGAGAGCCGGTATTTTCTTTAATCCTGGCATAATGGCCTGTTGCGAAGTATTCGGCACCCGTCTTTTCAGCTTCGTTAAGAAGAAAAGGAAACTTTATATACTTGTTGCAGAGGATACAAGGGTTTGGGGTTATGCCTTCTGAATATAAATCAACAAAAGGCTCGATCACTTCTTCTATGAACTCTTCTCTTACATCTATTGCAGTATGTCTAATTCCTAAACTTTCAGCGGTCTTTGATGCAACATACGTTGCTTCGAGGGAGCAACATGTTGTAAAATTGCTTCTGTTTCTTGCCTCCCAAAGAATAAAGCTAATTCCTTCAACTTCAAATCCTCGCTGTTTCAGGATATATGCAGATACACTCGAGTCAACCCCCCCGCTCATTCCAACAATTACTTTGTGCATATATTAATATAACAAAAGCTTAAAGTTTTACTCTTCAGCTACTACATCCGTCTTGATATAAAGCTCCTTGAGCTGTTTTGGTTCAACTTTTGAAGGAGCACCGGACATCAAGCAGAATGCCTTTTGAGTCTTTGGAAAGGCAATTACATCCCTTATTGACGTTGCACCGACCATTAGCATCACAAGCCTGTCGAGACCTAGTGCAATTCCACCATGAGGTGGTGCTCCATACTGAAGTGCATCAAGCAGAAATCCAAATTTAACCCTTGCCTCTTCATCAGAGATATTAAGTATCTCAAACATTCTCTTTTGAACAGCATTATTGTGTATACGTATACTGCCACCACCGATCTCGCATCCGTTCAATACAATATCATATGACTTTGCCCTTACAGAACTTAGAATTTTAAAGTCATTATATTCGGAGGACCCCGACTTCATTTCGTGACCTGAAAGAGATGAGAGAGAACTGATATTTTTGACATCTACAGAGAATATTTTCTCTAAGTCATCATCTACAGGGGAGGTAAACGGATGATGCATCGTCTGGAATCTCTTTTCCTCGTCATCCCATTCAAGTAGAGGGAAATCGGTTATCCAGGCAAATTTATATCCTGGCTGAATCAGATTGAGCCTATTTCCAAACTCAAGCCTCATGCGTCCCAATACATCATAGACTACCTGAGGCTTATCAGCAACAAAAAGCATCAGATCACCATCTTCAGCCATAAGTCTTTCAGCCATGTTACTCAAGATCTCTTCAGGAAAGAATTTTTTTATTGGAGATTCAAAACCATTTTTTACCTTTATCCATGCAATCCCTTTCGCACCAAAAGACTGTGCCTCTGACACAAGCAAATCTATCTCCCTTCTTGAGAGCTTTGCCATGCCTTTACCATTTATCGCCTTTACCATGCCTCCTGACTGAATTTCATCAAGAAATACCTGAAATTTTCCATTTTCTGCGAGGTCTGCCATATCTCTAAGTTCAAGGCCGAATCTTAAATCAGGCTTGTCACTACCAAACCTCTCCATCGACTCATGGAAACTGAATCTCTGAAAAGGTGTTTTAATATCTGTTTCAAGAATCCCCTTGAAAAGTTCTTTCAACATGTTTTCTATAACTTCAATAATTTCCTCTCTGTCAGCAAAAGACATCTCGAGATCAATCTGTGTGAACTCGGGTTGACGGTCAGCCCTCAGGTCTTCATCACGAAAGCACTTCACTATCTGGAAATACTTTTCAAAACCTGCAACCATCAATATCTGTTTGAAGAGTTGGGGTGACTGCGGTAATGCGTAAAAGTGTCCTGGATTTAGACGGCTTGGCACAATGTAATCCCTTGCACCTTCAGGTGTCGACTTCGTAAGTATCGGGGTTTCTATTTCAAGGAAGCCTTTCGCATCCAGGTAGTCCCTTATCAGCTTTATAATTCGGTGGCGCGTGATAAGATTCTTCTGCATTTCAGGCCGTCTCAGGTCAAGATACCTGTGCTTCAGCCTCAGTACATCACCAGCATCAGCTGCCTCTTCCATACTGAAAGGCAGGGGTAAAGCCTCGTTTAGAATCTCTAACTTATGTACATACATTTCGAACATACCAGTAGGGATGTTCGGATTTTCTGTGCCTTCTGGCCTTTTCCTAATCTCGCCTGTAGCAGATATAACATATTCAGCCCTTAGATTATGTGCCTCTTTGTGTAAATCACCCGCCACATCAGGGCTAAATACGATCTGGCATATACCGCTCCTGTCCCTTAGGTCTATAAATATAAGTCCTCCATGATCTCTTCTTCTAAAAACCCAGCCTGTGATCGTTATTACAGAACCTAAGTCGGTCTCTTTTATCCCGCCACAATTTTTATCACGAATCACGCTGCATCCTCAATTCTCAGCTCCTTGATCATCCTTTTCCTCTCATCAGCGGTAAGATGTCTGTATGTCCCGGGACTTATCCCTCTCATCTCTATACCATTAATCCTTGTCCTGACCAATCTGATTACCGGATGCCCTAACCTTTCGAACATCCTCCTTATCTGCCGCTTTTTTCCTTCATATATCATCATCTCGATCCATGAATTATTTCTGGTATTCCGCAACCATCTCACCTTTGCAGGTGCTGTTACACCCCTGTCAATCCTTATGCCTGTCCTCAGCTTATTCAACTCTTCCTCTTCGATGAACCCCTTTACCTTTACAAGATACGTCTTGGATATCTTTTTTGAGGGATGTAAAACTGCATGTGCCAGATCACCATCATTAGTAAGCAAAAGCATTCCCTCCGAATCATAATCCAGTCTCCCTACAGGGAAAACCCTCTGCTTTATTCCTTTCAAAAAATCTTTTACAGTAGGTCTTCCCCGGGGATCATCCAGCGATGTTATTACACCTCTTGGCTTGTTGAAAATAAGGTAGACCTTTTTTTCGTTTCCGACGATCAGTTTGCCGTCAACTTTAATATAATCTTTTGTAGGGTCTGCCTTCATTCCAATAGTTGCGATTCTGCCATTTACGGTTACACGTCCTTCCAAGATAATCTCTTCTGCCTTTCTGCGCGAAGCGATCCCCATCTCTGCAATTATCTTCTGAAGACGCTGCTCCATATAGGTATAAATAATAACATAAATACAAGAATATACCATACAGTCCCGCCTTCAAGGTAGTGTAGTGTCAAGTGATATGCACTATAATCCCGAAATATGTTATAATTTTACTAGTTGCCAGAAGTTTTTTGATCATAATGCCGCAAAAAACTTTTAGCTTTGGGGGCCTTTTAAAATTGTCAGTTCACTGAGACTTCAGTTTAATCACAGCAGATAAACAATATTCTGCCATCCAGAAGCAAAGGGGTTAAGCCCCCTTGACGAGGATTATGCAGCTAGCTTTGTTATCGAAAAAGGTCCAAAGGGGCCCAAAGTAATTAATGTGACAAAATTATAATTGACTCACTGAGAAAATTGCCCTTGCATATAGGGGAGATTTTATTTTTTAGAGGAGATCATGGCATATAAGGATAATCATACCGCAAAGATTGATTTTAAAAAGCAACAGATGGATGCCGTGGGTTTGGTTTCCGAGCGCTTTCCAGAAGTCAACAGCATAGTGATACAAATGACATACCTCACAAAAGGATTGAATACAGTCCTTATGCTTCGAACTGTATACATCTTCCCTACCTCCCATGCGTATTTCAATATGGACTGTATGACAAAAGGCTGCAATAACGGGGGCTTTGACCTGACCCCGATTATTAAGGGTATGGTCAAAAAACATCAGAAAATGAAGAGAGGAAACCTTGTCTGCAGTGGGAAAAACGCCGATACTGCTTCAGACCATGCAAACGTCAACTACGAGGTCACCATAGAGTTCAACAAAAAGACTTGACAGCCATTCCTTATCACCATTTTCAGCTCATACAGTTCAATCTAAATCTCAGGCATTTTTCCTGAACCTCTGGGTCTTCAGCCTTTTCTTCATCGCTTCTCTGCGTTTTCTTTTCTCTTTTACAGAGGGTTTTTCATAAAAACTTCTCTGTTTGAACTCTCTGAATAGCCCTTCCTTCTGAAGCTGGCGTTTAAGGGATTTCAGCGCTTTTTCTACATCATTTCCATAAACTTTTATATCCAAAATAGTTTATCTCCATCCTCTCCCCGTACTCTATTACCTTCAAAAACGTCTCTTCAGCTACCAAAAGCTCGCCTTTCTCTCGGCTGCGGCAGCTTTGCCTCGGAAACGGAAAACTAGAAAAATAAAAAACCCCAGAGCTTTCAAAGTCTCTGAGGTTCCCATAACTTTAAAAGTTTGTAAAATAAATATAGCATAATGATATTAAAATGTAAATAATGAGTTCAAAATGGAGACATTCTATTTCAAATTTCTTTCCCAACTCTCATTAATAACAATTAACTTTTCTATATCAAAATATAAACATAAAAGATGAATTTACTGTAAAATTATCTGAAGATGAAAAAATTCGAATTCCATATTAATGCAGCTGACGCTGGCAAAAGAATCGATATTAAAATATCGGAATTGTCTGGTCTTACCCGCTCGCAGATTCAGCGTCTGATAGAGAAAGGTTTTCTGAGAGTTAACAATTTTAAAACCAAACCAAATTACAAAACAAAAACCGGTGACCTCATTTATGTAGAAATCCCTGATGAGCTACGGAATCTAACACCTGAGAATATACCGGTTGATATACTTTATATGGATGATTTCATTGCAGTTGTGAACAAGCCATCAGGTATGGTTGTTTATCCAGCCGCTGGTCACAGCAGCGGGACACTTTTGAATGCCATTGCCTATCACAGCAGAAAGCTTTCATCTGTTGGAGCACCGTTACGAGCAGGAATCGTGCACAGGCTTGATAAGGATACATCCGGTGTATTGGTGGTAGCACTCGATGACGGGGCATACTACAACCTAATCGAACAATTCAAAAAAAGGACGATAAAGAAGATATATAAAGTAATCGTTTCCGGTAATTTAAAGGCTGACAAGGGAGAAATATCAAAAAGAATCGGCCGCTCAGTGTCAGACAGAAAGAAAATGTCAACAAAGGTCAGAAAAGGTAAAGAGGCTTTAACAACATGGAAAGTAACCGAAAGATTCAAGGATGCCACATGCTTAGAAGTAAGGCTTGAGACCGGAAGAACACACCAGATCAGGGTTCATTTTGCATCTGCCGGCCACCCTGTGCTTGGAGATAAAACCTATGGCAGGAAAACCTTCCTTGATATAAAAAAGAAAAAAATCATTTTCCCCAGACATATGCTACATGCCGAATTACTGGGCTTTCATCATCCAATGACTGGAAAGTATATGGAATTCAAAAGTGCCCTGCCTCAAGATATGAAAGAGAATATTAATGAGCTGAGAGATAATTGAGAATCTCTTTTCTGCAAACACATTGCAATGAAACTTTTTGACGGTAAACCCCGTTAGAAGAAAATATCAACACTTTCTAAACGGGGTAAATTTATATGGTATAATTTTAAATGTCTATTAAACTTTCTTTTCATGGTGGAGTTGATACTGTTACCGGTTCGTGTTATCTTCTCAATGCCAGGGGATTGAATATTCTAGTTGACTGTGGCCTGTTTCAGGGCGAACCTCATATTGAAGATAAAAATTATGATGACTTTGGCTTTAATCCCTCCACTTTAGATTATCTTCTTCTTACACACGGTCACCTCGACCATTGTGGCAGGATCCCTATACTCGTAAAGAAAGGTTTTAGAGGAAAAATAATCTGTACTTCGGCTACATATGATATCGCAAAAATCATTCTGCTTGACTCTGCAAAGATACAGGAAGAAGATTTCGAGCATTGGAAACGTATAAAACGCCGCAAAGGACAGATTCAGCGAGAGCCCCTATATGTTACTTTTGATGCCCTTGACTCTTTACGATATTTTAATCCTGTTGATGGATATGACCAACCGATTAATTTAAATGGGAAAGTAACAGCGACTTTCAGAGACGCAGGTCATATTTTCGGGTCTGCCTTTATAGAGATTAATATTAAAGGTTACGGAAGGATCGTTTTTTCAGGTGACTTGGGTAATCTAAATAAACCCATCATTAAAGACCCTTCTTTTCCAAATAATGCTGATATCATAGTGGTTGAGAGCACTTATTCAAACAGGAATCACAAAGATATTGACGGTTCTGTCCAGGAGCTCAGACAGGCTATTATTGATACATGCGATAGAGGTGGGAATTTGCTCATCCCGGCTTTCGCCATTGAAAGAGCACAGGACTTACTATATTATTTAAGAGAATTCAATGAGCAGAGAGACTTTCCCTCATGCCACATTTTTCTTGACTCTCCTATGGCTATCAATGTTGCAGATATCATGCAAAAGAATCCTGTTTATTTTGATCAGGAGACATCAAAACTTTTCCAGGAAAAAAAAGATCCTTTTTCTTTTCCAGGACTTAAACTGACAAGAACTTCTGAAGAATCAAGACAGATTAATTTCTTCAAAAATAACGCTATCATTATTGCAGGTTCAGGCATGTGCACAGGCGGGAGGATAAAGCATCATCTCAAGCACAATATATGGCGGAAGGAATCTTCAATTGTCTTTGTAGGATATCAGGCCAGGGGGACCCTTGGAAGAAAAATTATCGATGGTAAAAAGACGGTGAAAATCTTTGGAGAGACATACAAAGTAAATGCCAGAATATATACGATAGGAGGGTTTTCATCTCATGCAGACAAGGATACCCTTATAGACTGGCTGCAGCATAACAAAAGAATAAAACATGTCTTTCTAGTTCACGGTGAAAATGATATCTTACTTAAATTTCATAAAGAATTGTTGGAAAGGAAAATAGCAAATAAGGTTACCATACCTCATCTGCAAGAATCTTTTTCACTATAGTAGAAACAATGAAACTAAAAATTGCAGCAAAAAAAGGTAAAAGGGGAAAGAGGGGAAAAAAAGTCTTTTCTCATGTTAAAGGCATTCTATTTTTAAACGCTTTGAAAGTTAAACTTCGTGTTTTAACCCCTTGTAAATGATATTTTACAGGTTGATAGCGCAATCACTTTTTATCGAAAGGCTCTTTACCCCATCGTCCTATTGCATAACTGCCCGGGCTACCTATAAACGGCAGGACCAGCATCCACGGTAAGGTCAGGCGTTTGGAATCGCGGAACTGTGAAAGGCCGATAGTCATACCTTCATGTCCTGCGGCAGGCTGGCTTCGATATGTCCCGAGCAGACGGTCCCACCATGGCAGATTGAAGCCGAAATTACTGTTAGTTTCGCGTATAACTACAGAATGATGCACGCGATGCATGTCAGGAGTAACCACGATAAGCCTTAGTATCCTGTCAAAACCTAAAGGAATACGAAAATTACCATGGTTAAACATAGAAGTAGCATTAAGAAGGACCTCGAATATAAGCACAGCAACGGCAGGCGGTCCGAGCAAAATCACAACAGATAGTTTTATAAGCATGGACAGGATGATCTCTATTGGATGAAACCGCAAACCGGTTGTAACATCAAAATCAAGGTCTGCATGGTGCATCATATGCAGACGCCAAAAAACCGGAACCGCATGAAACATTACATGCTGGAGATAAATAACAAAATCCAGCACTATCACTCCAACAAAAACCTCAACCCAGAAAGGCAGACTGACATTGTTTAAAAGACCCCAACTTTTTTGAATAGCAATCGTGGCCATAACAACCGGCACTACAGGGAAAAACAAACGTACCAATACGGAATTAAGGAGAATAATGCCCAAGTTACTGAACCAGCGCACAGTTTTGGAAGTTGTCAGTGTCCTGCGCGGTGCTAAAAGTTCAATCACAGCTAACAACGCAAGAACTCCTAGGAAAAAGCCGGCTCTGACAGAAAGTTCAACATTCATAGAGCTCTCTTTAACCTGAAAGATACAATAAACAGGTCTTTCCCATCATGTAATCTTTTTCATTATCTCGGGAAACTGACTTTTGAAGTCCGGATTTAGCCTTGCGAGAAATATTTTCAAACCCTTTAGTTCTAACTTCAGTTCCTCGATATCTTTGAGCGCATTACTGACATCTTCTATCTTTTCAGTTATTGTTATCAGCTCTTTTTCAAGCAGGTTTATTTTGTCCTGTATTTGTCTCTCTTCTTTCATCCTTTCCCCCTTGTCTATTTTGTTGAAACCCTATTGTGCTGCATAATTAATTTGCAAAGATGCAGATGTTGCGAAAAAATTAATTTTTCGATACCTTAACGCACCTTGGCCATATTTGAGGAGACATATTTTTATAAACATGAGGAATAAGGATAATTTCAAGATAATAATCGAGTTAAATAAATTTTTGAGCAATGTCTGCATATTCTTGTTAACATTTATAATCCGGGATGCATCCTATCTGAATTCTACTGCCTCATGTTTTGATACCCTTGAGGTTGGTTCCGGAATCCTTGCGGGATAACCTACAGGCACTATCGAGACAGGTCTCAGGTTACCCGGAAGATCCATAATCTTTGAAACATCACGCTCGTGAAAAGCGCCGACCCAGCATGTTCCAAGTCCATTCTCAAGGGCAACCAGCATCATGGCCATTATACTGGCTGAAACATCCTGTATTGAATAAAGTTCGACTCCACGACGCCCATAATGAATTCCTATTCTTGAATCGGTGCAACAGACTATTGAAACAGGTGCCTCTGAAATAAAGTCCTGATTCAGTGCAGCAGCAGCAATCTGTCTTTTTAATTTTTGATCCTTTACGAAATAAAATTTTCTTGACTGCAGATTGCCAGCGCTAGGAGCCCATATCAGTGCATCAATAAGTTTGTTAAGTAAATCCTCAGGAATATCTTTTTTGATAAATCTGCGGATACTTCTTCTCTCTTTCACTGCACTAAAAATATCCATAACAAACTCCGTTCTAATTCAAAATTTTAAATTCTATTTCCAATTTTCAATCTTCAATTCTAATACACCCCCCCTTGCTATATAAATAGCACGAAGTGGATTAAATAACAAGATATGCACTGCCTACCCCTTGAGAACTAAAATATTATGTCTTACGGCTACGTGTTTATATTTTCATAATTAAATTTTACATCTAAAGATACTCTTAACTTAAAACATAAAAAGATTTTTGTTAGAGACGAATGACGTAACCGTTAACCGATACGGACATCGTAACCGTATGACGTAACCGTTTTAATTATTACTATAAGGCCCGTTGTAATGACAGTAAAGTCTGTGAGCTGCAACAGGACACTGGATATTCATGGAAGAGAAAGATGGAAAATGGCATATCCAGAGGATCAGGTCGGGTCTCTTATCCGTCGGAATCCCTCTGCTTATCCTCTTTACAATCCTTCTCTCAAGATAAAGGCAGTTTAAACTTTCAACTGATGATTTAACCTTCATGACACAATTATTTTATCTATTTTAACAACATAAACAGGCTCAGCGTCTAATAAAATTTAATGCTATATTAGTTCCCATACCCTGGACATAACCGAGCTTGATCATAAGCACAGCAAGCGGTTCAAGATAGCGTGCGCTCCTGAGAGGCCCGGCATCAACAGGTGCAAATCCTATTTCATATATTAATCTGGACAGGGTTGCCTTTGCCCCACTATCATCACCACAGAAGAACATAGTTGGTCTTCGGGAACCGAAAAGCCTGGAATCCGAATGGTAGGTTTCCGCGAATACTGTATTGAAAGCCTTTACCACCTTTGCACCGGTAGCCAGTCTGGCAATCTCCTCAGCTGCAGAAGTTGTGAGCCCAAGCTCCAGGTCGCTTAAATCCGGCTTCAATGGATTAGTACAGTCTATGAGGATCTTCCCGTCCATCTGTCCGGCAGCTTTAATCGCATCCTCCACTGATTCCCATCTGACGGCAAGCAAGATAGCTTCGCTATTCCTTACAGCATCTGCGGGTGTTCCTGCACTGGCATTTGGAACTGACCTTGCCAAAGCTTCAAGTTTCTTAGGGTCTCTTGAGTAACTGAAGATCACTTTGTGACCTTTTTCAGCCCAGAGCTTGCCCAGTCCGCTTCCCATATTTCCTGAACCAATGATCCCTATATTCATACCTATCCTCCCAATATAACTTCTTCAATAATTGTGCAAAGCATACAAGTTATTAACACCTCTTACATAAATATAACATAAATTAATATGAAATGAAGGTCAGCCGGACTAAAGTCCGTGGTTTCTAAGCGGAATCCCCGAGCCCCGCTTCATCCCCGGGCTAAAGCCCGGTGTTTTAGAAGCGTTGCGTGATAAAGGAGTCGAGAAGGTCTGTCGGAGGTTACGGCTAACAACGGTTTTCAACTGTTTTGGATATATTTTTAGTGTTAACGAATAGAGTAATATCCACCTTTAACACCTTTTTTGGAAAGAACGATCTGCCATACATGCAAATACCTGGAACGGAAAGCACCTGCACAGCTTAAAAGGTAGTATTTCCACATGCGGTAAAATCTGTCGTCATAAAGTCCTTTTAATTTATGCCAATTACTATCAAAATTCTGAAACCAGCAACCCAGGGTTGTATCATAATAAATGTCAAAATGATGCCAGTCTTCTACGATAAAAAGCCTTTCTATAGAGGCGCTAATCTGTTTCATTGATGGGAGATGATAGTTCGGGAAAATATATTTATTTGTCCATGGATCATTTGAAGACTTGGAATGGTCTACCCCGATAGTATGCAACAAGAACAGGCCGTCATCTTTCAGACAGTTATGTACTTTTTTCATATAGGTTCCGTAATTCTTGAGACCCACATGTTCAAACATTCCTACAGAGACGATGTGATCAAATTTTTCATTAACATCACGGTAATCCTGCAGTCTGATTTCAACCGGCAGTCCCCGACATATTTCTTTGCCCAGAAGAACCTGTTCTTTCGAGACTGTTATTCCGACTACTTCAGCCTTATATTTTTCAGCGGCATACTTTGCAAAACTTCCCCATCCACAGCCGATATCGAGGATTCTGTCACCAGGTTGAAGGCCTATTTTCCTGCAAATAAGGTCCAGTTTGTCTTCCTGCGCGTCATCAAGGTTTTTGGCATCTTTCCAATAGGCACAACTGTAAACCATTCTTTTATCGAGCATTTTTTTATAAAGTTCATTCCCTAAATCATAATGCTTTTCTCCAATCTCAAATGCCCTTGCTTTTCGGCCCATATTAAGAATTATCCCTTTTAAGACATGAAGGAGTAATTTCAAGTTCTTTCTGGCCTTATCCTCCGGCTGAGAGGGAATAATCCTGCAGAAAAAATCATCCAGTTTCTCGCATTCCCACCATCCTTCCATATAAGATTCTCCAAGCCCTAAACTTCCATGATTTATTATTTTCGAATAAAAACTATCGTTCTTGACGTGGATATCCCATGGATTATTCCCATTTACGGTGATGCCTGTAGGAGATAATACTTCTTCTACTAGATTTTTTGATTTAACTTCCCCCATAGTTACCTCAAATAATCTATCAAGAATACCCTTATTAAATGATATCACGTTTAAGAAATTATTCAACTTTTTCAAGGAGTGAGGAGTAAAAAGCAGGGTGCAAGGAGCAGGGAGCAGGGCGAAAAAGGCAAAGGATAAAGAGTAAAAAGTGAGGAGTGAGGGGTAAGGAGTAAATAACAAAAAGTAAGAAGTAGGAAGTAAGCAGTAAACAGTAAATGACTAAATAAACTATCTATATATATATATTCCAGCCGAAGGCTATCTTCCAATGCAAAGCATTAAATTCCAGTGGGATTACAAAAATTTATTTCAAAATTTTCGATAACCTCCTTTTTGCCCACCTCTAAAACCTCTACCTTGTCCACCCCTGGGTCTCTGAGGACGAGCTTCGTCAACTTTCAAGGTGCGGCCTTCAAATTCGGTACCGTTCAATGCTTCCTTTGCTTTTTCAGCCTCCTTTGAGTCAGACAATTCAACAAATCCAAAACCTTTTCCTTCTATTATATTAACCTGTATAACTTCTCCATATTTGGAAAACAGCTCTTTCAACTGCTCATTATTTACAGAATAGTCAAGATTTCCTACATAAAGTTTGCTACCTTTCATTCCAGCCTCCTTTTTTAACTCTCTTTTTCAAATTATGTTTCTTTTGGAGGTAGAAGCAAGATAGCGGTTCTACCTTCTTTAAAGATAACAATAATGAATAAAAGAGGATCTTTATTTAACAACAATTATAATATAGAAAGATTATTAAAAGATATCAATTATTTGTTTCAAAAAGCAATGATATTATTAATTTTTATACCATCCATTTTACCTTGACAGCCTTTTAAAAGAGGAGTAGCATTTAAATAAGGGGTAAGGTTTTTAATAGGTGGTGGTCTTGATCCTCATTATCCAGAGTCTCAAGATGTAAAGTCGTGAGATGAATAGTCTCGAAGAGATAATGGGTAAAGAAGGAAACAAGCACCACCTTTTTATTAACTATTTCTATTCTTAATTTTCCTTTCTGTAAGTATATCCTGCTTGTAACTTAAAAAAAACAATCAACACCAATTCCCTTGAATCAAAATTTATATTCTGATACTCTTATCTTCTGGGGGGTAAAGGCTAAAAAATTAGACCCAAAATAAACATTGACTTCGGGGCTTTTTCTGAGTGGTAAATCTTCTTGAGAATAAAGGAATAATTACTATAGCAGGATTGATTGAGGAAACAAATTCTTATTGACTTTTGCCCTGACTGGCTGCAGGAATTAAGGCAGATCGGACATTAATTTTACAGATAAGGAGGAAATAAGTAATGGGAGTAGAGGAAATAACTGCAGAGGAATTAAATACTGAAAAGTTTATCGAGGAGCAAATAAGAAAAATATCAGAAACAGTTGGCGAAGGCATTGCTATAAATGCTCTATCTGGTGGTGTTGATTCTTCAGTGGTTACAATGCTGGGGCATAAAGCACTGGGCAAGAAACTTACAACTTATTTCATAGATAACGGCTTAATGAGGACAGGAGAGCCTCAAGGGGTCGAATTAGAGTTTGCGAGGTTTGGCGTACGTGTTTTGATAATTGACGCCAAAAAAGAATTTTTTAATTCATTAAAAGGAATTACCGATCCGGAAAAAAAGAGAGAAGCTATCACTCAGACTTTCTACAAAAAGGTTTTTAGCAAACTTGTTATAGACAGTGGTGCAAAATACCTTCTGCAGGGAACCATCCTAACTGATATAGATGAAACAGTCGCGGGAATTAAAAGACAACATAATGTTTTTGAGCAACTAGGTATTGACCCTCAAAAGGCATTTGGTTATAGAATCATTGAACCCCTGATACAGCTTCGCAAGGATGGTGTAAGAAAAGTCGCAAAAGCACTTGGTTTGCGGCATGACAGAATGCCTTTCCCGGGGCCCGCTCTGGTTGCAAGAGTAATTGGAGTAATCACTCCCAAGAGAATAGAATTGATAAGAAAAGCAACTGCCATAACAGAAGATGAGTTGGCAGATACAGGAGCTTTTCAGTATATGGCAATTCTACATCGTGATAGAGTTACGGGCATGCGGGATGGAAAGAGAGTTTATGGTTTGCAAATTGAAATTAGATGTTGGGACAGCATTGATGCCAGGACAGCTACCCCTACAAAATTGTCATATGAAACTCAACGCAAATTGGCTGACAGGATAGTAACAGAGGTTCCTGAGGTAGTAAGTGTTACTTATAACATAACTCCAAAACCTCCATCAACGATGGAGGCTATTTAGCAATTTCTCTTATTTTGACAGAAAATTAAAGACCAAGATAATAGCCTTATATAAAAACTTATATACCTTTCTTGACAATACGATTGTCTATAATCCATGTTTTTATTGATAATGATAATCTGACTGTTATATTATTAACCAGTTTTTAAGGAATACCTGTTATAAATGGAAATGAATTTATGAAAAGGGAACAATGGCAAAGTCAGATCGGTTTTATCCTTGCAGCGGTAGGATCTGCAATAGGGCTCGGAAATATATGGCGATTCAGTTACATGGCTTATACCTATGGGGGCGGAGCCTTTCTCATACCTTATATAACTGCACTGATAACTGCGGGCATCCCTCTTCTGATACTTGAGTTCGGCATCGGGCATGAACGAATAGGATCAGCACCACTTGCCTATCATAAGATAAGCAGGAAATGGGAATGGCTTGGCTGGTGGGCTGTTATATTCGTGATGTTTGGCATAGAGCTTTACTACACAGTGATAATCTCCTGGTGCCTTAATTTCTTTACCCTGTCTTTCAATTTAGGCTGGGGCAATGACCCCAACTCGTTCTTCTTCAAAGAATTTCTGTCTTTAAGCGAAAAGCCTTCAGATATAGGCAACATAAGAACACCAATACTTATCGGCCTAATTGTCGTATGGTTCCTGAACTGGCTGATAATTTACAGGGGTGTACAGAGAGGTGTTGAACTTGCAAATAAAATATTCATGCCATTGCTTTTTATACTTACTGCAGTGCTTGTTTTCTGGGCAATCACGCTTGATGGAGCAATGACAGGCATTAAGGCCTACCTTACACCTGACTTCTCTAAGCTCTCTGACCCGAAAGTCTGGATAGACGCCTACAGCCAGATTTTCTTTACCCTAAGTCTGGGGTTCGGCATAATGATAGCCTATGCAAGCTATCTCCCTGCAAAGACCAACATCACTAGAAATGCAATGCTTACAGGATTTATTAACAGCGGATACTCCCTATTTGCAGGATTTGCCGTTTTCTCAGTACTTGGTTTTATGGCCACATTGCAGGGCAAGCCTATATCCGATGTGGTCTCCCAGAGCATAGGACTTGCCTTCGTCGCTTATCCCAAAGCAGTTAGCCTTATGCCCGGAGGCAATCTATTTGGAGCGATATTCTTCCTATGTCTGGTCGTGGCCGGTTTGTCATCTTCAATCTCAATTATTGAAGCATTTACATCAGCAATTGTTGACAAATTTGGCTTTAGTAGAAAACCGGTAGCTACAACAGTATGTCTTGTAGGATTTGCAGGGTCAATTATATTCACCACTCATGCAGGCCTTCACTGGCTTGATATCGTTGACCACTTCCTTACAAATTACGGATTGGTTGTTGTTGGTGCTGCTGAATGCGTACTAGTTGGGTGGTTCTTCAAACTTAAAATTATCAGGAAACATATTAACAAGATATCCTCCATTCATCTTGGGACATGGTGGGATATTCTCATTAAGTATTTCGTACCCCTAACGCTCAGCATAATATTAATAGTCAACCTTTTCAGAGAACTCACCGAACCCTATAGTGGTTACAGCTGGACATCTCTGATTATAATAGGCAGGGACTGGGTACTGCTTACGCTTATCGCCGCCTTCTGGATAGCTTCAAGACCCTGGAAGACTGAGGAACATAAAACACCGAGCCGAGGCGAAAAAAAATAGCATCTCTCTGCTTATAACGAACAATCAATCATCCTTTTTTTTTAAAATACTCAATAAATCTCATCGTGTTTCTGACCACATCCCCTTTGAGGATTGCCGTTGCAACTGCAACTGCATCAGCCCCGGCATGCATTACTGGTTCAATGTTACCAAGATTTATACCCCCGATTGCTACAACAGGAATTTTCACATTTTGCTTTATCAGGCTTAGATTTTCAATACCCACCGGCATTCCTGCATCCTTTGTTGTTGTATGGAAAACTGGCCCGAAACCGATATAATCTGCACCGTTTTCTTCTGCCTCTTTTGCCTGCTCAAGATTATGCGTCGAGATGCCGATAATTTTTTTAGTCATGATCTTTCTGGCCTCTTTTAAAGGGAGATCATCCTGACCGAGATGTACGCCATCTGCATCCACGGCAAGTGCTATATCGGCATGATCATTAATTATCAATGTTGCATCGAACATATGGGTTAATTTTCTGAGCATTTTTGCTTCATCATATATCTGCCGTCTTGTCTTTTCCTTCTCCCTGTACTGAACAAACTTTATGCCCGCTTCCAGCACATTAAAAGTTACATCATATAGCGAAAAACTGCTGTATTTTTTTTCAGTAATAAAACAGATTCCACTAAGATACATTTAGAAATTCCATGCCTTTCGAAATCCAGGAAATCTCTCTATTTACCCCGAAGATAGTATGCATGTTGATTATTTTTATTAATCCAAAAAATGCATTTGAAACAGGTATACATGTTATATAGTTGGGCATGTTTCTTGAGCGGCCATAGGGAAATTTTTGGGATACCCGTCATGGCGAAATAAGCGTGTCGAATCGACCGAATTTTTACTGTCTGACCCCGTAGAACGGGGTAACCCGTATACGGGGGAGTTTTTACCCCGTGGAAAGGATGAGTTTCTTTTCGGGGTAAAAATTCGAGCGAATGAGTCATGTGACGGGTGAAAATTTCCCTCTAGGGAGCGAAAGGAATATGTCCAACTACTTAATCCACTAACTCTATTTATTCTGAAAAGCATTCTTGGGGTTAACTTAAAGGCTCAATTGAGCCATTCAGCCTCTCGGTGAGTCCTGTATTATACTCTCCTTTTATAAAATCAGGATCGTTAATTACCTTTTTGTGAAACGGGATAGTGGTTTTTATACCCTCGATTATAAACTCATCAAGCGCCCTCCTTAATCTTGCAATGGCTTCATTTCTATCTCTTCCGTGTACAATCAGTTTTGCTATCAATGAGTCATAATAAGATGGTATAACACAGCCGTTGTAGGCTGCAGTGTCAACTCTTACTCCGGGACCTCCCGGTAATGACAGGAAAGTTATTCTGCCTGGGGAAGGGATAAATCTCTCAGGGTCTTCCGCATTAATTCTGCATTCTATTGAGTGGCCTGAAAGTTCTATCTTTGTTTGCTTTAGTTCTAAAGGGAAGCCCGCAGCTACTTTGATCTGTTCCTTAACTATATCTACGCCGCTAACATATTCTGTAACAGGGTGTTCGACCTGGAGGCGTGTATTCATCTCCATAAAGTAAATAGAACCATCCGGACTGACAATAAATTCGACTGTGCCTGCATTTCTGTATTTAAGAACCCTTGCAACCTTAACAGCATACTCCCCGATTTTCTTTCTGAATTTCTCGGTAGCTATAGGTGATGGAGACTCCTCAACCAGTTTCTGATGCCTTCTCTGAATTGAACAATCCCTTTCACCCAGATGTATAATATTCCCCTTTGTATCAGCAATTATCTGAACCTCAATATGTCTCATTTCAGGGATGTATTTCTCTGTATAAAGTTCTCCATTGCCGAAAGCTGCAAGCGCTTCTCTTTGAGCCATAAAAAAAAGATTGTTCAGTTCATCTTCATCTTTTGCTATCCTCATTCCCCTGCCACCTCCACCTGCAGATGCCTTGAGAATCACAGGGAACCCTATCCTCCTAGCAGTCTTTAAGGCTATTTCTTCTGAAATAACAGGACCGTCACTCCCGGGAACAATAGGCACACCTCTCCTTTTCATGATCTGTCTTGCCTTTGCTTTATCTCCTCCAAGTCTAATGCTATCGGGTGTCGGGCCGATAAATGTGATCCCTGAAGTAAGGCATACCTCTGCGAAATGAGGGTTTTCGGCCAAAAAACCGTATCCTGGATGTATGGCCTCAGAATCAGTTATTTCTGCGGAGGTAAGGATGCTGGGTATATTATTATAGCTTTGGGCAGAACTGGCAGGCCCTACACATACAGATTCATCCGCCAGCTTTGTATGTAAAGAATCTTTATCAATGACAGAATATATAGCAACAGTTTTAATACCAAGTTCTCTGCATGCCCTTATTATCCTGACAGCAATCTCTCCACGATTTGCGACTAATACCTTTTTAAACAATTTCATAAAGGTTCAACAAGAAAAAGCGGCTCACCGTATTCAACAGGCTGTCCATTCTCAACAAGTGATTTGACAATAATCCCTTCAACCTCACACTCGATTTCATTCATAAGTTTCATTGCTTCTATAATACAAAGCACCTGTCCCTTCTTTACTCCCAGACCTACTTCCACAAAAGGCGGAGCATCAGGGGAAGGAGATCTATAGAACGTACCAACTATTGGAGATGTAACGGTAATAAGCCTCTGTGTCTCATGCTCTGTCTCTGTGGTTATGTTGTCCTGAATAACTGCTGCTTTCTGTACAGGTATCTGCAATGAAGAAAAAAACTTTTCCCTTTTAATCTTGACCTTAACGCCGTCTTTCTCTACCTGCAATTCTGTGATATCAGTATCCTTGAGAAGTTCAATAAGATCTTTTAAATCCTCAAGTTCCATTTATTTTACCCTTTCTATATATTCTGAGGTTCTTGTATCCACCTTTATGGTGTCACCCTCATTTATATGAAAAGGAACCCTGACTACCGCTCCGGTCTCAAGGGTAGCAGGCTTCCCACCACCTGTTGCAGTGTCACCTTTGAATCCAGGTTCTGTCTTTGCAACAACGAGTTCTATAAAAGTCGGAAGCTCAACATTTAATGGACTGCCCTTATAATATAGAATTTTAACATCCATGCCCTCCTTCAAAAACAGCTTTATACCACCCAGCTGTTCCGAAGTCAGAGGTGTCTGTTCAAATGTTTCTGAATCCATAAAGTAATATAATTCATCCTGCATATAAATATACTGCATCTTTTTTTCCTGAAGTTCTGGTGACGGCAGTTTTTCTCCTGACCTGAGGGTACCCTCAACAATTCCTCCTGTTCTCAGGTTTTTCAATTTTGTCCTTACAATAGCACCACCTCTACCCATTTTTACATGCTGAAAATCCACTATCTCATAAGGGTCACCTTTAAACTCCACCTTTAGGCCTTTCCTGAAATCACTTGTGGAAATCAAAAAACTTGCCTCCTGAAATACAATCTTAATGTGTCTCTAATCATCTTCTGCTATATTAATATACATTATCTACTGTTTATTGACTACTATATCATTATTTATTACTTGCCTTATTATTTAATTGATTATCTCAAGTTCCCTCGGAAGCGTTGTAAGTACCCTGCAACCGTTTTTTTCAGCAACGACCATATCTTCAATCCTAACTCCATAAAGTTCCGGTACATAAATTCCAGGTTCTATGGTAAAAACCATTCCGGATTTAACGGACTCACTACCAAACCTTGAAATGCGTGGCAGCTCATGAACATCAAGCCCTATCCCATGGCCTGTTCCATGACCAAAAAAGTCACCATAACCAGCTTTTTTTATAACATCCCTTGCAGTCTTGTCAACCATTCTGGTGTTTTTTCCTTCTTTGACAGAATCGATAGCCTTTCTGTTAGCCTCCAATACTATTTCGTATATTTTCTTCTTTTTAGATATATCTTTTCCATCTATTAACAAAGTCCTCGTCATATCTGAGAAATATCCATCAGCTTCGCCACCCCAGTCAACTATGACAAAATCTCCAGCCTTTATTTTATTATCAGAAGGCTTTCCATGAGGCAAAGACGTGTTCTGTCCGGAAAGTACTATTATATCAAAAGGTAATTCGGAACACCCTCTTTTTTTAAGATTATCCTCAAGCATGACTGCTATCTTTTTTTCGGAAAAGCCTTTTCTTATATAAGGTTTGACTGTATTAAAAGCTCTCTGTGCCCTGTCAATAGCTATATTTATCGAGTTCAATTCAAACTGGTCCTTTATCTTGCGAATATCTTCCACAAAACGACTAACTGCTTTTATTCTCAGGCCTTTTCTGAGAAGTTTCCTGTAAAATCCATATGATATAGTTGACTCAAATCCTAGTATCTTAATTCCGATTGACTTGGCCTTCTCTATTATTGTCCTGTGCCTTTCTACTTTATCGATAAGAATATCAAACCCTTTAAGCTCTCTCTTAGCCTGTTCCTCATATCTGAAATCAGTACAAAAAATCCTCTCATTTTTGGTTATAATCAGACAACCTGAAGAACCACTAAATCCAGACAGATATCTTACATTCTTTATCTCGCAAACAAGAATTCCATCTATACCCTTAAGCTCAAGGGCATCAGCAATAACCTGTATACGTTTCATTTCGATAGTAATTTCTGTGCAGCCCTAATGGCAAGAAGATAGCCTTCTATCCCGAGTCCGCTTATCTGTCCTGTTACGACTTCGGAAATGAAGGATTTTTTCCTGAATTCCTCACGTTTATATATATTAGAGATATGAACCTCTATTGAAGGCTTCCCTACAGCCGATATTGCATCTCTTATAGCTACACTGGTATGAGTAAATGCTGCAGGATTTATAATAAGCACATCATAATCTGTTATCTGTATAGCATCAATAATTTCGCTTTCGCTATTTGACTGAACAATCTTGACATCAATACCAAGCTCTGCAGACAGTGCATGTATATGTCTGTCCAGGTCATCCAGAGAAGTAGAACCATATATATTCATTTCTCTGCTGCCGAGAAGGTTTAAATTGGGCCCGTGTATTACAAGTACTTTCATATTGTTCTTAACAATCATTAAATTATTATTTAAAAAGAAGAAGTTTAAAATTCGCTTTCTATTTTGGGAACGGCAGACTTAAGGATAAAGCGCCCTTTACCATAATTTCCTTCGGGCTTAATCACAAGAGCCATATAATATCCATCCTTAATCTTTCTCATTATTATGCCACACTTGTCTGATATTATAGAAAACTCCTTTGGTTCTCCAAGTCCGAGGTTTTCTGCTGCGACACTAATATCTCTTATCATGGCAGAAGCTTCAGCTCCAAGACCTGTAAGGTCAATAAGTCTTTCAGATGCGTATTCCTGCACAGGGATACCATCTGAGCCTATTATCATTGAGGAAACAGCACCATTTACCTGATTAACAGTCTCTTTAAGAACTTCCAAGAAATCCATTGTGTTTTTTTCTTATGGCTTCTAAAAATAGAGTTAATTTTGATATTATAACTTCTTTATCCTTACCCATCAGTTTTAATAGAGCCCTGAAGTCTTCAACTCGCTGTAAAACCTTTCTGTCATCAGGGTTGGACGAAAGAATACCCTGATATATTTTCATAGCTTCAAAATAATTCCCTTTGGATATCTGCCTTTCAGCGTCATCAATAGTTGCACTTTGCTCTGGAGGCTCCATCAAATCTACTAGGGGCTTCTCCTCATCAGCTAATGTTTCTTCTTTTATTTCCTCTGTATTTGACTCTTCTGATATGTCTTTGCTTTCAAGCTCATCGAAAATTTCAGATTCCTCAGTTTCACTAGCTTCAGCTATATCAGCAAATGATATCTCTTCTTCAGTACCTTCAACCTGCTCATCCAACATCTTAATATCTTCATCCTCTTGATCGAGAATTTCCTCGGTTATGCCCTCACTTACCTCTTCTTTAACATCACCACCAAAAAGAGAATTTTCAAATTCAGTTAATTTTTCTTCATCAAAAGCTGAATCTAACTTTATTTCATCCGCTGAAGCAGCCTCTTCCGCGGTATCTGAAACATCTATCTCCTCAAGTTCTTCTTCTGGCATGGTAATCTCTTCTGATAGAGGTGGCTCAAATGCAGGTGATTCTTCAGATGGTACTTGTGCAGGCTCTTCACCTTCGAGCTCTCTTAATCTATCTAATGCATCTTCATCCATAGGGTTCAGCTTCAAAATTATTTTATAGGATTTTATTGCCAGATCTATTTCACCGATGTCTCTGTAAATTCCGGATAGCTTCTTGTGTGCATAAAGATTATCAGGTATTGATTCTATAACACTCTCGAACTCAGTCCGTGCCTCGTTAAGCATCTCCTTTTCAATATAGATCTTGCCTAACAATACTCTTGCACTCATATAACCAGGTTGTGACTCGAGTCCGTTTAAAAGAACCTTTATCGCTTCATCGAGTATGCCTTCCTTTCTATATTCTTCAGCAAGAGGAACGAAGAGTTTGGAATTAGGGTCTTTCTCTACCTTTTCTTTAAGTTTTTCTATATCTTTTAAAGACATGCCTTGCTCACATTTTTATCAAATTGTATTGATAAAGTCAAGTTCTGATTTTAAATAATCTGTCCAAAATTGCCTCTGCTACATGATCCTTGCTCATTAGGTCAAGGCTTGTTTTTCCTTTCCTATCAATAATCACTACTTTATTGGTATCCACTTCAAAACCAGAGTCCGGATCCGTAACGTCATTAAATACTATCATATCCATATCTTTATCTTTCATCTTTCCGATAGCCCTGCTGATTTTCTTGCCAGTCTCTGCAGCAAACCCTATAACAAATGGTCTTCTGTCAGCCTTTATACACTCAGAGATTATATCCTTGGACTGTCTCAGCTTTAAAGAGAAGTTTCCGCACTTTTCAATCTTCGTTCCCGATTTATGAAGAGGGGTAAAATCAGAAACAGCAGCAGACATAATCAGAACAGTTGCATGATTCATCTGTTTTTTTACTGCATTTAGCATTTCTTTAGATGTCTCTACCTGAATGAATTTTATACCATGTGGTTTATTCAATGACGATGGACCACTTATAAGAGTAACATTGGCACCTCTGTTTCTTGCTGTCTTAGCTAAAGAAAAGCCCATCTTTCCTGAAGACCTGTTCGAAATAAATCTAACCGGATCGATGTACTCCCTTGTAGGGCCAGCGGTAACAACGATATTTTCATCAACAAGGTCTTTCTTTGACAGTACACCCTTTACTGCTTCCACTATATCAGATATATCTGACATCCTTCCCATGCCTTCTTCTCCACATGCGAGACTGCCCTTTTCAGGACCAATCTGTACTACACCTAATGAATTAATTTTTTTCAGGTTCTGCTGAAAAATCTTATTCTCGTACATTCTCCAGTTCATAGAAGGCGCAATAATTATTTTACCGCTATATGAAAGCAGGCATGTACTAAGAAGATCATCCGCAATCCCATTGGCAAATTTTGCTATTATATTAGCAGTAGCAGGAGCTATAAGCATTAAGTCGGCAGTGGCAGGCAGTTTTATATGAGCCATTGGCTCATCAAACAAGGAGGAATATACCCTGTTTTGCGAAGCAATTTCAAGAGAAAGAGGCGTTACAAACTTTTTGGAAGCCTTGGTCATTATAACAAAGACCGAAGCTCCTTCTTCACTCAGTCTTCTGACCAGTTCAACTGACTTATATGCGGCGACCCCTCCGGTAACCCCATAAAGTACAGACTTATTCTTCAGAATTTTTTTCCTTTCTGTCGCCGAAGAGCTCATCGAAAGCAATTTTATCCGTTGTTTCCTTCTCATGTAGGTAAACTTTCAAATCTTTTTCAATTTCGCTGAGTTCTTCACTCGTTGCCATTTTTCTACTTTCCTCAAGGAGCTTTCTGTAGTCAAACTTACTGGCTTCTTCCTTTGCCTTTCTCGCTTCTTCTCCCGTAATAAAATCAAGTTTATTATCGATAGCTTCTTCAATTGCTATCGAGGTAATTCTTTTTGACTTGGTCTGTATCTTCGGCTTTGCGTCTAATGAAAGTTCCTTTGCCCTCTGAGAAGCAATTGCTACCAGCCTGTATTTACTGTCAATATTATTTTTGTCATATACCACAGGCAGAGAAATAATATCCATTTTCCCCTCCTAATTAAGATATTTTATTATCCAATCTGGATCTATTTTTTTATTCCTGAGTCTTTCAGCAATTATTATAGCTTCTAGCTGCCTTATTGAATCTCTCAGTATATTATTTACTATAACATAATCATACATTTCATATTCTTTGATTTCATTAACAGCGAGTTTCAGCCTCATTTGAATATCTTTTTTTGAATTGCTCATCCTTTTTTCAAGCCTCTCCCTTAGTATCTCCATGGATGGCGGAAGAATAAATATAAATACACCATCATCGAATGACTTTCTAAACTGTTTTGCACCCTGGGTATCTATATCAAGTATTATATCAAAGCCAGAATGCAAAAGATTCTTAAGCCTCTTTTTAGAGGTGCCGTAAAGATTACCATGAACCTCAGCCCACTCAATAAAATCTCCTCCTGCGATCATCTTTTTGAATTTTCCACTACTTATAAAAGAATAATCAACGTCATTAACTTCTCCTTTTCTTGGCTTTCGGGTGGTATAGGAAACTGATTGTACAAGTCCATCAACGGTACTGATTATTTTCTTACATAGCGTTGTTTTACCTGCTCCCGAAGGAGCAGAAACTATAAATATATTACCTTTACCCCGTAAAAAAGGCCCGGGCTTTACACGGGGTTTACTCTTCTTCAAGCGACCCCTTCCCTTCTGTAAATCTCTGAGTAATTGTTTCTGCCTGAAGGGCAGAAAGTATAATATGATTACTGTCAGTTATTATTATTGAACGCGTACGTCTTCCCTGTGTTGCATCAACTAACTTCCCTCCTTTTTTGGCCTCCTCTCTCATCCTCTTAATCGGAGCAGAACCAGGTGTTACAATAGCAACTACTTTTGATGATGCCACAACATTCCCGAAGCCTATGTTTACAAGAACAGGGCTAACATCACTCTTCTTCATATTCACCTCCCTAAAGGTAATAATCTGAGGCTAAGGTTTGGCATTACATTAACCTTAACTTAGTTTTTTTACTGTATATTCTGCACCTGTTCTCTCATCTTTTCTATCTCGGTTTTCATCTCTATTACCAAACTAGAGATATTATAATCAGAGGACTTTGATGTTATTGTATTCACCTCTCTGTTAAGTTCTTGTAAGATAAAATCGAGCTTTCTCCCTAAAGTATTACCATTAGCAATTATTATTTCTTTAAACTGTTTAACATGGCTTTCTATCCTTGCAATTTCCTCTGATATATCAAGTCTTGCAACAATTATTGCAGCCTCCTGAAGTATATGGTTATCGTCAATATCTTTTCCTTCAAGGATAATCTTCAACCTGTCATTGAATCTTTCCTTTATCTCTGCGCTGACCTTACTGGATAGATTTTTAATCTTCTCATTCATCATGCCCAGTGAATCTGCCATCTGAAGAAGCTCTGCGGTAAGTGACTCACCCTCACTAATTCTCATCTGATATAAATCTTCCATTGCTTGCTTGAAAATACCGTTAATTACATCGATATCAAACTTCTGGCTCGTTTGCATAAACATTTCGCGAAAATAAGTCATAACATTTATATCAAGTTCACCGGGAATTGAAAACTCTTCCTGCAGCTTTTTCAAAGCCTCATAAATTCTTCTGACAAAATCGGCATTAATATCTAAATCTACACTACCATACTCCGTGATTAAGATGTTTACATCAAATTTTCCCCTTGAAAACCGCTCTTTCAATGCATTTCTAAAACCAATTTCAAACTTATTTAAAAAGGCAGGTGCCTTTATATAGATATCCAGAAATCTATGGTTTAACGAACGAATCTCGACCCTGCAACCATTTTGCTCAGCACTCCCAAAACCAGTCATACTCTGTATCATGATTAGATAAACTATAAAACAGTCACTAAATTTAGTCAAATTAGCTTAAAATTATATATAATAAATAAGAAATCTCCTTGAAAAATAGACCTAAAATTTACTAAACTTAAAATCCAATTCATTTCTGGAGGAAAAAATGTCTGAAATTATTGAGATAAGATGGCATGGAAGGGGGGGCCAGGGCACAGTAACTGCTGCAAAAGTACTCGCAGATACCTGTCTGAGTGGTGGAAGACATGTACAAGCATTTCCTGAATACGGGCCTGAAAGGGCTGGTGCCCCTTTAAGGGCATACAACAGGGTTAGCACAAAAGAACTCAGAATGCACTGTCCTGTTCTTCTTCCCGATGTTGTATCTGTTGTAGATGCGACGCTTCTTGACAGCATAAATATTGCTGAAGGAGCAAAGGAAGACACAATTTTCATAATAAATACCTCTAAAAGCCCTGAAGAAATAAGAAAAAAATTAAGTGTTTTACCCGGACAAAAAGTATATATGGTTGATGCAACCAAAATAGCACTCGATTGTTTCGGGAGGGCACTGCCAAATTCGCCTATGCTCGGGGCAGTATGCAGGATAACCGGCCTTGTCACCCTCGAACATCTTTTAGAGGGTGTAAGGAAAAGCTTTGGGAAAAAATTTTCTCAGAAGATCATAGACGGTAACCTTGAGGCTACAAAAAGAGGCTACGAGGAGGTTAAAGAAGGATGAAACCAAAAGGATGGAAAGATTTAGCGCCAGGCTCTGTTATCCTAGAGGGTGGGAATGCTGTCAACTTCAAAACAGGTTCCTGGAGAGCGTTCAAACCGGTATGGAAAGAAGAAAACTGTATCCATTGTCTTTTCTGCTGGCTCTACTGCCCTGATATGGCTGTAAAGGTCAAGGATGGCAAAAGGGCAGAATTTGACTACGATTTCTGTAAAGGATGCGGAATCTGCGCACTTGAGTGTCCTGGCAAAAAAGGCAAAAAGGCAATCGAAATGGTAGAGGAGGGCAAATAGATGGCACAGGTTGTAGCTGTTACAGGAAATGAAGCGGTTGCAAATGCACTCCGCCAGATAAATCCGGATGTATGCGGTGTTTATCCCATTACACCACAGACAGATATGATGCAGAAGTTTGCATCATTTGTGTCTGACGGTAAAGTTGATACAGAAGTTATTCTTGTTGAAAGTGAGCATAGCTCAATGAGCGCCTGTATCGGAGCTTCTGCTGCAGGCGGCAGAGTCGTTACTGCCACATCATCCCAGGGTCTTGCTCTCATGTGGGAAATGCTCCACATTGCATCCGGCGACAGGCTTCCGATCATCATGCCTGTTGTCAACCGTGCACTTTCAGCACCACTGAACATCCACGGTGACCATTCAGATGCCATGGGTGCTAGAGACACGGGCTGGATTCAGCTCTGGTCTGAAAATTCTCAGGAGGCATATGACAACACTATACAGGCATTCAAAATCGGGGAACATATGGATATCAGGCTTCCTGTCATGATCTGTCTCGACGGGTTCATAATAAGCCATTCAATCGAACGGATAGAATATCTTGAAGATAAAGAGGTTAAAAATTTTGTTGGTGAATTCAAAAACTTCCTCCCACTCCTTGACCTAAGCAAACCCAAAAGTTACGGACCGTTAATCCTCCCGGATCTCTATCATGAATATAAAAGAGCTCAGCATGAGGTCATGACAAAGGTAAAGGATGTTGTTCTTGATGTAGCAAAAGATTTCGAAAAACTTAGCGGTAGAAAGTATGGTCTATTCGAATCTTACAGACTGGATGATGCTGACATTGCACTTGTAATTCTCAGCTCTGCAGCAGGAACATCAAAAGATGTTATAGATAATTACAGGGACAAAGGCATCAAGGCAGGGCTTATTAAACCCCGGCTCTTTAGACCCTTCCCGTACGTGGAGATAGCTGAGGCACTGAAAAATACAAAAGCAGTGTGCATTATGGATAGAGCAGACTCTTTTGGGGGGTATGGTCCTCTTTTTATGGAGATCACCTCTGCACTATACCCTCTCAAGGAAAAACCCGTTCTGATTAACAAAATTTACGGACTGGGTGGTAGAGACTATTTGCCACAGCATGCTGAGACAGTCCTTAATGAACTTATTGAAATTGCAAAGGGTGGAAAAGCCAGAATTATAAAAGAATATATAGGAGTGAGGGAATAAAATGGCTAAAGCTAAAGGAATTACATTAAAAGAGCTGTCCAAAAAAGAAGACCTGTTTACACATGGGCACAGGCTCTGTGCCGGGTGTGGTGCCCCCATCATTGTAAAAATGGTACTTCTTGCTACAGACTACCCGGTGATCGCATCAAACGCCACTGGATGTCTGGAAGTATCAAGCTGCATATCTGAGTATACTGCATGGAAAATCCCGTGGATACATACCGCCTTTGAAAATGCAGCCGCTACCATATCAGGCGTTGAAACCATGTACCGGTCACTAAAGAAACAGGGGAAGATAGACAAGAAAATAAAATTTATTGCTTTTGGAGGCGACGGCGGAACCTATGATATTGGAATCCAGAGCCTTTCCGGTGCAATGGAACGCTGGCATGATATGATATATATCTGTTATGACAACGGTGCATATATGAACACAGGCATCCAGCGCTCAAGTGCAACACCTCTTGGTGCAGATACCACTACCTGTCCAGCGGGCTCAGTGATTCCCGGAAAACTGAGGCCGAGGAAAAACCTTACGAAAATAATGGCTGCCCACAATATCCCTTACGCGGCTCAGGCATCCCCTTCTCACTGGATGGACTTAATGAAAAAGGTTAAAAAAGCCCATGAGATAGAAGGTCCGAAGTTCATAAATATAATCTCAGCATGTAATCGTGGATGGCGTTCAAAGACCAATGACGCTATTACTATAAGCAGGCTTGCTGTAAACACATGTTACTGGCCTCTCTATGAAATAGAAAATGGTGTAACAAATATTACATTTACTCCTAAAGAAAAGAAACCGATAGTTGATTTTCTGAAACTGCAGGGCAGATTCAAACATCTTTTTTCACCGGAAAACGAATGGTTATTAAAACAGGTCCAGGAAGAAATTGACAAGGAATGGGAAAAACTGCAGAAAGAAGCAAAATGCGGTTGATAAAGATAATAAAATGTGATATTTTCAAATTGCAATGAGTGGTTCTGATCTAGTTATGTATGAAGAGGAGTTCCAAAAAATTAACGAGGAACTCCAGAGACTTTATCAACAGACAAATGCTAAAGTAGTCTTCCTTGTGGACAAGAATGGCCAGCTGATTGCATCAGCCGGTGAAACACGTGACCTGGATACAACCTCGCTTGCATCTCTGACTGCAGGCAATATAGCAGCTACAGGTGGAATAGCACGACTGCTCGGTGAAAAAGAGTTTTCAATTCTCTTTCATGAGGGTGAAAAAGACAACATACATATCTCACTTATTGGAAAGAGAGTTATTCTTGTAGTTATTTTCGACAACAAATCTTCACTTGGACTTGTCCGCTTAAGGGTTAAGAAGGCTTCAGAATCTTTTGTCAGTATGTTTAATGAAATAATCGCCAAGGCAGAACAAGAAAAGGTTGAGGGCAAATTTGATGAATCACCATTTGCAGAAATCAGTGATGATGATATAGACAATCTATTCAGGTAGGTACCCTATTAAGTGTCTTTTATAAACTATTCCTCACGTGAAATTAACTGCAAAATTGTTTACTATGGGCCAGGGCTCTGTGGGAAAACAACAAACCTTCAATACATATATAAAAGAACAAATCCGGTACAGAAAGGAAAGCTAATTTCTCTTGCAACCGAAACTGAGAGAACACTTTTTTTCGATTTCCTTCCACTTGCCCTAGGTGATATCAAAGGCTTCAAGATACGTTTTCATCTCTATACAGTCCCGGGGCAAGTCTTCTATGCCGCCAGCAGAAAACTTATCCTGAAAGGTGTCGATGGTGTTGTATTTGTTGCCGACAGCCAGATAGAGAGAATGGAAGCAAACGTGGAAAGCCTTGATGACCTTAGAATCAACCTCGCCGAACAGGGCTACGAACTGGAGAAACTGCCTTTTACGATACAATACAACAAAAGAGACCTGCCGAATATAGCACCGATTGATAATATGAATAAATTATTAAACCACCGGAGTGTGCCCTGGTTCGAGGCTGTTGCTCCTTCAGGTTCTGGAGTTTTTGAAACATTAAAAAGTGTTGCAAAGCAGGTCTTAACCGAACTGAAAAAACATTATTAGTTTTCAAAAAACAAATTTTACCCTGTTAAAAAGGCTAAGGTCTTCTAACAGGGTTTACTTAAGATCATTATTCCCCCTTTCTCAACAACCAAACCCTTTTCTTTTATCCATGAAATAAAAGAAGCATAAAAGGTAAAATATTAATATTACAGTTCAGAGTACGTTTTAAAAAAACAGTAAACCCCGTTAAAAAGTAGTTGCGTGTCGGTGGCTTTAGACACAGACTGCAACCTGCCTGCCGGCAGGCATTTTTTTAAATTCCGATTTCATCGAAGGCTTTTTTTTACGGGGTAAATAATCTAAAATATTAATAGTTCCATCATAATATAAGGGAAAATCTCTATGAAGTGTAAGATCTGCGGAGGAGAGTTAAATCTGCTGCTTGGTTGACGGACAGTCAATCTATGCTGCCTGGACTGCAGCAAAAGATTCCAGCTGTATGAATATATTGACGAGATCGATGAAAAGATTTGGCAACTGATATCCAACCGTTCCTGTGATAGGGCATAAATATGAACCTACCCATATACAGTATAAACACTAAACTTCTTATCCCGCACATTGAAAAAATCAGAAGACTGTACTCTGAAATGGACAAAGCATACAATGAAGCTGTTTCTTACTATGGATTTGAATGTTCGGGATGCAATGAGAACTGTTGTGAAGAGAGGTTTTACCATTACACTCTTATAGAGAATATTTATCTCATTGAAGGGTTTAAAACACTTGATGTAGAAACCAGAAAAGATTTAGTGGTAACGTCTGAAGAAGTCATTCATATATATGGTCTGCATGATCTAAAGGCTATTGTAAGAAGGGTAATGTGTCCGTTGAATTTAAACGGCCTCTGCATACTCTATGAATACAGACCAATGATATGCCGACTCCACGGGATTCCTCACGTTATAAAAAGACCGGGTCAACCGGAGCAAAGTGGTCCAGGTTGTCATAAGTTTAACGAGGATATTATGCCTAAAAACCTGCCATATTTAGACTTTGACCGTACCATTTTCTACTCGAAGATGGCAGCAATTGAGATTGAAGTCAGAAGGGTCTTGGATTTTAAAGGCCGCTACAGGAAGACTGTTGCCGGGATGATAATAGATCTAGCTGACAGCATCACAAATTCTACATAAATTGGTTTCATCTCGACCCGCTCCTTTTTTGAGTCATCAGTCATTAGTCATTGGTCAATAAAAAAGTAGGCAGTTAGGAGTAAGGAGTAAATAACAAAAAGTAAGAAGTAGGCAGTAAGCAGTAAGCAGAATGAAGAATGAAGATTTAATATCTAATTTTCAATCTTCAATTTTCAATCTTCAATTTTCTTTGCGCCGAGCGCCATGCGCCATGCGATGAGTAAACGGGCATCGTAACCATAACCGTATGATGTAACCTCCAGACAAAAACGGCTTAGATAAATTGTTTTCTGATAACTAATCTAGAAAAGAATTAACATTTTAAATTAATATAAAATAGATAAAAATATTTTAGGTATATTATTATAATCATTTATAAAAACTGATAAGAGGGGGATACCATGAGCATTAGAGAAAATATATATCAGGTCATAGATTTGCTTACACCATCAAACATACTTGTGAGTGTTTTTGACAAGAGCGGTCTTGAGGAACTGGTGAAAGGGATATTAGAGTCTAATGACGAAGCGAAATTTTACTCTACGGGCGGAACTGGAAAAAAGATTATTGAGATATTGGGTATAAATGCCTCTAAAAATTACATATCTGTGGAGGATTTTACTGGAGCACCTGAAATGGAAGGTGGCCTTGTAAAAACACTCCATCCAAAGATACATGCCGGACTGCTTGCAGAAAGAGGTAATCCTGCCCATGAGGAATACCTGTATAAAACACTTGCACAGATGGGCGGAAGTCCCGGAGTCTATTTCGACGTTTTTGTTGGGAATTTATATCCATTCACTTCAGTCATTTCAAAGGGAGATGCAACGCCTGAAACTGCAAGAATCAATATTGATATAGGCGGGCCTGCAATGACAATGGCATCTGCAAAAAACTGGCATAGTATTGCTGTCCTGACCTCATCTTCCCAGTATACAGAATTTGTACAGTCTCTTAAAAACAATGACGGTAAAATCAGTCTTGAATTGAGGTTCAACCTTACTAAGCAGGCGATGAAAGCGATCGGAGAATACAGGACAGCTATAGGCAGTTATTTTTCAGCACTTGATTTTCAGAAAGATGTTAAACCTCTTCTTGATATTAAGTAGTTCAGGAGAAAATTTTTTACATAGTGGCCACATGACATGATTTTAACTTTGCTAACAGTATTTGCCGCTTTTTGGAGGTGATTGGCATTTCCTCTATACTTATAGACGGCTATAATCTTATAGGTATTTATCATGACAATCTCAGCAGACAGAGGGAGAATATTATTAATTTTCTTATAAAATACAAGAAAATTAAAGGTCATGATATTACAATTGTATTTGACGGATGGAAAACAGGCAGCCATAAGGAAGAATATTTCGCCATTGGCGGTATTAATGTTATATATTCGAGGCTCGGAGAAAAAGCTGATACCATTATAAAAAGGATTATAAGTAGAGAAAAAAGAGAATTTATTGTGATAAGCTCTGACAGAGACATTATGGCATATTCCTGGTCATGTGGTTCTGTCCCGGTTTCGTCGAATAAATTCCTGTCAATTATTGAAAATGCAGGAAAATCTCTCTCTGGTAAGTATGAACTCTTAGAGGGGGATGACCATGTTAAACATAAAAAGGGTAATCCCAGACATCCCTCCAAAAAAGAAAAAGCTTTAATAAGGGTGCTCAGAAAATTGTGATCAGAAAAGTTATTTTAAATCTCAGGGCTGCTGATGCACTGAATCTTACCTTCCTGCTTTTTTTAATAATTATTACTTTCTTATTTCATCAAAAAATCAACGAGCCATCTTTATTATTTTTGTATTCAGGACTGATTTTCATTCAGGTTGTACTTATAAACCTTAAAGATAAAGGAAGTTTTCTCCGTTTAGTATACGATCTGATATTCCCGATAATATCAATAATTGCCATCTTTGACAGTCTCGAAATACTTGTCCATAATATAAATCCCAGAGACATAGATCCGCTTCTTATAAAACTTGATTACCTGTTATTTAACTACCATCCAACTGTCATGCTTGAAAAGATTACGACTCCTTTATTAACTGACATAATGCAGCTTGCTTATACAAGTTATTATTTTCTTCCAGTAATACTGGCTATTGCACTTAAGATTGAAAAAGAAGATTCTGCATTTGACCGTTCCCTGTTCCTTATAATGTTCTGCTTTTATATTTCCTATATTGGATATATGCTAATGCCTGCTCTGGGCCCGAGATACACCATTAATCACCTGCAGAATATAGAACTCGAGGGTCTATTTATTACCCTTCCACTACAGGAGTTTTTGAACAGACTTGAAGGTATCAAGAGAGATGCCTTCCCAAGCGGCCATACAGGTGTAGCCCTTACTGTACTGTATCTGTCCTTTCTATTCAAAAAGAGATACTTTTGGATATTCTTGCCATTTGTGGTCGTGCTTATTTTCTCAGCAGTTTACTGCAGATACCATTATGTGGTAGATGTATTAGGAGGGGTTTTACTTGCCTTAATTACAATATCACTTGGAGAGATGTACTATGAATTCAGGAAAAAGTGAGTCAATATTAATAGTTGAAGACGAAAAAAAGATTTCCGAGATAATCAGGGCATATCTCGAAAAGGAAAAATACAGGGTAAAGCTTGCCGAGACCGGGCAGCAGGCCCTCAACTATCTCAAAGATCCTTTCGACCTTATTGTACTGGATCTTATGCTTCCGGATATGGATGGTGAAGAGATTTGCAGGATGATACGTAAAACTTCAGATGTGCCGATAATAATGCTAACCGCTAAAATAGATGAAGAAGACAGGATTAAGGGTCTCGGTATCGGGGCGGATGACTATGTTGTTAAACCATTCAGTCCCAGAGAGCTTGTGGCAAGGGTAAAAGCACATCTTAGAAGGGCTGGGAAATCAAAGAAAACAATATTGAGTTTTAACAGAGGTGCTCTGAGGATTAATGTTATTAATTACGAGGTCTTCAGAGAAAATAAACAGGTATTTCTAACACAAACAGAGTTCAAGATACTGCTCTCTTTTGCTGAAAATCCCGGGAGAGTCTTCTCAAGAGATCAGATAATAAATATAGTGACGGGATATGATTTCGAAGGGTATGACAGAACAATAGACGCACATGTAAAAAATTTGAGACACAAGATTGAAAAAAAATCAAGAGAGCCCGAATTCATTAAAACAGTCTATGGTGTAGGATATAAATTCATAGGTATCCCTGATGAGAACTAAACTGTTTCTTGCATTCTTTGCTGTAATAATAATTGCACTGATATCAAACCTTATATACGAAAACTTTATTGTAAAGGATTTTGAAGATTACGTAAGCGGCACAAAAGAAGATAAGCTCTACTGGATCCTTGCTGCTGTTGAGGTCAACTATTCAGACGGCAAATGGGACAAAAAGTCACTCCAGGATGTTTCACACTGGGCTATGATGCTCGGTTTCGATATTAAAATATTGAACATCTCTGATGAAGAAATATTAGATTCCAAAATAGTTATGAGAAATCTCTCTCCCTTGATGAAACGCCGGATGGAAGCGATTATTGATATTGACTCTGCTACAGGTGAGTTTGAATCTTACCCCCTTTATGTGGGAGGTAAAAGGATAGGAACAATGCTTGTTCGACATCTTAGCAGGTTTGGGAGCATCGAAGAAAAGGAGTCCATATTCAAGCAGAGGGGAAGAGATTTTCTTCTTATATCATTCGTTATAGCGGGTGGTGGGGCTTTATTTCTCTCGTTGATTTTCAGCATTTTCCTGTCAAGTCCTTTGAAAAAAATGAAAAAGGCAGTCGAATCCATGGCAAAAGGTGACTTCAGCATTCGTGTTCCCACCGGATCAAAGGATGAGATTGGAAGACTCGCTGAAAGTTTTAATTTTATGGCAGAAGCACTGCAGAGAGAAGAGGCCTTGAGGAAACATCTTACCTCTAATATTGCACATGAACTCAGAACACCACTTGCTGTTTTAAAGGCAAATGTCGAAGCTATAATTGACGGAGTCATCAATAACAATCTGACAGGTCTTCAAAATATAAGAATGGAAATCGAAAAACTGATCAGACTTGTTGAGGGTATTGAAAATATAACAAAGGCAGAGGCCAGCTTTTTCTCAAGGAGAGAGCATATAGAGATAAATCTTGCAGAATTTCTTAACGGGATTGTGGTAAAGATGACACCTCTGGCTACCGAAAAAGGCCTTGTGATGAGACTAGTAAGCGATAGAAATATCAATGTTCTAACTGATCCTGATAAACTTGAAACTATAATTCAAAACACCCTGTCCAATGCAATTAAGAATACAGAAACAGGCGGGGTCTGGATAGATTTTGGCACTGAAAATCAGATGTTTTTTGTTGAGATCAGTGACTCCGGAATAGGCATACCGGAGGATAAATTACATCTCGTGTTTGAAAGATTTTACAGTGGTGACGATTTAAAAGGTATAGGACTGGGGCTTGCGATAGTTAAAGAGTTAGTAAATGTTATGGGCGGCCGCATTGACCTTAAAAGCAGACTTGGAGAAGGTTCAGTATTCAGGATATGGCTGCCTTTAATTAAAAAAATTAAAGTTGCCGGTGAATAGCATGCCCCGTTAGAAGGAAATAACAACATTTTCTAACGGGGTAAACCCGTAGAATCGTGAGTTATTCATCAATACAAACTAATTCAGGGTCAAAGCAGAATAAAATAAGAATTAAATATGCAGATACCTTTTAAAAAAACCGGGGACGGTGTACAAATAGAAATAAAGGTAGAACCCAGATCCTCTAAAAAAAGGATTTCAGGTGTTATGGATAATATACTGAAAGTAAAGCTGACTGCACCTCCTGTCGGAAATGCAGCAAACGAGCAGTTGATTGAACTTATTTCTAAAGAAACCGGTATAAAAAAATCCAGTATTAGGATTATTAAAGGGCTAACCTCAAAAAGAAAAATAATTGAGATCAAGGGGGTTGACAAGATTTAACATATTATTTTTTCTTCATATTTTCTTCACTAATGTTTATTAATATGTTAACAAAGGATTACTTAGGATTACTTAAAGAGGTTTGAATGTACAAGGCAACGATAATATTGACTTTATTCTTTTTGCTGGCGATTGCCTTAAGTGCATATTCTGATGAAAAAAATGTTACGCCATACGGAGATTACTGTAAAGGCTGCAGTTCATATGGTACATGCAGGAATGTCCTGTCTCCCAAAAAAGCATTAAATTTGCTGAATGGATATTATGAAGAGAAAGGTTACAGTGTCAGAAAAGCACATCACGTAGGGAGGTTTATAGAGGCCGATATATATAAACATGACAAACAGGTAGATAAAGTGATTTTTGACAGAAAAACTGGGAGGCTCAGGTCTGCTTATTGAAGATTTATATATAGAAAGTTTGAATATAAAAAAAGCTCCCCGGTCAATTCCCGGGGAGCTTTTTTAGTACTAAATGTCATAATAGAGGAAAAACTCGTATGGATGCGGTCTAACTCTCAGGGCATCCACATCCCTTAACCTCTTATAATTTATCCAGGTCTCGATCACATCAACTGTGAAGACATCACCCTTTAACAGGAATTCATTGTCAGTTTCAAGGCTGTCAAGTGCTTCCTCAAGGCTTGCAGGTAAAGCAGGTACCGAGGCAAGCTCCTCAGGTCCAAGTTCATAAATGTCCTTATCAAGAGGTTCACCTGGATGAATCTTGTTTTCTATCCCATCAAGCCCTGCCATTAACATAGCAGCAAATGCAAGGTACGGGTTACAGGAAGGGTCAGGGAATCTCACCTCTATCCTCTTTGTCTTTGGATTTGCTGAGTACATTGGAATCCGGATCCCGGCAGAACGGTTGCGGCCTGAATAGGCAAGGTTTACCGGTGCCTCAAACCCTGGTGTTAGACGCTTGTAGGAATTGGTAGTCGGACTTGTAATAGCAGCAAGTGCAGGTGCATGTTTCAGTATTCCGCCAACGTAGTAAAGTGCAAGCTCGCTCAGGCCTGCGTAACCGTTACCTGCAAAAAGTGGCTTGCCATCTTCCCAGAGGCTCTGATGGGTATGCATTCCTGAACCGTTGTCACCAAATATGGGTTTTGGCATAAATGTAACCGTCTTTCCGTGTTTTCTCGCCACATTTTTCAGAATGTATTTGAATACCATGATCTGGTCTGCCATCTGCAGAAGAGGGGCATACCTCATATCTATTTCACCCTGACCGGCAGTTGCAACCTCATGGTGCTGCTTCTCAACATATATGCCGCACTTCTGCATCTCAATGACTACTTCATTTCTCATGTCTTCCAAACTGTCAGTTGGTGGTACAGGGAAATAACCTTCCTTATGCCTCGGCCTGTATCCGAGGTTTGGATTCTCTTCCCTGCCTGAATTCCAAATCCCCTCTTTTGAATCAACAAAATAATAACCACTATTGGCAGTCTGGTCGAAACGAATATCGTCAAAAACAAAAAATTCAGGCTCAGGGCCAAAAAAGGCTGTATCTGCAATTTTTATGGATTTCATATAATTTTCAGCCTTCTGTGCAATATATCTTGGGTCCTTCGAGTAAAATTCTTTAGTAATGGGATCAACAATATTACATGTAAGGCTCAGGGTTGAATATTCCCTGAAAGGATCCATAAACGCTGTTAAAGGATCAGGGATTATCAGCATGTCCGATGTATGTATTGCCTTCCAACCTCTTATAGACGAACCGTCAAAGCCAAGTCCTTCCTCAAAAACCTCCTCTCTAAGTTCATCCACTGGCACCGAGAAGTGCTGCCAGATGCCAGGCAGGTCAAGGAACTTAAAATCAACGATTATTGCCTTGTTTTCCTGTGCAAACTTGATTACATCTTTAGGTGTCATCTCATCCTCCTCTAAGTAATTTTATAAGGTTACGTCTAACGGTTACGGTAACGACGCCCGTTTACTCATCGCATGGCGCATGGCGCTCGGCGCAAAGAAAATTGAAGATTGAAAATTGAATATTGAAAATTAGATATTAAATCTTCATTCTTCATTCTGCTTACTCCTTACTTCCTACTTTTTAATTCTCACTTTATACTGGTTTTATACAGCACTTTCTCCTCGTTCACCGGTTCTTATCCTAACAGCATCTTCAACCGGAAAGACAAAAATTTTTCCATCTCCAATCTTTCCGGTTTTCGCCTTGTCTTCAATTATCCTTATTGCCTTAGCAGCAATATTGTCAGATATAACAATTTCTATCTTTATCTTTGGAATAAAATCTACGATATATTCAGCGCCGCGATAGAGTTCAGTATGGCCCTTCTGCCGGCCAAATCCCTTCACTTCTGTAACTGTCATTCCCTGTACGCCTATCTCATTAAGGGAGTCCTTAACATCGTCCAGCTTAAAAGGCTTTATGATCGCCTCAATCTTTTTCATATAACCTCCAGTTTTTGCAAACTATATACACCTTACTCCTTACAAATCGCATAGCGCAAAGCGCTTGGCGCATAGCGTTATTTTTTACTCCTAACTCCTCACTTTTTACTTCTTACTTCTTGCCTTTACCCGCCTCAGGCGGGTTAACCTGTACCTATATCTATGTACTTTTATTACAAGAACCTTGCCAGCTAAATTCCTTTTAAAATCAAAGGTATTTTGTTTACTTGAAGGTATAAACTGCCTAATTCCCAAGCATACATGCCTAAAAAATAGGCAATCAATTAAGAAAAAATAAAAAGTCCCTGTGTATAAGGGACTCTTTAAGCAGGTATGGGTTGTGAATTATATTATTGTTGCTTGACGTCGTCTTCGGGTCTTTCAGCTTTCTTTTGGTTTGATTCCTTGTTATTCTTTTTCTTGCCTACAAGATAAGACTCGCTTGGCCTCCACCCAAAGGATGCACTGCTTTTGGTTAAACTGAAAACTCCACCGCCAATCTTCTGAACTGTCATCTTTAGTAACATTGCGATACCTATAAATGGAAGAAAAGCAGCATACAGTAAACCGAGAATCGGCCCTAAAATTAGAATTCCTGTTGCTGGAAGCCTGAAATATACAGTTTTTCTATCTCCCGGAAGTACTCCTTCATTGGAAATGTCCACCCTCTCACCTGTGGTGAAATTCCAGTATGTGCCTTTATTTACTTTATGTCCTCCTTTATACCTTAACATTGTCTTTCCCTCCTTTCTCGTCCCCTCGTTTCCTCTTTCCTGATTATAGATTATACAAAATAAGAATCTTTAACAATTGGAGGAATTTCCTATTTAAACAGGAATTTGTTCTTAATATAACTTGAGAAAACTTTAATTAGACCATAAAGAACAGATATATCTATATTTCTAACCCAAAAAATGCGTTTGAAGCATGTATACAAGCAGTCTACGACTCTTAGATAATGTGCCTTAGTACCATAAAAAGTCTATACAAGAAGGTGTAAATTACCTATCTTTACTTTTTTCAGACCTTCTTTCAAGGCAGCATCAAGACATCTCTGGGCAAGAGCCTTTGAAGTCAGTGGCATATCAGACATGAGAAAATGGGGATAAAATGCAAGCAGGGTGTATGGTATATCAGGATTTATTGAAGCAATAAACTTTGCGATACTACTTATCTCATCTTCATCAATATAACCAGGGACGATCAGGGTGCTTGCAATAAGAAGGGGCGGGACAGGCCTTGATTTGACAGTATCACCTACCCTTGAGAAATTCTCAATAGTTCTCCTATTCGTAGTCCCCGTGAGTATAATATGCAGATTTTCATCCCATGCCTTCAGATCAAATTTTATACAACCACCGGACCCTGCTGCAATTTCTATCATCTTATCAAGTAAGCCCTTATGCATGGATCCATTCGTCTCCCAGCATATTCTAAGTATTCTCCCCTTGTTTGCTTCAATTGCAGTCCTTGAGGCATTAAGTGAAAAAGGAAGCTGAGGTGTGGGGTCACCTCCGAAATAGCAGATACAAGATGTCTTTTTATCAACGTATGAAACGAGCTCATTCATGGAAGCTGTTTGAGAACCGAGGGTATGTTGCCTGAAATGCCAGTTCTGACAATAAAGGCAATTAAATGAACATGCATGGAAGAACACAGCAAGATTCTTGTATCCATACTCAGGTCCTGAACGGCATGCATATTCTGGAAAGCCTGCTCCTGTCCCTCCAGGGCATACCCAGTCTCCGACACAGTTTGTTGGAAGTGGATCATGATACCATGAGAGTTTTCCTTCTCTGGGTGTTACTCCTTTGAGCCTCCCTTTTTCATTGAGCCTTGATCCACAATATCCTAATCCATTTTCAGGAATCCTGCACTCATTTACACATACCTTACATGGAACTCCTTCGGGATCCTTTGGAGGCCTTTCTGGCAGGCCGAAGCTGGCTCTGATCTTGGAATGGGCCTTCATAGCAAAGGGCAGTGCATCATACGGTCTCTCCCTTATGCATTTGAGGCACACCCCTAGTTCTTTTGAAATTTGCATTGATGTATCATGGCATAATGTGCACTGAGCCATTATCTTTTCCGGACTTCCATAGTGTCAAATCACCATATTATGGTCTTATATTATTTATTATTTTTTAACTTTATTCATAATAATGTCAAAAATAATAATGTACCGGGTTTTGTCAAATTACTGGAAACCGAATATTTCCAAAAAAGTTATTTTGTTAAATATAACCTTTTAAAAAATAACTGGCAAAAATCAACATGTTGCATGACAAGTGGAATTTATGCACTCTGGAGTATACAATAAACAATGCTCATAGAACTTCAGGGACAGTTAGAGCACATTACATATTTTAACGCGGAAAATCATTATACAATCGCCAAAATAAAAGTAGAGGGCAAAAAAGAGCTGGTTACCGTAATCGGTAATCTTTTTTCTGTATCCCCCGGAGAGGTACTAAAGCTGAAAGGATTATGGGAAATCCATCCTAAATATGGTGAACAGTTCAAGGTACTCTCTTATGAACCAATCCCGCCCGTTACTGAAAAAGGAATTGAAAGGTATTTAGGTTCAGGCCTGATTAAAGGTATCGGGCCTGTCATGGCAAAGCGTCTTGTAGATAAATTCAAGGGTGAAACACTAAATATAATAGAGACAGACATTGAGAGACTGAAAGAAGTCGAGGGTTTCGGCCATAAAAGGATCCAGATGATCAAGACCGCATGGGCAGAACAGAAAGAAATTCGTGATGTAATGATCTTTCTTCAAAGCCACGAGGTCAGTTCTAGTTATGCAGCGAAAATTTTCAAACACTATGGTAAAGATTCAATAAGAATTGTTAAAGAAAATCCTTACAAACTTGCCACCGATATATTCGGAATCGGATTCCATACCGCTGATAAAATATCCGAAAAGCTCGGTATCCCCAGGGACTCGCAGATAAGAGCTGAGGCAGGCATACTGTATGTTCTACGACAGCTTGCTGATGATGGACATGTATTTTATCCATACGAATCTCTTATTTCAGAATGCAGAAAGATTCTTGATATCGAAGAGCATATTATCGCCAGTGCATTAAAAAAAATTTCCTCAGAAAAAAGGGTTGTAATCGAAGATCGTTCGGTCTTTCTTGCTGAACTCTATATCTCAGAAGTCGGCATCGCCGGTAATCTTATGACGATTTTCAATACTCTGAAAAACCTCAGGCATTTTGATAAATACAAAGCTGTTGAATGGGCACAGCATGAACTGAACATTGCACTCGCCAATGACCAGATTAAAGCAATAAATGAATCCATAGTTAAGAAAGTGATGGTAATAACAGGTGGCCCTGGTACGGGCAAAACCACTATCATCAATGCAATAATCAAAATCTACAAAAGACTGGGACAGAAAGTAATGCTTGCTGCACCGACCGGAAGGGCATCTAAAAGAATGTCTGAGGCTACAGGTCATGAGGCAAAGACAATCCACCGCTTGCTGGAGTACAGCCCAAAACAGGGTGGTTTTAAGAAGAACGAGGGAGACAAACTTGAAGCAGATTTAATAGTAATAGATGAGGCATCAATGGTAGATACAATACTTATGCATCATCTCCTGAAGGCGGTACCTTCTGCAGCAACACTGATCCTTGTTGGTGATGTTGATCAACTGCCTTCTGTAGGAGCCGGAAATGTGCTTAAGGATATTATAGATTCTGGTGTTATACCTACTGTCAGGCTTAATAAAATATTCAGGCAGTCCAGAGAAAGTCTGATTATCGTCAATGCTCATAGAATAAATAAAGGTGAATTTCCGATCATTACATCAGACAAAAACTTGCATCAGGACTTCTATTTCATTCAGATTGAGGAACCTGAAAAGGTATTTGAGATGATAATAAAGATGTGCAATGAAAGTATCCCCAGGAAATTCGGCTACCACCCTGTTAACGATATTCAGGTATTAACCCCGATGTACAGGGGGATTGCAGGTGCATCTAATCTTAATCACGAATTACAGAGACAACTGAACCATTCAACTGATGAACTGATCAGAGAGGGGAAGGTACTGAAGACCGGTGATAAGGTAATGCAGATAAGAAACAACTATGATAAAGATGTCTATAACGGCGATATCGGGAGGATTTCTGTAATCAATAGAGCAAACAATGAGGTGACTGTTGACTACGAGGGGAGACCTGTTGTTTATGATTTTACAGATCTCGACGAAATAGTGCTGGCCTATGCGGTCTCTGTTCATAAATCACAGGGCAGCGAATATCCTGTTGTTATAATGCCATTATTGACACAGCACTATATGTTACTGCAGAGGAACCTGCTTTACACCGCTATCACCAGAGGGAAAAGGTTGGTTGTAATTATAGGTACAAATAAAGCACTGGCAATCGCAGTAAAGAATAATAAGCCTGAGAAGAGATTTACAAATTTAAAGAACAGGCTTAAAACTGTTTATTAGGCTAACCCCCAAAATGCGTTTAAAGCAGGTATACATGTTGTGTAGTTGGGCATGTTTCTTGAACGGACATAGGGAGCGAAAGGGTTATGTCCAACTACATAATTTACCAATTCTTTTTATACTGAAAAGCATTTTTGGGTTAACAGCAGTTGTTGCTGTTCTTATCGGTACAGCAGTCGTCGCAAGATGGTTCGCCGCCGGTTATCTTGCTTGTAATAAGTGCATAGGCACAGCCTACGCCTGAGTCAACCTTTATTGCACCGGATTCACAGTTATTGGCACATGCACCGCATTCCATACATAAATTTCTGTCTGTAATGACTGCCTTTTTATCATTCATCTCAAAGACTCCACGCGGGCAAACCTCAATGCATCTCCAACAACCCGTACATTCTTCCGGAGAAAATTCAATGCTTGCAACATCTAACAGGTATTTCATACAATCCCCCATTGACCGAGTTTGTATGCGATCATTAAGAGTACAGATAATACAGCGGATGATATATAAACCGGCATTGCAAATTTTAGTTCTTTTTTTACACCTGACATGCTTGTAAATGTTGTTGATCCTGTAAACTGCAAAGCAATATAAGAACATGCCAGTGGAAAGAATATATAGGTAAAAACGAGTAGAATCATACTCGTTTGATCAAGAATTCCGGCAAAGTGCTGCAAGAGAAATACAACAAATAATCCTGTTATCCAGCCCTTTACTGCAAAGGACCGGGATGGTATAAATGGAAGCAGCACCGGCGTTACAAAAGCTCCTGCAAAAACGGTTATTAGCCCTAAAATAAGAAATGGCAGCCCTCCTGACCAGGCATCACTGAATAAAATACCCAATGGCTGAATACCGAATAATATTAATACGATTAAAGCGTATATTAAAAACTTCTTCATGACAGGATTAATCTCCATTGGAGTTAGCACAAGCCTGTCCAGAATACCAAACTTGATGAGCCTCATTTCCCTTGCTGCTTTGTATCCGGCTTCAAGATAAGCCGGTATATTCCTTGCGTATACAGGTCCGAAATAGACCTTGAAGCCTGTATTCTGCTTTACTGCCATGGCGTTAACTCCAGTAGCTCCAAGCTGAGGGACAACAATCCTCTTGTGATTAACTAGTCTTTCAAGCTGTACCTCAAAAATCCGTCTTATCAGTTCATTTGTTCCAAAAGTGCCCTTCCCTGCAGCACACCATACATTAATGCCCTCGGTATCCAGCACGAGTATCCATGCACTCAGTCCCCTTAATGAGCGCCTGAGCATATCAAAGCTGAGCTTGTAATTGGCACTTACTAATACATCGGATTTCTGATCCGGCTTACCAACCGCATAAAGGCCGGGTTGAACACTATATTTCATCCGGAACTGGCTGATCCTGCATTTAATCTGCCCAAGGTGATCCGCCCATGTCCATTCAGTAGTTACCCTGAAAACATTTCCTACAGGTGTTCTCAAGGTGCCACAGACCCATTCAGGCCAGTTGCTAAGCCCTTCATCAGGATGGCCCTCTTTTTCGCTTACAATCTTAGTTGTACCAGATTCTACAAATGTAACGGTAGGGCGACAGGGGTTTCCTGACTTTATAAAGTTTTTCCCTTCTACATTCGGTAGTTTTATGAATCTTAATTCACTCATTATGAACGGCTTGTATTTATAATATATCCTTAATAACGGTCCAGAATAAATCCTTCACAGCCTGCGGTTCCCCTGTTAATTTATTATATCATTTTGCAATTTTTATAAAATTTTTAAAAAATTCACTGTTTTTCTGTTCACTTGATCATACCAAATGCCTTATACAGCCCGACAACAAGTTCATCCATTCTGTCATAGTCAAGGGTATCGGCTGTATCTCGGGCGGTGTGGTAGTTGAAATTCCTGTAAAATGCCGTGTCAGTTATCATGAATGCCGGGTAGCCGAATTTCCAGAAACTGCGGTGGTCAGAAAAACTCACACCTATAATGCATGAGACAGCGTTGAGAGATTCTACGGGCAGGGAGGATACGGTCTTGAAAGAACTCTTCAATTCATTTGTAAATGTCCTTGAGGATATATTCCCAACAAATGCTATGAAATTACCCCTGTCAGGATAAAAAAAACCAAATCCGGGAAAGGGGTAATCCTGACAACCTTTTTGGTCGCAGTAATACCCGAGCATCTCAAGGGAAACCATACCATAGACATTTTCGCCTCTTGACTTAAGGCTTTTTGCATAAAAATAGCTTCCCATATTTCTTGTCCTGAATACAGGAGGTTCCTCAAGACTGAAAGCAACAAAACGAACAGTTCTAGGGTGAGGATTTACTGCAGTAAGCCTTGCCAGCTCAAGTAAAGCAGCCACACCGCTTGCATTGTCATCTGCACCAGGTGTGCCGACCACTGTATCATAATGTGCACCGATAATTAAGACGCCGTACTCTGCATCAAGGGCACCTTTTACCTCTGCGATTATGTTGTAATAGTTGTTTTTCTTATAAGTAAAGCTCTGTCTCATTACAATACAACCGTATGAGCGAAATCTCTCCTCAATATAGTCAGCAGTTATATTAAGCTTTGTTACATCAAGATAACTTCTCTGTCCGATATCCTTGGATAGATATCTGACCGTTTCAATAATTCTCGGCTTGATCTCTTCCACTTTTACATCCTGAAATGGGTTTAAATTCAAAAATACAAATGTCAGAAATAACTCAATGACATTCATCCCTGACTAAGTATAAGCGGATGGTTCCTATAAACTCAAGAATCAGTTGTAAATATAAATTTTTAAAATCCCTTTGCTGCGGCTAACCAAAGCATGTTCTGTTATAATATGATAGCCCGAAAATGTTAATCTCAGGGTCAGCTAAAAAAGAAAAGGCAGAACTGTAAGAGTGGTAAAAAAGGATATCCGTTGCAGATGAGAATCCAGAGCATCATAGGGTTGTTCGTCCTGATTATGATTGCATGGTCCATCAGCGAAAACCGGAGGAGGGTCAATTGGAAAGCCGCCTTTATCGGGATCTTTTTACAGTTATTACTTGCAGTAATAATGCTTAAAGTACCCCTCTTCAATAACATCTTCCTATTATTGAATAAACTCGTCACTTCACTTGAGGAAGCTACAAGGGAAGGAACTTCATTTGTCTTCGGCTATCTCGGTGGTGGTACCCTCCCTTTTGATGAGAAATTCCCCGGATCAAGTTTCATACTCGCCTTGCAGGCACTGCCACTTATTCTTGTAGTAAGTGCCCTGTCATCTCTCCTCTTTTACTGGCGCATCCTGCCTGTTATAGTCAAGGCCTTTTCCTTTGTCCTTGAAAAAACCCTGAAAATAGGTGGTGCACTCGGGCTTGGAACTGCTGCCAATATCTTTGTCGGAATGGTTGAGGCACCCCTCCTTATCAGGCCTTATCTTATAGAGATGACAAGGAGTGAACTTTTCTCAATAATGACATGCGGAATGGCAACAATAGCAGGAACTGTAATGGTTCTATATGCCAGCATTCTGAAGAATGTTATTCCTGATACAATAGGACACATCCTTATTGCTTCACTAATCAGCGCACCCGCTGCAATAACGGTCTCCAGGATAATGATTCCAGAGACTATGGTGCAGACTACCGGCAAGCTGTTACCACCGCAGGCAGCAACAAGCTCTATGGATGCTATCACAAAGGGTACATTTGAAGGTCTGAAGCTTCTCCTGAATATTGTCGCAATGCTAATAGTGCTTGTCGCGCTTGTTCACCTCGCAAATCAGGCACTCGGCCTGCTCCCTGATATAGGCGGAGCCCCTGTTACACTTCAACGTATACTCGGCTATGTTATGTCTCCAGTAGTATGGCTTATAGGTATACCCTGGTCTGAAGCCCAGACTGCAGGTGCACTGATGGGCACAAAGACAGTCCTTAATGAATTCATAGCATACATTGACCTTTCAAATCTCCCTAAAGGTGCATTGAGTGCCAAGAGCAAGTTAATAATGACCTATGCCATGTGCGGCTTTGCAAATTTCGGAAGCCTGGGGATAATGATAGGCGGTTTAGGTGGTATGGCCCCTGAGAGGAGAAATGAAATAGTTGCACTGGGTATAAAATCCATTGTGGCCGGGACAATAGCTACATGCATGACCGGTGCAATTGTCGGAATATTATAACCCTTTACTCCTAGCACCATTTGTACAATTTTCAATTTCTGATTGTGCATGGCGTTCTTTTTACTTCCTACTGCTTACTTCCTACTTTTTACTCTTTGAGAACTAAAAGGTTACGTCATACGGTTACGGTAACGATGCCCGTTTCGGTTATCGTCTATCGGTTACGTGTTTATTTAGTTTCTCTGGTTTCTCTGGTTTCTCTGGTTTATCTGGTTTATCTATTTCGCCCTGCTCCTTACCCCCTGCCCTGTTAGTCCTGAGCCTGTCGAAGGATTACTCCTCACTCCTCACTCCTTACTCCTCACTGTTTATTCTTTTTATTTAGTGCTTACTGCTTACTGCCTACTGCTTACTCCCCGCTCCTTGCCCCCTGCTCTTTGCTGGTTTACCTTTTCCTTTCTGACAATACACTATCTATTGAAAAGAGGCCTCCTCCTTTGATCGCAAGTGCAATGGCAATCCCTATAACCAGGATATGGAATTCAATCCCTTCACCTTTCTGATTTCCAAACCAGTTCATGAAAAATCCGTTTTGTATGTGATTCATGTATGCACATATGGCAATGGATATCCCTATAGCTGTTGCAAAGACCCTCGTCAGCAGACCTAAAACAAGACATATCCCTCCAAACAGCTCTGTAATCATAAGGACAATAACTAGAGAAACCGGGATATACATTTTTGTTGTGAATATATCTATTGTTTTTTCAAAGCCGGGACCACCGAACCACCCGAGAACCTTCTGGGCCCCATGGGGAAACATGACAATTCCCAGAGAAAGTCTTATTAAAAGGAGGTCTATACTCTTGTCTGTTTTTATTATAGACTTCCGCACAATTAATTACTTTATTAATTTTATTATCAGGAAAGAATTTAAAATATTTAATTATTGTGTAAAAATCTTTTTATGATTAGACTTCTTACAACTTCTAATAAATGCCTAGGTATAAAAGGTTTCATAATCCATTCATCAGCTCCTGCCTGTATGCATTCCCGCTTTTTAATTTCTCGAGATTCAGATGTAAGTATTATTATAGGTATGGACTTGTATTCATCTATGCTGCAGAGTGTTCTTATGAATTCAATTCCATCCATCTCCGGCATTTTGAGGTCGGTTATCACCATCTCAATCTTTGTAGTTTTTAATTTATCAAGTGCATCTTTCCCATTAACTGCCTTGATAGCATTATAGCCTGCTCTCTCTAATATAATTGCTACAAGTTCTCTAATGTAGTCCTCGTCATCTACTATCATTATAGTTTTTGATATAGTTGTATTTTTTACAGTACCTAACATGCTCTAACCTTTCATTCAATATATTTCATTAGATAGGTGGGCATATTGCATTTCTTTATCCTTTAAGTATATTTAAAGAAGAATCCCCTATATTTTTTTTATCATATTAATCATGACTTGTCTAATTAAATTATTATATTACCTTATAATTAAAACTTTAGATTAATTAAAAATAAAGGCACTTTACCCCGTTTAGAAAGTGTTGTTATTTTCTTCTAACGGAGGTTTACTTTTATTTTTAATTTTATGTATTAAAGTGTATGTACTTATAAATAAAATTAATCCTTCAGAAGAAAATGATTTATTGACTGTCTTTTGACTTGGCTAAACAAACTCGGAAAACGAGTTATAGCATTTTGCGATACTTGGTCTTCACATTACACACAGTTAGGAATTGAATAAGAATCTTATCTTTTATCTGAAATCAATGATCACTTTGAGAGAGCTTTTCTCTGCAGCCTTCTCAAATGCCTCCCTGGCTTCATTAAACGTGTATATTCCTGTTATGAGCGGTCTGACATCAAGTAGCTTTCTTGAAAGCGCATTTAAAGCAGGTTTAAAAGGACCGCATCTTGAACCGACCACGGCAAGTTCATCTGTAACAAGATGTGCAAGGTTCATCTCCCTGCCCTCTGTAACAGTGCTTTTCAATATGATTATTCCCATTGGCTTTATCAATTTTAAAGCCATTTCAAAACCGTCAGCAGAGCCTGTGGCATCAACCACTATATCGTAATTTTTTCCAATTTTTAAATCTTCTAGAATAAAGGTCTTTATATTCTTTTCTGTGGCAATTTTGAGTTTATTTTTATGCTTTCCGGTCAGACTTACATTATAGTTATAAAGACCGAAGACAAACGAAACAAGCAGCCCTAGCTTCCCGTCACCCATAACGAGTATCCTGTCATCAGGTTTGATGCTAACCTGTCTGGTAATCTCAAAGGCTGATGCCAAAGGTTCAATGAAAACCGCCTCTTCATCAGAGATGATCTCAGGAACCTCGAATAAATTGTTTAATGGCAGTGTAATATATTCAGCCATGGTACCGTCTTTATCAAGAATCCCAAGGACTTTTCTTCTCTGGCAATGATTCTTTAATCCTTTTAAACAGTATTCGCATATGCCACATGCACAGTTGATTTCACCTACAACCCTCCTGCCTGTCAAGCCCCTGTCTTTTCCATTTATCCTCTCTACCACACCAACAAACTCGTGTCCGATCACCCCTTTAAATCCCTTATATCCCTTTATGATCTCAAGGTCAGTGTTACAGATACCGGCCATACTTATCCTGATAAGCGCCTCGTTTTCCAAAGGTTCAGGCAGTGGATGATCTTCAACAAATCTAAGTTCTTTGTCAAAAACTACTGCTTTCATTTCCATACTGTTCCTGTTACATTCTAACGGAAATAATACAATATATCACATAACAATTCATTCCATCCAGACCGTGCAGACAAAATTAGTCGTTGTAGTTGTTTGAGTTTATTGCATCTGTATCGTAAAATAAATAATATATTTTGGAGGGAAAGGTTTTAAAATGTATAAAGCAATTATATTTTTATCACTGTATCTGTTTTTATTTTTACCTTTAGTTACTACTGCTGAGGACAATACTCCATTAAATAATCTTGTTGTAAGATTTGACCTTGAGAACCATACAATAAGTGGCATCTCAAGAATTTCCCTGCCTGAAGGACATGCTGCAGTTGTAAATATTTCCGGTCTGAAGGTTCTTTCCGCATCAGTCAATAATAAAGCAATCATAACAGAACCAGGTATTACAGCAATCAATTTTCAGCCAGAAGAAGCCAATGATGTTCTGGAAATTATTTACAAAGCAGTATTTGATTTTTTGCCCGAGACTGACAGAAGTAAGAATCCTGGTGTTGTAAAGGGGAACCTCATCAGTCCCGATGGAATAGCTCTCATTGACGGGTGGTACCCTTCTATAGAGGGAATCTCTAACTATAATCTAACTGCAATCCTGCCAAACGATTTCGAAGGAATATCGGAAGCTGAAGAAATAAAAATAATAGAAAAAACAGATGTAAGCAGAGAATTCTCTTTTACATTCCCTAATCCGATAGAAAAGGTAACGCTGGTCGCTGGAAGATACATAATAAAAAAAGACAGGCATAATAACACAGACATATTTGCGTATTTTCTTCCCAAGGATAGAGATCTTGCAAAAACCTATATAAAATATACAAAAAAATATATCGATATGTATGAAGGCCTTATCGGCAAGTATCCGTTTAAAAGATTCTCAATCGTTGAGAACATTTTACCAACAGGTTATGCCATGCCTACTTTTACACTTCTCGGGCAGGATATTGTCAGACTGCCGTTTATACTGGAGACCTCTTTAGGACACGAGATACTCCATCAATGGTTAGGCAATTCAGTCTATGTCGATTATGCAAGCGGGAACTGGAGTGAGGGGCTGACAACCTTCCTCTCAGACCACATGTACAAGGAAATTAAAGGTGCAGCATGGGATTACAGAAAACAGGCTCTTATATCATTTGAAAGTTATGTGATACCTGAAAACGATTTCCCATTGAAATCTTTCACAAATAGAACTGACAGGACGTCAGAGGCAATTGGATATGGAAAGTCCTTAATGGTATTTCATATGCTGAAAAATCTTGTTGGCGAGGAGATATTTTATAATTCGCTCGTACTATTTATCGAAAAGAATAAATTCAGACCTGCATCATGGAATGATATCAGGAACGCATTTGAAAAATCTTCTGGTAAAGATCTGGATTGGTTTTTCAAACAATGGACAGAAGAAAAAGGTGCTCCAGAAATCAATATACAGAATATTGAGGTAAAATACAGGGGCTCAAAAACTATAGTATCCTTTGAAATCCACCAGAAGGGGAAAAATTTCAAATTTCCACTTAATGTATTATTAAATCTAAGGGACGGCGAGGTCAAAAGAACATTTGAGATTGAAGAAGAATCAACTGTCATTGAGATAGAGACAGAGGGCATTCCAGTTAATTTGGTTATCGATAACAACTACGATATATTCAGAATACTTGCAGAGAAAGAGTTACCACCCGTAATTTCCAGGCTCCTTGGCGACAAGAATAAAATATTTGTTGTACCCCAGGGTAAAAGCGAAGAATATACAGCCTTATCAGAGTCTCTTAAAAATCACGGATTCACAGAGAAAAAAGAGGAAGATATAAAATATCTCGACTTGAATTCATCTTCACTCATTATTCCTGGTATAGAAACTGGAATCGTAAAAAGACTCTTCAGCAAACTAACAAAACAGCCTCAGGATTTTTTTCTAATTGTTAAAGAAAATCCGCTCAACAGCAATGGGGTAATAGCGATTATTGACGGTGCCTCAACAGAGGAACTCTCAGGATATATTAATAAGATTACTCATTACGGAAAATACAGCAACATTTCTTTTAAAGACGGGAAAAACACCTTGAAAACTGTAAACAGCAGCGATAAAGGCATACTTGCAGATATCAGCATAGATTATATCGGGGTCGAAGTCCCGCGTACTATTAATACTGCTGACATAATCGAAAAGGTAAAAAACAAGACCATAGTATATGTCGGTGAATCACACGACAAATTTGAACATCACCGTGTCCAGCTTGAAGTAATAAGGGAATTGCATGAAAAAAATAAAAATATAGCTATCGGCATGGAGATGTTTCAGAAGCCATTCCAGAAAGTACTTGATGATTATATTGAAGGGAGAATTGAAGAAAAGGAGTTTTTAAAGAAATCAGAGTATTTTAAGCGCTGGGGATTCAACTACAACCTGTACAGAGAAATTTTATTATATGCGAGAGAATACAAAATACCCGTTATAGCACTTAATATTAGCAGAGATATAGTATCCAAAGTCTCCAAAGAAGGCCTTCATGCACTTACAGAAGAAGAACTGAAGGAAGTCCCTGAAGACATTGATCTTACCGACATGGAATACAAAGAAAGACTAAAAGAAATCTTTGAACATCACAAAAACTCATGGAAGAAAAACTTTGACCTTTTTTATGAGGCACAGGTCCTATGGGACGAATCAATGGCACACAACCTTAATGAGTTTATTCAGAAGAATCCTGAATATCAGGTTGTTGTCATCGCTGGTGTGGGTCATTTGGCTTTCAGATCGGGAATACCTAAACGTTGCTACCGGCTTAATAATAAAGATTATTCCATCATTCTGAGCAGTGAGGACATAGAACAGGACATTGCAGATTTTGTCCTTTACCCCGTCCCTATTAAGCCGCCCAGGTCTCCGAAACTCGGAGTTATACTCAGGGAAGAAGAAGGGAAAGTGAAAATAACCAGCTTCATACCAGGCAGCATTTCAAAAAAGGCCGGCCTTAAAAAGAACGATATCATTTTATCTATCGATGATACAAAGATAGAGGGCATAGATGACATAAAGATATTCCTTGTCTTTAAAAAGAAAGGTGATGATATAACGGTCAAAGTCTCAAGACAGAGATTTTTATTCGGAGCAGTTGAGAAAGAATTCAAAATTACACTTTAACGAAAATATCTTTAAACCAATAAAAGGGCTCAAACGAGCCCTTTTATTTTTAAAATTCAATAATTCCCTGTCCTGCAACTTCTTTAGTAGCCAGGAGCCTCTTTTTTCTCCGGAGCCTTTGGTACCTCCGTACCCTCTTTTTGCTGCTCGCAGCCTATTGCCAGGCTCAGGGAAAGCATCATAATTAATGTTAGCAATAAAGTCCAAAATCTTTTCATTTAAATAACACCTCCTTTCATCTAGAAATCAAATAGATTAGATTGGCTGTTATATCTCCAGATAACAAAAGATATTATAATTTCTGTTTGACTTCTGTCAACATAAAATTCAGCTTATCTTCCTAAATCTGATTATAATTTCTTATGCACTTATAATAATAAATAGTACAAATTAACAGTAAAAATCTAAAAACGAAGACATTATATATAACTTGTCACTATCTCTTTATAGGAGTTATAATTCTAACTGATGAGAAAAACCCTTACTATTGCAGGATTTGACCCTTCAGGCGGTGCCGGGGTACAGGCGGATTTGAAAGTTTTTCATTCTCTCAAAGTATATGGACTTTCTGTCGTTTCATCTCTTACAGCACAGAATACAAAAGGGGTTTACAGTATTATTCCAGTAAATAACCAGTTTTTAAAAAAACAACTGACCGTTCTTCTATCAGACCTTAAGCCAGATGCTACAAAAATAAGCATGCTTTATAGTGAATCAAATGTTGATACTGTTGTAAAAATAATCAAAAAATACTCTCTTAAGAATATCGTTGTTGATCCTGTTATACTTTCTTCATCAGGCAAGAGACTCGCTGAAAAAAATACACCCTCAGCTATCAGAAAAAAATTGTTCCCTTTTTGTACAGTTGTAACTCCGAATATTTACGAGGCTTCTATTCTGAGCGGAATTAATATTAAAACTGCAATCGATGTAAAAAAGGCAGCAGTTCTTCTTAAGGATTCTGGAGCTGAGAATATAATAATAACCGGCGGCGATCTCGAAGAATTTGCTACTGATACATTTTACAGCGGGGAATTCCATTACCTGAAAAGCAAGAAAGTGAGCGGCAAGTTTCACGGTACCGGCTGTATGTTTTCAGCTGCAATTACGGCATTCCTTGCACAAGGATACAATGCAATGGAAGCAACCAAACTAACGAAAAAATATATGAAAGGGGCTTTCAGCAAATACATCCGTGCAGGCGGGAAGATGAGATTATTTAATATATGACCATTTTGATTGTCAGAAAAGCGATTTAACGAATTGATATTATAGGAAATATATAACCGCAAAGCCACAAAGGGCGCAAAGGTAAAGAAGCGAAAAGAAGATATTCCCATATGCCACGTTCGATAAAATATCTTTACGTGGCACATTGAAAACACTTATCCCTTCGGGAATATCCAAACTAAGGTGAACCCCGTAGAAATGATAAATTTCTTTACGTGGGTAAATTTGGAGATGAAACACATTTTTTAATTGGAAACCTGAAGCTTAAGAGTTTAAAATATCGATAATCGACTTCGACTCAGAAATAATATTATATATTCATAGAGTTCAAGGCGGGGGGCAATTAATATATGCCAAAAATAAAAACTTTTTATCGCTGTCAGTCATGCGGCTATTCAAGCCCAAAATGGCTGGGCAGATGTCCTGACTGCAGCAGCTGGAACAGCTTTGCTGAAGAAAAATCTGTTGAAGGATCACGGCAGACTTCATCCTTGCAAACTATCGGTAAAACCGAGCCGGTAGCTTTATGCTCTATTGAGGGTATTTCTGAAAAAAGAACACCCACAGGAATAAGTGAATTAGACAGGGTATTGGGGGGAGGTGTTGTTCCAGGATCTGTAATCCTCGTCGGTGGAGACCCAGGGATAGGTAAATCTACATTGCTGCTTCAGGCATTTTCAGGACTCTCACAAAGTCCTGGGAAAATGCTTTATGTCTCAGGGGAGGAATCACCACAACAGATAAAGATAAGAGCTGACAGGCTTTCAGTAAAATCCGACAATATAATCCTGCTCCCGGAAACTTCTCTCGAAGGCATATTGGATATAGCAATAAAAATCTCTCCAGATGCTATGGTTATAGATTCTATTCAGACTGTATATACTCAGGATCTTCTTTCAGCACCGGGTTCGATCGGCCAAGTCAGGGAATGTTCTGCAAAACTGATGCTGTTTGCAAAGCGTTCAAACATCCCAGTATTTATAGTAGGGCATGTAACAAAAGAGGGAACAATTGCAGGCCCTCGTGTTCTGGAACATATTGTCGATACCGTCCTGTACTTCGAAGGGGACAGGGGACACTCTTATCGAATCCTGAGAACAATAAAAAACCGTTTTGGTTCCACAAACGAAATTGGAATTTTTGAGATGTCTGATTCAGGTCTTATAGAGGTAGATAACCCATCGGAACTATTTCTTTCTGAAAGGCCACAGAGTGTTTCAGGTTCAACAGTTGTTGCAAGCCTTGAAGGTACAAGGCCTTTTATGGTCGAAATTCAGGCACTCGTTTCAGATACAAATTTCGGGATGCCGAGAAGAACTTCAATAGGCGTTGACTTTAATAAGGTAAACCTGCTGATAGCGATACTCGAAAAAAGGGCTGGCATGCATCTCGGAGGAATGGATGTTTTTATAAATGTAGTCGGTGGGCTGAAAATTATAGAGCCCGCTGTAGACCTTGGTATCATTGCCACAATAGCTTCTTCCGTTAAAGAAGTCCCGATAGACCCGGGAACCTTTGTTTTCGGAGAAGTAGGTCTTTCAGGAGAGATTCGGGCAGTTACACAGGCAGAATTGAGGATTAAAGAGGCATCAAAAATTGGGCTTAAAAAGGCGGTTATCTCTGCTGGTAATTCTGATAAGATAAAAAATGATTATGGCCTCAAAATAACAGGGGTAAAAGATGTTGAGGAATTTCTGGAAGTTATTCTTGGCTAGCCCACTTAATTTATAAATTCAACCAACATTTAATGTACACCGGAATGACACGATATGTTCGCTCATTCTCGTCCCGAGGTTTCGGGACTCCAAGGTTTTCACCGGTATATCATCAAAATCCCTGACTTCCGGCGAAAAAAGCCGCTCTCATACCATGTCATCCCTGTATCCTAGAAAATTTCGTGAATTATCTTGGCTAGTGTCGTTTTGAAAATAATCTCATTAACCCAAAAAAAGCATTTAAAACAGGTATTCATGCAGAAGTTATTGTTAAGTCTCCAGCCCTAAATCAACTGCAACCGTCTTTATTATTGATTCCTCGATAACTGTATTTTTAAATAGATACCCTTCCAGCAGTGCATTATCACAGATAGTGTTTATAATCCTTGGAATGCCTCTTGAATATTTATATATATCGGATATCGCCTGACCGGTAAATATATCATGGTTGCATCCTGCAATCATTAACCTGTGTTTTACATAATCTCTTGTGCTCTCTTCAGAGTATGCAGACAATAATATTCTGACCGCAATTCTCTGCTTAAGAGGTTCGTCAAGCGAAAGAACTTCCTCGAGTTCAGGAAGACCAAAAAAGACAAAATTGACCATCTTGCCTTCGGGGATTTCCATATTGAGTAATCCCCTGAACTCCTCCATAATCTCTTTTGAGTTCAACATCTGAACTTCATCCATGAGAACAACGGCCTTCCTGCCCTCTTCGTAAATCTCATAGAGCCTATTGTATATCTCGCTTAGCAGTTCTACCTTATTATCACGTACTTCTTTAACACCGAGTTGTATTGCAAATTTCTTTAATAACCACTCAGAACTGACGGATGAATGAATTATAACAAGCAGGGCAGCCTCGTACTTTTCTTCGTCAAGTTCTTCCAGCATTCTCCTAGCTAGTGTGGTCTTACCTGTACCGATATTACCGATAACCACAGCAAGACCTTTACGTGTGTCAACTGCATATTTTAGTTTTGTAAAGGCTTCTGACAGCTCAGGGGTATTATGATAAAAACGGCTATCAACAACATTCGAAAAGGGGTGTTCTTTTAGTTTGTAGTAGCCTAAATAATCCATATATTAAAGATACGAAACCCTATCCTTTCTTCCTTTCGGCCTCTGCACCTCTCCACCTTTGTCAATTTGCGTATTGACCTGATTTATCCTTTCAGAAACGTTTCTGAACTTAGCATTCCAGCCATATACTTCGGTATACAAATCCAATGCTTCCTTAAGATTATTATTTTTTTCATAGGCCTCTGCAAGGTCATACTTAAGGGCCCAGCAAGATTCGTCCTTATTGTCAATATCTTTAATAGCACTGCTGAATACGTCAATAGCAAGAGAATATAGCCCCTTCTCCATATAACAGACTCCTAGCATGGTCAAAGACTGGTTTAACCTTTTGGGGTCATTCCTCGCAGTCTGAAACTCCTTTATTGCATCATCGATCAATCCCATCTCCTTATATGCTATTCCAAGATTATAATGTGTTTCTGAGTCTTCTTCTCCAAGCTCTTTTTCGAGGCCCTTTTTGAATTCCTGAAAAATCTCCAGCACATCGTTATCAAGCTCAGGTTCAGGAATTTCCTCAGCTTCAACCAGATCCTGCTCGGTAAAAACAAAATCTTCAATCTCTACTGTTTCAGAAGGCTGCGTAATCTCTTCCTTTATTTCTTTTTCATGAACAGCATCAAAAGTAGCATTATCTTCTAATGCCATTTCAGGCATTTCATATGTTTCTTCTGGTATCTCGACAGTTTCAGGTATTTCAGATGTTTCGGGCACCTCTGTAATTTGGCCCAGATTGCTCAGCCTTTCATTTATCATTTTTTCGTCAGGGAAAATCGTGTGGAGCTTCTCAAGAATCTTTACTGCCTCCTGAATTAACCCCTGGCGTACGTAGAAGTCAGCCTCTGTAATTTCCTCTTGATAATCTTCTATATCCGGTATCTTTGTGGTGGTATCCGCAAATTCTTCTCTTGTTGGGAAATCATATGACTTTGGCTCCAATAACGAAGCTTTCGCAACTTCTGTCAGTCTGGGGTCTTCAGGATTTATTTCACAAGCATCCTTCAGACTTTTTTCAGCATTATCATTGTCTCCAATACGCTTATATAATTCGTTCAATATAAGGCATTCTGTTATAGCTAGCTCTTTATCAGAACTTTCCAAGTAAATAGATTTTAATCTGATATGAAGCTCAATATTGTCAGGCTCTTTAACTTTCATTCCTTCAAGAAGTTTTATTGCCTCATTTAACAGCCCATATCTGGAAAAAATATCAGCTTCAGTAAAAATCTCTCCTACGGTTTTATCTCCTATGATTGAAACGTCTTCAGTAACAGCATCCCTTTCAACTTCTGGTTCTTGGATAAACTTTTTCTCAATCTCTGGCCCGGTAACAACTTCTTTCTCAATCTCTGGCTCGGTAGCAATTTCAGCGAGCTTCCCTCTGAGGTACTCATCATCTGGTGTTATTTCGATAGCCTCACTGTAAAAAGCCTGTGCTTCGTTATCCATGCCTCTTTCACTAAATACGTCGCCTAAAGATTTAAGTTCAGCTACAACCTGCTCAGTTTCATCAAGCTGCCTGTAAAGTGATATGAGCCTTTTACCTGTTTCAATAGGATCGATTCCCTTGAAGGATTTAAGAAGCTTTATGGCATCTTCGTATTTCTCATCCAGGATCATATCATCCAGAACCGGAAGATATTCAGCCCATGCCTTTTCTTTCAAACCGTCTTTAAAATATATCTCGCCGAGAAGTCTTCTGCACTTTATATTTGTAGGTTCTTTCGCTGTTATCTTTTTGAGGTAATCTTTTGCATCATCAGTATTACCCTTAATCAATGAGAGTTCAGCGCATCTAAGAATTACATCTGCATCCTCAGGGAAAAGCGTACTTACCTCTCTCATATTATCAATCGCTTTATCTATGTTTCCTGTCTTCTCGTAGAGATAGTTTATACCAAAAATGGCGTCTTTATTTGAAGGCTGAAAATCAAGGACTTTCTGATAATATCCTTTTGAATTCTGGATATCACCCTTTTCATCATAAAGTCTGGCTATTTGGATATACTCTTTTGCAGCATCAGACTTAAGCCCTTCCTTTAAAAAAATCTCTGCAACCTTGTTACGGAGAGGAATATTTGAGGGAGAAAGTGAAAGTATCTTTTCATAGATATCGAGAATCTGGTCTTTTTTCCCAATCTTAACCATGCTGTCAGCAGTAGCAAGATAATATTTTATTGCATCATTTATAAGACCCTTTTCCTCGTTTAATTCTCCCAGGGTATATAAGGAATCGATATCGTTTGAGTTGATATTCAGCACCTTTTTATAGAGTGCTAATGCCTTAAGGGAAAAGCCTTCATGCCTGAAAAAGTTTGCAGCCTTGTGAAGGTATTCTATAGCGATCTTCTTATCGCCTTTTTTTAAATAAAGGTCTCCTATAACATTATAGGTATTTCCATCAGGAGATTCCTTGAGAAGCTTACCCCATTCAGTAATAGCCTTATCAATCTGCCCTTTGGCAAGATACTTCTGGGCTTCTTTCATTATGGAAGTTTTATCAGCCATTTGATTATGTTTAAATATTATCTCATACAGCAAATAAGTGTCAAATGATTCGACTATCTTAAACCCTCATTTTAATTAAATTATGTATAAGTTTAAAGGTTATTAACCTTTCTTGACTTACAATTATTTACTCGGATAAGATATTTATTCAGGATGACTTTATGAAGATAGCAATTGGTTGTGATCATGCCGGTTTCGGGCTGAAAGAGCATATACTGTTTTTACTTAAAAGTCTAAATATTGATTTTATAGACTGCGGCACAAACAATAAAGAATCTGTTGATTACCCTGATTTTGGCAGAAAAGTTTCTGAACTCGTTTCATCCGGCAGCGTTGAAAAAGGCATATTGATTTGTGGCACCGGAATCGGAATGTCAATGGTCGCAAATAAATTTCCAAACGTAAGGGCATCCTTATGCAATGACCTCTTTACAGCGAAAATGAGCCGTCTTCACAACGATGCCAATATCCTTGTTATCGGGGGGAGAATAGTAGGAAAAGACCTTGCTACCGAAATAGTTAAACTATGGCTAAACACGCCTTTCGAAGGAGAAAGGCACCTGAGAAGAATCAATAAGATCAAAGAGATAGAGGAAGATATTAATATAAGTGGAAATTGATAATCTCAAAATAAGTGACTCACAAGTTTACGATGCAATTCAAAAGGAAATAAGCAGGGAGCATGAGAAAATAGTGCTTATTGCATCTGAGAATTACGTAAGCAAGGCTATCCTTGAAACTCAAGGTTCTATTTTTACAAATAAATATGCTGAAGGTTATCCAGGAAAGAGATATTACGGTGGCTGTGAATATGCTGATATTGTAGAAAACCTCGCCATTGAAAGGGCAAAAAAGCTCTTCGGTGCAGAACACGCAAATGTTCAGCCTCATTCCGGCACACAGGCTAATATGGCAGTATACTTTTTAATGCTTAAGCCCGGAGACACGATTCTCGGTATGGACCTGAACCATGGAGGCCATCTATCACATGGAGCACCTGTGAACTTCTCTGGTATTTTCTACAGGAATATTCCTTATGGTGTTGACAAGAAAGGATATATTGATTATGACGAAGTCAGGAGGCTTGCACTTGAACACAAACCACGCATGATCGTTGTAGGTGCCAGTGCTTATTCAAGAACCATTGATTTCAGTATCTTCTCTGAAATATCTAAAGAAATCGAAGCATATCTTATGGCTGATATTGCACATATCGCTGGATTGATTGCTGCCGGTTTACATCCGTCACCAATCCCGTATGCCGACTTTACAACAACAACAACTCACAAGACAATGAGAGGCCCCCGTGGTGGAATGATAATGTGCGGGGCAGAATATGCAAAAGCAATAGACAAAATGATATTTCCTGGGATACAGGGAGGCCCTTTAGTTCATGTTATAGCAGCAAAGGCTGTTGTTCTGAGAGAGGCCATGAGCGAAGATTTTCGCCTCTACCAGAGAAGAGTTGTTGATAATGCGAAAAGGCTTTCTGAAGAACTTATTAAAAAAGGTTTCAAAATAATTTCAGGCGGGACAGACACTCACCTTATGCTTGTTGATCTTACAAATAAAGACATTACAGGGAAAGATGCTGAATCTGCGCTTGACAAAGCAGGAATAACCGTGAATAAAAATACAATACCTTATGATAAAAGACCTCCAGCAATAACAAGTGGAATACGCCTCGGCACTCCTTGTGTGACAACACGCGGCATGGGCCCGGCTGAAATGGTTGAAATAGCCGATCTGATTTCATCGGTTATAAACAACAGTACAGAACCCGAAACCATTAATGCCAATGCAAGGAGGGTCAAGGAACTCTGTGACAGTTTCCCTATTTATAAATGAAAATTGGTTGGAGGTAAGTAGTAAAAAGTAGGAAGTAGGCAGTAAGCAGTAGGCACTAAAAAGAACGCTATGCGCCGAGCGCCTTGCGCCTTGCGCCATGCGATGAGAACAGATATGAAATGTCCTTTCTGCGAAAACCCGGAAGACAGGGTCATAGACTCAAGAACCAGTAAGGAAGGCGATGCCATACGGCGGAGGCGGGAATGTCTTAAATGTGGCAAGCGCTTCACCTCATACGAGAGGATTGAGGATGTTGTGCCAATGGTCGTCAAGAAAGACGGCCGGAGAGAACTCTTTGACACGGGCAAGGTAAAAAAGGGGCTCCTGATAGCCTGCAAGAAAAGGCCTATCGAAACGGACACGCTTGACGCAATTATCGACAACGTGGAGAAGAAACTCAGTAGTCTCAGTGTCAACGAGATACCCAGTTCCTGGATAGGAGAAGAGATAATGTCTGCACTTAAAGACCTTGACAAGGTTGCATACGTGAGATTTGCATCAGTATACCGCCAGTTTAAGGATATAAATGATCTGATGGATGAGGTTAAGATGCTTTTTGAGCATAAAGAGAAATAATAATGGCTAAGCCGCTACTTTTACTAATAGAAGACGATGAAACCATTACTCTAAGTCTTAAGGTCTTTTTTGAAGGTAAAGGATATAATATAATTAACTCCTCAACTGGTAAAGAAGGCCTTAGCATAGCACTCAAAGAAATACCCGATACAGTCATATTAGACATCAGACTACCCGACATATACGGCATTGAAGTTTTGAAGGAGATCAAGAAAGACTTTCCAGAGATATCTGTAATTGTGATGACAGGCTATGGTGAGATAGATGAAGCTGTTAAGGCCATGAGGTTCGGTGCTGAATATTATTTTAAAAAGCCTATTGATATGGATGAACTTGCAGTTATCGTCGAAAAAAGTCTTAGGATAAAACAGATAAAACAAGAAGCAGTGCTCTATAAGAAATCCGACTATCCTATTATTGGAAGAAGTATTCATACCCAGGGTCTAATACACATGATAAACCTTATGGCATCCAACCCTTCGACTACAGTGCTGATTCAGGGAGAAACTGGAACAGGCAAGGAACTTGTGGCACGAAATATACATGTACTAAGCCCCAGAGGGGATAAACCTTTTCTTGATCTTAACTGTGCAGCCATACCTGAAAATATTATAGAAAGTGAGTTATTTGGGTATGAGCCAGGTGCATTTACTGATGCAAAAAAGACAAAGAAGGGCCTCTTCGAGATGGCTAATCTTGGCACACTTTTTTTCGATGAAATAGGGGACATGCCTAAGAATGCACAGGCAAAGATCCTTAGAGTTCTTGAATATAAGACATTAAAACGTCTCGGCGGCACAAGGGATATAGATGTTGATGTCCGCATAATAGCCGCGAGCAATAAGAATCTTGAAGGCTTAGTAAAAAACGGTTCATTCAGAGAAGACCTATTTTACAGGCTCAATGTAATGCCATTGAATATATTGCCCCTGAGGGAAAGACCTGAAGATATACCACTAATTGCTAATTTTCTGTTAGAAGAGGTAAAGAAAACAATAGGCAAAAAGAATATAGGCGGTTTCACAGATGATTCAATTAACTTGTTGTGTTCTTATAAATGGCCTGGAAATGCACGGGAATTAAGGAATATAATTGAAAGGGCAGCAATACTCTGCCAGTCCGGGGACATTCCAGTTAAGCATCTGACCCTTCCGAATGAACAGGCTCCACGAACAAATCCTTTAACATTAGATGAACTAGAACATGCTCATATAAAACAAATCCTTGAATTGACAGGCGGTAACAAAACCAGGGCTGCTCAGATTCTTGGCATCGCAAGATCAACATTGAATGAGAAGTTAAAGTTATATGATATCTAAAGACCGATCATAGTAGGATACCCCACGGCATGAACCGCACTGGTACATGCCATGTAGTGTCCTGATTTCGGACACTTTGTCCTGATTTCGGACACCTTAATTTATTCCCTCTCTAAACAATCTTCTGCTTCTGGCAAGCCATTTCCACAAAAAACTCTTTAAATACAAAAGGTTTCAAGATACTACACATCTGACCTTAAATTATTATCTCCTGGCATCGATCTTGCCTTAAATAAATCAAAATAGTTCGGAGGTGAAAATGAAAAAGATACTGATAGTTGATGACGAACCGACAATTCTAATGTCACTCTCTCATCTGTTAGATAACAAAGATACAAACGTAATCACAAGCAGAAGGATTGAAGAGGCTGAGGAGTCAATAAAAAGATACCATTTTGACGTTGTTATAGCAGATATAAGATTAAGCGGGATAGAAGGCATAGAAGGGCTTGAACTTCTCAGCTATATAAGGCGTGTAAGTCCTGACACAAAGGTAATCATAATGACTGCATACGGTTCTAATGAGATGAGGGATTCAGCATATGAAAGAGGGGCTTATCATTATTATGAAAAGCCAATAGATATTGAAGATCTTGTTAAAAGAGTTAATGAATGTGGTATCCCAGTAATAATTAATAAAGAGAGGGTTTAGTCATGTCTGAGTTAAATAAAGTACTAATAGTAGATGATTCCCAGTTGATACATAACATGTACAAACTCGTTCTTAAGAGATATAAAAAATGCGTATTTGTGGATGCTATGAATGGCCTCGAAGCACTTGATATCCTTTCAAAGGGAGACGATTTTGATCTTATTCTTCTCGATATTAATATGCCCATTATGAACGGAATCCAGTTCATGGAAAAAATTAATAAAGAGAACCTTTATAGTCAAATACCGATAATTATTATTAGTACCGAGGGCAAAGAAGAAGATACTTTGAGGGCAATGAAACTTGGTGCAAGGGGCTATATTGTAAAACCTTTTAAGCCTCATCAGCTTTATGAACTGATCGAAAAAGTGCTTTTAAAGAAATCGTTATCAAGTACGGGCTCAAAAACTGCGTTCAGATGGAATACTCAGAATTAATAAGAGACTTTCTCGATGATGCAAATGAGCATCTCAATTCCTTTGACAATGCGCTGTTGTCATTAGAAAAGAAGGGGCATAACAGAGATATTATCATTAGCATATTAGGTTCACTTCATACACTAAAGGGCAATTCCGGCATGATGGGATTCGAATCCTTGAAAAGATATATTCATCAATTGGAGGAGATTCTTAAAAATGTAAATGATAATAATTTAGAGCTTGGTCAGGTAATATATAGCCTCTTTGATAGTGCAAATGTGTTGAGACACGCCCTTCAGGAAATAGAAAATAATCCATCCTTCAAACCAGACCTTTCAGAAAAGATCCTTAAACTTCAAAAAAATATAGAGAGCCCGTTGGAAATATCTGAAACAGGGGTATCTGATCTTTCCTTATATCTTGGTACGAATACAAATTTTATTAAGGTTGATTTTAAAAGGCTTGATGAACTACTCAACCTTGTTGGAGAGCTTGTGATATTTAAAACAAGGCTCAATCAAATAGAGACAGAGATAAGAGAAACAATTAATGACAAGTCTCTCACAAAAGAATTAAGTGACGGACTTGAACTTATGGGTAAAACTCTGTCAGGACTTCAGGAAGGAATAATGAAAGTCAGGATGCTACCTGTACGTCATGTCTTCAATAAATTTACGAGAATGGTAAGAGATCTTGCAAAATCAGGGGGTAAAGAGATTCATTTACTATTTAAAGGAGAAGATACAGAACTTGACAAGACCGTTATTGATGAACTCGAAGAGCCGCTCATTCATATAATCAGAAATGCCATAGACCATGGCATAGAACCCACTGATGAGAGGATAAAAAAAGGGAAGAGCCATGCAGGAAGGATTACACTCTCGGCAGCACAGGAATCAAACTATGTGATTATAAGAGTGATAGATGATGGAAGGGGAATCGATTTCGAAAAGGTGAAAGAAATAGGCATCGAGAGAGGCTTAATAAAATCAGAAGATTCTTTTGATAAAGATAATATCCGCTCTCTCATATTTTCAGCTGGATTTACTACAAAAAAAGAGGCTTCAGATGTTTCAGGAAGAGGGATAGGACTTGATGTTGTAAACAAAAATATATCGAAATTTAATGGACATGTTATCGTAGACAGTATCCCTGAAAAAGGCACAACTATTACTATAAAACTTCCTTTGAGCCTAGCAATAATACCTGCGTTAATGGCCGAGTCAGCAGGCGAGATCTATGCCATACCAATGAGTGCTGTTGATGAAAGCGTGAAGGTCAACGAAGAAGATATTCATATTATAAATAATCGTGAGGTAATAAATTTCAGAGATAAAGTATTGCCTGTTATCAGACTTAATGAGTTTTTTGGTCTTGATACGGAGAAAAAGGAGAGATTTTATCTTGTAATAATCGGCAAGTCAGAAAAACGTCTCGCAATTGCTGTTGACAGGCTCAGGGGGCAGCAGGAGATCGTGATAAAACCTCTCGAAGATACATTTGGGAAATCTTATGGAATAGCAGGAGCATCTATACTCGGAGACGGAAGAATAGTATTAATTATCGACATAATGTCTTTTTATCAGAAAAAGGAGGTTTTCGAGAATGTCTAAGATACAATTGCAACAAGCAGGGCTTGCGGAGGAAATTTTAAATAACGCTTCAAATGAACCCGGTAAGATGCAGATCGTCACTTTTAATATTGGTGAAAAATACGGCGTTCATATAAGTCAGGTTCAGGAGATAATAAGAGTTGGGAATATCACCACTGTACCTAATTCACCACCTTATATGGACGGTGTAATAAATCTTCGCGGGAGAGTATTACCTGTCTTAAACATGAGGAAAAGACTCAATCTTCCTGTTACAGACATCACGAAACAATCGAGGATTGTGGTTACCGAGGTAAATGACAAGATACTCGGGCTTTTAGTCGATTCTGTTTCACACGTTATAAGGGTGCAATCAGAACATATAGAGGAAGCACCAGAAGAGGTGATGGAAGTAGACACGAATTATATAACAGGGGTTAGTAAAATCGATGATCAGTTAATTATATTACTTGATCTGGAAAAGCTGCTCAAAAAGGAAAAAATAGAGATTAAAGAAGGAGGCAACAATGGAGAAGAAAATTAATTGCTGGGAATTCAAAAAGTGTGGCAGGGAAAAAACCAATGACTGCCCTGCATACCCGAAAGGTGGAAGGGTCTGTTACCTTGTGGCTGGTACCATGTGTGGAGGAAAGGTGCAGGGATCATATGCTCTGAAGATTAATAACTGCCGGGAATGTGATTTTTACAAAGGAGTGGTTACTGAAAAAACACTTTAATTTAAATTAAGGCTGAGCTTAAAGTTGAGATAGGAGGAAGCCATGAAGTTAAAAATAAGTACAAAACTATTTTTTGGTTTAGGGACTATACTTGCCATAGTAATTGTAATGGCAGGTAGTTTCTATTGGACAATAAAAAATGTTGATCAAACAAAAACAGAAGCCCTTCAGCTATCAGAAATGAATGCGTTTTTTTCAGAAATAATGGTTGATCACTTAAAATGGATGGAGGGACTTTCATCAGGCCTGTTTATGGAAGGGAAAGAATTCAAGGGCAAACTTGATCCTTCTGAATGTAATCTAGGCAAATGGATACTATCATTTAAACCCTATTCAAGCGATATAGAGAAACCATTTAAGGCTTTAGATGCACCTCACAGAAGACTTCATGAAACAGCAGAAAAAGTAGTTTCCGCTTATAAAAGAAACAACAAAGAAAACGCACATGCGATTTTCCTATCACAGACCATGCCTTCAGTTATTTCTGTTCAAGAAAATCTCAATGAAATGAAGGATATCCTGAAAAAAGATCTAGAGACAAAGGATAAACATCTACATGCTACTATTCAAAAAGCTAATACTCTGACCTTTGTATTTGCGATCTTCGTGCTATCTTTAGGTATTTTCGGAGGGACAATTTTTGTAAAAGGACTCAGCAATGGAATTACAAGGCCCATTGAGATAATGAAGAATTCAATGAAAAAAATATCAGATGGAGATCTCTCAGAAGAAATATCTGTTAAGGGCAGTGATGAGATTGTTCATATGGCTGAAGAATTTAATAAGGTAGTAAGAAACCTTAAGAATACAATATCCCATGTTATTAAATCTGCTCTCAATGTTACCATGTCTGCAAATAATGTAGTATCAAATGCAAATTCTCTTTCAAATTCTTCACAGGAAGAGGCATCTGCTATAGAAGAGACTACATCATCAATGGAAGAAATGGCATCAACAATATTGCAGGTCTCTAAGAATACTGAAACTCTTGCAACAAATGCTGATGAAACATCAGCTACAATAAACGAGATGGCTGCTTCTATTGAACAGGTTGGAAAAAACGCTGAGTCAATGGCGGCATCAGTTGATGAGACCTCTGCAACAATAGAGCAGATGCTTACATCAATAGAGCAGACTGCAAAAAATACAGGATCAATGACCAACGCAGTTAGCGAAACATCTTTAATTGTTGAGAATCAGCTTTCATCTATTGAGCAGATTTCGAAAAATACAGATTCCTTAAAAAATATGGTTACAGAAACCTCAACCACCATTGAAGAGATGACAAGGACTGTCACGGGAGTTGCCGACAGGATTGATGGTGCTAATAAATTAAGCCAGAATGTTTATTTTGAAGCAGAAGAAGGTGGGAAAGCAATATACCAAAGTATAGAAAGCCTTCAGAATATAGGAAAAACAACAGAGAAGACCATGGAGATAATACAGAACCTGGGCAAACGCTCAAATGAGATAGGGTCAATAGTTGAAGTAATAGATGAGATTGCAGACCAGACAAATCTGCTTGCATTGAATGCAGCAATAGAGGCTGCAAGGGCAGGGGATGCCGGAAGAGGCTTCGCTGTGGTTGCAGAGGAGATAAGAAAACTCGCAGAGCGTTCTATGGAAGCCACAAAAGAGATCGCAGGAGTTATAAAGCAGGTTCAGGAAGAAACTGGCCAAGCTATAAAGGCAACAGAAGAAACATATCGGGAAGGCAAAGGTGGCATTACATTAGCAGAAAATAGCAAAAATGCATTTACAGAAATAATATCATCTATGAAAGAAAGTTCAGAAGTAATACAGGGCATAGCCAAGTCTGCATCCGAACTAAACAATGCAATAGATCAAGTAATGAAATATGTCGTAGATATGAATGAATCTACTGAAGAGGTTGCAGGTACTGTTAATGCACAGGCAAATGACACTGGCAATATAAGGACTGCCCTCGAAAAAATGAATAAAATGGTTCAGACAGTTAATATATCGGTCAAAGAACAATCCATTGGTGCCAATCAGATACGAGAGGCTTTAGAACGAATGAAGAATATTGTTCATGAGGTAGGACCTGCTATTGGAGAACAAGTTAGTGGAACCAAGCAGATAGTTGAATCAATTGAGATAATACATAAAATGACACAAGATGTTGCTAATGCATCAGCAGAGCAAAAAATTGGAGGTGAGACTGTTGTAACAGCTATGGAGGGAATGGGTAATATCGCAACGGATAACCTCAACCTTTCACAGAAACTGACTGAGATATCCAATGAAACACTCTTTCAGATGGAAAACCTTCAGTATGTCATAAGTAATTTCAGAATACACTCAAATGGCGTTAAAAGATGCTGGGATATACTTAACTGTCCAACTGCTTCAAGGCAAAAATGTCCTGCACATAATTCTCCAGAAGACCGTTGCTGGCTTATCTCAGGCACATGGTGTAAAGGTGCACAGCAGGGTGATGCACGGGCAAAATTGCGTAACTGCATGACATGCAAGGCATTCATGGTTATCCAGGGAGTAGATGACAAAGAAAACTAATTAAAAATTGGATATAATAATATGACAAAAGAACTTCTTGAACTTTTAGAAGGGCTAAGAAGTAAGGATTGGTGGAACAGGTATAAAGTTACTACCGAATTAATTAAGCATCCTGAAGAAGAATATATAGACTTTCTTGAAAATGCCCTTAGAAACAATGAGGATGCTAACATCAGAAATGCTGCAATAGAAATCTATAAGGCCCTTGGCTCAAGAGCCTTTCCATCTATCTTTTCACTGATAAAAGATGATGATCATGAAGTCCGCCTTTTCAGTGTCAATATACTTGGTCAAATAGGTAATAAAGAGGTAATGCCTCACCTTTTTAGAACTATTAATGATCCTGATGAAAACGTAAGGGTTGCTTCTGCCGAGGCTTTGGGCATGATAGGTGATGAAAGTGCATTGCACGCATTAAAAAAGACATTAGATGATGAGCTATGGGTTGCTATGGCAGGTTTACAGGCCATAGGTGAAATTGGAGGAGAGGAAGCATTGAGTATAATTTATGATTGCCTTGAAAAAGAAGAATATCAGGATTTTGCAATTACTGCAATTGCAAAGGCTGGAAATAAGCATTCAATAAAATATCTAACCAAGTTTTTAGATAAAACCGACCATGTATTTAATAAGGAATTGGCGTTAGAAGCTATTGTCAAAATAGCTGAGAGAGAAAGAGTCCGACTAAGACCTGAAAATTTCAGAAATTTTATTCCTATTATAATAGAAACACTTAACTCTCCAGACTTTGAAATGAAAAAATCTGCTTTTATCGCATTATGCTGGTCAGAGGATATCAATGGACTACCCTATTTTATTGAGGCAATCAAGGACAATGAACTTCAGGAATATGCAATAGACGGACTCTTGAGCATTGGAAGAAAAGCAGCGCCCGCAATAGTCGAATCTTTGAAGAATTCTGATGGCAACCACAGGAAAATACTTGCAAAGGTACTGTCTATGCTAGGAGAAAATGAAGCACTCTTAGAGTTTAAAAAAGACGAAAATCCCGAAGTGCGTGTAGAGGTTGCTCTTGCGCTCGGTTCAGTCAAGTCAGCCACATATGTCCGGGCATTATTAAAGATGCTATCAGACCCTTATGAAGAAGTACGATTGGCTGCCCGCAAAAGTCTTGACAATATTAATAAAAGAGAATAGAAATAATGACAGAACATATCAAAGATGGCTTAATGTCTGATGAGGAGTTCCAATTACTAAAAGATCTGGTTAATAGAAAATTCGGAATACTGGTAAAAGGAGATAAGAGATTAACGTTTCATACTAGGATATCGCACAGGCTAAGCATTCTTGGTCTCACTTCATACCGGGACTATTACAACTTCGTTATTGCGGATTCCACGGATGAAGAGTTATATACCATTGCATCTCAAATAACAAATAACGAAACCTATTTTTTCAGAGAAAAGAATCAACTTGATGCCTTTTCTGAAATTCTGAAAAATATAAAAAAAGTGAGGCAGGAAAAAAATCAAAATAAATTAAGGATTTTGTCGCTTGCCTGTTCAACCGGTGAAGAGCCATATACCTTAAATATCATTATTCAGGAAAATGGACTCTTCGTATGGAACTGGGATATTGAAATAACAGGCATTGATATAGATAAAAACGCAATCAAAAAAGCTCAGGATGCCTGCTATACAAAAAATTCGTTCAGGTCCATGAATGGTAATATGAACTTTGTAAAGAGATATTTTTCGGTTCGTGGAGACCGTTATTCTTTAAGGAATCCCTATAAAAATAATGTTAATTTCAGACAAGGCAATATACTTGATAATAATACCTTTGCTGATTTGAATAATACAGACGTTATTTTCTGTCGAAATGTCCTTATCTACATGAGTGAAGATGCAATTAAAAAGATAGTTTTAAATATGTACAACTCCCTTTCGGATGAAGGGTTTCTCTTTTTAGGCTCTGCTGAAAGTCTTATACAAAAAACAGATCTTTTTTTCCCTGAATATACTAACGGCATAATCGTTTACAGGAAAAATGTCAAAAATTAGGGTTCTTATCGTTGATGATTCTACATTTGTCCGTAAAGCGCTCTACAGAATTTTTGAATCAGAGCGTTCGATAGAGGTAGCAGGTGATGCAAAAGATGGTAGAGAAGCAATAGAAAAAGTCTTCGCTTTAAACCCTGATGTCATAACACTCGACGTCATGATGCCCGGGATGGATGGCATCGAAACCCTCAAGATTATAATGGAGAAGAAACCCACTCCTGTGCTAATGCTTTCACAGTTTACCCGTGATGGTGCTGAACTTACATTAAACGCCCTCGAATTTGGTGCAATGGATTTTATTGATAAGTCGACAACTGGGCTGATGGATTTCTCCGGACTCTCAAAAGAGATAATTTCTAAAATTAAGGCAATAGCAGGCAGCAAACCATTAAAGATTACCCCTTCATCAATGGAATCTGATACATATAAAGGTAAAGGAATTATCGATGTGGTTGCTATTGCCACATCAACAGGAGGCCCTCCTGCACTTCAAATGCTTTTGCCAAAATTTCCAAAAGAAATCAGCTTTGCGATCCTTATAGTTCAACATATGCCACACGGTTTTACAGGGTTGCTTGCTAAAAGACTTGATACTATGTGCAATATACTTGTTAAGGAAGCCGAAGATGGCGATAAAATAGAACCAGGTGTTGCCCTCGTTGCACCGTCAGGCCTTCACATGACAGTTAAGAGAGTTCGGGGTTCGGGTAATCCCCTCCATCCCACATCTAATAAATTGGAGAAGAGTTTGATTAATAAAGGCATTAAGGAGGGATTAGTTAAACTTGATGTCGAGCCTTTGGATGTAATACACAAACCATCCGCTGATGTGCTTTTTACATCTGTAGCAAAAAATTATGGAAACCGCTCCTTAGGCTTAATACTTACAGGAATGGGTTCTGACGGCGTAAAAGGGATGAAGGCTATAAAAGAAAAAGGTGGGATAACATTAGCTCAGGACAAGGCAACATCCACCATCTACGGGATGCCAAAAGTTGCAATAGAAAATGGGGTTGTCGATAAGATAATGCCTATAACATCTCTAGCAGAAGAGATACTGAAAAGAGCTTAACCAAGATAAATTCATTAACCAAATCCCAAACTCCAATCATATATGGCTATTATTTGGTCATCGGCAAATTAACTTAACCAAGAGCCAACTTTATATCCTAAAATTCAACAGAACAATTGTGCCTTCACCCTCATTGCTTATTATTTCAATATTCCCTCCATGGTCCTCAACAATCTTTTTGCAGATTGGAAGGCCAAGTCCTGTCCCTTCTTTCTTTGTAGTAAAAAACGGGTCAAATATCTTCTCAAGAATTTCTTTTTCAATACCGGTCCCGTCATCCTTTATAGTTATTACTAAAGTTTTATAATCTTTTTTATGAGCAGTAATATCTATCTTTTTACACCCACTGCTGACAGCATTATCCATGATATTAAGAAAAACTTGAGTTAGTTTATCCATATCTCCCCTGATAATAGCTGAAGGCTGAATCATCAGATTTAAGGCTATATCATCTTTTTTGCTGTTAATAAACCGCCTTATTTTTTCCAATATAATATTCAAATCTGTCTCAACAATATTCAGCTTTGATGGTCTGCTGTAAAGAAGCAGTTCCTCGATAATGTTCTTCAACCGAAAAATCTCTTTAAACATAGCATGTAAAAGGGCCTGATGCTGTTCAGATTGGACTTCCCGCTCCAGGATCTGCACTATAGATGATATGCCAAAAAGCGGATTTCTTATTTCATGGGCAACACCTGCCATAACCTTCCCTAAAGCTTCAAAATGCTGTTTTGCCCTTAGTTCTGATTGAAGTTTTTTTATCTCTGTCAAATCTCTAAATAATACAATAATCCCGCTCTTATTACGCAATGAGTCATAAAGTGGAGAATTGGTATATCCAACAGGAATTCTTTTACCATCTGAAAGTGTTATGTCTATTTCACTGGCAGGACCAAGTTCAGGTAAAAACATGACTTTTATATCAGGATAAATATCAGAAATTTTTTTGCCAATAACATCATGAATATTTATCTTTAAAATTTCTGCTCCTGCCTGATTTATTTTTAAAACAAGTCCTTCGTTATCAGAAACTATTATGCCACTGCTTATATCACTAAAAATTGCATCCGAAAACTCTTTCTCTTCTGTTAGTTCTCTATAAAGCTTTGCAGTCTGTATAGCAGCGGCTGACTGGCTTGCAAAGAGCGAGACGATAGCCTTTTCAGAGTCATTCATGAAAAAATCTTTTGTCTTGAATAAAGTAAAACAGCCACATATAGTTCCTTTGAAATTCAAGGGAACCGCTGCTGCATACAAAAAGCCATTCTTTTCTATAACATCACCGAGACATGCAGCATCCTCAACCTTTATTGTTTCGTAAGGCTTATCTTCTTTTATTGCCCTTCCGATAAAACTCTCATCTATATAAAGCGTTTCTGGTATAATCTCTTTTTCAATATTATATGCACTACCACGATATAATCCTTCATCTCCTCCTTTGAGCCAGATTATTGCTGCATCCATATTAGTAAATATCGCAATATTCGATACAATAGATTCTATAAGCAAATGCATGTCTAAACTCTGAATTGTCTCAACTGATATATCATGAAGTCTTACAAGTCTGCTTATATCTTCTTTCTTACTATCGATAAGCCTCTGGTTTTCTATGGCAGACACTATCTCAGAAGCAATAATTTCAAGCGAATGCAGCAAAGACCTCGTTATCTCTTCGCTGCTGCCAGCTATCAAAATACCCAGGACAGGGAATGCAGCACAGTGAAGACAGCCATAAATCTTTTCCTTTCCAGCCACTGCGTTAGGGCTCCTGCAGAGGGTATTATTTGTCAGCCAGCATCTTTCATCAGTGCTATTATATGCAGGACAATCTTCAAGTATGCATAGATTAATCTCCCAGCATCTTTTCCTTCGATGAGAAAGTAGCGGAATAATGACAACATCAGTGTGTACACCTGATATGCCAATATCTGCTGCATTTTTTACCACAGATCTTGCTTCCCTGAATACCTTTGCAAATTGATGATCACCTGCAAGTGCTATTCCCATTGAATATGTACTAATATTGATATCCTTTATAAACTCTTGCGAGAAAACACCTTTCTCTTTGTCTGCAAGGCAAAGTGCTGAATATCCGTTGACCGTCAATTCTCCGATGGCCTGTAAAAACTGCTCAATAATCTCCTCCAGTGTGAGATTACCTTTGAATACCGCAATTGACTGTTCAGTAATTACCCTGAGTTCTTTTGTTTTCTGCATGACTATCTCTTCTAAATTCATATGTGAGTTTTCCAAGCTTTCTGCCATCTGATTAAAACAAGATGCAAGTTTGCCGATTTCATCGTCACTTTTTATTTCTATTCTATGGTCAAGTCCGCCAGCTTTCAGGATTTCAGCCCCTTCATTCAAAACATTGATGGGTTTCAATATTATCTTCCTCATTATAACTATAAGGAATATTTCACTAGTTAACCCTAAAAATAAAGCAAAAAATAAAAGCCGTTTTGCTGTTTCATTAACTTCGTCCTGTGCCTGTTTCATTGAAGTTTTTATAATAATCATACCCCTTGTCTTATCTTCAGGGCTATGACATCTATAGCACTTTTTATCATTTTTTAGGGGTATATAGAAAACAATGTCACTATCAGATTTTATGTGTGTTTTCGTCTGGCCAGAGAATATTTCTTCAGGCACAGTAATATCAGTTTTGAATGCAGGCAATCCATTTACTCCCGCAATCCCAACCTTTATTCCTTCGGTCTTGTTAAATATCTTAATATGCTCTATAGTTTTTTTGGGGTCATTTTCAAGCATTGTTAATTTGAGAGTTTCTGTAATTGTATCAGCAGTTTTCAAGGAGTTTTTATAATAGAAGTCAAATATTATATCTTTTTCTCTCTGGAGAATGAGGTATGTTAGAAGTCCAAAAAATACGACTACACCGGCAAGAAGAATCCAGAAAAATTTTCTACTTAAACTTTCGATCTTAGCACACCCTTATATTAATTAAATTTAAATAGGACTTAATATTATATATAGTTTCTTTGTTATCTAGTTATCCATTTTATAGCTTATTTAGTATAAGGTCAACCCTGCCCTGAAGTTTACAATCCAGGATTTTGTGCTATATAATAAAACCTTCTGGGGAGTAGTGTAAGGGCAACACGGCAGACTCTGGATCTGCTTATAGGGGTTCGAATCCTCTCTCCCCAGCCAGCCCGTAAAATCCCGCAGGGATCACGGGCTTGTCTCTTGGTGAACGAGCCCTTAGAATTTGCTGTATCATGGGCGATGTTCACTTTACGGAGCTGACACGTGATGAGCTGAGTCCGAACGGGCGGTGCGAATTTTACGTGTCATTCTAAGATCTCTTGCAGGAATTTAATATAAATAGCCTCGTAACTTTCTTATATAATTACGGAGCATATTTTTTTATTATCTATAATGTTCTACATTTATATATTACATAGTGAAAAAGATAAAAAACTTTATACTGGTTATACCAACAATATCAAACGTCGCATTATAGAACATAATGGAGGCAAGGTTGAATCCACAAAAAATCGTCGTCCCCTCAAATTAATTTATTTTGAAGCTTATATTGAAAAAACCGATGCTAAAAATAGGGAAATTTTCTTAAAAAGTGGCTCTGGCAAAAGATACCTAAAAAAACAATTAAAGTTCTATTTTAAGAAAAACGGATTAATTTGAAAATTTCGTGATTTAAAAACTTTTATCTTCACTATTTCTTCGTCTAAAAAGTCAAGTTTATGATATTTTTACATTTATGGATTGTATTTGGTAAGATTATTCTGTTCTGATTTCTGATTATCGGGATAAAGCGGTCCCATCGTCTAGTGGCCTAGGACGTGGCCCTCTCAAGGCTAAAACACGGGTTCGACTCCCGTTGGGACCGCCAATATTTTTAAATATACCTTTCCTCAAGAGATTCATTTATAATGATGTGCAATGTGGTATGTATACATATGTAAGTGAGGTAGACAGCTGTATACTGGTATAACTACTGATCTTTTGCATCGAATGATTCAGCATAAAGCAGATCTTTTATACAGCGAGACATTTGAAGATAAATACTCTGCAGCCAAAAGAGAGCGTGTGATTAAGGGATGGCGCCGAGAGAAGAAGCTTCAACTCATTGAAAATCACGGGTGAGTTTACCCTGAGCGAAGTCCCGAAGAAGCTGTGCTTTATACGGGACGAAGTGAAGGGACTCCCGCCCCCCGACAAGTCGGGATCCGAGATTGGGACCGCCACTAAACCCTATTGTCATGATTTTTTCGTGATATAATTAATATCAAATGATATAAACTTAAAGATAAAGGGGTAACGAGAAAACTATGGAAGCAATTTACAATGATTGGGATTGGTATATAGCAGGACCGATTATCGGCTTATTTGTACCGCTTTTATTATTAGTCGGCAATAAATTATTGGGCATTTCTACATCGTTTCAGCATATCTGTTCAATTATTGTGCCAAAGAGGAAATCAGAGTTTTTAAAATATAATGCTGAAGCAAATAAATGGAAGTTTTTCTTTGTTATCGGAATTGTAATAGGAGCATTTGTTGCCGTAAATTTTTTATCAGCAAACAAAACACATTTTCTACCACCCGAATATTATAGCTTTACAGGGACGATCAAATTATTTATCGGGGGCTTATTTATAGGGTTTGGAACAAGATATGCAAATGGATGCACCACAGGGCATGCGATTGCCGGACTGTCAATCTTAAATCCCGACAGCTTAAAAGCAACCATTGCTTTTTTTGCTGGGGGAGTTATTTATACTTTTTTGGAATATTATTTATTTTAATTATCTGGAGAGAAAATGAAAAATTTAATATACATATTTTTAGGAACTTTATTTGGCATTGTATTAACCAAATCTGAGGTGATTAGCTGGTATAGAATCAGGGCAATGTTTCTGTTTAATGAAGCATATATGTACCTGATAATCGGTTCTGCTGTTATAGTTGGCATTGTTTCGGTGTTTTTACTTAAACGTTTTTCAATAAAATCATTTCAAGGTGAAAATCTAAATTTTTCAGGGAAAAAATATAACCTTGGTTTTATTTACGGTGGATTCATTTTTGGTATTGGTTGGGCGATTACCGGAGCCTGTCCAGGGCCAATTTTTTCACAGATAGGGGCTGGTGAGTATCCGGCAATTATTACTTTGGTCGGGGCAGTGCTGGGCGCCTTAGTCTACAGTCTGTCAAAATCAAGGTTGCCGCATTGATGACATGCAGTATTAAACAGATTTTGGGCACTTTTGCACTTTGGGGTCAGACTTAATAATTGAGATTCTTATTCAATCAAAAAAGTTTTGGGAAGGTAATGACAATTT